>OLPX01000002.1_pt1 | contig 393599 bp, 343 predicted proteins | sample 1672491 | NCBI WGS metagenome assembly OLPX01 (sample SAMEA3136692, study PRJEB25190) | human gut metagenome | biome: human gut; feature: human-associated habitat; material: faeces | place: Austria | collected 2013
TTGGCACCTCGATGTCGGCTCATCACATCCTGGGGCTGAAGTAGGTCCCAAGGGTATGGCTGTTCGCCATTTAAAGTGGTACGCGAGCTGGGTTTAGAACGTCGTGAGACAGTTCGGTCCCTATCTGCCGTGGGCGCTGGAGAACTGAGGGGGGCTGCTCCTAGTACGAGAGGACCGGAGTGGACGCATCACTGGTGTTCGGGTTGTCATGCCAATGGCACTGCCCGGTAGCTAAATGCGGAAGAGATAAGTGCTGAAAGCATCTAAGCACGAAACTTGCCCCGAGATGAGTTCTCCCTGACTCCTTGAGAGTCCTGAAGGAACGTTGAAGACGACGACGTTGATAGGCCGGGTGTGTAAGCGCAGCGATGCGTTGAGCTAACCGGTACTAATGAACCGTGAGGCTTAACCTTACAACGCCGAAGGTGTTTTGGCGGAAGAGACATCGACAAGTAAGCTTGATACAGATTAAATCGACAGGTCAGAACAGGACGTGTTGATAAAACAGAATTTGCCTGGCGGCCTTAGCGCGGTGGTCCCACCTGACCCCATGCCGAACTCAGAAGTGAAACGCCGTAGCGCCGATGGTAGTGTGGGGTCTCCCCATGCGAGAGTAGGGAACTGCCAGGCATCAAATTTAGCAGAAGGCCATCCGTCAGGATGGCCTTTTTGCGCTGGTGCAGAAAACGGCCGGCTGCGACGCTGGCGCGTCTGCTCCAGCTTACGCAGGCACGATAGCACGATAGGGGGCAGCTTATTCCCCCACATATGCCAGATTCAGCAATGGATACGGTTTCCCCAAATCGTCCACCTCAGAGCGTCCCGTAACCTTAAAACCCATCTTCTTATAGAACCCAACAGCCTGCTTATTTTGCTCATTAACATTGGTTGTCAGTTCCGGTGCCATCGAGAGCGCATGTTCCACCAGCATCCGGCCCACGCCACAACCGCGCGCATCAGGATCGACAAAAAGCGCATCCATATGCTGCCCACTTAACAACATAAACCCAACCAGCCGATCCCGCTCATTAACCGCGACCCACAACGGCGCTTCCGGCAAGAAGGAACGAACTAGCTCCTCCAGCTCGGCCCGATACTCTGCTGATAAAAAATCGTGAGTGGCATCGACAGAACGACACCAAATCGCAACGAGTTCCTCCCCTTCCTCATGCCGTGAGCGGCGAATACTAATAACCATTTTCTCTCCTTTTCGTCATTCTTATATTCTAACGTAGCCTTTTCCTTGAAACTTTCTCACCTTCAACATGCAGACTCGACATTGGCAAATTTTCTGGTTATCTTCAGCTATCTGGATGTCTAAACGTATAAGCGTATGTAGTGAGGTAATCAGGTTATGCCGATTCGTGTGCCGGACGAGCTACCCGCCGTCAATTTCTTGCGTGAAGAAAACGTCTTTGTGATGACAACTTCTCGCGCGTCTGGTCAGGAAATTCGTCCGCTAAAGGTGCTTATCCTTAACCTGATGCCGAAGAAGATCGAAACTGAAAATCAGTTTCTGCGCCTGCTTTCAAACTCACCTTTGCAGGTCGATATTCAGCTGTTGCGCATCGATTCCCGTGAATCGCGCAACACGCCCGCAGAGCATCTGAATAACTTCTACTGTAACTTTGAAGATATTCAGGAACAAAACTTTGACGGTCTGATAGTTACCGGCGCGCCGCTGGGCCTGGTGGAGTTTAATGATGTCGCTTACTGGCCGCAGATCAAACAGGTGCTGGAGTGGTCGAAAGATCACGTCACTTCGACGCTGTTTGTCTGTTGGGCGGTCCAGGCCGCGCTAAATATCCTCTACGGCATTCCTAAGCAAACTCGCACCGACAAACTCTCTGGCGTTTACGAGCATCATATTCTCCATCCTCATGCGCTTCTGACGCGTGGCTTTGATGATTCATTCCTGGCACCGCATTCGCGCTATGCTGACTTTCCGGCAGCGTTGATTCGTGATTACACCGATCTGGAAATTCTGGCAGAGACGGAAGAAGGGGATGCATATCTGTTTGCCAGCAAAGATAAGCGAATTGCCTTTGTGACGGGCCATCCCGAATATGATGCGCAAACGCTGGCGCAGGAATATTTCCGCGATGTGGAAGCCGGACTAGACCCGGAAGTACCGTATAACTATTTCCCGCACAATGATCCGCAAAACAAACCGCGAGCGAGCTGGCGTAGTCACGGTAATTTGCTGTTTACCAACTGGCTCAACTATTACGTCTACCAGATCACGCCATACGATCTACGGCACATGAATCCAACGCTGGATTAATCTTCTGTGATAGTCGATCGTTAAGCGATTCAGCACCTTACCTCAGGCACCTTCGGGTGCCTTTTTTATTTCCGAAACGCACCTCAGTAGGTGAATAAATTTTATTCATATTGTTATCAACAAGTTATCAAGTATTTTTAATTAAAATGGAAATTGTTTTTGATTTTGCATTTTAAATGAGTAGTCTTAGTTGTGCTGAACGAAAAGCGCACAACGATCCTTCGTTCACAGTGGGGAAGTTTTCGGATCCATGACGAGGAGCAGCACGATGATTGAACAGGCAACAACAACCGATGAACTGGCTTTCATAAGGCCGTATGGCGAGCAGGAGAAGCAAATTCTTACTGCCGAAGCGGTAGAATTTCTGACTGAGCTGGTGACGCATTTTACGCCACAACGCAATAAACTTCTGGCAGCGCGCATTCAGCAGCAGCAGGATATCGATAACGGAACGTTGCCTGATTTTATTTCGGAAACAGCTTCCATTCTTGATGCTGACTGGAAAATTCGTGGTATTCCCGCGGACTTACAAGATCGTCGGGTAGAGATTACCGGCCCGGTTGAGCGCAAGATGGTGATCAACGCACTGAACGCCAATGTGAAAGTCTTTATGGCCGATTTCGAAGATTCACTGGCCCCGGACTGGAACAAAGTGATCGACGGGCAAATTAACCTGCGCGATGCGGTTAACGGCACCATCAGCTATACCAATGAAGCAGGCAAAATTTACCAGCTCAAGCCCAATCCAGCGGTTTTGATTTGTCGGGTACGCGGTCTGCACTTGCCGGAAAAACATGTCACCTGGCGTGGTGAGGCAATCCCCGGTAGCCTGTTTGATTTTGCGCTCTATTTCTTCCACAACTATCAGGCACTGTTGGCAAAGGGCAGCGGTCCCTATTTCTATCTGCCGAAAACCCAGTCCTGGCAGGAAGCGGCCTGGTGGAGCGAAGTCTTCAGCTATGCAGAAGATCGCTTTAATCTGCCGCGCGGCACCATCAAGGCGACGTTGCTGATTGAAACGCTGCCCGCCGTGTTCCAGATGGATGAAATCCTTCACGCGCTGCGTGACCATATTGTTGGTCTGAACTGCGGTCGTTGGGATTACATCTTCAGCTATATCAAAACATTGAAAAACTATCCCGATCGCGTCCTGCCAGATAGACAGGCAGTGACGATGGATAAACCCTTCCTGAATGCTTACTCACGCCTGTTGATTAAAACCTGCCATAAACGCGGTGCTTTTGCGATGGGCGGTATGGCGGCATTTATTCCGAGCAAAGATGAAGAGCGCAATAACCAGGTGCTCAACAAAGTAAAAGCGGATAAATCGCTGGAAGCTAATAACGGTCACGATGGCACATGGATTGCCCACCCAGGCCTTGCGGATACGGCAATGGCGGTATTCAACGACATTCTCGGCTCCCATAAAAATCAGCTTGAAGTGATGCGCGAACAAGACGCGCCGATTACTGCCGATCAGCTGCTGGCACCTTGTGATGGTGAACGCACCGAAGAAGGTATGCGCGCCAACATTCGCGTGGCTGTGCAGTACATCGAAGCGTGGATCTCTGGCAATGGCTGTGTGCCGATTTATGGCCTGATGGAAGATGCGGCGACGGCTGAAATTTCCCGTACCTCAATCTGGCAGTGGATCCATCATCAAAAAACGTTGAGCAATGGCAAACTGGTGACTAAAGCCTTGTTCCGCCAGATGCTGGGCGAAGAGATGAAAGTCATTGCCAGCGAACTGGGCGAAGAACGTTTCTCCCAGGGGCGTTTTGACGATGCCGCACGCTTGATGGAACAGATCACCACTTCCGATGAGTTAATTGATTTCCTGACCCTGCCAGGCTACCGCCTGTTAGCGTAAACCACCACATAACTATGGAGCATCTGCACATGAAAACCCGTACACAACAAATTGAAGAATTACAGAAAGAGTGGACTCAACCGCGTTGGGAAGGCATTACTCGCCCGTACAGCGCGGAAGATGTGGTGAAATTACGCGGTTCAGTCAATCCGGAATGCACCCTGGCGCAACTGGGCGCGGCGAAAATGTGGCGTCTGCTGCACGGCGAGTCGAAAAAAGGCTACATCAACAGCCTCGGTGCACTGACTGGCGGTCAGGCGCTGCAACAGGCGAAAGCGGGTATTGAAGCGGTCTATCTGTCGGGATGGCAGGTAGCGGCGGACGCTAACCTGGCGGCCAGCATGTATCCGGATCAGTCGCTCTATCCGGCAAACTCGGTGCCAGCTGTGGTGGAGCGGATCAACAACACCTTCCGCCGTGCGGATCAGATCCAATGGTCCGCGGGCATTGAGCCGGGCGATCCGCGCTATGTCGATTACTTCCTGCCGATCGTTGCTGATGCGGAAGCCGGTTTTGGCGGTGTCCTGAATGCCTTTGAACTGATGAAAGCGATGATTGAAGCCGGTGCAGCGGCAGTTCACTTCGAAGATCAGCTGGCATCAGTGAAGAAATGCGGTCACATGGGCGGCAAAGTTTTAGTGCCAACTCAGGAAGCTATTCAGAAACTGGTCGCGGCGCGTCTGGCAGCTGACGTGACGGGCGTTCCAACCCTTCTGGTTGCCCGTACCGATGCTGATGCGGCGGATCTGATTACCTCCGATTGCGACCCGTATGACAGCGAATTTATTACCGGCGAGCGTACCAGTGAAGGCTTCTTCCGTACTCATGCAGGTATTGAACAAGCGATCAGCCGTGGCCTGGCGTATGCGCCATATGCTGACCTGGTATGGTGTGAAACCTCCACGCCGGATCTGGAACTGGCACGTCGCTTTGCACAAGCCATCCACGCGAAATATCCGGGCAAACTGCTGGCTTATAACTGCTCGCCGTCGTTCAACTGGCAGAAAAACCTCGACGACAAAACTATTGCCAGCTTCCAGCAGCAGCTGTCGGATATGGGCTACAAGTTCCAGTTCATCACCCTGGCAGGCATCCACAGCATGTGGTTTAACATGTTCGATCTGGCAAACGCCTATGCCCAGGGCGAAGGTATGAAGCACTACGTTGAGAAAGTGCAGCAGCCGGAATTTGCCGCCGCGAAAGATGGCTATACCTTCGTATCTCACCAGCAGGAAGTGGGTACAGGTTACTTCGATAAAGTGACGACCATTATTCAGGGCGGCACGTCGTCGGTTACCGCACTGACTGGCTCCACTGAAGAATCGCAGTTCTAAGCAACCTACAAACGTTGCTGACTGTAGGCCGGATAAGGCATTTACGCCGCATCCGGCAATCGGTGCACGATGCCTGATGCGACGCTTGCGCGTCTTATCATGCCTACAACCGTTGCCGAACGTAGGCTGGATAAGGCGTTTACGCCGCATCCGGCAATTCTCTGCTCCTGATGAGGGCGCTAAATGCCGCGTGGCCTGGAATTACTGATTGCACAAACCATTCTGCAAGGCTTCGACGCTCAGTATGGTCGATTCCTCGAAGTGACTTCCGGGGCGCAGCAGCGTTTCGAACAGGCCGACTGGCATGCTGTCCAGCAGGCGATGAAAAACCGTATCCATCTTTACGATCATCACGTGGGTCTGGTGGTGGAGCAACTGCGCTGCATTACCAACGGCCAAAGCACGGACGCGGCATTTTTACTGCGCGTCAAAGAGCATTACACGCGGCTGTTGCCGGATTACCCGCGCTTCGAGATTGCGGAGAGCTTTTTTAACTCCGTGTACTGTCGGTTATTTGACCACCGCTCGCTTACTCCCGAGCGGCTTTTTATCTTTAGCTCCCAGCCAGAGCGCCGTTTTCGTACCATTCCGCGCCCGCTGGCGAAAGACTTTCACCCCGATCACGGCTGGGAATCTCTGCTGATGCGTGTTATCAGCGACCTGCCGTTGCGTCTGCGCTGGCAGAATAAAAGCCGTGACATTCATTACATCGTTCGCCATCTGACGGAAACGCTGGGGACAGACAACCTCGCGGAAAGTCATTTACAGGTGGCGAACGAACTGTTTTACCGCAATAAAGCCGCCTGGCTGGTGGGCAAACTGATCACGCCTTCCGGCACATTGCCATTTTTGCTGCCGATCCACCAGACGGACGACGGCGAGTTATTTATTGATACTTGCCTGACGACGACCGCCGAAGCGAGCATTGTTTTTGGCTTTGCGCGTTCTTATTTTATGGTTTATGCGCCGCTGCCCGCAGCGCTGGTCGAGTGGCTACGGGAAATTCTGCCAGGTAAAACCACCGCTGAATTGTATATGGCTATCGGCTGCCAGAAGCACGCTAAAACCGAAAGCTACCGCGAATATCTCGTTTATCTACAGGGCTGTAATGAGCAGTTCATTGAAGCGCCGGGTATTCGTGGCATGGTGATGCTGGTGTTTACGTTGCCGGGTTTTGATCGGGTCTTCAAAGTCATCAAAGACAGGTTCGCGCCGCAGAAAGAGATGTCTGCCGCTCACGTTCGTGCCTGCTACCAACTGGTGAAAGAGCACGATCGTGTGGGCCGAATGGCGGACACCCAGGAGTTTGAAAACTTTGTGCTGGAGAAGCGGCATATTTCCCCGGCATTAATGGAATTACTGCTCCAGGAAGCAGCGGAAAAAATCACCGATCTCGGCGAACAAATTGTGATTCGCCATCTCTACATCGAACGGCGGATGGTGCCGCTTAATATCTGGCTTGAGCAAGTTGAGGGGCAGCAATTGCGTGATGCTATTGAAGAGTACGGCAATGCCATTCGCCAGCTTGCCGCTGCCAACATCTTCCCTGGGGATATGTTATTTAAAAACTTTGGCGTCACCCGTCACGGGCGCGTGGTGTTTTATGATTACGATGAAATTTGCTACATGACGGAAGTGAATTTCCGCGACATCCCGCCGCCGCGCTACCCGGAGGACGAACTTGCCAGCGAACCGTGGTACAGCGTCTCGCCGGGCGATGTTTTCCCGGAAGAGTTTCGCCACTGGCTATGTGCCGACCCGCGTATTGGTCCGCTGTTTGAAGAGATGCACGCCGACCTGTTCCGCGCTGATTACTGGCGCGCACTACAAAACCGCATTCGTGAAGGGCATGTGGAAGATGTTTATGCGTATCGGCGCAGGCAGCGGTTTAGCGTTCGATTCGTATAAATCAGAGGCGAAAAAGTCAGCGCATTCCACCGTACGCCAGCGTCACTTCCTTCGCCGCTTTAATCACCATCGCGCCAAACTCGGTCACGCGGTCATCGGTAATACGTGAAATCGGTCCGGAAATAGAAATTGCGGCAAACGGTTCACGGTGCTCATCGAAAATACACGCTGCAAGGCAACGTAGCCCCAGTGCATGTTCCTCATCGTCAAATGAATAACCCCGTTTGCGCGTTTGGGCGAGATCTTCTTTTAAATGCACAGGAGACACCAGCGTTGCGTGGGTATAGGCATGTAACCCTTTGCGGTGCAGCAGCTTCGTCACCTGTTCTTCGCTCAGTTGGGCTAAAAAGGCTTTACCCGCACCGGAAGCGTGCATAGGTAATTTACCGCCGATAGGCGCGGACATTCGCATCAGGTGGGTACACTGTACCTGGTCGATAATAATCGCTTCATGATCGCTTTGATCAAGCACCGCCATATTGACCGTTTCGCCAGACTCTTCCATTAGATTGCGCAGGATAGGGTGAACAATTGCTAACAAATTACGGCTCTGGAGAAAGCTGCTGCCGACCATAAAGGCATGTGCGCCGATTGCCCAGTGTCCCAGTTCGCCAACCTGACGCACGAAACCCTGCTGTTGCATCGTGGTTAGCAGGCGGTGGGTCGTGGAATTGGGTAACCCGGCTTGTTGCGCCAGCTCCGTGAGTGCCACACTGCCATTGGATTCGGCAATCCACTCCAGTAATTTCAGGCCACGCGTTAAAGACTGAACCTGTCCAGTCGCTGGTGCGGTGGCAACGGCGGGTTTTCTGCCGCGTTTCGCGGGAATGGGTGCGACCATGACAGTCTCCTTTTTCTGTATCGTGGAAATCATTTTCATTTTTATTGTTAGCTAATGCAATAGTTGCTGAACTGATCCGATGAGTTAATGTTGAACAAATCTCATGTTGCGTGGTGGTCGCTTTTACCACAGATGCGTTTATGCCAGTATGGTTTGTTGAATTTTTATTAAATCTGGGTTGAGCGTGTCGGGAGCAAGTGTGAGCAGCAAAGTGGAACAACTGCGTGCGCAGTTAAATGAACGTATTCTGGTGCTGGACGGCGGTATGGGCACCATGATCCAGAGCTATCGACTGAACGAAGCCGATTTTCGTGGTGAACGCTTTGCCGACTGGCCATGCGACCTCAAAGGCAACAACGACCTGCTGGTACTCAGTAAACCGGAAGTGATCGCCGCTATCCACAACGCCTACTTTGAAGCGGGCGCGGATATCATCGAAACCAACACCTTCAACTCCACGACCATTGCGATGGCGGATTACCAGATGGAATCCCTGTCGGCGGAAATCAACTTTGCGGCGGCGAAACTGGCGCGAGCTTGTGCTGACGAGTGGACCGCGCGCACGCCAGAGAAACCGCGCTACGTTGCCGGTGTTCTCGGCCCGACCAACCGCACGGCGTCTATTTCTCCGGACGTCAACGATCCGGCATTTCGTAATATCACTTTTGACGGGCTGGTGGCGGCTTATCGAGAGTCCACCAAAGCGCTGGTGGAAGGTGGCGCGGATCTGATCCTGATTGAAACCGTTTTCGACACCCTTAACGCCAAAGCGGCGGTCTTTGCGGTGAAAACGGAGTTTGAAGCGCTGGGCGTTGAGCTGCCGATTATGATCTCCGGCACCATCACCGACGCCTCCGGGCGCACGCTCTCCGGGCAGACCACCGAAGCGTTTTATAACTCTCTTCGCCACGCCGAAGCGCTGACTTTCGGCCTTAACTGTGCGCTGGGGCCAGACGAACTGCGCCAGTACGTGCAGGAGCTGTCACGGATTGCGGAATGCTACGTCACCGCGCACCCAAACGCCGGGCTACCCAACGCCTTTGGTGAGTACGATCTCGACGCCGACACGATGGCAAAACAGATACGTGAATGGGCGCAAGCGGGCTTTCTCAATATCGTCGGCGGCTGCTGTGGCACCACGCCACAACATATTGCAGCGATGAGTCGTGCAGTAGAAGGATTAGCGCCGCGCAAACCGCCGGAAATCCCCGTAGCCTGCCGTTTGTCCGGCCTGGAGCCGCTGAACATTGGCGAAGATAGCCTGTTTGTGAACGTGGGGGAACGCACCAACGTCACCGGTTCCGCTAAGTTCAAGCGCCTGATCAAAGAAGAGAAATACAGCGAGGCGCTGGATGTGGCGCGTCAGCAGGTGGAAAACGGTGCGCAGATTATCGATATCAACATGGATGAAGGGATGCTCGACGCCGAAGCGGCGATGGTGCGTTTTCTCAATCTGATTGCCGGTGAACCGGATATCGCTCGCGTGCCGATTATGATCGACTCCTCAAAATGGGATGTCATTGAAAAAGGTCTGAAGTGTATCCAGGGCAAAGGCATTGTTAACTCTATTTCGATGAAAGAAGGCGTCGACGCTTTTATCCATCACGCGAAATTGTTGCGTCGTTACGGTGCGGCAGTCGTGGTAATGGCTTTTGACGAACAGGGCCAGGCCGATACCCGCGCACGGAAAATCGAGATTTGCCGTCGGGCGTACAAAATCCTCACCGAAGAGGTTGGCTTCCCGGCTGAAGATATCATCTTCGACCCGAACATCTTCGCGGTCGCAACTGGCATTGAAGAGCACAACAATTACGCGCAGGACTTTATCGGCGCGTGTGAAGACATCAAACGTGAACTGCCGCACGCACTGATTTCCGGCGGCGTTTCTAACGTTTCTTTCTCATTCCGTGGCAACGATCCGGTGCGCGAAGCCATTCACGCGGTGTTCCTCTACTACGCTATTCGCAATGGCATGGATATGGGGATCGTCAACGCCGGGCAGCTGGCGATTTACGACGACCTACCCGCTGAACTGCGCGACGCGGTGGAGGATGTGATCCTCAACCGTCGCGACGATGGCACCGAGCGTTTACTCGAGCTTGCCGAGAAATATCGCGGCAGCAAAACCGACGACACCGCTAACACCCAGCAGGCAGAGTGGCGTTCGTGGGAAGTGAATAAACGTCTGGAATACTCGCTGGTCAAAGGCATTACCGAGTTTATCGAGCAGGATACCGAAGAAGCCCGCCAGCAGGCTACGCGTCCGATTGAAGTGATTGAAGGCCCGTTGATGGACGGCATGAACGTGGTCGGCGACCTGTTTGGCGAGGGCAAAATGTTCCTGCCGCAGGTGGTGAAATCGGCGCGCGTCATGAAACAGGCGGTGGCGTATCTCGAGCCGTTCATTGAAGCCTGCAAAGAGCAGGGTAAAACCAACGGCAAGATGGTGATCGCCACAGTGAAGGGCGATGTCCACGACATCGGTAAAAATATCGTTGGCGTGGTGCTGCAATGTAACAACTACGAAATTGTCGATCTCGGCGTGATGGTGCCTGCGGAAAAAATTCTCCGTACCGCTAAAGAAGTGAATGCTGATTTGATTGGCCTTTCGGGGCTGATCACGCCGTCGCTGGACGAGATGGTTAACGTGGCGAAAGAGATGGAGCGTCAGGGCTTCACCATTCCGCTATTGATTGGCGGCGCGACCACCTCAAAAGCGCACACGGCGGTGAAAATTGAGCAGAACTACAGCGGCCCGACGGTGTATGTGCAGAACGCTTCACGCACCGTTGGTGTGGTGGCGGCGTTGCTTTCCGACACTCAGCGCGATGATTTCGTTGCTCGTACCCGCAAGGAGTACGAAACCGTGCGTATTCAGCACGGACGAAAGAAACCACGCACACCACCGGTCACGCTGGAAGCGGCGCGTGATAACGACTTCGCTTTTGACTGGCAGGCTTACACGCCGCCGGTGGCGCACCGTCTCGGTGTGCAGGAAGTCGAAGCCAGCATCGAAACGCTGCGTAATTACATCGACTGGACGCCGTTCTTTATGACCTGGTCGCTGGCCGGGAAGTATCCGCGCATTCTGGAAGATGAAGTGGTAGGTGTTGAGGCGCAGCGGCTGTTTAAAGACGCCAACGACATGCTGGATAAATTAAGCGCCGAAAAAATGCTGAACCCGCGTGGCGTGGTGGGCCTGTTCCCGGCAAACCGTGTGGGCGATGACATTGAAATCTACCGTGACGAAACGCGTACCCATGTGATCAACGTCAGCCACCATCTGCGCCAACAGACCGAAAAAACCGGCTTCGCTAACTACTGTCTCGCTGACTTCGTTGCGCCGAAGCTTTCTGGTAAAGCAGATTACATCGGCGCATTTGCCGTGACTGGCGGGCTGGAAGAGGACGCACTGGCTGATGCCTTTGAAGCGCAGCACGATGATTACAACAAAATCATGGTGAAAGCCCTTGCAGACCGTCTGGCGGAAGCCTTTGCGGAGTATCTCCATGAGCGTGTGCGTAAAGTCTACTGGGGCTATGCGCCGAACGAGAACCTCAGCAACGAAGAACTGATCCGCGAAAACTACCAGGGCATCCGTCCGGCACCGGGCTATCCGGCCTGCCCGGAACATACGGAAAAAGCCACCATCTGGGAGCTGCTGGAAGTGGAAAAACACACTGGCATGAAACTCACAGAATCTTTCGCCATGTGGCCCGGTGCATCGGTTTCGGGTTGGTATTTCAGCCACCCGGACAGCAAGTACTACGCGGTGGCGCAAATTCAGCGCGATCAGGTTGAAGACTATGCCCGCCGTAAAGGTATGAGCGTCTCAGATGTTGAGCGCTGGCTGGCACCGAATCTGGGGTATGACGCGGACTGATTCACAAATCTGTCACTTTTCCTTACAACAAACAGGGCGCTCAATGAGTGCCCTGTCTCTTTATTAATATGAAACACTTATACTGGAAACAGGCTGGAATAATCTTAGCCGGAAAAACGAAGGTCAAAAGGCACAGTAAAGATGCCAGTCAGCGTGTTTCCGGTCCTTTGGTCATTCAATTGCTTCAGGAACATATAACGATAAGGAGAACCTGAACTCGTGTTAACGCTGCTTCACCTGCTTTCTGCCGTCGCCCTGCTGGTCTGGGGGACTCATATTGTTCGAACAGGCGTAATGCGCGTCTTCGGCGCGCGTCTGCGTACTGTTCTTAGCCGAAGCGTCGAAAAGAAGCCGCTCGCCTTTTGCGCGGGGATAGGCGTTACCGCACTGGTGCAGAGCAGTAATGCCACCACCATGCTGGTGACCTCGTTTGTCGCTCAGGATCTGGTAGCCCTCGCACCGGCTCTGGTGATTGTGCTGGGTGCAGATGTCGGGACGGCGCTAATGGCGCGTATTCTCACCTTCGACTTATCCTGGCTGTCACCGTTACTTATTTTTATCGGCGTGATTTTTTTCCTCGGACGCAAACAGTCACGCGCCGGGCAACTGGGCCGCGTCGGTATTGGTCTTGGGCTGATTTTGCTGGCGCTGGAGTTGATTGTGCAGGCCGTAACGCCGATCACCCAGGCAAACGGCGTTCAGGTGATCTTTGCCTCGCTGACCGGCGATATTCTGCTGGATGCGCTGATTGGCGCGATGTTCGCCATTATCAGCTACTCCAGCCTTGCTGCTGTACTGCTGACCGCGACTCTGACCGCCGCAGGCATTATCTCCTTCCCCGTGGCGCTCTGTCTGGTGATTGGTGCTAACCTCGGTTCCGGTCTGCTGGCGATGCTCAACAACAGTGCCGCCAATGCCGCAGCCCGCCGTGTCGCGCTGGGTAGCCTGCTGTTTAAGCTGGTGGGTAGCCTGATTATCCTGCCGTTTGTCCATTTGCTGGCAGAGACAATGGGGAAGTTGCCACTGCCAAAAGCGGAACTGGTGATCTATTTCCACGTCTTCTACAACCTTGTACGCTGCCTGGTCATGCTGCCATTTGTTGACCCGATGGCACGGTTTTGCAAAACGATTATTCGCGATGAACCGGAACTGGATACCCAGCTACGACCCAAACATCTGGATGTCAGCGCGCTGGATACGCCCACGCTTGCTCTGGCGAACGCCGCGCGCGAAACCCTGCGCATTGGCGACGCCATGGAACAGATGATGGAAGGGCTGAATAAAGTGATGCACGGCGAGCCACGGCAGGAGAAAGAGCTGCGTAAGCTGGCAGATGATATCAACGTTCTCTATACCGCCATTAAGCTGTATCTGGCGCGGATGCCAAAAGAAGAGCTGGCGGAGGAAGAGTCGCGCCGCTGGGCGGAGATCATCGAAATGTCGCTCAACCTTGAACAGGCCTCCGATATTGTCGAGCGCATGGGGAGCGAAATTGCCGATAAATCGCTGGCAGCACGGCGGGCATTTTCGCTTGATGGCTTGAAGGAACTGGATGCGCTCTATGAGCAATTGCTCAGTAATTTAAAACTGGCAATGTCGGTTTTCTTCTCTGGCGATGTTACCAGCGCCCGTCGTTTGCGCCGCAGCAAGCATCGCTTTCGCATTCTTAATCGCCGTTATTCCCATGCTCACGTCGATCGCCTGCATCAGCAAAACGTGCAAAGCATTGAAACCAGTTCGCTACATTTAGGCTTACTGGGAGATATGCAGCGTCTGAACTCGCTGTTTTGTTCGGTGGCTTACAGTGTGCTGGAACAGCCGGATGAAGACGAAGGACGGGACGAGTATTAATACCGTGACCCTGTAGGCCTGATAAGACGCGTAAAGCGTCGCATCAGGCACGATGAACAAGATGCCGGATTATGCATCCGGCAATTCACTTAAAAACGGTGACCCGCTTCCAGCGGCACCGCTTCTTCACCAGCCTTAAACACATAAGTGGTGTTCGGGCCACCCAGCGTAGCGTGACCTTTACTCACCGTGATCCAGTTACCTTCCGGTAGACCAATAATTGTGAGTTCTGGCGCGACGACCAGCAGTTCGCGAATACGCTGCTCACGCGTTTCACCTTTATGGCCTTCCGGCAGCGCGTTGGTGAAGTGCGGGTTGATTTGCAACGGGAACAGATTCAGCGCATCGAAACCTTGCGGATCGACAATCGGCATATCGTTGGTGGTACGAATGGTTGGGCAAGCAAGGTTAGCGCCTGCGCTCCAGCCAATATACAGCGCGCCACGTTTCACCACGTCAGTAATTGGTGCCAGCAGCCCGCGCTCGCGGCACTGTTTCAGCAACTGGAAAGTATTACCGCCGCCGACAATCACGATCTCAGCATTTTCAATCGCGGCAACGGGATCGACAACGCTATGAATACCGGTGACAGAAACACCCAGCGGAGCGAGAACCGCAGCCGTTTTCGCTGTGTAATCATCCCAGGTCTGCGTTACGCCAGCGAAAGGAATAAATACCGCTGAACGGCGACCCTGCAACTGTTCAGCAATCAGCGGCAGCGCATGTTCCAGCCAGGCTTTACCCGGCAGCGTCGAGTTACTCAATAAAAGCAGTTCCATTACTTCTCCGGTTAGTAAGAAATCACGGGAGCCATGCTACCACTGTGATTTTAACCGCTTACTGACATGGCTCACGATGTTGCGCATTGCTTCTGGCGTGGCAAACAAGGCGCTGATGTTTCTTATCCTTCTCGTGCAAATTGTGCCGCCTCAGCAATCAGTTGCGCATCAGGCCGTACGCCGGTATACATTGCGAACTGCTCGACGGCCTGTAAAGCAATCACCTCCGCACCGCTAATCGTCTGCTTATCAAGCCGTTGCGCCAGGCGAATGAGCGGCGTTTCCGGCGGCAAGGCCACGACATCAAAAACGACGCTTGCCGTTGAGACCATCGCTTCGCTGAAGGCCAGCTCATGGCTCTCTTTACCGCCGCTCATGCCAACGGGCGTCACGTTGACCAGAATGTCGCAGGCGATGCCTTCCGGCTGCGGTTGCCACTGAAACCCATACTGCTTCGCCAGCGCCGGGCCGCTCTCGCGGTTGCGGGCGGCAATGATAACATCCGTAAACCCCGCGTCGCGAAAGGCGGCAATCACCGCTTTGCCCATGCCGCCACTGCCGCGAATCATCACTCGCGTGGTGGTATTGAGCTGGTGGTGGGTAATCAGGCTTTTCACCGCGATATAGTCGGTGTTAAACCCGGTCAGCCTGCCGTCGTCATTCACGATGGTATTCACGGAATCAATGACCTTCGCCGACGGATCGATCGCGTCGAGAAAAGGCATGCAGCTTTCTTTAAACGGCATCGACACAGCGCAACCGCGAATACCCAACGCGCGAACCCCTTTCACCGCCGCTGCAATATCCTGGGTGGTGAACGCTTTATAGATGAAATTCAGCCCCAGCTTTTCATAAAGATAATTGTGAAAACGCGTGCCGAAGTTACCGGGGCGGCCGGCCAGCGACATGCAGAGTTGAGTATCGCGATTAATCATGGGAAATCGCCTCTGCATGGGCGAGCAGGTACTGCTCCGCCTCGCCGGACCAGACTCCCTGATGACGCGCCAGAATCGCCGCCAGTTCTTCATCCTGAATCTGCGTGAGTGATGTCAGCGGCAGATATTTCCCGGTATACACCAGTTTTTTCCCGCCGCCGACGGCAGGCAATTCAAGCGTGGTTTCGCCCGCGGCATTCAGCCCAAGAATATGTGTTACCACTTTTGCGGCCTGCACTTTTTTCTCTTCGATCAGTTTGACCGCCGCGCGCATGTCGTCGGTATTGCCGCCTGACGTGCCCACGTAGTGGGTAAATGCATAATGCACATCGTAGAAATTAATTGGCGCGCTGAAATGTTTATCCTGCGGTCCGGCGAAGAAATTCAGACAACCATCTGTCGCCAGCAAGGAAGAGGCGAGAGTCACCAGTCCTTCATTAGGCACAAAGACGAAAATATCATCGAAGCCGTGACCGCCACTCAGTGCCATTAACGTATCAAATGCTGCATCGGTGGCATTGAGATAATGGATCAGTGTTTGCGGTTCTGATGGATAGTGCTTGCGCGCATAACTCAATTTGTCGTTGTCGGTATCGGTAATAACGAGCAGCGAAGGGTTAACGGGTCCATGTAGCGCATAATCAATCGCCAACAGTCCCATTGGTCCGGTGCCGCCGAGGATCAGCGTGCGCCCTTGCGGGCGAATCCCCATCGTGTGGTTATAACTACCTTCCTGAAGATGATAGTTGGCGTTGAACGCGCCAATCACGCAGGAAAGCGGTTCAACCAGCGAGCCTTCAAAATAGGTTTCGCCGTCGTATGCCAGCAGGCAATCTTGTTCCATGACCTCGTTGGGAATAACCACATGCGTCGCTTCGCCGCCTACCCACGGGAAGGAGTAGCCGGGGCAATCCGGGCGGTCGGGGAGTTGCAGGTTGGCCTGAATCACATAACGCTGACCCGGCTGGAATTTGTGTTGCCACTTTTTACCCACGACCAGAATATCGCCGCAAAATTCGTGGCCGATGATGATGGGATTGGTCGCCACATCGTCGGGTACTTTTTTATGGTTTTCACCCAGATTGGCCTCTTTCCAGGAAGAGAGGCACAGGCTGTCAGTGACCACCGTTGCGAGGATTTCATCCTCCTGCATTTCAGGAAGGTCAAAGGTTTCCAGGCGTAAATCACGTTTACCATAAAGACGCAGAGCTGTTGTTTTCATAAACCACCTCGTGTTGAACGATGGCCCCGACGGTTGCGCCGGGGCGAAGAATCAGGACAGGAAGCCCAGCGCATTACCGATAATCCCTAAGCCAAACAGGGCGAAAATCAGCCATACCGGGTTAATTTTTTTGTTGAGCAGACGAACCATCAGTAGCGTCAGACCGAGCGCCAGCAAACCAGGGCAAAGTTGGTCGAGAATGTTCTGCACGGTCATGGTGACGGTGGAGCCATCGGCGGCATGCGTTTGTGAAACCACCAACGGTACGTTGATCGATGTCCATTTGGTCACCAGTACGCCCATTACAAACAGCCCGAGAATCGACGCGCCTTCGGTCAGTTTTTGCAGCAAATTACCGCCCATATCGCTGACGATATTCACCCCTTTACGAAAGCCCAGTTGCAGCCCATACCATTTCATTGCCAGACGTACTGCATTGAAAATAAAGAAGAACAGTAGGGGGCCGAGAATGTTGCCCGAAAGTGCCAGAGATGCGCCGAGCGCGGCGGTAATCGGGCGCAGCGTTCCCCAGACCAGTGGATCGCCAACTCCTGCCAATGGTCCCATCAGACCGACTTTGATGCCGTTAATGGTACCGTCATCAATTTCCGCGCCGTTGGCTCGCGCCTCTTCCATGGCGGCAGTGACGCCGATGACCGGGCCACATACGGCTGGCGTGGTATTGAAGAACACCAGGTGTCGCCTGAGCGCCGCAACCTGATCCTCTTTTAATGGGTAAAGTCGTTTGATGGCGGGGATCATGTCGTAGCAAAAACCCAGCCCGTGAATACGTTCAAAGTTAAAGGATGCCTGTTGCAGGTTGGAGCGCAGAAACATGCTCACCAGATCGCTGCGCGTAATTTTTCTCTGTTCCATGATGGCTCCGTTAATCATCAAGTTGGTCAAGGGCGGTGGAGGCGGTGGCCTGGAGTTGAGGTTCAGCTTTACGCCACTGTGGATTTAGCTGGATGTAGACCAGGGCCATGATCACGCCGACGCCACCGAACGCCAGCAGACTGAGATCGAGGTAGCCACCTGCGAGGAAACCGAGGAAAAAGAAAGGCATCAAATATTTCACGCCCATCATACGTAGCACCATGGCGTAACCGACCACCACGATAAAACCGCCAGCAATCTGTAGTCCTCGGGTCACAAATTCGGGAATGGCGTTTAACATATTGCTGACCATATCGGCGCTGACGAACAGCGAGACAATCAGTGCCGGAATAGCAACGCGCAGCGCCTGCACGCCAAGCGCGGAGACATGCAGAATATCGAGAGTGCGAAACCGCGCCTCTTCCGCTGCTTTATCCGCCGCGTGCTGGAACACTACGGTGATGGTACGGGCAAACACCGTCAGCACCTGGCCTGCCGCAGCCACAGGCAACGCGATGGCGATTCCGGTGGCGATGCTTTGCTGACCAACGATAACCAGAATGGCGGAGATTATGCTGGCGAGTGCAGAATCCGGAGATTGCGCCGCGCCGACGTTCATCCAGCCGAGAGCTATCAATTCCAGCGTACCACCGAGCATAATTCCGGTTTTTAAATCACCGAGAATTAAACCAATCACCGTACAGGCAATTAACGGACGATGAGTCTGAAATTCATCCAGCACGCTGCCCATTCCGGCAATACAGGAAAAAAGAAATATAGCAATAATTTGTAGGGTACTTATTTCCATGATTTGTCACCTTTTAAGTGTCGTCATCCCTGCCTGTTAAAGCATATGTACACAGGCGCTATTATTTAATTTGCGATTAACTGTTCGTTTATTTTGTCGATAATATTGATTGAGGGATCTGACGCTACGACGCGTAAATCCAGTATGACGCCAAGATTATTTAACTCATGAAATGCGTTAATATCATCGTCATCTAATGAAACTGCTTTGGTTAACTGTTTTTTACCAGGACGCCAGGCCATACCGCCAATATTCAGGGTACCTATTTTTACCCCCTGGCGAACCATTGCTAAGGCATCCTGTGGGCGAGTGAAAAGATAAAAAACGGTTTCGTCCTGATATTGCGGGTTGTGATAAACCGCGACGGCTTTTTCAATATTGACCACGTTAACCTTCATTCCCGGTGGCGCAGCCTGACGCAATAATGTCCGGCGAACTTCATCGTTATAAACTTCGTCATTGCAGATAATAATGCGCTGGGCGTTAGCCACTTTCGACCAGACGGTAGTGACCTGACCGTGGATCAGGCGGTCATCAATGCGGGCGAGCGTAATGTTCATCAGAAATCCTCCTCTGCCGTTGCCACCTGTCTCCAGACGACGCAGGATTGCTTTGCGATTTGCGTCAGGTGTTCACACAGTTCATCAACATTCATGCTGTCCTGGTTATCAACCAGTTCGAGCGCCAGCGGCAGTGAAAGGCCGCTGATTACCCGCAGACGAGGATTGCGCATCGCAAGCACCGCTGCCGCATTCCACGGGCTGCCGCACTGTAAATCCACGGCGATTAGCCACTCGTCATGATTGTGAATGCTCACTAACTTCTCCAGCTTTGCCACAATGTCTCCGGCGTTCTCGCCGGGCACAAATTCAACTGCCTCGACCCTGGCATCGCCGTACACCATCTGAACCGATTCCAGCATGGCGCAGGCTAATTTGCCGTGGGCGCAAAAAATGGCATTGACCATAAAGCCTCCTTAGCCGCGCGTTTTGCCGCCCGCAATGTTAGTGGTTACTCCGGTGATATAGCTGGCGCGTTCAGACAGCAGATAACAAACAAAATCAGCCACTTCTGCTAATCTTCCGGCGCGCCCAATAGGAATGGCGTTTTTGGTATAGCCTTCACGCAGCTGCTCGACGGTGATATTGCGCGTCCACGCCAGCGCTTCTTCATATTCCGGCGTGCGCAGTCCTGTTTTTTCCAGAATCCCCGGCGCGATACCGACCACACGGATACCGTGCTTACCCAGCTCTTTCGACCAGGAGCGCGTGAAGCTATTGAGCGCGGCTTTGGTCGCGGCGTAACAGCTTTGGCCTTCTGAGCCTTCCAGCCCACTTTCTGAGGAAACATTCACAATCACGCCATCATGTTGTTTGACCATCTGTCGCGCCACCGCCTGCGACATCAGAAAAACGCCTTTCTGGTTGATATTGACCATTTTTTCGAATGCAGCTTCGTTGAGTTCATACTGCCCGGCAGGCGCTTTCTCATCGACCAGCAGACGCGGGAAATTGACCCCGGCGTTGTTAACCAGACCGTCGATGCGACCAAAACGCTGGATAATTTCTGCTACCGTATGATTTACCTCTTTGGCGCTGGAAATATCGGTCGGCCAGAACTGATAACCTTTATGGCTTTCATATTGACCATCGCCACCGTGAATATCGACCATCTGTACATTCGCGCCTTGTGCTAATAATTCATCCACAATCGCCAGACCAATACCGGATGCGCCACCGGTGACAATAATGATTTTATCCTGCAAATGTAACCACGTTTGCATAACAGACTCCTGATTTTAGATAATAGGGACCCGCCGTAATTTTTATTACGGTAAACATCGGGAAGATTTTTATTTCAGTAATAGTTCAGCTGTGCTGCTATTCGTTACCAGACAATTAATATATTTTCCACGCAGTGCACCAACAATTCCGCTGTATTTTTCTTCGCTCATGGCAATGCCAATGGAATACCGTGCCTGCTTTAATTTATTCATTTCGATAGAGAGTGTTTTTTCGCTCATATTCGTTTCAACCATTGCGCCGTGAATATCAAAAAAGCGCGAGCAAATATCGCCAGCAACCTGGCGGGCATTCAGGTCGTCACTCTCTTCACCACCATAAAACGCATGCCAGTTAGCGCCGTCGCGAATGGCCGGTGAGCCAATTCCCACCAGGGCGACATCCAGATTATCCCAGTAGGCAGAGATGGTTTTAAAGTGCTGAGACTGCATGATCCCATTACGAATTAAGGGGTTATCCAGTAGAGCCGGAAAATCCGCGAGATGCGATTCCCCTTTCAACTTCGCTGCCGCGCTGTAGGTTAATGTGTTTACATGATAGCGGCTTTCGAGTTTACCGGACGGTCCGCCAATAATCGGCACGCAGATTAACTGCCGCGATTGCCCCGCCTGCGGCAAGTTTTCAACCAGTGCGCTCACCGCGCGACCCCAGGAAAAACCGACAATATCGCCAGGTTCCAGCAAGCGATCCAGCAGTTGCGCGCCGTGTAACCCCATCATCGCCAGTTGAGTCTCTTCATCCTCATCATTTCCCGACACCACCACAACGTCTTTCAGGCCAAACTTTTGCTTCAGTTGCTGCTCCAGCCAGAGATTTTCGTTGTAGTCATAGTTGATGGCGATGGTGACAATTCCCTGATCGCGGCCTCGTTTAAGCAAGCGGCTGATGGTGGTGCGGTAAATACCCAGTTCGCGCGCGATTTGCGCCTGCGTCATATCCTGTTCGTAATAGAGTTGGGCAATCTTCACAATCAAACGGATATCGTCACTGTTTTCCATTGCCGCCTCCTGGTTCTGCACATTTGTGCAAATACGCTTTCTCACTGCTTGATCTGATATAACCCCATCATGATGGCCTTTCAAAGCGATTTTTCACTCTTTGCATGGGGAGAAATAGCGCTTTCTCTTGCACATTTGTTTCTCTGCGTAGTAGTCATCAGCACAGGTGTGCAGCGATTCGTAATATGTTGATTATCCTTATTTTGCCAGGCAAATTTGCATCGTACTTCCGGAGACACTTTTGTGATAAAAGGCGTGGCAGATCACATTTAATTTCGACGTTGCCGCATAACCCTGTTTTTCCCCGCTAAGAGGTACGGTATATTCCGCGTTTTACAGGAGAATTTATGCTGCCCGACTCATCAGTCCGTTTAAATAAATACATCAGCGAAAGCGGAATTTGCTCACGCCGCGAAGCGGATCGCTATATCGAGCAAGGCAATGTGTTCCTTAATGGCAAGCGAGCCACCATTGGCGATCAGGTGAAACCCGGCGACGTTGTGAAAGTAAACGGTCAGTTGATTGAGCCTCGGGAAGCCGAAGATTTGGTACTTATCGCCCTGAACAAGCCCGTCGGTATTGTCAGCACCACCGAAGATGGCGAGCGCGATAACATTGTCGATTTCGTTAACCACAGCAAACGCGTGTTCCCGATTGGCCGCCTGGATAAAGACTCCCAGGGGCTGATTTTCCTCACCAATCACGGCGATCTGGTGAATAAGATCCTCCGTGCGGGTAACGATCATGAGAAAGAGTATTTGGTGACGGTTGATAAACCGATTACCGATGAATTTATTCGTGGTATGGGGGCGGGAGTGCCGATCCTCGGGACGGTGACGAAAAAGTGCAAAGTCAAAAAAGAAGCGCCGTTTGTCTTCCGCATTACCCTGGTGCAGGGGCTGAACCGTCAGATCCGTCGCATGTGCGAGCACTTTGGTTACGAAGTGAAAAAGCTGGAACGTACGCGCATTATGAACGTCAGTTTAAGCGGCATTCCGCTGGGTGAGTGGCGCGATTTAACCGACGATGAGTTAATCGACCTCTTTAAGCTCATCGAAAATTCCTCTTCCGAGGCAAAACTTAAAGCGAAGGCCAAGCCGAAAACGGTAGGCATCAAACGTCCAGTCGTCAAGATGGAAAAAACGGCGGAAAAAGGCGGTCGCCCGGCGTCCAACGGTAAGCGTTTTACCTCGCCGGGGCGAAAAAAGAAGGGACGTTAATCAGCGCCTGCCGCGCGTCGACGTATTTGCTGACCAGCTAAATGACGCCTCAGGATCCGGTTTATAAGCCTGCTTTTTCTTCAATTGGCGGGCTTTTTTCGCTTCAGCCTCACGCTCGACCATTAATTTATCGATGTACTCTTTCTTAATGCTGTTGGTTTCGGAGTTGGTCAGTACGCGACCATGCGCAATCCGCGCCCGATCCAGCAGTGTTTTAAGTTCACGCTGCTCGCGTTCAGTCATCTCTTTTTGGGTAATACGGGGGAGTGCCATGATGGTGCCCTCAGTGAGCCAGAGAGTTCAGTGTACGGGAATTCGTTTGCGAGCAGAACTGATAATATTCCTTTGTTCCCTTCTTAAATATCTATCTTTCTTGATAATTGACGATAAATACAGATAAAAATTTAGCAAAAAGTTTTCCCTCTACAAACAACAGTAATTCACTAACTCTTTATTTTTCATTTGGTTAAGAATTTTTCTCAATTCTGGCACGCTTCTCGCAATAACACTTTTGCGTTGATACTGAATTTCAAAGGGGATTAAACCCCGTCGGCACACCAGGAACGGCTAGGCTGTTTTCCGGGCGTGTTCCGTCAGCCTTTGACGCCAATTATGGGTTCGATTCCCGAATTCATTCCTGAAATGAATACTGGTTGTAACTTATTAAATAAAAAATGAGGGATTGCACAGTCAGCGATCCCCGATAACGTCGCCGATAAAGACGCCGGGTAACAGGCAAAAGGGAATTCCCCTGTCGCTTCGTATCTGCTTCCGCGACGGCTGTTAAGCAAGGAATAGATAATGATTAAGAAAATAAGCGTAAGAAAAGATCAGCTGGCATTACTCTCCAGAAATGGCGATTACTACAAAGTGCTGCATGCAGGCGAGCATCTTTTACCCTGGTTAAATACGCCAGAAGTCTTGCTGATTACGTTCGATGGCAGCGAAGTTCCCGACGTGCTGGCGGATTATTTGCGCCGCTTTCAGCCTGATTGGGTGGAAAGATATTGCGTGGTGGCCGACTTGTCGGAGACTGAAGCCGGGGCGTTGTATATGGACGGTATTTTGCTGGAGATCCTGCCGCCATCAACGCGTCGTTTGTACTGGCGTGTAGAGGATGATTTGACGCTGGTGCGGATGAATACGCAGCAAGTCCAGGTTCAAACGGAGGTGATGAATGCGGTATTGCAGCCACGGCGCAAAGGGGCAGTTAAAGGCCGCGATGCGATACTGACGGTGCAGGTTCCGGCCTGGCACGTAGGTGTACTGAAAATCGATGGTGAAACGCAGGCGCTGTTACCGCCGGGGCTGACTGCGTACTGGAAAATTAACCATCTGGTTGAAGCTGAAGTTGTCGACACCCGCTTGCAGGTACTGGAAGTTAGTGGACAAGAAATCTTAACGAAAGATAAGGTCAATTTGCGGATTAACCTCGCCGCCAACTGGCGCTACAGCGACGTGTTATTGGCATTTAGTCAGTTAACGAAGCCGATTGATCATTTGTATCGGGAATTGCAATTTGCACTGCGTGAAGCGGTAGGTACGCGTACGCTGGATGAGTTGCTGGAAGATAAACAGGTCATTGATGACGTTGTCAGCGAACAGGTGAAATCGCGCATGTTGCCATTTGGTATGGAGATTGCCTCATTAGGGGTGAAAGATATCGTCCTGCCTGGTGATATGAAAAATATCCTCGCGCAGCTGGTTGAGGCAGAGAAATCTGCGCAGGCGAATGTGATTCGCCGGCGTGAAGAAACGGCAGCGACGCGTTCGTTACTCAATACCGCTAAAGTCATGGAAAACAACCCGGTGGCGTTACGCTTAAAAGAACTGGAAACGCTGGAGAGAGTGGCTGAGCGGATCGATAACATCTCTGTATTTGGTGGTCTGGATCAGGTTCTGCACGGGTTAGTGAATATCAAAGGATGAGTCAAATGCCATTAAATGGAGTCAGTGCTGCGATGCGCGAACGGGTATCGCAGCAGTTAAAAGAAATAGAACGTCGCTATGGCGTGAAAGTGCTGTACGCCTGCGAATCAGGCAGCCGCGGCTGGGGATTTGCCTCGCCCGATAGCGACTACGATGTACGGTTTTTGTATGTCCATCCACTGGAATGGTATCTGCGTGTAGAGTCACCGCGCGATGTTATCGAGCTGCCCATCGACGACGAATTAGATGTTTCCGGTTGGGAGTGGCGTAAGGCGCTGGGATTATTGAAAGGCGCGAATCCGACGCTGATAGAATGGCTGGATTCTCCGGTGGTCTATCAACAAGATGAAGAAACGATAACGGCGCTTAAGGCAATGGTCCCAATGTGGTTTTCTTCGTTGCGTGCACGCTGGCATTACTATTCGATGGCGCAGAAAAACTTCCGCGGCTATTTGCAGGGCGATGAAGTTCGACTGAAAAAATACTTTTACATGCTGCGTCCGCTGCTGGTCGTACGCTGGGTTGAAGCGGAAAAAGGCGTGCCGCCAATGCGCTTTGCCGAGTTACTGGCGGGAAGCGAGCTTGATGCGCCGTTACGCGTAGAAATAGACGAACTACTGGAACGTAAACAGCGCGCGGGAGAAGCGGAATATGGTCCGCGCCGTCCTTTGTTACATGCGTTTATTCGTGCGGAACTGGCGCGTGGGGAAATTCCACCGATTTTACCGGACAGTCGAGATGGAGATGTTCGGGAGCTAGATAATTTGCTGTATCAAACGGTAATGCGCCGGGCATAAAGCCCGGCGTGATTTATTGCTGGTATTGCCAACTGCTGACTAAAGCGTACAAGTGATTTGGAGAATAGCGCCAGCTTTCCTTCAGTTGCAGAAATTCAGCACAAAATTCACTGCAAAACAGGCGATCGCGCTGTTCTTTATTACCGATAATAATTCCTAATGCTCCGCGCCAGTCATATTTTTTGCCATCATGTTTACGGAAAAAAGTTTCCACATCCTGAAGGCTGGCCTGGAGCGGCAGCATATCCCACTTATCCGCTGGCAATGGCATTATTTTTCCGCGTACACCGCGATCGCGCAGTGATGCGGAGTAACAAAGGTAACTCTTTTCACCATGCTTAATGGCTAATTCACAGTGGGAATAATGACCACGTGTGATTTTACGGGTAAGCCAGTCAGCCAGTCGGGCAATACCACGGTGCTCTGTTCGGCCCTTATAACAAGCGAGCCAGACAGTGGTTTTACTCATGGTTGCCAGCCTGTTGAATAATCGTAGTCGAGCACCGCCTGAATATCGTCCAGTGCTTCCACCGCCGCGATATGGTGCTGGGCGTTTGCGAACAAGCGCATATCGTGATCCATGGTGACCGATTCAAACTGGGCAGCGATTTCGTTGGTTAACTCAATCAGACCATTATTTTTAGTTTTCCACATTAACCCTGGCGGAATTTTTTTCTCCGCTCCCATTTTTGTGAGTGAAAGCTGTTGGATACGGCTATTTGTATCACTGTGGAAGTGATGGTTGTTGATGATGATGTAATCGGTTGTGATGGCATCGCGTTGATTTTTGATTGCAGAGTATTTCGCCTCTTTAGCATCGGTTATAGATGGTTGCCATTTTTCACCATCCCAACGTTCAAAAGAACCTGTCGGGGAAATGACTGTTACATTTTCAGGTAATTGGCCCAATTCTTGAATAATAAGCTGGCTACCATCAACTTTGTTATAAACAGTTTGGCCTCGATGATCTTCAATAAGTCTCCATGTTTCATTCTCCCACACTGGAGTAAAACCAGGAGCCTTTTCGGGAGGTGAAATTAATGTGCAATAATTTGGCAAGCCTGTATTAGGTGCAATGTATGCATCAGACTCACCGATATATTCTTGGGAGTCTTGTGAAAAATTATATACAGTTAGTATTTGAGCTTCATCAGAAAAGGTAAAAGTATTCATGCTAGCCTCACAATATAGTTGAATGCGATATTTTTGACGGTGTTTTCGGTGCTGCCGGTATTATTAATGGTTAGGGAGTGGTTATGGGAACCAAGTGCAATTGAATGCGAATGGGTGCCGAGCGCAACAGTGTGCGAATGGGAACCAATTGTAACACTATGAACGTGTGATGGAACATTAATTGCCAAAGATGATCCGGTACCAGGGCCATATGATGTCCAGTCGCCTTGGCCCTCTGGTGAAGATGTCCCTGTTCTTACTGTTGCAGTTGCCGAGCCTGAGCCAGATGAACTTGTTGTTTTATTTCCATGGTTAAATGATGATGCAGTTTTAGTCCCCAAGTCTGTGAGGGGTGTGGTTTTCGTCCCTAAATCAGTACTCGAAATACTGCCCGTATGGTTATGTGATTTAACTCCATCCAGTTCAGTAGATAATATAGCGCGCCCACTGGATGGTTTTCCTTTAATTATCCATCCGCGCATATCAGGAATAACACCAGATGGATATGCAATTGCCAGTTTGGGATAGGAGGTTTTATTAAATGTCTGACCTGTCATCAGAGCGTAGCCTGAAGGTACAGAATCAGATGGCCAGGGAATAGGCATCCCAACAGGACAGCTTTCCGCAGCAATAGCCTTATCCATCGCTGCCTTAACCGCGTTCGGCGTCGCAGCTTCCGTCGTACTGGTGCTGTTGGTCGCATTATTAAGTTTCACGACCCCTTTTTGTGTCAGCGTACCGTCGGGGATACCTGTTATTTGCCCCCAGGCATGGGTATGGCTGGACGGCGCCGCAGCAATAGCCTTGTCCATCGCTGCTTTAACCGCACTTGGCGTTGCAGCTTCCGTTGTACTGGTGCTATTTGTTGTGTTGTTAAGTTTAACGACTCCTTTCTGCGTCAGTGTACCGTCAGGGATACCAGTAATCTGATTCCAGGCATGAGTATGACTGGTTGCGGCTTTGCTATTTGCCAGGTCATATGCCGTTTTTACCGCTTTTGGCGTGGCTGCTTTAGTCTCATCATCGCTATTAGTTGCATTACTGAGCTGCGTAAAACCTTTTTGTGTCAGCGTCGCATCAGGATGATTTCGTGATTGCTGATGTGTTTTCAACGCGTCATCGACATATTCCCTGGTTGCCACAACGACTGAAGGGTCGATCAAAAGCGTCACCGCGTCTGCATTGGTGACTTCCATGACCGCGCGTATAACGATTTGCTTACTGGCCCCCGCAGGTAATCGTGGCTTATAGGTTTCCGGGAATTTACCAATAGCGACCAGCGTGCCGTCGGTATCCAGTAACCCAACTTCGCGTACATACCAGCCTCCGACTTGTTCGGGAATAATCGCTTCTGCGATAACCCAGGCCGGATTATCTGGCGCAATTTTTAATGTATTGAGCTGACCACGCCAGACCTCATGGACTACTTTGGTCTGACTTTCTGTCGGTTCGATATATTTACCATTACCGTCGCCAACTACCATAGTTTGCAGACGGATCTGTTTTTGCTCGGCCAGTGCTGAGGCAATTTTGGCTTTGCCTGCAGCAGTTAATATTGTAAAAAATTCACTTGCCATTATTACTCCGGATATACAGACATAATTTCGGTGCTCCAGTATCCTGTGCCGACCTTCATCGGTTGGGATTGTGTAAGGCGATCGGGTTGATAAGGTAGTAGTTGGATATATTCCTCCACACAATAACCGTCGCTAAAAATATTCCTGATGACTGGCTGAGGCTTTCTGCAACAGGAGGCAATACTGTAATGACTTCCCCTCCTTGCATGGCGCTGCCAATAACTGGTATTGGGCTTCGATTAATAAGCCAAATAACAATGCTTTCCAGCTTTGAACGAACATTTTTATATTCATGAATTAATGTGATAAGTGCATTGAATTCATCTTCATTTAATCCTTTTTCCTCTAGTGTAATATTTACCTTAAAAAAATAAGCCCTTCCCCCATATTCAAACCATTCTGAAATAGTTCCGGGTAAGGAAAGTATTTCCAGCACTCGCCGTACCGCCCAAATTGTTCCTTTATATTTATGCAGTTCAATGGCTTGTTTAATTAACTCGCGTTTCTCCCGCTCATCGGTGGTAAATAACCAACCTTCCAGCCCCTGAACGTGAAATTGTTCTGCAAGGGCTGGTAATGCCGAAGCATCAACCAGGTCGACCAGATAAACCATCAACGCCGTCAGATCGAGTTGGGCAAAACGCTCGGCGGCGATGTTTGCCAGAATCGAAAAACGCTCATCGCTGGCAAGCGGCGGCGGTGGCAGCAATTTATCCATCGCTGACTCCGGCAATCGTGACGTCTATTGCAGTGCATTCCGCCCATTCATGCGCCTGCAAAATACGTTTTGTAGGCATATTCAGCGCAACGTCATAGACGCCATCGACCTGTAACACTTTGATTATCTGGTTTGGCACAATGTCCTGCCCCAGATGTTTCTGCCGCTGTTGCGTCCAGAGGCTAATCGCTTTACGCGCCGCAGCCAGCGTTGTCTCCTGATCGGCGGTGGTAAACAGCATTAGCTGCGCACGGATCTCATACGGCACTCGAAGAGCGCATTTCGCACTCACTTTGTCGGTCAGCGGTCGTTTTTTCTCCTTGCTGACTTCTTGTTCAATCTGCGCCAGCAACTCCGTGCCGGGTAGACCATTCAGGGTTAGCGGGTAGATCTCCACGCAGCCTTCTGGCAATCCCTCGTCCGGCCCCAGTACTGCAACGTCAATAATCGACTGGCTAACAGAAAGCGTATGAAAGCGGTAGGCACCATAGCTGCCCGCATTACTAAAGCTTTCTGGTGCCAGTTGGATACGCTGGCGCAATGCGTCATCGCTCTCTTCACCGCAGCCGCCCGTTGACGCAGTCAGGTTGGTTACGTTGATGTCATAATGACCAATCCTGTCGACCAGTGCGCTAATTTGTGCAGGCTGCCAGCCGTTACCCTGTTCACCTGCTGCGAGGCTGGTGGCAGGAACGGCGATATGCAAACTCCTGGCCGGAAGCAGAACATCTTCATCGGTGGCGAACATCACGCTATCAGAGGCACTGGCCCGCGTCCCCTGGGGAATCAGGATATTGCCGGGATACGCACTAACGACCGAAAACTGCAACGTCGTTTTTGCAGGCTGCGCAGGCAAACGGTGAACTCCCACCAACTCCCCTAAATAATCCAGCATTGGCGCGCGGGAATACGCGACCAGGTTTTGTTTCGCCGCTTCCTGAATGGCGATGCGTACAAGGTTTTCACGATAGGCAAACAGGTCGATGAGCAACCGCTCAGCCTGTGCCGGATAGAGTTTTTTACCACTGGCATCTTCGTATTGCGCAATCATCTCACTGGTAATTTGCGCAGGATCGCGGTCAATAAAATTGGGTTCGGCTATCGCCATAACACCTCCGTTGAGTTGATAACGCCGTCAGCGGCGCGCCATTGCACACGTAACGTCAGATGTTCGCCGTCGATTACTGGTGTCACCTTCAGCAACCGACAGCGCGGTTCCCACTGGCGGATGGCTTCCACCGACTCCCGTACCACATGCGGGATAGCCCGCTCGATGGGGTAATCGATGTAGTGCCACAAGTTGCTGCCAAACAGCGGTCTGTGGGGATCACTGCCGCGCGGTGTACGCAGAATGATGTGTATTGCCTGGTGAATATCATCCAGCCCGCAGACGTATTCTTCAGGCCGCTGCAAGGCCGGTTGCCAGTGCAGCGTTGAGGGGCGTGTTTTTGTGTTCATGAGGGTATTTTCGCCCTGAACGGGCTGTGGAGATATTAAAGCGATTTAGAAAACTGATTGATTAAAAAGAGAAAACCCGCCATCAGGCGGGTTAAAAGTCAGTGTGAATGGTGGTTGGAGTTGCCACCGCTGTCCTGCAATGCGCCGCTGGCCTGAACGTTGCCGATCACGTTGACATTGCCGGTTATCGTGGCTGCGTTACCGATGCCTCCACTTCCTGCCATCCCGCCAAGCCAGGTGAGTTTTTTCATTACCGTGACGTTGCCAGTAAAGGTGCTCATGGGCGCATCTACCGTCACTGCTGCTGCTTTAACCTCGACCTTAGTGGCGTCGATGCTGACATCGGTCGCTTTAACATCGACGGTATCGGAAGTCACGGTGACGTGTTGGGCTTTAATCTCAACGTTGGGCGATGTCAGGCGGGTGCTGTCGATAACCTCAATCACGATTTTCTCGATACCGCCGTTAATCGTCAGCTGGTGCGTGCTGCGGTCATATTCAAACGCTGCGCCATCAGAAAACTGGACGTAACGTTTGTCGCGCGAGGCTACAGGCGCGGTGTCAACCGTAGAATAAACGGCACCCAGCACCACGCCATCTTCACCGTTATCGTCCAGCAGAACTTCCACTTGCTCGCCCATATCCGGTAGCCAGTAGTCTTTATTGTCCTGGGAATTGCGTTGAAGTACCGCAAGCCAGTTGCTCTTCAGATTGTCACACTCTGGTAGAGTGACCCGTACCCGAACACTGGTTTCGTCAATATCGCTGATAATCCCCGTTTGACGGGTTACTCCTTTCATATTTCCTCCTTACTGGCTGGTCGCTGGCCCGCGTGACACGTCGATTTCAGTGGTATAGCCGCTGCGCACAAAACTGTGAGTAGATTTATCAATCAGCCACTGACCGGAAATCACGCCAAAATCGGTCAGTTCAATTTTATTGCCCGCCGTCAGTTCCGGGCAGCCCATCATTGTGAGCGTTCCGGTTTGCTGATATTCGTTGTGGCTGTCGAGTGCAGCGTTAGCCTTTGCCTGTGCTGCGCCAACGTCCGTCGCCCGACTGTTCAGTTTTAGCGTGTCGGCACTAGTGCCGACTCCACGGACAGATGGTTTTTGCTGGCTGTTGTGAGTGTAGATAACCAGTTCTTTTTTCTTACTATTTTGATGCTGTACGGTGGCGTTCTTGTAGATCCGGTTAATGGTGTCTTTGAAGGTAAAATGAGAAACCTCTTTGCGATCGATCTTTTTCACAGGCGTCAGGCAGCGCAGCGTGGGTAAATGTGAAAAAATCAGCTCTTTTGTCGTCACTTTTACGGCATAACCATATTCACTGGCCAGACGTTTGAGAAATCCGACATCGGTTTCACCATACTGCGTTACCCGGTCGATGGTGAGCGACTCGATTTTGCCCACCAGTTTCAGACCGTGCGTTTGGGCAATACGGCTGGCGATCGCCGAAAGCGTCGTTTCTTCAAAGCCCTGGCTGTTACGGGTGCGCAGCGCCTGATTGACGGAAGTGGCGATGCCATCAATATTTACCGTGGAAGGTGGCGCTGAAATATCAATTTTATCAATAATATACTGGCCACAATCGAGCAGCTTTTCCCCCTGATAACCTATATGCAGCGCCAGCGTATCGCCTTTGCCGGGATACCACTCTTTTATCCAGCGTCCATCTGTGTCATCCAGTGTAATTGCGATGGTATCCGACTCGTTTTTGATGCTGTCGTGGTAACTGATGCTGGTGACATAGGGTGTGATGTCATAAGTGATATCTTTATGCCCATACCAGAGGGTAAAAATGGGCGTGAGTGTGGCAAAGACGCCACCAGTTACGCTCATCTCAGCCATGGTGGGATCTCCGATAAGGTTTTATTAACGGAAATGACCGGAATAATGAGCTGAATACCGGAAGGCAGTACCGGGTAAATGGCTACATGTGGATTGGCGGCGATTATGCGTTCATAAGCCAGCGCATCACCGTAGTAATGCCATGCCAGGTTATCCCAGCGTTCGCCATCGGTGGTGATATGTTCAAGGTATCGCATTACCAGCTCCTGGTAATGGTTACGGCAGCAAGCTGGCTCACTGCGGGAGTGGTTTGTTGTACCGTTGTACGTGCCTGCTCAACCAACGACGTGGCTTTATCGAACGTCGCTTCGGCGATGTCGCTGGTAATGTCGTCGAAAAGCGCCTGAGCATGGTCAACCAGCGTACTGGCGTCATTGGCGCAGTCCCGGATACCTGGCATGTTACCCAGTAAAGCTTTAATCTGCGCCGACAACGCTTTTGGTAGGCCTGCCAGCGTTTGCAGATCCATTGGCTGTTTAAACAGGGTTTCGATGGCGTCGATTGTCTTTTTCAATGACGTAATTATCTTTTCACACTTTTCTTTTAACGCTTTGGCCTCTTTAATCATTGCTTTCACTTTTGCCACCGTTTTTTTAATATCTTCAATGGATTGTGTCAGTTCATCCAGCATCTCTTTGGCCTTACGCATACCTTCTTCAATGGCGTTTAATATCTGATCAAACCAGGACTCCACCTTGTCGGGGAAATCGCTCGCCTTTTCCTCGATGTTGGGCTCCTGGGTGGTAATCGCCGGAGGTAAAAGTGGATTTTTAGGATCGCCGGTGTACTCCTGGAGCGACATCGTTCCGTTTTGGGCAATCACATTGCCCCAGGGATCGGTGTGCTGGTGGGTGGCGGTTAGCTCCGTAATCACAAACCAGCCGCGATAATCGCCATTGCCAAATACCAGTGCCATCGCCTTGTGAGCAAGCATGGCTTCACGCAGTCGGTTCAGCTCTGTTGTGGGCTGGCAAAACTGGCTGTGCAGGGAAAATTCCAGCGCCAGCATATCCAGCTTATCGCCAATAAACTGCACGCCGGGTTTGCCTTCTATACGGGCATGTGTGGCGTAATCCACGCCCATTGTGCTTTTAAAGCCGTCCCAGAATGTGACAACCTTAAATTCAATCTCTCCTAAAACGGCATACATTAGGCATACCCCCGGCGCTGCTGCTGCGCCATTACATCGTTAATCATTCTTTCCAGTTCGCGTTTACTCATCGTCAACACGTTCTGAATCTCTTTAGTGGTGTTTTGTCCGTTACCCTGCACGGTAATTTGTGGCGAAAAATTCACCTGAACTTTTCCTGAGGAACGGGAAGGTAGCGTCGCCGCTTTGGTTACGGATTTACCAGGTAAAGAGGCAGATACGGGTTTGGCGGCTGTATTTTTTGCCGCTGGCGCCGATGACGGCGTAGCCGTTTTGCCGGATGGCGCGAGTTGTTTGCCCACCGGCGGCGTTAAAATCGCACCGGCAACGCCTGGAACAACGGTCGCGGGGGAGACGGATGCGGTATTAGTCGTGCTTGTAATAGCTGTAGCCGATCCTTCTGTACTAATACCCATCGTGGTTTTTAGCCAGTCTGGGATGGCGTTTTTTACCTGATCAATAATGCCTTTCAGAGCGGGGAAGGCATTCATTATGCCGTCAACCAGACTGCCCAGAAGATTGCTGCCGAACTCGCTAAAACTTGCAGGCATCTCGACACCAAACCAATTCATCACACTGGAAAAGGCGCTATAGAACAACTCCAGCGGTGACCAGTCGAGAATCAACCGACAAATTCCTGCAATGCCGCCGTCAAAGGCCGTGGTGATACGTTGCCAGATGGTCGAAAAGAACCTGGAGATAGGCTCCCAGTTGCGATAAATCAGATAAGCAGCGCCCGCAATCGCAGTGATGACCAGACCAATGGGATTCATCAGTAGCACCCGGCCTAGTGAGAGAACGGTCCGACCAACCAGTTTCAATGTTCCAATCAGGCCACGACCAAGCAGTTGCGTTAGCCATTTTGCGCCGCCACCCAATGACTTAACCGCTGATAGCATCTTACTTGCCCCGCCTGTGAGCGCCAGACTTGCCTTGACTTTCAGGAAGATATCGACCAGACGAATAAACGGCGAGGTGATGAGGTTCGCGCCCAGCTTTAAAACATTCAGCGCACCGTTAAACAGCCAAATCGCCCCGACGATTTTCGCGATGTTTTGCACCAGTGTCGGGTGCTCACGTAGCCAGGCGCTGAACTGACGAATAACCGGCGTAAGGCTTTGTGCCAGCTCGCCAATCAGCGGCATTAATTGCAAGCCAATGCTGAGCCATAAATCATTTAACGCCAGCTGTAACGCTTTAGTCTGTTCAATGGGCGAGGCCATTTGCGCAGAAAAGTCGGCATCAATCAGATTCTTGCTGGTGGCTTGCATGGCAGAGGCTTTTAACTGGCGATATTCCTCCATATTCGCCAGCATAGGGGCCAGGAATTCCACTGTTTGCGCATCGCCGAACATTTCCCCCAGATTAAACTGCGTCACCATCGATTGCAGCGCATTGCTGCGGGCAGATAAATCTTCGATCTGCATGGTGCGTTTGAAGGTGTCGAGGATCGCCGGATTCATCTTCTCAAGCTGCATTTGCACGATATGAGTCATGGCTTCGCTAACACCCATACCGTTTTGCTGATGCTCAAGCAGAGAGCCTTGCAGATCAACGCCCTGGCTGACGAACCAGTAATCGGTTTTTTTCGAAAAGGTGGTTTGCAGAAAGTGGTCGAAATTCTCCGCCGCCGCACTGGCGCTGGCCCCGTTTTTCATGGCGATCTGCATGGTGGCGGTCAGTTCAGCCATACCTTCCAGACCCTGAGCGCCGGTTTTACCTGCAAATTTCTCTATCCACTGCGTTTGTTCAGCAATGGCAGGCCCACCGCTTTTGCTAATGCCGTACATCATGTTTTGCGCGGCGTGGAAATTTTCCGGGGCAATATTCAGTCGATCATGGGTTGCGAGCGCGGCATTCGCCCATGTTTCAGCACTTTCGCGCGTGGCGGTGGCAGCTTTGGCGATCTCCGGCATATAACGGTTGAGATCCTGTATCGACGACAAATTGCCTTCGATCAGCGTTTGGGCTGCGTTCTGTAAGGTGGTCTGCTGCTGGTTAAAATCCATGCTCCAGTCGCGCAGATTAAGGCTGAGCGTCTCGCGGGTTGTAGCATTCATCCCACCTTTGGTCGCCATATTGACCATGTTGTCCTGAAACTCATACGGCAACTTCCAGTCGGGGGCTTCAACATTGAATACTTTGCTAAATTGCCCGGCAAATGTTTGGGTTTTCTCCATCAGATTAGCGCGGCTGCGGCTATTTTCCTCCAGGCGGAGAGCGGAATCGGCAAGCTGCTGCGTTAGTTTGATAACTGTCGCCTGCTGAGTAGAGAGAGTTAACAATGTTCTGGCGTTGAGTGAGCCGTAACGGGCTATTGCCTGCGTCAACGTCTCATTACGCGCCTGAAGCTGGGTAATAATATCGTTGGCCAAAATTGTTTCTCTTTAAATATTGATAATGGCCCGCTGGTTATTTTTCTAAAAAAAGGGGCAGGGAAGAAATAAACCTGACGGGCTTGGGAAACTCGCAGACATCAGGTCTGCGAGTCATATTCGATTTTTATTTGGGCGCTGGCTTCATCCAGCCAGTTGCTAAAGTCATCGACGGTAAGGGCGTCTATCTCACTGGGTGGAAAGCGAAACCATCTCGCCAGTAACGCCATCGCTTGCCATAACAGTGGCGGATTCTGTAGCCACGCTAAGCATGGATTGAAATCGTTTCTGCAATGCCTGGTAATCCAGCAAATCCATTTCAGCTAAATCTTCTGGCACCAGTCCGGTCATTGCCGCCATTAGCGGTTCATCCCACTCTTCAGGTTTTTCGCTGATCCGGCGCGCGTTGCGCATATCTTTTACTTTCAGGCGACGTAATTGCAGAGTGTTAATTACGTCTCCCGCCGCTGAAGTAAACGGGAACTGTAAGATATAATGTTCTTTCATTTTGTGTCCTTATTTATTTTGCAAAGTTCGGGGCCGTAGCCCCGAATAACTTAGCCACCGATGTTATTGCGATAGGTACTTAATTGATCCACACCATTAACCCGGAAAATATTGGCCATATAATCAAGTTCAAGCAGCGTTTCACCATCAACTACTTGTTTAATATAAGTGCAACCAAAGGCGCTGCTGAATTCCGGGTTTTCATTCTGTTTAAATGTGCCCAGTGGATTCTTTTTAAACATCACGGTTAAATGTGTCACTAGCGCTAATTGATTCGCTTTCCCCTGGGAGTTATAGCAATCAATACTGGAGCGGCACTGTAATGCAACCGCCTGCCACGGGTTTGCCGTTTTACGCATTACGTCCTGATAGAAGGAGTTCCATTTAATTTCGCCCTCCAGTTTATCGAAACCCGCCGGGAGTTCGATTTTACCCACCATGCCCAGTGCTTTATGCTCCTGCATAATTAAACTGACATCCGGCAATTTAATTTCGGTTGCACGACCTAAAAGGTTATTACCATCGAGATAAATATTGGCGTTGGTAATACGGTTAATTTGAATTTTTCCAGCCATTAGCTATTGCTCTCCAGAGAGACTAAATATTCAGAAGTAATTTCAGTTTCAAACGTCAGACGTTCCAGCGGCGGCGGCGGGGTGAATTTATAGCTCAGCAATAAATGCCCAGCGCTGAGTTCAGTCGGTGAATTTCGCGCCGGATCGTACCAGCATTCAAAGCCAAGCAGTGCGCCGTCGGCAATCAGCTTACGGCCCCAGGTATTTACCGATTCGGTCAGGGCATCAATCAGCGCCTGATTAATCGGCATATCAATATACTGCTGACTGAAATAACGGATTGACTCATTAATTACATCGCCTGTCCGGCGGACGTTTTCAAAGTTACGCATATGGGTCACGGTAGGCCACGCTGCAGTGCGGTTGCCCCACAAGCGCAGACCAGAGCCGTAACTATTGAAAATAGTGGTAATGCCGTTTTCGTTTAGCTGATTCACTTCGCTTTGTGGATCATCAATCATTGCGGAAAGCGAACGTTCAATACCGGTAATACCCTGAATTTCTTGGTTTGAGTTGCTCCACCAGAAACCTTTTTCGAGGTCTACTTTGGCACGTAGCCCGGCAGCGCGCGAAGAGAGCGGTTCGAGAACTTCCTGGTTAGTGATGCCATCGTAAACTTTGACGTGTGGGTAACATAAACGCGCACGATCAGAGCTGGTGTTGAAGTTGATAGCCCCTTGCGAACCGCGTCCTGCCAATACCTGCTGGAATGTCGTCCCAATCGGGGCATCAATGTAGGTAATCGCACCAAGTTTTTCCGCTTGTGCAATCAGCTCTGTAGTTACTGATTTTTGCGTACAGAACACGGGAGCAAGCAGGATTTTGGCGTAGAAACCATACAGGTTATAGGTGTCCTGTAGCAGTTTCATCCCCGTGCGGTCGCCTGCGGTATTTACGGTACCGATAATATCGGCTGCGGTGACCTTTGTAGGGTCGCACCAGGAATAATAGGCACAAACTTTCGCACCAGGAGGAATGTCGGCTCCTTTACGGGTAATTATGCCTGTTTGTTCATCTACGCTAAATGCTGCGGTGTTAAAGGTTGATGAATTTGATGAAGAGGGCTTTAGTACCACGTTACGCACATTGCGGTGAGCGAGCTTCGCCTGGTTGTTAGCATCAAAAGTGATACTCTCATTGCTGATGTTGGAGCCATGTTTTGCCGGATCCAGCACGTTAATCACCACCACCGTACCGGCACCGTGGTCATAAATTGCCTTCAGTGCCTGTGGGATCGTAAAGTTAGCCTGAGTCGAGCCAAACTGCGCAGCATCGCTTTCAGAAAGGCATAATGTTGGTTTATTTACCGGACCGCAGGGGGCTGTACCGATTAAAGCGATGACGGCGGATTTTACCGCTTTAACCGGACGCGGGCCGGTTTCAATTTCAATAGTTTCTACACCGTGCAGATAATTAGCTGCCATGTACAATTTCCTCTACGTTATTTTGTTCTTCCTGAGTGATGACAGGAGTCAGATGATTGCGGGCAATCATGGTCATGACCCACTCGTTGTCTTCTGGCAGATCAATTTCACTGTTCGGCCACAATAAGATTTCTTGTCCATCGGCAAGGGTGACGCCGCTTGCTGGGCCGTTGTAGATGTATTTCATTCAGTTTCCTCGTAGTTAACTTCCGTAAGCAGGGGAAGATCCGTGCTTTCCTGTTCAGCGATAAATAGCGAGCTGGTCGCCATTTCCAGGATGTAGCGGCAGAAACCGCCGCTCTCACCCGTATTAATTTCTTTTTCAAGCCAAAGAAGACGATCGCAATCAGGAAGCTGAAGGCCACCCAATGCGCTGCGTATGTGATCAAGTGCGTTTAATGCATCACAATTTTTGCCAACAATAACGGTGGCGGTTAAGCGGAGTATTTGCTGTTGCACGATGGCATTACTGCTTTCGGGCGTAGCAAAGACAGAACCGCTATAATTAATAATCACTGCAACTCGTTGTGTCTGTGGAATATATTTCTGGGCATCCTTAGATGAAATAAATATATCCATTTCGGAGTTGTGTTCACGTAATCTGGTCACAACAGAATTCATTACAGATAAAATTTCCATATAGGCTGTACCTTAATTACCGCTCACTTCGTTATCGTTGAAATGTATTCTGAAGCAGCGAAGGTGAAGAATCTTTTAATGTGATTTAGAGAAAAAATTGAATGGTTAAAAAAATCCCCACCCTTACATAAGGGTGGGGATTTTTCAATAACTGCCACGTTGTAACAGCTCGATTTTGCTATATAAGGCATCCAGCTTCGCTTCTAATACTGCTTGCCCACGAAGATAATCTTCTCTGCGGACATAATGCAGCGGAAGCTCGGCACGAAATTCGAGAAATTCTCTTTCCAGTTTCGACCAACTTGTTTCTGATTCCCGGCGCGCGTTTTCCAGAGATTCAAAACGCTCATTAAGTCGTTTTTCAATTTGTGCTAACAGCAGTTTTCCGGCAGCAAACATTAATCCAACGAAGGAAAGCATAAGGGAGATCACTTCCCAAAAATCGATACTGAGTTTCATCGGCCCCTCTGATTAATGAAGACAGCTTGCCTGTCCCCAGAGTAAATAGCGGGCGGCATGTTGATAGAGGATCATCTTTGGATAGCGACGATTTTCTCGCCAGTTCGTGGCGCTGCGCCCGGCGTTGACTTGCTCAACATGACCAAACCAGCTAGTGGCATCTAACCCTTTGGATGCAGCCAGTTTTTTATCCCGGTTAACCCACCCCTGACCGCCGTTATAGGCGCTTAGGGTAAACGCCATACGCTGACAATCATTTTTCGCAGAGATGTTTTTCCACAAATGCTGGTCATATTGCACCAGCGCGCGAATCGCCCAGGTTGGGTTATACGGTTTGTTTTCACGCAATTGTGGATACAACTGGCTTATCCATGTCGCTGTAGCAGGCATAAATTGCGCCATACCTTGTGCGCCAACGGGGGAACGTACCATTGGCTGCCAGGCGGACTCCTGGTGTAATTGCCCGGCAAAGTCGGCCACTGGGGCATTCAGCCCCCAGACTTCTCGAGCTGTACGAATTAGTTCGTTTCGCCATGCCAGAGAGGCTCTCGGCGGTTCAGAGGCGTTGAGTGGGAAAAGAACGAAAATAATCATAGACGCGATATATTTCAGCCACATCACTATAGCCCTAACGCGACGGAAAGGCAGACGGCAGCAACGATGATAGCCCGGCGAATCATTGCCGCCGCGCAGCAACGCGGTTCCTTCCAGGGGCAAAAAGAGTCAGGCCGTGCCCAGGGGAACAAACTGCGATCGAGCCAGTATCCCAGCACCGCGGAAAGCGAAACCAGGCTTAGTTTATAAATGACGACCGGGATTTGTGCTGAAGAGGTCCAGCCGATCACGACAAACAGCGCGACGGAAGCGACCAGCCAACCGGAAAGCCGGGGAAGAGTGACTTTTTTCATACGGTATCTCCTGATAAGTGAGCGTTTAGTGTCGCCAGAACCCGCCAGTGAAGAATGAAAAAAGCTTTAATAAATAAGTTTAAAAAATAGATTCTCTATAAATGAACATGCCCGCTAATAAATCCACTCAGCAATTAAAGAGCAAAAGGTGACCTCGCGAATAAGCGCGTCATTATGCAGGGAAAAGATGATGGTGAATCGTAGGAATAGTCAGTAGTTATTTGATTTTTAAAGTTTGTTTAAGAAAGTCAGCGACTGTGAGGGAAACGATCTTTTTACACTACAAGTAAAAATAATACTGTATGTGTATACAGTATCGTGTAAAATGATACACCTGTTGACAAGAAACATAACGCAAACAATATATCTATTTCATGAATTTATGGCGTTCATTAATATTAAAAATTTATATTTTTGTTAATTGTTTATTTGTTTGTTGAATGTATTGAGTAGCAGTAATGACAACTGCTTAGCGTATATCCGTGGTTTTACACGCATCGGGTCTTATTCAGGATGCAAGATATATGGAGATGAAAAATGATACGAAAATCAAAAGAGATGGCCCGGACACCGGAGATCATTAACGACCTGGCTTTTCATGCATCGCAAGTTCTGATTGAAAGCATCAATCTCGACAGTTCATCGGCAGAAAATGTGGGCTTTGCCATTGCCGACCGAATGATGCGTAACTGGGGCGGACAAAGCATTTATTTCCCTAAGGGGATCTCCGGACGAGCATCGGAGCGTGACTACCAAATCTATAGCGAGTGCGATGGGCGCAACTACGCCGAATTAGCGAAGAAATATAATCTGACGCTGCAATGGATTTATAAGATTGTGAAACGCGTACATGCGGAAAAGCAACAGCGCCGCAGTAATTCGTAATTGAACCGGCATGGTGAATAGCGTCGTGGGTCGCTATTCACCTCTACTGATCGTTTACTCAAACAAATTAAAATGCAGCTTCTGCACCACCTGCTCGGCATCTTCGCCGGGCACCAGGAAGCACAGGTTATGGCTGGATGCGCCGTAACAAATCATGCGAATGTTGAACGGTTCCAGTACGCCGAATACCTCTTTGCCTACGCCGCAGGCTTTTGACAGGTCATTGCCAATCAACGCGACCAGCGCCAGACCTTCCTCCACTTCTACCCGGCATAGTGCAGACAGCTCCATCAGCAGAGATTGCGTCAGCAAGGTATCGCCAGTGGAGGTTGAACCGGTGGTATCAAGGGTTAATGCCACGCTCACTTCTGACGTGGTGATTAAGTCTACCGAAATATTATGCCGCGCGAGGATGCCGAAAACTTCCGCGAGGAAACCGCGAGAATGCAGCATATTCAGGCTGTGCAAAGTGAGCAGAGTCTGATTGCGACGAAGCGCCAGCGCGCGAAACAGCGGCGGATTTTCAGTTTTATTGCACACCAGCGTACCACCTGCGCGTGGGTCTTTGCTGGAGCCGACAAAGACCGGGATATCGCTGCGTACTGCGGGTAGCAACGTTGCCGGATGCAGTACTTTTGCACCAAAAGTTGCCATCTCTGCCGCTTCGGCAAACGCGATTTCATCAATGCGTTTTGCTGCGGAAACCACGCGTGGATCGGTGGTGTAGATGCCCGGGACGTCGGTCCAGATATCAACACGAGATGCGTGTAAAGCCTCCGCCAGCAAGGCTGCCGTATAATCGCTGCCTCCACGGCCAAGCGTCGTTGTCCGACCTTTATTTTCGCTACCGATAAATCCCTGGGTGATCACTAAGCCTTCATTGAGGCGTGGGAGCAGCTGCAGCGCGGCCAGTTCCGCCAGCGCGGCTACATCTGGCTCTGCACGACCAAATCGGTCGTTGGTACGCATCACTTTACGTACATCAAACCACTGTGCCTGAACATCGCGTTCGCGCAGGATTTCGACAAACAGCAGGGTCGACATCAGCTCGCCGTGGCTGACCAGTTCATCTGTCAGCGCCGGAGACGTTGCCAGCGCCGCCGCTTCTGCCAGAACAGTAATGTTCTCCAGCAGACGTTCAATCTCTTCACGGATAACGTTCGGGTAACGCAGACGTTCCAGAATGGCAAACTGGATATTGCGGATTGCGTCGAGTTTTTCGAATCGCTCGCCAGGTTCCAGTCCTTCAGCTAAAGCGACCAGCAGATTAGTGATACCAGCAGAAGCCGAGAGGACAACTAAACGCACGTTGGCATCAGAAAGCACAATATCAGCGCTGCGGTTCATGGCGTCAAAATCAGCTACGCTGGTACCGCCAAATTTGGAGACAACAATTTCAGACATAACTACCTCGTGTCAGGGGATCCATTTTCAGCCTTGGCACAAGGGAAGAGCGGAAGACGGGTGGGCGCAGAGCGATACTTCGCTACTATTTTCACCCAGAAGTGCTCCACCACTTGCGAAACGCCCGACTGCGAACGCTTCTGGTGACAACCCAGGGGATTCAGCCCCTGTAGCCGATGATGAACGTGGCCAGCCGTTCAATCACCTCGGCGATGCACCCCCTCAGGTGTTATCACAGGACTGGCTCCTCCAACACCGTTACTTGGGCAACGCGCCTCTTCTGGCCTGCGCTAGCGCAGGTAGTACATTTATAAATAAAGGGTGAGCGGGGCGGTTGTCAACGATGGGGTCATGCGGATTTTTCATCCACTCCTGGCGGTCAGTAGTTCAGCTAATAAATGCTTCACTGCGCTAAGGGTTTACACTCAACATTACGCTAACGGCACTAAAACCATCACATTTTTCTGTGACTGGCGCTACAATCTTCCAAAGTCACAATTCTCAAAATCAGAAGAGTATTGCTAATGAAAAACATCAATCCAACGCAGACCGCTGCCTGGCAGGCACTACAGAAACACTTCGATGAAATGAAAGACGTTACGATCGCCGATCTTTTTGCTAAAGACGGCGATCGTTTTTCTAAGTTCTCCGCAACCTTCGACGATCAGATGCTGGTGGATTACTCCAAAAACCGCATCACTGAAGAGACGCTGGCGAAATTACAGGATCTGGCGAAAGAGTGCGATCTGGCGGGCGCGATTAAGTCGATGTTCTCTGGCGAGAAGATCAACCGCACTGAAAACCGCGCCGTGCTGCACGTAGCGCTGCGTAACCGTAGCAATACCCCGATTCTGGTTGATGGCAAAGACGTAATGCCGGAAGTCAACGCGGTGCTGGAGAAGATGAAAACCTTCTCGGAAGCGATTATTTCCGGTGAGTGGAAAGGCTATACCGGCAAAGCAATCACTGACGTAGTGAACATCGGGATCGGCGGTTCTGACCTCGGCCCGTACATGGTGACTGAAGCACTGCGTCCATACAAAAACCACCTGAACATGCACTTTGTTTCTAACGTCGATGGGACTCACATCGCGGAAGTGCTGAAAAAAGTAAACCCGGAAACCACGCTGTTCCTGGTAGCATCTAAAACCTTCACCACTCAGGAAACCATGACCAACGCCCATAGCGCGCGTGACTGGTTCCTGAAAGCGGCAGGTGATGAGAAACACGTTGCGAAACACTTTGCGGCGCTTTCCACCAACGCCAAAGCCGTTGGCGAGTTTGGTATTGATACTGCCAACATGTTCGAATTCTGGGACTGGGTCGGCGGTCGTTACTCTTTGTGGTCAGCGATTGGCCTGTCGATTGTTCTCTCCATCGGCTTTGATAACTTCGTTGAACTGCTTTCTGGCGCACACGCGATGGACAAGCATTTCTCCACCACGCCTGCCGAGAAAAACCTGCCTGTACTGCTGGCGCTGATTGGCATCTGGTACAACAATTTCTTTGGCGCGGAAACTGAAGCGATTCTGCCTTATGACCAGTATATGCACCGTTTCGCGGCGTACTTCCAGCAGGGCAATATGGAGTCCAACGGTAAGTATGTTGACCGTAACGGTAAGGTTGTGGATTACCAGACTGGCCCGATTATCTGGGGTGAACCAGGTACGAACGGTCAGCACGCGTTCTATCAGCTGATCCACCAGGGAACCAAAATGGTACCGTGCGATTTCATCGCTCCGGCTATCACCCATAACCCGCTCTCTGATCATCACCAGAAACTGCTGTCTAACTTCTTTGCTCAGACCGAAGCGCTGGCGTTTGGTAAATCCCGCGAAGTGGTTGAGCAGGAATATCGCGATCAGGGTAAAGATCCGGCAACGCTTGACTACGTGGTGCCGTTCAAAGTGTTCGAAGGTAACCGCCCGACCAACTCCATCCTGCTGCGTGAAATCACTCCGTTCAGCCTGGGTGCGTTGATTGCGCTGTATGAGCACAAAATCTTTACTCAGGGCGTGATCCTGAACATCTTCACCTTCGACCAGTGGGGCGTGGAACTGGGTAAACAGCTGGCGAACCGTATTCTGCCAGAGCTGAAAGATGACAAAGAAATCAGCAGCCACGATAGCTCGACCAATGGTCTGATTAACCGCTATAAAGCGTGGCGCGGTTAATTAAATAACCTTAATAAAAATGCCGACGTTATGTCGGCATTTTTTATCAGATAAATCCTCTTGTCTGTGATTTAACGGAAATCATACCGTGAGGTTAATCCTAAAATAGATTTTTAATCACGGTTTATTTCGGAAAATACGTAGGTTAATTATTTCTGATTTTATTTTAACTTTTTGATTTTTAATCTTATTTATATATAAGATGAAGCTTATATTTGATATTCATTCCAATTATCCTAAAACCCCATCACTAATTACCCGCGCCGTAATTCGCATGCTTTAGTTGTGTATACTCGATCCCGCCCGAAATGTTTTTGGGTAAATCTCCATTCATTCAATGAAGGGAAATTGTTATGAAAAAAGTTCTGTATGGCATTTTTGCCATATCTGCGCTTGCGGCGACTTCTGCGTGGGCTGCACCTGTACAGGTGGGCGAAGCGGCAGGGTCGGCAGCAACGTCGGTTTCGGCGGGGAGTTCCTCCGCGACCAGCGTCAGCACCGTAAGCTCGGCGGTGGGTGTCGCGCTCGCGGCAACCGGTGGCGGTGATGGTTCTAATACCGGGACCACCACAACCACGACCACCAGTACCCAGTAATAAAGTATGTATCCCCAAAATAATTCGAGTCATCGCATCTGTGGCTTGAAGTATGAAGGGATTTACCATAACCACACTCCGGTGTGGTTATTCTGCCCCTCTGGAGAAGAGTCGTGAAGCGACCTGCACTCATTCTTATCTGCCTGCTTTTACAGGCCTGTTCAGCCACGACTAAAGAGCTGGGCAATTCACTGTGGGACAGTCTGTTCGGTACGCCAGGCGTACAGCTGACGGACGATGATATTCAAAATATGCCCTACGCCAGCCAGTACATGCAGCTTAATGGCGGGCCGCAGTTATTTGTGGTGCTGGCCTTCGCTGAAGACGGACAACAAAAATGGGTCACTCAGGATCAGGCCACCCTTGTCACACAACATGGTCGTCTGGTGAAGACTTTGCTTGGCGGCGACAACCTGATTGAAGTGAATAACCTTGCCACCGACCCGCTGATTAAACCCGCACAAATCATTGATGGTGCAACCTGGACGCGCACGATGGGCTGGACCGAGTACCAGCAGGTACGCTACGCCACCGCGCGCTCAGTCTTCAAATGGAATGGCACCGATACCGTCAAAGTCGGCAGCGATGAAACCCCGGTTCGCGTGCTGGACGAAGAAGTCTTCACTGACCAGGCGCGCTGGCATAACCGCTATTGGATCGACAGCGAAGGGCAAATTCGCCAGTCGGAACAGTATATTGGCGCGGATTATTTCCCGGTGAAAACCACTCTCATCAAGGCGGCAAAACAATGATTAAACAAACTATTGTCGCGTTGCTTTTGAGTGCGGGGGCGTCATCAGTCTTCGCGGCGGGAACCGTCAAGGTGTTCAGCAATGGCAGCAGTGAGGCCAAAACGCTGACGGGCGCAGAGCATTTAATCGATCTGGTAGGCCAACCGCGGCTGGCAAACAGCTGGTGGCCTGGTGCGGTGATCAGCGAAGAGCTGGCAACGGCGGCAGCATTGCGTCAGCAGCAGGCGTTGCTGACACGGCTGGCAGAACTAACCGCAGACTCCAGCACCGACGATGCCGCCGCCATTAACGCCTTACGCCAGCAAATTCAGGCGTTGAAGGTGACGGGCAGACAAAAAATCAATCTTGATCCTGATATCGTCCGCGTTGCCGAACGCGGTAACCCGCCGTTGCAGGGCAACTACACGCTGTGGGTCGGACCGCCGCCGTCCACGGTCACGTTGTTCGGGCTTATCAGTCGTCCTGGCAAGCAGTCATTCACTCCAGGTCGCGACGTGGCGAGCTATCTCTCTGACCAGAGCCTGCTCAGCGGTGCGGATCGCAGCTACGCGTGGGTGGTTTACCCGGACGGACGCACGCAAAAAGCGCCGGTGGCTTACTGGAACAAGCGTCACGTAGAGCCGATGCCCGGCAGCATTATTTATGTTGGCCTCGCGGACTCCGTCTGGAGTGAGATACCTGATGCCCTTAACTCCGACATTCTTCAGACTCTGACGCAGCGGATACCCCAATAATGAAAAAAAGACATCTGCTTAGCTTACTGGCGCTGGGCATTAGCACAGCTTGCTACGGCGAAACATATCCTGCGCCCATTGGTCCGTCGCAATCGGATTTCGGTGGCGTAGGATTATTACAAACGCCCACCGCGCGCATGGCGCGGGAAGGGGAGCTGAGCCTGAACTATCGCGATAACGATCAGTACCGTTATTACTCAGCTTCAGTGCAACTCTTCCCGTGGCTGGAAACAACGCTGCGCTACACCGACGTGCGCACCCGGCAGTACAGCAGCGTCGAAGCGTTCTCTGGCGATCAAACGTATAAAGATAAAGCCTTCGATCTCAAACTGCGTTTGTGGGAAGAGAGTTACTGGCTGCCGCAAGTGGCGGTTGGTGCGCGGGATATCGGCGGTACGGGGCTGTTTGATGCGGAATATCTTGTTGCCAGCAAAGCCTGGGGGCCGTTCGATTTTACGCTCGGCCTGGGCTGGGGATATCTGGGCACCAGCGGTAATGTGAAAAATCCGCTCTGTTCAGCCAGTGATAAATATTGCTATCGCGATAACAGCTACAAACAGGCGGGAGCTATCGACGGTAGCCAGATGTTCCACGGTCCTGCCTCACTGTTTGGCGGCGTGGAATACCAGACACCCTGGCAGCCGCTGCGCCTGAAACTGGAGTATGAAGGCAATAATTATCAGCAGGATTTTGCCGGGAAGCTGGAGCAAAAAAGTAAGTTTAACGTCGGGGCGATTTATCGCGTTACCGATTGGGCCGACGTTAACCTTAGCTATGAACGTGGCAACACCTTTATGTTTGGCGTCACGCTGCGCACCAACTTTAACGATCTGCGTCCTTCGTATAACGATAACGCCCGCCCGCAATATCAACCGCAGCCACAGGATGCCATTTTGCAGCATTCGGTGGTGGCGAATCAGTTAACGTTGCTGAAATACAACGCCGGACTGGCCGATCCGCAGATCCAGGCGAAAGGCGATACGCTGTATGTCACGGGCGAGCAGGTGAAATATCGTGATTCGCGCGAAGGGATCATCCGTGCTAATCGGATCGTGATGAACGATCTGCCGGATGGGATCAAAACGATCCGCATTACGGAAAATCGCCTTAACATGCCGCAGGTGACGACGGAAACCGATGTCGCCAGCCTGAAAAATCATCTCGCCGGAGAGCCGTTGGGCCACGAAACGAAGCTGGCGCAAAAACGCGTCGAGCCAGTGGTTCCGAAGTCCACCGAGCAGGGCTGGTATATCGACAAATCGCGCTTTGATTTTCATATCGATCCGGTGCTGAACCAGTCGGTCGGTGGCCCGGAAAACTTTTACATGTATCAGCTGGGCGTGATGGGAACGGCGGATTTGTGGCTGACGGACCATCTGCTCACCACCGGCAGCCTGTTTGCTAACCTTGCCAACAACTACGACAAGTTTAACTACACCAATCCACCGCAGGACTCGCACTTACCGCGCGTGCGTACCCATGTGCGCGAGTATGTGCAGAATGATGTCTATGTGAATAACCTGCAAGCCAACTACTTCCAGCATCTGGGCAACGGCTTCTACGGCCAGGTCTACGGAGGTTATCTCGAAACCATGTTTGGCGGTGCGGGGGCAGAAGTGTTGTATCGCCCGCTGGACAGCAACTGGGCGTTTGGTGTGGATGCCAACTACGTTAAACAGCGCGACTGGCGTAGTGCAAAAGATATGATGAAATTCACCGACTACAGTGTGAAAACCGGACATCTGACCGCCTACTGGACGCCATCTTTCGCTCAGGATGTGTTAGTGAAAGCGAGCGTCGGGCAGTATCTGGCTGGGGATAAAGGCGGCACGCTGGAGATCGCCAAACGCTTTGATAGCGGCGTGGTAGTGGGGGGCTATGCCACCATCACGAATGTTTCGAAAGAGGAGTACGGCGAAGGGGACTTCACCAAAGGCGTATATGTCTCTGTACCGCTGGATCTCTTCTCGTCTGGCCCAACACGCAGTCGTGCGGCAATTGGCTGGACGCCGCTGACGCGTGACGGTGGTCAGCAACTTGGGCGTAAGTTCCAGTTGTATGACATGACCAGCGACCGTAGCGTCAATTTCCGCTAAGTCATGGGAAAGGTGCCAGTTTTCGCACTCACTGGCACCTTTATTCTTAATGGCCTGTCGAGCCATCAGGAACGCAGTTCACCCCCGGTTTGCGATCTGGTGTGTAAAGGCGAAAACATTCTGTCTTCCTGTCCGTCGATATTGGTTGCAGGTCTGGTTGCCTGAGCGACTGGGCCATCATTGGGCTGGAGACATTGCTTTGCGGTAGGTCGGTTTTATCAGCAGTACCGAGCGGACCAGCATAAGCAGGAAGAACAGAGACTGATAACATCAAAGCAGCAAAATAAGGCTTCATTTTTACCACCTTTATCAGGTTACGTTTCATTTGTTCCAGAGGAACATTGTCGATTTTTCTCGCATTGCTGGTGGCTGGGAATCACCTGAATGGGTGATTTTTTTGGGCTGTGTGTTTTGCCAGATGCGACGTTGATGGGGGATGCCCACTTAATCTAGCTGAACAAAACATACACAAAAAATATAGATCTCCGTCACATTTTTGCGTTATACAGGAAGCTCGCCACTGTGAAGGAGGTACTGCTATGACGTCACTCTCTCGTCCGCGCGTGGAGTTTATCTCCACCATTTTGCAGACCGTACTCAATCTTGGCCTGCTGTGCCTCGGCCTTATTTTGGTTGTCTTCCTCGGCAAAGAAACGGTGCATCTGGCTGATGTGCTGTTCGCGCCAGAACAAACCAGCAAATATGAGCTGGTAGAAGGGCTGGTGGTTTACTTTCTCTATTTCGAATTTATCGCGCTGATTGTGAAGTACTTTCAGTCCGGTTTTCACTTCCCGCTACGTTACTTTGTCTATATTGGGATCACCGCCATTGTGCGCTTGATCATCGTCGATCATAAATCGCCACTGGATGTGTTGATCTACTCGGCAGCGATCCTGTTACTGGTGATCACCCTGTGGCTGTGTAATTCGAAACGGCTGAAGCGGGAGTAAAAAAAGGCGCTCCGTGGAGCGCCGAATAACAGTCACAAGTTGGGATAACGTAAGTTGAGGGTGCAGCGGCATAACATTGGCAGAACAACATCTTTAACCTTTCACACCACCTGCCGTCAGGCCGTTGACCAGCCAGCGTTGAGCCAGCAAGAAGACGATGGTGATCGGTAATGCAGACATCACGGCAGCGGCGGCAAAGTCACCCCACAGGTAGTTTTGCGGGTTGAGGTATTGCTGCATCCCCACAGCCAGGGTGTAGCTGTTTACGTCACGCAGTAATAGCGACGCGACCGGAACTTCAGTAATGGCAGCGATAAACGACAGGATGAACACCACCGCCAGAATCGGTACTGACAGCGGCAACAGGACAAGGCGGAAGGCCTGCCACGGTGTCGCACCATCCAGCGCCGCCGCTTCTTCCAGCGAACTGTCGATGGTTTCGAAATAACCTTTGATGGTCCAGACATGCAGCGCAATCCCGCCCAGATACGCGAAAATTACGCCGCCGTGAGTATTCAGGCCAATGAATGGAATGTACTCACCCAGACGATCAAACAACGCATACAACGCGACCAGTGAAAGTACTGCCGGGAACATCTGGAAAATCAGCATTCCTTTCAGCAGCGTCGCTTTGCCTGGAAAGCGCATACGGGCGAAAGCGTAGGCGCAGGTGGTGGAGAGCGCCACAATGCCAATCGCGGAAATCCCGGCGACCTTTACCGAGTTCCACAGCCACAGCAGTACCGGGAATGGCGGTGGCGTAATGCGACCATCAGCCTGTTCCACACTAAAACCTAACGCCAGTTTCCAGTGATCCCAGGAGATTTGCTCCGGGATCAGGCTGCCAGTCGCGAAGTTCCCCTGACGCAGCGAGATGGCGACGACCATCAGCAGCGGGAACATAATCGCCGCGATAAAAAGTAGCAGTAGCAGGTGAGTAATAAACAAACGTGCTTTTTGCGATTTCGGTTGGACCATTGCCATTTTTGTTATCTCCCTTAATCAAACTTCATTCGCGTGGCTTTCAGGTTCACTATCGCCAGCGCACCCACCAGCAGGAAGATCAGCGTGGCAATTGCTGCTGCCAGACCGAAGTCCTGACCCCCGCCGCCTTCAAAAGCGATGCGGTAGGTGTAGTTAACAAGCAGGTCGGTATAACCGGCTGGCGTGGTCGTGCCAAGACGATCCGGGCCGCCGTTGGTTAACAGTTGAATCAGCACGAAGTTGTTAAAGTTAAAGGCGAAGCTGGCGATCATCAGCGGCGTCAGCGGTTTAATCAGCAGCGGCAGCGTAATCTTAAAGAAGTTCTGGAACGGACCTGCGCCATCCATTGCTGAGGCTTCATACAAATCGTCCGGAATCGCTTTCAGCAAGCCCATGCAGAGGATCATCATGTACGGATAACCCAGCCAGGTATTGACGATAATCAGCATCGTTCGGGCGGTGGTCGGATCGCTGAACCAGGCGGGCTTCACGCCAAACAGCGCGCTCAACATCATGTTGATCTCACCGAAGCTCTGGTTAAACAACCCTTTGAAAATCAAGATTGAAATGAACGATGGCACCGCGTAGGGCAGAATAAGCAGGACGCGATAGACCGCTTTGCCGCGCAACGCTTCCCACTGCACCAGACACGCCAGAACCATGCCGACCGCCACCGTTAAAAAGACAGTGATCAGCGAGAACACCACGGTCCAGACGAAAATGGCGAGGAACGGTTTCTGAATGCCTTCGTCGGTAAAGACGCGGGTAAAGTTTTTCCAGCCGGTGGTCACGGTGTAACCGGGGCTTAGCTTTTCATCACCCCAGTTGCCGTCAGCAGTGATGGACTGGTAAAAACCAATCTGGTCGTTTGGACGATATTTTACGCCACTCTGATTATTGGTCAGCGTGCCGTCACCGTCGAGTGTGTAGAGCGGCTGCGTGCCAGAAAACTGGCGCAGGGAGCTCATCATCACTTTGTTGCCATCCGGCAGAATGGCGGTAATGTCACTCAGTGCCTGACGATTCTGGGTAATCACGCGCAGATTCGCGCGTTCGCCTTCGGGCTGGGCGGTCGTTTCTTTCAGTTGCAGTTTTTGCTCGCCGCCAAATTTAAACGCGTCGGAGAGGTAATTTTTGCCGGTTTCGCCGTCGCTGAGCGCCAGTTGCCACTCATCGCCCGCCGGGTAAAGACCAAAATTATAGGTTTTGCCTGCTTGCCAGGAGCGATCTAACAACACTTCCTGCGCACGTTCAAAAGTCAGCTGGTTAGTGCTGCTGTAGTTGGTAAAGGCAATGGCGATGGTGCAGACCAAAGGGAAGAGGACGAATAATCCCATTCCAGCCATTCCCGGGTAAACATAGCGCCAGGCGTAGGCTTTACGATTGGCGAAAATATACAGCCCCGCTGAACTCAATATCAGCGTGGTAATGGCGAACAGGTATTCCCCTTGTGCGTACATTAAAACAACAAGGTAACCCACCAGCAGGCCGAGCAGACCTAACACTGACCATTTCAGCGCGTCGCTTTGCCACCAATGTTTCTTTTTAATGACATCCATGGGGTTCTTCCTCATTCCAGGACGGATAAGGCTTTCACGCCTTATCCGACAACAACTGCCTGATGCGACGCTGACGCGCCTTACCAGGCCTACATACGTTTCGGTTTTGTAGGCCGGACAAGGCGTTCACGCCGCATCCGGCATTTCACAGCATTACTTGGTGATACGAGTCTGCGCGTCTTTCAGGGCTTCATCGACAGTCTGACGACCGCTGGCGGCGTTGATCACCGCAGTACGCACGGCATACCAGAAAGCGGACATCTGCGGGATGTTCGGCATGATTTCACCTTTCTGGGCGTTTTCCATGGTGGCGGCAATACGTGGATCTTTCGCCAACTCTTCCTCGTAAGACTTCAGCGCTACGGCACCCAGCGGTTTGTCTTTATTGACCGCTTCCAGACCTTCGTCAGTCAGCAGATAGTTTTCGAGGAACTCTTTCGCCAGCTCTTTGTTCGGACTGGCGGCGTTAATACCGGCGCTCAGCACGCCAACGAACGGTTTAGATGGTTGGCCCTTGAAGGTCGGCAGTACCGTTACACCATAATTCACTTTGCTGGTGTCGATGTTGGACCATGCCCACGGGCCGTTGATGGTCATCGCTGTTTCGCCTTTATTAAAGGCAGCTTCTGCGATGGAGTAATCGGTGTCTGCATTCATGTGTTTGTTTTTAATCAGGTCAACCAGGAAGGTCAGACCCGCTTTCGCGCCAGCGTTATCCACGCCTACGTCTTTAATGTCGTACTTGCCGTTTTCATACTTGAACGCATAACCCCCGTCAGCCGCAATCAGCGGCCAGGTGAAGTATGGTTCTTGCAGGTTGAACATCAGCGCGCTCTTACCTTTCGCTTTCAGTTCTTTATCCAGCGCCGGGATCTCTTCCCAAGTTTTTGGCGGGTTCGGCAGCAGATCTTTGTTATAAATCAGCGATAACGCTTCGACAGCAATCGGGTAAGCAATCAGCTTGCCGTTGTAACGAACGGCATCCCAGGTAAACGGATACAGCTTGTCCTGGAACGCTTTGTCCGGGGTGATTTCAGCCAACAGGCCAGATTGAGCGTAGCCACCAAAGCGGTCGTGCGCCCAGAAGATAATGTCAGGGCCATCGCCAGTTGCCGCAACCTGAGGGAATTTCTCTTCCAGTTTATCCGGATGCTCAACGGTGACTTTAATTCCGGTATCTTTCTCGAATTTCTTACCGACTTCAGCGAGACCGTTATAGCCTTTATCGCCGTTAATCCAGATTACCAGTTTACCTTCTTCGATTTTGGCGAGAGCCGAGGCGGAAAACATCATCGTCGTTAATGCGGATAATGCGAGGATGCGTGCACCTGTTTTTATTTTCATAATCTATGGTCCTTGTTGGTGAAGTGCTCGTGAAAACACCTAAACGGACTCTAGTTTCTTTATACGGCAACCTCTTTCCATCCTCCTTGCCCCTACGCCCCACCGTTGCTTTGTGTGATCTCTGTTACAGAATTGCCGGTAATGTGGAGATGCGCACATAAAATCGCCACGATTTTTGCAAGCAACATCACGAAATTCCTTACATGACCTCGGTTTAGTTCACAGAAGCCGCGTTCTCATCCTCCCGCCTCCTCCCCCATAAAAAAGCCAGGGGGTGGAGGATTTAAGCCATCTCCTGATGACGCATAGTCAGCCCATCATGAATGTTGCTGTCGATGACAGGTTGTTACAAAGGGAGAAGGGCATGGCGAGCGTACAGCTGCAAAATGTAACGAAAGCCTGGGGCGAGGTCGTGGTATCGAAAGATATCAATCTCGATATCCATGAAGGTGAATTCGTGGTGTTTGTCGGACCGTCTGGCTGCGGTAAATCGACTTTACTGCGCATGATTGCCGGGCTTGAGACGATCACCAGCGGCGACCTGTTCATCGGTGAGAAACGGATGAATGACACTCCGCCAGCAGAACGCGGCGTTGGTATGGTGTTTCAGTCTTACGCGCTCTATCCCCACCTGTCAGTAGCAGAAAACATGTCATTTGGCCTGAAACTGGCAGGCGCAAAAAAAGAGGTGATTAACCAACGCGTCAACCAGGTAGCGGAAGTGCTGCAACTGGCGCATTTGCTGGATCGCAAACCGAAAGCGCTCTCCGGTGGTCAGCGTCAGCGTGTGGCGATTGGCCGTACGCTGGTGGCCGAGCCAAGCGTATTTTTGCTCGATGAACCGCTCTCCAACCTCGATGCTGCACTGCGTGTGCAAATGCGTATCGAAATCTCCCGTCTGCATAAACGCCTGGGCCGCACAATGATTTACGTCACCCACGATCAGGTCGAAGCGATGACGCTGGCCGACAAAATCGTGGTGCTGGACGCTGGTCGCGTGGCGCAGGTTGGGAAACCGCTGGAGCTGTACCACTATCCGGCAGACCGTTTTGTCGCCGGATTTATCGGTTCGCCAAAGATGAACTTCCTGCCGGTAAAAGTGACCGCCACTGCAATCGATCAAGTGCAGGTGGAGCTGCCGATGCCAAATCGTCAGCAAGTCTGGCTGCCGGTTGAAAGCCGTGATGTCCAGGTTGGAGCCAATATGTCGCTGGGTATTCGCCCGGAACATCTACTGCCGAGTGATATCGCTGACGTCATCCTTGAGGGTGAAGTTCAGGTCGTCGAGCAACTCGGCAACGAAACCCAAATCCATATCCAGATCCCTTCCATTCGTCAAAACCTGGTGTACCGCCAGAACGACGTGGTGTTGGTAGAAGAAGGTGCCACATTCGCTATCGGCCTGCCGCCAGAGCGTTGCCATCTGTTCCGTGAGGATGGCACTGCATGTCGTCGACTGCATAAGGAGCCGGGCGTTTAAGCACCCCACAAAACACACAAAGCCTGTCACAGGTGATGTGAAAAAAGAAAAGCAATGACTCAGGAGATAGAATGATGATTACTCTGCGCAAACTTCCTCTGGCGGTTGCCGTCGCAGCGGGCGTAATGTCTGCTCAGGCAATGGCTGTTGATTTCCACGGCTATGCACGTTCCGGTATTGGCTGGACAGGTAGCGGCGGTGAACAACAGTGTTTCCAGACTACCGGTGCTCAAAGTAAATACCGTCTTGGCAACGAATGTGAAACTTATGCTGAATTAAAATTGGGTCAGGAAGTGTGGAAAGAGGGCGATAAGAGCTTCTATTTCGACACTAACGTGGCCTATTCCGTCGCACAACAGAATGACTGGGAAGCTACCGATCCGGCCTTCCGTGAAGCAAACGTGCAGGGTAAAAACCTGATCGAATGGCTGCCAGGCTCCACCATCTGGGCAGGTAAGCGCTTCTACCAACGTCATGACGTTCATATGATCGACTTCTACTACTGGGATATTTCTGGTCCTGGTGCCGGTCTGGAAAACATCGATGTTGGCTTCGGTAAACTCTCTCTGGCAGCAACCCGCTCCTCTGAAGCTGGTGGTTCTTCCTCTTTCGCCAGCAACAATATTTATGACTATACCAACGAAACCGCGAACGACGTTTTCGACGTGCGTTTAGCGCAGATGGAAATCAACCCGGGCGGCACATTAGAACTGGGTGTCGACTACGGTCGTGCCAACCTGCGTGATAACTATCGTCTGGTTGATGGCGCATCGAAAGACGGTTGGTTATTCACTGCTGAACATACTCAGAGTGTCCTGAAGGGCTTTAACAAGTTTGTTGTTCAGTACGCTACTGACTCGATGACCTCACAGGGTAAAGGTCTGTCGCAGGGTTCTGGCGTCGCGTTTGATAACGAAAAATTTGCCTACAATATCAACAACAACGGTCACATGCTGCGTATCCTCGACCATGGTGCGATCTCCATGGGCGACAACTGGGACATGATGTACGTGGGTATGTACCAGGATATCAACTGGGATAACGACAACGGCACCAAGTGGTGGACCGTCGGTATTCGCCCGATGTACAAGTGGACGCCAATCATGAGCACCGTGATGGAAATCGGCTACGACAACGTCGAATCCCAGCGCACCGGCGACAAGAACAATCAGTACAAAATTACCCTTGCACAACAATGGCAGGCTGGCGACAGCATCTGGTCACGCCCGGCTATTCGTGTCTTCGCAACCTACGCCAAGTGGGATGAGAAATGGGGTTATGACTACACCGGTAACGCCAATACCAACACTAACTTCGGCAAAGCCGTTCCTGCTGATTTTAACGGCGGCAGCTTCGGCCGTGGTGACAGCGACGAGTGGACCTTCGGTGCCCAGATGGAAATCTGGTGGTAATAGCAAAACCTGGGCCGGATAAGGTGCTTGCGCCGCATCCGGCAACCAACGCCTGATGCGACGCTTGCGCGTCTTATCAGGCCTACAACGGCTGTCAAATGTAGGCCGGATAAGGCGTTTGCGCCGCATCCGGCATAAAAACAGGTTGTCATTATCTGAAAGGGGCGAAAGCCCCTCTGATTATCGGGTTTAGCGCGCTATTGCCTGGCTACCGCTGAGCTCCAGATTTTGAGGTGAAAACAATGAAAATGAATAAAAGTCTCATCGCCCTCTGTTTATCAGCAGGGTTGCTGGCAAGCGCGCCTGGAATCAGCCTTGCCGATGTTAACTACGTACCGCAAAACACCAGCGACGCGCCAGCCATTCCATCTGCCGCGCTGCAACAACTCACCTGGACACCGGTCGATCAATCTAAAACCCAGACCACCCAACTGGCGACTGGCGGCCAACAACTGAACGTTCCCGGCATCAGTGGTCCGGTTGCTGCGTACAGCGTCCCGGCAAACATTGGCGAACTGACCCTAACGCTGACCAGCGAAGTGAACAAACAAACTAGCGTATTTGCGCCGAACGTGCTGATTCTTGATCAGAAAATGACCCCATCAGCCTTCTTCCCCAGCAGTTATTTCACCTACCAGGAACCAGGCGTGATGAGTGCAGATCGGCTGGAAGGCGTTATGCGCCTGACACCAGCGTTGGGGCAGCAAAAACTTTATGTTCTGGTCTTTACCACGGAAAAAGATCTCCTGCAGACGACCCAACTGCTCGACCCGGCTAAAGCCTATGCCAAAGGCGTCGGTAACTCGATCCCGGATATTCCTGACCCGGTTGCTCGTCATACCACCGATGGCTTACTGAAACTGAAAGTCAAAACGAACTCCAGTTCCAGCGTGTTGGTCGGGCCTCTATTTGGTTCTTCCGCTCCAGCTCCGGTTACGGTAGGCAACACGGCGGCACCAGCTGTGGCTGCACCCGCTCCGGCACCGGTGAAGAAAAGCGAGCCGATGCTCAACGACACGGAAAGTTATTTTAATACCGCGATCAAAAACGCTGTCGCGAAAGGTGATGTTGATAAGGCGTTAAAACTGCTTGATGAAGCTGAACGCCTGGGGTCAACATCTGCCCGTTCCACCTTTATCAGCAGTGTAAAAGGCAAGGGGTAATTACGCCCCACAGTGCTGATTTTGCAACAACTGGTGCGTCTCCTGGCGCACCTTTTTTTATGCTTCATTCCTGGGATATGAGCGATTTTTTGTAGTACTTCGCTTCTTCTTCACTAAGAATATCCATTATCTCAATGCCTTATCAGAGATTCTTTTCCTTTCGCCGGTAGTGTCTGGACGCTCAGGCTACTTTTCCAGTAATTTCATTTCTGTAATACAGAGGTTTTATGATAGGTCATATCACAAATTCTGGCGGCAATGACTCTTTGATGAAACATGATGTGGTGCAAGGAAATAATAAATTAGATCTTGATTTACTACGTAATTTTAATGGGGTGCCAGGTTTAAATAGAGATAACTTTATTTATATCAGTGATATATTTTTAAATATAAAACAACGGAACGAAAAAAATCATGCAATAAATATGTTTCGTGAAGTCTCAATCAGTAATGATATTATAAGCGTAAAATTTTATAGAAATGAAGAAATAGAATGTGCTTGTGATTTTCTGATGGATAAAGATGCGCAGGGGTATACTGACCTGTCTGATTTGGATTTAACAAGTTGTCATTTTAAAGGTGACGTTATTTCGAAGGTGTCTTTCATATCATCAAATCTACAACATGTAACATTCGAATGTAAAGAAATAGGGGATTGCAATTTTACTACTGCAACAGTTGATAATGTCATATTTAAATGTCGACGTTTACACAATGTGATTTTTATCAAAGCGACTGGCGAATATGTCGATTTTAGCCAAAGTATTCTTGATACAGTTGACTTCTCGCGGAGCCAGCTTACTCATAGTAATTTTCGTGAATGTCAGATTAGAAATTCAAAGTTCAATAATTGTTATCTTTATGCTTCGCACTTCACCAGAGCAGAATTTCTTTCTACCAAAGAAATATCATTTATTAAATCGAATCTGACAGCTGTTATGTTTGATCATGTGCGAATGTCGACAGGGAATTTTAAAGATTGCATTACAGAACGATTGGAATTAACTATTGATTATTCAGATATATTTGGGAATGAAGAACTTGATGGTTATATCAATAACATTATAAAAATGATTGATACATTGCCAGATAATGCAATGATATTGAAATCCGTTCTGGCAGTAAAATTGGTGATGCAATTAAAAATTCTTAATATTGTTAATAAAAACTTTATTGAGAATATGAAGAAAATATTTAGCCATTGTCCTTATATAAAAGATCCAATTATACGTAGTTATATCCATTCTGATGAAGATAACAAGTTCGATATTTTTATGCGTCAACATCGATTCAGTAAAGTGAATTTCGATACCCAACAGATGATCGATTTTATTAACAGATTTAATATGAATAAAGGGCTGATTGATCAAAATAACAATTTTTTTATCCAACTTATCGATCAGGCTCTACGATCAACGGATGATACGATCAAAGCAAATGCCTGGCATCTTTATAAAGAGTGGATTCGTAGTGATGATGTTTCACCTATCTTTATAGAAACTGAAGATAATTTAAGAACCTTTAACACGAATGAACTAACACGAAACGATAATATCTTTATCCTGTTCTCCTCTGTCGATGATGGGCCAGTTATGGTGGTAAGCTCCCAGCGTTTACATGATATGTTGAATCCTACAAAAGATACCAATTGGAATTCCACGTATATCTACAAATCCAGACATGAGATGTTGCCTGTTAATCTTACTCCGGAAAAACTTTTCGGCTCCAAATCTCAGGATAAACATGCGCTTTTCCCCATTTTTACTGCGAGTTGGCGAGCTAATCGTATAAAGAATAAAGGTATTTAAGTAAAGGAAAACATCACCGTTCCTGGCATCCTGGGCGGTGATGCCCCTATGGTTGCCCTCGTCAGCACGGGCATCGGCAAAGCGTAAGGTTCAACAGCGTTTTACCACTTCATGCGATTGTTGCGTTTTTGTTGCGCATTAGATCACTTAATTTGCTTTACATCTCCCGTAAACACTTTTCTGCGATACAATGCCTTTACGTTATGTAACGGAGAGTTCGGCATGTCACACCCCGCGTTAACGCAACTGCGTGCGCTGCGCTATTTTACAGAGATCCCTGCTCTGGATCCGCAACTGCTCGACTGGCTGTTGCTGGAAGATTCCATGACAAAACGTTTTGAACAGCAGGGAAAAACGGTAAGCGTGACGATGATCCGCGAAGGGTTTGTCGAGCAGAATGAAATCCCCGAAGAACTGCCGCTGCTGCCGAAAGAGTCTCGTTACTGGTTACGTGAAATTTTGTTATGTGCCGATGGTGAACCGTGGCTTGCCGGTCGTACCGTCGTTCCTGTGTCAACGTTAAGCGGGCCGGAGCTGGCGTTACAAAAATTGGGTAAAACGCCGTTAGGACGCTATCTGTTCACATCATCGACATTAACCCGGGACTTTATTGAGATAGGCCGTGATGCCGGACTGTGGGGGCGACGTTCCCGCCTGCGATTAAGCGGTAAACCGCTGTTGCTAACAGAACTGTTTTTACCGGCGTCACCGTTGTACTGAGAGGAAAAAAATATGGAGTGGAGTCTGACGCAGAATAAGCTGCTGGCGTTTCATCGCTTAATGCGTACGGATAAGCCAATTGGCGCGTTACTGCTGCTCTGGCCAACATTATGGGCGTTGTGGGTGGCGACACCGGGCGTTCCCCAGCTCTGGATCCTGGCGGTGTTTGTCGCGGGTGTCTGGCTGATGCGCGCTGCCGGATGTGTGGTGAATGATTATGCTGACCGCAAGTTTGATGGTCATGTTAAGCGCACGGCGAACCGACCACTTCCCAGCGGTGCGGTAACAGAGAAAGAGGCGCGCGCGCTGTTTGTAGTGCTGGTACTGATTTCGTTTTTACTGGTGCTGACGCTGAATACGATGACCATTCTATTGTCGATTGCCGCGCTGGCGCTGGCGTGGGTGTACCCGTTTATGAAGCGGTATACCCATCTACCGCAAGTGGTGCTGGGCGCGGCGTTTGGCTGGTCGATTCCAATGGCTTTTGCTGCTGTGAGTGAGTCGGTGCCATTGAGTTGCTGGTTAATGTTCCTCGCCAATATTCTCTGGGCGGTGGCATACGACACGCAGTATGCGATGGTTGACCGTGATGATGATGTGAAGATTGGCATTAAATCCACCGCAATCCTGTTCGGCCAATACGATAAATTGATTATTGGTATTTTGCAGATTGGCGTACTGGCACTGATGGCGATCATCGGTGAGTTAAATGGCTTAGGCTGGGGATATTACTGGTCAATTCTGGTGGCTGGCGCGCTGTTTGTTTATCAACAAAAACTGATTGCCAACCGCGAGCGTGAAGCCTGCTTTAAAGCATTTATGAATAATAACTATGTTGGTCTGGTACTGTTTTTAGGGCTGGCAATGAGTTACTGGCATTTCTGATGATGTAAAAAAGCCGGATGATCATCCGGCTTTCTTCTGGGCTGCCTGATGCGCTGCGCTTCTCAGGCCTACACAACAGATCGCAATTTATTGAATTTGCAGATCATGGTAGGCCGAATAAGGCGTTTGCGCCGCATCCGGCAATTCTCACTGATTACCCTTCGCCCTGCGTCGCACTCTCAATCGTCAAACGCACGTCTGATGTAATCAACTCCGCCAGCAACTGATACACCTTCATCGTTTCTGCCGGTTCGGCGTCGCCGCTATCGCTGATATACCCTTCATCACGCAGTGTCAGCACCAGAGAACTGAACACCGCCTTGTCGAAGAACTCCGGCGCGTTGATACCGTGCAGCACGGAGAGACGTTGCGCGACGGTGCGGCTCTCTTTCTCCAGCGTACCGCGGTTGATCGACGGGTTGGCGCTCAATAGCCAAAAAGTGATGGCATAACGTTGCAGCGTTTCGCGCGCGCCTGCGGCCAGCAGCTGTAGCGTGCGAGAATGCGCCGGGTTGATATGCAACTCATCATCTTGCAGGGTAATCAGCCCCTGACGTTGCATCTCATTTGCCAGTGCATCAATAACGTCCGGCAACTCGTCGCGATCCCAGCGCAGGAACAGCTCCGCTTTCAGCATTGGGTAAAGCACATTGACGTGCTCCATCAATACGTCGCGGGAGATGTGGCGATGCTGGGTGACAATTGCCGCCATCAGCGAAGGCAGCACCAACATATGCGCAATGTTGTTGCGATAGTAGGTCATCAGCACCGCTTGCTCGCGCGGCAGAATGATGATGTCGCCGATAGTGTCTTTCTCAACTTCAAACTTGTTCATTTGCAGCGCGTGATCGATAAGCTCGCTGGCGCTGGCTGAAGGAACGGTAGAGTCCGTGGAGTAAGGTACGTTGCGCATCAGATCCAGGTAGCAGTTGAGTTGCTCGGTTAACTGCTCGCGGGTGAGTGAGCGCTGACGTGACGCCAGAAGCGCAGTACAGCACAGGTTCATGGCGTTTGCCGCGCCTGCGTTGTTAATGCGTACCATCAGATCGGCAGCAATATTATTGACCGTCGGCGTTAACCAGGCCGGACGCACCGCTTCGATGGGATCGATAGATTCACGCCAGTCTGGTACGTGCTGGTTAAGGTAGGTCATCAACGGCATTGGTTCACCGAAGTTGACGTAACCCTGACCGAGATTACGCAGCTTGCTTAAACCGCGCAGCATCTGCGGCAGGCTCTCTTTCTCTTTCGTTGCACCGCGCAGTTCTTTGGCGTAAGTACCCACTTCCATGACGTGCTCATAACCGATATAGATCGGAATCAGCGTAATCGGACGCGTGCCGCCACGCAGCATCGCCTGAATGGTCATCGACAGCGTACCGGTTTTCGGATCCAGCAAACGCCCCGTACGGGAACGACCGCCTTCCACGAAATACTCGACGGAATAACCACGGCTGAACAGTTCGCCGAGATACTCACGGAAAACGGTGGAATAGAGCTTATTGCCTTTAAACGTACGGCGAATAAAGAACGCACCCAGACGGCGGAAAATCGGCCCGGCCGGCCAGAAGTTCAGGTTGATCCCGGCGGCGATATGCGGCGGCACCAGCCCCTGGTGATACAGCACGTAAGAAAGCAGCAGGTAGTCCATGTGACTGCGGTGGCAAGGCACATACACCAGCTCATGACCGTCGTGGGCCAACTGGCGAACGCGCTCGGCGTTATGGACGTTGATACCCTGGTAAAGGCGGTTCCAGGTGAAGCCCAGAATGCGGTCAGTCAGGCGGATCATCTCGTAAGAGAAATTCGCCGCAATCTCTTCCATCAGCGCAATCGCGTTCTGCTGCGCTTTTTCATGGGAGATTTTTTTGCTGCGCGCTTCATCTTCTACCGCTTTGGCAATGGCGCGGGAGGCGAGCAGCTTATTAAACAGATCCTGACGAGCAGGCAGACGTGGGCCTACGGCAGCCAGACGTTGACGGGCAAAGTGCATACGCGCCACGCGCGCCAGTTTCTGCGCGATAGTTTTATCCGTGCCGTGTTCATCCGCCATACGGCGCAGCGAAACTGACGGCGAGAAACGCACAAAACTGTCGCGACCGAGCCACAGTACAGCGAAAAATTTCTGTACGCCGTTAAGCATACGCAGCGGCGGGTTCACTTCGCCTTTTTCACGCCCCGGCGCGCGACCAAACATCACCGATACTGGCACCATCTGCACATCCAGATTTGCGTTGCTACGGTGCAAATCGAGATAGTCGTGGAACAGCTTAATAGACTCTTCTTTCGGCGTGTAATAGGTGAACACACGCGGCCCGCCGTGAATGAACACATAGCGCGGCAGTAGCGTGCCGTCGATTTCCAGCGGCTCTAACGGGTCAGGCAGGTCATGTGCCAGACACTGGGCGCGCAACGTCAGCAAGTCAGCTTTCGAGTTGTACGGTAAAACGTACATAATTGGACGAGAGGTATCCAGCCCCAGTTCCGGGGCAGGATCTGCCGGAATAGACTTGCTTTTTACCAGGATGCTTAATGGTAAATTCAGTAATTTGTAGTAAATTCGTGGCCAGCCGGACATAAACGATGTAAAGCCTCTGGTTAATAATGCAAATGCGCGGCAAGGATAGCAGAAAGTCATGGGAAATTCTGTGGTATCCGCTCATGTTTCGCGCGGCGTTACGCAAACCCGAATCATCGGATTTAACGGTACACTGATATTGACGCTCATAATGTAAAAAGGTTCTTTCAATGGCCAATAATACCACTGGATTCACCCGAATTATCAAAGCTGCTGGCTATTCCTGGAAAGGTTTACGCGCTGCATGGATCAACGAAGCGGCATTCCGTCAGGAAGGCGTAGCGGTATTGTTGGCGGTGGTCATCGCCTGCTGGCTGGATGTGGACGCAATTACCCGCGTGCTGCTTATCAGCTCCGTGATGCTGGTGATGATTGTGGAAATCCTCAATAGCGCCATCGAAGCAGTGGTTGACCGAATTGGCTCTGAATACCATGAGCTTTCCGGACGCGCTAAAGATATGGGATCCGCCGCGGTTCTGATTGCGATTATCGTCGCCGTGATTACCTGGTGCATCCTGTTATGGTCGCATTTTGGATAACCCTTCCAGATTTCGATAAATCTCTGGTTTATTGTGCAGTTTATGGTTCCAAAATCGCCTTTTGCTGTATATACTCACAGCATAACTGTATATACACCCAGGGGGCGGAATGAAAGCGTTAACGGCCAGGCAACAAGAGGTGTTTGATCTCATCCGTGATCACATCAGCCAGACAGGTATGCCGCCGACGCGTGCGGAAATCGCGCAGCGTTTGGGGTTCCGTTCCCCAAACGCGGCTGAAGAACATCTGAAGGCGCTGGCACGCAAAGGCGTTATTGCAATTGTTTCCGGCGCATCACGCGGGATTCGTCTGTTGCAGGAAGAGGAAGAAGGGTTGCCGCTGGTAGGTCGTGTGGCTGCCGGTGAACCGCTTCTGGCGCAACAGCATATTGAAGGTCATTATCAGGTCGATCCTTCCTTATTCAAGCCGAATGCTGATTTCCTGCTGCGCGTCAGCGGGATGTCGATGAAAGATATCGGCATTATGGATGGCGACTTGCTGGCAGTGCATAAAACTCAGGATGTACGTAACGGTCAGGTCGTTGTCGCACGTATTGATGACGAAGTTACCGTTAAGCGCCTGAAAAAAAAGGGCAATAAAGTCGAACTGTTGCCAGAAAATAGCGAGTTTAAACCAATTGTCGTTGACCTTCGTCAGCAGAGCTTCACCATTGAGGGGCTGGCGGTTGGAGTTATTCGCAACGGCGACTGGCTGTAACATATCTCTGAGACCGCGATGCCGCCTGGCGTCGCGGTTTGTTTTTCATCTCTCTTCATCAGGCTTGTCTGCATGGCATTCCTCACTTCATCTGATAAAGCACTCTGGCATCTCGCCTTACCCATGATTTTCTCCAATATCACCGTTCCGTTGCTGGGACTGGTCGATACGGCGGTTATTGGTCATCTTGATAGTCCGGTTTATTTGGGCGGCGTGGCGGTTGGTGCAACGGCGACCAGCTTTCTCTTTATGCTGTTGCTGTTTTTACGCATGAGCACCACCGGGCTGACTGCGCAGGCTTATGGTGCCAAAAATCCTCAGGCATTAGCCCGTGCGCTGGTGCAACCGTTGCTGTTGGCGTTGGGGGCTGGGGCGTTAATTGCGCTGCTGCGTACGCCGATTATCGATCTGGCGCTGCATATTGTTGGCGGCAGCGAAGCGGTGCTAGAACAGGCGCGACGCTTTCTTGAAATCCGCTGGTTAAGTGCACCGGCGTCGCTGGCGAATCTGGTATTACTTGGTTGGTTACTCGGTGTGCAATATGCCCGTGCGCCAGTAATTTTGTTAGTGGTCGGCAATATCCTCAACATTGTGCTGGATGTCTGGCTGGTGATGGGGCTGCATATGAACGTGCAGGGCGCGGCGCTGGCGACGGTTATTGCGGAATATGCAACATTGCTGATTGGTCTGCTAATGGTGCGTAAAATCCTCAAACTACGCGGAATCTCCGGCGAAATGCTGAAAACTGCCTGGCGAGGAAACTTCCGTCACTTGCTGGCGCTTAACCGCGATATCATGCTGCGCTCGCTGTTGTTGCAACTCTGTTTCGGCGCGATCACCGTACTTGGCGCGCGACTGGGGAGTGACATTATCGCTGTTAACGCGGTTCTGATGACGTTACTCACCTTTACCGCCTATGCGCTGGATGGTTTTGCCTACGCGGTTGAAGCGCATTCCGGTCAGGCGTACGGTGCGCGCGATGGTAGCCAGTTACTGGATGTCTGGCGGGCAGCGTGCCGCCAGTCGGGGATTGTAGCGTTACTGTTTTCGGTGGTTTATTTGCTGGCAGGGGAACACATCATTGCGTTGCTGACGTCGTTAACCCAGATTCAGCAGCTGGCTGACCGCTATCTTATCTGGCAGGTGATTTTGCCGTTGGTCGGCGTCTGGTGTTATCTGCTCGACGGCATGTTTATAGGTGCAACGCGCGCCGCCGAAATGCGTAACAGTATGGCGGTGGCCGCCGCAGGTTTTGCGCTGACGCTCCTTACGCTGCCGTGGCTGGGGAATCATGGTTTGTGGCTGGCATTAACCGTCTTTCTGGCGTTACGCGGGCTTTCTCTGGCGGCTATCTGGCGGCGTCACTGGCGCAACGGTACCTGGTTTGCCGCAACGTGACGGTTAAAAATTCTGAATAAATAATCCTAAGCCAAATTGCTGACTACACTTAATCTCACGTTCAGAAGAAAAGTGAACGTACTCTCATTCACAACCTAACGATGAGGTCTTGATTATGAATAAAGATGAAGCCGGCGGTAACTGGAAACAGTTTAAAGGTAAAGTGAAAGAGCAATGGGGCAAACTGACCGATGATGATATGACGATCATTGAAGGTAAACGTGATCAACTGGTCGGTAAAATCCAGGAACGCTACGGTTATCAGAAAGATCAGGCAGAAAAAGAGGTTGATAGTTGGGAAAAACGCCATGATTACCGCTGGTAATTAATCCCTCCTGCCCGACGTGTACAAGGATGTACGCCCTCTTAACGTGATTTCTTTTTCACCTGTACAGAGTGATCATGCTGGCACTGTTCAGGATGACGACACGCTTCCACTTCCACGCATGCCGCACAGAGTCCATGTGCTTCAATCACATTATGCCGCAGGGCAAACCCCATTTTTGCCGCCAGCGTATGCATAATGTCTTCCACGCCTTCTGCACATTCTTCTTTCACTGCGCCGCAGCGATCGCAAATAAACATGGCTGACGTATGCGTGGGCTGGTCGAACAGATGACAGAGCACATAACTGTTGGTGGATTCCACCTTATGCACAAAACCTTGCTCAAGCAGAAAATCCAGCGCGCGATAAACCGTTGGCGGCTTGGCTTGCGGTTCAGCTTCGCGCAGCAAATCAAGCAGATCATAAGCGCTGATAGCGCCATCCTGCAGACTCATCAGGCGCAACACTTCCAGGCGCTGTGGGGTCAGGCGCACATTACGCTGCGCGCAGATTTTTTCAGCCTGCGCTAATAACTCCTGCGTTGTGGTCTTTTCCATCGGGCACCTCAAAGTGGGGGTTAAGAATGTCCTTACTTTACCATGTTCCAGGAAAAACACCGAGAACCCTTATTGTTGCCGTAATGTTGATTTTCTGTTTTGTACGTAAGGTGTTGTGTTGCCTGGTCGTACCATTATCAACACGATAATAATTAATACTTCATTTTTAAATAAATTGCTTTAAGTTAACTCGCTATTTATTTAACTGGGGTTGATCGCATACCTGTACTTCAGAAATTATGAGCGATTTTTGATAGTGAGCAGATGGCAAAAGAATTATAAGGAGGACACGGTACGACAAAAAAGGTGCGTATATCATGTCAGGTATAATTTCAAGTGCAACAGAATTCTTCAATAATACACTCCATTCAAATCAATACGAAATTAAAGATGCGAGCAAAGAAAAAATAAAGGATATATATAATAAATCGGTTGATTATGCAACGATGAGTAATCGCGCTGCGATTATTGCAAAAATAGATTTGTTTATTCAGAGAATCACCCATAATTTATGGACTGCAAGTGATAATAATGTTTCCTTAATTAAGCGAATAGATGCTCTCAAAAATTGGGTTGAGGAGTGTATTGATCAGTGCACTAATGAGCAATTAGGTGATCGTGACTATATTTCTGCATTTGTGGATCGGGCGATTTTTCATTACGCGATGAATTTTGTTTGTAATCCAATGGAAAATAGCGATGTAACTCTAATAGACAAGTGTACTTTCGACGTAATAAATCATAATGGCCTTCCCTCCACGATTCAGCTATTTTATGATAAATCCTATTGTAAAGCACCTGTAGCGTCATTACATCTAAAAACAGTAAGCGAAGGCTTTTTAAATTTGGAAAATGCATATAATGTAAAGAAAGATACTCGCTTAAAACCCCTGGCCTCCCTTTTACTTTCATTTTCATATGATAGTGCATCAGCAGATATCATAGGAGCAGCAGAGAGAGTTAATGATGATTGTGAAAACTACATAAAAAGTCAGATAAAAATATTATCTCGTCAAGTGATGAAAAAAAACCTGGCGGAGATGAAAGACTTGATAGATAAAAAAGAATTGGATTTTAATGTAATTCTGCAGGAGATGAAAAATCAGGCCGGAGAAGAAAAAGAAGACATCAAAAACATTACAAAAATGCAGGCTGCAGGTGAGACTTTAATTAAATTTATTCAATCATTTGACCCGGACTCAACGGGACCAATTATAATTGGTAAAGATATGGATGACAAAAATATAAATGACAACGATCTAATTAACGAAGATATTATTAAGTTCATTTATGTCCTATTAGGTACTGAGTTAGAAAAATAAAATGTGAATTTTCCCTATAGCATGGAAGTTTTTACATAAAAGAACCCAATATTGATTGGGTTCTTTTTTCTCTATCAGTGCTATTAGCAGGGAGAGATATCACCGTAGTTTAATGTGTGATTTTTATTTATCGTCGAACCTGGATTGTTTATCATTGGCCTTAACAAAGCTAACGGCTAATAAGATTATTTCCATCACTTCGTGAGAGCTTCATGCCTTGAGAGGATCTCAATTTTCTTTTGCAATGAGACAGGCGCTTCCTGTTGTTATGGTATAGTACCCCGCTATTGAGCCTCCTGAACAGTGATGCTGAATAACATAACCCCATGATATATCGATAAAATAATCTCTACATTTGAAAATGCACGGTAATTCTGAAATGCAAAAAATCAACCAAACCAGCGCAATGCCTGAAAAAACTGACGTTCACTGGAGTGGTCGGTTTAGCGTTGCACCAATGCTCGACTGGACGGACAGACATTGCCGCTATTTCTTGCGTCTGCTTTCCCGCAATACGTTGCTGTATACCGAAATGGTGACCACAGGGGCGATTATTCACGGTAAAGGTGATTATCTGGCGTACAGTGAAGAAGAACATCCGGTAGCATTGCAACTGGGCGGTAGCGATCCGGCGGCGCTGGCGCAGTGTGCAAAGCTGGCAGAAGCGCGCGGATATGATGAGATCAACCTGAATGTCGGCTGCCCGTCTGACCGGGTGCAGAACGGCATGTTTGGGGCGTGTCTGATGGGTAATGCGCAGCTGGTTGCCGACTGCGTGAAAGCGATGCGCGATGTGGTGTCGATTCCGGTGACGGTGAAAACGCGTATTGGCATCGACGACCAGGACAGCTATGAATTTCTCTGCGATTTCATCAACACCGTTTCCGGCAAAGGCGAGTGTGAGATGTTCATCATCCACGCACGTAAAGCCTGGCTTTCGGGGTTAAGCCCGAAAGAAAACCGTGAAATCCCGCCGCTCGATTATCCGCGTGTGTATCAACTGAAGCGTGACTTTCCGCATCTGACAATGTCGATTAACGGTGGTATCAAGTCGCTGGAAGAGGCTAAAGCGCATTTGCAACATATGGATGGCGTGATGGTCGGGCGCGAAGCGTATCAGAATCCGGGTATTCTGGCGGCGGTAGACCGAGAGATCTTTGGTTCCTCGGATACCGATGCCGATCCGGTGGCGGTAGTGCGCGCCATGTATCCGTACATTGAGCGTGAACTCAGCCAGGGGACGTATCTTGGCCATATTACCCGGCATATGTTGGGCTTGTTCCAGGGTGTTCCTGGCGCGCGGCAGTGGCGGCGTTATTTAAGTGAAAATGCCCATAAAGCGGGTGCAGACATTAATGTGCTGGAACACGCGCTCAAACTGGTGGCGGATAAGCGTTAACTTTTCACCAAAAAGTAGTCAAATTCACCACGCCCTGCGCACCGTCGCGGGGCGTTTTGCTGTTAAATCAATAGATTATTTTTGGCATGATTCTTGTAATGCCTGCAAGAGATTTCATATTTGGGAGAGCATCATGCTGGAACTACTTTTTGTGATTGGCTTTTTTGTCATGCTGATGGTCACCGGCGTTTCGTTGCTGGGCATTATCGCCGCGCTGGTTGTGGCGACGGCCATTATGTTCCTCGGCGGTATGCTGGCATTGATGATTAAGTTGCTGCCGTGGTTACTACTGGCGGTTGCGGTGGTGTGGGTTATTAAGGCGATTAAAGCACCAAAAGTGCCGAAATATCAGCGTTATGACCGCTGGCGTTACTAAGGGATTGTGCGGATGATCACAACCTAAGGTTTTATCCTTAGAACAAAATAGGAATTGATAATCAAATCTGTCACTATTGCGCCTCTAACAGATTCATCGTGCTGTACCCTACATACAGCCGAACTATAAAAAGAAAGGGCTTCCCAGGTGGAAGCCCTATTTCTTTTATGGAATCAACAGGCTGGAACCTTGCGTCGCCCGGCTTTCCAGAATCTCATGCGCACGCTGCGCATCCTTCAGCGGATATTTCTGCTGCTCGGCGACATCGACCTTAATCACACCGCTGGCAATCAAAGAGAACAGTTCATTACTGGCCTCGGTTAATTCCTCCCGCGTGGTGATATAGCCTTGCAGGGAAGGGCGTGTCACATACAACGAGCCTTTCTGATTGAGAATGCCTAAGTTCACACCGGTAACCGCACCTGATGAGTTGCCAAAACTCACCATTAAGCCGCGGCGTTGCAGGCAATCCAGCGACCGTTCCCAGGTGTCTCTGCCCACGGAATCGTACACCACGCGCACTTTCTTACCAGCGGTGATCTCTTTCAATCGCTCGACCAGATTCTCTTCGCGATAGTTAATAACCTGCCATGCGCCCGCTTTTAGCGCACTCTGCGCTTTTTGCGCCGTTCCCACGGTGCCGATAAGTTTCGCCCCAAGGGCTTTTGCCCACTGGCAGGCAATTAAGCCAACGCCGCCAGCCGCTGCGTGGAACAGGAACTGCTCATCGGGTTTAATTTCATAGGTTTTGCGCAGCAGATAATAAACCGTTAAGCCTTTCAGGAAGGATGCCGCCGCTTGCTCAAAAGAAATTGCCGCAGGCAGAATCGCCGCTTTATCCGCATTAACGTTATGCACAGAGCTGTAAGCGCCTAACGCCGACTGCGCATAGACTACACGATCGCCTGCCTTAATATGCTTTACACCACTGCCGACTTTACTCACGATGCCTGCCGCTTCGGTACCTAATCCGCTGGGTAGCGATGGCGGCGGGTAAAGGCCGCTGCGGATATACGTGTCGATAAAATTGATGCCAATGGCTTTATTTTCGACCTGGATTTCATTCTCCGCCGGATCGGCAGGAGTGAACTCTACGGCTTGAAGTACTTCCGGGCCACCGTGCTTGTGAAATTCAATTCGTGTTGCCATGTGTCCTCCAGAACGTATCGTCAGGGTCTGCTTCATATGGTAAAGTTTCGACCCATTCTTTATCTCGGTAACTCCATTCACTATGGCAGGAAATAAACCCTTCAACAAACAGCAGGCTGAACCCCGCGAACGCGATCCACAAGTTGCCGGGCTGAAAGTGCCTCCGCACTCGATCGAAGCGGAGCAGTCGGTGTTGGGCGGTTTAATGCTGGATAACGAACGCTGGGATGATGTAGCCGAGCGTGTGGTGGCAGACGACTTTTACACCCGCCCACACCGTCATATCTTTACTGAAATGGCGCGTTTGCAGGAAAGCGGTAGTCCTATCGATCTGATTACCCTTGCGGAATCGCTGGAACGCCAGGGGCAACTCGATAGCGTCGGTGGTTTTGCGTATCTGGCAGAGCTGTCAAAAAATACGCCAAGTGCGGCGAACATCAGTGCCTATGCGGACATCGTGCGTGAACGTGCCGTTGTTCGCGAGATGATTTCGGTTGCGAATGAGATTGCCGAAGCCGGTTTTGATCCGCAGGGGCGAACCAGCGAAGATCTGCTGGACCTGGCTGAATCCCGCGTCTTTAAAATTGCCGAAAGTCGTGCAAACAAAGACGAAGGGCCGAAGAACATCGCCGATGTGCTCGACGCCACGGTGGCGCGTATTGAGCAGTTGTTTCAGCAGCCACACGATGGCGTTACCGGGGTAAACACCGGTTATGACGATCTCAACAAAAAAACCGCTGGCTTGCAGCCGTCGGATTTGATCATCGTTGCCGCGCGTCCGTCGATGGGTAAAACCACATTTGCGATGAACCTCGTCGAAAACGCGGCGATGTTGCAGGATAAACCAGTACTTATCTTCTCGCTGGAGATGCCATCAGAACAGATTATGATGCGTTCTTTGGCGTCGCTGTCGCGCGTTGACCAGACGAAAATCCGTACCGGGCAGCTCGATGATGAAGACTGGGCACGTATTTCCGGCACCATGGGTATTTTGCTCGAAAAACGTAATATCTATATCGATGATTCCTCCGGCCTGACGCCAACGGAAGTGCGTTCCCGCGCGCGCCGTATTGCCCGTGAACACGGCGGCATCGGGCTTATCATGATCGACTACCTGCAACTGATGCGCGTACCGGCGCTTTCCGATAACCGTACGCTGGAAATTGCAGAAATCTCCCGCTCGCTGAAAGCACTGGCGAAAGAACTGAACGTGCCGGTGGTGGCGCTGTCCCAGTTGAACCGTTCTCTGGAACAACGTGCCGACAAACGCCCGGTCAACTCCGACCTGCGTGAATCTGGCTCTATCGAGCAGGATGCGGACTTGATCATGTTTATCTATCGTGATGAGGTGTATCACGAAAACAGTGATTTAAAAGGCATCGCGGAAATTATTATCGGTAAACAACGTAACGGCCCAATCGGGACGGTACGCCTGACCTTTAACGGTCAATGGTCGCGCTTCGACAACTATGCGGGGCCGCAGTACGACGACGAATAATAATTATTTTATGAATTAGGTAATTAAAGCAAACACTTATCAAGGAACACAAATGCAAGCGGCAACTGTTGTGATTAACCGCCGCGCTCTGCGACACAACCTGCAACGTCTTCGTGAACTGGCACCTGCCAGTAAAATGGTTGCGGTGGTGAAAGCGAACGCTTATGGTCACGGTCTTCTTGAGACCGCGCGAACGCTCCCCGATGCTGACGCCTTTGGCGTAGCCCGTCTCGAAGAAGCTCTGCGACTGCGTGCGGGGGGAATCACCAAACCTGTACTGTTACTCGAAGGCTTTTTTGATGCCAGAGATCTGCCGACGATTTCTGCGCAACATTTTCATACCGCCGTGCATAACGAAGAACAGCTGGCTGCGCTGGAAGAGGCTAGCCTGGACGAGCCGGTTACCGTCTGGATGAAACTCGATACCGGTATGCACCGTCTGGGCGTAAGGCCGGAACAGGCTGAGGCGTTTTATCATCGCCTGACCCAGTGTAAAAACGTTCGTCAGCCGGTGAATATCGTCAGCCATTTTGCGCGCGCGGATGAACCAAAATGCGGCGCAACCGAGAAACAACTCGCTATCTTTAATACCTTTTGCGAAGGCAAACCAGGTCAACGTTCCATTGCCGCATCGGGTGGCATTCTGCTGTGGCCACAGTCGCATTTTGACTGGGTGCGTCCGGGCATCATTCTTTACGGCGTCTCGCCGCTGGAAGATCGTTCCACCGGTGCCGATTTTGGCTGTCAGCCAGTGATGTCACTAACCTCCAGCCTGATTGCCGTGCGTGAGCACAAAGCCGGAGAGCCTGTCGGTTATGGTGGAACCTGGGTAAGCGAACGTGATACCCGCCTGGGCGTAGTCGCGATGGGTTATGGCGATGGTTATCCGCGCGCCGCGCCGTCCGGTACGCCAGTGCTGGTGAACGGTCGCGAAGTGCCGATTGTCGGGCGAGTCGCGATGGATATGATCTGCGTCGACTTAGGTCCACAGGCGCAGGATAAAGCCGGGGACCCGGTCATTTTATGGGGCGAAGGTTTGCCCGTAGAACGTATCGCTGAAATGACGAAAGTAAGCGCTTACGAACTTATCACGCGCCTGACTTCAAGGGTCGCGATGAAATACGTGGATTAATCGTTCTGTAATATTTGATTGTCTGTGCCGGATGCGGCGTGAATGCCTTATCCGGCCAATAAAATCCTACCAATTCAATAAGTTGATTTTCTTTCATGCTCTTATGAAGGTCGTGCCTCTGGCGGATGTACGTTTGTCATGAGTCTCACTCTGTTGCTAATTGCCGTTCGCCCCTGAACATCCACTCGATCTTCGCCTTCTTCCGGTTTATTGTGTTTTAACCACCTGCCCGTAAACCTGGAGAACCATCGCGTGTTTCAAAAAGTTGACGCCTACGCTGGCGACCCGATTCTTACGCTTATGGAGCGTTTTAAAGAAGACCCTCGCAGCGACAAAGTGAATTTAAGTATCGGTCTGTACTACAACGAAGACGGAATTATTCCACAACTGAAAGCCGTGGCGGATGCGGAAGCGCGCCTGAATGCGCAGCCTCATGGCGCTTCGCTTTATTTACCGATGGAAGGGCTTAACAGCTATCGCCATGCTATTGCGCCGCTGCTGTTTGGTGCGGACCATCCGGTACTGCAACAACAGCGCGTAGCAACCATTCAAACCCTTGGCGGCTCAGGGGCATTGAAAGTGGGCGCAGATTTCCTGAAACGCTACTTCCCGGAATCAGGCGTCTGGGTCAGCGATCCTACCTGGGAAAACCACGTAGCAATATTCACCGGGGCTGGATTCGAAGTAAGTACTTACCCCTGGTATGACGAAGCGACTAACGGCGTGCGCTTTAATGACCTGTTGGCGACGCTGAAAACATTACCTGCCCGCAGTATTGTGTTGCTGCATCCATGTTGCCACAACCCAACGGGTGCCGATCTCACTAATAACCAGTGGGATGCGGTGATTGAAATTCTCAAAGCCCGCGAGCTTATCCCATTTCTTGATATTGCCTATCAAGGATTTGGTGCCGGTATGGAAGAGGATGCCTACGCCATTCGCGCCATTGCCAGCGCTGGATTACCCGCTCTGGTGAGCAATTCGTTCTCGAAAATTTTCTCCCTTTACGGCGAGCGCGTCGGCGGACTTTCTGTTCTGTGTGAAGATGCCGAAGCTGCAGACCGCGTACTGGGGCAATTGAAAGCAACAGTTCGCCGCAACTACTCCAGCCCGCCGAATTTTGGTGCGCAGGTGGTGGCAGCGGTGCTGAATGACGAGGCATTGAAAGCCAGCTGGCTGGCGGAAGTAGAAGAGATGCGTACTCGCATTTTGGCAATGCGTCAGGAACTGGTGAAGGTATTAAGCACAGAGATGCCAGAACGCAATTTCGATTATCTGCTTAATCAGCGCGGCATGTTCAGTTATACCGGTTTAAGTGCCGCTCAGGTTGACCGACTACGTGAGGAGTTTGGTGTTTACCTGATTACCAGCGGGCGCATGTGTGTCGCCGGGTTAAATACGGCAAATGTACAACGTGTGGCAAAGGCGTTTGCTGCGGTGATGTAATGCAGGAAAGCAGGCTGGAGCTACCCAGCCTGCAGTGAAATTAAACTGTCGTCGCTTTCACTCTTGCTTTATAGATGATTTTTTTGATGCCATCGTTTTACGTGAGGGATAATAAAAGGTTGTCAGTTCTTTTATTGTTAAGTTTATCCCAATTATCTGGAATTCCTTTCCCTGTTTTTTCGTGTGGAGTAATAATTTTTGCACATCTAACCATTATTAAATTTAATAATAAGTATCGGGTTTGTTACGATAGAATATTTCTATATCCTCAAGAATATGCTTTGCCTTATTGCCTGTGACTTTCTGAGATTCAATTATAGTATCGTTAAATTCTAATGTTAAAGAGAACTCTTTTTTTCCGCTTTGTGTAAGTTTAACCTTATATTGATTACCAATATCAAATAAAAAGGTCCTGTAATGAGAATAATCACCTTTAACCTCCTCGGCAAAACAGCAAAGTGTGCAAATATACATACAATCTTTCTTGCCTCTGATTTTGTTAACTAAATCAATAAATGCATGAAAAACTGTACTTGCAATAGAACTTGATACTTCTTCTCCAGGTCTACAAAAATCTTTTGCAATTTTTAACTGTGTTTCTATATATAAAAAGAAATCTTTGGCATAAGAAAAATCTTTGGAATAAGAGATATCTTTATTATTTAGTGCATCTAGCTCAACAGGTAAAGATGTCATTTTGTTGCTATTCACATATGATATATTCATATCATCATCTCCTTCGAGAGTAATAAAATTAGTCACCATTGTAGGGTAGGGTTCTGGTCAACCAGAAATCATCTTTATAAACTTCGATTGTTTTTGTAATGCTGTATCATTAAGTTCATTAAATCGTACAGCAGATAAATGTTCTATCAAATTTCGCTCATTTGCAGAGGATTCATCATAATAAACGTAAAATTAATGTATCCTTCATTGAGGAATAAACATTTTTTTACAAAAAAACGACAGGAACGTATTTACTGGGTTAAATATAATCATCCTGCTTTTCATCACAAAAACCGCAGATAATCCTTCCTTTCCCCTGCTGCTGGCGTTATGGTCAGATGGTTTTTGCAACAAATCTCACAATAAAAAGTTTCAACATACTGACTATTTAGGGAAAAATATGCGCAAGATCACACAGGCAATCAGTGCCGTTTGCTTATTGTTCGCTCTAAACAGTTCCGCTGTTGCCCTGGCCTCATCTCCTTCGCCGCTTAACCCTGGTACTAACGTTGCCAGGCTTGCTGAACAGGCACCAATTCATTGGGTTTCGGTCGCACAAATTGAAAATAGCCTCGCAGGGCGTCCGCCAATGGCGGTGGGGTTTGATATCGATGACACGGTACTTTTTTCCAGTCCGGGCTTCTGGCGCGGCAAAAAAACCTTCTCGCCAGAAAGCGAAGATTATCTGAAAAATCCTGTGTTCTGGGAAAAAATGAACAATGGCTGGGATGAATTCAGCATTCCAAAAGAGGTCGCTCGCCAGCTGATTGATATGCATGTACGCCGCGGTGACGCGATCTTCTTTGTGACTGGTCGTAGCCCGACGAAAACAGAAACGGTTTCAAAAACGCTGGCGGATAATTTTCATATTCCTGCCACCAACATGAATCCGGTGATCTTTGCGGGTGATAAACCAGGGCAAAATACAAAATCGCAATGGCTGCAGGATAAAAATATCCGAATTTTTTATGGCGATTCCGATAACGATATTACCGCCGCACGCGATGTCGGCGCTCGTGGTATCCGCATTCTGCGCGCCTCCAACTCTACCTACAAACCCTTGCCACAAGCGGGTGCGTTTGGTGAAGAGGTGATCGTCAATTCAGAATACTGACAGAGCGGGAGAGCGTGACACTCTCCCGAATGCTGTTTTTTTAATCACACCTTTATCCTTTCTCTGTCTTGCTGCAAACTGATTAAGAGAGTTTTATCAAGGAGCAGCACATGTGGTATCAAAAGACGCTCACGCTTAGCGCCAAATCTCGTGGGTTTCATCTGGTAACGGATGAAATTCTGAATCAGCTGGCTGATATGCCGCGCGTTAACATCGGTTTACTGCATCTGTTGCTGCAACATACCTCCGCCTCTCTGACACTTAATGAGAACTGCGATCCCACCGTACGCCACGACATGGAGCGTTTTTTCCTCCGCACCGTTCCCGACAACGGAAATTATGAGCATGACTATGAGGGAGCAGACGATATGCCTTCTCATATCAAATCCTCAATGCTGGGAACATCGCTTGTATTGCCGGTGCATAAAGGGCGTATTCAGACCGGCACCTGGCAAGGCATCTGGCTGGGGGAACATCGCATCCACGGCGGATCGCGTCGCATTATCGCGACACTACAAGGGGAGTAAAAAATGACCATTTCGGAGTTGCTACAATATTGCATGGCAAAACCAGGCGCAGAACAGAGCGTGCATAACGACTGGAAAGCGACGCAGATCAAAGTGGAAGATGTACTGTTTGCGATGGTGAAAGAAGTAGAAAATCGCCCGGCGGTTTCGCTGAAAACCAGCCCGGAGCTGGCGGAGCTGCTACGTCAGCAGCACAGCGATGTGCGTCCAAGCCGCCATCTGAATAAAGCGCACTGGAGCACCGTGTATCTCGACGGTTCGCTGCCAGATTCGCAAATCTATTATCTGGTGGATGCGTCTTATCAGCAGGCGGTGAATTTGCTGCCGGAAGAAAAACGTAAATTGCTGGTGCAACTCTGAAAGGAAAAGGCCGCTCAGAAAGCGGCCTTAACGATTACAGCATCGGCTTGAGGAAGCGTGCCGTATGCGAAGCTTCGCACTCCGCGACGGTTTCTGGCGTACCGGAGACGAGGATCTCGCCGCCGCCACTGCCGCCTTCCGGTCCCAGGTCGACAATCCAGTCAGCGGTTTTGATCACGTCGAGATTGTGTTCAATCACCACAATGGTATTGCCCTGATCGCGCAGTTTATGCAGTACGTCGAGCAGTTGCTGAATATCGGCGAAGTGCAGACCGGTGGTCGGCTCGTCGAGAATATACAGTGTCTGCCCGGTGCCGCGTTTTGACAGCTCACGCGCCAGCTTCACGCGCTGGGCTTCACCGCCTGAAAGGGTGGTTGCGGACTGCCCCAGGCGAATGTACGTCAGGCCAACGTCCATCAACGTTTGCAGCTTACGCGCCAGTGCAGGTACGGCATCAAAGAACTCACGCGCCTCTTCGATGGTCATATCCAGCACTTCGTGGATGGTTTTGCCTTTGTACTTAATTTCCAGCGTTTCACGGTTATAGCGTTTACCTTTACACTGGTCGCACGGTACGTAAATGTCCGGCAGGAAGTGCATCTCCACTTTGATCACGCCGTCGCCCTGACAGGCTTCGCAGCGTCCGCCACGGACGTTAAAGCTGAAACGTCCCGGCGTATAGCCGCGCGCACGGGATTCCGGTACGCCCGCAAACAGTTCGCGCACAGGCGTAAACACGCCGGTATAGGTCGCTGGGTTAGAACGCGGAGTACGACCAATTGGGCTTTGGTCGATATCGATCACTTTATCGAAATGCTCCAGCCCCTGAATATCGCGATACGGTGCCGGTTCGGCGATGGTCGCACCATTCAACTGGCGTTGGGCAATCGGGAACAGTGTGTCGTTAATCAGTGTCGATTTACCGGAACCTGAAACCCCTGTGATGCAGGTAAACAGACCGACTGGCAGCGTTAGCGTCACGTCTTTCAGGTTATTACCGCGTGCACCCGTCAGCTTCAGCACTTTTTCCGGATTCGCCGGAACGCGTTTCTTCGGCACTTCAATCTTGCGTTTACCGCTCATGTACTGTCCGGTCAACGACTCCGGCACCGCCATAATCGCTTCCAGTGGACCTTCCGCGACCACTTCACCGCCGTGAACACCCGCACCAGGACCGATATCGATCACATGGTCAGCCGCGCGAATCGCGTCTTCGTCGTGCTCCACCACAATCACGGTATTACCGAGATCGCGCAGATGGATAAGCGTACCCAACAGGCGCTCGTTATCGCGCTGGTGCAGGCCGATAGACGGCTCATCCAGCACGTACATAACGCCAACCAGGCCCGCACCAATCTGGCTCGCCAGACGAATACGCTGGGCTTCACCGCCAGAAAGCGTTTCTGCCGAGCGGGAAAGCGTCAGGTAATTCAGGCCGACGTTAACGAGGAATTTCAAACGATCGCCGATCTCTTTAAGAATTTTTTCCGCAATCTTCGCCCGCTGACCTGCGAGTTTGAGATTGTTGAAGAATTCCATCGCATGACCAATGCTCATGTCGGAAATGGCGGGCAGCGGCGTATTCTCGACATACACGTGGCGCGCTTCCCGACGCAGACGCGTCCCTTCGCAGCTGGCGCACGGGCGATTGCTGATGAACTTGGCTAATTCTTCGCGTACCGCGCTGGACTCCGTCTCTTTATAACGGCGCTCCATATTGTGCAGCACGCCTTCAAACGGATGACGACGAATGGAGGTATCGCCACGATCGTTCATGTATTTGAATTCAATGTTTTCTTTGCCAGAACCGTACAACACCACTTTATGCACGTTCGCGCTCAGGCTGCCCCACGGCGCTTCGACGTCGAACTTATAGTGATCTGCCAGCGATTTCAGCATCTGGAAATAATAGAAGTTGCGGCGATCCCAGCCACGGATCGCACCGCCAGCCAGCGACAGTTCCGGATTCTGGATCACGCGGTCAGGATCGAAATATTGCTGTACGCCAAGGCCGTCGCAGGTCGGGCAGGCCCCCGCCGGGTTGTTAAACGAAAACAGTCGCGGCTCCAGCTCGCGCATACTGTAACCGCAAATTGGGCAGGCGAAGTTGGCGGAGAACAGCAGCTCTTCCGCTTTCGGGTCGTCCATATCCGCCACTACCGCGGTACCACCGGAAAGCTCTAGCGCGGTTTCAAACGACTCGGCCAGACGTTGGGTAAGATCGTCACGCACCTTGAAGCGATCAACCACCACTTCAATAGTGTGTTTCTTTTGCAGTTCCAGTTTCGGCGGATCGGAAAGATCGCAGACTTCGCCATCAATACGAGCACGGATGTAACCTTGGCTTGCCAGGTTCTCCAGCGTTTTGGTGTGTTCGCCTTTGCGCTCTTTAATGATTGGCGCAAGCAGCATCAGACGCTTGCCTTCCGGCTGTGACAGCACGTTATCCACCATCTGGCTGACGGTTTGCGCCGCCAGCGGGACGTCGTGGTCCGGACAGCGCGGCTCGCCGACGCGGGCGAACAACAAACGCAAATAGTCGTGGATTTCGGTGATTGTCCCCACCGTAGAACGCGGGTTATGAGACGTTGATTTCTGCTCAATTGAGATGGCAGGAGAAAGCCCCTCAATATGATCGACGTCCGGCTTTTCCATCAGTGACAGAAACTGCCGCGCGTAGGCGGAAAGGGATTCAACGTAACGGCGCTGCCCTTCGGCATATAAGGTGTCGAAAGCGAGCGAGGATTTGCCAGAACCCGAAAGCCCGGTCACGACAATGAGCTTGTCGCGGGGGATAACGAGGTTGATGTTTTTGAGATTATGGGTGCGGGCGCCCCGAACTTCGATCTTATCCATTCACCTTTCCCGGATTAAACGCTTTTTTGCCCGGTGGCATGGTGCTACCGGCGATCACAAACGGTTAATTATGACACAAATTGACCTGAATGAATATACAGTATTGGAATGCATTACCCGGAGTGTTGTGTAACAATGTCTGGCCAGGTTTGTTTCCCGGAACCGAGGTCACAACATAGTAAAAGCGCTATTGGTAATGGTACAATCGCGCGTTTACACTTATTCAGAACGATTTTTTTTCAGGAGACACGAACATGGCCAGCAGAGGCGTAAACAAGGTTATTCTCGTTGGTAATCTGGGTCAGGACCCGGAAGTACGCTACATGCCAAATGGTGGCGCAGTTGCCAACATTACGCTGGCTACTTCCGAATCCTGGCGTGACAAAGCGACCGGCGAGATGAAAGAGCAGACTGAATGGCACCGCGTTGTGCTGTTCGGCAAACTGGCAGAAGTAGCCAGCGAATATCTGCGTAAAGGTTCTCAGGTTTATATCGAAGGTCAGCTGCGTACCCGCAAATGGACCGATCAATCCGGTCAGGATCGCTACACCACAGAAGTCGTGGTGAACGTTGGCGGCACCATGCAGATGTTGGGTGGTCGTCAGGGTGGTGGCGCTCCTGCAGGTGGCAATATCGGTGGTGGTCAGCCGCAGGGCGGTTGGGGTCAGCCTCAGCAGCCGCAGGGTGGCAATCAGTTCAGCGGCGGCGCGCAGTCTCGCCCGCAGCAGTCCGCTCCGGCAGCGCCGTCTAACGAGCCGCCGATGGACTTTGATGACGATATTCCGTTCTGATTTGTCTTTAAAACAATAGGGTATATTGTTTTAAGGTGGATGATTAAAGCATCTGCCAGCCATAAAAAAGAAGCCTCCGTTTTGGAGGCTTCTACATATCAAGTCAAAATCATTGGCCATTGTGGCGGTGTCTGATTCATCTCTTCTATCATCACCGACTCGATGTTGTGCCAGATGGCGGTGATATCCGCCATTGTGATGCCAAGCAACCCCATTGCGAACCAGCAGGCGGAAACCACGCCCAGACCGCTGCTGATCACTGCAAGCCCGACATAATCAGACCGACGAAAACGGATGTTGAGTGTGCTGGCCAGAAACATCATTACGGCACTAAGAAGTTGCCAGCGAAGAAGAACCACGCCAGTGGTGAGGGTAGCCATCAAACAATTCCTCTGAAAAGAGCCGATGCCTCGGACAGCGCGGCGTTGTTCACGGGAGGCGTGATACACTCTGGCTATCGCGGGGCTTGCAGAACACAAAAAAGAAACACTCTGTTTGTTTCATTAATTTTGTGAACTATATCACAATTGATTGTTTGTTAGCCAGATTAGGCCGTGACTTTTATTGCCGTACAGATTATGTGTTTTTTCAGCGGCATTAAGGGTATATCTTCCCACCGCCTCTGCATTCCTGTAGGAAATTAGTTTTGAATATCAATGAATTATTTTTATTCAGGTGACGATTAAAAAGGTATCAATTTCAAATCAGGCAAAAGTGCTATTTATACCGTAAGATTTATCTAAAGACGTCGATAACCAGGGTTCTCGCCTTGCAATGACCGGGTATAAACAGGCAGGAAATTGATAGCAATGAGTCATCGTGCACGACACCAATTACTGGCGTTGCCGGGCATTATCTTTTTAGTTCTCTTTCCCATCATTCTTTCGCTATGGATTGCCTTCTTTTGGGCAAAATCAGAAGTGAATAATCAGCTCCGAACCTTTGCTCAGCTGGCGTTGGATAAATCTGAGCTGGTCATTCGTCAGGCAGATTTAGTGAGCGATGCAGCTGAACGCTATCAGGGGCAAGTTTGCACTCCAGCCCATCAAAAGCGATTGTTGAATATTATTCGTGGCTATCTTTATATTAATGAATTGATCTATGCCCGTGATAACCATTTTTTATGCTCATCGCTGATAGCGCCTTTAAACGGCTATACGATTGCACCGGCCGATTATAAGCGTGAACCTAACGTTTCTATCTATTATTACCGCGATACGCCTTTTTTCTCTGGCTATAAAATGACCTATATGCAGCGGGGAAATTATGTGGCGGTCATCAACCCTCTCTTCTGGAGTGAAGTGATGTCTGATGATCCGACATTGCAATGGGGTGTATATGATACGGTAACGAAAACCTTTTTCTCGTTAAGCAACGAGGCCTCGGCAGCAACGTTTTCTCCACTGATTCATTTGAAGGATTTAACTGTACAAAGAAATGGCTATTTATATGCGACAGTTTATTCGACAAAACGCCCAATTGCGGCCATTGTTGCGACTTCATATCAACGTCTTATAGCGCATTTTTATAATCATCTTATTTTTGCGTTACCCGCCGGTATTTTGGGGAGTCTTGTTCTGCTATTACTCTGGCTACGTATTCGACAAAACTATTTGTCTCCCAAACGCAAATTGCAACGCGCCCTCGAAAAACATCAACTTTGCCTTTATTACCAGCCAATAATCGATATCAAAACAGAAAAATGTATCGGGGCTGAAGCATTGTTACGTTGGCCTGGTGAGCAGGGGCAAGTAATGAATCCGGCAGAGTTTATTCCGCTGGCAGAAAAGGAGGGGATGATCGGACAGGTAACTGATTATGTTATTGATAATGTCTTCCGCGATCTGGGCGCATACCTGGCAACACATGCCGATCGCTATGTTTCTATTAACCTGTCGGCCTCCGATTTTCATACGTCACGGTTGATAGCGCGAACCAATCAGAAAACAGAGCAATACGCGGTGCGTCCACAGCAAATTAAATTTGAAGTGACTGAACATGCATTTCTTGATGTCGACAAAATGACACCAATTATTCTGGCTTTCCGCCAGGCTGGTTACGAAGTGGCAATTGATGATTTTGGTATTGGCTACTCTAACTTGCATAACCTTAAATCATTGAATGTCGATATTTTGAAAATCGATAAATCGTTTGTTGAGACGCTGACCACCCATAAAACCAGTCATTTGATTGCGGAACACATCATCGAGCTGGCGCACAGTCTGGGGTTAAAAACGATCGCTGAAGGCGTCGAAACTGAGGAACAGGTTAACTGGCTGCGCAAACGCGGCGTGCGCTATTGCCAGGGATGGTTCTTTGCGAAGGCGATGCCGCCGCAGGTGTTTATGCAATGGATGGAGCAATTACCCGCGCGGGAGTTAACGCGCGGGCAATAAAACTACAGGCGGTGGCGATAATCGCTTGGAGTGCGATCAAACTGCCGACGGAAAACGCGGGAGAAGGTCTGCTGCGAGACATAACCCAGGTCCATTGCGATATCAAAAATCGGACGCTCGGTGGTGCGCAACTCAACGGCGGCCAGTAACAGGCGGCGTTGGCGAATGTAATCACCAAGTGTCTGATGCGTCACCGTGCGGAACATCCGTTGCAGGTACCACTTTGAATAGCCTGATTTTTTTGCGACGACATCAATGTTAAGTGGCTGGTCAATATGCTCGTCAATCCATGCGATAAGATCCTGAATAATTTTCTGATGGGACATAAATCTGCCTCTTTTCAGTGTTCAGTTCGTTAATTCATCTGTTGGGGAGTATAATTCCTCAAGTTAACTTGAGGTAAAGCGATTTATGGAAAAGAAATTACCCCGCATTAAAGCGCTGCTAACCCCCGGCGAAGTGGCGAAACGCAGCGGTGTGGCGGTATCGGCGCTGCATTTCTATGAAAGCAAAGGGTTGATTACCAGTGTCCGTAATAGCGGCAATCAGCGGCGATATAAACGTGATGTGTTGCGATATGTCGCAATCATCAAAATTGCTCAGCGTATTGGCATTCCGCTGGCGACCATTCGTGAAGCATTTGGCGTGTTGCCCGAAGGGCATACATTAAGTGCGAAAGAGTGGAAACAGCTTTCGTCCCAATGGCGAGAAGAGTTGGATCGGCGCATTCATACCTTAGTGGCGCTGCGTGACGAACTGGACGGATGTATTGGTTGTGGCTGCCTTTCGCGCAGTGATTGCCCATTGCGTAACCCGGGCGACCGCTTAGGAGAAGAAGGCACAGGCGCACGCTTGCTGGAAGATGAACAAAACTAAAGCGCCACAAGGGCGCTTTAGTTTGTTTTCCGGTCTTTGTCTTTCTCTCTATCCCGCTGGTACACAGGAGGGTTTCCCCCGACGTCAACACACCTCATTCGAGCACGTGGTGGAGGTTCCGGTTGGTGTTGATGCTTTAATTGTATGTCACCGGCGTTTCTTCGCCAGTGTAAAAGTACACTTTTTAGCCGCAATATTTTTGTCATCTCAGACGATTTTTTATCGCAATCCTGAACGGTATACGGTTCGATAACGCTGCAATCTTGCGCATCGACGATAACGTTTGCGCATCAATTGCCTGGTTTTTCATCGTCAAGACAATAAAAGAGAAAAAAGCAGCAAACTTCGGTTGAAAAAGCCGCTATGATCGCCGGATAATCGTTTGCTTTTTTTACCACCCGTTTTGTATGCGCGGAGCTAAACGTTTGCTTTTTTGCGACGCACCAATTTGTCGCAAACCTGGAGCAGGAAGATAACGTTTCGCTGGCAGGGGATTGTCCGCCACGCATCTTGACGAAAATTAAACTCTCAGGGGATGTTTTCTTATGTCTACGCCATCAGCGCGTACCGGCGGTTCACTCGACGCCTGGTTTAAAATTTCACAACGTGGAAGCACTGTCCGTCAGGAAGTGGTTGCCGGGTTAACAACGTTTCTGGCGATGGTCTACTCGGTTATCGTCGTTCCAGGCATGTTGGGTAAAGCGGGCTTCCCGCCTGCGGCAGTTTTCGTTGCGACCTGTCTGGTTGCCGGACTCGGTTCTATCGTGATGGGTCTGTGGGCTAATCTGCCGTTGGCGATTGGTTGCGCCATCTCCCTGACGGCGTTTACCGCATTCAGTCTGGTGCTGGGGCAACATATTAGCGTACCTGTCGCGCTGGGTGCCGTGTTCCTGATGGGTGTGCTGTTTACGGTCATTTCTGCCACGGGTATCCGTAGCTGGATTTTGCGCAACTTGCCGCACGGTGTGGCGCACGGCACGGGGATCGGTATCGGTCTGTTCCTGCTGCTGATTGCTGCGAATGGTGTCGGTCTGGTGATTAAAAACCCGCTTGATGGTCTGCCCGTTGCGCTGGGTGATTTCACGACCTTTCCGGTGATGATGTCACTGGTAGGTCTGGCGGTGATCATCGGCCTGGAAAAACTGAAAGTCCCTGGTGGCATTCTGCTGACCATTATCGGTATCTCAATTGTCGGTTTGATCTTCGATCCTAACGTCCATTTCTCCGGCGTTTTCGCCATGCCTTCATTGAGCGATGAAAACGGCAATTCACTGATTGGCAGCCTGGACATTATGGGGGCGCTGAATCCTGTAGTCCTGCCAAGTGTTCTGGCACTGGTGATGACGGCAGTATTTGATGCCACCGGAACTATCCGCGCCGTCGCCGGTCAGGCGAACCTGCTGGATAAAGATGGGCAGATCATCGACGGCGGGAAAGCACTGACCACCGACTCCATGAGCAGCGTTTTCTCTGGCCTGGTGGGTGCAGCTCCGGCAGCGGTATACATCGAGTCTGCGGCGGGTACGGCGGCGGGCGGTAAAACCGGGTTGACGGCTATCACCGTTGGCGTGCTGTTCCTGCTGATTCTGTTCCTCTCTCCGCTCTCTTACCTCGTTCCGGGGTACGCAACGGCTCCGGCGCTGATGTACGTTGGCCTGCTGATGCTGAGCAACGTGGCGAAAATCGACTTTGCTGATTTTGTTGATGCGATGGCGGGTCTGGTTACGGCGGTATTCATCGTGCTGACCTGTAACATCGTAACAGGCATCATGATCGGCTTCGCGACTCTGGTGATTGGTCGTCTGGTTTCCGGCGAATGGCGCAAGTTGAACATCGGTACGGTCGTTATTGCCGTGGCGCTGGTGACCTTCTATGCGGGTGGCTGGGCTATCTAATCTTACATAGGATTCTGAAAACGGGTGGCAATGGCTGCCCGTTTTTATTTTCTCCGCACATTGTGTGAGCTTTTGCGATATTCTGAAAAAATGAGAATTCAGGCATAACGCCTTTCTCAGATCATAAAAAACATCGCAAACAGGGAACGCATGGAAATCTTCTTCACCATACTGATAATGACCCTCGTGGTCTCGCTGTCCGGGGTGGTCACTCGTGTCATGCCCTTTCAGATCCCGCTTCCGCTTATGCAAATCGCCATCGGTGCGCTACTGGCGTGGCCGACGTTTGGTTTGCATGTGGAGTTTGATCCTGAACTCTTTTTAGTCTTGTTTATCCCGCCGTTGCTGTTCGCTGATGGCTGGAAAACGCCGACCCGTGAATTTCTCGAACATGGTCGAGAGATTTTCGGCCTCGCGCTGGCGCTGGTGGTGGTCACCGTGGTCGGCATTGGCTTCCTTATTTACTGGGTGGTGCCGGGCATTCCGCTGATCCCCGCCTTTGCGCTGGCGGCGGTGCTTTCTCCGACCGATGCTGTGGCGCTCTCCGGGATTGTTGGCGAAGGGCGCATCCCGAAAAAAATCATGGGCATTTTGCAGGGCGAAGCGTTGATGAATGACGCCTCTGGCCTGGTGTCGTTGAAGTTTGCCGTAGCAGTGGCGATGGGGACGATGATCTTCACCGTCGGCGGTGCGACGGTCGAATTTATGAAAGTGGCCATTGGCGGTATTCTCGCCGGTTTTGTGGTGAGCTGGCTGTATGGTCGCTCGCTGCGATTCCTCAGCCGCTGGGGCGGTGATGAACCCGCGACGCAGATTGTTCTGCTGTTCCTGCTGCCATTCGCTTCTTATCTGATTGCCGAACATATTGGCGTTTCCGGCATCCTCGCTGCGGTTGCCGCCGGGATGACCATCACCCGTTCCGGTGTGATGCGCCGTGCGCCGCTGGCAATGCGCCTGCGCGCAAACAGTACCTGGGCGATGCTGGAATTTGTCTTTAACGGCATGGTATTCCTGCTGTTAGGTCTGCAGCTGCCGGGTATTCTGGAGACGTCGCTGATGGCGGCAGAAATCGACCCTAACGTCGAAATCTGGATGCTGTTTACCGATATCATTCTGATTTATGCGGCGCTGATGCTGGTCCGTTTCGGCTGGCTGTGGACGATGAAAAAGTTCAGCAACCGCTTCCTGAAGAAGAAGCCGATGGAGTTTGGTTCGTGGACCACACGAGAAATCCTGATCGCGTCTTTCGCCGGGGTGCGTGGGGCGATCACTCTGGCTGGTGTGCTCTCAATCCCGCTGCTCTTGCCGGATGGTAACGTCTTCCCGGCGCGCTATGAGCTGGTGTTCCTGGCGGCTGGTGTCATTCTCTTCTCGCTGTTTGTCGGCGTGGTGATGTTGCCTATTCTGCTACAACACATTGAAGTCGCGGACCATTCGCAACAATTGAAAGAGGAACGTATTGCACGAGCGGCAACGGCAGAAGTGGCGATTGTGGCGATCCAGAAAATGGAGGAGCGTCTGGCGGCGGATACCGAAGAGAATATCGATAACCAGCTGCTCACAGAGGTTAGTTCTCGCGTCATTGGTAACCTGCGTCGTCGCGCCGATGGACGTAATGATGTAGAAAGTTCAATCCTGGAAGAGAACCTGGAGCGTCGCTTCCGTCTGGCGGCATTGCGTTCTGAACGTGCTGAACTGTACCACCTGCGCGCCACGCGGGAGATCAGTAACGAAACGCTGCAAAAATTATTGCACGATCTCGATTTGCTTGAAGCGTTGCTGATTGAAGAGAACCAATAACGCTTGGCGGTGTAATCGGTAAAAAGGTGCAGTACATCGCACCTTTTTACCGTTGGTCAGGTGACCAGAGGCTAGTGGAGATTAATGCGCGCGGCCTTGCTCAACGCCAAAGCCGGTCTGGGAACGGATAAACTGCGCACGGAACAGTTCACGCTCACGCGCGCCTTCCGCTGAGTTATCGGTTGCCGAGAAGAACCAGATGCCGAGGAATGCCACGCTGATAGAGAACAGCGCCGGGTATTCATACGGGAAGATGGCTTTTTCGTGACCGAGGATCTGTACCCAAATCGTCGGGCCGAGGATCATCAGCACCACCGCAGTAATCAGTCCTAACCAGCCGCCCAGCATCGCGCCACGGGTAGTCAGTTTCGACCAGTACATGGAAAGCAGAATGATCGGGAAGTTACAGCTCGCCGCGATGGCAAACGCCAGCCCCACCATAAAGGCGATGTTCTGATTCTCAAACAGCACGCCGAGGATAATGGCAATCACACCGAGGATCAGTACGGTGATTTTCGATACCCGCAGCTCTTCACGTTCGGTCGCACCTTTTTTGAAGACGTTAGCGTACAGGTCGTGAGACACCGCCGATGCGCCCGCCAGCGTCAGACCCGCAACCACCGCAAGAATGGTGGCGAAAGCAACCGCTGAAATAAAGCCGAGGAACAGGTTGCCGCCCACCGCATTGGCCAGGTGAACTGCTGCCATGTTGTTACCACCAATCAGATGGCCCGCCGCGTCTTTATATTCCGGATTCGCACCGACCAGCATGATCGCGCCAAAGCCGATAATAAAGGTCAGGATGTAGAAGTAGCCCATAAATCCGGTGGCGTAGAACACGCTCTTACGTGCTTCGCGGGCATCGCTGACCGTAAAGAAGCGCATCAGAATATGCGGCAAGCCCGCCGTACCAAACATCAGTCCTAGCCCCAACGACAGTGCTGAGATCGGATCTTTCACCAGCCCGCCCGGCTTCATGATGTCGACACCTTTCGGGTGTACCGCCATCGCTTCGCTGAACAGGTTGTTGAAGCTAAAGCCGACGTGTTTCATCACCATAAAGGCCATAAAGCTGGCACCGAACAGCAACAGAACGGCTTTGATAATCTGTACCCAGGTGGTCGCCAGCATGCCGCCGAACAGGACGTACATCATCATCAGCACGCCCACCAGCACCACTGCAATGTGATAGTTAAGGCCAAACAGCAGCTCGATGAGTTTACCTGCCCCCACCATCTGGGCGATAAGGTAAAGCGCCACCACCACCAGAGAACCACAGGCCGAAAGAATACGAATCGGCCCTTGTTTCAGGCGGTAAGAGGCCACATCGGCAAAGGTGTAGCGACCGAGGTTACGCAGACGTTCGGCAATCAGGAACAGAATGATCGGCCAGCCCACCAGGAAGCCCAGCGAATAAATTAAGCCGTCATAGCCGGAGGTAAACACCAGCGCGGAGATACCCAAGAATGAGGCGGCGGACATATAGTCCCCGGCAATCGCCAGCCCGTTCTGAAAACCGGTGATATTGCCGCCTGCGGTGTAGTAGTCATTACGCGAACGTACGCGTTTTGACGCCCAGTAGGTAATGCCGAGCGTAAACACAACGAAAATCAGGAACATAATAATCGCCTGCCAGTTCGTTGGCTGGCGCTCTACGGCCCCGCTAATAGCATCCGCGGCGTTAGCTGCGAAAGGGAGTGTGGCGGCAAGCGCCGTCAGAACTCTTTTCATGATGCTTGTACCTCATGCAGGACTTCATTATTAAGACGGTCGAATTCGCCGTTCGCCCGCCAGATGTAGATACCAGTGAGAACAAAGGAGATCACAATTACTCCAACACCAATCGGAATACCGCGTGTGACGCTGGTGTTCGGATTCAGCGGGGTGCCCAGCCAGCCGGGCGCGAAGGCGATCAGTAAAATAAAGCCGATATAAACTGCCAGCATAATAATCGACAGGATGGTGGCAAACCGTTGCCGTTTTTCGACTAACTCCCTGAAATGCGCATTGTCTTCTATCCGCTGATAAATAGTGCCATTCATCACAGATTCTCCAGAGGTAATGTAGGGATTGTTTTAATTCCCGCTCCCTTATGGGAGAAGGTTAACGCTCGGGTAACCCTTGCCGAATGTAGGCCGGATAAGGCGTTATACGCCGCATCCGGCAATCAATGCCTGATGCGACGCTGTCGCGTCTTATCAGGCCTACAAACCGTTACCGACTCGCATCCGGCAATTGTGGGTTACGATGGCATCGCGATAGCCTGCTTCTCTTCAAGCAGCTTCTCGACTACACCAGGATCGGCAAGCGTCGAGGTATCGCCCAGGTTGCTGGTATCGCCCGCCGCAATTTTGCGCAGAATACGGCGCATAATTTTGCCGGAGCGGGTTTTAGGCAGGGAGTCGGTCCAGTGCAGCACGTCTGGCGTCGCCAGCGGGCCAATCTCTTTACGCACCCAGTTGCGGACTTCTGCGTACAGTTCTGGTGACGGTTCCTCCCCGTGATTAAGCGTGACGTAGGCGTAGATCGCCTGACCTTTAATATTGTGCGGAATACCGACGACAGCGGCTTCGGCAATCTTCGGATGGGCCACCAGCGCCGACTCAATCTCCGCCGTCCCCAGACGGTGACCAGAGACGTTCAGCACGTCGTCCACGCGCCCGGTGATCCAGTAATAGCCATCTTCATCGCGACGCGCGCCGTCGCCGCTGAAATACATATTTTTGAAGGTGGAAAAATAGGTCTGCTCAAAACGTTCGTGATCGCCAAACAGCGTACGCGCCTGACCCGGCCAGGAGTCGGTGATCACCAGACTGCCTTCGGCGGCCCCCTCCAGCGGATGACCTTCGTTATCGACCAGCGCCGGTTGTACGCCGAAGAACGGACGTGTTGCCGAACCGGCTTTCAGCTCGGTAGCGCCAGGCAGTGGGGTGATCATGAAACCGCCAGTTTCGGTCTGCCACCAGGTGTCGACCACCGGGCATTTCTCGTTGCCGATCTTCTTCCAGTACCACTCCCACGCTTCCGGGTTGATTGGCTCGCCCACGGAACCGAGAATGCGCAGCGACGAACGGTCAGTGCCTTCGATCGCTTTATCGCCTTCCGCCATCAGCGCGCGGATCGCCGTGGGCGCGGTATAGAGAATATTGACCTGATGCTTGTCCACCACCTGGGCCATACGGGCAGGCGTCGGCCAGTTCGGTACGCCTTCAAACATCAGCGTGGTCGCGCCGCAGGCCAGCGGGCCATACAACAAATAACTGTGTCCGGTAACCCAACCCACATCGGCGGTGCACCAGTAGATATCGCCCGGATGATAATCAAAGACATATTTAAAGGTCAGCGCCGCGTACACCAGATAACCGCCGGTAGTGTGCAGTACGCCTTTCGGCTTACCGGTAGAACCGGAGGTATAGAGAATAAACAGCGGATCTTCGGCGTTCATCTCTTCCGCCTGGTGCTGATCGCTCGCTTGCTCAACCAGGTCGTGCCACCACAGGTCGCGCCCTTCCTGCCAGTCAATTTTTCCGCCAGTACGCTTCAGTACCACCACATGCTCTACGCTGGTGACGTTCGGGTTTTTCAGCGCGTCATCAACGTTTTTCTTCAGCGGAATACTACGCCCGGCACGCACACCTTCGTCGGAAGTGATCACCAGTCGTGAACTGGAGTCGATAATGCGTCCGGCAACGGCTTCCGGCGAGAAGCCGCCGAAAATCACCGAATGTACCGCGCCAATGCGGGCGCAGGCCAGCATCGCGACCGCGGCTTCCGGTACCATCGGCATATAAATCGCAACTACGTCACCTTTTTTAATGCCCAGTTCGAGCAGGGTATTGGCGAAGCGGCAGACGTCGCGGTGCAGCTCTTTATAGCTAATATGTTTGCTCTGGTGGGCGTCGTCGCCTTCCCAGATGATGGCGGTACGATCGCCGTTTTCTTGCAGATGGCGGTCAAGGCAGTTTGCCGCCAGATTCAGCGTGCCGTCCTCGTACCATTTAATGGACACATTACCGGGGGCAAAGGAGGTGTTTTTCACCTTCTGGTACGGTGTGATCCAGTCGAGAATTTTTCCCTGTTCGCCCCAGAAGGTATCTGGTGCGTTAATAGATTGTTGATACATCGCCTCGTACTGCTGAGGGTTTATCAGGCAACGGTCTGCGATGTTGGCAGGAATGGTGTGTTTGTGAATTTGACTCATGCTTTTGTTCTCCTTGTAAGATGTTAATAATATGTGGCATAAGCGTTAAATGTAGGGGTATTGGCAGTTTTGTTTAGTATTTGGGCGACAGATCACGCAAAAGTAGAATTGTGCAAATAAACGGCAGGGTAATTTTTGAAGGTCAGCAACAAAAGTTGATTAATTCTTTGAGGAACATGCAGTTATGCATGCTGTTGAAAAAGAGGAAGATACTGACTAACTCTAAAGTGGTATTTTACATGCACTTACAATTGATTAAAGACAACATTCACAGTGTGGTTATTTGTTACACATAGGGGCGAGCAATGTCATGACAGTGTAGGTGCGGTTACTGTCGTGAAAAACAATAAAAACCGCCATTGCAACAATGGCGCAATTCGGATGAAGCCCCTATGACAAGGATAAAAATAAACGCACGCCGTATCTTCAGCTTATTTATTCCTTTTTTCTTTTTCACTTCTGTTCACGCTGAACAAACGGCAGCTCCCGCAAAACCTGTAACTGTGGAAGCGAAGAATGAAACCTTTGCCCCGCAGCATCCCGATCAATATCTCTCCTGGAAAGCCACCTCGGAACAGTCAGAGCGTGTTGACGCCCTGGCGGAAGATCCACGGCTGGTGATCCTGTGGGCGGGGTATCCCTTCTCGCGCGATTACAACAAGCCGCGTGGACATGCCTTTGCTGTGACCGATGTGCGTGAAACCCTGCGTACCGGTGCGCCGAAAAACGCTGAAGATGGTCCGCTACCGATGGCATGCTGGAGTTGTAAAAGCCCGGATGTGGCGCGTCTGATCCAGAAAGACGGCGAAGATGGCTACTTCCACGGAAAATGGGCGCGCGGCGGCCCGGAAATCGTCAACAACTTAGGTTGTGCCGATTGCCATAACACCGCCTCACCAGAGTTCGCCAAAGGCAAACCGGAGTTAACCCTTTCCCGTCCGTATGCGGCTCGCGCGATGGAAGCCATTGGTAAACCTTTTGAGAAAGCCGGACGTTTCGACCAGCAATCGATGGTTTGCGGTCAGTGCCATGTGGAGTATTACTTCGACGGCAAAAACAAAGCGGTTAAATTCCCGTGGGATGACGGCATGAAAGTCGAAAATATGGAGCAGTATTACGACAAAATTGCCTTCTCTGACTGGACTAACTCCCTGTCGAAAACGCCAATGCTGAAAGCGCAGCACCCGGAATATGAAACCTGGACAGCGGGCATTCATGGCAAAAATAACGTGACCTGTATCGATTGCCATATGCCAAAAGTGCAGAACGCCGAAGGCAAACTCTACACCGACCATAAAATTGGTAATCCGTTTGATAACTTCGCCCAGACTTGTGCGAACTGCCATACCCAGGACAAAGCTGCCTTGCAAAAAGTGGTCGCGGAACGTAAGCAGTCGATTAACGACCTGAAAATCAAGGTTGAAGATCAACTGGTTCACGCTCACTTCGAAGCGAAAGCGGCGCTGGATGCAGGCGCGACGGAAGCCGAAATGAAGCCGATTCAGGACGATATCCGTCATGCCCAGTGGCGTTGGGATTTGGCGATCGCTTCCCACGGCATTCATATGCACGCACCGGAAGAAGGTCTGAGGATGCTCGGTACGGCGATGGATAAAGCGGCGGATGCACGCACCAAACTGGCGCGCCTGCTGGCGACCAAAGGCATCATCCATGAAATCCAGATCCCGGATATCTCGACCAAAGAGAAAGCCCAGCAGTCCATTGGCCTGAACATGGAGCAAATCAAGGCCGAGAAGCAGGACTTCATCAAAACGGTGATCCCACAGTGGGAAGAGCAGGCACGTAAAAACGGTCTGTTAAGCCAATAACCCCGTTCCACCTCGCAAGGGGCGGAAAACACAATGGAGTGAATATGAGCGTATTACGTTCGTTATTAACTGCCGGGGTGCTGGCGTCGGGCCTGTTGTGGAGCCTGAACGGAATTACCGCTACCCCTGCGGCGCAGGCATCTGGTGATCGCTACGAAGTTACCCAGCAGCGTAACCCGGATGCCGCCTGTCTGGACTGTCATAAACCAGATACCGAAGGTATGCATGGCAAACATGCTTCCGTTATCAACCCGAATAACAAACTGCCGGTCACCTGCACCAACTGTCACGGCCAGCCATCACCGCAACACCGCGAAGGGGTGAAAGATGTGATGCGCTTTAACGAGCCGATGTACAAGGTTGGAGAGCAGAACAGCGTCTGTATGTCCTGTCATCTGCCGAAACAGTTGCAAAAAGCGTTCTGGCCGCACGATGTCCACGTAACCAAAGTGGCGTGCGCCAGCTGCCATTCCCTGCATCCACAGCAAGATACGATGCAGACGTTAAGTGACAAAGGACGGATTAAGATTTGCGTCGATTGCCACAGCGATCAGCGCACCAATCCGAACTTTAACCCGGCGTCTGTTCCGTTGCTTAAGGAGCAGCCATGACCTGGTCACGTCGCCAGTTTCTCACCGGCGTCGGTGTGCTGGCCGCCGTCAGCGGCACCGCAGGGCGCGTGGTGGCGAAAACGTTGAATATCAATGGTGTGCGTTACGGCATGGTGCATGACGAGTCGTTATGCATCGGCTGTACCGCCTGTATGGATGCTTGTCGGAAAGTGAACAAGGTGCCGGAAGGCGTCTCGCGCCTGACGATTATTCGTAGCGAGCCGCAGGGCGAATTTCCTGATGTGAAATATCGCTTCTTCCGTAAGTCTTGCCAGCACTGCGATCGTGCGCCGTGCGTTGACGTCTGCCCGACCGGTGCGTCTTTTCGCGACGCTGCCAGCGGGATTGTCGATGTTAACCCGGATCTCTGCGTCGGTTGTCAGTACTGCATCGCCGCCTGTCCGTACCGCGTGCGCTTTATCCATCCGGTCACGAAGACAGCGGACAAATGCGATTTCTGCCGTAAGACCCATTTGCAGGCCGGTAAGCTGCCCGCGTGCGTTGAAGCTTGCCCGACGAAGGCGCTGACGTTTGGCAATCTGGACGATCCCAACAGTGAGATTTCGCAACTGCTGTGCCAGAAACCCACTTATCGCTACAAGCTGGCGCTGGGAACCAAACCGAAGCTGTACCGCATACCGTTTAAATACGGGGAGGTGAGCCAATGACGCAGACTTCCGCATTTCATTTTGAATCGCTGGTGTGGGACTGGCCGATTGCCATCTACCTGTTTTTGATTGGTATTTCTGCCGGTCTGGTGACGCTGGCCGTGCTGTTACGTCGCTTCTACCCGCAGGCGGGCGGTGCAGACAGTACGTTGCTGCGCACCACGCTGATTGTCGGGCCGGGCGCGGTGATCCTTGGTCTGTTGATCCTCGTCTTCCACCTGACAAGACCGTGGACCTTCTGGAAGCTGATGTTCCACTACAGTTTTACCTCGGTGATGTCGATGGGGGTGATGCTGTTTCAGCTCTACATGGTGGTGCTGGTGCTGTGGCTGGCGAAAATCTTTGAACATGATTTGCTTGCCCTGCAACAACGCTGGTTGCCGAAGCTGGGGATCGTGCAAAAGGTTCTGAGCCTGCTGACGCCCGTTCATCGCGGACTGGAAACATTGATGCTGGTGCTGGCGGTGTTGTTGGGGGCTTATACCGGCTTTCTGCTGTCGGCGCTGAAATCGTATCCGTTCCTTAATAACCCGATCCTGCCGGTGCTGTTCCTCTTCTCCGGCATCTCGTCCGGTGCGGCGGTGGCGCTGATCGCCATGGCGATATGTCAGCGCAAAAATCCGCATTCCACGGAAGCGCACTTTGTACACCGTATGGAGATCCCTGTGGTATGGGGCGAAATCTTCCTGCTGGTGGCGTTTTTTGTCGGTCTGGCGCTGGGCGATGACGGTAAAGTGCGTGCGCTGGTGGCGGCATTGGGCGGCGGTTTCTGGACGTGGTGGTTCTGGCTTGGTGTCGCCGGGCTGGGGTTGATTGTGCCAATGTTGCTCAAACCGTGGGTCAATCGCAGTTCCGGCATTCCTGCCGTGCTGGCGGCGTGTGGGGCCAGCCTGGTCGGCGTGTTGATGCTGCGCTTTTTCATTCTCTACGCCGGGCAGTTAACGGTGGCGTAAGCCAGAACAGAGGTGGTTTCTGGACGTATTCCTTCCTGAAGTCGGTTTTCTGGCGTTGTTGTTAAGTCTCGGGGTCAACGTGTTGACCCCGTTGACGGCCTTTGCGGGAGTGCGGTTGCGCTGGCCTGCCATGATGCGACTCACTTGCATCGGCATTCTGGCGCAGTTCGCGCTCCTGCTGCTCGCCTTTGGCGTACTGACGTATTGTTTTCTCATCAGCGATTTCTCGGTCATTTATGTCGCCCAACATAGCTACAGCCTGCTGTCGTGGGAACTCAAACTGGCGGCGGTGTGGGGCGGTCATGAAGGTTCGCTGCTGCTTTGGGTGCTGCTGCTTTCCGCCTGGAGCGCGCTGTTTGCCTGGCATTATCGGCAGCAAACCGATCCGCTATTTCCGCTGACGCTAGCCGTTTTATCTCTCATGCTCGCCGCACTGCTACTGTTTGTAGTGCTGTGGTCCGATCCCTTCGTGCGGATATTTCCGCCAGCAATCGAAGGCCGCGATCTCAATCCGATGCTGCAACATCCCGGTCTTATCTTTCATCCACCGCTGCTTTATCTCGGCTACGGCGGTTTGATGGTGGCGGCGAGCGTGGCGCTGGCGAGTTTACTGCGCGGCGAGTTTGATGGTACCTGCGCCCGAATTTGCTGGCGCTGGGCACTACCAGGCTGGGGGGCATTAACGGCGGGGATCATCCTCGGTTCCTGGTGGGCCTATTGCGAACTGGGCTGGGGCGGCTGGTGGTTCTGGGATCCGGTGGAAAACGCCTCTTTATTACCCTGGCTTTCTGCCACTGCGCTGCTGCACAGTTTGTCCCTGACACGCCAGCGGGGGATTTTCCGCCACTGGTCGCTGTTACTGGCGATAGTTACTCTGATGCTGTCGCTGCTGGGCACCTTAATTGTCCGTTCTGGCATTCTGGTTTCGGTTCATGCGTTCGCGCTGGATAACGTTCGCGCCGTGCCGTTGTTCAGCCTGTTTGCACTGATTAGCCTTGCGTCTCTGACTCTGTATGGCTGGCGAGCGCGGGACGGTGGCCCGGCGGTGCGTTTTTCGGGGTTATCGCGGGAAATGTTAATCCTCGCTACGCTGTTGCTGTTTTGCGCAGTGCTACTGATCGTGCTGGTGGGAACGCTTTATCCGATGATTTACGGCCTGCTGGGCTGGGGACGCCTCTCCGTTGGCGCGCCGTATTTTAACCGTGCGACGTTACCGTTTGGTCTGTTGATGCTGGTGGTGATTGTGCTGGCGACGTTTGTCTCTGGCAAACGCGTGCAGCTTCCGGCGCTGCTGGCGCATGCGGGCGTGCTGTTATTTGCCGCAGGGATCGTGGTCTCCAGCGTCAGCCGTCAGGAGATCAGCCTGAATTTACAGCCGGGTCAGCAGGTGACGCTGGCAGGATACGCCTTCCGTTTTGAGCGTCTCGATCTGCAAGCCAGAGGCAATTACACCAGCGAAAAAGCGATAGTGGCACTGTTTGACCATCAGCAACGTATTGGTGAACTGACGCCGGAGCGGCGTTTTTATGAAGCACGCCGTCAGCAAATGATGGAACCGTCAATGCGCTGGAACGGCATCCATGACTGGTATGCGGTCATGGGCGAGAAAACCGGACCGGATCGTTACGCTTTTCGTTTGTATGTACAAAGCGGTGTGCGCTGGATCTGGGGGGGAGGATTGTTGATGATTGCGGGCGCATTGTTAAGCGGATGGCGGGGGAGGAAGCGCGATGAATAAAGGGCTTCTCACGCTACTGCTGTTATTTACCTGTTTTGCGCGCGCTCAGGTTGTAGACACCTGGCAATTCGCCAATCCGCAACAACAGGAACAGGCGTTAACTATTGCCAGCCAGTTACGTTGTCCGCAGTGCCAGAATCAGAACTTACTGGAATCCAATGCGCCGGTGGCGGTCAGTATGCGCCATCAGGTTTACAGCATGGTGGAAGAGGGGAAAAGTGAAGTCGAAATCATTGGCTGGATGACCGAACGCTACGGAGATTTTGTTCGCTATAACCCACCGTTAACGGGTCAGACGCTGGTGTTGTGGGCGCTGCCAGTGGTGTTGTTACTGCTGATGGCACTGATCCTCTGGCGAGTGAGGGCGAAGCGATGAAACAGCCTCAAATACCGGTGAAAATGCTGACAACACTCACGATTTTGATGGTATTTCTCTGTGTCGGCAGTTATCTGCTAAGTCCAAAATGGCAGGCGGTGCGTGCGGAGTATCAGCGTCAGCGCGATCCGCTACATCAGTTTGCCAGCCAGCAGACCCCGGAAGCGCAGCTTCAGGCATTGCAGGATAAAATCCGCGCTAATCCACAAAACAGCGAACAATGGGCGTTACTGGGCGAGTATTATCTGTGGCAAAACGATTACAGCAATTCGCTGCTGGCGTACCGTCAGGCGTTGCAACTACGTGGTGAGAACGCTGAACTGTATGCGGCGCTGGCGACGGTGCTTTATTACCAGGCCAGCCAGCATATGACCGCCCAGACTCGCGCAATGATCGACAAAGCCCTCGCGCTGGACTCTAACGAAATCACCGCTCTGATGCTGCTGGCTTCCGATGCGTTTATGCAGGCGAATTACGCGCAAGCCATAGAACTATGGCAAAAAGTGATGGATCTCAACTCACCCCGGATCAACCGGACACAGCTGGTCGAGTCGATTAATATGGCGAAATTGTTGCAGCGGAGATCAGATTAATCATCTGGTGATGAAGATTATGTTATTGAGCTGCATAAAAAATAATCGAATGAACATATGCCAAAAATAATCACCAATCAGTATTATTGCAGATTAAACAAATAAAAATCTTTCCATAACAAATGGTTATTCATTAATCCTGCCATAAACTCGCGTTATTATGCATTAATGCAGCGAAAAGCTCTGTTGTTAAAGGGTTGCGCAACATACCGCGCAAATGATACTGATCATAAGCGTTAAAAAAATCTACAAACCAACGCAACACAATTCATGCCCTGGCAGTATGTCACGTTCTCGCGTTTCTGAACGGGGAACGGCGCTCCATTGAGGAAGTTATTCTGATGAAAAATATAAAATTCAGCCTGGCCTGGCAGATTCTATTTGCTATGGTGCTGGGCATTCTCCTGGGAAGCTACCTGCACTACCATAGCGACAGCCGCGACTGGCTGGTCGTCAATTTGCTCTCTCCGGCGGGTGATATCTTCATCCATCTGATCAAAATGATTGTTGTGCCGATTGTGATCTCCACGCTGGTGGTGGGTATCGCGGGTGTTGGTGATGCCAAACAGCTCGGGCGTATTGGTGCGAAAACCATTATCTACTTCGAGGTGATCACCACCGTCGCCATCATTTTGGGGATCACTCTGGCGAACGTCTTCCAGCCCGGTGCCGGGGTGGATATGTCGCAGCTGGCGACCGTCGATATCTCGAAATATCAGAGCACTACGGAAGCGGTACAAAGCAGTTCCCACGGCATTATGGGCACGATTTTGTCGCTGGTGCCGACGAACATTGTGGCGTCGATGGCGAAAGGCGAAATGCTGCCGATCATCTTCTTCTCGGTGCTGTTTGGTCTGGGGCTTTCCTCCCTGCCCGCGACGCATCGTGAACCGCTGGTGACCGTGTTCCGCTCCATCTCTGAAACCATGTTTAAAGTGACTCATATGGTGATGCGTTATGCGCCGGTGGGTGTGTTTGCGCTGATTGCGGTGACGGTGGCTAACTTTGGTTTCTCGTCTCTGTGGCCACTGGCGAAACTGGTGCTGCTGGTGCATTTCGCCATTCTGTTCTTCGCGCTGGTCGTACTGGGAATTGTGGCGCGCCTGTGCGGGTTAAGCGTCTGGATCCTGATTCGTATTCTGAAAGATGAGCTGATTCTGGCGTACTCCACTGCCAGTTCTGAAAGCGTGCTGCCGCGAATTATTGAGAAGATGGAAGCCTACGGTGCACCGGCGTCGATCACCAGTTTCGTGGTGCCGACCGGTTACTCTTTTAACCTTGATGGTTCGACGCTGTATCAAAGTATTGCCGCTATCTTCATCGCGCAGTTGTATGGCATTGACCTGTCCATCTGGCAGGAAATCATTCTGGTGCTGACGCTGATGGTGACCTCGAAAGGGATTGCTGGCGTGCCGGGCGTGTCGTTTGTGGTGTTGCTGGCAACGCTGGGCAGCGTAGGGATCCCGCTGGAAGGTCTGGCGTTTATTGCCGGTGTTGACCGTATCCTCGACATGGCGCGTACTGCGCTGAACGTGGTGGGTAATGCGCTGGCGGTGCTGGTGATTGCCAAGTGGGAACACAAATTTGACCGTAAGAAAGCGCTGGCTTATGAGCGCGAAGTGCTGGGCAAATTTGATAAAACTGCGGATCAATAATTGAAGATTGCCGGGGATATCCACCCGGCAATGTGTGGATGCCTGATGCGACGCTTGCCGCGTCTTATCAGGCCTACATTAACCGTTAGTTAATTTTTCAAACTCTTCACACCCGGTATCAAACCCTTCCATACAGCTCAGATTCAACCAGTGCAGCGCCTTTTGCTTGTTCTTCTCGATAAAACCTTCTTCACCGTTTAAGAACATCATTCCCGCCCAGTACTCGGAATAACCGGTTCGGGAAATCGCAGAGCTGCGTTTGAAATACCAGGTTGCCTTGTCATCGTCGGCCTTAATGCCCACGCCGTTGGCGTAAATCAAACCAAGCAGCATTTGGGCATCGACGGCAGAGTCGTTCTCCAGATCTTCCGAGGCGTTTTCTAACAGCGAAATCGCCTTTGGATAATCCGGTTTACCCGCTTGCGTATTTACCAGAATATGCGCCAGCGTTACTTCACCTTCTTTACTGCCCGCTTGCGCCGCTTTCTCTGCAAGAACTTTTGCTTGTGGATAGTCCAGACTGACCGGATTGGTGATTTTGATCTGCGCTAACAGCGCGCAGGCATCAGCATCACCGCTGTCGGCGGCTTTCTGTGCCCAATATTCGGCTTTGCTCAAATCGCCGGAGCTAAACCAGCTGTCGGCAAGAAAATATTGTGCGCGTCGGTCCCCGGCCTCTGCTGCCTTTAAATACTGGCTGCCAGGCTCGGAGTCGTTCGCGTGGGCAAAGAATGTCAAAAACAACATCAATGCGATAATTTTTTTCATTTTGATAATACGATTGGGTAGGGAGTAACCAGTATAAAGAGTTCGAATGGATAAAAAAACAGCCTCCGAAAGGAGGCTGTAGAAAGGACTGTATTACGCCAGTGCCGCTTCGCGCAGGCGAGTTTTCAACTTGTTGTACTCGTCAATCACGTACTGCTCGGCGGCGCGCTGATCGGCGATCGGCTCGACGCGCACGGCGCAGTATTTGTATTCCGGCGTTTTCGTAATCGGGCTTAAGTTTTCGGTAACCAGCTCGTTACAGGCACCAATCCACCACTGGTAGGTCATGTAAATCGCCCCTTTGTTCGGACGATCGCTGACCTGCGCACGGGTGATAATTTTGCCTTTACGCGAGTGCACCCAAACCAATGCCTCATCTTCAATACCCAGACGTTTGGCGTCTTCGGTATTGATTTGTGCGTAGCCAGGTTCATCAGCCAGCGCCGCCAGTGCCGCACAGTTACCGGTCATCGAACGGCAAGAGTAGTGACCAACTTCACGCACCGTTGACAGTACCATCGGATACTCGTCGGTGAGTTTGTCGATTGGCGCTACCCAGTCGCAGGTGAAGAACTGCGCCAGACCGTTCGGGGTATCAAACTTCTCTTTAAACAGATAAGAAGTCCCCTGATCGGCATCTGAAGTATCGCGGCAAGGCCACTGAATGAAGCCCAGTTCGCCCATTTTCTCGTACGTAGCACCGTAGAAATCCGGGCACAGATGACGCAACTCATCCCAGATCTCCTGGGTGTTGTTGTAGTGCATCGGATAACCCATACGGGTGGCGATTTCACTGATGATTTGCCAGTCCGTTTTCAAATCCCATTTCGGTTCAACTGCTTTAAAGAAACGCTGGAAGCCACGGTCAGCCGCAGTAAACACGCCTTCATGCTCGCCCCACGACGTTGACGGTAAAATGACATCCGCCGCCGACGCGGTTTTGGTCATAAAGATGTCCTGAACGATGACCAGTTCCAGATCTTCAAAGGCTTTACGTACTGCCGACAGCTCCGCGTCAGTTTGTAGCGGATCTTCGCCCATAATGTACGCGGCACGCACTTCACCATGCGCTGCGCGGTGCGGCAGCTCGCTGATGCGATAACCGGTATGAGCAGGCAGGCTTTCCACGCCCCAGGCTTTGGCGAATTTCTCGCGGTTAGCCGGATCTTTCACGTACTGGTATCCCGGATACGTATCCGGCAGCGCGCCCATATCGCAGGCACCCTGCACGTTGTTCTGACCACGAACCGGGTTTACACCCGCATGCGGCTTACCGAGGTTACCAGTCAGCATCGCGAGGCTGGTCAGAGAACGCACGGTTTCCACGCCCTGGTAGAACTGGGTTACACCCATGCCCCACAGGATGGCGGCGCTTTTCGCCTGGGCATACATCCGCGCCGCCTGACGAATCTCACTGGCGCTGACGCCGGTGATATCTTCAACCGACTCCGGCGTGTAGCCTTCAACGATTTTACGATACTCTTCAAAGCCTTCTGTACGGGAAGCGACGAACGCTTTGTCGTACAGATTTTCTTCAATAATGACATGGCCCATCGCATTCAACAGCGCGATGTTCGAGCCGTTTTTCAATGCAATGTGCATGTCAGCAATGCGCGCAGTTTCAATTTTGCGCGGATCGCAGACGATAATTTTCGCCCCGTTACGTTTAGCGTTAATTACGTGGTTCGCCACGATTGGGTGGGAATCCGCCGGGTTGTACCCGAAAACGAACACTAAATCGGTATTATCAATTTCGTTAATAGCATTGCTCATTGCGCCATTACCGACCGATTGGTGCAGACCTGCAACCGATGGGCCGTGTCAGACACGAGCGCAGCAGTCAACGTTATTGGTACCAATAACGGCGCGCGCAAATTTTTGCATTACATAGTTGGTTTCGTTACCCGTACCACGCGAGGAGCCGGTCGTCTGGATGGCATCCGGACCGTACTTCTCTTTGATGGCGCTCAGGCGCTCGGCAACGTAATTCAGTGCCTCATCCCAGGAAACAGGTTCGAGTTTGCCGCCACGCTGGCGACGGATCATGGGGGTTTTCAGGCGCGGGGTCAGGATCTGGGTATCGTTAATGAAGTCCCAGCCATAATAACCCTTCAGACACAGGGTACCCTGGTTGGTTTTCCCCTGCGCTGCCTCCGCCCGGACGATTTTGCCGTTATCGACGACCAGGTTGATTTTGCAACCTGACGCGCAATAGGGGCAAACCGTGACGACTTTTTTCATCGGTCTCGCTCCAGTTAATCAAATCACGCATACGCGCTCTCGACTACAGTATGCATCTTTTATGCCACATTTTATTTGGGGTCATTCCCTGATATTACGGGCACTATTTATTCAAAACTCTGACGAAAAACAGGCTGTCGTCAGTTTTGACGTGACGAAACGAAATACCGCGTGACAGCCATCACGCGGTAGACATTTTATTTTTTCTCGACGACGGGAGCCGCCTGATACCCGCCGCCCAGCGATTTCATCAACTGAATGCTTTGGATCACCCGGCGGCTGTCCAGCATCAGTAATGACATCTCCTCGGCAAGCACTGGCAACCGGGCTTCGGTGGCCTGTAAGCGGCTGGTTAAGCCGCGTTGATAGGCGGCCTCGGCAGCGCGCTGGGTGAAGCGCGTTGCTTCCACGCGTTCAGCCTGCATCTCTCGCTCGTCGTTAAGCGTTTGCAGACGCGTGCCGTTGACGGCAACGTCGCGCACCGCGTTCAGTACTGACTGGTTGTAACGTTCAATCATCATGTTGCTGGCGGCGCGCGTGCCTTCGAGATTGGCATTCAACCGTCCACCGTCAAACAGCGGCAATTTCAGACCTGGGATAAAGTTGAACTGGCGACTGGTTTTTTTGAATAAGGTATCCAGGTGGATAGAATCCAGGCCGAAAAACGCTTTGATATCAAAGCTCGGGTAGAACAGCGCCCGCGCGGAATCCACCTGATCTAATGACGCCTGAACATACCAGCGCATGGCTTGCAGATCCGGGCGTCTGGCGAGCAACTCATAAGAGAGTGTCGCCGGAATGCCGGTCTGGACTCGTGGTAATGCCACCGGTTTGATCTCCGGCATATCGCTGGCGCCCGCGCCAATCAATGCGCGCAGAGATTCTCGTGTTTCGGTGATTTGCCCTTTAACGGCAGCAATTTGTTTATCGACCGCCAGAATCTGTGCCCGCGCGCCGTGGAAAGGCACTTGCGCTTCCAGACCGTGCGCCACTTTACTCTGGTGCGCTTTTACCGCGTAATCAATCACATTGCGTGTTTGTTCTAACAGATCGAGCATCTGATAGCTGGCCTGCATACTGTAATAAAGCTGCGCTACGCCCGTGGTCAGCGATAGCTCTACTGCTGCGGTTTCTGCCAGCGCGGCATTATGCGCGCCAATGGCGGCGGCAACCGCTGAGCGATGCACACCCCACAAATCGAGATCCAGTCCGGCAAACAAACCTACTGTGGCTTCCGTATAGTACGGCCCGTCCATCCCCAGTGCGGGCGCATCCATCGCATAAGGGCTTAAAAAGCCGTTCGCCGAGACGCGTTGGCGGTTAAGCATCCCTAACGCTGCCACCTGCAACTGTGAACCGGCATCTAACAAATCGGCCTGCGATTGCGCTTTTTCTTCCCGCAGTTTCGCTTCGGCGAGGGTGTGTGAACCACTTAGCGTCCGTTGGATCAAAGCATCCAACTGCGGGTCATTGAGTTGTTTCCACCACTGCGCCTGCGGCCAGCCGGAGCTGGCAAGATGAATATCATCGGCCAGTTTGATTTGTTCCGGTTTGAGCTGTTGATGAGGCGCAGAATCCTTACGTACCAGGGCACAGCCGGAAATCAGCGTCGTGCTGCCGAGAATGCTGCACAACAGCAGGCGTGAAAGTTGACGATTGATCATTGCGTGGCTCCTTGTGCCTGTTCCGTGGCGGGCGTTAATGCCGGGGCTGTCCAGTCTGGCAAGCGGGCGAAAAGCTGGCAGACGTGTTGCTCCTGTTTTAATAAGGTCGGCAGGATGGCCTGCGAGGCGGGTGTTTCTTCAAGCGTTATTTGAGGAGAACGACTGAGTGCGGTTGCCAGACCGGCGGCGTATTTCTCCAGGGCGTCGGCAAACTGACCAGCTCTGTCCGGCTGTAGTGCGTTATCCAGCGCCTGCGCCGAGTTCCAGGTGGCATCCCAGGCGTGAAGAATATCGCGACCCTGACGAATAACCGTTTGCGAACGTTCAATCAGTAAGGCGCGTTCTTCGCTGTCCAGTTGACGCTCCAGCGCCACGCGTTGGCACATCTCTTCACAGGCATTAAACGCCGCATGCAGACCTATGCGAATTTGCAGATAAGTGCGCAGAGCCGTGACTTCCTGCTGGCGTGGGATCTGCATTACTTTACTCAACATACCCAGCGCGCCAGCCAGTTTTTGCGGCAGGGTGCGCGCTTCACTTTCAGGCCAGACAAAGGTGTAAATCACCGCGGACACCACGGTACCAATGATGATACCCAGGGCGCGATCGCGAATTTCCACCAGGTCGTACACCGGGCCAAAAACGTTTTCGAGCGTGGCGAGCGCGAAGGTGACCACCATCTGTGTGCCGATATAAGAAGAGCGTTCAGAGCTGGTGGCAATCCATGCGCCCAACAGGAAAATCGGTGCCAGCACAAACAGCAATTCGACAATATTGTCCAGCCAGGGCATGACCAATAACGTGAATAACAGCGCCAGAATCGCGCCGCAAAAGGCCCCGCCAAAACGCAGAGCCATTTTCTGATACGACGAACCAACATTCGGGTTAGCGACGATCACGCAGGTCAGCATACAGGTGTGAATGCCTTCCCAGTCCACGCCGCTGTAGAAGGTGTAACAGATCAAACAGGCGAGCAGCGTTTTTACCGCGTAGCGCATATAGTCTGGATTGGTAAAAGCATCGGCGACCATTGATGGTGGTTTGGCGGCGGGCGTTGGCGGCGTATTCGGGTCCATCTGACCCAGTTGCAACAATGTCTGGCAGATATTCTCCAGGTTACATTCCCGTGCCGCCATCGCTTCACTTTCAGTGATCCGCCAGTCGCTTTGCCAGCACTGACCTTCGGCAATGGCATACTGCAGTTTGTTGATTTCTGAGGCTAATTTTTGCCGAAATTCAATAATTGCCTGAGAATCAGCAAAAGAGGTGGGATCGTAGCGATTCAGCGTCGAGTAAATGTAGGTTACCGTTGCCACGCAACTTTGCCACCATGCGCTCTGAGTTCGCCAGTTGGCATCGTCCGCGAGGCAAAAGACATTGAGTTTTTGCAGCGCCAGCGCCTCTCTTTCAATCCGCGTTTCGGGTAGCGGTGCGAGGCTGTCCGTCAGGTGGCTAATGGCATCATCAAGCCGATCATTAAGCACCTGATGCATCTGCGTGATAGCGCGGCTGGGAAACCACAGCACGCCGATTAACGTCATCAATAACGTCGGGTAGAGGCCGACAACAATACACCACAGGGTTAAGCGCACGACCACTTCCGGATAGTCGAGCATGGCGGGGAAGGTTTGCCCGTAAATGGCGACAATGGCGACAGCGAAAAAGACCAGCCCCAACCGATGGGTGCGCATCAAAAACATACAGCCCATCAGGATCGGTCCGGCAATGATCAATCGGATCAACGGTTCGCCATATGACCATTTGTAGATCAAAAACAGGCTGGCGATCTCCAGCACCGTGGCAACCACAAACAAGATCGCGACAAATTTGGTGTAAAACGCGTTGGACTGAATACCGTAAAACAGCACCGCCAGCGATAACGCCACAAAGGGGATCTCGAAGGTCATCGAGATCAGAATCACCAGCAGGCAGCCTACCCAGAGTTGCACGGTCTGCGGCACACGACCTGGCCGCCGCTCGCTTAACTCTTCATGAAAGAACGCCAGCAGCCTGACCACCGGTAATGGCAGGGAGTTGAGCGCGCTCATTATTGTGGCTCAAGATTAGCGACTGCCGAAGCGCCGATGCGGAACATTTCCGGGTCAGGTTTTTCAACCATGATTTTGACCGGAAAACGCTGGGCAACGCGGACCCAGTTAATAGAACGAGACACTTTCGGCAGGCCGCCCAGCACCAGGCCGCCGTCATCCGGTAGCACGCCGTAGCCAATCGAATCCACTTTACCCTCGAAGGTTTTGCCGCTGTCGCTCATCAGGCGAATCGTTGCGGGTGTACCTGAGCGAATATTTTTCAGATCGGTTTCGCGGAAGTTGGCGATCACGTACCAGTGACGAGTGTCGATTAGGGTAAAAATAGGGCGCATGGCAGAAGCAAATTGCCCGACGGAGGTTTTGAGGGAAATGACCCGGCCATCAAACGGCGCGCGAACGGTCGCCATTTCCAGATGCAGTTTGGTCAGGGCAATATCCGCTTCGACCGCCGCACGTTGGGCGACCAGCGCATCGACGCCGCTGACGGCACTGGCGGCTGACTGCGCCTGCAACAATACGGCATTAAGATCGGCTTCTGCGGCGCGCTGCGCAGTTCTTGCACGGTCAACGTCTTCCGCTGAGACAAAACCTTCTTTCAGTAATGGCTCGGTGCGGCGTAATGTATCTGTGGCCTGTTTCGCGGCGGCACGGGCTTTTTCTACCGTGGCATTAACCGAGTCGGCACCAAACTGTTGTGCGTCAACGCTACGCTGGGTGAGCATAATTTGCTTATCCAGCGCCGCGAGGGAGGCTTCGGCTTTCGCCAGATTGGCTTCGTACGGGCGCGGGTCGATGCGGAACAGCAAATCGCCCTGTTTCACCGCCTGGTTGTCGGTGACCGCCAGTTCTACAATGCGACCGCTGACTTCCGGCACCACATCAATGGTATCTGCTGACGCGTAGGCGTCATTAGTTGATGGCGCACTGTCTACGCGCCAGATAACGAAAACAAGGGCAACCAGCGCCAACGCAACCACTAACAGAGCAGGGAATTTACTGCGAGGAGCTTTTTTCGGCGTACTTTCCATGAGCGCGTCTCAAATAGATTAGAAAAATGCCAGCCAGAACAGCATGGCGTAGAGAGCAAAAAGGGCGGTATAAATAATTCCGACAAATGCCAGATTGATATTTGCCCTCTGAATAATTCGCCTCGTGATGAGCGTCAAAATAAGGCTGGCAATGGCGCAGAAAAACCAGCTGGGATAATAAGCGCCGATCACCGGGATTGCCGGAGATAATGAGCATCCCGAAACCATGAAGACGGGAATTATCCAGGCTGTTTTTTTGAGTTGCATCGCCATGCGAGAGAGAACTGTTGGCATATTAAATACATCCTGTCTGCTGCGAACAATATCTGTAGTGAATATCAATATCCATTGAAGGCGTCAGTATGGCTATTTTCTCGATGAATAAAAATAGCTTTATTCAGCCACCGCATTCATAACTTATATATTTTATTTATTAATTGTCTGTATATATTTTTAAAATAAATGCTTTTGGGGGCTTCAGCGCCCCCAAAAGCGAGTGGCATTAATTGGGGGTTACGATATTCACCCACAAATCGAAATTATCCAGACAGGCAATAATTTCTTCCAGTTTTGCGCCATTGCCAATAATTTTGGCTTTCTTCGCCTTTACCAGATCCGCCATTTTGGCTTGTCCGACCAGCACGTCGTGCAGATCGCTGCGGCTCATGTAAAACGATGCGTCTACCTTCGGTTGCAGTACTTTACGGTAGTTCAATACGCTATTGTTGAGTGAGAGGTTCAGGTTATCGTTGTCAGAGAGATTGAAGTTCAGGCTGATGGATTTGCCCGCGGCTTTCTCACTGTTCAGACGAACAGCCATGTAATCAAGCAGCATCTCGACGGTCATACCCTTGATGGTGTCAGGAGAGGCGGTGCTGGCGTGTTCGATTTTCTTCGCGCCCTCACGCAGTTCTTTCGCTCCCGTCAGGTAGAAGCCGCGCCAGGTGGCTGATTCGGCCTGATAACCCAATTGTTCGAAGGTATCGGCCTGTAGGTTTTTCGCCACCTGGTCTCCCGGATTGGCAGCAATCACCTGTTTCAGCAGTTCAGAGGCCCAGCGGTAGTCGCCCTGTTTATAGGCTTCACGCGCCAGATTGATAGCATGTGCGGAACCTCCCAGCGCTTTGACATAACGTTTACCCATATCGACCTGGCCATACGGATTCAGGTTTGCTGGGTTACCGTCGTAGTAGCCGAGGTAAAAGTTATATACCGCGCGAGCGTTATGACTGACGGAGCCATAATAGCCACGGCTGGCCCAGTTTTTATCCAGCGTTTCCGGCAGATGAATCATGTTGCCGATTTCATTCATGGTGTAACCCTGGTTCGCCAGGTGCAGGGTCTGGTCGTGAATATACTTAATGGTGTCGCGATATTTTCCAATATAATCATTGATATGTTGATTACCCCATACTGGCCAGGTATGTGGCATAAACAGCACTTCTGCTTGTGATCCCCACTTATCCAGCGTTTCATTCAGGTAATCGGTCCACTTCGCGGTATCACGGGTTTTCGCGCCACGCAGGGTGTAGAAGTTATGCAGGGTATGGGTGCTGTTTTCCGCTGTGCACAGGGCTTTCAACGCCGGAATATAGAGGTGCATTTCAGACGGCGCTTCGCTGCCTGGAGCCATCAGGAATTCGAAATCCAGCCCGTCGATATTGAGTTTCTCTCCTGTCTTGGTGATAGATCGCGTCGGCGCGATAATTGTCGGGCCGCCGGTAGTAAGCGTAACACCCAGCCCGTTGCCGATATCTCCCTGTGCATTATGCGGGAGTAGCAGGCCGTAAGAGTAAAATGCACGGCGACTCATGATATTACCCGCCAGCACGTTTTCACTGATGGCTTCGTCCATAAAGCCTGCCGGGGCGATGATCTGCACTTTGCCTGCTTTTACATCGGCTTCTGAGACAATACCTTTTACGCCGCCATAGTGGTCAGTGTGGCTGTGGGTGTAGATAACGGCCACAATCGGTTTTTGTGGGCGGTGTTTGAAATAGAGATCAAGGCTGGCTTTTGCTGCATTTGGCGTCACCAGCGGGTCAATGACGATGATGCCCGTATCACCTTCAATGAAGGTGATGTTCGAGATATCCTGGCTGCGCACCTGATACATGCGGTCGGTGACTTTAAACAGGCCAGAAATGCCGTTGATCTGCGACTGACGCCACAGGCTGGGGTTTACGGTTTCCGGCGCAGCGGCATTAATATCAAATTTGTAATCATTCGCGCGGTAGTAAATTTTACCGTTCGCATCACGCAGAATACCTTCATCCAGCAGCGGAGCGATAAATCCACGCTGAGCATCGTCAAAATCCTGACGATCGCTAAACGGTAATGATTTGGCGTAATTCTGATTAACCTGTTGGGTATATTGAGTGGCGGCTTTCGCTTCATCTGTTGCGTAAGCGGTATTTATCATCATGCCGCTGGCGGCAGTGAACGCAATAACAATCCTGCTCAAACGGAATAACCGAGAGTTATTCATATAAATCTCCATTTATCATTTATGTCGTAAATATGTAATCCATGCAAAATACGTCATTTAAAGCTGGCGTTATCATAATTGGGAATTTGCGATTTTAATAAGTGGAAGTGTGAGCGGAACGCGCCATTTTATTAGGCATTTGTGCTGAAGAGGGAAAATTACAGTAGAACTATCATTGCTGAAAATAATATGAGCTGTTTTATGTGTTTATTATATATATTGTACTTGTCGTTGGCACAGCGGGACATTGCGTTACTGTGCCAACGCTTTACTCATGGGGCTTTAGCACAGGACTGTGGCAAAAAACGTTGATGCGCCAATATTGCTGCACCCTGAGCGCCATTAAAGTCAGAAGATGAGGCGGCAATAAAGCGCACGACCTGATACGGCAGTGGACGGCGCAGGTACTTTTGGGTCATGGCAATGAGAGTCTCGCGTGGGAAGGCGGGCATATCCATCACGCCACCACCCAGAATTACCGCATCGGGATCGAACAGATTAATGCTGGTGGCAATGGCTCGTGCCGCGTTTTCAAGCAGACTCTGGACGAAAGGGGCGTTTTCCGCATGGACGAAAAGATCGCTCAATGGGTAATTTCGGGGCTGTTGTTCGTACCAGCGTCTTAGCGCCATTCCAGAGCAATTGGTTTCCAGGCACCCAGAATTGCCACACGCGCAGTGTTGGGTCATATCTCCCAGGGGGATATGGCCCAGTTCGCCTGCCACACCGTGTGCACCCGTCCACGGCGCACCGTTCATCCACACTGCGAACCCCATCCCCGTACCGAGATAGGCTGCCAGAACCAGTTGTTGCGTAAGGCGGTTTTCTACTACGTCCCAGGAAAGTTGTAGGTTAACGTCGCGGGAAAACTCAACCGGACAATTCAGCGTATTTTCGAGCTTATCGGCGAGATCATATAAATCTGCCGCTGTTAACGGCAGGTTAGGCGTAGAAATAATAGTGCGTTTATCTTTACTGACCAGCGCCGGAAATCCCATTACCAGACCATGACAGCGAGCGTTAAAGCGCCTGAGTTGCTCGTCAATCATTTCGCCGATACCCGACACCAGGTCGGGAGCAATAACTTCTGCGGTCCGCTTTTTTTCGCAGTGTAGCGTTTCACCTGCTGCTGTCCGCAGACAAAAGCGGATATGCGTTGCCCCCATATCCACGCCCGCTACGACGTTATGCTGTTTTTGCATGAGGCTGTACCTCGCTTTTTGCAGCCAGAATCTGCGCGGTCATAATTCTCCATGCTTCGTCGATATTTTCCGCATGATTAAACAGACCGGAAGTGCCGACGATAAAGACATCCGCCCCTGCCGCCATTAGTTTTTCGTAAGTTGCCTGGTTGCAGGAACCGTCCACCTCAATTTCGTACTCCAGACCTTCTCGTTCACGCCATGCCTTCAGTTCGGCAAGTTTATCCAGCATTTCAGGAATGAACGGTTGTCCGGCAAAGCCGGGATCGACAGTCATGACCGTAATTTTATCGGCCTTATGGATATAGTATTTCATGGCCTCAACTGGCGTCTCCGGGTTAAGGATTAGCCCCACTTTCATGCCATGACGGCGGATTTCATCAATCAGGCGGAATGCCTGACCGTTGATAGTTTCCGGATGCAAAGTGATGAAATCAGCTCCCGCACGTGCCAGTTGAGCAATGTAATCCTGCGGACGCGTTACCATCAGATGGCAGTCGAGCGGTTTACTCGCCAGTTTTTTTACCTGGCTTACGAAGAACGGTGAGAGCGTCAGATTCGGCACAAAGTGGCCGTCCATGATATCGATGTGAAAGTAATCGGCATGGCTGTCGATAAATTCGATCTGTTCTTTAAATTTCAGCAGATCCATACACATTAACGAGGGGGAGATTTTCATGTTCAATTCCTTACTTACTGATAAGACGGTCAAGGGCGACAGCCGCGATAATTAATCCGCCCATCACCACCAGTTGGTAATAGGTTTGTACCTGCAAAATATTCAGACCGTTGTTGATGGTGCCGATGATCAACCCGCCAATCACCACAGAGAAAATGCGCCCCTTGCCGCCGAAGAAACTGGTGCCGCCAATGATGGCGCTGGCAATGGCATAGGTTTCAAAACCCATACCGGCAAGCGGTTCTGCGGCACCGAGTCGTGCAGTTGAGACGACGCCTGCCAGACCTGCACAAACACCGGAGATGATAAACACCACCAGGATGTGGAATTTCACGTCAATCCCGGAATAGAACGCCGAGTTTTTGTTGCCGCCCAGTGCGTAGATGTTGCGCCCGAGCCGCATACGCGTTGTCAGAAACCAAAGGATGAGCGCGACAATTAGCGAGAAGATAACGGGAACAGGTATCCCAATTACGCTGGCGGCAAAGAAGTTCACGAAGTCAAATGAGAAGCCGTATACCGAGTTGGCATCGGAGATCACCAGCGTGATCCCACGGAAAATGGCGTTGGTACCAAGGGTGATAATAAATGGGTGTAGCCCCGTCCAGTTGACCAGGCAGCCGTTGATCGCCCCCAGTGCGCCGCCAACCAGTACACCGCCAATCAGCGCCGCGAGAAACGGGTCAACACCTGCCAACATCAGTTTGGCGGTCACCATACCGGAAAGCGCCAGAATCGCGCCAACCGAGAGGTCGATACCAGCGACCAGGATAGCGAAAAACTCGCCCATGCCGATCAATACCGTCACGGAGCTTTGCACAAAAATCTGGGTAATATTATTGGTGGTCAGAAAATATTCTGGTGACAGCGAACCAAAGATGGCGACGATGATCGCCAGGATAAAAAAGGTGCCGTATTTATCCCAGAACAGCGCAAAGTTGAACGGTTTCTTCTCGCTCGCTTCGCTTTTTACTCGTGTGGTAAAGCCCATGCCATAATCTCCTCTTCGCTCATGTCATCGCGATTCGTCAGGATTTGCGTCAGTCGTCCTTCGCAGAACACGGCGATGCGGTCGCAGACGGTGATAATTTCAGGTAGTTCAGATGACACCATCAGGATGACTTTTCCGTCGTCCGCCAGTTGGCGCATCACTTTGTAAATTTCGGCTTTCGCGCCAACGTCGATGCCGCGGGTAGGTTCATCGAAAATGATCACTTCCGGGCAACAGCACAGCCATTTGGAGATCAGGACTTTCTGCTGATTCCCCCCGGAGAGTTCGGTGATATTCTGGTTTATCGAATGACATTTCAGCGCCAGCAGTTCGCGTTGATTTTCAGCGGTACGTTGCTCGTCAACTTCATGAAACAAGCCCATCGCGCCTTTATAGCCGCCGTCTTTCAGACTGCGGCTGATCGCCATGTTCTGAGCGATGGAAAAGTTGGGGAAAAAACCGTTATCCCGGCGGCTTTCAGTGATGTAAGCCATCCCTTTTTTCACGGCATCCAGGGGTGAGCGTGGAGAGATATCTTTGTCATTAAGACGGATTTCTCCGCCAGCGCGTTTATCAACGCCAAACAGGCAGTTCATCAGTTCAGTACGTCCGGAACCGACCAGTCCGGCAAAGCCTAATATTTCTCCCCGGCAGACGCTAAATGAGATATCCCGGACCTTTTTTCTGTCACGGCTGGTGACGTTGCGCACCTCAAAAACCGTATCGTGCGCAAGGTTGCTGACATTCTCCTTCATCGCGTTAAAACGGTTTTGCAGTTCGCGGCCTACCATCAGACGGACGATATCGTCATTTGACACATCGCTCACCATGCCGCTGCAAACGCTGCTGCCGTCTTTCATCACCGTATAGCGGTCGCAAATACGGCGAATTTCCGCCAACTTATGCGAGATATAGACGATGGCCGTACCCTCTTTACGCAACTGATTCATGATCAGAAACAGATAGTCCACCTCTTTATTGGTGAGTGAGGAGGTGGGTTCATCCATGATGATGACTTTGGCATCGAGCATCAGCGTTTTGGCAATTTCCAGCATCTGCTTGTGGCTGATAGATAAATTCGCCACTTTCTCATCTAAATCAACTTTCAAGCCCACGCGTAATAACATCATGGCGGCGCGGACACGCATTTCTCGCCAGTCGATAATATTGACGCCACAGATTTTTTTCGTCAGATGACGACCAATATATAAATTTTCCAGTACGGTTAATTCATCAATAACGCTGAGTTCCTGATAAATAATCCCGATACCGAGTTGTGCCGCTAATTTATGATCCAGTTTGTTATAGTTGATGTTATTAATGGTAATGGTGCCTTTGGTTGGCTCATGTATTCCGGATAACACTTTCATTAGCGTGGATTTACCCGCGCCATTTTCTCCTAGTAATGCATGTATTTCACCAGGATAAACCGTTAAATTAACCGACTTTAATGCGTGAACCGGACCAAAGGACTTGCCGATCCCCGCCATCGATATATATGGCGTGGCCATAAATAACCTCTCTGCACGAAATATCGTATTATTGCCTGATGGCTACGTTTATCAGGTCTACGTTCAGGTTATTTTGTTGGCCGGATAAGACACTTCATTAGCATCATCATCCGGCATCATTCAGTTTTATTGAGTGACCAGGATTGAATCGACCAGTTTAAATTCCGGTGCTTTATCCAGCGGGATAACCTTGCCGGATTTCTCAGCGTCAACCATCAGCTTCAGACCCGTTGCACCGATATCCGCCGGGTTCTGGGCAACCGTCGCGGTCATTTGTCCGGCTTCCACCATTTTGCGGGCTTCCGGAATTCCATCTGTACCGACGACCAACACTTTGCCCGTTTTTCCGGCGTTTGCGACTGCCTGAGCAACACCCATTGCCATCGTGTCATTCGCGCAATAGATCGCTTTAATATTCGGATTACGTTGCAACACGTTAGTGGCGACATCCAGTGCTTTAATACGGTCCCAGTCGGCAGGCTGGCTGGCGACAAGCTTGATCTGGCTTGCTTTTTTGAAGGCTTCGGTGGCACCATTACGACGCGCTTCACCGGAGGCGTTACCGGCTTTACCCTCAATGATTGCGACTTCACCCCCTTCGGCACCCAGCTTGTCAATAATGAATGACGCGCCTTTCGCCCCGACGGCAACATTATCGGTGGTGACAAAACCTTCCACATTACCGCCTGCTTTTTTCAGATTATCCATGTCGATTTTTTCATCGAGATTGACCAGATAAATGCCTTTTTTCCATGCGCGGGCGACAGGCATGACCAGATTTACTGAGGATAATGGCGCGAAGGCGATACCTTTGTAATTTTTATTACTGAGATCTTCAAATAACTGCAATTGAGATTGAAAATCGCCTTCTGAAGGAGAGGCAAAAATATCAACGCTGACGCCCAGCGTTTTTGCTTCATCTTCAATGCCTTTTTTCATATCTACCCAAAATGGGTTGGAGAGTGTTTTCAATACGACAGCATATTCGGCGGCAGCAAAAGCGCTGGTTGACAACATTAAGCCCACGAGTGTGCCACTGAAATATTTCAGATATTTATTCATAATCATGTTCTCACGGTAAGGGGAGAGGTAACTCCGCGATGGCGGAATTACCTTTTTCTTATTTCAGCGCGCCTGGTGAGAAGAAATCAACAATTGCGCCGGTTTTTTGCATATTAATATTAGCTTGTTCAATGTTGAGCTGGGCGACAGAGACAAAAAACGCGTCCAGCAAAGTTAGTTGTAATATTCTTGCCGAGGCATTACGACCTAATAACGGTGTTTCCGGGGCCGGTGAGCAAATAATATAATCGGCCAGCTTCGCTATCGGTGAATGGTAGCTATGCGTTATACAAATAATCTTTGCCCCGTTCTTTTTTGCCAGTTCTACAGCCGCTTTTACATCACTGGTTCGCCCGGAATGGGTCACCACCAGCACCACATCTCCTTCCTGTAACAACGAAGCAGACATCATCATGATGTGAGCGTCCGGATAGGCCTGGCAGCGTACGCCAATGCGTAAAAACTTGTGCTGTACATCAGCACAGATAGCATTTGATCCTCCGGCACCGTACAAATCCCGCTGTCTGGCCTGATAGAAAAAGCGGGCGGCACGGTGGATCTCATCAACGTTGACGATCGACTGACCTTCCATAATGGTGCGTAAAGTGATGTTAAATACCTTATTCACCACATCCTGCGGCGCTTCATCAAAAGCCAACTCGGAAGGCAATACTTGTTCTGACTGAGAAAAATAATCTTCCAGCGCACTGCGTAAGTTACGAAAGCCGCTAAACCCCAGCAGCTTTGATACCTTAACGATCATCGCTTCAGATACCGCCAGAGCTTCTGCGACATCTTTAATTGCGGGTGCACAACTCAGGTTACCGGGTTTGAGTAACCACTCCACGATGCGGCTTTCGTTTTCTGTCATTCCTTCCTGCTTCATTCGCAGGTAAGGCGCTAACCCGATACCGTTCGGAAGCGCTGAATCAAACTCTGACTGGCTCATCACGTTCTCTTGTCCTTGAATTGAAGACGCCACTATATCACCACAGCAAGAACAGAAAAGATGCTGGCAACTTCACAAAAAAATAAAATTTATAAAGTTTGTTTTGTTGTGAATAATGAAGAGTGGCTTAAAATTTCATTTCATTTAATCACTTTAAAAACATGATGTTATTTGTTTTTCTGGTTTATTGGATGATAGATGTTGCTGGATAGTGAGTGTCTTTAACGCTATTGCGCTGCCAGATGTAACTCTGTAAAACAGATCAGGAAGGCGGATTTCATCGATTTTGGGTGTTTTTAATTCATTTACATCACAAATGTTTTTTGATTGTGAAGTTTTGCGCGGGCGGGGAAGATGAATGAAAAAGATTGCATTTGGCTGTGATCATGTCGGTTTCATTTTAAAACATGAAATAGTGGCACATTTAGTTGAGCGTGGCGTTGAAGTGATTGATAAAGGAACCTGGTCGTCAGAGCGTACTGATTATCCGCATTACGCCAGTCAAGTCGCACTGGCCGTTGCTGGCGGAGAGGCTGATGGCGGGATTTTGATTTGTGGCACTGGCGTCGGTATTTCGATAGCGGCGAACAAGTTTGCCGGAATTCGCGCGGTCGTTTGTAGCGAACCTTATTCCGCGCAACTTTCGCGGCAGCATAACGACACCAACGTGCTGGCTTTTGGTTCAAGAGTGGTTGGCCTCGAACTGGCAAAAATGATTGTCGATGCGTGGCTGGGCGCACAGTACGAAGGCGGTCGTCATCAACAACGCGTGGAGGCGATTACGGCAATAGAGCAGCGGAGAAATTGAGATTCATCCACTACTTGCATGGATGAGTAATGACTAATGTGGATAGAGTTTCTTTTTGAGGTTGGCTAATGAAACGCTTTCCGCTATTTCTTTTATTCACCCTGCTCACGCTGTCCACCGTTCCGGCCCAGGCCGATATTATCGACGACACCATTGGCAATATTCAGCAGGCGATTAACGACGCTTATAACCCTGATCGTGGGCGAGACTATGAAGATTCGCGCGACGACGGCTGGCAGCGTGAAGTGAACGACGATCGGCGCAGACAATATGACGATCGCCGCCGCCAGTTTGAAGATCGCCGCAGGCAGCTGGACGATCGCCAGCGCCAGCTGGATCAGGAGCGTCGGCAGCTAGAAGATGAAGAGCGGAGAATGGAAGATGAGTATGGGCGTTGATGTTGAGTTTAGAGCAGGCATCGCCCCTCACCCATCACGCCACCCCAATCTCCATCCCATCAAACCCCGCCTCAAACCCCGACGGCAGTGCGTTTTCCATCAGCCACGCATCAAACTGGTGGTTGATATGGGTCAGAATCACCCGTGGCGAGCGGATAACCTGATTCAGCGCAAGCACGGTATTTAAATCACAGTGATTACGCGGTGCATCCTCGCGCGGCGGGTGGCTGCAATCAATCACCATTACCTGCGGCTGATTATTGCGTAAAAATTTCAGCGTTTTTTCCGGCAAGCCAGCGGTGTCAGACAGCCACGCCACCCGGCTGTGTGCCGTTTCCAGCAGATAACCGAAGGTCAGTTTTGAGTGGTTGAGCGGCAGGGGCGTGACCTGTAACCCCTGTAAATCAAACACCACAAACGGTTCCATCGTGTGGCTGAAATCAAGCAGGCCCGGATGTTTAAACAGATCGTCGCAGCCCTGTTCATCCGGCGGGCCGTAGACCGGGATCTGATCGCCCACGCCCCAGCGCAGCGGAAACAGCCCCTGGACGTGATCCATATGATAATGCGTCAGCAAAAACTGCTGGAACGATCCTGGCGACCAGCGATCGGCGAGATCGTGCAGCCCGGCGTCGATCAGGGTGATTGCGTCGTTAAACTTTACTACGCCGCTGCATGGCTGGCGGCGATACTGCGGCGAGCGTCGTGCTCTGGCGCAGGCCACGCACTCACAGCCCCATGCGGGAACGCCCTGTGCGCCGCCAGTGCCAGTAAGTGTGAGGGTCAGGCTCATGTTACAGCGCCTTGGTGAAGCGGAAGTGGCTCTGCTCGTAGCCTTCGCGCAGATAGAAACGGTGCGCGTCGTGGCGCTTCACGTTGGTGGAAAGCTCAGTCATTTCGGCCCCGGCCTGGCGGGCTTCTTCTTCTGCCCATGCCAGTAATTTGCTGCCGACATTCAGACCGCGCGCCTGCGGCATCACCACCAGTTCCTGAATTTCGCCGATCCAGTTGACATGATGCAGATGAAACTGCAAATGCAGGCCGATCATGCCGACAACTTCGCCATCCAGCAGCGCCAGATGGTAGCGCATGTTCGGATCGCGCAGATTGGCGTTAAACCCCACGCGAAACGCGTGATGGTCAAACTCCGCCTGTTTTAGCTCACAAATCAGCGCGTAAACCGCGTCGGTATCGTACTGCGTGGCCGGGCGAAGCTCACAAGCAGGCATGGTGTTTCTCCTTCTGATGAATCAGCGTTAGCAGCTTGTCGACCGACTGGTGCAGGCTGCCGTCATTGTTGAGCGTATGGCAATCCTGTGGAGTATAGCGGGCGGCGCGCGCCAGCCGGGCGTTAATTTCACTGGCGTTTTCACGGCCACGGTTTTCCAGGCGCTGGCGCAGGATCTCTGGCGAAACCTGTAAACAAACGGGCAGCAGCGCCGATTGATAGCGCGCCCGCGCCTGCGGCAGATGGGCGCGTGAGCCGTTGACCAGCACGTCGAATCCGGCGTGCAGCCAGAGGTCAATCTCGACGCCGACGCCATAATACAGACCGTTAGCGTGCCAGCTTAAGGCCAGAAGGTTCTGCCCCGCGCGGGTAAAAAACTCCTGCTCGCTCAGGGCGATATGGTTTTCACTTCCGGCGCTGGCGGCGCGCGTGATGTAGCGATGCGCTACCAGTAGCTGAGTTTGTTCCCGCTGGCGGAGTTCCGTCAACAGACTGTCTTTTCCGGAGCCAGAGGCCCCCATTAACCAAATCAGTTTTCCCGTCATCAGAACACCCTTTTACCCTGACGCCAGACGTGGTCGATATGAATGTGGTTGCCCTTGCGATGCGCCAGCACCAGGTCGGCGCGTTTGCCCTCGCCAATCACCCCGCGATCCTGAAGATTAAGCGCCTGCGCCGGATTTTTAGTCACCAGCTTCACCGCCTGCGGCAGCGTAAAGCGGTTGCTCTCGTCATCGGCGACGCGAAATGCCGCATCGAGCAGGCTGGCGGGGTAGTAGTCGGAAGAGAGGATATCCAGCAGGCCAAGCTGCGCCAGTTCACTGGCCGCCACGTTGCCGGAGTGCGAACCGCCGCGCACGATATTCGGCGCGCCCATCAGCACGTTCATGCCATGCTTGCGCGAGGCTTCTGCCGCTTCGAACGTGGTGGGAAATTCGGCGATCACGCTGCCAAGCCGGTGAGATTCGGCAACGTGGGCGTGCGTGGCGTCATCGTGGCTGGCGAGGGCAATTTGTCGCGCGCGGCACATTGCGGCGATAGTTTCGCGATTAGGCTGTGACCAGCGTGCGGCAAGCGCCAATTGCTCTTCTTCGTACTGCTGCATCTGCGCATCGGTGAGGGAATATTTGCCCTGATAATATTCGCGATACTTCTCGCGATTGGCGAACTGGCGCTGGCCTGGCGAGTGGTCCATCAGCGATACCAGCGTCACCGGTTCGCGCTGCACCAGTTTTTCAAACAGCGGCAACGTGGTGTGGTGCGGCAGTTCGCAGCGCAGGTGCAGGCGGTGCTCGGCGCGGTTGACGCCGCGTTTCTGCGTCTCTTCGATGGCGTTGATCATCTTCTCCAGATTCTCCAGCCGATCGCCGCCGTCGCGCACGTCGCCAATCGCCACCGCGTCCAGCACGGTGGTGATGCCGCTCGCCACCATCAGCGCGTCGTGGCTACTCATTGCCGAGTGGGCGGGCCAGTCCACTTTCGGGCGCGGGGTGAAGAATTTATCCAGATTATCGGTATGCAGCTCAATCAGCCCCGGCAGCAGCCAGCCACCTTCGCCGTCCATCGCGTCCGGCAGGCGGCTCTGGCTTTCGGCAAAGGCGCGGATTTCACCGTCCTGCATCTCCAGCGAACCGTGCACCACTTCGTTTTCCAGCACCAGTTTGACGTTATTGATAATCATGAAGAGACTCCCATTGGGTGCAGGCGGTCGGCGACGTCATTGCGTACGGCTTCGTCATGGAAGATACCGACGATGGCCGCGCCACGGGCTTTGGCTTCGCGAATGAGTTCCACCACCGCGGCGCTGTTTTTAGCGTCCAGCGAGGCGGTGGGTTCATCCAGCAGCAGAATCGGATAGTCGACGATAAAGCCACGGGCGATGTTGACGCGCTGCTGTTCGCCGCCGGAGAAGGTCGATGGTGCCAGGTGCCACAGGCGTTCAGGCACGTTCAGGCGCGTCAGTAATCGGGCGGCTTTAGCGGCGCAGGCTTCACGCGGTACGCCGGTATCGAGCAGCGGCTGCATCACCACTTCCAGTGCCGAAATACGCGGGATGACGCGCAGAAACTGGCTCACCCAGCCGATGGTGGTTTTGCGGATCTCCACCACTTTGCGGGCTGGCGCGGTGACCAGGTCTACCCATTCCTCACCGTGTTTGATCTGGATTTGCCCTTCGTCGGGCAGATAGTTGGCGTACAGCGAGCGCAGCAGGGTTGATTTTCCGCTGCCGGAGTGGCCGTGAAGCACCACGCATTCGCCTGCGTTGACGGTGAGCGAGGCACGTTGTAAGACGGGCAGGCGCACGCCGTTTTGCTGGTGCAGGATGAAGGTTTTACTGACGTTTTGTACGTTAATCATTTTTCGCCTCGTGGTTCGGGTGTCGGATGCGACGCTGACGCGTCTTATCCGACCTACGGGGAGCGCATTTGTAGGCCGGATAAGGCGTTTACGCCGCATCCGGCACCGGCTCAATTCTGCAAAACCGATGACACCAGCAGTTGTGTATACGGATGGTGCGGGTCGTCGAGCACGCGGTCGGTTAACCCACTCTCCACCACTTGCCCCTGCTTCATCACCAGCAAACGGTCCGCCAGCAGGCGGGCGACGCCTAAATCGTGGGTGACAATCACCACCGCCAGGTTCAGCTCCACCACCAGGCCGCGCAGCAGGTCGAGCAGGCGCGCCTGCACAGATACATCCAGCCCGCCGGTTGGCTCGTCCATAAATACCAGCTTCGGATGCGTCACCAGGTTGCGGGCAATCTGCAAACGCTGCTGCATACCGCCGGAAAAGGTGGTTGGCAGGTCGTCGATCCGGTTGGCGGGAATTTCCACCTCTTCCAGCCACTTCTGCGCGGTGGCACGAATATCGCCGTAATGACGCGCCCCGGTCGCCATCAGCCGCTCGCCGATATTGCCGCCTGCCGACACCTGGCGGCGCAGGCCGTCGAGTGGATGCTGATGCACCACGCCCCATTCGGTGCGCAGCAGGCGACGGCGGTCGGCCTCGCTCATGCCATAGAGGGAACGGTTTTCATAGCGAATCTCCCCCTGCTGCGGCGTCAGACGCGCGGAGATCGACTTCAGCAGCGTGGTCTTCCCGGAGCCGGATTCCCCGACGATGCCCAGCACTTCCCCCGGCCATAAATCAAAAGAGACATCGCTAAAGCCTTTGCCCGGCGCGTAAAGGTGGGTCAGGTTATTGACCGAAAGTAACGGTTGATTCATTGGTTTTTTGCCTCGCTCTGTTGGCGGCAATAATCGGTATCGGAGCAGACAAACATGCGGTTTCCGGCGTCATCCAGCACCACTTCATCAAGATAGCTGTGGGTCGATCCGCAGATGGCGCATGGCTCATTCCACTGCTGAATGGTGAACGGGTGATCGTCGAAATCGAGACTTTCCACGCGGGTAAACGGCGGCACCGCATAGATGCGCTTCTCGCGCCCTGCGCCGAACAGCTGCAGGGCGGGCATCATGTCCATTTTCGGGTTATCGAATTTCGGGATCGGCGACGGGTCCATCACGTAGCGCCCGTTCACCTTCACCGGATAGGCATAGGTGGTGGCGATATGACCGAAGCGGGCGATATCTTCATACAGCTTCACCTGCATCACGCCGTACTCCTCCAGCGCGTGCATGGTGCGGGTTTCCGTTTCGCGCGGCTCGATAAAGCGCAGCGGTTCGGGGATCGGCACCTGGAAAATAATGATCTGATCTTCGGTGAGCGGCGTTTCGGGGATGCGGTGGCGCGTCTGGATAAGCGTCGCATCGTCCGTACGTTCAGTGGTGTTTACCCCGGTCACGCGCTTAAAGAAGTTACGGATCGACACCGCGTTGGTGGTGTCGTCCGCGCCCTGGTCAATCACCTTCAGCACATCGCTTTCGCCAATCACGCTGGCGGTAAGCTGTATGCCGCCGGTTCCCCAGCCGTAGGGCATCGGCATCTCGCGCCCGCCAAACGGCACCTGATAACCGGGGATCGCCACCGCTTTTAAGATGGCGCGGCGGATCATGCGTTTGGTCTGCTCGTCGAGGTAGGCAAAGTTGTAGCCGCTCAGATTAGCCATGGTTCTGCTCCTGTTGCAGACGTTTGAGTAGCTCCAGTTCGGCCTGGAAATCGACGTAGTGCGGGAGTTTAAGGTGCGAGACAAAGCCTGCGGCTTCGACGTTGTCGGCATGCGCCAGCACGAACTCTTCATCCTGCGCCGGGCCTGTCGCGTGCTCGCCGTACTCCGGGGCTTGTAGAGCGCGGTCAACCAGCGCCATCGCCATCGCTTTGCGCTCGCTCATGCCGAACACCAGCCCGTAGCCGCGCGTGAAGTGCGGCGGCTCATCCGGCGGGTCGATAAAACCGTTGACCATTTCACATTCGGTCATCAGCAGTTCGCCGACGTTCACCGCAAATCCCAGCTCTTCCGGCACAATCGACACGTCGATATAGCCGCTGCGGATTTCGCCTGCGAACGGATGATTGCGTCCGTAACCACGCTGGGTGGAGTAGGCCAGCGCCAGCAAATAGCCTTCGTCGCCGCGCATTAATTGTTGCAGGCGGGAGGAGCGTGAGCAGGGGTAAACCGGCGGCGTGCGGGTGATGTCGTCCGGCTGTGCGCCGCTATCTTCTTCAAACTTCGCCAGCCCCTGACGCGCCAGCAGGCTGAAAACGTGCGGCGACGGCTGTTGTTCGCTGTCGGCTGTGGTCAGCGTCGGCGCTTCGCCGTTTGCCAGCAGGGTGAAATCGAGCAGGCGATGGGTGTAGTCGTAGGTTGGGCCAAGCAGCTGGCCGCCGGGAATATCTTTATAAACCGCTGAAATACGCCGTTCGAGACGCATCTCCGTGGTGTCGAGCGGCTCGCTTACTGCGAGCTTCGCCAGCGTGGTGCGGTAGGCGCGCAGCAGGAAAATTGCTTCGACGTTATCGCCGCTGGCCTGTTTCAGCGCCAGCGCCGCCAGTTCGCGGTCGGCAATGCCGCCTTCGGTCATCACGCGATCTACTGCAAGATTAAGCTGCTGTTCAATCTGGGCGACGCTCAGTTCAGGCAAATCGGTATTGCCCCGGCGTCGGCTCTCTTGCAGGGCGTGGGCGGCGTCGATCGCCTTCTCGCCCCCTTTCACGGCAACGTACATCAGCACACCTCCACATGAGTGGTTCGCGGGATAGCCAGCAGGCGCTCGCCGCAGGTCAGGATCAGGTCGATGCCGAGCGGGAACGGGTGCGGGCGCTCGGTAAGTTCGTGCAGAATGCACTCCGGCAGCTGCGGGGCAATCATTCGTTCTTCGGCAATACCCGCGCCAGTAAGGCGCAGCATGCGCCCGCCGCTCAGGCTGACGACCTGTAAAATCAGCGTCGCGCCCGCTTCTGGCGCAACAGCGGTGCCGCTGGAAAGGGCGTTAAGCTGTTCGCTGGAAATCGCCTCATCCGTTACCGCGAAGGTCGCCAGTTCCGGCTGATTGACCAGCGGCGCGTTGGTATGAAAACGCAGGCTCTGGCTGACGATATCGTTACTTAATGGCGCAGAAAGCCACACCGGCGTGTCGTTATCGGCCAGCGTCAGCAGCACGCTGGTGGTGGCGATATTCAGCGGCTGCCAGCCGCGTTTGAGCTGATGCAGGGCGACAATCACGCCCGGCTCGCTCATGGCCTTTAACAGGCGACGAAAACTGTGCTGGGCATCCTGCACGGGAAGCATAAAAGCGGTTTCCAGGGTCATGCGTTATCTCCGCGAACCATCGTAAAGAAGTCGACCCGGCTGGCGTTTACTTCGGCCTGGCGTGCGGCAATGCGTGCCATACGGTCAGCGTTCAGCGGGGCAATAAGAGTTTCTGATAAGTTTTGAAAATGGCGGGTTTGCTGCATCAGCGCGTCGATCAGCGCGCAGCGTTCGGCGTGCTGTTTGTCGCGCCCCAGCACCCAGCTGTAGCCGAGCGTGCCGTCAGTCAGGCGTACGGCGGCGCGGGTGAGCGTGGCGTCGCCAGCAAAAAAGCGTTCGCCGGTGCCACCCATCCGCGCCTGAATCTGCACCAGGCCGGTTTCAGCGGCGCGGATTACTTCATAGTCGGCAGTGATGTTCAGCGCCTTCAGGCGGGCTGCCAGTTCAGCCGGTTGGCTGTGTGCCAGTACGGACATCCAGTGCTGGCGGGTCGCGGTATCTGCGTGCATTCAGTGCTCCATAGTGAATTCAATCATGTCGGCGCGCGTCAGGCTGACGGAGTACTCCGCCGGGCTGCTTTCACCGTCACGGTGGTTAAGGGTGCGCACGCACAGCAGCGGCGACATATTCGGGATTTCAAGACGCTGGCACTCTTTGGCCTGGGCGCGGCGGGCGCTGATCCGCGTCTGGCTGCGGCGCAGCGCAATCCCCGTTTGCTCGCGCAGAAAATCGTGCAGCGAGCCGCTGTCGAAGCGTTGCAGCGTCGGCCAGAGGGTGAGGTCCGCAAAGTAGTGGTCGATTAAACAGAGCGCGACGCCGTTGACCCGGCGCAGGGTGCGCAGGTGGATAACGTTCTCGCCCTCGGTTATCCCCAGCGCGTCAGCGACGTGACCGGAGGCCGGGCGCAGCACAGACAGCAGTTTTTCGCTGGTGGGATGGCTGCCCTGATCCAGCAGGTTCTGGCTAAAACGCGCCTGGGCGTTGAGCGGGTAATCGAACGGGCGCATCAGCACCAGCACGCCGACGCCCTGACGGCGCTGTACCCAGCCTTTTTCCACCAGTTGGTCGATGGCGCGGCGCAGGGTGTGGCGGTTCACCTCAAAGCGCGCCGCCAGTTGCTGCTCGGCGGGAAGATAGTCGCCGCAGCGGTAGTGTTGACGAAGCTCCTGCTCAAGTTTTGCGGCTATCTCCTGATAGCGTGTTGGGTAGCTGGTCGGATGTGTAGACAAGTGCATAGATATCAATGCCTCGCTTATCAGATAAAGTGCTTACGCAACCGTTGAGAGAGGAAATCCAGCAGGCTGACCGTGACGATAATCAGCACCATCAGGGCGCAGGTTTGCTGGAACTGGAAACCGCGAATCGCTTCCCACAGGGTGACGCCGATCCCGCCAGCGCCGACCATGCCAACAACGGTGGCCGAACGGACGTTGGATTCGAAGCGATAGAGGGAGTAGGAGATCAGCAGCGGCATCACCTGCGGCAGCACGCCGTAGAGGATCTCTTCGAGCTTGTTGGCACCGGTGGCGCGAATACCTTCCACCGGGCCGGGTTCAATTGCTTCTACCGCTTCGGAAAGCAGTTTGGAGAGCACGCCGGTGGTGTGGATAAACAGCGCCAGCACGCCAGCGAACGGGCCAAGGCCGACGGCGACCACGAACAGCATGGCGAAGACCATTTCGTTAATGGCGCGGCAGGCGTCCATCAGGCGGCGTACGGGCTGGTAAACCCACCACGGCACCAGGTTTTCGGCGCTCATCAGACCGAAGGGGATGGAGAGAACCACCGCCAGCGCGGTGCCCCAGACGGCGATTTGCAGCGTGACGGCCATTTCGGTGAGGTAATCCTGCCACTGGCTGAAATCGGGCGGGAAGAAGTCGGCGGCGAAGGTTGCCATGTTGCCGCCGTCTTTAATCAGCGTGAGCGGGGCCATTTCCGCGCCCTGCCACGAGACGACCAGCACGGCGAGAACAATGGCCCAGCTCAGAAGCGAGAACCAGCTGCGCTTGGGTGGGGCGATGGTGATGGTTTGCATGTTTGGCTCCGTGATTGTGTGCTCGATCGGTTCCCTCGCCCCTTCGGGGAGAGGGAGAAAACCATTACTGCACCGCTTTACTTACCGAACTCATCGCGCTTAACGCGTTGTTCAGGCGGTCCAGATCATCCAGTTGCGCCTGAATGGCGGTGGTTTTCGCCAGCTTGTCCTGCTCATTCAGCCCTTTATTGCCTTTCACGCCCTGCATCTCTTTAAACAGCGCGAGCTGGCGAATCGGCACCAGTTGCAAGTCGCTGGAGGCGCGGAACGGCGCCCAGCCCAGGCGCTCCAGCACCGCTTTCTCTTCCGGCGTTTTGCCGTAATTCATAAAGAAGTCGTAGATCTTGTCTTTCGTGGTTTCGGAAAGATTTTTGCGCCAGACGATCGGATCGCCAGGGATCAGTGGCGACTTCCAGATCACCTTCAGTTCTTTGAGCTTCTCTGGTGCGGAGGTTTTCAGCTTGTCGAGGTTTTCGGTGTTGTTGGTCGCCACATCCACTTGCTTGTTGGCGACGGCCAGCGCGTTGGTTTCATGCCCGGCGTTGACGGTGCGCTTGAAGTCGCTGGCGGAGATATTGTTTTTGGCAAAGACGTAGTAACCGGGGACGAGGAAACCAGAGGTGGAGTTAGGATCGCCATTGCCGAAGGTGAGATCTTTACGCTTCGCCAGCAGATCGTTCAGGTTGTTGATCGGGCTGTCTTTGTTGACGATCAACACGCTCCAGTAACCTGGCGATCCATCCGCCGCGACTGTCTGGGCGAAGACCTGACCGTTGGCGCGATCCACCGCTTCCATCGCCGACAGGTTGCCGTACCAGGCGATATCCACTTTATTGAAGCGCATCCCCTGGATAATGCCCGCGTAGTCCGGGGCAAAGAAGGCGTTGACCTTTACGCCCAGCTTCTTCTCCATATCCTGTAAGAACGGCGTCCATTGCGGTTTCAGGTTTTGCTGTGATTCCGTTGAAATAATGCCGAAATTCAACGCCTTTTCCTGCTCTTCGGCGTGCGCCGGGCTTAACAGGGTGCTGAGGCTGAACATGCTGGTGAAGGCCAGCGAGGCAATTATCTTAGCGTTCATTCGTTTTCCTCAATGATGGGGATGTCAGGCAGCTTTCGCGTTCTCTTCGACGCGGTTAATGCTGCGGTAGAGATGGTCAAAACGTTCGTTATCAAACTGTTGGCTGCTGCCGTCGTAGAAGACGTGCCCCTGGCGCAGGGCGACGATGCGTTCGCAGTAGCGCAGGGCGTAATCCACCTGATGCAGCGTGACGACCACGGTAATGCCGTCGTTCTGGTTAATGTCGCGCAGGGTGTCCATCACGATGCGCGCCGATTCCGGGTCCAGCGAGGCGATGGGTTCATCGGCCAGAATCACCTTCGCCTGCTGCATCAGCGCACGGGCAATCGCCACACGCTGCTGCTGGCCGCCGGAGAGGGTGGAAACGCGCTGATGGGCAAAATGCACCATGCCAACGCGGGTCAGCGCCTGTAACGCGCGCTGTTTCTGCTCGCGGGTGAAGTAGCTAAAACAGGTGCGCCAGAACGGCGTGCTGCCGAGCGCGCCAATCAGCACGTTCTCCAGTACGCTCAGGCGATTCACCAGGTTGAATTGTTGGAAGATGTAGCCGGTGTTGGCGCGGCTTTTGCGGATATCGCGGGCCAGGCGGCCTTCGCGCTGGACTGTGCGGCCCAGCAGCTCGATATGGCTACCGGCAGATTTATCGCCGGTAATCAAACCGCTTAAGTGACGTAAAAGGGTGGATTTGCCGGAACCCGACGGCCCAAGCAGAGCCACCATTTCACCGTGATGAATGTTCAGATCAACCGCGTGCAGCGCCTGATGCTGATTGAAGGTTTTGGCGAGCTTCTCGACACGGATAATCGTTTGCATGATGCAGCCTCCCTAAAAAAGTGGCTCCATCGTGGCGGATTATTGTGACGATTTGGTTAATTAAAAGTGACTAACAGATGAAGAGTTAACGGGAATTCGATGACAGTGCGGGAGGGCGGGCCTCCCGGCGGATTATTGCGTTGGTTGTTGTTTGACGACATTAATCATCCACGGTACGCCAAATTTATCGGTGACTTTGCCGAAGCCATGCGCCCAGAAAGTTTCCTGCCAGGCCATTTCGATTTTTCCGTTGGCGGCAAGATTGTCAAACCAGCGTTTCCCTTCTTCGACCTGTTGCGAATCGAGCACTAGCGTAAAGCCGGAGTAGCTGGCTTTTCCTGACGGTATAGCATCGCTCATCATGATATCGCTTCCGGCAATGCGCACATTGGCGTGGGCGATGGCGGTATCGGGAAATTGCATTCCGGAAGGGCAGTTCTCGGCGCTGTCCTGCGCTGATTTTGGCATTTCGCCGAAGCTGATTTTATAGAGCAGTTCAGCGCCCAACGTACGTTGATAATAAGCAATTGCGTCGGCACAGTTACCGGCAAAAGAGAGGTAGGGACTTAACGGCATGATGGTGACCTCAGTTAAGAGAAGCCAGTTAAGTGTAGTTCGAAATTTATACAGATGAGAGGGAAGCCTGATAAGACGCGGTCAGCGTCGCATCAGGCAGTCGGCATCGTTGCCGGATGCGGCGCGAGCGCCTTATCCGGCTTACCGATCACAATACAATCAGTTCTTTTTCACAAACTCAGATTTCAGTTTCATCGGACCAAAACCGTCGATTTTGCAATCGATGTTATGGTCGCCTTCAACCAGGCGGATGTTTTTCACTTTGGTGCCAATTTTCAGCATCGAAGAGCTACCTTTCACCTTCAGATCTTTAATGATGGTAACGCTGTCGCCGTCAGCCAGCAGATTGCCGTTAGCATCTTTAACGATCAGCTCGTCGCTTTCCTGTGCAGGTTCTGCGTCGTTCCATTCGTAGGCACATTCCGGGCAGATGTACATGCCGTTATCTTCGTAGGTGTATTCGGAGTTGCATTTTGGGCAGTGTGGTAATGACATGTGGATTTCCTCAAAAGTCAGCAGGGCAAAAGCGCCAAAAAACGGCAGATTGCCGAAAAAGGCCGCAATTATACACAAAATCCCTGAGTTTGTCGGGGGTACTGCTGATTTTAGACGACGATCGTTTTCATTTGAAAGGAAACGCAAAAAGAAAATAATCTTTTTGCCTCCATTTATTATTTAAGATAAGGTTAATGTTCTACTTGTTCTTTTTTTAATTCAAATGATATTTTTTATCTTTCTGACGTTTTAAACGTATCGGAAGACGTTATTTATTCTAATAAAAAATAACACTCTAAATATAAAATTATTTCTTGCAGTAATTATAAAAGCCGAAAACAGAACTCAAAAGCAATCTGGCTAAATAAAAGTAATAAAATTTGCTTTAAGGAAGAATTTTCTATGTACACACAGACCCTGTATGAGTTAAGTCAGGAGGCTGAACGCCTGTTACAGCTTTCTCGCCAACAGTTGCAGTTACTGGAAAAAATGCCTCTCTCTGTACCCGGAGACGATGCGCCACAACTGGCTTTACCCTGGAGTCAGCCTAATATCGCCGAACGTCACGCGATGCTGAATAATGAGTTGCGTAAAATTTCCCGACTGGAAATGGTGCTGGCGATTGTCGGTACCATGAAAGCAGGGAAATCAACCACCATTAATGCCATTGTTGGTACGGAGGTTTTGCCTAATCGTAATCGCCCAATGACTGCGCTGCCGACGCTTATTCGCCATACGCCCGGGCAAAAGGAACCGGTACTGCATTTTTCACATGTCGCGCCAATCGATTGTTTAATTCAAAAATTACAACAGCGCCTGCGTGATTGCGATATTAAGCATCTGACCGATGTGCTGGAAATAGATAAAGATATGCGTGCGCTTATGCAGCGGATCGAAAATGGCGTCGCTTTCGAAAAATATTATCTGGGTGCCCAGCCTATTTTTCATTGTCTGAAAAGTTTGAATGATTTGGTGCGACTGGCGAAGGCGCTGGACGTCGATTTTCCTTTTTCTGCTTACGCCGCCATTGAGCATATTCCCGTGATTGAAGTGGAGTTTGTCCATCTGGCGGGGCTGGAGAGTTATCCCGGTCAATTGACGTTACTGGATACCCCCGGGCCAAATGAAGCCGGGCAACCGCATCTGCAAAAAATGCTTAACCAGCAGCTGGCACGCGCCTCGGCGGTACTGGCGGTGCTGGATTATACGCAACTGAAATCGATCTCCGATGAAGAGGTCCGTGAGGCGATTTTGGCGGTGGGGCAATCGGTGCCGTTGTATGTGCTGGTCAATAAGTTCGATCAACAGGATCGTAACAGTGACGACGCCGACCAGGTGCGGGCACTGATTTCCGGGACGCTGATGAAAGGCTGTATTACGCCACAGCAGATATTTCCGGTGTCGTCGATGTGGGGCTACCTGGCGAATCGGGCGCGCCATGAGTTAGCCAACAACGGTAAGTTACCACCGCCAGAGCAACAACGCTGGGTGGAAGATTTTGCCCATGCCGCGCTCGGCAGGCGCTGGCGTCATGCCGATCTGGCGGACCTCGAACATATTCGTCATGCTGCCGATCAGTTGTGGGAAGATTCGCTGTTCGCCAAGCCAATTCAGGCGTTGCTTCATGCCGCTTACGCTAACGCCTCGTTGTATGCTCTGCGATCTGCCGCGCATAAACTGTTGAATTACGCGCAGCAGGCGCGGGAATACCTGGATTTTCGTGCGCACGGGTTAAACGTCGCTTGTGAACAATTGCGGCAAAATATCCATCAGATCGAAGAAAGTTTGCAGCTATTGCAACTCAATCAGGCGCAGGTGAGCGGCGAGATTAAACATGAAATCGAGCTGGCCCTGACCTCCGCCAACCACTTTCTGCGTCAACAGCAAGATGCGCTGAATGCACAGTTAGCCGCGTTGTTTCAGGATGATTCGGAGCCGTTAAGCGAGATTCGTACCCGCTGTGAGACACTGTTACAGATGGCGCAGAACACCATCTGTCGCGACTTTACGCTGCGTTTTGCCGAGCTGGAATCCACCCTTTGCCGGGTGTTAACCGATGTTATTCGCCCCATTGAGCAACAAGTCAAAATGGAATTGAGCGAGTCAGGGTTTCGTCCTGGGTTTCATTTTCCTGTTTTTCACGGCGCAGTTCCCCACTTCAACACTCGCCAGCTGTTCAGTGAAGTCATTTCGCGCCAGGAAGCAACGGACGAGCAGAGTACGCGTTTAGGCGTTGTGCGTGAGACTTTTTCGCGCTGGTTGAATCAGCCCGACTGGGGACGGGGAAATGAGAAATCCCCGACAGAGACGGTTGATTACAGTGTGTTGCAACGAGCATTAAGCGCAGAAGTCGATCTTTATTGCCAACAAATGGCTAAAGTTCTGGCAGAGCAGGTCGATGAATCTGTTACGGCAGGCATGAATACTTTTTTCGCTGAGTTCGCTTCATGTTTGACGGAATTACAGACGCGTTTACGCGAAAGCCTGGCTCTGCGTCAACAAAATGAATCGGTGGTCAGGCTGATGCAGCAGCAATTGCAGCAGGCTGTGATGACTCATGGCTGGATTTACACCGATGCTCAGCTGTTACGCGATGATATTCAAACACTTTTCACGGCAGAACGATATTGACCAAGACGTTACTGGACGGCCCCGGTCGCGTGCTGGAGTCGGTTCATCCGCGCTTTTTAGTGGATCTGGCGCAGGGCGATGATGCCCGCCATCCACAAGCCCATCAGCAGCAGTTTCGTGAACGACTGATGCAGGAACTTCTTGCGCGTGTGCAGCTTCAGGCATGGACGAACGGCGGCATGTTAAATGCGCCGCTTAGCCTGCGTCTGACATTGGTGGAAAAACTGGCGTCGATGCTGGATCCCGGTCATCTGGCGCTGACGCAGATCGCGCAGCATCTGGCGCTGCTGCAAAAAATGGATCACCGCCAGCACTCTGCTTTCCCGGAGCTCCCCCAGCAAATTGCCGCCTTGTATGAGTGGTTTTCAGCCCGTTGTCGCTGGAAGGAAAAGGCGTTAACGCAACGAGGCCTACTGGTGCAGGCAGGTGATCAGAGCGAGCAAATTTTTACCCGCTGGCGTGCTGGGGCGTATAACGCCTGGTCGTTGCCTGGGCGCTGTTTTATCGTTCTGGAGGAGTTGCGCTGGGGTGCATTTGGCGATGCCTTTCGTCTGGGAAGCCCGCAAGCGGTGGCGTTGTTGCTGGGTGATTTGCGCGTGAAAGCGACACAACATCTGGCAGAGAGTATCAATGCGGCCCCGACCACGCGTCACTATTACCATCAGTGGTTTGCCTCTTCGACCATTCCGACGGGCGGGGATCATGCTGATTTTTTAAGTTGGCTGGGAAAGTGGACCACGGCAGATAAACAACCCGTTTGCTGGTCAGTGACCCAACGTTGGCAAACTGTCGCGCTGGGGATGCCACGACTCTGTTCAGCGCAGCGTCTGGCGGGGGCAATGGTCGAGGAAATCTTCTCTGTAAATTTGGTGTAAATAATAAGTTACACCAGTGAGTCCTAAACGAAATACATGTGTGAAGTTGATCACAAATTTAAACACTGGTAGGGTAAAAAGGTCATTAACTGCCCAATTCAGGCGTCAACTGGTTTGATTGTACATTCCTTAACCGGAGGGTGTAAGCAAACCCGCTACGCTTGTTACAGAGATTGCATCCTGCAATTCCCGCTCCCCTTTTGCGGCCGTCGCGCTGATTTTTCTGGCGTTTGCGGAAATGGGCCAACTCTGCGAGGAAAGCTATGCTGAAAAGGAAAAAAGTAAAACCGATTACCCTTCGTGATGTCACCATTATTGATGACGGTAAACTGCGTAAAGCCATTACCGCAGCATCACTGGGTAATGCAATGGAATGGTTCGATTTTGGTGTTTATGGTTTTGTTGCTTACGCATTAGGTAAAGTTTTTTTCCCGGGGGCTGACCCCAGCGTGCAGATGGTTGCTGCACTTGCCACTTTCTCCGTTCCCTTTCTGATTCGACCGCTTGGCGGGCTCTTCTTTGGTATGTTGGGCGATAAATATGGTCGCCAGAAGATCCTCGCTATCACTATTGTGATTATGTCGATCAGTACGTTCTGTATTGGCTTAATACCGTCCTACGACACGATTGGTATTTGGGCACCGATTCTGCTGTTGATCTGTAAGATGGCACAAGGTTTCTCGGTCGGCGGTGAATATACCGGGGCGTCGATATTTGTTGCGGAATACTCCCCTGACCGTAAACGTGGATTTATGGGCAGCTGGCTGGACTTCGGTTCTATTGCCGGGTTTGTGCTGGGTGCTGGCGTGGTGGTGTTAATTTCGACCATTGTCGGCGAAGAGAACTTCCTCGATTGGGGCTGGCGTATTCCGTTCTTTATCGCTCTGCCGTTAGGGATTATCGGGCTTTACCTGCGCCATGCGCTGGAAGAGACTCCGGCGTTCCAGCAGCATGTCGATAAACTGGAACAGGGCGACCGCGAAGGTTTGCAGGATGGCCCGAAAGTCTCGTTTAAAGAGATTGCCACCAAACACTGGCGCAGCCTGTTGACATGTATTGGTCTGGTAATTGCCACCAACGTGACTTACTACATGTTGCTGACCTATATGCCGAGTTATTTGTCGCATAACCTGCATTACTCCGAAGACCACGGGGTGCTGATTATTATCGCCATTATGATCGGTATGCTGTTTGTTCAACCGGTGATGGGCTTGCTGAGTGACCGTTTTGGCCGTCGTCCGTTTGTGCTACTTGGCAGTGTTGCACTGTTTGTGTTGGCGATCCCGGCGTTTATTCTGATTAACAGTAACGTCATCGGCCTGATTTTTGCCGGGTTACTGATGCTGGCGGTGATCCTTAACTGCTTTACGGGCGTTATGGCTTCTACCTTGCCAGCGATGTTCCCGACGCATATCCGTTACAGCGCGCTGGCGGCGGCATTTAATATTTCGGTGCTGGTTGCCGGTCTGACGCCAACGTTGGCGGCCTGGCTGGTCGAAAGCTCGCAGAATCTGATGATGCCTGCCTATTACCTGATGGTAGTGGCGGTGGTTGGTTTAATCACCGGCGTAACCATGAAAGAGACGGCGAATCGACCGTTGAAAGGTGCGACACCAGCGGCGTCAGATATACAGGAAGCGAAGGAAATTCTCGTCGAGCATTACGATAATATCGAGCAGAAAATCGATGATATTGACCACGAGATTGCCGATTTGCAGGCGAAACGTACCCGCCTGGTGCAGCAACATCCGCGAATTGATGAATAAGCTGAAACGGATGGCCTGATGTGACGCTGTCTTATCAGGTCAATTGAACTCTTAAGGTTCACTTAATCTCTGACGCGCATACTCTCCTCCAGGTTAACGGAGGAGAGTGCAATGAAAAACCGTGTTTATGAAAGTTTAACTACCGTGTTCAGCGTGCTGGTGGTCAGCAGCTTTCTTTATATCTGGTTTGCCACGTACTGATCTTTTTTCAGCCGTACCCAGGCCCGCGTGCCAGAAGTCTCTTGCCGGTTTTGCAGGAAAAACTGCCCGTGATGCAACTGTGTAATGCGGCTGACAATACTTAACCCCAGACCAATCCCGCCATAACGGCTGTCCATTCGTACAAACGCTTTACTCAACTCCCCGCATTTACTCTCATCAATACCCGGTCCTTCATCTTCAACGGCCATGACCGCTCCGCCATCTTCTTGCAGCTTAATCATAATGTTGCTGCCTTGCGGGCTATAACGATGGGCGTTTTCTACCAGGTTTCGCAATAACATCCGCAGCAGGGTTGCATCACCCTGAACGGTGATGTCGGCGGCGCTCTCTGGCAATAGCAGGGTTTGCTGGCGCTGGTCGAGCATGGTACTGAGTTCGTCATACGAGGGGAGAATGACATCTTCCAGCAGTTTTACATGTTGATAATTCCCGGAAGAAAATGACTGTCCGGCACGCGCCAGTTGCAGCAGCTGGGAGACACTCTCCATCATCTGATCAAGTCGTGCCACTAACGGTGCTACATCAATGTGATGCGTTTTCGCCAGCAGTTCCAGATGCAAACGCACCCCCGCCAGTGGCGTTCGCAGTTCGTGCGCGACGTCAGCGGTAAACAACCTTTCGTTATCCAGCGTGCTGGTCAGGCGACTGACCAGATCGTTTAACGCCGAAACCACCGCTTCGATTTCGAGGGTGGCGCTGTGAATGGCAATGGGCGTTAAGTTGTCGGCGGTGCGCGCTTCCAGCTCTTTTTGCAGCTCCGCCAGCGGGCGGGTGATGCGGCGTACCGCCTGATAGCAGATAAATAGCGTCAGGCTGACCATAAAGACGCCGGGGACAATCAGGCTGGCGACCGCCTCGCGGATCTCACGCATGATGTGGCGATCGTTGTTACGATTGTCGCGTAGCGCCTGCTCAAACAGCTGAATCTGCTCGGTACTTTCATGCCATAGCCAGAAGACGCTGATCAGCTCAAACACCAACAAAATGGCCCCGATGGTCAATATCAGCCGTTGGCGCAGCGATATTGGTCGGCGCAGAAAACGCATCAGATTCAATTAGTTTTCCTCATTTGCGACCAGCATATAGCCAAATCCGCGCACGGTGCGGATACGGGCTTTGCCCACTTTGTCGCGCAGATTGTGGATATGCACTTCCAGGGTGTTGGTCGAGGGTTCATTGTCCCAGTTATAGATGTCGTTGTAGAGAATTTCCCGATGCACCGGGCTGCCTGCTTTGAGCATTAACCGTGACAGCAGAGCATATTCTTTGGGCGTCAGAATCAACTCTTCACCGCCCATCCATACCTGACGGCGACCCATATTCAGCGTCAGATTGCCAACAATCAGCTCACTTTCGCCCTGATTATTATGGCGTCGTAGCAGGGCGCGGATACGGGCGTGTAACTCTTCCAGCGCAAAAGGCTTCACCAGATAGTCATCGGCACCGACATCCAGCCCGGCGATTTTGTCGGTCAGCGTATCGCGAGCGGTGAGGATCAGTACCGGCAGGGTGTATTTTTTCTGCCGGATACGGGCGAGAAAATGCAGTCCATCTTCGTCGGGTAACCCTAAATCCAGTACCACCAGGCTGTAATGACCGGCCTCAAGGCTTTGTTCCGCCATCCGCGCGGTTGTCACGCCATCGCACGCGTAGCCTTCGGTTTGCGCCGCCAGAATCAATCCCTGCAATAACAGCGTATCGTCTTCAACAATCAGAATTTTCATTCACTCACTCTCCTGCAAGTTTGCAGAATATCATCCGCAGCCTGGTAATACTTCGTCTCAACGCCAGTCAGGCCCAATAAGGTTGAGAATAAATTGTCTTGTGAATAGTGTTGCGTTTGCGCCTGTTTTTGCAGGCAGTTCTGGTCAACCTGATACCGTTTTTGATAATCCTCCGACAGCCACAGCAGCATCGGCACCTGTTTTTGGCTATCCGGGGCGATGGCATAAGGCAGACCGTGCAGATAGATGCCATTTTCACCTAACGATTCACCGTGGTCAGAAAGATAAACCAGGCTGGTGGTAAATTTATCCTGATGTTCTTTCAGCAGATTAATCGCTTTATCAACAATATAGTCGACGTAAACCAGCGTGTTGTCGTAAGTGTTCACCAGTTGCTCTTGGGTACAGGTCTGGATCTCGTTAGTGTCGCAGGTTGGGGTAAATTTCCTGAACTGCGGCGGATAGCGGTTGTAATAGGTCGGGCCGTGGCTGCCGATGGTGTGTAAGACAATCACGCCATCACCCTGCAGGTTATTGATGTAATCTTCCAGCCCGTGGAACAGTACTTCATCATAGCACTCGCCGTTGATGCACTGACCAGGCAGGTTCAGCGCGGTGACGTTCTGGTGAGGTACGCGATCGCAAACGCCTTTACAGCCGCCATCGTTGTCATTCCACAGCACGTTGATGCCCGCTCGCTGAATGATATCCAGCACGCCTTCCTGGTGCTGTGCCAGCTCTTCTTTGTAGTGCTCACGCGGCATATCCGAGAACATGCACGGTACTGAAACTGCCGTTGCCGTGCCGCAAGATGCGGTATTAGGAAAATAGACCACGTTATCTTTTGCCAGCCGCGGGTTAGTTTCACGCGGGTAGCCGTTGAGGGAGAAGTTCTCCGCCCGCGAGGTTTCGCCGACAATCAGGATGGTCAAATTTTTACGTTTTTCGTTCTGCATTAACGGGTTGCGGTGCGCGTCTTCACCAATTCGCACCAGCGGCAGATTTGCCAGTCGCTGATGGGAGTACCATGACCAGCTGGCAACAATGCTGTTAGAGGGGCTTAAGGACTTCACCAGCTCTTTGTTGTTGCGGAACAATGAGGCGTAGTCTTTATAAAACAGTGCGGCGACCAGCAAAATCAGCAGTACAGACACCAGAATATTGGCTCCACGGAAAAGAACACTGCGCAGGCGCGAGGCGGCTGGTTTGATTTTAATCCAGCAGGCAATCAGCGCAGCAAGCACGCCGCTGAATCCCAGCGTTAATAACATTTGCGGTGTCATCAACGCATAACTTTCTGCCGGAGTGGTATCAATAATATTGGCAATCATCGAGCGGTCGATGACGATGCCGTAAGTCATTATGAAATATTGTGCAGCTGCGCCGACCAGAATAAACAGGCAGGCCAGCGGTCGATTAAGCCACAAGAAAGAGCTTAGTGTCAGGACAATATTAATCACGCTGAAGGCGACGACCGGCATCGACAAGAAAACCAGTACGTTATGCAGCGAGTCCAGCGGCAGCGCCTGCAACACCTGTTTAAAAAAGGCAATATTCAGGCAGATAGAGATATAAAAAGCGGCTAACAATAGCCAGGCGAGTAAATTCAAAGAGGGTCTTTTTAGTAGGCGCTTCAACATCACGGTGTTTCCATCGAACAAAGTGCGCATATGCTCGCAAAGCAAAATTAAGCCAACCTTAAGTTCTTAAGGTTGGCTTTTATGTTTGCTGGATTAAGGGGAATTAATCTTTGCTTATTGGTGCATCTAAGGGATACGGGTTTTTATGCAGCCGGTTGTAATTCAGCGCATACATGGCGGTGATGACCATCAGGGTGACAAATGACCACATAACCTCTTTCGCCCCGGACCCCACCACGGCCCAGATGCAGTAGAGGAAGGCAATGGTAGTCACTGCCAGATATGCCGGGCGTGCTTTACCAAAGTGACCGTGTCCGAGTAGCAGTAACGCCGCACAGGTGTAAAGATATGGCACCAGTGTAAAGATGACCGACACGGAAGAAACCAGACCGAACTCTTTAGTCGCGTTTGGCGAAATGCTACTGAGCTGGAAGATGGTCATCAAAATACCGACGATAATCAGCCCCGCCACTGGCGTGCCCGCTTTATTTACACGGGCAAAAATCGGTGGGAACAGTCCGTCATCGGCAGCGGCTTTCGCCGTTTGACCCGCCAGCAACGTCCAGCCGCCCAGTGAACCTAAGCAACCCGCAGCTGCGCAGAAGGAAACAATGGCCCCGGCGGTGTCACCCAACGCCATCCGTGCGGCATCACCGAATGGCGAAGCAGAAACGCGCAGTGCGGCATTAGGGATCATCCCCATAATCGCGGTGGTGGAGAGCACATAGCAAACGGCGGCAATCAATACCCCACCAATGGTGGCGATAGGGACGTTGCGTTTCGGGTTTTTCACCACACCTGCGGCAACGGAGGCACTTTCCACACCGATGAACGACCACAGCGTAACGTTAAGGGTACTTTGAATCGCGCCGAAGGTGCCCAGGCCGCTGACGTTCCATGCCGCCATATAGGTTTCACCACGGAACCAGAACCAGCCAAATACGGCAATCCCGACGATGGGGATCAGCGCCAGCACGGTGGCAACGGCCTGCACGCGGGTGATCATTTTCGGACCGACAATGTTCAGCAGGACGAAGATCCACAGCACCACGACGCAGGTGATGGTTAATACCAGTGGATCTTTCAGAATCGGGAAGAAGTAACTTAAATATCCTACGCCAATGACCACCATGGCGATATTGCCGATCCAGCAGGCCAGCCAGTAGAGGACGTTGGTTTGATAACCGAGAAACGGGCCAAAGCAGCGGCGGGCGTAAGCGTAAGAACCACCAGGACTTGGGTCGAGGAACGACATTTTGGCGTATACCATCGAGAGCCCCAGCGCACCGATAATCGTCACCAACCATCCATAAATGGCAATCCCGCCAGTGGAGGCCAGGTTTGCAGGTAACAGAAAAACACCTGACCCCATAATATTCCCCGACACCATCAGGGTGACGGGGATTAAGCCCACTTTGTGAGCATCAGCATCCGAAGACATAATTAAACTCCTGCGAAGGCGAGCTTCGTGACAATAAATTACGTCATATCATACGCCTGCATTCGATAGTTGAATTATTATCGACCGGGTTATCGCTGATGCCGTTATTAATATAGCTCTTCGTTAAGGTTAAAAATCAGGCGACAGTGCGTTCTCTGTGCTGACTAACATAATGCAGAGGCGTCATACCGTAGAAGTCTTTAAAGACAGAAATAAAGTACGACGTACTGTTGTAGCCACACGACTGTGAGACCTGAGAGATATTTTTACCGTCCATCATTAATTCATTTACGGCATAACGCATGCGGCAGGTGGTGATTATTTGGCTATAACTGGTGTTTTCGCTTTTCAGCTTTTTCTTTAACAGACTTGGGCTAAGACATAAACAACTGGCTACCATACTAAGATTCCAGTCTTTGTGGATATCGCTTTCAATAATTTGATAAACGCTGTCACTTACACAATTACGTAACATATACATCATTAGTGAAAGGAATTTTTTACTGTCGAGAAAACGGGATAGCACAGTGAATAATAATGCACGTGTTCGTTCCTTTTCTGACTCAGTTTCAGCGGGCATCATGCTATGTTGCGCGGCAACGCGAAAGACGTCTGGCGTCAGGCATGGCAGGGTGAGGATGGGCGTAGCGCTACGTTGCCATACTGGTATTTGCGAGAGATCTTTATTCAGAAACCGGAGGTAATCTTTGATGATGTCGTGACTAATATGAGCAACCAAAGTGTTATTAAGAGAGGAGACGTCGATAATATTATTTTCACAATTTAATAACGCCATGTGGTTAGCTTTAAGGCTAATAGGTTCTTTCCCATTCACCCTTATCCAGACATCTTTTTCAGTCAATAAAACAATACAAGGTTGGTCGCTGCAAATCCTCATACATGTACTCCTGAGTGCGAATAAAAGACCAGTTCTCGCTAAAGCGAAGCGATACCGGGAAATGGTTATATAATTGTATGATGAATATAAACATGCATAAAAATAACGAGTTTTACTAATATTACAAATTTTTATAGTAATTTCTCATGTACATATTTTTTTACAGGCTAAAAAAAGGATAAATAACAGGCAAAAAAAAGCGCGGGGTGGGACCGCGCAAAAAGCATGACATTTTTTGTTTGCAGCAATTTTTATGAAAACGTTGCCATACTTAAAAGGCCTCAAGCCAGGCGGCGTAATGTTATTTAACAATTACGCCTTCAGCGAAATAGTGGTTACGCTTTCACACACATAACGTGGTAAATACCGTCAATAATTTCTGTCCCTTCTGTTTCGTGTTCAAATCCAGGGAAATGATGGTCCCAGGATTGCAGCGAGCGTAAATAACTTACTTGCGGACTGTTTTTATCGCCGAAGTTTTCACCAGACAGCAGCATCGGGATTCCTGGCGGATACGGGATAACTGAGTTTGCCGCGATGCGTCCTGGCAGGTTTTCAATGGATACCAGTTCGACATTGTTGTCGACAATCGCGTTGTACGCTTCTCGCGGGGTGATTTCCGCCACCGGCAGGCCGGAATAGGCTTCGTTCAACCGTGCGCCAGGGTTGTTTCCTTTCAGCCAGGCAAACATGGTGTCACCCAGATCGTGAATCCCCATGTTCGCGTAAGTGTCAGGATATTGTTCAACAAGTTCCGGCATCACCTGCGCCAGCGGTGTGTTGGCGTCATAGTGGCGTTTGAAGGAGCAAAGGGTGTTAACCAGAGTCCCCCATTTCCCACGGGTTACGCCCATAGAAAACAGGAACATAATTTGGAAGTCAGTGGTGCGGGTAGGCACAATGCCGTGGCGACCAAGCCAGGCAGTGACCAGCGCCGCCGGAACACCGGTTTCTTCCAGTTCACCATCTTCACCCATTCCCGGAGCAAGGATGCTGACTTTAATCGGGTCGAGCATACTCCAGTTATCCGGAATATCTTTGAAGCCGTGCCAGCTTTCGCCAGGATGCATGACCCAGCAGTCCTGAACGGTGGTCAGCAGTTTGGTTGGTGCGTCAGCAAAGTCATAGGTTTTGCCGGTTTGTGGGTCGGTGACGACTTCTTTGTTCCACGGTTTGAAGAACCAGCTACCGTCAGCGGTGAACTCTTTATACAGCCGCGCCATCGCCTGACGGAAATCAACCGCTTCGTCGATCACTTCCTGGGTCAGTGACAGGCCGCTGTTGCCGTCCATCATCGACACCGCCACGTCGTTGGATGCGCAGATTGCATACAGCGGGGAGGTGGTGGCATGCATCATGTAGGCCTGGTTGAAGCGGGAGAAGTTAATCGCCCCACGACCTTCACGTACATGAATATAAGAGGCCTGTGACAGCGCATTCAGCAGTTTGTGGGTGGAGTGGGTGGCGAAAACGGTAGGACCGTTGTGATCGCCAGGTTCGCCGCGCATGGCATAGTGATCGGCATAGATCGGGTTGAAACGTGCATAGCCGTACCAGGCTTCGTCAAAGTGCAGACGATCGGAGGTTTTTTCCAGCAGATCCTGTGCTTCTTTAGCGTTATAACACACGCCGTCATAGGTGCAGTTGGTCACCACGCAGTAAGACGGTTTTTGCCCGGCTTTGTCTTTAGTCAGCGGGCTTTCATTGATTTTCTTCTGCAAGGTTTCAGGTTGCATTTCCTGCGGATAGATTGGCCCGATAATGCCGTAGCGGTTGCGGCTTGGCACCATGTAGACCGGTTTCGCGCCTGTCAGCATCAAGCCTTGTTCGATGGATTTATGGCAGTTACGGTCAACGACCACGACATCGTTATCGGTCATGCAAGCCTGCATGATGGTGCGGTTAGAGCCGGAAGTACCGACGACTACCGACCAGGAGCGATCGGCACCAAATACGCGTGCGGCATATTTTTCGCTTTCGCTAAATGCGCCAGTATGGTCAAGCAAAGAACCGAGGGAAGTCCGTTCGATGCCCATGTCGGTGCGGAACAGATTTTCACCATAGTAGTCATGGTAGAAACGTCCGGCGGGTGTTTTGGTAAAACCAACGCCACCCTGGTGGCCTGGCGCTGCCCAGGAATATTCATGGATGTCGCTATATTTCATCAGCGCGCTGAACAGTGGCGGCAACAGCTGCTGGCGGTAGCGGGTCATCGCGGCAACGGCGCGTCCGGCGATAAAGTCGGCGGTATCTTCCAGAATCCAGGCGAATTCATCGACAAGCTCCAGCAGATCCCGGTCCATTGCGGCGAGGGCTTTTTCCCGATCGCCCAACAGGAAGACCGGCACGTTTTGTTGGCGCTCATGAAGCTTACCGATCAATTGTCTGACGTTTTGATGTTCGTCCGGATGTTCCATTTGATAGCTGAACATCAGGCAGTCAATGGCTTCGTTTGAAGAGAGAATGGCAAAACCATCATCAAAGGAGGTGGATTTAATCACGGTAACATTTTGCTGGCTTAAAGCATCTGCCAGACGCTCAACGGCGTTACCGACCCAGGTGTCTTGATGGAGAAACTCGCTTTCAACAATTAATACTTTCATCATTGCTTACCCGGTTATGAAGGAATCTTCGTTGCGGGCAAGTATCTTCCGGCCTTTTCGGGCTGTAAAGCGCGTGAAAAACAAACATTTTTGAAATATTTGCTTTTATAAACAACATGTTATGTGATCATTTTAAATTATTTTCACTGCTTATTATCGACGGCTAAACTATTTTTTTGGCTGATACTGATATCGTCTTTAGCCGGGAAACGCCTGGCGGCGTTGTTGGCTAAGTTTGCGGTATTGTTGCGGCGACATGCCGACATATTTGCCGAACGTGCTGTAAAAACGGCTACTCGAACGAAAGCCTGCCGTCAGGGCAATATCGAGAATACTTTTATCGGTATCGCTCAGTAACGCGCGAACGTGGTTGATGCGCATCGCGGTAATGTACTGTTTCATTGTCAATTGCATGACCCGCTGGAATATCCCCATTGCATAGTTGGCGTTAAGTTTGACGTGCTCAGCCACATCGTTGATGGTCAGCGCCTGATCATAGTTTTCGGCAATAAAGCCCAGCATCTGGCTGACATAAAATTGCGCATGGCGCGAGACGCTGTTTTTGTGTGTGCGCGAGGTTTTATTGACCAGAATCGGTTCCCAGCCAGAGAGGCTAAATCGCTTGAGCATCAGGCCAATTTCATCAATGGCGAGCTGGCGAATTTGCTCGTTCGGACTGTTTAATTCCTGCTGCCAGCGGCGCACTTCAAACGGGCTAAGTTGCTGTGTCGCCAGTGATTTGATCACCATGCCGTGAGTAACGTGGTTAATCAGGTCTTTATCCAGCGGCCAGGAGAGAAACAGATGCATCGGCAGATTAAAAATCGCCATGCTCTGACAGGTTCCGGTATCTGTTAGTTGGTGCGGTGTACAGGCCCAGAACAGCGAGATATGTCCCTGATTGATACTCACTTTTTCATTGTTGATCAGGTATTCCACATCGCCATCGAAAGGCACATTCACTTCGACCTGACCATGCCAGTGGCTGGTGGGCATGATATGCGGTGCGCGAAACTCAATCTCCATCCGCTGGTATTCCGAATACAGCGACAGCGGGCTGCGGGTCTGTTTTTCGTCGCTGCTGCACATAAACGTATCTGTATTCATGGATGGCTCTCTTTCCTGGAATATCAGAATTATGGCAGGAGTGAGGGAGGATGACTGCGAGTGGGAGCACGGTTTTCACCCTCTTCCCACAGCGGCGAGGGGAGCGTCCGAGCATCATGAGGCCGAAAACTCTGCTTTTCAGGTAACTTATTCCCATAAACTCAGATTTACTGCTGCTTCACGCAGGATCTGAGTTTATGGGAATGCTCAACCTGGAAGCCGGAGGTTTTCTGCAGATTCGCCTGCCATGATGAAGTTATTCAAGCAAGCCAGGAGATCTGCATGATGTCTGCACCTAAAATTACATTTATCGGCGCTGGTTCGACGATTTTCGTTAAAAATATTCTTGGTGATGTGTTCCATCGTGAGGCGCTGAAAACGGCGCATATTGCCCTGATGGATATCGATCCCACCCGCCTGGAAGAGTCGCACATTGTGGTGCGTAAGCTGATGGATTCAGCAGGGGCCAGCGGCAAAATCACCTGCCACACCCAACAGAAAGAAGCCTTACAGGATGCTGATTTTGTCGTGGTGGCATTTCAGATTGGCGGTTATGAACCTTGCACGGTGACTGATTTTGAGGTCTGTAAGCGCCACGGTCTGGAACAAACCATTGCCGATACGTTGGGGCCGGGCGGTATTATGCGCGCGCTACGTACCATTCCGCATCTGTGGCAAATTTGCGAGGACATGACGGAAGTCTGCCCCGATGCCACCATGCTCAACTACGTTAACCCAATGGCGATGAATACCTGGGCGATGTATGCCCGCTATCCGCATATCAAACAGGTAGGGCTGTGCCATTCGGTGCAGGGAACGGCGGAAGAGCTGGCGCGTGACCTCAATATCGACCCGGCTACGCTGCGTTACCGTTGCGCAGGTATCAACCATATGGCGTTTTACCTGGAACTGGAGCGTAAAACCGCAGACGGTAGCTACGTGAATCTCTATCCTGAATTGCTGGCGGCTTATGAAGCAGGGCAGGCACCGAAGCCAAATATTCATGGTAATACTCGCTGCCAGAATATTGTGCGTTACGAAATGTTCAAAAAGCTGGGCTACTTCGTCACAGAATCGTCAGAACATTTTGCTGAGTACACACCGTGGTTTATTAAGCCAGGTCGTGAGGATTTGATTGAGCGTTATAAAGTACCGCTGGATGAGTACCCGAAACGCTGCGTCGAGCAGCTGGCGAACTGGCATAAAGAGCTGGAGGAGTATAAGAACGCCTCCCGGATTGATATTAAACCGTCACGGGAATATGCCAGCACAATCATGAACGCTATCTGGACTGGCGAGCCGAGTGTGATTTACGGCAACGTCCGTAACGATGGTTTGATTGATAACCTGCCACAAGGATGTTGCGTGGAAGTAGCCTGTCTGGTTGATGCTAATGGCATTCAGCCGACCAAAGTCGGTACGTTACCTTCGCATCTGGCCGCCCTGATGCAAACCAACATCAACGTACAGACGCTGCTGACAGAAGCTATTCTTACGGAAAATCGCGACCGTGTTTACCACGCCGCGATGATGGACCCGCATACTGCCGCCGTGCTGGGCATTGACGAAATATATGCTCTTGTTGACGACTTGATTGCTGCCCACGGCGACTGGCTGCCTGGCTGGTTGCACCGTTAAGAGGTTATCGCTTCCGGCGCTCTGGTGATTAAGCCAAAGCGCCGTAGCTGGCGGCAATGAAAGCGAGCGAGGAATATCACCGTCGTTAATGCGCCAAGCAGCGCGCAGAACATATCGGATTGCGTGTCCCATTGGTCGCCCTGGGTGCCGAGAAAATCATCCGCTCCCTGGCCCATTGCCAGCGCTGCCCACCACTCGATTAATTCATACATCGCGCTTATCGCCAGCGCCACGCAGCAGACCAGAAACGCCACCATTTTACGTCCGCGCACGTACATCCCGCGAACGAGAATTTCTCGCGCCACCAGTGCAGGCACCAGCCCCTGGAAAAAATGCCCCAGTTTGTCATACGGATTACGGCTCAACCCCAGCCATTCCTGTACCTCAAAACCAACGGGGACTTTCGCGTAGGTGTATTGCCCGCCGACCATCAGGATGATGGCGTGAAGGAAAATGAGCGTATAGAGCAGCGGCGTTAACGGATAACGTCTGGCGGAGGCAAGCAGTAGCGGCACGACAATAATCACCGGTGTCACTTCCATCAGCCAGGTGAGTTTGTCATGGGCCGAAATGCCGGTATAAATCAGGATTAACGTTAGCGTCAGTGCGCCGGTGTTAAGAATTAACGGCTTGAGTGTGCGGGTCATGGTGAGTTCGCAAGTCAGGGAAAATACTGACTATTCACCAGCAAGCGTGAAATTACAATCGCAAAAGAGGTGGCCCAGGGGGATCACCTGGCAGCATGCTGCCAGGCGCTGGGCCGAAGAGGTTACTTAGTGCAGTTCGCGCACTGTTTGTTGACGATTTGCTGGAAGAAGTCGTTACCTTTGTCATCGACCAGGATAAACGCCGGGAAATCTTCTACTTCGATTTTCCAGATAGCTTCCATACCCAGCTCCGGATAAGCGACGCATTCCAGATGCTTGATGCTCTGCTGCGCCAGTACCGCCGCCGGACCGCCGATGCTACCGAGGTAGAAGCCGCCGTGTTTATGGCACGCGTCAGTAACCTGCTGACTGCGGTTACCTTTCGCCAGCATGATCATGCTGCCGCCGTGGGATTGCAGCAGATCCACGTAGGAGTCCATACGACCTGCGGTGGTTGGGCCAAGTGAACCTGATGGATAACCGGCAGGGGTTTTCGCCGGACCCGCGTAGTAGATCGGGTGATCTTTGATGTACTGCGGCAGTTCTTTACCGGCGTCAATCAGCTCTTTCAGCTTGGCGTGTGCAATATCGCGACCCACGATAATGGTGCCGGTGAGCGACAAGCGGGTGGATACCGGGTATTGCGAAAGCTGGGCGAGGATCTCTTTCATCGGGCGGTTAAGGTCAACTTTCACCGCTTCGCCTTCACCGGCCTTGCGCAGTTCTTCCGGAATGTACTGGCCTGGATTGTGTTCCAGTTTTTCGATCCAGATACCTTCGCGGTTGATTTTCGCTTTAATGTTACGGTCAGCGGAGCAGGAGACGCCCATGCCTACCGGGCAGGATGCGCCGTGACGTGGCAGACGGATAACGCGGATGTCGTGCGCGAAGTATTTACCGCCAAACTGCGCGCCAAGACCGAGTTTCTGGGCCTCTTCCAGCAGTTCCTGTTCCAGCTGGATATCGCGGAACGCCTGACCATGTTCGTTCCCTTCCGTCGGCAGTTCATCGTAATAGTGAGCGCTTGCTAACTTGACGGTTTTCAGGTTGGTTTCCGCAGACGTACCGCCAATCACAAACGCGATATGGTACGGCGGGCAGGCTGCAGTACCGAGGGTACGCATTTTCTCGACGAGGAAGTTTTTCAGTTTGCCGGGCGTCAGCAGGGCTTTGGTTTCCTGGTAGAGATACGTTTTGTTGGCAGAGCCGCCGCCTTTAGCGACACAGAGGAATTTGTACTCATCGCCATCTACCGCGTACAGGTCGATTTGCGCAGGCAGGTTCGTGCCGGTGTTGACCTCTTTATACATGTCCAGCGGCGCGTTCTGTGAATAGCGCAGGTTATCTTCGATATAGGTGTTATAGACGCCTTTCGACAGCGCTTCTTCATCACCGCCACCGGTCCACACGCGCTGGCCTTTTTTACCGACGATGATCGCGGTGCCGGTATCCTGGCAGGTCGGCAGCACGCCTTTGGCGGCGATTTCGGAGTTTCTTAAGAATTGCAGCGCCACGTACTTGTCGTTTTCGCTGGCTTCTGGATCGTGAAGAATAGCCGCGACCTGTTTCTGGTGTGCCGGGCGGAGCATGAAGGAAGCGTCGTGAAAGGCTTGCTGCGCCAGCAGAGTCAGGGCTTCTGGTTCCACTTTCAGGATGGTTTCGCCGTCGAAGTCGGCAACGCTAACGTAATCGGAAGTGAGTAGATAGTATTCGGTATTGTCTTTCCCCATCGGGAAAGGTGCCTGGTAGATAAAGGGTTTGTTTGACATAGCTTCCAGCCTGTAACTCTGTATTTGTTATTCGAAAATGGCGTGCCGCGTAGTTACGGGCGGCACGCAAAGTGCATTTATAAGAACCCGTACATCGCGGCGAAGATCCAGCCGAAGACGCACGATACGCTCACACCAATCAACCCCGGCAGAATAAAGCTGTGGTTGATGACGAAGCGACCGATGTGGGTGGTGCCGGAACGGTCAAACTGAATCGCTGCCAGATCGCTCGGATAAGTCGGCAGGATGTAATAACCGTAGCAAGCCGGTGCTGAAGCCACGATGTATGCCGGATCAACGCCGATCGCCAGCGCGACCGGAACAATCGCCGCCAGCGCCGCAGCCTGAGAGTTTACAAACTTGGAAACCAGCAGCAGAACAATGGCATAGGCCCACGGATACTCTTTCACCATTTCACCCAGTACGCCCTGAATTTCAGACATATGCGCACCGAACATGGTTTCAGCCATCCATGCGATACCGTACACCGCCACGATGGCGATCATACCGGAACGGAAGACTTCGTTTTTTGAGATAGACGCGGGATTGGTTTTGGTCAGGATAATAATCAGCGCCCCGGTCAGCAGCATAAACATCTGAATAACCAGTACCATCGACAGCGGTTTGCCGCCGAAGGATGGACGCAGGTCCGAATCAGCACCAAGAAGGGCGACTACAGCGATTGCCCCGAGGAAGATCCACATTGCCAGCCAGTTGCTTTTCGGCAGTTTTTTATCGAGCAGCGTCGCGGTATCACCGTAAACATACTCACGGTTTTCCGGTACGGAGATGAATTTCTGGAACTCTTCGTCTTTATCCAGATCTTTACCGCGGAACCAACTGAAGATACCGATCGCCAGGATACCGATTAACGTCGATGGAATGGTGATTGCCAGCAGGTCGAGGAACTCAAGATGGCGACCATCAAAGGTGACATTACCCAGCATCGCAACCAAAGATACGACCGCAACCGACACCGGACTGGCGATAATCCCCATCTGTGCACCGATAGAACTTGCCGCCATCGGACGTTCCGGACGGATGTTGTTCTTAATAGCAACGTCGTAGATGATCGGCAGAATGGTGTATACCACATGACCCGTACCGCAAAGAATGGTCAGCGTACAGGTCACAAACGGCGCGACAATTGAGACATATTTCGGGTTGCGACGCAGCAGCTTCTCGGCAATTTGCAGCATGACATCAAGACCGCCCGAAGCTTGCAAGGTCGCCGATGCCGCCACCACCGCAATGATAACCAGCATGACATCAACCGGTGGTTTACCTGGCTGAAGGTGGAAGACGAAGACCAGAATGACCAGACCGATACCGCCTAATAAACCCAGCGCGATACCCCCCTTTCTGGCACCATAAAACAGACATATCAGTATTATGATAAGTTGGATAGTAAATAACATGTGTGAACCCTCGCGATAATCCTATTTAAATTTTTGCTGAATAGATCACAGTCACGTTCTGTTTTGTATGAACTGTTTTCAGAGCCTGACTAAATATCCGTTTGGTCGTTACCGGCTTGAGCAAATACCTCACAGTGAATATTGGCTGATTAAAGCAGCGGCAAATTTATGCACTGTGATAAGCGGCTTTTTCAGAGAGAAAGACTCTCTGGCGATGGGTTTATAGTTTGTACTGCGCAGATGTTAATGTTTTGTTTGCTGTTATCTTATTGATATTTATCGGTCTGTTTTTTGTTCTCAGGGCAGGTATCATTAGGTTTATAGATTAATCTGATCTACCCATTTGTGGGTAAAAATACACATAATGTGGGTGACATAATAGTTAATTAACTTTTGTTAGCGTTTTGAAATTAAAAACACCGTTCATCTGAAGAGATATTAATTTTTAACGATGATGGAGGGATAATTATATTTGATCTGGCACAAGTTTTACTGATGAACGATGTAACTTGTGCCAGGGATATTTTGCATTACAGTAATAATTATTACTTACAGATAACCAGCGATCCGTTATTGGCAATATTGTTTCAGTAGTGAGTAGTGTTCTGCCTGAATACGGTAACGGTAAACCGGACGCCCCGTGACGCCATAATGGATACTGGTGAACAAGATGTGGCAGTTGACCAGCCAGATGAGGTATTTACGGCATGAAACACGCGAGATGTTAACCTCGTTAGCCAGCTCGTCGGTTGAAAACTCATAGTCCTGATGCGCGTCAATCCACTGGCACAGCGTGCGTAACGTCTGCGGCGTTAAGCCTTTTGGCAAGCGACGAGGATCCTGCTCGTTGGAGCTGCTGCCGTGGATTAGCTGATCAAGCTCGGCCTGGTCATAATACTGATGTTTTTCCAGCGCCATTTTCTTTTGCCGCCAGCCGGTGAGCGCCTCTTCAAAGCGGGAAGCCTGGAAGGGTTTGATCAGGTAATCCACAACACCGTAATGCAGCGAATCTTTAATGGTTGCTGCATCGGCAGCGGAAGAGATGACAATCACATCACTTTTGCAACGCGCGTTATGCAGGACAGGCAGTAAATCGAGCCCGTTCTCTTTTTGCATATAGATATCTAGCAATATCAGGTCGATAGGCGTGTCGCTGTTGAAAATAATCTCTTTGGCTTTCTCCAGCGTCGAAGCCGTTCCACAGCATTGAAAGCCCGGGATTTGTGCCACGTATCGGCGATTCAGCTCCGCGACCATTGCGTCGTCATCGATAATTAATACATTGATCATCTGTTCGACCTCTCCCCGTCCCAGGGTATCTGGACAAAAAATTGTGTGAAAATCCCGGGTTCCGATTCCACGGCGATGCTGCCGCCGAGATTTTCTACCTGTTGTTTGACAAGTGCTAAACCGACGCCTCGCTCGCTTCCTTTTGTCGAGACACCTTTGTCAAAAATGTGATCGATTTTGTCGGGTGCGATCCCCGGTCCATCATCGTTAACTTCACAGTGCAGCCAGCCGTGACGGTAGTGCAATGTTACGCTAATTTCGCCACCGGGTTCCGGTCCTAATGCCTCCAGCGCGTTTTCTATCAGATTTCCCAATGTGGTAATCAGCGTCGCGACCTGGTCCTCACTGCCGCTGTCTGGCAGCAGGCTTTCACTGTTTAAAATCAGCGTATGGCCTAAATCGGTCGCGCGGTTAATCTTGCTGATTAAAAAACCAGCGATAACCGGAGATTTGATCTTACCCAGCAGAGAGCCAATCTCTTCCTGATAGTTATTGGCTGTTTTGAGAATGTAATCTTCCAACTGCTTATAACTCTTCAGATGCAATAATCCGAGAATCACATGCAATTTATTCATAAATTCGTGGGATCGTTCACGAAGTGCATCAGCATAGTTGACCAGACCGTCGAGTCGCTGCATCAGTTTACGAACTTCAGTTTTGTCCCTGAAGGTTGAAATGGCACCGATGATAACGCCATTACTGCGCACCGGAACGGTATTGATCAGTAATAGCCGGTCTTTAATCGTAATCTCTTCGTCGCGGCGCGGCGTACCGTCGCGTAACACTTCCGAGACATCTACCACCTGTGACCATGAGTGGCTTAGCGTCGACAGTTTCTCATCGTCCTGCGACTTACGGTAATTCAGCAATTCTTGTGCGGCATCGTTGATCAGCGTGACCTCGCCGCGATCGTCCACGGCAACGACGCCTTCTTTGATGGACTGCAACATAGCCTGGCGTTGCTCAAACAGCGTGGAGATTTCGTAGGGTTCCAGGCCGAAAAGGATTTTTTTCAGTACTTTAACCAGAATGCAGGTGCCAATCAGTCCGACCAGCATGCCAAATAATACCGACCAGATAATGCTCCAGCGACTGTCATTGATCTGTTGGGTCACGCGACTTAACTCAAGGCCGATCGCCACCACGCCAATTTGTTTATGATTTTCATCGTAGATGGGGGTAAATACGCGTAAAGCCTGCGCCAGAAAACCGCGATTGATAGCGACATTTTCTTCGCCATTCAGCGCTTTAAGGATGTCATCACCTTTAAATGGCTGACCAATACGCTGGGCTTCAGGATGCGAGTAGCGAAGACTTTGCATATCGGTAACGACAATAAATAGCAGATCGTTGCGTTTGCGCACGGCTTCCGCGATGGCCTGGATGCCGCTCTCCTGCGGTTTTTTCTGCAAGCCCTGCCGGATTTCCGGCGAGTCGGCGAGGGTACGCGCTACTGCCAGAGCCTTGTTAGCTAGCCCGTCTCGCGTCATATCACTGATTTGCGAGAAGTAAATCAGATGCACCACCAATAGCACCGAGAACAGTACCGCGCTGACCATTAAGATCACTGTGGTACTCAATTTCATCGGACGTTTGCGTAATATGCGGTAGGGCAATGAATGTCTCATCAGCTTCCTTGTGTGACAAATTTCTTAAGCATTATCTCTGATGAGGCGGGTAATTCAAAGGGAGTAAGAATGATTGGCTATATAGGGGAAGAGAGTCTGGCAACGGAAACTGCCAGTGCTGTATGAAGATTCCAGGGCTATGCTTATAGTGAAAACCATACTGATGAGAGAGGGAAGGTCATGGATCAGGCGCTACTGGACGGGGGTTATCGCTGTTATACCGGCGAAAAGATCGATGTCTATTTCAATACTGCGATATGTCAGCATTCTGGCAATTGCGTACGTGGCAACGGCAAGTTATTTAATCTCAAACGAAAGCCGTGGATCATGCCGGATGAAGTCGACGTTGCCACTGTGGTTAAAGTGATTGATACGTGCCCGAGCGGCGCGCTGAAATACCGTCATAAATAAGCGAGGGTAAAATGGAAATACGCGAAGGCCACAATAAATTTTACATTAATGACGAACAGGGCAAGCAAATCGCTGAAATTGTCTTTGTGCCGACCGGAGAGAATTTAGCGATTATCGAACATACCGATGTCGATGAAAGCCTGAAAGGGCAAGGGATTGGTAAACAGCTGGTTGCGAAAGTCGTGGAAAAAATGCGTCGGGAAAAACGAAAAATTATCCCACTATGCCCATTTGCGAAACACGAATTTGATAAAACACGGGAGTATGATGATATTCGCAGTTGATGGGAGAGTACAGAGTCACAATATTTTTCATGCTCTCCGCGGGGGGATGCAGGAGAGTATCTGAAGGGTAGGGGGATGCACAAAGAATGGTCAGAGAGAGCGTTTTTTTGTCCCAAGTCATCCCCTTTACTGAGCAAAAAAAAAAGAATATCTCCTATATGAAAATCATCGATCGGGGTTAATAAGTTTTGCGTCCCCAGAGTGTTCAATATTGATAGGAGTCATATTATGGAAGGTAAAAACAAGTTCAATACTTATGTTGTTTCTTTTGATTATCCATCATCTTATTCCTCAGTGTTCTTAAGGTTAAGATCATTGATGTATGATATGAATTTCTCCTCTATCGTGGCTGATGAATATGGGATACCACGACAATTGAATGAAAATTCCTTCGCAATAACGACATCGTTAGCCGCAAGTGAAATCGAAGATTTAATCAGGCTTAAATGCTTAGACTTACCGGATATTGATTTTGACCTCAACATTATGACCGTTGATGACTATTTCCGTCAGTTTTACAAGTAGCCAGGAAGGATAAGAAGAACATAAAAAATGGCACTATTCTCTAAAATATTAATTTTTTATGTGATTGGTGTGAACATATCCTTTGTCATTATCTGGTTTATCTCACATGAGAAAACACATATTCGTTTACTTAGCGCATTCCTGGTCGGAATAACCTGGCCAATGAGTTTACCTGTGGCATTACTTTTTTCTCTCTTTTAGGAGTTGTAGTTGAGTGGACCCGCTGGTTATCTTGAAACGAAGCGTCTCTCCTCAAAACTGGATTTGCGGAACGACGAACGAAGCAGTCGCCTGACTGCTTCGTTCATTTAAGTGAAATTTATTTCTGTGGGCGCATCGCCGGGAAGAGAATAACGTCGCGAATAGTATGGCTGTTAGTAAACAGCATAATCATTCGGTCGATACCAATACCCAGACCAGCGGTTGGCGGCAGACCATATTCCAGCGCAGTCACGTAATCTTCGTCATAGAACATGGCTTCGTCGTCACCTGCAGCTTTAGCGTTAACCTGTTCCTGGAAACGTTCAGCCTGATCTTCTGCGTCGTTTAATTCGCTAAAACCATTACCAATTTCACGACCACCGATGAAGAATTCAAAACGGTCGGTGATTTCCGGGTTAACATCATTACGGCGCGCCAGCGGGGACACTTCTGCCGGATATTCCGTAATAAAGGTTGGCTGAATCAGATGTGCTTCTGCCACTTCATCAAAGATCTCTGTGACAATACGTCCCAGCCCCCAGCTTTTCTCTACCGTAATTCCGATAGATTCAGCTAATGCTTTAGCAGCATCAAAATTATCCAGGTCGGCCATATCGGTTTCTGGACGATATTTTTTGATTGCTTCGCGCATGGTGAGTTTTTCAAACGGTTTGCCGAAATCAAACACATGCTCGCCATAAGTGACTTTAGTGGTACCCAGTACCTCTTGTGCCAGAGTGCGGAACAGTGATTCCGTCAGTTCAATCAAATCGTGGTAATCCGCATACGCCATGTAGAGTTCCATCATCGTGAACTCAGGATTATGACGAACAGAAATACCTTCATTACGGAAGTTACGGTTGATTTCGAATACCCGTTCAAAACCGCCTACAACCAGACGTTTCAGATACAGCTCCGGCGCGATACGCAGGTACATATCTAAATCCAGAGCGTTATGATGGGTAATAAACGGGCGAGCAGATGCCCCACCTGGAATTACCTGCATCATCGGGGTTTCTACTTCCATAAAGCCGCGCGCGACCATGAACTGACGGATAGCGGCCAGAATTTTTGAACGGACAACAAACGTTTGACGGGATTTATCGTTAGCGATGAGGTCCAGATAACGTTGACGATAACGGACTTCCTGATCCTGTAAGCCATGGAATTTATCCGGCAATGGACGCAGTGCCTTAGTCAGCAGGCGTAACTCAGTACAGTGAATGGAAAGCTCACCCGTTTGCGTCTTAAACAGCGTACCGCGGGCACCGATAATGTCGCCGAGGTCCCATTTTTTAAACTGATCGTTATAAACACCTTCTGGCAGGCTATCTCTTGCAACGTACAGTTGAATACGGCCACCGACATCCTGCAACGTTACAAAGGAGGCTTTCCCCATAATACGACGGGTCATCATTCGGCCAGCAACCGAGACTTCAATGTTTAAGGATTCCAGTTCCTGGTTATCCTTCGCATCAAACTCTTCGTGCAACTGGTCAGAGGTATGGTCGCGGCGAAAATCATTGGGAAACGCCACACCTTGCTGACGTAGTGCCGCCAGTTTTTCGCGGCGATTTCTCAGTTCATCGTTAAAATCAATAGCCTCATTGGCTCCCCGTGTTTCTCGTTCAGACATTTTGGTTCCTCTAAATCCAGCTTTCAATTTAGCGTAGATAAAGAGACAGATCGGTACACTGTATTATCTGCCTCGACTATTAATAACTCAGTTTATCTTATCGAAACTAACGCTTACCTCAAGTTGATATCACTAATAAATAACCATCAAAATGGTTTAAATGACTTATTAATCTCGATTTACTAGTGTGATAAACTGAAAGTTAATTTATTCATAACCAATTGTTTTTACGACAGTTAATCGTTGCTCTCCTGTATCATATTCGTCGGCGTGCTAAACAGAAAACGGGCAGCAAAGGCCAATACCACGATGATCGCGACACAAGCCAACGTCCACTCTCCCATCTGAGAAAAGAATCGCTGGTAAGCGGCAATTGCCATACCGCTAATTTGCGACTCTGCCGTCTGCTGTGCCACGACGCCTGCCAGCCAGTTGGCGACCGCGCCTGTTGCCAGCATATAAATACCGGTTAATACGCCAGACATTTTCAGACGCGTGATTTGCGCAATCGCCACCGGGTCAATAAAGAGTTCAGCAAAGCCCATTAGCGCCAGCCCGGATATCATCACGCCCATTGACGCTTGACCGCCAGCCGCTGCATGTCGGGCATCAAATGCCAGCAACATAAAGCCACAAGCCATCAGCAGTAAGCCAAAGGCAAACTTCAGCCAGACGCGCAATGCTGAATTGCCGCGGCTTTCTGGCGACGCCAGCCAGGCCAGAACAACCCCAGCGAGCATCACCGCAATAGCATTCACCGACTGGAATAGTGCTGTAGGTACTTCAATATTGAATGCCTGACGATTCACAAAGCGATCGATAAACAAGCTGATGGTACTGCCGCCCTGTTGTGCCAGTACCCAGAACAACGTCCCGACAAACATCAACAATACAATTTGCCAAAGAGCACGGCGGTGTTCGGGGAATTTGATCATCATGCGGGCAATGATTTGTGCGGCAATGAGGCAAACGATCGCCAGCAAATATCCGGACCAGTCGTTCTCCAGCAGCAGGGTAAAAAATACTGGGGCTAAACAGAGCATCACCACTAACCAGCTCCATACTGGTAAGGCAAATTTGACGCTAGTGAGCGCTTTTTTATCCATACTACGCGTGGACTGGAAATGACGATGACCACTTAAGAAAATCAACAAACCGATAAACATGCCGCCTCCCGCAAGGGCAAAGCCAACATGCCAACCATACCACTGAGCAGCCAGGCCGCAGGCGATGGGCGCGGCGATAGAACCGATATTGCCCGCAGCATACAGCAGCGAAAAACCGCCATCACGTCGATGATCGTTCTCGTCGTAGAGCTCGCCAAGCAAACAGCTGATGTTTGATTTGAATAAACCGTAGCCACAAATAATGATTGCCAGCGCCAGATACAGGCTAAAGGTTGAATTTGTATCAATGCCCAGCACCACATGGCCAAGGGTCATTAACAGCGCGCCGGCAATCACTGCAGTGCGGTTGCCGAGCAGGCGGTCGGCAAGCCAGCCGCCGAGAATAGGGGTAACGTAAACCAGAGAAGCATATGCGCTGAACAGGCTGATGGCATGGTTATCATCAAAACCAAGCTGATGGGTGAGATAGAGAATGAGTAAGGCACGCATGCCGTAAAAACTGAAGTACTCCCAGATTTGGATCGCCACGATATAGTATATCGCGCGCGGCTGTGAGGGTGTTTTCATGTGTTCTCCTTATGAGCAAAAAAGGGAAGTGGCAAGCCACTTCCCTTGTACGAGCTAATTATTTTTTGCTTTCTTCTTTCAATACCTTAACGGTATAGCGGCCATCAGCCTGACGGTATGCACCGTGAATATCGGTTTCAAAGCCCGGATAGTGAGCGCCGATTTCACACAGCATCTGCAGGAACTCCAGAACCGGACGGCTTTCTTCGGTGATCATTTCACCCGGCATTACCAGAGGAACTCCCGGCGGATACGGAAGGATCATATTGGCGTTAATACGACCTACCATTTCGTCGAGGTAAACTTCTTCGGTCATACCGTGCAGCTCTTTCTGGAACGCAGCATATGGAGTCATTACCATAGTCGGCAGCACTTCAAATGCGCGATACATCAGATCCGGCAGATTGTGGTGAACAATCAGTTTGTGGATATTCTGAGCCAGTTCCTGAATACGCATGTTTTCATAGAATTCAGGATCTTCACGATACAGAGACGGCAGCATGTTTTTCACACGCAGGTTCAGGTCGAACGCACGTTTGAAGTCAGTCAGAGCACGCAGCAGGCTCAGTGCTTTGGTCTTATCGATACCGATGCTGAACAGGAACAGCAGGTTATACGGACCGGTTTTCTCAACAACGATGCCATGTTCGTCGAGGTATTTCGCCACGATGCTGGCCGGAATACCGAAGTCGCTCATGGTGCCGTCTTTTTCCATCCCCGGAGTCAGCAGGGTGACTTTGATCGGGTCAAGATACATGTGCTCGTTATCGATGTTTTTGAAGCCGTGCCAGGTGCTGTCAGAACGCAGCGGCCAGCATTCAGTGGTATCGATATGATCCGGCTGCCATACATCAAAGAACCAGCCATCAGATTCCGTTCTCAGACGTTTGATCTCTTTACGGAATTTGATCGCACGTTCAATGGAACCGTTGATCAGACGTTTACCTGCATTGCCTTTCATCATCGCCGCAGCGGTTTCAGTGGACGCCACGATACCGTAGTGCGGAGAGGTGGTGGTGTGCATCATGTAGGCTTCGTTAAAGGTTTCTTCGTTTACGTCACCTTTAACGTGGATCATGGAAGCCTGAGAGAACGCCGCCAGCAGTTTGTGAGTAGACTGGGTTTCGTAAATCACTTTCCCTTCTACACGGCCACCGCTCATACCGCATTTACCTTCGTAAATCGGTGAGAAGTTGGTGTAAGGCACCCACGCGGAGTCAAAGTGGATGGATTTTACATCCAGTGTTTTCTTGATGAAGTCGGTGTTGTACAGCAGACCATCATAGGTAGAGTTGGTAATTACAGCATGTACCGGCCAGGTTGCGTTTGGTGTTTCTTTCACGCGCTTAGCAATGGTAGCGTGCTGGAATTCACTCTGTGGGATACCACCAAGAATACCGTAAGCGTTACGGGTCGGGCGGAAATAGATTGGCGTAACATCGCTCATCATCATCAGGTGGGTCAGCGATTTGTGGCAGTTACGGTCAATCAGAATGGTGCTGCCTGCCGGAGCAGAGTACATACCAACAATTTTGTTCGCAGTGGAAGTACCGTTGGTCACCATGTAGCTGCGGTCTGCGTTAAAGACGCGAGCGATATACTGTTCTGCTTCTTTGTGTGGACCACTGTGATCCAGCAGAGAACCCAGTTCAGATACTGAAATGGAAATATCAGATTTCATGGTGTTCGGACCAAAGAAATCATAGAACAGGCTACCTACCGGGCTTTTCTGGAATGCAGTACCGCCCATGTGACCAGGAGTACAGAAAGTATATTTACCTTCACGAACATATTTAAACAGTGCTTTAGTCAGCGGAGGCAGAATAGTGTTGATATATTCGTCAGTGGTCTGCTTGATCTTGTTAGCAATATCATCAGCAGCACCCAGCGCATATTCAAAGAAGCTAATCTGTAAACGCAGATCGTTCAGGCTTACATCGAGAGTGGAATACGTATTAGCGAACGCGTACAACGGCAGGTTCTCGTTCATTTTGCTAATTTCTTCGCACAGCTCGAGATTATATTTATCCCAGTCAAAAATAACGCCGCACAGACGCGCATTGTTTTCGATCAGTTTTAATAAGTCGTCACGGTCGTTCGGGTAAACAATCTGGAAGTTCAGACGTTCAAGCGCGCGATGAAGTTCACGGATGGGTTCTTCTTTAAAATAAACCCCCATGTGATTCAATATTGCAATAACGTTCATAGTCATATCTCCAGGTAAAAAAGGCCCCTCCCAACACATGGGACAAAATGAAAGGAGGAGCCTCGGAAAATACTTTTAATTAATGTGCGTTAGACGCTGTGTGGTTATCCATTGAGTGGCTCTGGCGCTCGTGCATTTTGCGAGCGTAGAACATCAGGATAATCAGGCTGACGATGAAGGTACCTGCCAGCTCGAAGGAGCTTGCGCCCATCAGCGCGATGAAGCAGAACACGCAACCCAGTACAGAACAGATCAGGCTGACAAAGTTGCGGATGTTAACGCCTTCAAAACGAATCAGGTCAACGCAAGAGTAGAAGTACGGCAGCATAGTCAGCAGTACTGCGATACCGGTCAGTTCACCGAACAGGTCAGATGCTTTACCACCGGCAGAGTTCATCAGAGTGATGAGGATCATCAGGGCAGTCATTTTCACTGCAGCCAGCAGCAGACCTTTTTTCGGAATACCGTTGCTGTCGACTTCACCATAAACTTTCGGGAAGTTACCGTCGTTAGCGGCACGTACACCTGCCTGGCCTACCAACATCATCCAGGAGCCCAGAGAAGTCAGGCACGCAAAGGCGGTGAATGCAGAAACCAGCGGCGCAGCCCAGTTACCGAGGATAGTTGAAGCACTGATTGCAAACGGAGCACCGGAAGCTGCCATTACAGAAGACGGATACATACCGGAAAGCACCTGAGTCGCAGCGATATAAACAATACCTGCTAAACCAGTACCCAGCATGGTTGCCAGCGGAACGGTACGTTTCGGGTTTTTAACCATACCAGTACTTACAGCTGCGGATTCAACACCCACGAAGGCCCACAGGCAGAGCAGAATACTTTTAATGATCGCATGACCATCGGTGGTATCCGCAGTATTCCAGTTAGCGGCATAAGTTGCAGCATCAAACCAATGCCAGCCAACAATAGCAGTCATCACCACAGGAATAAGAACCAGCACCAGACCAATAGTGGTTAAACGGCTTACCCAGGTACCTCCGAGCATATTTACAAAGGTAAATACCCAGACGATAGCAATACAGGCGATACCCGCCGGAACAGGATCATTTAATACTGGGAAGAAGGTGGAAAGATAAGATACAGCGGTAATACCAATCGCCAGGTTACCAATCCAGTTAGCATGGTAATAAAGAACACCTGTCTGAAAACCAAATGCAGGGGAAATTTCTCCGGCATAAGCAATTGGGCCACCTTGTTGCGGGTTTTTTGTTGCCAGTCGGGCATATACATACGCCAGCGACATTGCACCAATAATAGAGATAATCCAACCCCAGATAGCAATACCACCGATACTTGCTAGGTTCGCAGGTAATAATGCAATACCGCTCCCCATCATATTACCGGCAACAACACCGGTACAGGCAAATAGCCCGATCTTCTTGGCAGAACTCATGCTCTTCTCCTAATTTCATTTTTGAATTTGGAGTCCGGGTCATGATGTATAACTATTTCCTGACCAGACCAAACTGGCGCTAAGAATACTCACGAAAAAAGGATTAATCCTAAAGATTAGGTGAAATAACACAAAAGTTTCTGTAAGTGAGAACTTGAGGTTTTTTATTAACACATCAGGATCGCAAGTTGATATCATGAAAAGATAAACATTTAATGTTTACAATGCGTTGCGTGACATTCTCTGGTTAAGTTTATGTAATAAAAATTATGCGGCAAATAAATTGCCGCAACATATTATACCAACGGGAACATACAAAAACTCAACAACAAATATTCCCGAGCATGAATCAACCCGGGAGTTACTTATTCTGAAGCGAGAAATTTGTCGAGATAAGGTACAACATAAGGAACAGAAGTCTGGAATATACCATTTTCAATCCAGTAAAGGGTGTTTGCCCCTGGGCGTAAATTAAAGGCGGTGAGATATGCATCAGCTGCTTCCCGGTTCATCCCCTTCATTTCATAAACCTTGCCAAGCAACACATAATTTAGCCATGACATTTCAAGATCGATGCCAGTATTTATCGCCTGGTAAGACTCATCTGTTTTACCTTTTACCAGAGCACTGACCGCTTTTATTTGATATATAATGGACAGGTTATTCAATTCCGGCAGTGTAACAATGTTATCTATTTCTGTATTCAGTGCTGCTAATTGTTTTTCATCTAAAGGATGTTGAGAATGGCGCACGATATCAACTAATGCTTTTTCTGCTCTCGCGTAGGTAAATTCTGGGGATGATTGAACAATCTCACCTAATAATTCACTGGCACGATTCAATGATTTATCATCGCCATGCAGTAAATAATCATGAGCCTGATAAAAATTAGTTAATAACGCACCACGATGCGGCAAAATTTGCTGGAGCATCACCTGCATTCGTTGTGGCCACGGTTGGTTTAACGCTTTTGATAAACTCTGGAGTAAATCATTTTGAATCGCCAGCTGATTACCGTTAGTGATGACATAACGTTTATCCAGCATGGTTGAACCATCTGCATTGTCTACCAATTTTACCGACATAAAGCATTGTTGAGCACGGTATTGGCGCTGATTAACAAACGCAATAGATAATGTTTTACCGGAACTGCTCGGTTCATCAATGTTGTAGTTGATTTTGTCATGCACCATAAAGGTGGAGAAGGTGTTAAGTGATGTCGCCACCAAATCACCCACGCCTATCGCGTAAGAGAGCTGATACGGGGAACTCCAGCTGTTACAACTTTTATTTACCATATTAATGTCAATATCGCGTGGATTGAGCAAAATACGCGATTTGCTCATCGGAAGACGTGTATCAAGACTTGAAAACGCTACCAGTGCTACACAGATACCTAACGACAACAGGAAAAAAAACCATACCCAAAAGGTAGTGAATCGTTTGCTTTTAACTGGGGATTGTTCAGGTGGCGTTGCGGTGTTTTGAATGTTAAGACTGTGGGAGGGAGAATCTGTGGCAGGAACCGCCTCTGGTATAGGGGGAGGCGAAGATAGCATTATTTCCTCTCCCTCTTCTTCGCTGTACCAGATAACCGGCACCATTAATTTATAGCCGCGCTTTGGTACAGTAGCGATATAGACAGGACTATCTTCATCATTATCTTTTAATGACTTACGTAGTTCTGAGATACTCTGCGTCACAACGTGATTGGTGACAATACTTCTCTTCCAGACATTATCGATAAGTTCATCCCTGCTAAGTACTTCGCCACTGTGTTGAGCAAAGAAAACCAGAAGATCGATTAATCTCGGCTCAAGGGTAAGTTGACGCCCATTGCGGCTAATTTGGTTTATGGACGGAGTAACAAGCCATTCGCCAACGCGAACTACAGGTTGTTGCATAATAGAAACTCATTCGAAAAGGGAATGATGCAATGATAATTGCCATAACCTATTTTTTCCATCTATAGATGGGTTTATTTACATATTATTGGTGAATGCAAGACGTTATTTTTACCCGCCATAAACTTCTTGATTACATAGTATTACGAAAGGATTTTACTGAGAACCAGAAGTAATTTTCCTTACCATCAAAATTCATCATCTTTGCCAAAGAAAAATGTTCAGAAAATAATCCATGAAAAATTGTCCGGAGCGCTTACTATTTTAATGGATTGTTAGTCTTTGCATGAGCAAGTGGACCGATACATTTCTCTTTGTTCTCATTCAGAAAATCTTATCAGTCGGCGTTTAGACCGATGTTGTGCTTTATGGATGCGTTACGCTCCTGATGACGTCATTTGACGTTCAACAGCATCACGGGGCCGCACGACATTTCACGTCAGTCAGTGCTATCGCTCAGGAACACATTTCCCCGAATTGGGATCTACCCGCAAAATACTGGTGATGTGGGGAGAATCTGGTTGAGTTCGGTAGAATTGATTTGGAGGCAGAACGCTTAAATCGTGGCGTCCTGAAACGAAAAACGGACCTCCGTGGAGGTCCGTTTATATGAATTTGGTGCCCGGACTCGGAATCGAACCAAGGACACGGGGATTTTCAATCCCCTGCTCTACCGACTGAGCTATCCGGGCAACGGGGCGCATTAAACCGTAATCTGCACATCTCGTCAACCTAATTTCAGTAAAAGCGATTCAACTGCTTAAGATTGCGGCAAATCGCTTCTTTTCTGTGTTTCTGTCAGGTCAGTGCACCACCCTGACGGCAGCGGGCGAAGCGCAGGATATCTTCCGCCAGCCGATGTGCGGTGTCGACATCCGCCTGGCTACGATTCACCAGCATTCGACTTAAACAGCCTTCCAGCACCAGTTCCATCTGCTTTGCTACCATCGCCGGATCGTCAACTTCCAGCGTGGTTAACAGTTCGTGGGTGAAATCGTAGGCCGCGCTTTTTTGCTGATCGGCCAGTTGATGAATAGGGTGGCCAGGATCGGGATAAAACGTACAGGCAGCGATAAACAGACAGCCCGGATAGCGGTTGTTTTTAACGCACTCCGATAACGCCTGATAACGTGCCAGCAGCTTTTGTTCGGCGGTTTGCGTTTCGTCCAGCATCAGCTGACGACGCCAGGCATCTATCTGTTGGCTAAGATAACGCAGCGCATCGTAGAGGATTGCCTCTTTGTCTGGCCAGAAGCGGCGTAGCTCGTCCAGTGGGTAATCCACACGTTCAGCAACCATCTCCAGCGTGGTGTTGGCAATCCCTTGTAATTCTAATAATTTCAGGGCTTCTCCCAGTACATCTTCACGTTGCACGCTATTTTCCTCCGTCTTTCCCACTGCAAGTGTCGTTCACGGTTGGCGATCGCGCAAATGTGCGCTGAAGGTTTCAGCATCCATAAAGCCCGTGACGCGTGCTTGTGGATGCTCCTGGCCTTGTCCGTCAAAAAAGAGAATTGTCGGTAGGCCAAGGACATTAAGATGCTTTAACAGCGCCACATCTTGGGCGTCGTTGGCAGTGACGTTAGCCTGAAGTAAGACCATGTCTGCTAACGCTTTTTGCACCTGCGGGTCGCTGAAGGTGTATTTCTCAAACTCTTTACAGGCGACGCACCAGTCGGCATAGAGATCTAACATCACTGGTTTGCCTTTGGCTTCAACGAGCGCCTGATTTAACTCATCTACCGTTTTGATTTGTGTAAAGTTGAGATGCGTCTGAGTTTGCACGGTATGCGTCGCACCAAATGCCCAATCCTGAAGTGGGCGCACGCTAACCAATGCCGCTGCCAGCAGGATTATTTGCACCACGCGCATCCAGCCGCGTTTGGCCTGTAGGCTGGTGATAAAGGCCCAGCCAAAGAATGCGACACCAAGCGCCGACCACAAGCGTAATCCCCATATATCACCAATCACTCGCTCCAGCAGGAAGACCGGCAGTGCGAGGATCACAAAACCAAACGCGGTTTTGACTTGTTCCATCCACGGGCCGCTTTTCGGCAGCAGGCGGTTACCAAAGACGGTTATTAGCATCAGCGGCAGGCCCATGCCCAACGCATAGAGATAAAGCGTGCCGCCCCCCAGCCACATGTTCCCGCTTTGGGCGATATACAACAGAATCGCGCTAAGCGGTGCGGTGGTGCATGGTGAACAGATCAGTCCGGCAATCGCTCCCATAACAAACACACCGCCAGGTGAGCCGCCCTGTTGGCGATTGCTCATCAGCGTGAGGCGCGTTTGCAGCGAAGAGGGGAGTTGCAGGGTAAACAAGCCAAACATTGACATCGCCAGCAAGGTAAAGACGATAGCGAGGCCAATGAGCACGTATGGGTGCTGTAGCGCCGCCTGGAACTGTAACCCTGCGGCGGCAACTACCAGACCCAGCGCCGTGTAAGTCAGTGCCATCCCCTGCACATAAATAAAGGTCAGCAACAATGCTCTGGCAGTGGAGAGCCGCTGTTTACCGCCCAGCACGATACCAGAAATCAGAGGGTACATTGGCAGCACGCATGGCGTAAAGGCGATACCAATACCGATCAACAACGCCCAGAGCGCGGAAAAGGGCAATTGCGCGGTGTGCTGCTCTTGCTGCGGAACAGACACAGGCTGTGACGCTGCGTTGTTGGCGACCACTTCGCTTAACGGAACGGTTTTGGTTTCTGGCGGATAACAGAAACCGGCATCAGCACAGCCCTGGTAGGTGACAGTTAACGTCGCTCCCGCACTCGCCTGGTTGATGGTTACGGGAAGCGTCAGCCGATCGCGGTAAATCTCGCTTTTGCCGTAAAACTCATCTTCATGCCAGACGCCTTGTGGCAGCTGCACGTCGGCAATTTTCGCGTGTTCCGGCGTAATGCGGATCTGTTTACGGTAGAGGTAGTAACCGTCTTTGATCTGCCAGGTCAGATTAAGGTCATGTTGCTTTTGCTGAAAATCAAAAGCAAAGGCTTGATCCGCGGGGACAAATTGTGAACGTCCCGGCGCGTCGAATAATCCGGCAAAAACGGAAGTGCTGCAAAGTAGCAGGATCAGCGTAAAGATGCGTTGAGCCATGAGAGGTAATCTGTGTCTCCGTGTGTAACAGGTAAAACCAGAAGTTCCGGGGTTTGATATGGATGATGAGACTTCAGGCATTCCAGCAGTGCCTGCTGGTGAGATACGGTAGTTTTTAAAATCATCTGCACTTCGTATTCTTGCTCCAGCTTACCTTCCCAGTAATAGAGAGAGGTAGCGCCGGGGATCAAGGTCGCGCAGGCCGCCAGTTTTTCCGCCAGCACTTTGGCGGCTAAATCCTGGGCTGTCGCTTCATCCGGTGCGGTACATAGCACCACGACAGACGCGGTATTCGAACTTTTTTCATCAAGCATAAACACCTCGCAAGAACAGATGGAACCGCAAGAGAGAGGTCACTATACAACGGACGGGGGAAGGATGTTAGTCGGCGGGAAAGAAAGCGGGGCGTGAACGCCCCGCGATTGATCATTACAGCATGAAGCTACCCAGCACGAAGCCGAAGCAAACGGCCAGGGCAACACCCAGAGTACCCGGGATGAAGAACGGATGGTTGAAGACGAATTTACCGATACGGGTAGTACCCGTGTCATCCATCTGTACCGCAGCAACCAGCGTCGGGTAGGTCGGCAGAATGAACAGACCAGACACCGCAGCGAAAGAAGCAACAGCGGTCAGCGGAGAAACGTTCAGTGCCAGAGCCATCGGCATCAGTGCTTTTGCGGTTGCAGCCTGAGAGTACAGCAGAGCAGAAGCAAAGAAGAAGATGACGGCCAGCAGCCACGGATGACCCTGAATCACTTCACCAGCGGTATCTTTGATCCAGTCGATGTTGTTGGAAACGAAAGTATCGCCCAGCCACGCAACACCCAGGATACAAATACAGGCGCTCATACCTGCTTTGAAGGTGCTGGAGTTGAGGATGTTGTCGGTATCGACTTTACAGATAACGGTGGTCAGAGTTGCAACGCTGAGCATGATGATCAGGATTGCGTTGGTGGTGTTCATCAGCGGTTTTTCAACCAGACCCATGCTTGGGCTGTTGATGATTGCATAGATAACCACGCCAACTACGCCCAGCAGGAACAGCCAGACGGACGTTTTTGCACCGGATTTGATTTCAATCTGCTTTTCACCGCGCAGTTCAACCAGGCCCTCTTCCAGACGCTTGCGATAAATCGGATCGTCAGAGAGTTTGGAGTTGAACAGCATAGTGACCAGGAAGGACATCACCAGAACCGCCAGCAGGGTGGACGGGATGACCACGGAGAGCAGATGGAGGTAGCTGATGCCATGACCTTCCATCACGGAAGACATGTAAACCACTGCTGCTGAGATTGGCGATGCGGTGATCGCAATCTGCGCGGATACCACTGCAGTAGACAGCGGACGGCAAGGTTTAACGCCTTGTTCCTTCGCAACTTCAGCGATAACTGGCAGTGTCGCCAGAGAGATGTTGCCAGTACCAGCAAAGATAGTCAGGAAATAGGTCACGATCGGTGCGAGGATCGTGATGTATTTCGGGTTACGGCGCAGCAGCTTTTCTGTCTGATGAACCAGATAGTCCAGACCGCCAGCAACCTGCATGGCAGAAATAGCGGCGATAACCGCCATGATAATGGAAATGACATCGAACGGGATGTTACCGGGTTTAACGCCAATAGCGGCAAGAACCAGCACCCCCAATCCGCCTGCAAAACCAATACCTATTCCCCCCAATCTGGCGCCCAAGAAGATCGCCAGCAAAACTATGATGAGTTCTACAACTAGCATATTAGCCTTCCTTGTTTTTTAACAAGTTGATATTAGATTGTTATTTTTAAGTTACTGCTCACAAGAAAAAAGGCACGTCATCTGACGTGCCTTCTTTATTTGTACTACCCTGTACGATTACTGTTCGCTTTCATCAGTATAGCGTTTTGCTTTGTAAGCCGGGTGCATCAGATTCTGTACGGAGAAAATATCGTCAAGTTCCGCTTCAGTCAACAGACCGCGTTCCAGAACGACTTCACGTACACTCTTACCGGTTTCGGCACAGATTTTACCCACGATGTCACCGTTGTGGTGACCGATGAACGGGTTCAGGTAAGTAACGATACCGATAGAGTTGTAAACGTAACCTTCGCACACTTCTTTGTTAGCAGTGATGCCGTTAATGCATTTTTCCAGCAGGTTGTAGCAAGCGTTGGTCAGAATGTGAACGGATTCAAACATGGCCTGGCCAATGACCGGCTCCATAACGTTCAACTGCAGCTGACCTGCTTCTGCTGCCATGGTAACAGTGGTGTCGTTACCGATGACTTTGAAGCATACCTGGTTAACCACTTCCGGAACAACCGGGTTTACTTTAGCTGGCATGATGGAAGAGCCCGCCTGCAGTTCCGGCAGGTTGATCTCGTTCAGGCCGGCACGTGGGCCAGAAGAGAGCAAGCGCAGGTCGTTACAGATTTTGGACATCTTCACAGCCAGGCGTTTCAGCGCGCCGTGAACCATAACATAAGCGCCGCAGTCAGAGGTCGCTTCGATCAGGTCTTCAGCCGGTACGCATGGGAAGCCAGTGACTTCAGCCAGTTTTTTCACTGCCAGCGGAGAGTACTCTTTCGGCGTGTTCAGACCAGTACCGATTGCTGTTGCGCCAAGGTTAACTTCCAGCAGCAGTTCAGCGGTACGTTGGATGTTTTTAACTTCTTCTTTCAGCAGGATGCTGAAAGCGCGGAATTCCTGGCCGAGGGTCATCGGTACTGCGTCCTGCAGCTGTGTACGACCCATTTTCAGGATGTCCTGGAATTCGACAGCTTTACGTTCAAAGCCTTCACGCAGTTGGTTAATCGCATCTACCAGCTTAATCAGGGAAGAGTAAACTGCGATACGGAAACCGGTCGGGTAGGCGTCGTTAGTGGACTGACATTTGTTAACATGGTCGTTCGGGTTCAGGTACTGATATTCACCTTTCTGGTGACCCATCAGTTCCAGACCGATATTGGCCAGCACTTCGTTGGTGTTCATGTTTACGGAAGTACCTGCGCCGCCCTGGTAGACGTCTACCGGGAACTGATCCATGCATTTTCCGTTGTTCAGGACTTCATCACATGCGGCAATGATGGCATTCGCTACACTTTTAGGAATGGTTTGCAGCTCTTTGTTTGCCATAGCTGCGGCTTTTTTAACCATTACCATACCGCGAACAAATTCAGGAATATCACTGATTTTGTTGTTGCTGATATAGAAGTTTTCAATCGCTCTCAGAGTGTGAACACCATAGTAGGCATCAGCTGGAACTTCCCTGGTACCCAACAGATCTTCTTCGATACGAATGTTGTTTGACATGTGAACCTTCTTTTTCAAGCTGCCAATGATTTGCTTTAAACACACAGAATATATGTGGTTTCGAATGTTTTTCGACCGACGATTATCCCCTGCATCGACCGAATACCCGAGATCATATGCTGCTTGAGGATTTCTACCGTAATCTGGATCACTTTAAGTGTCGGTTTTTACCCCTTAATTATTAATTTGTGAAATAGATCACCGCTTTGGGATTACTACCAAAAATAGTTGCGCAAACATCTTGAAATTTTGCTAATGACCACAATATAAGCTAAACGCGATTCGCAACCCATTCAGGTAGCCGGGGTTAACCGGCTGCTATTACAGGAGAAACCTTTGCGCTGGTTACCTTTTATTGCCATTTTCCTTTATGTCTATATTGAGATTTCAATCTTTATTCAGGTTGCCCATGTATTGGGGGTATTGCTGACCCTCGTGCTGGTTATATTCACGTCAGTTATCGGTATGTCACTGGTACGCAACCAGGGCTTTAAGAATTTCGTGCTGATGCAGCAAAAAATGGCGGCGGGTGAAAACCCAGCGGCGGAGATGATTAAAAGTGTTTCGCTGATCATTGCCGGTTTGCTGCTTTTATTACCGGGCTTTTTTACCGACTTCCTCGGTCTTCTACTTTTATTGCCGCCGGTGCAAAAGCATCTGACAGTGAAGTTGATGCCACATTTGCGCTTTTCTCGCATGCCAGGCGGCGGTTTTAGCGCCGGGACCGGTGGCGGTAATACTTTTGATGGTGAGTACCAGAGAAAGGATGATGACCGCGACCGCCTTGATCATAAAGACGATCGCCAGGATTAATGTCGAAACGCCGGATTATGTGGTTATGCCATTTTCCGGCGTTTTTCGTTTTGGCAGAAACAGCCATAACCCCGCCAGCATGATCAGCGCATAGAGACTTTTCCAGCCGACCATTGCCAGTAACAGAACGCATAACAGCCCGCCAACCACCGCCAGTAGTCGATAACGTCCTTGCAATAATTTACAACCTGCCAGCATGCATAACAGATAAATCATAATAAAGATGCCATTGGCATAAATAATAAGAGCGTCCAGATTGATCTCTAAAGCATGAATCACCAACGTGCTCACCACGCAGCAGCCGAGCACCGCATTGAGGGCATTATTCGGGATATGACGAGAAGAGAGGCGTGCCAGGTAGTGGTCAGGATTATGTTGCGCCTGCGACCAGACCAGGCGGGCGAAGCTCTGTATATAAATGTTGAGACTGGCAAAGCAGGCCAGATAGCCAATCACGCAGGCAATCCATAACGCTCCTACACCGAACAGTTGCACTACAATTTTTGGAAGCGATGCTGCCGCGGCCATTTGTTCACCATAGGCGTCGAAGTGTAAGACGACTACCGTACAGCCCCAGTAGACTAATCCTGCCAGCAGCAGACCAATCATCAAAGCACGAGGAAAATCACGCTCTGGATTTTTAAATTCCGAGGCAAGATGGGCAAATGCCTCCAGACCGACAAAGCACCAGAACATCACTGATAACGCAGCAAATAACCCGGTAAGTTCGATATTACCAGGTGCAGGGAAGGGGATATTCGCAGGTTTGATATCGCCCGCCCACCAGATAGCGACAATCAGCGCGACGATAAGTCCGGCAATAACTGTTTGTAGATTAGCACTGGAACTGGCACCGCGAGTACCGATATACCACACCAGCGCCAGCGTACCGAGTTCTGCCAACAACAGTTGCCAGCTATGCCAGCCAAACATTGCCTGGCCGAACCCGGCGGCAATTTGTAGCGCGGCAGGCAAACCCACGGGAATGACCGATAAAAACAACCAGCCGGTGACTCGCTCAAGCCGCGAACCAAACGCCATACCGACGAAGTGCGCGACACCGCCTGCGCTGGGATAGTGGCGACCCAGAATCGCAAACACAATCGCAATCGGGAACACTAAGATAATCAAAACGGGCCACGCCCACAGGCTGTTATTGCCCGCTACCAGCGCAGCTAACGCAGGAACGGCAAACACGCCAGTGCCTAATAATGACGTCGATAGCAGGCCAATGCCCTGGGCCAGCCCCAGTTCTTGTTTGAGTCCACTCATGGGTTGATGTCCGATTGCGCCCAAATTATGGGCAACTGCGTAGATTTTCGATGGTAGCACAATCAGATTCGCTTATGACGGTGATGAAGAAATTGCGATGAAATGTGAGGTGAATCAGGGTTTTCACCCGATTTTGTGCTGATCAGAATTTTTTTTCTTTTTCCCCCTTGAAGGGGCGAAGCCTCATCCCCATTTCTCTGGTCACCAGCCGGGAAACCACGTAAGCTCCGGCGTCACCCATAACAGATACGGACTTTCTCAAAGGAGAGTTATCAATGAATATTCGTCCATTGCATGATCGCGTGATCGTCAAGCGTAAAGAAGTTGAAACTAAATCTGCTGGCGGCATCGTTCTGACCGGCTCTGCAGCGGCTAAATCCACCCGCGGCGAAGTGCTGGCTGTCGGCAATGGCCGTATCCTTGAAAATGGCGAAGTGAAGCCGCTGGATGTGAAAGTTGGCGACATCGTTATTTTCAACGATGGCTACGGTGTGAAATCTGAGAAGATCGACAATGAAGAAGTGTTGATCATGTCCGAAAGCGACATTCTGGCAATTGTTGAAGCGTAATCCGCGCACGACACTGAACATACGAATTTAAGGAATAAAGATAATGGCAGCTAAAGACGTAAAATTCGGTAACGACGCTCGTGTGAAAATGCTGCGCGGCGTAAACGTACTGGCAGATGCAGTGAAAGTTACCCTCGGTCCGAAAGGCCGTAACGTAGTTCTGGATAAATCTTTCGGTGCACCGACCATCACCAAAGATGGTGTTTCCGTTGCTCGTGAAATCGAACTGGAAGACAAGTTCGAAAATATGGGGGCGCAGATGGTGAAAGAAGTTGCCTCTAAAGCGAACGACGCTGCAGGCGACGGTACCACCACTGCAACCGTATTGGCTCAGGCTATCATCACTGAAGGTCTGAAAGCTGTTGCTGCGGGCATGAACCCGATGGACCTGAAACGTGGTATCGACAAAGCTGTTACCGCTGCAGTTGAAGAACTGAAAGCGCTGTCCGTACCGTGCTCTGACTCTAAAGCGATTGCTCAGGTTGGTACCATCTCCGCTAACTCCGACGAAACCGTAGGTAAACTGATCGCTGAAGCGATGGACAAAGTCGGTAAAGAAGGTGTTATCACCGTTGAAGACGGTACCGGTCTGCAGGACGAACTGGACGTGGTTGAAGGTATGCAGTTCGACCGTGGCTACCTGTCTCCTTACTTCATCAACAAGCCGGAAACTGGCGCAGTAGAACTGGAAAGCCCGTTCATCCTGCTGGCTGACAAGAAAATCTCCAACATCCGCGAAATGCTGCCGGTTCTGGAAGCTGTTGCCAAAGCAGGCAAACCGCTGCTGATCATCGCTGAAGATGTTGAAGGCGAAGCGCTGGCAACTCTGGTTGTTAACACCATGCGTGGCATCGTGAAAGTTGCTGCGGTTAAAGCTCCGGGCTTCGGCGATCGTCGTAAAGCTATGCTGCAGGATATCGCAACCCTGACTGGCGGTACCGTAATCTCTGAAGAGATCGGTATGGAGCTGGAAAAAGCAACCCTGGAAGACCTGGGTCAGGCTAAACGTGTTGTGATCAACAAAGACACTACCACCATCATCGATGGCGTGGGTGAAGAAGCTGCAATCCAGGGCCGTGTTGCTCAGATCCGTCAGCAGATTGAAGAAGCAACTTCTGACTACGACCGTGAAAAACTGCAGGAGCGCGTAGCGAAACTGGCAGGCGGCGTTGCAGTTATCAAAGTAGGTGCTGCTACCGAAGTTGAAATGAAAGAGAAAAAAGCACGCGTTGAAGATGCCCTGCACGCGACCCGTGCTGCGGTAGAAGAAGGCGTGGTTGCTGGTGGTGGTGTTGCGCTGATCCGCGTAGCGTCTAAACTGGCTGACCTGCGTGGTCAGAACGAAGACCAGAACGTGGGTATCAAAGTTGCACTGCGTGCAATGGAAGCTCCGCTGCGTCAGATCGTCCTGAACTGCGGCGAAGAACCGTCTGTTGTTGCTAACACCGTTAAAGGCGGCGACGGCAACTACGGTTACAACGCAGCAACCGAAGAATACGGCAACATGATCGACATGGGTATCCTGGATCCAACTAAAGTAACCCGTTCTGCTCTGCAGTACGCGGCTTCTGTGGCTGGCCTGATGATCACCACCGAGTGCATGGTTACCGACCTGCCGAAAAACGATGCAGCTGACTTAGGCGCTGCTGGCGGTATGGGCGGCATGGGTGGCATGGGCGGCATGATGTAATTGCCCTGCACCTCGCAGAAATAAACAAACCCCCGGGCAGAAATGTCTGGGGGTTTTTCTTTTAGTCATCTTTTTAGTATAAGATTCACACACAGACGCGAGTGGCGTCCAGCTCATTGATTATGGGGAATAACATGCACGTAAAATACTTAGCAGGGATTGTCGGTGCCGCGCTACTGATGGCGGGTTGTAGCTCCAGCAACGAATTGAGTGCTGCCGGTCAGAGTGTACGCATTGTGGACGAGCAGCCAGGTGCAGAGTGTCAGCTGATTGGTACTGCGACAGGTAAGCAAAGCAACTGGCTTTCCGGGCAACACGGAGAAGAAGGCGGTTCTATGCGCGGCGCAGCAAACGATCTGCGCAACCAGGCGGCTGCAATGGGCGGTAACGTGATTTATGGCATCAGCAGCCCGTCGCAGGGAATGTTGTCCAGTTTTGTCCCGACGGATAGCCAGATTATCGGTCAGGTTTATAAGTGCCCGAACTGATGTGATCCAGAGGCTGGATACTTCCAGCCTCGTAGTAAAACAGATGGGATTATTTCGCCTGCGGTGCCGTTTTGCTGGTGGATTGAACACGTAAGTGATGCAGCGCGCGTAAGCATTGATCCTGGGTTAGCGGTTGGGCGTTATTTGCCGCTACGGTGCGAACATAGACCTGACATGGTACACCCGCGAGTTTTTTCAGTCGTGGGCTGAAATCAAGCATTCGGCGAGTGATCGCCTCCACTTCTTTACCCGGCGTTGCTTCACGCGTTTTCACCACTGCGCCGCTAAATTGTTCTTTGCCACTTTCATCTTTAAAGCGGTAAAGCACCGCCAGATAATGGTTGAACAAGTTATGTTTCCATTCCGGTTGGGAATAGGTGTCATATTCCAGATTGCCATTGTCCTGGCAGTCAACGTCGTATAACGGCAGGAAATCTAACAGTGAGGTAATACGTAATGCCAGTTCACGCATTTCCGCATTATTAATTGCATGAATGATTGCTCGCGCCAGCATTTCAATCTGCAATTCATTGATGACTAACTCACATTTGCTACCGTCATGTAGCGTTAATACGAAGGTAAGATTTTCACCCTCATTATCGGTAAGTTCCAGCGTGTTAACCCGACGATTAATATCGGCATTTTTAAGCTCATCAACCAGAATTTCTGGGATATTTTCTGCCATTTTCTTAATGACTTTATCGCGAGCTTGCTCATACTGAAGGCGTGCAGCAGCATCCAGTTTATGCTTTTGATGCAAACGGCTTTCCAGCGCAATCAGAAGGTCGCGCAGTTCCATGACAGACAGAAACAACAACGATTCTTTATTGCGAGGCTCTTTAATTTTCAGCGCCAGTGCAATGAAATTATTACTCTTGCGAATAACACCGGTATTAACACCCTTGATGCTTATGGCCATGTAGGTTCTCCCTAACCATTTCTCAATTAAATAATTAATTTTAGTTTATAAGCCAGATAAATGGGCTTGGTAGTAATAGTTGTTAAAATAACATAAATAGCCGTACTCACTCTATATAAACAGAAAAGAAAGGTTAATTATTGGTGTTGATTATATAAAGAGTAACAACAGCAATGTATATGAATAATTAAAGGTTATGCAACGTGCAAAGATTAAACTTCCCTGTTTAATCAGTTACTGCTGGCGTAGCTGGAGATCCAGCGGCGTTTTGCTGGGTTCGCCGCCAATTTCTCGCGCCAGTTTAGGCACCAGATATCCCGACACCAGTGTCAGCAACTCACGCATAATCTGCCGTGCTTCGTCATCACTCACCATAAAATGCGCCGCGCCCTGTACTTTATCGAGCACATGCAGGTAATACGGCATCACGCCCGCATCGAACAATGCATTACTCAGGTTTGCCAGCGTTTGCGCGTTATCGTTCACACCACGTAACAGAACGCTCTGGTTCAGCAAAGTAACGCCCACCCGGCGCAACTTAGCCATCGCCTGACGGAATGTTTCATCTACCTCATTGGCATGGTTGATGTGATTCACCAGCAAGATTTGCAGCGTAGAATGAGAAAAGCGTTCAACCAGCGCATCTGTGATGCGTGCCGGGATCACAATCGGCAGACGGCTGTGAATCCGCAGACGTTTGATATGCGGGATGGCTTCCAGTTGTGTGAGCAACCAGTCCAGCTCGTGATCTTTCGCCATCAGCGGATCGCCGCCGGAGAAAATCATCTCGTCCAGTTCCGGATGCGCAGCAACATACTCAAGTGCAGTTTGCCAGTTACGCTTGTTGCCCTGATTTTCGGCATAGGGGAAGTGGCGACGGAAGCAATAGCGGCAATTTACCGCGCAGCCGCCTTTGACCAGCAAAAGCGCCCGGTTGTGGTATTTATGCAACAAACCAGGCACTACGCTGTGCTGTTCTTCCAGCGGGTCGGTGGAGAATCCGGGCGCGACGACAAACTCATCTTGCGAGGTAATTACCTGACGCAAAAGCGGATCGTTCGGATTGCCTTTCTCCATGCGATCGATAAATGAGCGGGGCACACGCAGGGCAAACAGCTTTTTGGCGCTGCGTCCGGCCAACAGTTTTTCGTCCGCGTCTATATTCAAAAGACGCAGAAGTTCATCAGGATCGGTCACAACATCGGCAAGTTGCGTTAACCAATCTTCTCTGGATGGGGTATTTAGGGTTACAATATGCGCCATTTTGTGGCTTAGCTACCAATTAACAAATTTCAGAGGGCCTTATGGCAACGTACTATAGCAACGATTTTCGTGCTGGTCTTAAAATCATGTTAGACGGCGAACCTTACGCGGTTGAAGCGAGTGAATTCGTAAAACCGGGTAAAGGCCAGGCATTTGCTCGCGTTAAACTGCGTCGTCTGCTGACCGGTACTCGCGTAGAAAAAACCTTCAAATCTACTGATTCCGCTGAAGGCGCTGATGTTGTCGATATGAACCTGACTTACCTGTACAACGACGGTGAGTTCTGGCACTTCATGAACAACGAAACTTTCGAGCAGCTGTCTGCTGACGCAAAAGCAATTGGCGACAACGCGAAATGGCTGCTTGATCAGGCAGAGTGTATCGTAACTCTGTGGAATGGTCAGCCGATCTCCGTTACTCCGCCGAACTTCGTTGAACTGGAAATCGTTGATACCGATCCGGGCCTGAAAGGTGATACCGCAGGTACTGGCGGCAAACCAGCTACCCTGTCTACTGGCGCTGTGGTTAAAGTTCCGCTGTTCGTGCAGATCGGCGAAGTCATCAAAGTGGATACCCGCTCTGGTGAATACGTCTCTCGCGTGAAGTAATGCGGTTGTGGTGCGGCCTGCAGGCTGCACCATCACTTATTCAGGTCAGAGATGATGAAACGCCTTATCGTTCTTGTTTTGCTTGCCAGTGCGCTGCTCACGGGCTGTAACACCGCTCGCGGTTTTGGTGAAGACATTAAACATCTCGGTAATTCCATCTCCCGCGCTGCCAGCTAATTTTTCTTCTCTTCCGAAAAATCATCAGATTTCCATCATTTTTGGTGATGTTGTCTATTATTAATTTGCTATAGGCAAACATAAATAACATTACCTAAAAGGAAGACGTTATGGTGAAGAAGACAATTGCAGCGATCTTTTCTGTTCTGGTGCTTTCAACAGTATTAACTGCCTGCAACACCACGCGTGGCGTTGGTGAAGACATTTCTGATGGCGGTAACGCGATTTCTGGCGCAGCAACGAAAGCGCAGCAGTAAGCAATAACGGTACGACAGTTATGTCGTGCCGTTTGTTTTTTCTGCGATAGTCACAAAGGTAATAGTTGAAATTCCCCTGCCACCTGGCAAAATATCCGTTCAACCATCAGCTTTGCAGGACGACCTGCAAACGCCTCTTTTCACCGGGGACGGCCCCAATTCTCCGGAGCCTGATATGTCCTGGATTATCTTAGTTATTGCTGGTCTGCTGGAAGTGGTATGGGCCGTTGGCCTGAAATATACCCACGGCTTTAGTCGTTTGACGCCAAGTGTTATTACCGTGATGGCGATGATTGTCAGTATGGCGCTACTTGCCTGGGCGATGAAATCGTTACCAGTAGGGACGGCTTATGCCGTGTGGACGGGTATTGGCGCAGTCGGCGCGGCCATCACCGGCATTGTGCTGCTCGGTGAGTCCGCTAACCCGATGCGCCTGGCGAGTCTGGCGTTAATCGTATTGGGGATTATTGGTCTGAAACTCAGCACTCATTAACTACCGGGCTGCTGTACCCAAATAAACTTACTGACATCAAACCCTTCCCGGGTCGCGACTGCCAGCATCTCCTGTTTCACTTCGTCAGAAATGGTTGGCGTGCGGGAGAGTATCCACAGGTAGTCGCGGTCCGGGCCGCAAACCAGCGCATGGCGGTATTCCCGATCGAGTGCAATAACGTTATAACCGCCATAGAAAGGACCAAAGAATGACACTTTCAGCGCAGCGCGAGTTGGTGCGCCGGTAAAGTACGCTTTCCCTTCACTCTGCTGCCACATTCCTCTGTCAGGGTTATAGCCTTTATTAATGACATTCAGGCCGCCGTCATCACGCAGGCTGTATGTTGCGGTGACTTTTTCCAGTCCACGTTCAAAGCGGTGATCAAAACGGGCAATCTCATACCAGGTGCCGAGATAGCGTTTAGCGTCGAAATTATTCACTACGGTCACGCCACGCGGCGGCGTAGGAGAACTGCAGGCAACGACCAGAAATGCAGCTGTCGCTGCGGCAACGAGAGGGAGCAGGCGCATAAATGTTTCCTTACTGGTTTTTTCTAATTGTAGATGACAGCAAGGAAAAGCGGAGAAAAGGTCCGAAAATTCGGACCCGATGAAATTTTACTGTAGAGTGTTGAGAATCTGCCAGGCGGCGGTAACTCTCGCTGGATTGGGATAGTTTTTGTTAGCCAGCATCACGATACCCAGCTCTTTTTCTGGAATAAACGCGACATAGCTTCCAAATCCGCCGGTCGCCCCTGTTTTATGTACCCATGATGCGCGTACTGCAGGAGTTGGGGGCTTAATCGCTTTTACCGGGCGTGCTGCCAGTGCAATTTTATTGTCACTGCCGTTAATGATGCTGTCAGGATTGACCGGCCAGTCCAGCATTTCCCAGCCCAGGCCCTGATACATATCGCCGGTTTGCCAGTAGCGAGATTGTGCCAGTTGTATCCCTTGTTGAAGCGTTTTCTCAGTGATATCAAGGGGTTTTAAATTGCTTTGCACCCAGCGGGCCATATCTTCAATGGTCGACTTCACACCATAAGCTTCAGCATCTAACGCCCCTGGCGAAACATGCACTGCCTTACCTTCGCGATATCCCCAGGCGTAATTCTTTTCTTCTGCGGACGGCACATTAATCCACGTATGAGTGAGTTTGAGTGGCTGGAAGACACGAGTTTGCATCGCCTGCTCAAAACTCAAACCAGACGGCTTCACAGCCAGTGCGCCGAACAAACCGATACTGGAGTTGGCATACAGACGTTGTGTTCCTGGAGCCCATGCAGGCTGCCAGTTTTGATAGAAGCGCAGCAAGTCGCTTTAGGATTTCACCTCATCCGGCACCTGCAATGGCAGGCCGCCAGCGGTGTAGGTCGCAAGATGTAATAGTGTGATCCCATTCCATTGTTTAGCGGTAAGTTCAGGCCAGTATTTTGTCGCGGGATCGCTTAACTTGATTTCCCCTCGAGCAATAGCGTCGCCACCAAGTACGCCCGTAAATGTTTTGCTGACCGAACCTAACTCAAACAACGTTTGCTGTGTGACGGGCTGCTTTTTGGCGATGTCCGCATAGCCCCAGGTAAAGTAATAAGGTTTACCCTGATAAATTACCGCCACCGCCATACCGGGGATCTTTTGTTGCTCTATAAGCGGGGTAATTGTGCGATGCACAATATCGTTGATTTGTTGAGGGGCAGCAAATGTGGAGCAAGAGGCGGTAATTAATAAGGCGCAGAGCGTCATTTTGAACATAGGGTCTGGTTTCCATACAAAACGGCCCGCCATAGGCGGGCCGGGTTTACATTGGCGATGCGTTAGATTGTAACGACACCAATCAGTGTGACAACTGTCAGGATAGCAGCCAGACCGTAGAAAACCCATTTACCCGCAGGTACGTGGATTTTCAGATCGTGCATCGCGTGGTGCATACGGTGTAAACCACACCACAGCGGCAGAACGATCATCAGGAACAGGAATACGCGACCAATGAAGCTCTGCGCGAACGCCAGAACGCGCTCGTAGCTCAGCGCATCACCCGGAAATAGCCCCAGTGGCAGCAGAATACCCACCAGCAGGATCATCACCGGCGCAATAATTGCGCTCCACATACCACCGGCCCCGAAGAGGCCCCAGAATACCGGTTCGTCAGAACGCTTTGGATTTGGATTAATCATCTCAGGCTCCTTACCAGTACAGGGCAACAAACAGGATTACGATGGTGGCAACCACAGTTACCGCCCAGAGACTTTTGATAATTGGCTCTGGTCCCATTTTTTCGTCTTTTACAATGATATTGGCTGCTTTTGGTGCCAGCTCAAACCAGGTTTTGGTGTGCAGCAGGGCTGCCGCCAGAGTGATCAGGTTAATGATCACGATAACCGGGTTTTGTAAAAAGTCGACGAATCCCGCCCAGGCTTCCGGGCCATTTTTCAGGGCAAACAGCCCGAAAATCAGTTCAATGCTGAACCACACAGCCGGAACCGCCGTGCCTTCGCGCAGCATGTAAAAGCGATAAAACGGCAATTTTTTCCACCAGGTGGACGTCATTGGCCGTACATACGGTTTACGTTTAGTCGTCATGTTGCACTCCTTAGCGTGGTTTCAGGGTCGCGATAAGAAAGTCTTTCGAACTTTCTACTTTGCCCTGCTGAATGGCCGCAGCCGGATCGACGTGTTTCGGGCAGACTTCGGAGCAGTAGCCCACGAAAGTACAGCTCCATACGCCGTTCTGGCTGTTCAACTGCGCCATACGCTCCTTCTTACCGTGGTCGCGGCTATCTTCGTTATAACGATGCGCCAGCGTAATGGCAGCCGGACCGATGAACTCTGGGTTCAGGCCAAACTGCGGGCACGCGGCGTAGCACAGACCACAGTTGATGCAACCGGAGAACTGGTGATACTTCGCCATCTGCGCCGGGGTCTGGATGTTAGTACCCTGATCCGCGGTGCGGGAGTTGCCGATGATGTACGGTTTGATCGCTTCCAGACTTTCGATGAAGTGGGTCATATCGACCACCAGATCGCGTTCAATCGGGAAGTTAGCTAACGCTTCAACCTTCATACCGTCGGTGTAATCACGCAGGAAGGTTTTACATGCCAGTTTTGGCACGTTGTTAACCATCATGCCGCAGGAACCACAAATCGCCATACGGCAGGACCAGCGGTAGCTCAGGTCCGGTGCCAGGTTGTCTTTGATGTAGCCCAGCGCATCCAGTAATGAGGTAGTTGCGTCATAAGGCACTTCATAGAATGCGCTATGCGGTGCGGTATCGACTTCCGGGTTATAGCGCACCACCTCAATTTTCAGGTTTTTCATCTCAGCCATTCGCCTTCTCCTTCTTATTGGCTGCTTCCGCCTTATCGGCTGCATCCGCTTCGCCACCGTAAACGCGTTTAGCTGGCGGCAGCGTAGTAATCTTCACGTCGCTGTACTCCAGGCGAGTCGTGCCATCAGCATCGCGGAAGGCGAGGGTGTGTTTGAGGAAGTTGACGTCGTCACGCTCGGTGCAACCTTCGTCCAGACGCTGGTGCGCGCCGCGGGACTCTTTACGTGCCATTGCGGAGTGCGCCATACATTCAGCAACGTTCAGACCGTGACCCAGTTCAATGGTGTAGAGCAGGTCGGTGTTGAACACGCTGGAAGTGTCGGTGATGCGCACGCGCTTGAAGCGTTCCTGCAATTCTGCCAGCTTGTCGATGGTTTTCTGCATCAGTTCTGGCGTACGGTAGATACCGCAGCCTTCTTCCATGGCCATGCCCATTTCGTCGCGGATCTTAGCCCAGTTTTCGCCGCCATCCTGGTTAACCAGATCTTTCAGGCGCTGTTCAACGCCAGCAACCTGAGCATTGATTGCTGCATCGTTGCCATTACCGGCAGTAGATGCGCGTTCCATAGCTTGCTCACCGGCCAGACGACCGAAGACCACCAGTTCCGCCAGCGAGTTGGAGCCCAGACGGTTCGCACCGTGCAGACCAACAGAGGAACATTCACCCACGGCGAACAGACCTTTAATGCGGGTTTCACAGTTCTGATCGGTTTCGATACCGCCCATGGTGTAGTGCGCGGTCGGACGTACCGGAATCGGTTCTTTAACCGGATCGACGCCAACGTACGCTTTCGCCAGTTCGCAGATGAACGGCAGACGTTCATGCAGTTTTTTCTCGCCGAGGTGACGCAGGTCGAGATAAACCACATCGCCACGCGGCGTGGAGATAGTGTTGCCTTTACGCCATTCGTGCCAGAAGGCCTGAGAAACTTTGTCGCGTGGACCCAGTTCCATATATTTGTTTTTCGGCTCGCCCAGCGGAGTTTCCGGGCCCATGCCGTAATCTTGCAGATAACGGTAGCCATTTTTGTTGACCAGAATACCACCTTCACCGCGGCAGCCTTCTGTCATCAGGATACCGGAACCTGGCAGACCGGTTGGGTGATACTGAACGAATTCCATGTCACGCAGCGGAACGCCGTGGCTTAGCGCCATACCCATACCGTCACCGGTAACGATGCCGCCGTTGGTGTTGTAACGATAAACGCGACCCGCACCGCCGGTAGCCATAACGACCGCGTTAGCACGGATCTGCACCAGCGTGCCTTCCATCATGTTCATTGCTACCAGGCCGCGAACATGACCATCATCAACCAGAATATCCAGCACGAAATGTTCGTCAAAACGCTGGATCTGCGGGAATTGCAGAGAGGTCTGGAACAGCGTGTGCAGCATATGGAAGCCGGTCTTATCGGCGGCGAACCAGGTACGCTCGATTTTCATGCCGCCGAAGCGACGTACGTTGACGCTACCATCCGGGCGACGGCTCCATGGGCATCCCCACAGTTCCAGTTGGGTCATTTCGGTTGGGCAGTGGTGGACGAAATAATCCACGACATCCTGCTCACACAACCAGTCGCCACCCGCTACTGTATCGTGAAAGTGATATTCGAAGCTGTCATGATCCTGCGCGACAGCGGCGGAGCCCCCTTCTGCAGCAACGGTATGGCTACGCATCGGGTATACTTTTGAGATTAGTGCGATTTTTGCATTTGGATTTGCCTGCGCGGCAGCAATTGCAGCACGTAATCCCGCGCCACCGGCGCCTACAATGGCAAGATCGGCTTGAAAGGTTTGCACGACATTCCTCCAGATTGTTTTTATCCCACAGCCCCGTACTTCAGGGTAAGTGCCTGAAAGTTACGGTCTGCGAACGCTATTCCACTGCTCCTTTATAGGTACAACAGTATAGTCTGATGGATAAGTCTGAAATTTGACGAGATCGATTTTTTTAGTGCGCAAGAGGGCTAAATTATCACTGAAGATGATTAATTTAATTACTAAACCATCAGATCGTGCTTTTTTTAGTCACTGCCCACCGTTGTTTGATTCCTGCGTAAAATTTGTCTCGCCGTCGCGTTGCGAGTAGACTTCGTGCCCTTGTCAAAAACTGGAGATTTAACTATGAGCGAAACGGCATCCTGGCAGCCGAGCGCATCCATTCCTAACTTATTAAAACGCGCGGCGATTATGGCGGAGATCCGTCGTTTCTTTGCCGATCGTGGAGTGCTGGAGGTGGAGACGCCTTGTATGAGCCAGGCGACGGTAACCGATATTCATTTGGTCCCGTTTGAGACACGTTTCGTTGGCCCCGGGCATTCGCAGGGGATGAATCTCTGGTTAATGACCAGCCCGGAATACCATATGAAGCGCCTGCTGGTTGCCGGTTGTGGGCCGGTATTCCAGCTGTGCCGCAGCTTCCGTAATGAAGAGATGGGGCGTTATCACAACCCTGAGTTCACTATGCTTGAGTGGTATCGACCGCACTATGATATGTACCGGTTGATGAACGAGGTGGACGATCTCTTGCAACAGGTGCTGGACTGCCCGGCAGCAGAAAGCCTTTCTTATCAACAAGCTTTCTTGCGTTATCTGGAAATTGACCCACTCTCTGCCGACAAAACGCAACTGCGGGAAGTGGCAGCGAAACTGGATTTGAGCAACGTTGCCGATACTGAAGAAGACCGCGACACGTTGCTACAATTGCTGTTTACCTTTGGCGTAGAGCCAAATATTGGTAAAGAAAAACCGACCTTTGTGTACCACTTTCCAGCCAGCCAGGCATCACTGGCGCAAATCAGTACCGAAGATCATCGGGTCGCTGAACGCTTTGAGGTTTATTATAAAGGTATTGAGCTGGCGAATGGTTTCCATGAATTGACGGATGCCCGTGAGCAGCAACAACGCTTTGAACAAGATAACCGTAAGCGCGCGGCGCGCGGTTTGCCGCAGCACCCCATTGACCAGAATCTGATTGAAGCCTTGAAAGTCGGTATGCCTGACTGTTCCGGCGTGGCATTAGGTGTTGATCGTCTGGTGATGTTGGCGCTGGGCGCGGAGACACTGGCTGAAGTCATCGCCTTTAGCGTTGACCGGGCATAATTCTGAAAAATTACTGAATTAACCGCGAAGAATGGCGTGATAAGCGCCATTCTGTAGCATATGTTTTCATTTTTCCGCTAAAGGCCACAATTTAAGACTGGATATTTGATATCATCCAGGTATCAATTTTGTATTGGTTTTTACGCTGCCCGCTCAATGTTGGGCAGTGCAGTTCAGTGGGCGCGTTTTATACACGCGCTGAAATGAAGGATGGTTTCATGCCTCACACGATAAAAAAGATGAGTCTGATAGGACTCATATTGATGATCTTTACTTCCGTATTTGGATTTGCCAATAGCCCATCGGCTTATTACTTAATGGGTTATAGTGCGATTCCCTTTTATATATTTTCTGCATTGTTATTCTTTATTCCATTCGCCTTAATGATGGCTGAAATGGGCGCTGCTTATCGCAAAGAAGAAGGCGGTATCTATTCATGGATGAATAATAGTGTCGGACCACGTTTTGCCTTCATTGGTACGTTTATGTGGTTTTCCTCTTATATCATCTGGATGGTGAGTACCTCCGCGAAAGTTTGGGTACCGTTCTCAACATTCCTCTATGGTAGCGACATGACCCAGCACTGGCGTATTGCCGGACTGGAGCCTACGCAGGTGGTTGGTCTGCTGGCAGTGGCATGGATGATTCTGGTCACCGTCGTTGCTTCAAAGGGGATTAATAAAATTGCCCGCATTACTGCGGTGGGCGGTATTGCAGTAATGTGTCTGAATTTAGTATTGCTGTTAGTAAGCATTACTATTTTGTTATTAAATGGTGGGCATTTCGCGCAGGATATTAATTTCCTTGCATCACCGAATCCAGGTTATCAGTCCGGTCTGGCAATGCTATCGTTTGTGGTATTTGCTATTTTTGCCTATGGCGGAATTGAAGCGGTTGGTGGTCTGGTCGATAAAACGGAAAATCCAGAAAAGAACTTTGCCAAAGGTATTGTTTTTGCCGCTATTGTTATTTCAATCGGTTATTCGCTGGCAATATTTTTATGGGGCGTCAGCACAAACTGGCAGCAGGTATTAAGTAATGGTTCCGTTAACCTCGGCAATATTACCTATGTGCTGATGAAGAGCCTCGGGGTGACGCTGGGTAACGCACTGCATTTGTCACCAGAAGCGTCATTGTCGCTGGGCGTATGGTTTGCGCGTATTACCGGGCTTTCGATGTTCCTCGCTTATACCGGTGCGTTCTTTACGCTTTGCTATTCACCGCTGAAAGCCATCATCCAGGGAACGCCGAAAGCATTGTGGCCGGAACCGATGACGCGCCTGAATACGATGGGTATGCCGTCTATCGCCATGTGGATGCAGTGCGGGCTGGTTACTGTCTTCATCCTGCTGGTTTCGTTTGGCGGTGGCACCGCATCGGCGTTCTTTAACAAACTGACTCTGATGGCGAACGTGTCTATGACGCTTCCTTACTTGTTCCTCGCGCTGGCTTTCCCATTCTTTAAAGCACGTCAGGATCTCGACAGACCGTTTGTGATTTTCAAAACGCGTATGTCGGCAATGATTGCGACGGTGGTTGTCGTACTGGTTGTGACATTTGCGAACGTCTTCACCATCTTTCAACCTGTGGTTGAAGCCGGAGACTGGGACAGCACATTGTGGATGATTGGCGGCCCTGTCTTCTTCTCGCTGTTAGCGATGGCGATTTACCAGAACTATTGCAGCAGAGTGGCAAAAAATCCGCAGTGGGCGGTGGAATAACCCGATGCCCTATCGTCTGCCTGACGATAGGGCGCAATGACAGGGAATTAGTGGGATTTCGTATGCGCTATAGCGAAATTAAACTACGGGTTATCTTATGAGTGCGCGCACGTTTGTCTTATGCTGCATCTGGTTTGTTGTAGCGATCCCCTAGATAGTCATCACTTCCACGCTGGACAAAGAGTGGATGATTGATGAAGGTGGGGTTAAAAATATCTGCCATGTGCTGGAGTATCTGGAAAATGATGATACCCGCGATGTCGGTGTGATAATGACGTTACCGCTCTTTTTCCCTTTTCTCTGGTTCGCTTTGTGGCGAAAAAAACGCGGCTGGTTTATGTATGCCACCGCGCTTGTGATTTTCGGCTACTGGCTGTGGCAGTTTTTTCTGCGCTATCAGTTTTGTTTGTAGCCGGATGAGACCATCCTGCTACAAAACCTTATATACCGCCGTCCTGGCGCGCTTTAGCCGCAGAGGTCAGCGTTCACCCCGTTTGCTTACCGTTCTGAAGTATGACGAGTATATTATCCAGCTTGCAGTCACTCTGTAAGTTGGGCAAGCGATTTTTATATTAAAAACAATAAATATTCACCTTATATACCCGTGATCATTGAAGATGCTTGATTTTTCAGCAACAGAAGATCATGCTGTCCAACATGAAAATATTCATTACTGAGCAACAAAAAGCTGAACTTGAACGCCTTCATGATTCCAGTCGTGACGGGCGAGTCAGAGATCGTATTAAAGCCATTCTTCTGGTTTCCGAAGGCTGGAGTTCTGCCATGATTGCTCAGGCTTTACGCTTGCATCAGACAACGATTGATCACCATATCAGCGAATTCCTGAATAAAGGAAAACTGAAGCCCGAAAACGGCGGCTCAGACAGCAAACTCAGTGCTGAACAAACGGCCTTTTAATCAGCCAGTTATCCGATAATTTATTTCACCATACCCGCGATGTTATTGCGTTTATCACCCGGACATGGAACATCATTTTCAGCATTCCGGGGATGAATAAGTGGCTGCATCGTAATGGTTTCACCTACAAAAAACCGTCAGGCGTCCCCCATAAATTCAGTGAAGAGAAACAAAGGCAATTCATTGAATATTATGAGGAACTGAAAATAACTGTGGGTGATGAACCGGTTCTTTTTATTGATGGAGTCCATCCGACTCAGGCCACTAAAATCAGCTATGGCTGGATACGTAAAGGCCAGAAAAAAGCAGTAAAAACAACAGGCTGCCGCACACGCCTGAATATCATGGGGGCGCTGAATCTGAAAGCACTGACGTCACCGCTAATCTGCGAATATAAAACCATTCATGAATATAATGTATCCCGTTTTTCTGTCTTTTTTAACCAGACGCTGCCGGATATAGCGGACTCTCTGACATCCCGAATTAACGATCACTTTCAGGTGCTCACACCCGCATCTTGAGGTTTATTGGGTATATATGTTTTATCTTGATTATCTTAAGTCGAACCCTTTTTTATATTTTTTGTCTGTCCCATCACAAATCAGTTTTTCTGATGATAGTACTATTCTTCATTCTGGGAATGATTTTAATAAGGGACTTTAAATGAATAATCTTATTTTTTGCGAAGTTGATGAATTAGGCTTTCCTAAATGGAATGGCATTGATTATTTTCGATGGCGTTTTCTTCCGACTAATTGGACATTCAGCACGGGGACTGCACACTTATGGTTATATAAAACATCATGGTTGATTTATCACCGTGATATGTTGTGGCAATATGCCAAAGAGGCGCAAATCCCGTTATTATTACTTGCGGGCGTTGCGGCTGCTGAGGTTGGCGGAATGCCAGAAAGATTTAAACCAGTGGGGGTGCTGCAATTAAAAATAATCCTAGAGGCCGTTTCAAAGAGAGGAGGCAATACCTACTCAAACTCTACTTCAGTCGGTTCTGTCGCAATACAGTTAGGCGTTGCAGCCAGGACTATAGGGATACATCCAGATCTTTTGTCATCCTTTGAGCAGTTCCAACTTTCCCAGTGCTTACTAAATGACCGCTTCAACATTAGAGTGGTAGCATTTCATTTACGAGACCTTATACATTATGACTATCCGGAAATAGGTGACACCACTAATTTAACGGATGAGCAGTTAATTGTAGTCGGCTCCCGATACAACCGTGGTATTGAAAGAAATAAACAAGATATTATAGACTCCATTGCAGCACCGAAAGGATCCCATCAGAGAGAATACAGTGAATATGGTCGACGTATTCTTGAAAAGAAAACTGCTTTAATGAAAATAATGAATAATCTATGATGAACTGGAAATCATTTTCCCTTAACCTTATCTGGTTTGTTATAAGCATATTTTGGATAGATTTTTTATCTGTTCAAGACAAAGAGTGGTTTATCGACGGTAGAGGAATTAATAATGTTTGTGATGTTATGACATATCTTGAGAATGATGATATTCGCCCAGTTGGTATTATAATGACCTTACCATTATTCATCCCATATATTTATGCTGTTATTTGGAAGAAACAGCACTCTCTTTGGCAATATTTTGTTATTTCAATAATGCTCTTCTATTGGCTGTGGCAGTTTTCCCTGCGCTATCTGTTTTGTTGGTGAGCCGGATGAGACTATCCGGCTACAAAACCTTATAAACTTCCCGCCTGACGACCTTTGCCCGCAGACGTCAGCGTTCTCCCCGTTTGTTTACCGTTGAGGCTTTCCAGACGCATCTGGAAGGGCGGGAATGGCATATCGATACCGTGGGCATGGAAGCCTGCCAGAATTAGCTGGTGGATCTCATGGCGTAGCGGCATACGGTGACCCATCTCAGCGGCGTAAATACGCAGCTCGAAAATCTGAATCCCCTGTTGCAGATCCACCAGGAAGACTTCCGGTGCCGGGTTGTCGATCACCAGCGAGCAGCGACGCGCTGCGGTGAGCAGGATTTCCGTCACTTCTTCACTGTTGGCATCGGCAGGGGCCGGAATCGTCAACACCACGCGCGTGACCGAGTCAGAGAGCGACCAGTTGATAAACTGCTCGGTAATAAACGCCTTGTTCGGCACGATTATCTCTTTACGGTCCCAGTCGCTGATGGTGGTGGCGCGGGTGTTAATTTTCGTCACGCTACCAGTAAGATCGCGGATCGTTACCGTATCGCCAATGCGAATCGGTTTTTCGAACAGGATGATCAGGCCAGAGATAAAGTTGGCGAAAATTTCCTGCAAACCAAAACCGAGACCAACACCGAGCGCGGCGACCAGCCACTGCAATTTCGACCACTCAATACCAATCATTGAGAAGCCGACCAGCCCGCCAATCAGCATCAGCAGATATTTGGTGATGGTGGTGATGGCGTAGCCCGTACCCGGCGTTAAATCCAGGTGCTGCAAAATCGCCAGTTCCAGCAGCGCGGGCAGGTTGCGCACCAGCTGCGTGGTGATGATAAACACCAGAATGGCAATCAGCACCGCACCGAGGGTAATCGGCTCCAGACTTTCTACGCCCTGTACCGTGGAGGTGACATCCCACAGCGAAATATTTTCGAGGAAGCCGAAAGCGGAATGGATTTCTGACCACAGCACAATGACCGAAAGCAGGGCGATCAACATCAAAATTGAGCGCACCAGCCGCAAGGATTGCGCACTGATGGCATCGAGATCGACTTCGCTTTCATCTACTTCAATTGCCCCTTCCGGGCTACTGTGATGATGCGCTTCCTCTTCGCCACGCGCACGTTGCGCTAACATCTCTGCCCGGCGATGCTTCGCCCGGTCAAACGCCAGCCTGCGGCGCTGGATCAGCATCCAGCGGCGGATAACGTGATAAACCACTAGTAGCAGGAACCAGATGGCAACCGAGGTTTCAAGCCTCGCTAACAGTGCCTGCGCCGTTGCCAGATAACCCACCGCCGACGCCAGAATGGCAACCAGCGGTGCGCCAATCATCATGTTCCACAGCATATGGTTGGTAATGTTGTCACCGCTGCCTTCTTTGTTGAGATACAGCGGGATCCCGGCCTTTTTCAGACTGAGAGTGACCACCGCCAGCGCACCGCAAATGAGGATAAAGCAAAGCCGTCCCAGCGAACCGGAAAACTCGCGGTCGTCGAGATTATCGAACATCATCAGCGCCATAATCAGCGGCACGATAAGCCCAATGCTCATCAGGTAGTAGCGCATCCCACGGGAAACCCGTTCGCGCGGCCAGCCAAAATGAGCGATAAATAAGCCGTTCGGGCGGGCAAAGGTAGCGCAAATCATCACTACCCATAGCAGCGGTACGGTGGCTGTTACGCCATCACCAATCGCTACCGCCAGCGGATAAGGCCACGCCTCGCGCAAGCCGTAACCCAGCGTCATCCACAGCACCGGTAGCGGTGACGCGACGAGAATCGACCAGAAAAGAGTGCGTAACGTCAGCCAGAAGTGATCCTGAGTCACTTTGCCGACTTTCGCCGCCGAACGTTCAAGAAAACGGGTGAAATAGCGGCGTGAGTAAATACTGCAACCGACCAGAATCAACGCGCCAAACAGCGGTAAAATTGTCTCTTTACTGGTCAGCATCATCACACTGGCTTTGCCCAACTGACTGAAGGTGTCCAGCGAAATGAGACGACGCAGATCCTGGGCGATTTCCAGCGGCCAGGCGATGGTCATTGGGCGCACGTCAGAGGTCCAGAACAGATAGCGGTGCGTCGCTTCATTCACCTCTTTCAGCGCATCCTCCAGTTGCCCGTTGGAGACTTTCAGCTTGGTCAGTTCCAGCAGTAGCGTGTCTCCACCCTGCAACAATGAGTTCAGCAACTCACGCTGAGTGCGTAGCTGTGCTTCCAGAATACGGTTTTGCTCGGCGGTCAGCGGCTGACCGTCGGCCTGATGAATTTGCCTTAGCTGCGGCTGTTTATTAAGCAGATCCTCATAACGTAACCGTTGCACACGCAACTGCGCCATTTCGGTATCAAGTTGTTGTGGTTTTGGCATTTCCGGCAGCCGTGCCACCTGCGCCCGCAACGCTTCGCCGAGCAGGTTGGACGAGCCCAGCCATTGCGACTGTTCACGCAGCGTATTCAACGCCTGCCGGACCTGTAACGTCTGGCTGGCAGCCTGACGCTGTTGCGAGGCAACGAGATCCATCCGCTGCGCCTGTTGATTCAGCGCTGCCGATAGTTCGCGGTTAATTTTGAATTGCGCGACGATATCTTTCGGCAAATCGGCACTGTTTTCTGCCAGTAATTCGGTACTTTCCAGCGCCCGCTCCGCCTCAAGCTGACGTTGGCTGTTCAACTGATTACGTAAGGCCTGCAAATATGCATCCAGTTGCTGGCTCTCTTTTTCCGCCAGCTCTGAGCGTAAACGCGCTAATTCCTGGCGGTTATTGGCGGACAGCTGCGCCAGTTCCAGTTCATCGACGAGCGCTTTCAGGCGTGCGGAGTCAGACTGCAACGCGAAATTTTGTGCCTGATTGAGCGGGGAATTGCCGGTAAGCGTCCCCAGGCGGCGCTCGATTTCATTTAACTGACGGCGGGCATCGGTTTGCTGTTGCGGCAGTTGATTCAGCGAATCGGCAATCTCGCGGGCGCGTTCCTGCTCTTGCTGGGCCTGACGGCTTTTATCCAGCAACTGGCTGCTGACCTGGAGAATTTCCTGATTCAGCGCGTCGGTAGACATTCCCGGTGACACGCTGCGCGGCTCGTCACGCATGTTGTTTAATTGCGCGCGCAGAGTAGCGGAGAGTTTCGGATAATTATCAATGACTTCTTGATATTGCTTGATGCGCTCAAGGGAACCTTTTCGTTCCTCAAGCGCATTTAAGGCAGACTGGAGCGCCTCTACGACTTCCGGTTGCGCGGGTTTCGCCGCTTTTGCCTGCTCCAGTTCTTGTGAGATTTGTTTGCTATCGGGGGCCGTCGCGGCGTACGCCCCCCAACTGAGGCACCAGGCCATCAGAAAAGTGATAATCAGGCGCACGTCAGCGTTTCCTTTGATGGATTAGACCTGGTCTTTTTTGTCGTCAACCAATGGGCTGGCGTCGTGTTCTGCTTCGATCTCTTCAGCAGGAAGCGGGGCGGGTTCAGCGTCTGGCGTAACAAAGGTTTCGGTAGATACTGCCAGCGGCTGGCCAATTTTCGTGACAGACAGGCTTTCCAGTTGCTCAACCAGATTCACTTTACCCGGTGCAAACAGGTTGATAACGGTGGAACCGAGTTTAAAGCGACCCATTTCCTGGCCTTTCAGCAGTGCCACAGAACCGTCGTTTTCCCCGGCAGGCCAGGTCCAGCGCTTGATGATACCTTCGCGCGGCGGCGTAATGGTGCCCGCCCAGACCGTCTCAATGCTGCCTACAATCGTCGCCCCGACCAGAATCTGCGCCATTGGGCCAAATTCGGTATCGAACAGGCAGATCACGCGTTCGTTACGGGCAAACAGATTCGGCACGTTCTGAGCGGTGAGATGGTTAACGGAAAAGAGATCGCCCGGCACGTAGATCATCTCACGCAGAATACCGTTGCACGGCATGTGTACGCGGTGGTAGTCACGCGGGGAGAGGTAAGTGGTCACAAACGTACCGTTGCGGAACAGGTCCGCCATCAGATAGTTGCCTGCCAGCAGGGCTTCGAGGCTGTAGTTGTGGCCTTTGGCTTGCAGGATTTTATCTTCTTCGATTTTACCCAACTGGCTGATAACGCCATCGGCAGGCATAACCAGTACATTCGGATCGGTATCGATTGGGCGTACTTCGTCACGCAGCGGACGGACAAAGAATTCGTTAAAGGTGCGGTAGCTGGCGGTATCCGGCTTTTGCGCCTCTTTCATGTCGACCTTGTAGTATTTAACGAACAGATCGATAACCAGTTTTGTCAGCCATCCTGCCCGCTTGCTTGCGCCCCAACCCGCCAGGCGAGTAAGCCATAGTTTCGGCAGAATGTACTGTAGCGAAAGTTTAAATGAATTTAACAAGGTAGCCTCCAGGCCATTGTTTTGTCGTTCCTGATCCGGCCTACATGCCGGATCCTGAAAAAAGGGGACGATTCTAACGACGGTTAGCTTAATTGTCAGTCATCCGTATCAGAAAAGTTTTTACGCGTTTTTACCTGCGCCATGCTTTCCAGAATACGGTGATAGTTTTCGAAACGGGTTTCCGCGATTTTCCCTTCCTCAACCGCTTCCCGGATAGCGCAGCCCGGATCGGTATCGTGTTTGCAATCGCGATATTTACACAGACCTAAGTAGTCATGGAATTCGACAAAGCCCTGAGTGATTTGTTCCGGCTCCAGGTGCCAGAGGCCGAACTCACGCACTCCTGGGGAGTCAATCACATCACCGCCGTGCGGGAAGTGATACAGCCGAGCGGCGGTCGTGGTGTGCTGACCGAGACCCGAGTTGTCAGAGACATCGTTGGTCAGGATCTCTTTTTGCAGCCCCAGCAGCGCGTTCAGCAGGCTGGATTTACCGACGCCAGACTGCCCGGCAAAAATGCTGATGCGCCCGGTCAACGCCTCTTCCAGCGGTTTCAGCCCATCCTGAGTATGACTGGAAACCATCAATACGCGATAACCGATATTGCGGTAGATATCCATCTGCTCGTTGACGAACTCCATGCCTTCGTCGTCCAGCAGGTCTATCTTGTTGAGCACAATAATCGGCTCAATCTGCAAGGTTTCGCAGGCCACCAGGTAACGGTCGATAATATTGAGCGACAGCTCCGGCAAAATGGCGGAGACAATGACAATCTGGTCGATGTTGGCGGCAATAGGTTTCACGCCGTCGTAGAAATCCGGACGCGTCAACACCGAGGTGCGCTCATGCACCGCTTCCACGATCCCTTTGACATTTACTCCTTCCGCCGCCGGTTTACCCGGACGCCAGACTACGCGGTCGCCGGTCACCAGCGAACGGATGGTACGGCGAATATTGCAGCGGTGAACGTCGCCATCTGCGGATTCCACATCAGCGTGCATACCAAAGCGGCTGATGACGATACCTTCATCAGGCTCGCCAAACAGATTGTCGTCGTAGTCGGGCTTCTCCTTAGACGTTTTAAGACGACGCTGGTGATTGGCGTTCACGCGGCGCTGCTGGCCTTTGGAGAGTTTATTTTTACTCAATCGTACAGACTCCTGGTCGCCCCTGATGGGCAAAACATCTATGATACACGCAATTGTGGATCAATATAGTCACTGTGAATGGGTGGAAAATAGCATGAGTGCCAATGAAAACAACCTGATTTGGATCGATCTTGAGATGACCGGTCTGGATCCCGAGCGCGATCGCATTATTGAGATTGCCACGCTGGTGACCGATGCCAACCTGAATATTCTGGCAGAAGGGCCGACCATTGCAGTACATCAGTCCGATGAACAGCTGGCGCTGATGGATGACTGGAACGTGCGCACCCATACCGCCAGCGGGCTGGTGGAGCGCGTGAAAGCGAGCACGATGGGCGATCGTGAAGCTGAACTGGCAACGCTCGAATTCTTAAAACAGTGGGTGCCTGCGGGAAAATCGCCGATTTGTGGTAACAGCATCGGTCAGGACCGTCGCTTCCTGTTTAAATACATGCCGGAGCTGGAAGCCTACTTCCACTACCGCTATCTCGATGTTAGCACCCTGAAAGAGCTGGCGCGCCGCTGGAAGCCGGAAATTCTTGACGGCTTTACCAAGCAGGGGACGCATCAGGCGATGGATGATATCCGTGAATCGGTGGCGGAGCTGGCTTACTACCGCGAGCATTTTATCAAGCTGTAAAATTTTTCCTGGTCACGTAAGCGCCGGAATCCACTTGCGGCGGCGTGATTTTGACGCTAAATTGAACGTCTTGCTGATAATTTCAGCACTTGAGATAAAAACTCAAAAAAAATTTTTTAGGGGGGTTGCAGAGGGAAAGATTTCTCGTATAATGCGCCTCCCGTAACGACGCAGAAATGCGAAAATTACGAAAGCAAAATTAAGTAGTACGCGGGAATAGCTCAGTTGGTAGAGCACGACCTTGCCAAGGTCGGGGTCGCGAGTTCGAGTCTCGTTTCCCGCTCCAAAATTTGAAAAGTGCTGCAAAGCACAGACCACCCAAGCGGGAATAGCTCAGTTGGTAGAGCACGACCTTGCCAAGGTCGGGGTCGCGAGTTCGAGTCTCGTTTCCCGCTCCAAAATTTGAAAAGTGCTGCAAAGCACAGACCACCCAAGCGGGAATAGCTCAGTTGGTAGAGCACGACCTTGCCAAGGTCGGGGTCGCGAGTTCGAGTCTCGTTTCCCGCTCCAAATTCTTCTCTCAATAAAATATCCACAGCGACGCGATGCGGTATTGCTGGTTTTTGTTGTCTCTGACAAACTCTTGTAAACAGAGTTATCCACAGCCTCAGGCCGTAATCTTAATTTCAAAGAAACTTCGCACGGTGAATAGTATTTTTTTAACCTATTGATAGATAAGTTAAAAATTAAGATTTCGTTTTGTCGTATCGATCACTTGACGATTTTTTCCGGCTTGAATTGCAATGCGTTTTTATTTTTATTCACAAGCTGTGGATGAATCAGGCGTCACGCGGTAACCCTTTTTCAATCACCCGAACCAGACGCTGTTTTTTCGGTAATTGCACTTCGACCACGCACGCATTTCGCCTCTCGATTTGCTGCGCAATCGCCCACGCTATGTGCTCATCAAGAAGTGGGTGCTCACCTTTACGACTTTCCAGCGCCGCCAGAATCGTTTCATCCCAGGGCGCATTGCCTAAGGCTACGGCAATATTACGCAGCCAACGCAGGTGACCTATACGGCGAATCGCCGAACCTTCCGTGACTTTTAAAAACTTCTCTTCACTCCAGGCGAATAACTCAATGAGTTCCGGTGCGTGTAGCGGCTTACGCGGGCTGAAATCGTCTTCTGTAGTGAGTTGCGAATAGCGATTCCACGGGCAGATAAGCTGGCAGTCATCGCAACCGTAAATACGGTTTCCCATTAACGGTCGCAACTCTTCCGGGATCGCCCCTTCCAGTTCGATGGTGAGATAAGAGATACAGCGGCGAGCATCGACGGTATATGGCTCGACGATGGCACCGGTCGGGCAAATCGTCATACAGGCCACGCATTTACCGCATCCTTCCTCGACTGGTTGATCCACGGGCAGCGGAATATCGACCAGCAATTCGCCTAAAAAAAAGAACGAACCGGCCTCGCGATTGAGGATAAGTGAGTGCTTACCTGTCCAGCCAAGACCTGCTTTTTCAGCTAACGGGCGCTCGAGAATAGGCGCAGAATCGACAAACGGTCTAAAATTCAGCGAAACACAATGTTGCTGAATCATCTCGCCCAGCTTTTTGAGTCGGTTGCGCAGAAGCTTGTGATAGTCACGGCCCAGCGCATAACGGCTAACATAGCCGAGTTTGGGATTTTTCAGCGTGCTGGCAAATGCGGCGTTAGCAGGAAGGTAATTCATCCGCACGCTGATCACGCGCAGCGTACCGGGCAATAATTCGTGAGGACGAGCACGCAGCATACCGTGACGCGCCATCCAGTCCATTTCGCCGTGGTATTGTTTGTCCAGCCATGCTTGCAGTTTGGGCTCGGACGCGCTGAGATCGGTATCGGTAATACCTACCTGCTGAAAGCCCAGTTCCAGCCCCCACTGTTTAATTTTTTGCGCTAACTGATTGAGATCGAGGGGCTCTGACATGACGGACCATACAATGAAGAAAAACCCCATAAGTATACCACACACCGTCTGGTACGCCGACGATATCCGCCGCGGAGAACGCGAGGCGGCAGATGCGCTGGGGCTCACACTCTATGAGCTGATGCTTCGCGCTGGCGAAGCCGCATTCCAGGTGTGTCGTTCGGCTTATCCTGACGCCCGCCACTGGCTGGTGCTGTGCGGTCATGGTAATAACGGCGGCGATGGCTACGTGGTCGCGCGACTGGCCAAAGCGGTCGGTATTGATGTCACGCTGCTGGCCCAGGAAAGTGACAAACCGTTGCCGGAAGAGGCCGCGCTGGCACGCGAAGCATGGTTAAACGCGGGAGGCGAGATCCATGCTTCGAATATTGTCTGGCCCGAATCGGTAGATCTGATTGTTGATGCGCTGCTCGGCACCGGCTTGCAGCAAGCGCCTCGTGAATCCATTAGCCAGTTAATCGACCACGCTAATTCCCATCCTGCGCCGATTGTGGCGGTTGATATCCCTTCCGGCCTGCTGGCTGAAACTGGCGCTACGCCAGGCGCGGTGATTAACGCCGATCACACCATCACTTTTATTGCGCTGAAACCAGGCTTGCTCACTGGAAAAGCGCGGGATGTTACAGGACAACTGCATTTTGACTCACTGGGGCTGGATAGCTGGCTGGCAGGTCAGGAGACGAAAATTCAGCGGTTTTCGGCAGAACAACTTTCTCACTGGCTGAAACCGCGTCGCCCGACTTCGCATAAAGGCGATCACGGGCGGCTGGTGATTATCGGTGGCGATCACGGCACGGCGGGGGCTATTCGTATGACGGGGGAAGCGGCGCTGCGTGCTGGTGCTGGTTTAGTCCGAGTACTGACCCGCAGTGAGAACATTGCGCCGCTGCTGACTGCACGACCAGAATTGATGGTGCATGAACTGACTATGGACTCTCTTACCGAAAGCCTGGAATGGGCCGATGTGGTGGTGATTGGTCCCGGTCTGGGCCAGCAAGAGTGGGGGAAAAAAGCCCTGCAAAAAGTTGAGAATTTTCGCAAACCGATGTTGTGGGATGCCGATGCATTGAACCTGCTGGCAATCAATCCCGATAAGCGTCACAATCGCGTGATCACGCCGCATCCTGGCGAGGCCGCACGGTTGTTAGGCTGTTCCGTAGCAGAAATTGAAAGTGACCGCTTACATTGCGCCAAACGTCTGGTACAACGTTATGGCGGCGTAGCGGTGCTGAAAGGTGCCGGAACCGTGGTCGCCGCCCATCCTGACGCTTTAAGCATTATTGATGCCGGAAATGCAGGCATGGCGAGCGGCGGCATGGGCGATGTGCTCTCTGGTATTATTGGCGCATTGCTTGGGCAAAAACTGTCGCCGTATGATGCCGCCTGTGCAGGCTGTGTCGCGCACGGTGCGGCAGCTGACGTACTGGCGGCGCGTTTTGGAACGCGCGGGATGCTGGCAACCGATCTCTTTTCCACGCTACAGCGTATTGTTAACCCGGAAGTGACTGATAAAAACCATGATGAATCGAGTAATTCCGCTCCCTGATGAGCAGGCAACATTAGACCTGGGCGAGCGGGTAGCGAAAGCCTGCGATGGCGCAACCGTAATCTATCTGTATGGCGATTTAGGCGCAGGTAAAACCACCTTTAGCCGGGGCTTTTTACAGGCTCTGGGTCATCAGGGTAATGTCAAAAGCCCCACTTATACGCTGGTCGAACCCTATACGCTCGACAATTTAATGGTTTATCACTTTGATTTGTACCGCCTTGCCGATCCCGAGGAGCTGGAGTTTATGGGGATCCGCGATTATTTTGCCAACGATGCCATCTGCCTGGTGGAGTGGCCACAACAAGGTACAGGTGTTCTTCCTGACCCGGATGTCGAAATACACATTGATTATCAGGCACAAGGCCGTGAGGCGCGCGTGAGTGCGGTTTCCTCTGCGGGTGAATTGTTGCTGGCGCGTTTAGCCGGTTAACCTTTGAAAGGTGGCGGGATGATGTATCGCATCAGAAATTGGTTGGTAGCGACGTTGCTGCTGCTGTGCGCGCAGGTGGGTGCCGCGACGCTCTCTGATATTCAGGTTTCTAACGGCAACCAACAGGCGCGGATAACGTTGAGTTTTATTGGCGATCCTGATTATGCGTTTAGCCATCAAAGCAAACGCACCGTGGCGCTCGATATCAAACAAACGGGGGTAATTCAGGGGCTGCCGTTGTTGTTTAGCGGCAATAATCTGGTGAAGGCGATTCGCTCCGGAACGCCTAAAGATGCACAAACGCTACGGCTGGTGGTCGATCTCACCGAAAACGGTAAAACCGAAGCGGTGAAGCGGCAGAATGGCAGCAATTACACTGTTGTCTTTACGATTAACGCCGATGCGCCGCCACCGCCTCCGCCAGTGGTTGCGAAACGCGTTGAAACGCCTGCGGTTGTCGCACCGCGCGCCAGCGAACCGGCGCGCAATCCGTTTAAAACCGAAAGTAACCGCACTACGGGGGTTATCAGCAGTAATACGGTAACGCGTCCGGCAACGCGCGCGACGGCTAACACAGGCGATAAAATTATCATCGCTATTGATGCCGGACACGGCGGTCAGGACCCTGGCGCTATCGGCCCCGGTGGTACGCGGGAGAAAAATGTCACCATCGCCATCGCGCGTAAATTGCGTACTTTGCTCAATGACGATCCGATGTTTAAAGGCGTTTTAACCCGTGACGGGGATTACTTTATCTCGGTGATGGGGCGCAGCGATGTGGCACGTAAGCAAAACGCCAATTTCCTCGTGTCGATTCACGCTGATGCCGCACCGAACCGCAGTGCGACTGGCGCTTCCGTATGGGTGCTCTCTAACCGTCGTGCAAACAGCGAGATGGCAAGCTGGCTGGAACAGCATGAGAAACAGTCGGAGCTACTGGGCGGAGCGGGCGATGTGCTGGCGAACAGTCAGTCTGACCCCTATTTAAGCCAGGCGGTGCTGGATTTACAGTTCGGTCATTCCCAGCGGGTAGGGTATGATGTAGCGACCAGTATGATCAGTCAGTTGCAACGCATTGGCGAAATTCATAAACGTCGACCAGAACACGCCAGCCTTGGCGTTCTGCGTTCGCCGGATATCCCATCAGTACTGGTCGAAACCGGTTTTATCAGCAACAACAGCGAAGAACGTTTGCTGGCGAGCGACGATTACCAACAACAGCTGGCAGAAGCCATTTATAAAGGTCTGCGCAATTATTTCCTTGCGCATCCGATGCAATCTGCGCCGCAGGGTGCAACGGCACAAACGGCCAGTACGGTGACGACGCCAGATCGCACGCTGCCAAACTAAGGACGATTGATGCCAATTCAGGTCTTACCGCCACAACTGGCGAACCAGATTGCCGCAGGTGAGGTGGTCGAGCGACCTGCGTCGGTAGTCAAAGAACTGGTGGAAAACAGCCTCGATGCAGGTGCGACGCGTATCGATATTGATATCGAACGCGGTGGGGCGAAACTTATCCGCATTCGTGATAACGGCTGCGGTATCAAAAAAGATGAGCTGGCGCTGGCGCTGGCTCGTCATGCCACCAGTAAAATCGCCTCTCTGGACGATCTCGAAGCCATTATCAGCCTGGGCTTTCGCGGTGAGGCGCTGGCGAGTATCAGTTCGGTTTCCCGCCTGACGCTCACTTCACGCACCGCAGAACAACAGGAAGCCTGGCAGGCCTATGCCGAAGGGCGCGATATGGACGTGACGGTTAAACCGGCGGCGCATCCGGTGGGAACGACGCTGGAGGTGCTGGATCTGTTCTACAACACCCCGGCGCGGCGCAAATTCCTGCGCACCGAGAAAACCGAATTTAACCATATCGATGAAATTATTCGCCGCATTGCGCTGGCGCGTTTCGACGTCACGATCAACCTGTCGCATAACGGTAAAATTGTGCGTCAGTACCGCGCAGTGCCGGAAGGCGGGCAAAAAGAACGGCGCTTAGGCGCGATTTGCGGCACCGCTTTTCTCGAACAAGCGCTGGCGATTGAATGGCAACACGGCGATCTCATGCTGCGCGGCTGGGTGGCCGATCCAAATCACACTACGCCCGCACTGGCGGAAATTCAGTATTGCTACGTGAATGGTCGCATGATGCGCGATCGCCTGATCAATCACGCGATCCGCCAGGCCTGCGAAGACAAACTGGGGGCCGATCAGCAACCGGCATTTGTGCTGTATCTGGAGATCGACCCACATCAGGTGGACGTCAACGTGCACCCCGCCAAACACGAAGTGCGTTTTCATCAGTCGCGTCTGGTGCATGACTTTATCTATCAGGGCGTGCTGAGCGTGTTACAGCAGCAACTGGAAACACCGCTACCGCTGGACGATGAACCCCAACCTGCACCGCGTGCTATTCCGGAAAACCGCGTGGCGGCGGGGCGCAATCATTTTGCTGAACCGGCAGTTCGTGAGCCAGTAGCTCCGCGTTACACTCCTGCGCCCTCCTCAGGCAGTCGTCCGGCTGCCCCCTGGCCGAATGCGCAGCCAGGCTACCAGAAACAGCAAGGTGAAGTGTATCGCCAGCTTTTGCAAACGCCCGCGCCGATGCAAAAACCAAAAGCGCCAGAACCGCAGGAACCTGCACTTGCGGCGAACAGTCAGAGTTTTGGTCGGGTACTGACTATCGTCCATTCCGACTGTGCGTTGCTGGAGCGCGACGGCAACATTTCACTTTTAGCCTTGCCAGTGGCAGAACGTTGGCTGCGTCAGGCGCAACTGACGCCGGGTGAAGCGCCAGTTTGCGCCCAGCCGTTGCTGATTCCGCTGCGGCTAAAAGTTTCTGGCGAAGAAAAATCGGCATTAGAAAAAGCGCAGTCTGCCCTGGCGGAATTGGGTATTGATTTCCAGTCCGATGCACAGCATGTGACCATCAGGGCCGTGCCTTTACCCTTACGCCAACAAAATTTACAAATCTTGATTCCTGAACTGATAGGCTACCTGGCGAAGCAGTCCGTATTCGAACCTGGCAATATTGCGCAGTGGATTGCACGAAATCTGATGAGCGAACATGCGCAGTGGTCAATGGCACAGGCCATAACCCTGCTGGCGGACGTGGAACGGTTATGTCCGCAACTTGTGAAAACGCCGCCGGGTGGTCTGTTACAATCTGTTGATTTACATCCGGCGATAAAAGCCCTGAAAGATGAGTGATATCAGTAAGGCGAGCCTGCCTAAGGCGATTTTTTTGATGGGGCCGACGGCCTCCGGTAAAACGGCGTTAGCCATTGAGCTGCGTAAAATTTTACCAGTAGAGTTGATAAGCGTTGATTCTGCCCTTATTTACAAAGGGATGGATATCGGGACGGCGAAGCCGAACGCTGAAGAGTTACTCGCCGCGCCGCACCGATTGCTGGATATTCGCGATCCGTCGCAGGCTTACTCGGCTGCTGATTTTCGCCGCGATGCGCTGGCGGAAATGGCCGATATCACCGCAGCGGGGCGGATCCCACTGTTAGTGGGCGGTACGATGTTGTATTTCAAGGCATTGCTGGAAGGGTTGTCGCCGCTACCGTCGGCAGACCCGGAAGTGCGGGCCAGAATTGAGCAACAGGCGGCAGAGCAAGGTTGGGAGTCATTGCATCGTCAACTTCAGGAGATCGATCCGGTTGCGGCAGCAAGGATTCATCCAAATGATCCACAAAGGCTTTCCCGGGCACTGGAAGTTTTTTTCATTTCGGGTAAAACTTTAACGGAACTGACGCAAACGTCAGGAGACGCTCTACCGTATCAGGTGCATCAGTTCGCCATCGCCCCGGCGAGTCGTGAACTGCTCCATCAACGAATTGAGCAGCGTTTTCATCAGATGTTGGCTTCAGGTTTTGAAGCAGAAGTCCGGGCGCTTTTTGCCCGAGGAGATTTGCATACGGACTTGCCTTCCATTCGTTGCGTGGGTTATCGCCAGATGTGGTCTTACCTTGAAGGCGAAATCTCATACGATGAAATGGTTTATCGAGGTGTTTGCGCCACGAGACAGTTGGCGAAGCGGCAGATAACCTGGCTGCGTGGTTGGGAAGGGGTTCACTGGCTTGACAGTGAAAAACCAGAACAAGCGCGTGACGAAGTATTACAGGTTGTTGGTGCTATCGCAGGCTGAATGTGTACAATTGAGACGTATCGTGCGCAATTTTTTCAGAATCGAAAGGTTCAAAGTACAAATAAGCATATAAGGAAAAGAGAGAATGGCTAAGGGGCAATCTTTACAAGATCCGTTCCTGAACGCACTGCGTCGGGAACGTGTTCCAGTTTCTATTTATTTGGTGAATGGTATTAAGCTGCAAGGGCAAATCGAGTCTTTTGATCAGTTCGTGATCCTGTTGAAAAACACGGTCAGCCAGATGGTTTACAAGCACGCGATTTCTACTGTTGTCCCGTCTCGCCCGGTTTCTCATCACAGTAACAACACCGGTGGCGGTACCAGCAGTAACTACCATCATGGTAGCAGCGCGCAGAATACTTCCGCGCAACAGGACAGCGAAGAAACCGAATAAGGTTTCGGGCTGTTTTTTTTACACGGGGAGCCAGCGATCCTGCGTTCCCCGCTGATCTATTTAGAGGGTTATACGCTTGTTTGACCGTTATGATGCTGGTGAGCAGGCGGTACTGGTACACATCTATTTTACGCAAGACAAAGATATGGAAGACCTCCAGGAGTTTGAATCTCTGGTCTCTTCCGCCGGTGTCGAAGCATTGCAGGTGATTACCGGTAGCCGTAAAGCGCCGCACCCAAAGTATTTTGTAGGTGAAGGTAAAGCAGTTGAAATTGCGGAAGCTGTCAAAGCGACGGGTGCTTCGGTCGTTCTTTTTGACCATGCCCTGAGCCCGGCGCAAGAGCGTAACCTGGAGCGTTTGTGCGAGTGTCGTGTTATCGACCGCACCGGCCTTATTTTAGATATTTTCGCCCAACGTGCGCGTACCCATGAGGGTAAGTTGCAGGTTGAGCTGGCGCAGTTGCGCCATCTGGCTACGCGCCTGGTGCGTGGCTGGACCCACCTTGAAAGACAGAAAGGCGGGATAGGTTTGCGTGGTCCGGGTGAAACCCAGCTCGAAACCGACCGTCGTTTGTTGCGTAATCGCATCGTGCAGATACAGTCGCGCCTGGAAAGAGTTGAAAAGCAGCGTGAGCAGGGGCGGCAATCGCGTATCAAAGCCGACGTTCCTACTGTTTCGCTGGTGGGATATACCAACGCCGGTAAATCTACCCTTTTCAATCGCATCACCGAAGCGCGGGTCTACGCGGCAGACCAGTTGTTTGCCACCCTCGACCCGACGTTGCGGCGTATTGACGTCGCGGATGTCGGTGAAACCGTACTTGCAGATACCGTAGGGTTTATTCGCCACCTGCCGCACGATCTGGTGGCGGCATTTAAAGCCACGTTACAAGAGACGCGGCAAGCCACATTACTGCTGCACGTCATTGACGCGGCGGATGTGCGTGTACAAGAAAACATCGAAGCGGTGAATACGGTTCTTGAAGAGATCGACGCTCACGAGATCCCAACCCTGCTGGTGATGAACAAGATCGATATGCTGGAAGATTTCGAACCGCGTATTGATCGGGACGAAGAGAACAAACCGATCCGTGTCTGGCTTTCCGCACAGACCGGAGCGGGGATACCACAGCTTTTTCAGGCTTTGACGGAGCGGCTTTCCGGCGAGGTGGCGCAGCATACATTGCGTCTGCCACCGCAGGAAGGGCGTCTGAGAAGTCGTTTTTATCAGCTTCAGGCAATAGAAAAAGAGTGGATGGAGGAGGACGGCAGCGTAAGTCTGCAAGTTCGTATGCCGATCGTTGACTGGCGTCGCCTCTGCAAACAAGAACCGGCGTTGATCGATTACTTGATCTAACGGCGTAGCGTCTGAAGCGTGGAGTCATATCCTCTGGCGTCGAAAGACAACAGGGATCACCGCATAACAAATATGGAGCACAAACATGGCGTGGAATCAGCCCGGTAATAACGGACAAGACCGCGACCCGTGGGGAAGCAGCAAACCTGGCGGCAACTCTGAGGGAAATGGAAACAAAGGCGGTCGCGATCAAGGGCCACCTGATTTAGATGATATCTTCCGCAAGCTGAGCAAAAAGCTCGGTGGTCTGGGCGGCGGTAAAGGCACCGGATCTGGCGGTGGCAGTTCATCGCAAGGCCCACGCCCGCAGCTTGGCGGTCGTGTCGTTACCATCGCAGCGGCAGCGATTGTCATTATCTGGGCGGCCAGTGGTTTCTATACCATTAAAGAAGCCGAACGTGGCGTGGTAACACGCTTTGGTAAATTCAGCCATCTGGTTGAGCCGGGTCTGAACTGGAAACCGACGTTTATCGACGAAGTCAAACCGGTGAACGTGGAAGCCGTGCGTGAACTGGCAGCTTCTGGTGTGATGCTGACGTCGGACGAGAACGTAGTGCGCGTTGAGATGAACGTGCAGTACCGCGTCACCGATCCGGAAAAATATCTGTATAGCGTGACCAGCCCGGATGACAGTCTGCGTCAGGCTACCGACAGCGCCCTGCGCGGGGTTATCGGTAAATACACCATGGACCGCATTCTGACGGAAGGTCGTACCGTGATTCGTAGCGATACCCAGCGCGAACTGGAAGAGACGATTCGTCCGTATGATATGGGTATCACTCTGCTGGACGTCAACTTCCAGGCAGCTCGTCCGCCGGAAGAAGTAAAAGCGGCGTTTGACGATGCGATTGCCGCGCGTGAAAACGAACAGCAATACATTCGTGAAGCAGAAGCGTATACCAACGAAGTTCAGCCGCGTGCGAACGGTCAGGCGCAACGTATCCTCGAAGAGGCGCGTGCGTACAAGGCCCAGACCATCCTGGAAGCTCAGGGTGAAGTGGCGCGCTTTGCTAAACTTCTGCCGGAATATAAAGCTGCGCCGGAAATTACTCGCGAGCGTCTGTATATCGAGACGATGGAAAAAGTGTTGGGTAACACCCGCAAAGTGCTGGTTAACGACAAAGGTGGCAACCTGATGGTTCTGCCGTTAGACCAGATGCTGAAAGGTGGTAACGCCCCTGCAGCGAAGAGCGATAACGGTGCCAGCAATCTGCTGCGTCTGCCGCCAGCCTCTTCCTCCACAACCAGTGGAGCAAGCAACACGTCGTCCACCAGTCAGGGCGATATTATGGACCAACGCCGCGCCAACGCGCAGCGTAACGACTACCAGCGTCAGGGGGAATAACGATGCGTAAGTCAGTTATCGCGATTATCATCATCGTGCTGGTAGTGCTTTACATGTCTGTCTTTGTCGTCAAAGAAGGTGAGCGCGGTATTACGCTGCGTTTTGGTAAGGTACTGCGTGACGATGACAACAAACCTCTGGTTTATGAGCCGGGTCTGCATTTCAAGATACCGTTCATTGAAACGGTGAAAATGCTCGACGCACGTATTCAGACCATGGACAACCAGGCCGACCGCTTTGTGACCAAAGAGAAGAAAGACCTGATCGTCGACTCTTACATCAAATGGCGCATCAGCGATTTCAGCCGTTACTACCTGGCAACGGGCGGTGGCGACATTTCGCAAGCGGAAGTGCTGTTGAAACGTAAGTTCTCTGACCGTCTGCGTTCTGAAATTGGTCGCCTGGACGTGAAAGACATCGTCACCGATTCCCGTGGTCGTCTGACCCTCGAAGTACGTGACGCGCTGAACTCCGGTTCTGCGGGTACAGAAGATGAAGTTACTACCCCGGCGGCAGATAACGCCATTGCCGAAGCGGCAGAGCGCGTAACGGCTGAGACGAAGGGCAAAGTTCCGGTCATCAACCCGAACAGTATGGCGGCGCTGGGTATTGAAGTTGTCGATGTGCGAATTAAGCAGATCAACCTGCCGACCGAAGTGTCTGAAGCGATCTACAACCGTATGCGCGCCGAGCGTGAAGCGGTAGCGCGTCGTCACCGTTCACAAGGTCAGGAAGAAGCGGAAAAACTGCGTGCAACTGCCGACTATGAAGTGACCAGAACGCTGGCAGAAGCTGAGCGTCAGGGCCGCATCATGCGTGGTGAAGGCGATGCCGAAGCAGCCAAACTGTTTGCTGATGCATTCAGTAAAGATCCAGACTTCTACGCATTCATCCGTAGCCTGCGTGCTTATGAGAACAGCTTCTCTGGCAATCAGGACGTGATGGTCATGAGCCCGGATAGCGATTTCTTCCGCTACATGAAGACGCCGACTTCCGCAACGCGTTAATATAACGACTGCGGTACAGGTCAATAAAGCCACCGCATCCTCAGGGATGTCGGTGGTTTTCTTTTTCTATAAGGATAATCAATGAATTCGACAATCTGGCTGGCGCTTGCCCTGGTTTTGGTGCTGGAAGGTTTAGGGCCGATGCTTTACCCGAAGGCATGGAAGAAGATGATCTCTGCGATGACCAATTTGCCCGATAATATTTTACGTCGTTTTGGCGGTGGACTTGTGGTTGCGGGCGTTGTGGTCTACTACATGTTGAGGAAAACGATTGGCTGAACAAAAAACAGACTGATCGAGGTCATTTTTGAGTGCAAAAAGTGCTGTAACTCTGAAAAAGCGATGGTAGAATCCATTTTTAAGCAAACGGTGATTTTGAAAAATGGGTAACAACGTCGTCGTACTGGGCACCCAATGGGGTGACGAAGGTAAAGGTAAGATCGTCGATCTTCTGACTGAACGGGCTAAATATGTTGTACGCTACCAGGGCGGTCACAACGCAGGCCATACTCTCGTAATCAACGGTGAAAAAACCGTTCTCCATCTTATTCCATCAGGTATTCTCCGCGAGAATGTAACCAGCATCATCGGTAACGGTGTTGTGCTGTCTCCGGCCGCGCTGATGAAAGAGATGAAAGAACTGGAAGACCGTGGCATCCCCGTTCGTGAGCGTCTGCTGCTGTCTGAAGCATGTCCGCTGATCCTTGATTATCACGTTGCGCTGGATAACGCGCGTGAGAAAGCGCGTGGCGCGAAAGCGATCGGCACTACCGGTCGTGGTATCGGGCCTGCTTATGAAGATAAAGTGGCACGTCGCGGTCTGCGTGTTGGCGACCTTTTCGACAAAGAAACCTTCGCTGAAAAACTGAAAGAAGTGATGGAATATCACAACTTCCAGTTGGTTAACTACTACAAAGCTGAAGCGGTTGATTACCAGAAAGTTCTGGATGATACGATGGCTGTTGCCGACATCCTGACTTCTATGGTGGTTGACGTTTCTGACCTGCTCGACCAGGCGCGTCAGCGTGGCGATTTCGTCATGTTTGAAGGTGCGCAGGGTACGCTGCTGGATATCGACCACGGTACATATCCGTACGTAACTTCTTCCAACACCACTGCTGGTGGCGTGGCGACCGGTTCCGGCCTGGGCCCGCGTTATGTTGATTACGTTCTGGGTATCCTCAAAGCTTACTCCACTCGTGTGGGGGCAGGTCCGTTCCCGACCGAACTGTTTGATGAAACTGGCGAGTTCCTCTGCAAGCAGGGTAACGAATTTGGCGCAACTACAGGTCGTCGTCGCCGTACCGGCTGGCTGGACACCGTTGCCGTTCGTCGTGCGGTACAGCTGAACTCCCTGTCTGGCTTCTGCCTGACTAAACTGGACGTTCTGGATGGCCTGAAAGAGGTTAAACTCTGCGTGGCTTACCGTATGCCGGATGGTCGTGAAGTGACTACCACTCCGCTGGCAGCTGACGACTGGAAAGGTGTAGAGCCGATTTACGAAACCATGCCGGGCTGGTCTGAATCCACCTTCGGCGTGAAAGATCGTAGTGGCCTGCCGCAGGCGGCACTGAACTACATCAAGCGTATTGAAGAGCTGACCGGTGTGCCGATCGATATCATCTCTACCGGTCCGGATCGTACTGAAACCATGATTCTGCGCGACCCGTTCGACGCGTAATTCTGGTACGCCTGGCAGATATTTTGCCTGCCGGGCTAACAGTGTGATACATTGCTGTGTCGGTTAAGCCATTACGCTTTCCGACACAGTGTTAAATCCTCGCTTTTTTCCTTCCCCGAACTGAAATAAATTAGCGACACAGCTTGTGGCTGGTTTATCATCAATATAAATGTATTTTTTCCCGATTTCCCTTTTGAGGTTGATGTGCAGTTAACGAGTTTCACTGATTACGGATTACGTGCGCTGATCTACATGGCGTCATTGCCTGAAGGGCGGATGACCAGTATTTCTGAAGTGACTGACGTCTACGGCGTCTCCCGTAATCATATGGTCAAAATAATCAATCAACTTAGTCGTGCCGGCTACGTGACTGCTGTTCGTGGAAAAAATGGCGGCATTCGTCTGGGTAAACCGGCGAGTGCGATACGTATTGGTGATGTGGTGCGCGAGCTGGAGCCCTTATCGCTGGTGAATTGCAGCAGTGAGTTTTGCCACATTACACCTGCCTGTCGGTTGAAACAGGCGCTTTCTAAGGCCGTGCAAAGTTTTCTTACGGAACTGGATAACTACACGCTTGCCGATTTGGTTGAAGAGAATCAACCGCTTTATAAATTATTGCTGGTGGAGTGACGAAAATCTTCATCAGAGATGACAACGGAGGAACCGAGATGTCACAAGATCCTTTCCAGGAACGCGAAGCTGAAAAATACGCGAATCCCATCCCTAGTCGGGAATTTATCCTCGAACATTTAACCAAACGTGAAAAACCGGCCAGCCGTGATGAGCTGGCGGTAGAACTGCACATTGAAGGCGAAGAGCAGCTTGAAGGCCTGCGTCGCCGCCTGCGCGCGATGGAGCGCGATGGTCAACTGGTCTTCACTCGTCGTCAGTGCTATGCGCTGCCGGAACGCCTCGACCTGGTGAAAGGTACCGTTATTGGCCACCGTGATGGCTACGGCTTTCTGCGGGTTGAAGGGCGTAAAGATGATTTGTATCTCTCCAGCGAGCAGATGAAAACCTGCATTCATGGCGATCAGGTGCTGGCGCAGCCGCTGGGCGCTGACCGTAAAGGTCGTCGTGAAGCGCGTATTGTCCGCGTACTGGTGCCAAAAACCAGCCAGATTGTTGGTCGCTACTTTACCGAAGCGGGCGTCGGCTTTGTGGTTCCTGACGACAGTCGTTTGAGCTTCGATATCTTAATCCCGCCCGATCAGATCATGGGCGCGCGGATGGGCTTTGTGGTGGTGGTTGAACTGACCCAACGCCCGACTCGCCGTACCAAAGCGGTGGGTAAAATCGTCGAAGTACTTGGCGACAATATGGGCACCGGCATGGCGGTTGATATCGCTCTGCGTACCCATGAAATTCCGTATATCTGGCCGCAGGCTGTTGAGCAACAAGTTGCCGGGCTGAAAGAAGAAGTGCCGGAAGAAGCAAAAGCGGGCCGTGTCGATTTGCGCGATTTACCGCTGGTCACCATTGATGGCGAAGACGCCCGTGACTTTGACGATGCAGTTTACTGTGAGAAAAAACGCGGCGGCGGCTGGCGTTTATGGGTCGCGATTGCCGACGTCAGCTACTATGTGCGTCCGCCAACACCGCTGGACAGAGAAGCGCGTAACCGTGGTACGTCGGTGTACTTCCCTTCGCAGGTTATCCCGATGCTGCCGGAAGTGCTCTCTAACGGCCTGTGCTCGCTCAACCCGCAGGTAGACCGCCTGTGTATGGTGTGCGAGATGACGGTTTCGTCGAAAGGCCGCCTGACTGGCTACAAATTCTATGAAGCGGTAATGAGCTCTCACGCACGTCTGACCTACACCAAAGTCTGGCATATTCTGCAGGGCGATCAGGATCTGCGCGAGCAGTACGCCCCGCTGGTTAAGCATCTCGAAGAGTTGCATAACCTCTATAAAGTGCTGGATAAAGCCCGTGAAGAACGCGGTGGGATCTCATTTGAGAGCGAAGAAGCGAAGTTCATTTTCAACGCTGAACGCCGTATTGAACGTATCGAACAGACTCAGCGTAACGACGCCCACAAGTTAATTGAAGAATGCATGATTCTGGCGAATATCTCGGCGGCGCGTTTCGTTGAGAAAGCCAAAGAACCAGCACTATTCCGTATTCACGATAAGCCGAGCACCGAAGCGATTACCTCTTTCCGTTCAGTGCTGGCGGAGCTGGGGCTGGAACTGCCGGGCGGTAACAAGCCGGAACCGCGTGATTACGCGGAGTTGCTGGAGTCGGTTGCCGATCGTCCTGACGCAGAAATGCTGCAAACCATGCTGCTGCGCTCGATGAAACAGGCGATTTACGATCCGGAAAACCGTGGTCACTTCGGTCTGGCATTGCAGTCCTATGCGCACTTTACTTCGCCGATTCGTCGTTATCCTGACCTGACGCTGCACCGCGCCATTAAATATCTGCTGGCGAAAGAGCAGGGGCATCAGGGCAACACCACTGAAACCGGCGGCTACCATTATTCGATGGAAGAGATGCTGCAACTGGGTCAGCACTGTTCGATGGCGGAACGTCGTGCCGACGAAGCAACACGCGATGTAGCTGACTGGCTGAAGTGTGACTTCATGCTCGACCAGGTAGGTAACGTCTTTAAAGGCGTAATTTCCAGCGTCACTGGCTTTGGCTTCTTCGTCCGTCTGGACGACTTGTTCATTGATGGTCTGGTCCATGTCTCTTCGCTGGACAATGACTACTATCGCTTTGACCAGGTAGGGCAACGCCTGATGGGTGAATCCAGCGGCCAGACTTATCGCCTGGGCGATCGCGTGGAAGTTCGCGTCGAAGCGGTTAATATGGACGAGCGTAAAATCGACTTTAGCCTGATCTCCAGCGAACGCGCACCGCGCAACGTCGGTAAAACGGCGCGCGAGAAAGCGAAAAAAGGCGATGCAGGCAAAAAAGGCGGCAAGCGTCGTCAGGTCGGTAAAAAGGTAAACTTTGAGCCAGACAGCGCCTTCCGCGGCGAGAAAAAACCGAAGCCGAAAGCGGCGAAGAAAGACGCGAGAAAAGCGAAAAAGCCATCGGCGAAAACGCAGAAAATAGCCGCAGCGACCAAAGCGAAGCGTGCGGCGAAGAAAAAAGTGGCAGAGTGATCATTACCCTCTTCAAACAGAAGAGGGTGAATTATCCGTAGGCCGGGCAAGCGTGGCGCTCCCGGCAAAACGTAAACAACGAGTACATTAATGAGCGAAATGATTTACGGCATCCACGCAGTGCAGGCCCTGCTGGAGCGCGCCCCTGAACGTTTTCAGGAAGTCTTTATTTTAAAAGGCCGTGAAGATAAACGTCTGTTGCCGCTGATTCACGCCCTTGAGTCCCAGGGCGTGGTTATCCAGCTGGCAAACCGCCAATATCTCGACGAGAAAAGCGACGGTGCCGTGCATCAGGGCATTATCGCTCGTGTGAAGCCAGGACGGCAGTATCAGGAAAACGATCTGCCGGATCTGATCGCTTCGCTCGATCAACCGTTCCTGCTGATCCTCGACGGCGTAACCGATCCGCACAACCTCGGCGCGTGCCTGCGTAGCGCGGACGCCGCTGGTGTTCATGCGGTGATTGTGCCGAAAGATCGCTCCGCACAGCTCAACGCCACGGCGAAAAAAGTGGCCTGTGGTGCGGCAGAAAGCGTTCCGCTGATTCGGGTGACTAATCTGGCGCGCACCATGCGTATGTTGCAGGAAGAGAATATCTGGATCGTCGGTACGGCAGGCGAGGCGGATCATACACTCTATCAGAGCAAAATGACCGGACGGCTGGCACTGGTGATGGGCGCAGAAGGTGAAGGCATGCGTCGCCTGACCCGTGAACATTGCGATGAGTTGATCAGCATCCCCATGGCAGGAAGTGTTTCTTCGCTGAACGTTTCTGTGGCGACAGGCATTTGCTTATTTGAAGCGGTACGCCAGCGTAGCTAATTTCTCGGAATTATGAAAAGCCATCCAGATTTGGATGGTTTTTTTTTGTCTATAGCTGGTAAGATAATTACGTACTGCAAATATTCATTTTATTAATATTTAAACTTAATTTATATGGAATAATATATGACATGGAATCCGTTGGCGCTGGCGACGGCGCTGCAAACTGTACCTGAACAAAATATTGATGTAACAAATAGCGAGAACGCATTAATTATTAAAATGAATGATTATGGCGATTTGCAAATCAATATTCTATTTACTTCCCGCCAAATGATTATCGAAACCTTTATTTGTCCGGTAAGTAGTATCAGCAATCCAGATGAATTTAATACCTTCTTATTAAGAAATCAGAAGATGATGCCGTTGTCATCGGTAGGGATCTCCAGCGTGCAACAGGAAGAGTATTACATTGTTTTCGGTGCGTTATCGCTTAAATCTTCTCTTGAAGATATTCTGCTTGAGATAACCTCGCTGGTAGATAACGCATTGGATCTGGCTGAAATTACAGAAGAATATTCACACTAATTACAAGGACGGGTATTTATGGGGATTTTAAAAAGTTTATTTACGCTGGGGAAATCGTTTATCTCCCAGGCGGAAGAGTCCATTGAAGAAACCCAGGGCGTGCGCATGCTGGAACAGCATATTCGTGACGCTAAAGCTGAACTCGATAAAGCCGGAAAATCTCGCGTTGATCTGCTGGCGCGAGTGAAATTAAGTCACGATAAGCTGAAAGATTTACGTGAGCGCAAAGCCAGTCTGGAAGCTCGTGCGCTGGAAGCGTTAAGCAAGAACGTGAATCCGTCGTTGATTAACGAAGTTGCTGAAGAAATCGCGCGCCTTGAGAATCTCATTACCGCTGAAGAGCAAGTGTTGTCGAATCTGGAAGTCTCTCGTGATGGCGTGGAAAAAGCAGTTACAGCGACAGCGCAGCGTATCGCTCAGTTTGAGCAGCAAATGGAAGTCGTTAAAGCCACTGAAGCCATGCAGCGTGCACAACAGGCTGTAACGACCTCTACCGTTGGCGCATCTTCCAGCGTTTCGACAGCGGCAGAATCCTTAAAACGCCTGCAAACGCGTCAGGCCGAACGTCAGGCTCGCCTGGATGCTGCCGCACAGTTGGAAAAAGTCGCAGACGGTCGCGATCTCGATGAAAAGCTGGCGGAAGCCGGAATTGGCGGTAGCAATAAAAGTAGCGCCCAGGATGTATTAGCAAGACTGCAACGCCAACAGGGCGAGTAATTTTTTGCCAGCCTCACTGCAAGGCTGGCAACTATTATAAGGATAAAATATGTCTGGTTTTTTCCAGCGTCTGTTTGGCAAGGATAATAAGCCTGCTATCGCTCGTGGTCCGCTGGGACTTCATCTCAATAGTGGCTTTACGCTCGACACGTTAGCGTTTCGTTTGCTGGAAGATGAATTGCTGATTGCGCTGCCGGGTGAGGAATTTACGGTAGCCGCCGTCAGCCGCATCGATCTGGGCGGCGGTAGCCAGATTTTCCGCTACTACACTTCAGGCGATGAGTTTCTGCAAATCAATACCACCGGCGGCGAAAATATTGATGACATTGATGATATCAAGCTCTTTGTCTATGAAGAGAGCTACGGTATCAGTAAAGAGAGTCACTGGCGCGAGACGATCAATGCCAAAGCGATGGGGGCAATGACCTTAAACTGGCAGGAAAAACGCTGGCAGCGATTTTTTAACAGCGAAGAACCGGGAAATATCGAACCCGTCTACATGCTGGAAAAAGTAGAAAATCAAAACCATGCCAAATGGGAAGTGCATAATTTTACCATGGGCTACCAACGGCAAGTAACCGAAGATACTTACGAATATTTGCTGCTAAATGGTGAGGAATCTTTTAACGATCTCGGCGAGCCAGAGTGGTTATTTTCGCGCGCGCTGGGTGTCGATATCCCGCTGACATCACTTCATATTATTGGTTAATTACAAGGACGTTTACGATGCATATACTGGATTCACTTCTTGCCTTTAGCGCCTATTTTTTTATTGGCGTGGCTATGGTGATTATTTTTCTGTTTATCTACTCCAAAATTACACCGCACAACGAATGGCAATTAATCAAAAACAATAATACCGCGGCGTCACTGGCATTCAGCGGTACATTGTTGGGTTACGTGATCCCCTTATCCAGTGCGGCAATCAATGCGGTGAGTATTCCGGATTATTTCGCCTGGGGCGGGATTGCACTGGTGATTCAGTTACTCGTTTTTGCTGGCGTCAGACTTTATATGCCCGCATTAAGCGAAAAAATTATTAATCACAATACCGCAGCAGGAATGTTTATGGGAACCGCCGCACTGGCTGGTGGTATTTTTAACGCAGCTTGTATGACATGGTAATGGACGATCATGGCCAGAAAACGCAAATCAAGAAATAACAGTAAAATTGGTCACGGAGCGATCAGTCGCATTGGCAGACCGAATAATCCTTTTGAACCGCGTCGCAATCGCTACGCACAAAAATACTTAACGTTGGCGCTAATGGGCGGTGCCGCTTTTTTCGTATTGAAAGGTTGTGGCGATAGTGGCGATGTCGATAACGACGGCGACGGAACGTTTTACTCGACTGTGCAGGATTGTATTGATGACGGTAATAATTCAGATATCTGTGCTCATGGCTGGAACAACGCCAAAGCGGCGTTTTATGCCGATGTTCCGAAGAATATGACTCAGCAGAATTGTCAGTCTAAGTATGAAAATTGTTACTACGACAATGTTGAACAGAGTTGGATCCCGGTCGTTTCTGGATTTTTGTTAAGCCGGGTTATTCGTAAAGATCGCGATGAGCCGTTCGTCTATAACAGCGGCGGATCCTCATTTGCTTCCCGCCCCGTCTGGCGCAACACTTCCGGTGATTACTCCTGGCGCTCCGGTTCTGGCAAAAAAGAGTCTTACTCTTCGGGCGGCTTTACCACCAAAAAAGCGTCAACCGTTTCTCGCGGCGGCTATGGTCGTTCTTCCAGCGCCCGTGGGCATTGGGGAGGCTAATCATGCTGAGACACAATGTTCCTGTGCGGCGGGATCTGGACCGGATTGCCGCCGATAACGGATTTGACTTTCATATCATCGACAATGAAATCTATTGGGACGAGAGTCGGGCTTACCGTTTTACTCTGCGCCAGATTGAAGAGCAGATCGAAAAACCGACTGCGGAACTGCATCAGATGTGCCTTGAGGTGGTGGATCGCGCGGTTAAAGATGAAGAGATCCTGACGCAACTGGCGATCCCGCCGTTGTACTGGGATGTGATCGCCGAAAGCTGGCGCGCACGCGATCCTTCGTTGTATGGCCGGATGGATTTTGCCTGGTGTGGTAATGCGCCGGTGAAGCTGCTGGAGTACAACGCCGATACGCCAACTTCATTGTACGAGTCGGCTTATTTCCAGTGGCTGTGGCTGGAAGATGCCCGGCGCAGCGGCATTGTTCCGCGTGATGCCGATCAGTACAATGCCATTCAGGAACGCCTGATTTCGCGCTTTAGTGAGCTTTACAGTCGGGAACCGTTTTATTTTTGCTGCTGTCAGGACACCGATGAAGACAGGAGTACCGTGCTGTACTTGCAGGACTGCGCCCAGCAGGCAGGGCAGGAGTCGCGGTTTATCTACATTGAAGATCTCGGTTTGGGCGTCGGCGGCGTACTGACCGATCTTGATGATAATGTCATCCAGCGTGCATTTAAGCTGTATCCGCTGGAGTGGATGATGCGTGACGATAACGGTCCGCTGCTGCGCAAGCGTCGCGAGCAATGGGTGGAGCCGTTATGGAAAAGTATCTTGAGTAATAAAGGGCTAATGCCGCTGCTTTGGCGCTTCTTCCCTGGTCATCCTAACCTTCTTGCATCCTGGTTTGAGGGTGAAAAATCGCAGATTGCCGCTGGCGAAAGCTATGTGCGTAAACCGATCTACTCGCGCGAAGGCGGCAACGTCACCATTTTCGACGGTCAGAATAACGTCGTTGACCACGCTGATGGTGATTACGCCGATGAACCGATGATCTACCAGGCGTTTCAACCTCTGCCGCGATTTGGCGATAGCTACACACTCATCGGTAGCTGGATTGTCGATGATGAAGCGTGCGGAATGGGGATCCGTGAAGATAACACGCTGATCACCAAAGACACCTCACGTTTCGTTCCGCATTACATTGCTGGATAAGAATGTTTTAGCAATCTCTTTCTGTCATGAATCCATGGCAGTGACCATACTAATGGTGACTGCCATTGATGGAGGGAGACACAGTGCACTGGCAAACTCACACCGTTTTTAATCAACCTATACCATTAAATAACAGCAATTTATACCTGTCTGATGGCGCGCTCTGCGAAGCGGTAACGCGTGAAGGTGCTGGCTGGGATAGCGATTTTCTAGCCAGTATTGGTCAGCAGTTAGGGACGGCTGAATCCCTTGAACTGGGGCGGCTGGCGAATGTGAATCCGCCTGAATTATTGCGCTACGATGCGCAAGGACGCCGTCTGGACGATGTGCGTTTTCACCCCGCCTGGCACCTGCTGATGCAGGCGCTATGTACCAATCGGGTGCACAATCTTGCCTGGGAAGAAGACGCTCGCTCCGGCGCATTTGTGGCGCGCGCGGCGCGTTTTATGTTACATGCGCAGGTTGAGGCTGGGTCGTTATGTCCGATAACCATGACCTTTGCCGCCACGCCATTGCTGTTACAGATGTTACCCGCGCCGTTTCAGGACTGGACCACGCCGCTGTTGAGCGATCGCTACGATTCTCACTTATTGCCAGGTGGGCAAAAACGCGGTTTGTTGATTGGCATGGGAATGACGGAAAAGCAGGGCGGTTCCGATGTCATGAGCAACACCACCCGCGCAGAGCGCCTGGAAGATGGCTCTTATCGGCTGGTGGGGCATAAATGGTTTTTCTCGGTGCCGCAAAGCGATGCGCATCTGGTGCTGGCGCAGACTACGGGCGGTTTGTCCTGCTTTTTTGTGCCGCGCTTTTTGCCTGACGGGCAACGCAACGCGATTCGCCTCGAGCGGCTGAAAGATAAGCTGGGTAATCGCTCTAACGCCAGTTGCGAAGTGGAGTTTCAGGATGCCATTGGCTGGTTGTTAGGGCAGGAAGGGGAAGGAACTCGTCTGATCCTGAAAATGGGAGGGATGACGCGTTTTGATTGCGCCCTGGGTAGCCATGCCATGATGCGCCGTGCATTTTCGCTGGCGATTTATCATGCACATCAACGCCATGTTTTTGGTAATCCATTGATCCAACAGCCCCTTATGCGTCATGTCTTAAGTCGCATGGCGCTTCAGCTTGAAGGTCAAACGGCGTTGCTGTTTCGTCTTGCGCGAGCGTGGGACCGGCGTGCTGATGCCAAAGAAGCCCTGTGGGCGCGTTTATTTACGCCTGCGGCGAAATTTGTGATCTGCAAACGAGGTATGCCGTTTATGGCCGAAGCGATGGAGGTGCTGGGCGGCATTGGTTATTGCGAGGAGAGCGAGCTGCCGCGGCTTTACCGGGAGATGCCGGTAAATAGTATCTGGGAAGGTTCCGGCAACATTATGTGCCTGGATGTGCTGCGCGTGCTCAATAAGCAAGCGGGCGTATACGACTTATTGTCGGAAGCATTTGTGGAAGTGAAAGGACAGGATCGCTATTTTGATCGCGCGGTTCGTCGTTTACAGCAGCAGCTGCGTAAGCCTGCTGAAGAACTGGGGCGAGAGATTACTCATCAGCTATTCCTGCTGGGCTGTGGTGCGCAAATGTTGAAATATGCCTCTCCGCCAATGGCGCAGGCGTGGTGTCAGGTGATGTTAGATACGCGCGGCGGCGTACGGTTGTCAGAGCAGATCCAGAATGATTTATTGCTGCGGGCGACGGGAGGAGTGTGTTTGTAAGCGTATACGACTGATGCGACGCTGGTTTCGATTAACTAAATGAAATATTTTAAAATTGTAGGCCGGACAAGGCGCTCGCGCCGCATCCGGCATTGTTCATTTGCAGTAGATGATACTCACGCATACAGTATCGCCTGTACGCGCCAGTTATCAGGCTGCTGGTCTTCGTACATGGTAATAATGCGGTACCATGACGCACCTTGTTCATCGGCCTTTAACGCCACGATACGTTCCACGTCCTGCGGATCCCCTGAAATATTGCTAACTGAGATCTGACCTATTTCATTCAGGCCCGTCACGCAGTCAGCACTGGCGAATTCTGCAGACTGTGCCGTGGCGCTCGCAGGATAAGTCACTAATTGCAGCGAGGGTGAGGCAAGTAATTGTTTCATCGTCAGCTCCATTTTTCGTTTCCCCACATGTTGCAGGGCATTCCATCGCGGTAATAAACGCCCGAGCTTCCAGCCGGTAATTTATTGTGCACAGGTAAACGCATAGGGACGCAAAGCAATGTAAAGCTGACTATGTAAGTTGTCTGATTTATTTACGGTACAAAATGGCTTGTGAATACCACTGTCCTGTCACGATGGTTTCGTCCACCATGACGACAACGTAATAATCAGCTTTTGCAGCGACAGCTTTCGCTCTGATTTCTGCTAATGCGTCATCCGGAGAACCCCGAACCATCGTGCTTACGCTACCTATTCGCTGTAACCCTTGCGTCTGGTCGCGGCGAATCTCTTGCGGATGGTCGGTTACTGGCGGTGCTGGCTGTGGCGTACCTTGCAGTGCGCTACAGGCACTTAACATCAACACCAATAATAAACTGGCAAACCGGTAAATAACGCTATTACGTTTCCTGCTAACCATAGTGTAGTGCCTTATTAATTTAACTTTGGGGGAATGTTCCCGAATTGTTACCTGGTACGCGATTTTCGAATGAAAACGTGACGAAAGCGTAACCCACATCTCAACATTATGAACTAATACCGCCAGCAGAAACTTGTGCTAAGGATTTCTTCATGTCATACCAGACAAAAAGGAGAGACAGATGATTGAAATAGAATCACGCGAGCTGGCAGATACTCCCGTTCTTCATGCTTATCCTGTCGGGCAAAAAGATACCCCGTTACCGTGTGTGATTTTTTATCACGGCTTTACTTCGTCCAGTCTGGTGTATAGCTATTTTGCCGTTGCGCTGGCGCAGGCTGGTTTGCGGGTGATCATGCCGGATGCGCCCGATCACGGTAGCCGTTTTAGTGGCGACGCAGCGCGGCGGTTAAATCAATTCTGGCAAATCTTGCTACAAAGTATGCAGGAATTCACTACCTTACGTGCGGCAATAGCCGAAGAAAACTGGCTGCGTGATGACCGTCTGGCAGTCGGTGGCGCGTCGATGGGCGCGATGACGGCACTGGGAATTACCGCTCGCCACCCCACGGTGAAATGTACCGCCAGCATGATGGGATCGGGCTATTTTACATCGCTCGCCCGTTCACTGTTTCCACCGCTGATACCTGAAACGGCAGCACAGCAGAATGAATTCAATAACATTGTCGCGCCGCTGGCAGAGTGGGAAGCGACAAACCACCAGGAACAACTTGCTGACAGACCTCTACTGCTGTGGCATGGCCTTGACGACGACGTCGTGCCTGCCGACGAATCACTACGTTTGCAGCAGGCCTTAAGCGAGACGGGACGGGATAAACTGCTAACCTGTTCATGGCAGCCTGGCGTGCGTCACCGCATTACGCCTGAGGCATTAGATGCTGCCGTGACATTTTTCCGCCAGCATCTTTAAACACGCAGAATGCTGACCCCTTGCGCTTCCAGCTGTTGCAGGATTTCCGGGTTAGCATTTTTGCCGGTGATCAGCATATCGATTTGATCGGCACGGCTAAAAAGCATTCCCGCGCGTTCGCCAATCTTACTGCTATCAACCAGTACCACCAGTTTCCCTACCACGCTCAGCATCTTCTGCTCTGCCATTGCCGTCAACATATCGGTTTTATACAACCCTTCTGCTGTCAGCCCTTTGCCGCTGGTAAACATCCAGTGCCCGGCATAGAGACTGTTTTCGCTGCCCTGCGGGCTTAAAGTGATGGACTGACTTTTGTTGTACTGTCCGCCCATAATGATCACGCTGTCATGCTCCTGATCGATCAGGTAATTTGCCAGCGGTAGATAATTAGTGATGATTTGCACTGGCTTGCCACACATTTCCCGCCCAAGCAGAAACGCGGTGGAGCCGCAGTTGATGACTACGCTTTCGCCCGGATTAACCAGCTGCGAGGCCGCTTTAGCAATACGTACTTTTTCATCGTGATTCTGCGCCTGATGCAGATTCATCGGCGTCCAGCGTGGGCGCTGCTGGGTAATAGCTTCTGCGCCATTGCGCACTTTTTTCAGTTTGCCGCTTTCGTCAAGTTTATTGATATCGCGTCGTGCAGTGGCAGGCGAAATTCCCAGACGCTCAACGACTTTCTCAACGGTCACAAAGCCCAATTGTGCGAGCATTTCCAGGAGGATTTGATGTCTTTGTGCTTCAGTCATGAGCTATTCCGATAAAATTTGATTTTTTTAGATGATATTTGAAATAGCCAGGAAATACTACGCCGGATAGCGCGAACTACTCCACGCTATCCGGTATAAACGACAGATTACAGGAACGACTTGAACGGCAGATCCGGTTCAATAGTGAAGCAATCATCGAAACCACGCGGATAGTGGTACTCGAAGTTGTCTTTATCCAGCGGCCAGGTAAATTTGCCGCCCACCTGCCAGATAAACGGCTTGAAGCCATACTTCAGACGATCTTTTTTCATCTCCCACAGCACGCGGATTTCTTGCGGATCGGCCTGGAAGTTTGACCAGATGTCGTGGTGGAACGGGATAACCACTTTCGCATTCAGGGCTTCACCCATACGCAGCATATCGGCGCTGGTCATTTTGTCGGTAATACCGCGTGGGTTCTCACCGTACGATCCTAACGCCACATCGATCTGATGTTCGTTACCGTGCTTCGCATAATAGTTAGAGTAGTGGGAATCGCCACTGTGATACAGGGAACCGCCAGGGGTTTTGAACAGGTAGTTTACTGCGCGATCGTCCATGCCATCTGGCAGTACGCCAGCCGCTTTTTGATCGGCAGGTAGGGTGATCAGTGCAGTACGGTCGAAAGCGTCAAGCGCATGAATTTCAATGTCTTTCACTTTAACGACATCGCCTGGTTTGACCACGATGCAACGTTCTTTCGGCACACCCCAGCCAATCCACAAATCAACGCAGGTTTTCGGTCCAATGAACGGTACGTCATCAGCACAGTTCTGCATCACGGCAGCAGCGACGTTAACGTCGATATGATCGTTGTGATCGTGAGTCGCCAGTACCGCGTCGATCTGGCGAATCGCAAACGGATCAAGAACAAACGGGGTGGTGCGCAGGTTTGGCTGCAGTTTTTTCACGCCAGCCATGCGCTGCATCTGGTGACCCTGTTTCATTAACGGGTTACCGTGACTTTGTTTGCCAGTGCCGCACCAGAAATCAACGCAAACGTTGGTGCCACCTTCTGATTTTAGCCAGATCCCGGTGCAGCCTAGCCACCACATCGCAAATGTGCCAGGGGCGACCTGCTCTTGTTCAATTTCTTCATTCAGCCAGCTACCCCACTCCGGGAAAGTGCTCAGGATCCAGGATTCTCGGGTGATACTTTTCACTTTACTCATCGCCATTTACCTTCATGATAGTTCAATTCGAATCAATATGTGATTGGTTTTGATTAATCCTGACACTATTTTTTCAGGAAGGCAATGACCATTTTTTGACTTTTTGCCAGGGAAGTTGTTGTTGATTTTGAGTATGGAAAGATTTAATGGAATGTGTAATTCAATTAACTAAATGAATTTAAATGAATAATCGTTTCGTTGTGTGAATCCCACTCTATCCATGTGGAATTATTTGCGGGTCGCGTCACATTTAATCATAAATAATCTTGTTGTGATTACTTTTGAAAATTAGAGTGAGTGCACAACATTCCGGGTGTGTGGAATACCCGGTTACCTCTTCTTCAGGAGATCGTTATGGAGATCCTCTACAACATCTTTACCGTGTTTTTTAACCAGGTCATGACCAATGCCCCGTTGTTGCTGGGTATTGTGACCTGTCTGGGCTACATCCTACTGCGCAAAAGTGTCAGCGTTATTATTAAAGGCACGATTAAAACCATAATTGGTTTCATGTTGTTGCAGGCAGGGTCCGGCATCCTCACCAGCACCTTCAAACCGGTGGTGGCGAAAATGTCCGAAGTCTACGGCATTAACGGCGCAATTTCCGATACTTACGCGTCGATGATGGCAACCATCGACCGCATGGGCGATGCCTATAGCTGGGTAGGTTACGCGGTGTTGTTAGCGCTGGCGCTGAACATCTGTTACGTGCTGCTGCGTCGCATTACCGGTATTCGTACCATCATGCTGACTGGACACATCATGTTCCAGCAGGCGGGACTGATTGCCGTTACGTTGTTTATTTTCGGCTACTCCATGTGGACGACCATTATCTGCACGGCGATTCTGGTTTCGCTCTACTGGGGCATAACCTCCAACATGATGTACAAACCGACTCAGGAAGTGACGGACGGCTGCGGTTTCTCCATCGGTCACCAGCAACAGTTTGCATCATGGATTGCCTATAAAGTTGCGCCGTTCCTCGGCAAAAAAGAGGAAAGCGTTGAAGACCTCAAACTGCCAGGCTGGCTGAATATTTTCCACGACAACATCGTCTCCACGGCGATTGTCATGACCATCTTCTTTGGTGCCATTTTGCTCTCCTTCGGTATCGACACCGTGCAGGCGATGGCAGGTAAAGTGAACTGGACGGTGTACATCCTGCAAACCGGTTTCTCCTTTGCGGTGGCGATCTTCATCATCACTCAGGGTGTGCGCATGTTTGTGGCGGAACTCTCTGAAGCGTTTAACGGTATCTCCCAGCGCCTGATCCCTGGTGCGGTCCTGGCGATTGACTGTGCGGCTATTTATAGCTTCGCGCCGAACGCCGTAGTCTGGGGCTTTATGTGGGGCACCATCGGTCAGCTGATTGCGGTTGGCATCCTGGTCGCCTGCGGTTCCTCGATCCTGATTATCCCAGGCTTTATCCCGATGTTCTTCTCCAACGCCACTATTGGCGTGTTCGCTAACCACTTCGGCGGCTGGCGTGCGGCGCTGAAGATTTGTCTGGTGATGGGGATGATCGAAATCTTTGGTTGCGTCTGGGCGGTGAAACTTACCGGTATGAGTGCCTGGATGGGTATGGCGGACTGGTCGATTCTGGCACCGCCGATGATGCAGGGCTTCTTCTCCATCGGTATCGCCTTTATGGCTGTCATCATTGTAATTGCACTGGCTTATATGTTCTTCGCTGGCCGCGCACTGCGCGCAGAAGAAGATGCAGAAAAACAACTGGCAGAACAGTCTGCTTAATAAGGAGTTTTGATTATGACCGTACGTATTCTGGCTGTGTGTGGCAACGGACAAGGCAGTTCCATGATCATGAAGATGAAAGTGGACCAGTTTTTAACCCAGTCGAACATTGACCACACGGTAAACAGCTGCGCGGTTGGCGAATACAAAAGCGAGTTGAGCGGCGCGGATATCATCATCGCTTCTACGCACATTGCGGGCGAAATCACCGTGACCGGCAACAAATATGTGGTTGGCGTGCGCAACATGCTCTCTCCTGCTGACTTTGGCCCGAAACTGCTGGAAGTGATCAAAGCGCATTTCCCGCAGGACGTGAAGTAAGGGCGCGCTATGAAATTACGTGATTCGCTGGCGGAGAATAAATCTATCCGTCTGCAGGCTGAAGCTGAGACATGGCAGGACGCAGTGAAAATCGGCGTTGACCTGCTGGTGGCGGCGGATGTTGTCGAGCCGCGTTACTACCAGGCGATTCTGGATGCGGTTGAACAGCACGGTCCGTACTTTGTGCTCGCACCAGGCCTGGCAATGCCGCACGGTCGCCCGGAAGAGGGTGTTAAGAAAACCGGTTTTGCGCTGGTGACGCTGAAAAAGCCGCTGGAGTTCAACCACGAAGATAACGACCCGGTGGATATCCTCATCACTATGGCGGCGGTTGATGCCAACACCCACCAGGAAGTGGGCATCATGCAGATCGTCAACCTGTTTGAAGATGAAGAGAATTTCGACCGTTTACGTGCCTGCCGTACCGAGCAGGAAGTACTGGATCTCATTGACCGCACCAACGCGGCAGCTTAAGAAGGAATTGAAGATGTCATTACCGATGTTGCAAGTCGCGCTGGACAACCAGACTATGGATAGCGCCTACGAAACCACTCGCCTGATTGCCGAAGAAGTCGACATTATTGAAGTGGGCACCATTCTGTGCGTGGGCGAAGGCGTGCGTGCGGTTCGTGACCTGAAAGCGCTTTACCCGCACAAAATCGTACTGGCAGACGCCAAAATTGCCGATGCGGGCAAAATCCTTTCTCGTATGTGCTTCGAAGCCAACGCTGACTGGGTGACCGTGATTTGCTGTGCGGATATCAACACCGCCAAAGGTGCGCTGGACGTGGCAAAAGAGTTTAACGGCGACGTGCAGATCGAACTGACCGGTTACTGGACCTGGGAACAGGCGCAGCAGTGGCGCGACGCAGGCATTCAGCAGGTGGTTTATCACCGCAGCCGTGACGCACAGGCCGCAGGCGTAGCGTGGGGCGAAGCGGACATTACCGCGATCAAACGTCTTTCCGATATGGGCTTCAAAGTGACCGTCACTGGTGGCCTGGCGCTGGAAGATCTGCCGCTGTTCAAAGGCATTCCGATTCACGTCTTTATCGCGGGCCGTAGTATCCGTGATGCCGCTTCTCCGGTGGAAGCCGCACGTCAGTTCAAACGTTCCATCGCCGAACTGTGGGGTTAAGGAGCGGATATGTTGTCCAAACAAATCCCGCTTGGCATCTATGAAAAAGCGCTCCCCGCCGGGGAGTGCTGGCTGGAACGGCTGCAACTGGCAAAAACGTTAGGCTTCGATTTTGTCGAGATGTCGGTAGATGAAACGGACGATCGCCTGTCGCGCCTCGACTGGAGCCGCGAGCAGCGTCTGGCGCTGGTGAATGCGATTGTTGAAACCGGCGTGCGCGTGCCCTCCATGTGCCTTTCTGCTCATCGTCGTTTCCCGCTGGGCAGCGAAGATGACGCGGTACGGGCGCAGGGGCTGGAGATTATGCATAAAGCTATCCAGTTCGCCCAGGACGTTGGTATTCGCGTGATCCAGCTGGCGGGCTATGACGTTTATTATCAGGAAGCCAATAACGAAACGCGTCGTCGTTTCCGTGACGGCCTGAAAGAGAGCGTTGAGATGGCAAGCCGTGCGCAGGTGACGCTGGCGATGGAGATCATGGATTATCCGTTGATGAACTCCATCAGCAAGGCGCTGGGCTACGCGCACTATCTCAACAACCCGTGGTTCCAGCTCTACCCGGATATCGGCAACCTGTCGGCGTGGGACAACGACGTGCAGATGGAATTGCAGGCCGGAATTGGGCATATCGTCGCGGTGCATGTGAAAGACACCAAACCAGGCGTCTTCAAAAATGTGCCGTTTGGCGAAGGCGTAGTGGATTTCGAACGTTGCTTTGAAACGCTCAAGCAGAGTGGCTATTGCGGGCCGTACCTGATTGAGATGTGGAGCGAAACGGCGGAAGACCCGGCGGCAGAAGTGGCGAAAGCGCGTGATTGGGTGAAAGCGCGCATGGCCAAAGCAGGCATGGTGGAGGCGGCATAATGCAAAAGCTAAAACAGCAGGTGTTTGAAGCCAACATGGATCTGCCGCGCTACGGGCTGGTGACCTTTACCTGGGGCAACGTCAGCGCCATTGACCGCGAACGCGGGCTGGTGGTGATCAAGCCCAGCGGCGTCGCCTACGAAACCATGAAAGCAGACGATATGGTGGTGGTTGATATGAGCGGCAAGGTGGTGGAAGGGGCGTATCGCCCGTCTTCCGATACTGCGACGCATCTCGAACTCTACCGTCGTTACCCGTCGCTTGGCGGCATTGTCCATACCCACTCCACTCATGCCACCGCATGGGCGCAGGCGGGGCTGGCGATCCCGGCGTTAGGCACCACGCACGCCGACTACTTCTTTGGCGACATCCCGTGTACGCGTGGGTTAAGCGAAGAAGAGGTGCAGGGCGAGTATGAACTGAACACCGGCAAAGTGATTATCGAAACGCTGGGTGGCGCTGAACCGCTGCATACGCCGGGAATTGTGGTGTATCAGCACGGGCCGTTTGCCTGGGGGAAAGATGCCCACGATGCGGTGCATAACGCGGTGGTGATGGAAGAAGTGGCGAAAATGGCGTGGATTGCGCGCAGTATAAACCCGCAACTGAATCACATCGACAGCTATCTTATGAATAAACACTTCATGCGTAAGCATGGTCCCAACGCTTATTACGGGCAGAAGTAAAACACGCGCTGCGGAAATTTCCTTCTTCGGGAGATAACTGGTCTAATTCCGCAGCCGTTTTTCAAAAAAAGCCCCCTGCGAAGGGGGCAAAGCAAACTATGGCAATGTTTCGTTGGTTATACCTGGTGCTAGCGATAAATATCCGCGCTGGCGTGCATATTGCCGTTACTTCCCGGTTCCCGCATCAGAATCACGTGGTAGTACGTTGCGCCCTGCGCATCTGTCTCTTCATTTAATGCCTGACGTGCTTCACTTTCAGTGGCGAAGTTATGGTTGATATAAATCACGCCTAAGCTTTGCACATCGTCCATATTTCTGGCCTGGTGGTTATTAATTTCAATGGCTGCCCATGTATTTGCACTTAGCAAAAGCACAGCCAGAAGGGCTAAAACACGACTGAACATAGATACCTCCTCGACGGCTGACTTTGTGTGCTCTCCTCTGTGATGATCTTCTGATTTAATTTTAATCAATGATAAAGAAGTTGATGGTGACCATTTCTGATGCAGTTGTTCAAAAAAACACCATGATGAAGTGTGATGAACTCCAAATCAGCGGTTTAGAGGTTATTTGCGAAAGGGGAGATTTATTTCGGCTCTGCCCTTGAGTTTAGCGGGGTATGTCAGTACTATAACGCGTCATTTTTCAGCCGACCTTTAACACGTTCCTTGCCTCCCCGGGATTCGGCTGACCCAGACAGGAGGCTGAATAATCCGTAAGGAGCAATTCGATGCGTCATTACGAAATCGTTTTTATGGTCCATCCTGACCAGAGCGAACAGGTTCCGGGCATGATCGAGCGCTACACTGCTGCCATCACTGGTGCAGAAGGCAAGATCCACCGTCTGGAAGACTGGGGTCGCCGTCAGCTGGCTTACCCGATCAACAAACTGCACAAAGCACACTACGTTCTGATGAACGTTGAAGCTCCGCAGGAAGTGATCGATGAGCTGGAAACTACCTTCCGCTTCAACGATGCCGTTATCCGCAGCATGGTTATGCGTACCAAGCACGCTGTTACCGAAGCATCTCCGATGGTTAAAGCGAAAGACGAGCGCCGTGAGCGTCGCGATGATTTCGCAAACGAAACCGCTGATGATGCTGAAGCTGGGGATTCTGAAGAGTAATTTCTGATGACCAACCGTCTGGTGTTGTCCGGCACCGTGTGCAGGACTCCCCTTCGAAAGGTCAGTCCATCAGGAATTCCTCACTGCCAGTTCGTGCTTGAGCATCGTTCTGTGCAGGAGGAAGCCGGCTTTCACCGGCAGGCGTGGTGTCAAATGCCCGTTATTGTTAGCGGACACGAAAACCAGGCCATTACTCACAGTATAACGGTCGGCAGTCGCATAACCGTTCAGGGGTTCATTTCATGCCACAAGGCAAAGAACGGACTGAGCAAAATGGTTTTGCATGCCGAGCAGATTGAATTGATAGATTCTGGAGACTAGCCATATGGCACGTTATTTCCGTCGTCGCAAGTTCTGCCGTTTCACCGCGGAAGGCGTTCAAGAGATCGACTATAAAGATATCGCTACGCTGAAAAACTACATCACCGAAAGCGGTAAGATTGTCCCAAGCCGTATCACCGGTACCCGTGCAAAATACCAGCGTCAGCTGGCTCGCGCTATCAAACGCGCTCGCTACCTGTCCCTGCTGCCGTACACTGATCGCCATCAGTAATCGGTCACGGTCCATTAATACGACTTTGAGAGGATAAGGTAATGCAAGTTATTCTGCTTGATAAAGTAGCAAACCTGGGTAGCCTGGGTGATCAGGTAAACGTTAAAGCGGGCTATGCTCGTAACTTCCTGGTACCGCAGGGTAAAGCTGTTCCAGCTACCAAGAAAAACATTGAATTCTTCGAAGCACGTCGCGCTGAACTGGAAGCTAAACTGGCTGAAGTTCTGGCAGCTGCTAATGCTCGCGCTGAGAAAATCAATGCACTGGAAACTGTTACCATCGCGTCTAAAGCTGGCGACGAAGGTAAACTGTTCGGTTCCATCGGTACTCGCGACATCGCTGACGCTGTAACTGCAGCTGGCGTTGAAGTGGCTAAGAGCGAAGTTCGTCTGCCGAACGGCGTTCTGCGTACCACTGGCGAACACGAAGTGAGCTTCCAGGTTCACAGCGAAGTATTCGCGAAAGTGATCGTAAACGTAGTAGCTGAATAATTCGTTATTCAACGAGACGTAAAAACGCCGACCATTGGTCGGCGTTTTGCTTTTGTAGCGAGCACTTGCAGATATCGATAAGGGCCACAATAAGCAGCCCTACGAAGATAATTACTTAGCTGCCTGAATATCAGCCAGCATTGGGGCAAGGGCTGGGTTGTCCTTAGCGAAGTTTGCGTACATTGGCTGTACTTTCTCGATAAACGGAGCTTTATCTACCTGGTAGACTTTCACGCCCATTTTATCCAGTTTTGCAAATTCTTGTTTCTCTTCCTCGCTCCACAAGTCTTTCATGTAGCTCATTGATTCTTTAGCTGCTTTTAATATAACTGCCTGATTTTCCGGGCTAAGTTTATCAAACGCAGCATTGCTCATCAGAACCACATCGGGAACCATAGTGTGTTCGTCAAGGCTGAAGGATTTTGCCACTTCACCGTGACGCATGGTGGTCAGCGCCATCACGCTGTTTTCTGCCATATCGACCACACCCTGCTGTAAGGCTGTATACAACTCGCCGTAATCCAGTGGCGTCGGGTTACCGCCCATGACTTTGATCATTTCAACTGCGCCAGGACTTGGCTGGACACGGACTTTCATGCCTTTGAGATCGTCTGGTTTCAGTACTGGTTTATTGCCGTAGAAACTGCGGGCGCCTCCATCATAAAAAGTCAGCCCGAAATAACCTTTGCTTTTCGTTGAGTCGAGGATTTTTCTCCCGATATCGCCCTGCATGACCTGATAATAATGATCACGATCGCGGAACAAATAAGGCAGGCTAAATAATTTATAGGAATTTTCAAATGCTTCCATTTCTGCCGCGTTGGTTTTTACCAGTGGAATAGCGCCAGAACGAATCAGCTCCATTGTTTCTCGTTGAGTACCCAATGTTCCATTTGGATAAATACGAATAGTAATATCACCGTTAGAGTACTCTTTGCTCTTTTTCGCAAAGAACTCCATCGCTTTATGAACAGGATGAGACTTATCCTGATTATGACTCAGTTTTAATGTCACTGCCCAGGACTGGCTTGCGGATAACATAAGAACAGCACCGATAATGCCAGCGGATACTTTTATTTTCATAGATGTTCCTTTTCTAATAAATATGGCGGCAGGTGCCGCCAGTGAATGCGCATCAGTAACCCAGTGCTCTTGGCAATGCCATACTGATTTGCGGAATATAGGTCACCATTGCCAGCACCAATACCATCACGGCATAAAATGGCAGCATAGGTTTGATAATTTTATTAATCGGTAATTTAGATACACTACAACCGACAAATAACACACTGCCTACAGGCGGAGTACAAATACCGATACACATGTTCAGTACCATGACAATACCAAAGTGAATCGGGTCCATGCCCAGTTCGGTGACAACCGGTAAAAATATCGGCGTAAAAATCAGTACCGCCGGTGTCATATCCATAAAAGTGCCGATAATCAACAGGATAATATTGATAATAAGCAGGATTATTATTGGGTTGTCAGAAATAGTGTTAAGCAAATCGAGAATCAGGAAGGGAACGTCAGCGTTTGACATCGCCCATGACATTCCCATCGAAGAACCAATTAATAACAAGACAATTGCAGTGGTAATAACGGATTCCAGAAATATTTTAGGTAAATCTTTAACTGAGATTTCACGATAAAGAACCAGTGCAAGGAAAAGGGTATAAATTACTGCAATTGCGGAGGCCTCTGTCGGGGTAAAAATACCACTTAATACACCCCCCATAATTAAAATAATCAGGAAAATACTGGGGATAGCCATCCATATCGCAACGCCAGCCTGGCGTAAAGTCGGGCGTTCTGGCTTTGGATAACCGCGACGTACCGCGATAATACCGGCTATTACCATCAGTGCCAGACCCAGCAAAATTCCCGGAACATAACCCGCCAGAAACAGTGCGGCAATAGAAGTACCACCACTGACCAGTGAATAGACGATTAACGTATTACTTGGTGGAATAAGCAAACCCGTCGGGGCAGAGGCAACGTTAACCGCAGTACTGAATGCCGGGTCGTAGCCCTCTTTAACCTGTTGCGGATGCATGACGCCGCCCATCGCAGCCGCCGAAGCCACGGCTGAACCAGAAATTGCCCCGAACAGCATATTGGCGAGAATATTACAGTGGGCAAGTGAGCCTGGCAGACGACCGCCGAGAATACGGGCAAAGTTGATTAATCGTCGCGCTATTCCTCCATGATTCATAATGTTGCCAGACAAGATAAAAAATGGGATTGCCAACAACGTAAAACTATCTAACCCGGAGGCTAACTTTTGGGAAACCACACTCAATGCTGAGTTGAAATCGAGTTGTGTGGAAATTGATGCCAGTGTCGATAAACCAATGGCATAAACAATAGGTACACCTAATGCCAACATAAAAAAGAAGGCACCAAATAACACAATAATCGGTAACCAGTAATCCATAATTTCTCCATTCCTACTATGGTTGGTTGTTGTTTGTTATCTTTAGAGTGGTTGTTTAAGTTCGGTTAAAACCATATCTATGGTGTATATAATAATAAGTACACCACTCATCGGGATGCTCATATAGATATATCCCATTTGCCAGCCTAAAGCGGGCGAGGTCTGACCTGAATCGAATGTATCCATCGTTAATAGCCCACCACCATATACCATAATGATGGTAGCGAAGATAATAACGATAATCTGAATACACAAAAATAAATGACGTCGGGCTTTTCCTTTCAGCATCATAGGTATCAGGTCAATCGCCAGATGCCGGTTTTGCCCTGCGGTGTATGCCCCACCAAAAAGTCCAAGACAAATAAAGAGCAAACGGCTGAGTTCATCTGTAAAAATACTGGGACTAGTAAATATAAATCGTGCAGCCACCTGCCACGTCACACATGCCACGATGATCGCCAAAATGGTAATGTTCAATGCTGCAAGTAGAGCATTAATAGATCTAATTATATTTCGCATAGTGATTAACCTTTGCAATATCATTCATCCTGTGGCTGGTAAATTGTCCCATTAAGAAAACCAGGCCAGTTTTTTTCAAACCAAATACCTCGGATAATAGGAAACTCACGAACAGGTGTTTCTCTGACGTGAAAGATACCGTTGCAATAATGAATAAGTAGTTTATCTTTTTTATCCTCAGTACGCTCTGAACGAAAGCGCCAGGCATCACAAAAACCATTTCGTGTTTGCGGAATAGAATTTCCATCACTGTCGAGAATAATACGTGCTCCCCGGCTACCACCACCTGCGTCAATATAATGCGTCAATTGCGTTAATACGGCGGCAGAAGTCAGTGCCATATGCCGCCACATAAACAGCTCGGCAACTTCGCCCACATGTTTGATTGCCAATCCATGCTGTTGGACAAATTCACTCAATAGCAGGGCATCACGAGTGGCACGTCGAACTTTATCGGCATGGCAAATAAATCCCGCATAGTCAGACATTCGTGCCTGAATTTTTTCTCTCACAATCGACAACGGCATCCCGGTCCCGTTATCGTGCGCCTGAGTAATGATCTCTCTTATAGAAGCCAGTGCCGGAGCTGCCAGCTGTGCAATATCTCCATCAATATTCCGCTTTTGCGTGCAACCAATAAAGCGCGCCAGACGAACAGCAAAAACCTGCCCGGCATTCAACGCCGCGCCGCCAGGTCGGGTGACGCCGTGTGTGCCAGCAACTTCCCCCACTGCAAAACAACCGGGCAGAGATGTTTGTCCCCAGATATCGACTTCAATGCCGCCATTCATGTGCTGATTATTCATGGCAAACTGCAATGGCTGCGTGGTGAGATCGTAACCGTGCATCTTATACAGCGAGATAGACAGCGGATTCATTCGTTGCAGTCGTTCGATGGGCGATGGTGCCAGAGCGTCGTTATTTTCCAGATACGCGCGAACGTCGTCGTCCAGTCGATCTAATGAGAAGGGCAAATCACCAGGCACCGCTACAGGATTACGATTGAAATCCATAAATACCTGACGCCCTGATTGCTGCTCTTGCGCCACCGCCATATCTAACAAGCTGGAGCCAAAATCCATTACCCGCGTGGCGTGGAACGGCCACTGATAGCCTTTACGGAAGATGTTTGAAGCCAGCTCCTGGGTGGTGCGATAGTAATCCGCGAGGAAGTTATACTCGTTACCCTCAGCATCCACGGAATAGATATATGGGATCACCTGCACATAGGTGCCGGACAAATTCCACGGAAACGTGCTGCGCGGCGTGCCTATACCAAACTGGCTTTCGGTCAGATTAGTTAGTGTCAGGCCTTCCTCCAGCGCCAGCCCCAGCGAGCCAAAACATTTGTGTGGGTACACACTGTCGCGATAAAGCTCGCCAGGCCCTCCTGTTGCCAGTACCACATTGGGCGCAGTCACAATTGCCAGCCCCCATGGGTTAAGGGCGCGATGACCGGTCGCGAGGATTGCCCCCGCCACACGGTCTTCGCCGTTTTCGTCACGCTGATGCAGCAGTTTAATCACTGTTGCACTGGTCAACACTGGAATGGCGAGGCGCTGTACTTCTTCCAACAGCACTTTCACCATTAACCTTGAGGTACGCGGCCCACACGAGGTTGCACGCCCGGCTTCGTCATGGTCGGTTTGATAACGAAGAATCGCGCCATAGCGATCTTCCGGTAATTCCAGACCAAGATATTGCAACCCGCCAAGAGTGTGCAGAGAACCTACCGCTTCGACATAAGCGGTGTCATGATCCATCGCCCCACCGCTCGCCAGTGCTTCCGCCAGTTTGGCGAAGTTATCGCCGTTGCCCGCGGTAGCGGCGGTAAACAGCGTCTGTTTATCAGAGCCAGAACATGCCGATGTCCCCATATATAACCCGGCGGTGGCGATCAGCACATTTTGCTGGCGGCGTTTAAGTTCAACTGCCGCACGTAATCCTGCTGCGCCGCTACCAACGACTAGCGCATCAACTTGCCAGATCGGGTAATCGACATCTTCAACCGTGACAATTGACGCTGGCTCTGCTGACACAAAACCCTTTGGGAAAGTGACGTGTGTCAGCGCATCAAGGAGGGTGTCATCAAGCTGGCTCATGCATCCTCCATCGGCGTAAACAGGCTACTTTCCATCAGGCGTGGGTGCTTGATAATTGGACGGAAAGCCATATACGGCAGAATGTCGCGCTCAATCTCCACACCCGGTGCGATTTCAATTAATTCAACGCCTTCTGCCGTTAACTGGAATACTGCACGTTCAGTGATATACAACACTTCCTGACCGCTTTGCTGTGCGTAGGCGGCGCTAAAAGTGATTTTTTCCACCTGGGTAACCAGTTTAGGGATTTGACCTGACTGGGCGATATGCAAGCCATCTGGCGTTACATCGATCTTGCTACCTTTGGCGTCGAACGTGCCGCAGAACACCACTTTACGGGCGTTTTGCGCAATTTCGAGAAATCCGCCGGGGCCAATCAGATTGCCATTGAGATGGGAGACGTTGACGTTACCGTACTGATCCATCTCTCCCATGCCGAGGAAGGTGATATCGATCCCTCCGCCACTGTAGAACTCAAATTGATCGAGTGATGGAATAATGGCGTCGGCGTTGCGGGCGCAGCCGAAGAACGCATCATCCAGCATCATGCCGTTATGTACACCTTGCTCGACGCTCAGCCATAAACTTTGGTAAGGAACGCCTTCGCGCAGCGCTACGCCTGGAATACCGCCAGGAATACCAAAGCCAAAGTTGGTTGAAGCGCCAGCCACCAGTTCGCGTGCTGCCCGACGGGCAATCAGGCGGCGTACTGGATGACTAACCAGTTCAATAGCGTCGTTAGAACTCAGACGGCGATGTTGACCGCTAATGGTCAGGTCGTAACCGCCAAGATAGGTTTGCGGTTGTTCGCGGTGTTCAACGATGCCATCAACCAGAATGCCCGGTAATTTGACCCGGCGTGGTTCAATCGCGCCAGCTTCCAGCACATCGCGTACCTGTACGAACACTTTGCCGCCGCTGTTGTGTGCTGCCAGCGCCATCGAATAGCTATCCATATCAATCGCCTCTTCTTCGAGGCTGACGTTGCCTCGTGGATCGGCATAAGTGCCACGCAAAATCGCGTAATCCACTTTGAAAGGGCGATAATGAAGTTTGGTTTCACCATCGATTTCAATCAGTTCTACCAGGTCGTCGGTCGTGCATTCATTCGACTTACCGCCGCCATTGCGTGGATCAACAAACGATCCCAGCCCAACGTGGGTAAAAAGCCCCGGACGTCCGGCGCCGATCTCCCGTAGCAGTGCCTGAATCACGCCACCAGGAAAGCAGTAGGCTTCAATCGTGTTATTTTTTACCAGCGCCTGCATTTTGGGCGACCAGGTAAAGTGCCCGGCAATGATGCGTTTGAGCATATCTGCATGAGCGAAGCGGTTAGTGCCTTTGCAGTCGCGATCGCCAATGCCCAGCGAGTGGATTAATGTCAGATCGCGCGGGTGTCCGGTTTGCAGGAAACGCGCTTCAATAGCAGCCAGAATATGGTCCGCTTCCACCATTCCGCCGCCATTACCGCTAATGGCAATGGTTGCGCCGTCCTGAATTTGCGCCGCCAGTGTCTCGGTGGTTGTTATCTTACGCATACAATTTCCTTATTGATTTTGGAAGCTCACGCTACTTTTTTCGGCAAAGGCGCGCGTCGCCTGCTGGCAATCCTGAGTGGCGGACATTAATCCAGCCAGTAACTGGTGCGGGTAATCAGCATGTTTATTTTCCAGTGCCAGAATCAGTTGCTTGATATGTGCGAGCGCCACCGGACCGCATTTTTCCAGCTGCGCTAACTGATTCGCCATCCAGCTTTCCACCTGTTCTTTTTCTACCACTTCATCAATTAAATTCGCCGCCTGAGCTTCCTGCGCCGTCAGGCGTTTACCCAGCATCAGCATCTGGCGACCGACCACCGGACCAACCTGATTAAGCACACGTTCAATGCCCATCCAGCCAGGCACCATGCCGAGCATCACTTCCGGGTTAGAGAATTTCGCGCCGGGGCGGGCAATACGAATATCGCAGCACAAGGCCAGTTCAATACCACCGCCGATGGTATGACCGTTGAGATTCGCAACGGTTAATTGGGGTAAGTTTCGCAGGCGATTAAAAACGTCATTACCGCGTTTAATCCATTTTCTGCCCATATCTAATGGCGAATAGGCCGACCACGATTTAATATCGCCACCCGCACAAAAGAATTTATCGCCGGTTGCCGTTAATTCGACTAATCGTAATGTGGTGTCGTTTTCAATTTCATTTAAATAATGGTCGAGAGATTCGATCATTTCTTCATTAATAGCATGACATTTATCTTCACGGTTCAATGTCAGGCGGCAAGAAGCCGCCGCTCTGCTGAACAGAACGGGTTGGTCACTCATGATTATTCCTTAGCAATAATGCGCGATGCGATCGACGCTAATATCCAGTGTGCTGTCAATATCTTGCTGCCACCAATACGGTGAGAATATTTCCAGTTCAATAGCGCCATTAAATCCGGCGTTTTCAACCAGCCGACGAATTGACGGAATATTGATGACTCCATCTCCCGGCATTCCACGGTCATTGACCAGATCGGTGGTCGGCACTAACCAGTCGGAAACATGAAACGCGAGGATGCGTTTTCCGGCACGCAGGATCTGACTGGCGAGATCCGGATCCCACCAGACATGGTAGACATCTACCGCCACGCCGAGGCCAAATTCGCCATCGGGATCGAGTTCATCACACCAGTCCAGCGCCTGACGTAACGTGCACAGACAAGAACGATCGGCAGCAGTCATCGGGTGCAGTGGCTCCAGCGCAATTGGCACACCGACATCTTTCGAATGTGGCAGCAACTGGCGAATCCCTTGTTTCACCTGTTCCCGCGCTTCATACAGATCTTTTGTTCCCATTGGCAGACCGCCAACCACCTGCATATAACAGGCGGCGTTCAGTACAGCGGCGTCGTCCAGCGCCCGGCGGTTATCATCAATCGCCAGTTTGCGTTCTGCCAGCGTCGGTGCGGTGTAGTAGGTGCTACGGCACAAACCGGAAACGTTCATGTTACTGGCAGCAAGCTGGCGGGCGATTTGCTGGAGATTTTCACTCTGCAACTCCCTGCGCCAGGGGGCAATCGCGCCAATACCGCGTGCGGCGCAGGCATCAATAATGGCGGGTAGCGGCGTTTTATAGCCCAGTGTCGCGGTATTGATACTGAATAAATCCGGGCGTTGTAACAGATCTCTCATGATTCAGCCTCAGAAGCGCGGCATACTTAAGCCACCGTCAATGGCAACCGCCTGACCACAGGTGTAAATCAGTTTACCTTCCGCCATCGCGCGGACAGTGGAAGCGATATCCGCCGGATAACCCCAACGTCCCCACGGCACCAGACCTTTGGCAATCAGTTCGTCGTAATAAGCCGTTGCCGGAATAGTCATATCAGTTTTGATGAGACCAGGGCGCACTTCATAAACGCCAATTTGTTCATTACAAAGGCGAGCAGCAAACAGACGAGCAGCGGCAGAAACGGCGGTTTTGGCAATGGTGTATTCGCCGCGATTCATCGCCAGCATGATGGCGTTGATTGAACTGACAAAAATAATCGAGCGGTGCGGCAGCTCCGCTTCCGGTTTCGGCTGTGCGAGCAGACGTTTACTGAATGCCTGAGCGAGGAAGAACGGCGCGCGGGTATTGATGGCAATGTTTTGGTCGAAACTGTCTGGCTCGAGATCGAGGAGGTCACCGCGCTTTTTCACTGAAATCCCTGCGTTGTTGAGCAGACAGTCCAGACGCCCCCACTGGTTTTGCGCCGCGTCGAGCATCTCTTCATGCAGGGAGAGATCGCCAACATCGGCAGGGAAGCAAATGACCTCCACGCCTTCTGCCATACATTCTTGTTGTGTGATATGCAGTTTTTCTACGCTGTCGGCATCAGGGCGATCGTTAATCAGCAGGTTAAACCCGCTACGAGCAAGTTCCAGCGCACAACCCTTTCCAATACCACGTGCAGCACCAGTGATGACAGCAACAGGACGAGTGGATTTCATACAATGACCCTCTTTTGAATATTGTTTCCTTGAGTGATGATTAGCTTGCGACTGGAAGGTAAAAAGATCAACCATCTAGTTGGTTGATATGCGAGAGTGATCACAGGTAATTTGATAACTCAATGAAATTACGACTTTTATCCTTTTTGCTGTCGCTGAGATCAAATCCGGTTATGATAGCCATCACGAAGAGGAAGTGGGGAAGTGGAATGTATCTTGATACCAGTCACGCACAAAACCTGAAGGAAAAATTGCTGCTATGCGCGGTTAATGAATTTGCCGAATATGGTTACGAAGGGGCCAGAGTAGATAATATTGTTAAGGCAGCAGGGTGCAGTAAACAGACGGTTTATCACCACTTTGGTAATAAAGAAAATTTGTTTATTGAAGTACTGGAATATACCTGGAACGATATTCGCGAAAAAGAGAGAGAGCTTGACATTTCAGGGCTTTCGCCGGTTATTGCGATCGAGAAAATAATTGATTTTACTTGGGATTATTACATCAATAACCCGTGGTTTTTAAAAATTGTCCATAGTGAAAACCAAAGTAAGGGTGTGCATTATAAAAAATCAAAACGCCTCGCTGAAATTAACCATGCACATTTGCAGTCAATGGCTTCATTATTAGAAGAAGGGCAGCGGCAGAAAACCTTTAAGAAATATATTGATCCCTTACAAATCAACATTAATATCGCCGCACTGGGTGCATATTATTTAATAAACCAGTACACACTGGGGATGGTTTATCACATTAGCATGGTTTCACCTGAGGCTTTGGAAGCCAGACGCAGGGTGATCAAAGAGACCATCCTGAGCTGGCTTTTGGTGAACCCTGCCCGTGGGTAATCAGCGTGCGCGGATGAAATTACCATCAGGTTGGCGGGTGAACAGGACTTGCTGATTATTTCCCGTATCAATGGTTAAGCCGGTAACCACCCCATTCGCATTTTGACGGATTTTAACAATCTGACCATTTTGCAGGTTACTGAGTGGTTTATCCGCGCCCTCGACCTGGGCCATAGCGTACACGTCTGTAGGCGGCAAATTATGGTCGCGGAACAGCTGGGCAAGGGTCTTGCCTGGTTCTACGCGATATGTCCGCCACTGTTGATCGATACCACTTTCCGGTTGGAAAGATTGTGTCTCTGCAACAGGTGGCTCTTCAGGTTGACCTTCCTGAATAGGTTCCGGCGCGACCGGGGCGACCTGATCCGGATCGTTTTGCGGCGTCACTAAATGTGCCTGTAGCTGTGCTTCACCTGGGGGGGGTGATTGCATATCTAACTGCGCTTCGCGGGTGACAACAGGCATCTGGCGTGTTTCATCTCCAGGCAGAAGAATACCGATAATCAGCACTATTGCCGCAATAATGACTCCCCGACGATGCATCGGCGGCAGCGGGTCCATGAAGCGAAAATTGTCCGGCGCGTGCCAGACTTTCTCCAGGGTTGGTTTTAGTTCAAAGCGCCCGGGCATGGTTTCCTCCTGCTCCGCGTCTTGTTCCTCAATCATAGCCTATGAATAAGCTAACGCTATGATGTCCGTGGTAAACCCGCCTTTATTATATTCATACGGGATATTGCTATTGTTTCTTTTTCCCCGGGATTTGTCATCATTCCCGCGACAAAGTTTTACCCAAAGAAGTGTGGCTGATATGCTGCCCGCTACTTTATACCCTAAGAAAGGAAATACGATGACCACCCCAACTTTTGACACCATCGAAGCGCAAGCAAGCTACGGCATTGGTTTGCAGGTAGGGCAACAACTGAGTGAATCTGGCCTGGAAGGGCTGCTGCCAGAAGCACTGGTTGCAGGCATTGCCGATGCGCTGGAAGGCAAACATCCGGCTGTTCCGGTTGATGTGGTGCACCGCGCGCTGCGTGAAATCCACGAACGCGCCGATGCCGTTCGTCGTCAGCGTTTCCAGGCGATGGCTGCTGAAGGTGTGAAATACCTGGAAGAAAACGCCAAAAAAGAAGGTGTAAATAGCACCGAATCTGGCCTGCAATTCCGCGTGATCAACCAGGGCGAAGGCGCAATTCCGGCACGTACCGACCGCGTTCGTGTTCATTACACCGGAAAACTGATCGACGGCACCGTGTTTGACAGCTCCGTTGCTCGCGGCGAGCCAGCTGAATTCCCGGTTAACGGCGTGATCCCTGGCTGGATTGAAGCACTGACTCTGATGCCGGTAGGTTCTAAATGGGAACTGACTATCCCGCAGGAACTGGCATATGGCGAGCGCGGCGCTGGCGCGTCCATCCCTCCGTTCAGCACCCTGGTGTTTGAAGTCGAACTGCTGGAAATCCTCTAAGCAGCGCATTCTGTTCCCCTCGAACCAGAGGGGAGCAGGCATTCAGCAATAACTCCTTCAGTTTGCCAAACGGCGCTATTTTATGTTGCAAAGACCCTGTAAGCGTGTATTTTTGTGAGCTGTTTCGCGTTATCACCGTGATATGACACTCACTTTAAACATAAAATTAACATTAGATCTAAATCTTAGTATTCATCCCGCGTATTGTTACCTAATATCGATGAGTCCCGATACAGATTCGTCGTATCATAGACTGACTAAAGGCCGTAGAGCCTGAACAACACAGACAGGTACAGGAAGAAAAAAACATGGTAGATCAGGTAAAAGTCGTTGCCGATGATCAGGCTCCGGCTGAACAGTCGCTACGGCGCAATCTCACAAACCGACATATTCAGCTTATTGCCATTGGCGGTGCCATTGGTACAGGGTTGTTTATGGGGTCCGGCAAAACGATTAGCCTTGCCGGGCCGTCGATCATTTTCGTTTATATGATCATCGGTTTTATGCTCTTTTTCGTGATGCGGGCAATGGGGGAATTGCTGCTTTCGAATCTGGAATACAAATCTTTTAGTGACTTCGCTTCCGATTTACTCGGGCCGTGGGCAGGATATTTCACCGGCTGGACTTACTGGTTCTGCTGGGTTGTAACCGGTATGGCAGACGTGGTTGCCATTACCGCCTATGCGCAATTCTGGTTCCCTGGGCTTTCTGACTGGGTTGCTTCGTTATCCGTGATCATTCTGTTACTGGTTCTAAACCTCGCCACGGTAAAAATGTTCGGTGAGATGGAGTTCTGGTTTGCGATGATCAAAATCGTCGCCATCGTGTCGCTGATTGTTGTCGGCCTGGTCATGGTGGCGATGCACTTTCAGTCACCGACCGGTGTGGAAGCGTCATTTGCACATTTGTGGAATGACGGCGGCTGGTTCCCGAAAGGCTTAAGTGGCTTCTTTGCCGGATTCCAGATAGCGGTTTTCGCTTTCGTAGGGATTGAGCTGGTAGGTACAACAGCTGCGGAAACCAAAGATCCAGAGAAATCACTGCCACGCGCGATTAACTCCATTCCGATCCGTATCATTATGTTCTACGTCTTCTCGCTGATTGTGATTATGTCCGTGACGCCGTGGAGTTCGGTAGTCCCGGAGAAAAGCCCGTTCGTTGAACTGTTTGTGTTGGTAGGGCTGCCTGCTGCCGCCAGCGTGATTAACTTTGTGGTGCTGACCTCTGCGGCATCTTCCGCTAACAGCGGCGTCTTCTCTACCAGTCGTATGCTGTTTGGTCTGGCGCAGGAAGGTGTGGCACCGAAAGCGTTCGCTAAACTCTCTAAGCGCGCCGTACCCGCGAAAGGGCTGACCTTCTCTTGTATCTGTCTGCTCGGCGGCGTGGTGATGTTGTATGTGAATCCCAGCGTGATTGGCGCGTTCACGATGATTACAACCGTTTCCGCGATTCTGTTTATGTTCGTCTGGACGATTATCCTTTGCTCGTACCTGGTGTATCGCAAACAGCGTCCGCACCTGCATGAGAAATCAATCTACAAGATGCCGCTCGGCAAGCTGATGTGCTGGGTATGTATGGCATTCTTTGTGTTCGTGGTCGTGCTGCTGACACTGGAAGATGATACCCGCCAGGCGCTGCTGGTTACCCCGCTGTGGTTTATCGCTCTGGGGCTGGGCTGGTTGTTTATTGGTAAAAAACGCATGGCGAAGTAATGCCGCGTTTATAACTCTGAAAGGCACCTGCGGGTGCCTTTGTCTTTATATATTCCTAAAAAAATCTACCATCATAGACAGCCCTCAGGCGCGAGCTTACCGTGGATCTTTGCCACTCGTTGCAGAGTTCATTATGGTTAAGCGCAGTTGGTTATTAATCGCCGCATTACCTCCCTCTATTTCACCTTCCTGGGGCGCGGATTTTTATTACCGCCAGCAGGAGAAAGGCACGGTTTATGTTGTCGAACAGAAGGGGGAAAAAGATGAGATCCTCTCCGAATTACCAGATATTAATTTTTCCCGCCTTTGGCGTATTGCCAATTTAGCCAATAAACAAGATTCCCGGTTACTGTCCGATTTTAATCCCGATAAGTTCGATTGCGATGATGAGGGGGATTGCGAACATGCCTGGCTCACCGATGGACGCTCTGTTCTTTGGTCTGGCAAAGTCCTGAAAAATCCCCCCGGTAAACCTATAGTCGACGCTGCCAGTTTTCAGGCATTCGGCGCTTTCGCTGCTGATAAACGCAGTATCTATTTTGATGGTCAGCGTACCGATGATAATAGCGGTGATAAGCAGGTGGATATGTCAACGCTTGAAGAGACGGACATCTGGAATTTACTGCGTGATAAAAATAGTCTTTGGCATAAGGGGCACTGGTTGGGAAGCGCTGACGGATTTCAAATCCTGCGGCATGATTCCTCCCTGCAATTTGTTGTGCAGACAAATTCGCAGGTGATTGTTAATGGCAAGCCACTGCCCGCCGATCGCAAAACTTTTCAGATTAAACGTTGGATGCCTGGCGAACGCTTAGTTTATCGCGATAAAAGCGGCGAGCGTGACTATGAGCTGGAGGATACCAGCTATCGCTGTGCACCTTTTAATATTGGTCTGAATAACGTGTCCTGGCTCAAATATGAAGCCACTCCAGCGGGCAGTGAGTGTATTTATGAAACGCTGGCGGGAGTTGATCCGGAATATTTTTATCTGTTTGTTCGGAATACCGGTTTATATAAGAACCAAATATATAAAGTCACAATTAACGCCCTGGGCGAAGGTGAGTTGGTTAATCTCAAGCCAGAGGATCTCTCCGACTCACTTGAAGCAGGGGGTAGTTGGGGATTAACTAACACGTTTATATCAACAGACGGGCAGCTTTACACTCAACAAGCGACTGGAATTGGGAAAGAACACGCCCAACAAGGTGAATGGCTGCGTTATAACTTAGGCAAGGGAGGTTGGTTATCGGTGAAGCAACCCCCGAGCGGGCTTAAACCCTTATTTAAATAACCTATTCACGCTAACAGCATCAGGATGACGCTATGTTACCAATTAAACCCGTTTGTCTCGCACTGGCTTTATTTTCACTCAATTCAATAGCCTGCTCCGGCGTACCATCTGCCTCTTTTTATTACCAACCGTGGGGGCAAGGAACAAAATATATTGTTGAAGATAGCGATGGTTACGGACTCTATTTTCCGGATATTCATTTACCGCAGGTGAGGTTCAAACAACTGCGCCGTGTATCTGACGGCACTGATGATGAATATGATTCTCCTGATGATATCAATAATGATTTTGTGCGGGTGGATGGTGGCGCTTATATCAGAACCAACGGTGGTTGGCGTTTCGACTGGTTGACTGATGGCCGCCATATTTTATGGGCAGGGAAAATAGTTCAGAACCCGCCGGGAACACCGAAAGTCGATGCCGCAACATTCCGCGCATGGGGGCGTTTTGCTGCCGATAAAGACAGCCTCTATTTTGATGGCGAACGCACGGATGATAATCACGGCGAAAAGCAGGTCGATATGGATTCGCTGCAACAGGTGGGGGGAAGGATGAATTCACTTGATTCCGCGGATGTGCTGAAAGATCGTCGCAATCTTTACTTTCAGGGGCGCTGGTTAGGTAGTGCGCAAGGGTATTCTATTCTTGACATTAAACCCTGGACACGTCGTCCCATTATTTATTCACCTAATAGCTGCGAAAGCAAAAGTAATCCGGGCCCCTGGGATACAATCTGGCGGACTAAATCGCAGGTCTTTGTGAATGGAGATGCCATCAACGCCGATCCGGATACCTTTCATATTGTGCGCTGGATAGCCGGTTCACTGCTAATTTATCGCGATAAAGACGGGGAGAAACGTTATGCGTTCGGTAAAAACTGCCGAAGTATATTTGACCTACAGCGGGATAAAGTAACCTGGATGACGCGTGATGCTTCCAGGCGTGCTAATGACTGCCGGGTTGCGACAATTCCTGATGTTGATCCGGAATATTTTCGCCCGCTGACGGAGAATGTGGCGCAATATAAAGATTCGCTCTATCTGGTGAAATATATATCTGCGGTCGAAAAAACGCTGTCGGTCATACATTTACCAGACCCACAACAAGAATTACAGAAAGGTGCTAATGTTGTAGGGAACAAAATTTATTTCATCGCGCGCGATGATGTGACTATTTTTGATATTAATGGGCAATGGCAGTGGTATAAAAGCCCCGATGGCACACCATTAAATTATTTAGCACATGACGATCGCTATACGTATTTTATTGATGAAGACACGGTTGAGCATTTTGAACTGAAAGGCCAATGGACGTGGTTTAAATACGCCAATGGTCAATTATCAGATACCTTTGCTCATGATGACCACTATATTTATTACGTAGGCGATGGGCTGGTACGTGATGCGAAGCGGCGTAATGAGACTCGACAACTCGATGCGGCGCATCTTGATAAAAACGGCAGTTTGCTTACCGTTGAAGGTAAGTACACCAGTTACAACAATGAATTACTTCCACTGAATGACTGAATAATCAACGATCCTGCCCATGTCAGGATCGTTGATCGAACAAATCACTCACCCGCCAGCGCGCGCGGGAATAGTACATTGTTTTCCAGACTGATGTGCTCCATCAGGTCATCAATCAGTTCATTAATGCCGTTATACATCGCTTTCCAGGTGGTGCAGGCTTCCGGCGGCGGTGTGACGTTATTGGTGGTGTGTTTGATCACTTCCAGCAGTTCGCCCGCTTCATCGTGCTCGCTTTCCATTACGCTGATTGGCCCCATTGCCTGGCTGCCCATGCCTTGTTTGATCATCGGGAAGAGAATTTGCTCTTCTTTCATCATATGGCTGGAAAGCTCTTCATGCAGCATAGTCAGGTATTTTGTCAGCCCTTTTGGCACACTTGGTTTGTCGGCGTGAACGCGCTCGACTTTAGTCGCTTGCAGGATCAGCTCCGGCAGCTGCTCGCGGTGACGATCGTGGTAGCGCACGATGATATGGTCGATGATTTCCGCCAGCGGGGCGCTACGCCAGTCTTTCTCAATCGGTTGTTCAGCAAGCTTTGCCAGTTCGGCTTCAATGACGTCAACATCCAGTTCTTTACGTGCCGCCGCGCGCGCCAGCGTCTGCTTACCGCCACAGCAGTAATCCATATCATATTTACGAAACAGAGCCGAAGCGCGAGGAATAGAGAGCGCCAGTTCACCTAAAGGTTGGTCGCGATAAGCCATAGCTGATACCTCATTCTTAATAAGATAAGATGCATTTTAAATGCATCTTTAAGGCAAAAGCTATAACCCTTACGTAGCAGAGGCTTATTTAACTCACTGCCAGCGTGTCAACTTTCTGAGACAGATTCAGTTAAAGGTTTTTCTGGTTTTGCTCTGACCGCGATGACCACGCCAATCACTAACAGCGCGATACCGCTCAGCGTCATTAGCGGCGGCATTTGCTGGCGGAGTAAAAAGGTGTACAGCAAACCTGCCAGCGTTTCGAAAACAATCAGCGGCCCGAGAATCACTGTCGGTAATCGCTGGCTGGCGACGTTCCAGCAGAGTGCGCCAACCCATGAGCAAAGCACGGCTATCGCAACCATCAGACTAATAAACACCAGCGGACGGGGGCCAAAGGGTAAGGAGAAGTCCGGCGTTTGCATATTCAGCCAGTAACAGGCGATGAGATAGCCGATGAGAGAAACCGGCAGCGTGACCAGCGCCTGCGCCGTCGCCCACATCATTGGATGTTTGTCGGGATTTTCCCGCAGCCAGCGGGCGTTGCGCAGGGCATACCATGCCCAGCAGACCACGGAAACTAACGCCAGCACGATGCCTGAGGTATAACGTGCCCAGTCAAAATCGGGGAGTCCGTGGTTTAACTCAGCAATATTCACACACGCCAGGCCGATGCCAATACAAACCAGTGCCGGGGCGAGTTTTCCCCATGCGAGTTTGCCGTCGCGCTGGCTATAAAGCAGATTGGCAAAAACGGGAATCACCACCGGCAGGGTGCCGATAATCATCGTGGAAACAGGCGCGCCAGTACGTTGAATGGCACTGGCAAGGCAGAAGTAATAGATGAGGTTGCCCATCATAGTGAGCATCAAGGCGGTAAGCCAGTCGCGACGCGCCAACTGACGCAGACGCACGCGTCCCAGCCAGGCAATGGGTAGCGCAATTAACCCTAACGCCAGATAACGCCCCATCGACTGCAACATCGCCGGGTATTCCGGCACGATCAACGGCCCGACAAAAATAAGCCCCCACATCAACCCTGCTAACAGGGCGTACAGCACGCCGCTAATCATTACTGGCATCCATTGATCTGTCAGAAGAAAGTTCAGGAAGCAGACATGATTGCTCCCGGCATCCCGTCATTATCAGAGAGGATGCGGGAGGATGCCACTTTAATTAACTAGTTATTAACATTAAAAAGATGGCTTACGCTTTCGGCTAACGTTGTCGTTGGGCGGCCAATCAATTTGCTCAGCGTTTTGCTGTCATCAAACAGACCGCCTTTCGATGCGCCAACGTCAGAATCCGCCAGCATATCCGCCAGTCCGTCAGGCAGGCCAACGCTTTTCAGCGCCGCAGCGAAATCGGCTTCGCTCAGGTTTTGATAGGTAACCTGTTTGCCGATCTGTTTGGTCAGCTCCGCCGCTAACTGTGTCAACGTCCAGGCACTATCGCCCGCCAGTTCGTAAACCTTGCCTTCGTGACCGGCTTCGCTAATCACGCGTGCCGCAGCTGCCGCATAATCTGCCCGCGTTGCTGAGGCGATTTTGCCATCGCCCGCCGCACCGATAAATACGCCGTGTTCCAGTGCTGCCGGGGCGCTGGCGAGGTAGTTTTCGCTGTACCAGCCGTTGCGCAGCAGGGTGTAAACGATGCCAGAATCAGCCAACATTTTCTCCGTCTCGATGTGCTCATCGGCGAGGCCGAGCGGGGAGGTATCTGCATGTAGCAGGCTGGTATAAGCGATAAATTTCACGTCCGCCGCCTTTGCGGCATTAATAACATTACGATGCTGCGGGGCACGTTGACCCACTTCGCTGGAAGAGATCAGCAGTAGTTTTTCCACTCCCTGAAGTGCAGATGTCAGTGCGGCTTCATCGCCGTAGTCAGCCTGACGCACGGTAATGCCTTGTGCTGTCAGTGCCTGGGCTTTTGCCGGATTACGAACGATAGCCACTATTTGGCTGGCAGGAACCGTTTTCATCAAGGATTCAATAACATAGTGACCAAGTTGGCCAGTGGCACCAGTAATAGCGATCATGGGAAGCCTCCATCGGTTTGTCTTGTGTTTAAATACGCTACCACCTAAACTTACTTTTAGTAAGTACGTACAAAAAGGTAAGTATGAGATGAGTCAGGTTAGCCTGTCGCAACAACTGAAAGAGGGAAATCTCTTCGCTGAACAGTGCCCGTCGCGCGAGGTGTTGAAACACGTCACCAGCCGTTGGGGGGTGTTGATTCTGGTGGCGCTACGCGAAGGTACTCATCGCTTTAGCGACCTGCGGCGCAAAATGGGTGGGGTGAGTGAAAAGATGCTTGCGCAGTCGTTACAAGCATTAGAACAGGATGGTTTTCTTAACCGTATCGCGTATCCGGTGGTGCCGCCGCATGTGGAATATAGCCTCACGCCGCTGGGCGAGCAGGTGAGCGAAAAGGTTGCTGCACTGGCGGACTGGATTGAGTTGAATTTGCCTGAGGTGCTGGCAGTGCGGGATGAACGTGCGGCATAACAGCCGGATGCGCTGCGCTTATCCGGCCTACGGTTCATGACTTGTAGGGCGGATAAGATGCGACAGCATCGCATCCGCCAATAAATGCCGGATGCGGTTGATGATTTGTAGGCCGAAAAAGAAGTGTTTTACTTACTCAAATCCACCTGATAAATCGCAAAGCCGATATCATCGGTCGCGACTTTCTTCATCGGATATTGTCCTTTCTCTTTAATAAACGCTGCGGCTTTATCTGACGGAGAGGTTTCGAAACGGATATCCAGTTTCTTATCGCCAGCTATCGGTGCTAAACGCCAGTTGTTATCTGCCGCCGGGTGAATTTCCCCCGCACGCTTCGACTCATCAGCAATCCACGCTGCCAGTACCGAGCGGTTCTCATCCGGTGAAGCAAAAGCGATATGGCTGTCGCCCGTACCGGCAAATTTGCCACCGTAAGCGCGATAGTTATTGGTGGCAACGAGGAACATGGCGTTCGGATCAATCGGCTTGCCATTAAAGGTCAGGTTCTTAATCCTTTCCGCATTGGCATTAATCATCTGGCACTCGCCGTCATAACGGGCGGGCTGGGTAACATCAATCTGATAATTCACACCATCAATCACATCAAAGTTATAGGTGCGGAAACCATCCCAGTTGATGAGTGACTGTGGTTTCGTGCTGTTAGGATCAATCTGGTTAAACTGTCCGGCGGAGCACTCCAGCCACTCTTTCACCTCTTTACCGCTGGCTTTCACCACAATCAGCGTATTGGGATAGAGATAAAGATCGGCGGCATTACGGAAGGTCAACTGACCTTTTTCCACCTCCACATAGCTTGCCGGGTCATTTTTGCGACCACCAACTTTAAACGGTGCGGCAGCTGAAAGCACTGGCAGTTTTGCCAGATCCGGATCGCCCTGAATGTAATGCTCGACATACGCTTTTTGCGCGTTGTTCACCACCTGCACGGTCGGATCGTCCTGCACCAGTGCCAGATAGCTATACATATTGTCGGCAGATTTACCGATTGGCTTGCTGACGAACTGGCGTGTGGCATCGTGATCGGCTTTGAGTGTTTCTACCAGCTTGCTGTCTTCCGCCGCGAGGGATTTTTTATTAGCGATGTCGTAAATCGGTCGTGCTTCCGCTTTCGCCTGTGTTACCTGCCATTTACCGCTGTCATTACTGAGTTGTAAGTCGACCACACCAAGATGATCGCCCCACATGCCTGGCATTACCGCCGGAACACCATTCAGCGTGCCTTTCGCGATATCAGCTCCTTCGATATCAGCAAAATCTTTACCTGGGAAAACGGCGTGAGCATGGCCAAACATAATGGCGTTAACGCCCGGAATTTCACTGAGGTAATAAACTGAGTTTTCCGCCATCACTTTATACGGATCGGCAGACAGCCCGGAATGCGCCAGAACGACAACGACATCGGCACCTTTCTCGCGCATTTCAGGCACGTATTTGCGCACGGTTTCGGTAATATCATTCACCGTCACTTTCCCGGATAAATTAGCTTTATCCCAGCCCATGATTTGCGGCGGTACGACGCCAATATAGCCAATCTTCAGCGTCTGTTTTTTTCCGTCTTTATCGACCACTTCGGTGTCTTTAATTAAATACGGCGTAAACATTGGCTGTTTGGTTCTGGCGTCAATGACGTTGGCATTTACATAAGGGAATTTCGCTCCCGCCAGCGCATTTTTCAGGTAATCCAGACCGTAGTTAAACTCATGGTTGCCAAGCGTGCCGACGGTATAGTCCAGCGTATTTAATGCCTTATACACTGGGTGAATATCACCTGCTTTTAATCCTTTCGCCGACATGTAATCTGCCAGCGGACTCCCCTGAATCAAATCGCCGTTATCGACCAGTACGCTGTTTTTCACTTCATTGCGGGCATCGTTAATCAGGCTTGCCGTACGTACCAGTCCGAATTTTTCCGTGGCGGTGTCTTTGTAATAATCGAAATCCATCATGTTGCTATGCAGATCAGTGGTTTCCATGATACGCAGATCGACCGTCGCTGCATTCACACTGGCGGCAATCAGCGTGGCCAGGAGCGTTGCGCTAAACTTAATCATCAGGGACATCCTTTTATCATCGGGAATACGAAAGAAAAGGGAGAATAAACGTCTTACTTATAGAACAGTGAAGAATGCCACAATTTTACGCTTTGAAAATGATGACACTATCACAGTTGGCGCATTCATTAACGATAGGGTATAAGTAAAACAATAAGTTAACACCGCTCACAGAGACGAGGTGGAGAAATGTTAGATCAAGTATGCCAGCTTGCACGGAATGCAGGCGATGCCATTATGCAGGTCTACGACGGGACGAAACCGATGGACGTCGTCAGCAAAGCGGACAATTCTCCGGTAACGGCAGCGGATATTGCCGCACACACCGTTATCATGGACGGTTTACGTACGCTGACACCGGATATTCCGGTCCTTTCTGAAGAAGATCCTCCCGGTTGGGAAGTCCGTCAGCACTGGCAGCGTTACTGGCTGGTAGACCCGCTGGATGGTACTAAAGAGTTTATTAAACGTAATGGCGAATTTACCGTTAACATTGCGCTCATCGACCACGGCAAACCGATTTTAGGTGTGGTGTATGCGCCGGTAATGAACGTAATGTACAGCGCGGCAGAAGGCAAAGCGTGGAAAGAAGAGTGCGGCGTGCGCAAGCAGATTCAGGTCCGTGATGCGCGCCCGCCGCTGGTGGTGATCAGCCGTTCCCATGCAGATGCGGAGCTGAAAGAGTATCTGCAACAGCTTGGCGAACATCAGACCACGTCCATCGGCTCTTCGCTGAAATTCTGCCTGGTGGCGGAAGGACAGGCGCAGCTGTACCCGCGTTTCGGGCCAACGAATATTTGGGATACCGCCGCTGGTCATGCTGTGGCTGCGGCTGCCGGAGCGCACGTTCACGACTGGCAGGGTAAACCGCTGGATTACACTCCGCGCGAGTCGTTCCTGAATCCGGGGTTCAGAGTGTCTATTTATTAATTAATTTATGCAGCAGGTCCATCACTTGCTGCACCTCTTCCTGAGTAAGCGCCCCGTCTTTGGCCCATTGCACGCGACCGTCTTTATCCAGCACCACTACAGCGGAACTTTTTTCATCCAGCTGCCAGGCACCGCGTGCGACGCCATTGCTATCAACAATAAACTGCGACCAGGGATAAAGCTTTTTATTACTCTCCAGACTGCTGCGCACAAACATGCCGGAACCCGGAATTGCGTCGTCGGTGTTAACAATGGTGGTGGTCTGGTAACGATCGTGCGGTAACTTCGCTGATTTAATCGCTTCAATCAGCGTCGCGTTTTTCTCTTTTGCAGAGGTGCGACCAGCAATATGTTGCAGTACTCGCACTTTTCCCACTAACTGCGCGCTGTTCCAGGTTTTGTAGCTAAACTGATCTTTATCAAGCACCAACTCGCCACGATCGGTGATGCCAATCGGCGGCACTCGCTGACCGGTTTCGAACTGATGTGCGGAAGCCATCATCGGCAACAGCAGGCAGGTGAGTGCCAGAATCTTGCGTAGGGTCATGGTGTTTCCTTCTTATGATATGCAGGTGATCCGACCACTTGGGTCTGAGTTTTAATCATATGTGCTATTTATCGAATTTCCCGCAAGTGTGATGCCAGTTTGCGGTCAAGCGCACAAATCATATGAAAAATGAATGCTTATACTGAAGACCGCGCTTCGGTAAAAAGATAATTCTGAATAATTGTAACCTTTAGGTAAAAAAAGTTATACGCGGTGGAAACATTGCCCGGATAGTCTATAGTCACTAGGCATTAAAATTTGCGCCTCATAATCGTTGGGCCGATTGTGGCACCGCACAGGCGTAATACTCAGCAGGAGATAACAATGAAAATTTTCCAACGGTACAACCCACTTCAGGTGGCGAAGTACGTAAAGATCCTGTTCCGTGGACGGTTATACATCAAGGACGTTGGCGCTTTTGAATTTGATAAGGGTAAGATTCTTATCCCAAAAGTGAAGGATAAGCTGCATTTGTCAGTGATGTCCGAAGTTAACCGTCAGGTTATGCGTCTGCAAACAGAGATGGCTTAACCAAAGTGCTATGCAGTAATAAGACGGCTCCTGATTCGGGAGCCGTTGATGTTTCTGGGGTTACGCGACGCTTTCTTCTTTATCTTTAGCGTCAGGCAGTTTTGGCGAAAGGGCGGTGGCCTTGCTGTCGATTCGGGTCACCAGCAGCTGGTCGATGCGGTAGTTATCGATATCCACAACTTCAAATTTGTAGCCGGCGAATTTCACCGAATCGGTGCGTTTCGGGATCTTACGCAGCATAAACATCATAAAGCCGCCGATGGTTTCGTAGTTGCCCGACTGCGGGAACTCGTCAATATCCAGCACGCGCATGACGTCGTCAATCGGGGTGCCGCCGTCAATCAGCCATGAGTTCTCATCACGGGCGACAATCTGCTCTTCCAGCCCCTGACCGACCAGATCGCCCATCAGCGTGGTCATCACGTCGTTGAGGGTGATGATCCCCACTACCAGCGCGTACTCGTTCATGATCACCGCGAAGTCTTCACCTGCGGTTTTAAAACTTTCCAACGCTTCTGAAAGGGTTAACGTATCCGGCACAATCAGCGTGTTGCGAATTTGTACGCCGCTGTTCAGTGCCAGGCTTTGGTTAGCCAGCACGCGGTTCAGCAGGTCTTTAGAATCGACATATCCGATGATGTGGTCAATATCTTCATTACAGACGAGAAACTTAGAGTGCGGATGTTCCGCCACCTTATTCTTCAGACTTTGCTCATCTTCGTGGAGATCAAACCAAATCACGTTTTCACGCGGTGTCATTGAAGACGGAACGGTACGGGATTCCAGCTCAAAGACGTTTTCAATCAGCTCGTGTTCCTGTTTACGTAACACGCCTGCCAGCGCACCGGCTTCCACTACCGCGTAGATGTCATCAGAAGTGATGTCATCTTTACGTACCATTGGCAGTTTGAAAATACGGAAGATTATGTTCGCCAGTCCGTTGAAGAACCACACCAGCGGGGTGCAAACGTACAGGCAGAAGCGCATCGGGTTGATGATACGCAAAGCCACAGCTTCTGGCGCAATCATACCGATGCGTTTCGGGGTTAAATCCGCAAACAGGATAAACATGCCAGTCACTAACGAGAAAGAGAGAATAAAGCTCAGTTGCTCAGAGAGTTCTGCCGACATATAGCGGGAGAACAGGCTGTGAAAAGCTGGAGAAAATGCCGCATCACCGACGATACCGCCGAGAATCGCCACTGCGTTCAGACCGATTTGGACCACGGTAAAGAACATGCCGGGATTTTCCTGCATATTCAGAACGCGTTGGGCATTTATATTGCCTTCATCAGCCAGCAGTTTAAGTTTGATTTTGCGTGAGGCGGCAAGCGAGATCTCGGACATCGAGAAGAACGCACTTACAGCGATCAAACAGAGTATGACTAAAATACTGTTTAACATATCTTATCCGACCTTTTAGGCCAGATCCTCGGAAGGGGAAGTTGATTAATTTGTGTGAAATACACATTGAAAGCCGATTCGAAGAAAGTGAACCGGCATTTTCAGTGGCTAGTATAGCGTAAGGTACTGTAAAGCCGCCAGAGGGTTAAAATTCAGACAGCTGAAAAATGAAAAACTGGCTGATGCGCTATGCCGAACAGGCCTACGCAGTCCCCACAATTTATTGATTTTGGACGATTTTGTAGGCCTGGCAAGGCGTTTACGCCGCATCCGGCATAGACAAATAGCACTTTATCAACAATCTACATTTGTACCCGTAACGCTATGCTTCCGGCGGCAGACAGACGCCAATTCCGCCAATTCCACAGTAACCATACGGGTTTTTATGCAGATATTGCTGGTGGTCATCTTCGGCATAATAAAACGGTGTGGCGTTAGCGATTTCCGTGGTGATGCGACGATCGTCATCGGCGGCAAGCATCGCCGCCTGAAAACGTTCCAGACTGGCGCGAGCGGCGGCATCCTGTTCTGGGGTCAGAGGATAAATCGCTGAACGATACTGCGTACCGTGGTCATTGCCCTGACGCATTCCCTGGGCGGGATCGTGATTCTCCCAAAATACTTGTAGCAACTGCTCATAGCTGATGACGGATGGATCGTAAACAATGCGCACCGCTTCGGCATGGCCAGTATCGCCGGAGCACACTTCCCGATAAGTCGGATTTGGCGTATAGCCGCCGGTATAGCCTGCGGCGGTGCTGTAAACGCCGGGTAACTGCCAGAACAGACGCTCCACCCCCCAGAAACAACCCATCGCAAAAATGGCAATCTCCATTCCGTCAGGTACATTGGTCATTGAGTGACCGTTGACCGCATGCAGCGTGGCTACGGGCATCGGGGTGTTACGTCCAGGCAGGGCATCGGCGGGGGAAACCAGATGCTTTTTATCAAATAAACTCATGGTGTCGCTCTCCCGAAAATCGGTCATTGGGGTTAAGGTTGTAACAAGAGGCGTATTTGCACACAATAACCGCTGTGAATAGGTCTAAAGTAAAACATAAGAAATATTTGGGGTTTAGTCTGCTTTTTAATCCATATTACTGGATTTTTGTTAAGCCGTTTAACGGCGTTCCAGGGGCAGGAAAAAAGGATATTCAGGAGAAAATGTGCGCTATATCCGACAGTTATGCTGTGTAAGCTTACTCTGCTTAAGCGGATCTGCCGTCGCCGCGAACGTCCGTCTACAGGTCGAGGGGTTATCGGGACAGCTGGAAAAGAACGTTCGTGCGCAGCTTTCTACGATTGAAAGTGATGAAGTGACGCCAGACCGTCGCTTTCGCGCACGCGTCGATGATGCCATCCGCGAAGGTCTGAAAGCGCTGGGTTATTACCAGCCGACCATTGAATTTGATCTCCGTCCACCGCCAAAGAAAGGGCGTCAGGTATTGATCGCCAAAGTCACGCCAGGCGTGCCGGTGTTAATTGGCGGCACCGATGTGGTATTGCGCGGCGGCGCGCGGACCGATAAAGACTATTTGAAATTGCTCGATACTCGCCCGGCTATTGGTACGGTACTGAACCAGGGCGATTATGAAAATTTCAAAAAGTCCTTAACCAGCATTGCGTTGCGTAAAGGTTATTTCGATAGCGAATTTACCAAAGCGCAGCTGGGCATTGCGCTCGGCCTGCATAAAGCCTTCTGGGATATTGATTATAACAGTGGCGAACGTTACCGCTTTGGGCATGTGACCTTTGAAGGATCACAAATCCGCGATGAATACCTGCAAAATCTGGTGCCGTTTAAAGAAGGCGATGAGTACGAATCGAAAGATCTGGCAGAACTGAACCGTCGACTTTCTGCTACCGGCTGGTTTAACTCGGTGGTGGTGGCTCCACAATTTGATAAAGCGCGCGAAACGAAAGTATTACCATTGACGGGCGTGGTTTCGCCGCGAACAGAAAACACCATCGAAACCGGCGTCGGTTACTCTACGGACGTGGGACCGCGCGTGAAAGCGACGTGGAAAAAGCCGTGGATGAACTCTTATGGTCACAGTCTGACCACCAGTACCAGTATTTCCGCGCCGGAACAGATCCTCGACTTCAGCTATAAAATGCCGCTGTTGAAGAATCCACTGGAACAATATTATCTGGTGCAGGGCGGTTTTAAGCGCACTGACCTGAACGATACCGAGTCTGACTCCACTACGCTGGTGGCTTCTCGCTACTGGGATCTCTCCAGCGGCTGGCAGCGTGCCATTAACCTGCGCTGGAGTCTCGACCACTTTACCCAGGGTGAAATTACCAACACCACGATGCTGTTTTATCCTGGGGTGATGATTAGCCGCACGCGTTCTCGCGGTGGCCTGATGCCAACCTGGGGCGACTCGCAACGCTACTCTATCGACTACTCCAACACGGCCTGGGGCTCAGATGTCGATTTCTCCGTTTTCCAGGCGCAGAACGTCTGGATCCGCACACTGTACGATCGCCATCGTTTTGTGACACGCGGCACGCTGGGCTGGATTGAAACGGGTGATTTCGACAAAGTACCGCCGGATCTGCGTTTCTTCGCCGGGGGCGATCGCAGTATTCGCGGCTACAAATACAAATCAATCGCTCCGAAATACGCCAACGGTGACCTGAAAGGGGCCTCGAAGTTGATAACCGGATCGCTGGAGTACCAGTACAACGTGACCGGAAAATGGTGGGGCGCGGTGTTTGTCGATAGTGGCGAAGCGGTAAGCGATATTCGCCGCAGCGACTTTAAAACCGGTACCGGGGTCGGCGTGCGCTGGGAATCGCCGGTCGGGCCAATCAAGCTCGATTTTGCCGTACCGGTCGCGGATAAAGACGAGCACGGGTTACAGTTTTACATCGGTCTGGGGCCAGAATTATGAGTTTATGGAAAAAAATCAGCCTCGGCGTGGTTATCGTTATCTTACTATTGCTGGGATCGGTGGCGTTTCTGGTAGGCACCACTAGCGGCCTGCATCTGGTATTTAAAGCGGCGGATCGCTGGGTGCCAGGACTGGATATTGGCAAGGTCACCGGCGGCTGGCGCGATCTCACCTTGTCTGACGTTCGTTATGAGCAGCCAGGCGTGGCGGTAAAAGCGGGCAATCTGCATCTGGCGGTCGGGCTTGAGTGCCTGTGGAACAGTAGCGTTTGTATTAATGATCTGGCGCTGAAAGACATTCAGGTCAACATCGACAGTAAAAAAATGCCTCCTTCTGAACAGGTTGAAGAAGAGGAAGATAGCGGCCCGCTGGATCTCTCCACGCCGTATCCCATTACCCTGACACGGGTGGCGCTGGACAACGTCAACATCAAGATTGATGACACCACGGTATCGGTGATGGACTTCACCTCCGGCCTGAACTGGCAGGAGAAAACCCTGACCCTGAAACCGACGTCGCTGAAAGGCTTGCTGATTGCCTTGCCGAAGGTGGCGGACGTGGCGCAGGAAGAAGTGGTCGAACCGAAGATTGAAAATCCGCAGCCTGATGAAAAACCGCTCGGCGAAACGCTGAAAGATCTCTTTTCTCGCCCGGTATTGCCGGAAATGACCGACGTGCATTTGCCGCTTAACCTGAACATTGAAGAGTTTAAGGGCGAGCAGCTGCGCGTGACGGGTGACACGGACATCACCGTGAGCACCATGCTGCTGAAAGTGAGCAGCATCGACGGTAATACTAAACTGGACGCCCTGGATATCGACTCCAGTCAAGGGATCGTCAACGCCAGCGGCACGGCGCAGCTGTCAGACAACTGGCCGGTGGATATTACCCTCAACAGCACACTGAACGTGGAGCCGTTGAAAGGTGAAAAGGTGAAGCTGAAAGTGGGCGGCGCGCTGCGCGAACAGCTGGAGATTGGCGTAAACCTTTCCGGTCCGGTGGATATGGATTTACGCGCCCAGACGCGACTGGCGGAAGCCGGATTGCCGCTCAACGTGGAAGTGAACAGCAAACAGCTTTACTGGCCGTTCACTGGTGAGAAGCAGTATCAGGCGGATGATCTGAAACTGAAACTCACCGGTAAAATGACCGATTACACGCTCTCTATGCGAACGGCAGTGAAGGGACAGGAGATCCCGCCAGCCACCATTACCCTTGATGCCAAAGGTAATGAACAGCAGGTCAATCTCGACAAACTCACCGTCGCGGCGCTGGAAGGGAAAACTGAACTCAAAGCGTTGCTCGACTGGCAGCAGGCAATTAGCTGGCGCGGTGAGCTAACGCTTAACGGCATTAACACCGCCAAAGAGTTCCCGGAGTGGCCGTCGAAACTCAATGGCTTGATTAAAACCCGCGGTAGCCTTTACGGCGGCACCTGGCAGATGGAGGTGCCAGAACTGAAGCTGACCGGTAACGTCAAACAGAACAAAGTGAACGTTGACGGCACGCTGAAAGGCAACAGTTATATGCAGTGGATGATCCCAGGGCTTCATCTGGAACTGGGGCCAAACAGTGCTGAAGTGAAAGGCGAGCTGGGGGTAAAAGATCTCAATCTTGATGCCACCATCAACGCGCCGGGGCTGGATAACGCGCTGCCGGGGCTTGGCGGTACAGCGAAAGGGCTGGTGAAAGTACGCGGCACGGTGGAAGCGCCACAACTACTGGCGGACATCACCGCGCGCGGCCTGCGCTGGCAGGAACTTTCCGTGGCGCAGGTTCGTGTGGAAGGCGATATCAAATCCACCGACCAGATTGCGGGTATACTTGACGTACGCGTTGAGCAAATCTCGCAGCCCGATGTGAGTATCAACCTCGTCACCCTGAATGCCAAAGGCAGCGAAAAACAGCACGAGTTACAGTTGCGGATTCAGGGCGAGCCGGTTTCCGGGCAGCTTAATCTGGCAGGAAGTTTTGATCGCAAAGAAGAACGCTGGAAGGGAACTCTTAGCAATACCCGCTTCCAGACGCCGGTCGGCCCGTGGTCGCTGACCCGCGATATTGCGCTGGATTACCGCAATAAGGAGCAAAAAATCAGCATCGGGCCACACTGTTGGCTTAACCCGAATGCGGAACTGTGCGTGCCGCAAACTATCGATGCGGGGGCCGAAGGGCGTGCGGTGGTGAATCTCAACCGCTTCGACCTCGCCATGCTGAAACCGTTTATGCCAGAAACCACTCAGGCCAGCGGTATCTTCACGGGTAAAGCGGACGTTGCCTGGGACACCACGAAAGAGGGGCTGCCGCAGGGCAGTATCACCCTTTCGGGGCGTAACGTGCAGGTAACGCAAACCGTCAACGATGCGGCGCTGCCCGTGGCGTTTCAGACGCTGAATCTGACGGCGGAATTGCGTAACAACCGTGCCGAATTGGGCTGGACCATCCGCCTGACCAATAACGGCCAGTTTGATGGACAGGTGCAGGTGACCGATCCGCAAGGCCGCCGTAATCTTGGTGGCAACGTCAATATCCGTAACTTCAACCTTGCGATGATAAACCCTATCTTTACCCGTGGGGAAAAAGCAGCGGGGATGGTAAGTGCCAACTTACGTCTGGGTGGTGATGTGCAAAGCCCGCAGTTGTTTGGGCAGCTACAGGTTACGGGTGTGGATATCGACGGCAACTTTATGCCGTTTGATATGCAGCCGAGCCAGCTTGCGGTCAACTTTAACGGTATGCGCTCGACGCTTGCCGGTACAGTACGGACCCAGCAGGGTGAGATCTACCTGAACGGCGACGCCGACTGGAGCCAGATTGAAAACTGGCGGGCGCGGGTAACAGCGAAGGGCAGTAAAGTGCGTATCACCGTGCCGCCGATGGTACGAATGGATGTATCACCAGATGTTGTATTCGAGGCTACACCAAACCTGTTTACCCTTGATGGTCGCGTGGATGTTCCGTGGGCGCGCATCGTGGTGCACGATCTGCCGGAAAGCGCAGTAGGCGTTTCCAGCGATGTGGTGATGCTTAACGATAACCTGCAACCGGAAGAGCCGAAAACGGCGTCGATTCCGATTAACAGTAACCTGACTGTCCACGTTGGCAACAATGTTCGCATTGACGCCTTTGGCCTGAAAGCGCGGCTGACGGGCGATCTCAACGTCGTGCAGGACAAACAGGGGCTGGGCCTGAACGGGCAGATCAACATCCCTGAAGGGCGCTTCCATGCATATGGTCAGGATCTGATTGTGCGTAAGGGTGAGTTACTGTTCTCTGGTCCGCCGGATCAACCATATCTTAACATCGAAGCTATTCGTAACCCGGATGCTACAGAAGACGATGTAATCGCCGGAGTTCGCGTTACTGGTCTGGCGGACGAACCGAAAGCGGAGATTTTCTCTGACCCGGCCATGTCGCAACAGGCTGCCTTGTCTTATTTGCTACGTGGACAAGGGCTGGAGAGCGATCAGAGCGACAGTGCGGCGATGACCTCAATGCTGATTGGTCTGGGGGTTGCACAAAGTGGTCAGATTGTGGGTAAAATCGGCGAGACGTTTGGCGTAAGCAATTTAGCGCTCGACACCCAGGGAGTAGGCGACTCCTCCCAGGTGGTGGTCAGCGGCTATGTATTGCCAGGTCTGCAAGTGAAATACGGCGTGGGTATATTTGACTCTATAGCAACACTCACGTTACGTTATCGCCTGATGCCTAAGCTATATCTGGAAGCTGTGTCTGGTGTAGACCAGGCACTGGATTTGCTCTATCAGTTCGAGTTTTAGCAATGCGAATATTTGTCTACGGCAGTTTACGCCACAAACAAGGCAACAGTCACTGGATGACCAATGCCCAGTTACTGGGCGATTTCAGTATCGATAACTACCAGTTGTATAGCCTGGGCCACTATCCAGGCGCAGTTCCGGGGAACGGAACAGTACACGGTGAAGTTTATCGTATTGACAACGCCACGCTGGCCGAACTTGATGCCTTGCGCACCAGGGGCGGTGAATACGCGCGCCAGTTGATTCAGACGCCGTACGGGAGTGCATGGATGTACGTTTATCAACGACCCGTCGATGGATTAAAGCTAATTGAAAGCGGCGACTGGTTAGACAGGGATAAGTAACCATACGCATACGCCACCTTCGGGTGGCGTTGTTTTTTGCGAGACGACTCGCATTCTGTTTTGTAATTCCCTCACCTTTTGCTTTTCTCTCCGAGCCGCTTTCCATATCTGTTAACGCATAAAAAACTCTGCTGGCGTTCACAAATGCGCAGGGGTAAAACGTTTCCTGTAGCACCGTGAGTTATACTTTGTATAACTTAAGGAGGTGCAGATGCGTATTACCATAAAAAGATGGGGGAACAGTTCAGGTATGGTCATTCCTAATGTTGTGATGAAAGAACTTAACTTACGGCCGGGGCAGAGCGTGGAGGCGCAAGTGAGCAACAATCAACTGATTCTGACACCCATCTCCAGGCGCTACTCGCTTGATGAACTGCTGGCACAGTGTGACATGAACGCCACGGAACTTAGCGAGCAGGATGTCTGGGGTAAATCCACCCCTGCGGGTGACGAAATATGGTAAAGAAAAGTGAATTTGAACGGGGAGACATTGTGCTGGTTGGCTTTGATCCAGCAAGCGGCCATGAACAGCAAGGTGCTGGTCGACCTGCGCTTGTGCTCTCCGTTCAAGCCTTTAATCAACTGGGAATGACGCTGGTGGCCCCCATTACGCAGGGCGGAAATTTTGCCCGTTATGCCGGATTTAGCGTTCCTTTACATTGCGAAGAAGGCGATGTGCACGGCGTGGTGCTGGTGAATCAGGTGCGGATGATGGATTTACGCGCCCGACTGGCAAAGCGTATTGGTCTGGCTGCGGGTGAGGTGGTGGAAGAGGCGTTATTACGTTTGCAGGCGGTGGTGGAATAAGGTGTGTTTATTTATCGCGGGCATAAAAAACCCCTACTAACCGAAGCCCGGCGTTCAGGGTTATTACGCTAGAAGAACTTATTTATTCTTTGCGCGCTCGAAGGAGGCAACGATTTCAGCTTTAGCGGCTTCTGCGTTTTCCCAGCCTTCAACTTTCACCCACTTGCCTTTTTCGAGGTCTTTGTAGTGCTCGAAGAAGTGAGCGATTTGCGCTTTCAGCAGCTCTGGCAGATCGTTAACGTCTTTAATGTGATCGTATTCTTTGCTCAGCTTGGTGTGCGGAACAGCAATCAGTTTCGCATCTTCACCGGCTTCGTCGGTCATTTTCAGTACGCCAACCGGACGGCAGCGGATCACAGAACCCGGCTGCAGCGGGTACGGAGTCGGGACCAGTACGTCAACCGGGTCGCCGTCCAGAGACAGGGTGTGGTTGATGTAACCGTAGTTGCACGGATAGAACATCGCGGTGGACATGAAGCGGTCAACGAACAGTGCGCCGCTCTCTTTGTCGATTTCGTATTTGATCGGATCTGCGTTAGCCGGGATCTCAATAACAACGTAGATGTCTTCCGGCAGATCTTTACCCGCAGGGACGTTGAGTAAGCTCATGTCTGTTTCCTTTAAAAATATGTGGCAAACAAGTGCCGAGTATTATAGCCAACTCGCGCCGAATGTCTTCGCTTGTTTTCTTCTTCATTTTCCTTTTTAGCCAGTTTTAAGGTGGTTTAAAGAGCAGGAAAATCCATAACCGTAGCCGCATTTTTCATAGTGAGATGAAAGCGATTACAAACTTGTGATTAACGTTTTATTTACTTTTTTGAAGTGTGATGTAACGCAATCCGTTACATAACGAATTGTCTATAGTTTTTTCGCGAACATCTTTTCACCAATAATAATTACCCCGACGAGGACAACCCTATGTGGAAACGCTTACTTGTAGTCTCTGCAGTCTCGGCAGCCATGTCGTCTATGGCGTTGGCTGCTCCATTAACCGTTGGATTTTCGCAGGTCGGATCGGAATCCGGCTGGCGCGCCGCAGAAACCAATGTGGCGAAAAGTGAAGCCGAAAAGCGCGGAATTACGTTGAAAATTGCCGATGGTCAGCAAAAGCAGGAAAACCAGATTAAAGCGGTACGTTCCTTCGTCGCGCAAGGGGTGGATGCGATCTTTATCGCTCCAGTGGTAGCGACCGGTTGGGAGCCGGTATTAAAAGAGGCGAAAGATGCCGAAATCCCGGTCTTCTTGCTCGATCGTTCCATCGATGTGAAAGACAAATCTCTCTATATGACCACTGTCACCGCCGACAACATCCTCGAAGGCAAGTTGATTGGTGACTGGCTGGTAAAAGAAGTGAATGGCAAACCATGCAACGTGGTGGAGCTGCAGGGCACCGTTGGGGCCAGCGTCGCCATTGACCGTAAGAAAGGCTTTGCCGAAGCCATTAAGAATGCGCCAAATATCAAAATTATCCGCTCGCAGTCAGGTGACTTCACCCGCAGCAAAGGCAAAGAAGTGATGGAGAGCTTTATCAAAGCGGAAAACAACGGCAAAAACATCTGCATGGTTTACGCCCATAACGATGACATGGTGATTGGTGCAATTCAGGCAATTAAAGAAGCGGGCCTGAAACCGGGCAAAGATATCCTGACAGGCTCTATCGACGGCGTGCCGGACATCTACAAAGCGATGATTGATGGCGAAGCGAACGCCAGCGTTGAACTGACGCCGAACATGGCAGGCCCCGCTTTTGATGCGCTGGAGAAATACAAAAAAGACGGCACCATGCCTGAAAAGCTGACCCTGACCAAATCCACCCTTTATCTGCCTGATACCGCAAAAGAAGAGTTAGAGAAGAAGAAAAATATGGGGTATTGAGGGGCATCAATGCCTGATGCCGACTTGTGGGCCGCCGGATAAGGCATTCACGCCGCATCCGGCGGTTGTGCGAGATGCCTGATGCGACGCAGTTGTGTCTTATCTGACGCACGCTTTACACCGGGGGAAACTATGAATACTAACCAACACCAGGAAATCCTCCGCACCGAAGGATTAAGTAAATTTTTCCCCGGCGTCAAAGCGTTAGACAACGTTGATTTCAGCCTGCGCCGCGGCGAAATTATGGCGCTGCTCGGTGAAAACGGGGCGGGAAAATCAACGCTAATCAAAGCCTTAACCGGTGTATACCACGCCGATCGCGGCACCATCTGGCTGGAAGGCCAGGCAATCTCACCGAAAAATACCGCCCACGCACAACAACTCGGCATCGGCACCGTCTATCAGGAAGTCAACCTGCTACCCAATATGTCGGTCGCTGATAATCTATTCATAGGTCGCGAACCCAAACGTTTCGGCCTTCTACGCCGTAAAGAGATGGAAAAGCGCGCCACCGAACTGATGGCATCTTACGGTTTCTCCCTCGACGTGCGCGAACCGCTCAACCGCTTTTCAGTGGCGATGCAGCAAATCGTCGCCATTTGCCGGGCTATCGATCTCTCTGCCAAAGTGCTGATCCTCGATGAACCCACTGCCAGTCTCGACACTCAGGAAGTAGAGTTACTGTTTGGCCTGATGCGGCAGTTGCGCGATCGCGGCGTCAGCCTGATCTTCGTTACTCACTTTCTCGATCAGGTCTATCAGGTCAGCGATCGGATCACCGTCTTACGCAACGGCAGTTTCGTAGGCTGTCGGGAAACCCGCGAGCTACCGCAGATCGAACTAGTAAAAATGATGCTGGGGCGCGAGCTGGACACTCACGCGCTACAGCGTGCCGGGCGAACATTGTTGAGCGACAAACCCGTTGCAGCGTTCAAAAATTACGGCAAAAAAGGAACGATCGCACCGTTTGATCTCGAAGTGCGCCCCGGCGAGATCGTCGGCCTGGCAGGGTTGCTGGGATCAGGACGTACCGAAACCGCCGAAGTGATCTTCGGTATCAAACCTGCTGACAGCGGCACGGCGCTGATCAAAGGCAAACCGCAAACCCTGCGATCGCCACATCAGGCTTCGGTACTGGGTATCGGCTTCTGCCCGGAAGACAGGAAAACCGATGGCATCATCGCTGCCGCCTCGGTGCGGGAAAATATCATCCTCGCTCTCCAGGCCCAGCGCGGCTGGCTACGACCGATTTCCCGCAAAGAACAGCAAGAAATTGCCGAACGCTTTATCCGCCAGCTTGGCATTCGCACACCTTCAACTGAACAACCGATTGAATTTCTCTCCGGCGGCAATCAGCAAAAAGTGTTGCTTTCACGTTGGCTACTGACCCGACCGCAATTTCTGATCCTCGATGAGCCAACCCGCGGCATTGATGTTGGTGCCCACGCCGAGATCATCCGCCTGATTGAAACGCTGTGCGCCGATGGACTGGCGCTGCTGGTGATCTCCTCCGAACTGGAAGAACTGGTGGGCTATGCCGATCGGGTGATTATCATGCGCGATCGCAAACAGGTGGCGGAGATCCCGCTGGCAGAGCTTTCCGTTCCGGCGATCATGAACGCCATTGCGGCGTAAGGAGAACAGTGTGATGCCTCAATCTCTCCCGGACACTACGCCGCCGAAAAGGCGTTTTCGCTGGCCGACGGGGATGCCGCAACTGGTAGCGCTATTGCTGGTGCTGCTGGTCGACAGTCTGGTGGCCCCGCATTTCTGGCAGGTTGTGCTTCAGGATGGGCGTTTGTTCGGTAGCCCTATCGACATTCTTAATCGCGCCGCCCCCGTTGCGCTGTTGGCGATTGGTATGACGCTGGTGATCGCCACTGGTGGGATTGATCTCTCCGTGGGGGCGGTGATGGCTATCGCCGGAGCCACAACGGCTGCGATGACGGTCGCGGGATTCAGCCTGCCGATTGTTTTGTTAAGCGCCCTGGGCACTGGCATCCTGGCGGGATTGTGGAACGGCATACTGGTAGCGATCCTCAAAATTCAGCCGTTTGTCGCCACCCTGATCCTGATGGTCGCCGGGCGCGGCGTGGCGCAACTGATCACCTCCGGACAGATCGTCACATTTAACTCACCGGATCTCTCCTGGTTTGGCAGCGGATCGCTGTTGTTCCTGCCAACACCAGTCATTATTGCGGTACTGACGCTTCTCCTCTTCTGGCTGTTGACCCGCAAAACGGCGCTGGGGATGTTTATCGAAGCCGTTGGTATCAACATTCGGGCGGCAAAAAATGCCGGAGTTAACACGCGAATCATCGTCATGCTCACCTACGTGTTGAGCGGGCTGTGTGCGGCGATTGCGGGCATTATCGTGGCGGCGGATATTCGCGGTGCCGATGCCAACAACGCCGGATTATGGCTGGAGCTGGACGCCATTCTTGCAGTGGTTATTGGCGGTGGATCGCTGATGGGCGGGCGCTTTAACCTGCTGCTTTCGGTGGTGGGGGCGCTGATTATTCAGGGAATGAACACCGGAATTTTGCTTTCTGGCTTTCCGCCGGAGATGAACCAGGTCGTAAAAGCGGTGGTGGTGCTTTGCGTGCTGATTGTTCAGTCGCAACGCTTTATCAGTCTGATTAAAGGAGTGCGTAGCCGTGATAAAACGTAACTTGCCGCTGATGATCACTATCGGCGTCTTTGTGCTGGGTTATCTCTACTGTCTGACGCAGTTTCCCGGTTTTGCTTCCACAAGAGTGATCTGCAATATCCTGACCGATAATGCCTTTCTTGGGATCATCGCCGTTGGCATTACCTTTGTGATCCTCTCCGGTGGGATCGATCTCTCCGTCGGTTCGGTGATCGCCTTTACCGGCGTGTTTCTGGCAAAAGTGATTGGCGATTTCGGCCTCTCGCCGCTGCTGGCGTTTCCGCTGGTGTTGGTGATGGGCTGTGCCTTCGGCGCATTTATGGGGCTTCTGATCGACGCGCTGAAGATCCCGGCGTTTATCATTACCCTTGCGGGGATGTTCTTTTTGCGCGGTGTCAGCTATCTCATCTCAGAAGAGTCGATCCCGATAAATCATCCTGTTTATGACACGCTCTCAAGCCTTGCGTGGAAAATCCCTGGCGGCGGTCGCTTAAGTGCGATGGGACTGCTGATGCTGGCGGTGGTGGTTATCGGCATATTCCTCGCGCATCGTACCCGTTTTGGTAATCAGGTGTACGCCATTGGCGGCAACGCAACGTCGGCAAACCTGATGGGGATTTCCACTCGCAGCACCACTATTCGCATTTATATGCTCTCCACCGGACTGGCAACGCTGGCGGGGATTGTCTTCTCGATTTATACCCAGGCCGGATATGCACTGGCGGGCGTAGGTGTGGAACTGGATGCTATCGCCTCAGTGGTAATTGGCGGTACGCTTTTGAGTGGTGGCGTTGGAACGGTATTAGGGACGCTTTTTGGCGTGGCGATTCAGGGACTGATTCAGACTTACATAAACTTTGATGGCACGCTGAGTTCCTGGTGGACGAAAATCGCCATCGGTATTTTGCTGTTCATTTTTATTGCCTTACAGCGTGGATTAACGGTGCTATGGGAGAATCGTCAGAGTTCGCCTGTGACAAGAGTCAACATTGCGCAGCGATAAAAACGCCTCTCCGTGTGGAGAGGCGCAGGAGCTTACGCGTCCGGGAACTCACGGATAAAGCGTTCGACATCTTCAACCATATGGTCGTTGCCGACAAAGAACGAACGGCGCTGGTGCAGGGTTTCAGGGATAATATCCAGAATACGCTCTTTGCCATCGCTCGCTTTACCGCCCGCTTGTTCCGCCAGGAATGCCATCGGGTTGCACTCATACAGTAAACGCAGTTTGCCGTCCGGGTGGCTGGCGGTGCTTGGGTAGAGATAAATACCGCCTTTCAGCAGGTTACGGTGGAAATCCGCGACCAGTGAACCGATATAACGTGAGGTATACGGGCGGTTGGTAGACTTATCTTCTTCCTGGCAGAATTTAATGTACTTCTTCACCCCGTTCGGAAACTTAATGTAGTTTCCTTCGTTGATGGAGTAGGTTTTGCCTTTCTCCGGGAAGCGCATCCGTTCCTGGCACAGGCAGAAAACACCCAGCGAAGGATCATAAGTAAAGGCGTGAACACCGCATCCGGTGGTGTAAACCAGCATAGTAGAGGAGCCGTATACCACGTAACCTGCCGCAACCTGTTTGTTACCAGGCTGGAGGAAATCTTCTTCCGTTACCGGCGTGCCAACAGGCGTAACGCGGCGGTAGATGGAGAAAATGGTACCGACAGAGACGTTAACATCGATGTTGGACGAGCCATCCAGGGGGTCCATCAGCACCACGTATTTTGCGTGTTCACAGCCTTCAAAGACGACAATCTCATCTTCTTCTTCAGAGGCAATGCCCGCAACGATATCGCGTGCTTTCAGTGCGGCTTTCAGTTTCTCATTAGCGAACAGGTCGAGTTTCTGCTGAACCTCGCCCTGCACGTTCTCAGCACCGCTGGCACCCAGGATATCAACCAGTCCTGCTTTGTTGATATCGCGATGGATAATCTTGGCGCCCAGTTTTATTGCCGACAGCAAAGCAGTGAGCTCACCGGTAGCATGAGAAAACTCGTGCTGCTTTTCGACAATAAATTCACCTAACGTTTTCATAAAACTTTCCCTGCAATGTTTATGGAGTAAAGCGACCGCAACAATCTTAACAAATAATCTCAATGTTGCGCTCAGGTGAATCGCGCCAGCAAATTGCGGATTATCCTGAAATGCGTTTCTCACTTGCCCGACATATGCGTAAAATGAGCGGCAGATTAAAAAAGGATAGTGACGTATGCGCATTCATATTTTAGGAATTTGTGGCACGTTTATGGGCGGTCTGGCGATGCTGGCGCGCCAGTTAGGCCATGAAGTAACGGGTTCGGACGCCAATGTGTATCCGCCGATGAGCACCTTACTTGAGAAGCAAGGCATTGAACTGATTCAGGGTTACGATGCCAGCCAGCTCGAACCGCAGCCGGATCTGGTGATTATTGGCAACGCCATGACCCGTGGAAATCCGTGTGTGGAAGCGGTACTGGAAAAAAACATCCCTTATATGTCAGGTCCGCAGTGGCTGCACGATTTTGTGCTGCGCGACCGCTGGGTGCTGGCCGTTGCCGGTACACACGGCAAAACCACCACGGCGGGAATGGCGACCTGGATTCTGGAACAGTGCGGTTACAAACCAGGATTTGTGATCGGCGGTGTGCCGGGGAACTTTGAGGTCTCGGCGCGTCTGGGCGAAAGCGACTTCTTTGTTATCGAAGCGGATGAGTACGACTGCGCCTTCTTCGACAAACGCTCTAAATTTGTCCATTACTGCCCGCGTACGCTGATCCTCAACAACCTTGAGTTCGATCACGCCGATATCTTTGACGACCTGAAAGCGATCCAGAAACAGTTCCACCATCTGGTGCGTATCGTTCCGGGGCAGGGCCGTATTATCTGGCCGGAAAACGACATCAACCTGAAACAGACCATGGCGATGGGCTGTTGGAGCGAGCAGGAGCTGGTGGGCGAGCAGGGTCACTGGCAGGCGAAAAAGCTAACCACCGATGCTTCTGAATGGGAAGTCTTGCTGGATGGCGAAAAAGTGGGCGAAGTGAAATGGTCGCTGGTAGGCGAACATAATATGCACAATGGCCTGATGGCGATTGCGGCGGCTCGCCATGTTGGTGTAGCGCCGGCAGATGCCGCTAACGCGCTGGGTTCGTTTATTAACGCTCGTCGCCGTCTGGAATTGCGTGGTGAAGCAAATGGCGTCACGGTATATGACGATTTTGCCCATCACCCGACGGCGATTCTGGCAACGCTGGCGGCGCTGCGTGGCAAAGTTGGTGGTACGGCGCGCATTATTGCTGTGCTGGAACCGCGCTCGAATACCATGAAAATGGGGATCTGCAAAGACGATCTGGCACCTTCATTAGGTCGTGCCGATGAAGTCTTCCTGCTGCAACCGGCGCATATTCCGTGGCAGGTGGCAGAAGTGGCAGAAGCCTGCGTTCAGCCTGCACACTGGAGTGGCGATGTGGATACGCTGGCAGATATGGTGGTGAAAACCGCTCAGCCTGGCGACCATATTCTGGTGATGAGCAACGGCGGTTTTGGTGGGATCCATCAGAAACTGCTGGATGGGCTGGCGAAGAAGGCGGAAGCTGCGCAGTAATTTGGCCTCAGCCTGATATAGCATTGCCGGATAAGGCGTTTACACCGTATCCGGCAAACCATACTCACATCAACAACGAAAATTACCCTTCGTTTTCCGCTAACTCGCGCAGATACTGGAAAATCTGACGTGCGGATTTCGGCGGCTTATTCCCTTCTTTCTCTTTCTTCGCGTTGCGGATCAGAGTTCGCAGTTGCTGACGATCGGCATCGGGCCACAGATTCAATACTTCAGCGATGGCATCATCACCCTGGTCGATCAGACGATCGCGCAGGTTTTCCAGTTTATGGAACAGCACCACCTGCTGGTTGTGGCGGTTTTTCAGCTTATCCAGCGCCTGACGAATAGGCTCTACGTCGCGCTGGCGCAGCATCTTGCCGATGAGCTGCAACTGGCGGCGGCGACCTTCCATCTTAATACGCTGGGCGAGCTCAATAGCCGCGCGCAGATCCGCATCTAACGGGATCTTATCCAGCGCGTTTTTCCCCAGATCAACAATTTCCGCGCCAAGGCGTTTTAGCTCCTCGGCATCACGTTTAATTTCACTTTTACTGACCCAGATAATTTCATCGTCTTCGTCTTCGATGTCATCACCGGGAACGTCGTCGAGCCAGTCTTCGGGCTGCTTAGTCATCTCAGGCTCCTTAAAAAAAGAGGCTAATGTTACCAGTTAAGATGCGCACTGAAAAACGGTTCTCTGTTAGACTTCAGAGAAACTCTCTACATTATGGCACTTGCAATGAAAGTAATCTCTCAAGTTGAAGCGCAGCGCAAGATTCTGGAAGAAGCAGTTTCGACTGCGCTGGAGTTGGCCTCAGGCAAATCGGACGGTGCAGAAGTTGCCGTCAGCAAGACCACCGGCATTAGCGTAAGCACGCGTTATGGTGAAGTGGAGAATGTTGAATTCAATAGCGATGGCGCGCTGGGGATCACCGTTTATCACCAGAACCGTAAAGGTAGCGCATCGTCTACCGATTTAAGCCCGCAGGCCATTGCCCGCACCGTACAGGCGGCGCTGGATATTGCCCGTTACACTTCGCCAGATCCCTGTGCCGGCGTGGCAGACAAAGAGCTGCTGGCCTTTGACGCACCGGATCTCGACTTGTTCCACCCTGCGGAAGTTTCCCCGGATGAAGCCATTGAACTGGCGGCCCGCGCTGAACAGGCAGCATTGCAGGCGGATAAACGCATCACCAATACAGAAGGTGGCAGCTTTAACAGCCACTACGGTGTCAAAGTTTTTGGCAACAGCCACGGCATGTTGCAGGGTTACTGCTCAACGCGTCATTCGCTCTCCAGCTGTGTAATTGCCGAAGAAAATGGCGATATGGAGCGTGATTACGCCTACACCATTGGTCGTGCGATGAGCGATCTACAAACGCCAGAGTGGGTCGGGGCCGACTGTGCTCGCCGCACTTTATCGCGTCTGTCACCGCGTAAACTCTCCACCATGAAAGCGCCGGTCATTTTTGCCAATGAAGTGGCAACCGGGCTTTTTGGCCATCTGGTGGGGGCGATAGCGGGTGGATCGGTTTACCGTAAATCCACCTTCCTGCTGGATTCGCTGGGTAAACAAATTCTGCCGGACTGGCTGACCATTGAAGAGCATCCGCATCTGCTGAAAGGGCTGGCGTCGACGCCATTCGACAGCGAAGGTGTGCGCACCGAGCGTCGCGATATTATTAAAGATGGCATCCTGACTCAGTGGCTGCTGACCAGCTATTCGGCGCGAAAACTGGGGCTGAAAAGCACCGGACATGCGGGCGGTATTCACAACTGGCGGATTGCCGGACAAGGGCTAAGCTTCGAACAAATGCTCAAAGAGATGGGCACCGGGCTGGTGGTGACGGAGCTGATGGGCCAGGGCGTGAGTGCCATTACCGGTGATTATTCCCGTGGTGCGGCGGGCTTCTGGGTAGAGAATGGCGAAATTCAGTATCCGGTGAGCGAAATCACCATCGCAGGTAATTTGAAAGATATGTGGCGCAATATTGTCACCGTCGGTAACGATATTGAAACACGCAGTAATATACAGTGTGGTTCTGTGCTGTTGTCGGAGATGAAAATCGCCGGGCAGTAAAAAAACTGGCGCGACCTGCCGCGCCAAATCTTCATAATAAAAAAGGAAGTGAGCAATGCGTAAAAGCCTGTTAGCTATTCTTGCCGTCTCCTCATTGGTATTCAGTTCGGCGTCGTTTGCCGCTGATCTGGAAGACAATATGGAAACCCTCAACGACAATTTAAAAGTGGTCGAAAAAGCCGATAACGCGGTGCAAGTCAAAGACGCGTTAACTAAAATGCGCGCTGCGGCGCTGGATGCGCAAAAAGCGACGCCGCCGAAGCTTGAAGGCAAATCACCGGACAGCCCGGAAATGAAAGACTTCCGCCACGGTTTCGACATTCTGGTCGGTCAGATTGACGACGCGCTGAAGCTGGCAAATGAAGGTAAAGTAAAAGAAGCGCAGGCTGCCGCAGAGCAACTGAAAACGACCCGCAACGCCTATCACCAGAAGTATCGTTAATTCCTTATTGGGCGGTGAAACGTTACCGCCCAACGCTTTCTTCTCCCTTCGTAAAATCACCGCAATATCTATCTTCACCACGGCATATTCCTGCGTGTCGTCCTCATTTTTGCGAGGCGTTTTCCAGAAATGAATGTAATGCATATGTAATGCTATAATGCATTACACTTTTCATAATTACCGGAGGCATAATGGCCACACTTAACGTCCGCCTGGATGACAAACTGAAAAATGAGGCTTATGCGGTGCTGGAAAAATTAAATATTACGCCTACTGAAGCAGTGCGGCTGCTGTTTCAGTACGTTGCGGAAAATGGACGAATGCCGGTAAAAACGCTCACTGTCAGTGATAGTGAAGAAGCCTTGTTACGCACTGTCAGGGAACGACTGGCCAACCCACAAGAGGCCATTAAGGTCCGACTGGATGAACTATGAGCTGGCGTTTGATCCGCGGGCGCTGAAAGAGTGGCAAAAACTGGGCGTGACAGTCCGGGAACAATTTAAAAAAAAGCTTGAGGATGTGCTGAAAAGGCCGCGCAATCCATCGGCTAAACTGCGGGATTTACCGGACTGCTACAAAATTAAGCTGCGCACACTGGGATATCGCCTGGTCTATTCCGTCAATGATAAAGAGTTACTCGTGTTGGTGATAGCTATTGGTAAGAGAGAAAACTCAGCCGTTTATGAAGACGCGACAAAACGGCTGGATGAGTGACTAACGTAAATGATGCACCACCTGATTGCTGCTGCCGCGCCAGATCAGGGAAGGGTCTTTTAGATCCTGCATAAATTTGCCGTCGACCAGCACGTTAATCAAATCAACAACCTGCATTTGCGCAGCGTTGAGTTCGTCGAGTTTATAGCCTGTCCACACCCAGATGTCTTTACCCGGACACTCGGCGCGGATGCGTTGTACCAGTTTCAGAATATCCGGCACGTTTTGCGGATGCAGCGGATCGCCGCCGGAGAGGGAAATCCCCTGGCGTTTGATACGAGTGTCATTCAGATCGTTAATGATCTGGTCTTCCATTGCTTTGGTAAATGGCTGACCGGAATTTACCCGCCATGTGCTTTTGTTATAGCAACCGGGGCATTCATGAACACACCCGGAGACAAACAGGGTGCAGCGAGTGCCGGGGCCGTTGACGATGTCGACAGGATAGTACTGATGAAAGTTCATTTTCGCTTCTCAATTGACGCCATGAATGCTCTGGTGCGTACGGGCGAAGTCCCCCGATGCTACGCATTTGCCTCCTTGCGACGACAAAAACTGGCCAGAGGCAATTCATTATGTCGGGAATCAGGAAGGGGCACGGAACGGTCCCCTCTCCCTTGAGGGAGAGGGTTAGGGTGAGGGGGAAGGATTAACCTATCTGCCCATTCCCCAAATGTTTAACGCGGCGCTTAACTTCTTCCTGCTTACCAGCGTTAAACGGACGCGCATCCGGGCTACCTAAATATCCGCACACGCGGCGAGTCACCGACACACGGGAGGCGTCATGGTTACCACATTTCGGGCAGGTGAAGCCTTTACTGGTGCACTCAAACTCACCGGTAAAACCACACTCGTAACACTCATCAATCGGCGTATTGGTGCCGTAATACGGTACATGCTGATAGCTGTAATCCCAGACATCTTCCAGCGCCTTCAGGTTGTGCTGAATGTTTGGATATTCGCCGTAGCAAATGAAACCACCGTTCGCCAGCGGCGGGTAAGGCGCTTCAAAGTCGATCTTGTCGTACGGGTTCACCTTCTTCTCCACATCGAGGTGGAAACTGTTGGTGTAGTAACCTTTATCAGTCACGCCCGGCACCACGCCAAACTCAGCGGTATCGAGACGGCAGAAGCGGTCGCACAGGTTTTCACTTGGCGTGCTGTAAAGGCTAAAACCGTAACCCGTTTCTTCTTTCCACTGATCCACCGCCTGACGCAGACGTTCAACAATGGCGATACCTTTCGCGCGCAGCTGCTCGTTGTCATACACATGCTCGCCGCCAAACAGCGCGTTAATGGTTTCGTGGATGCCGATGTAACCCAGCGAAATAGACGCACGACCGTTTTTGAAGATTTCAGAAACATCATCGTCAGCATTCAGACGCACGCCACAAGCACCTTCCATATAGAGGATCGGGGCTACGCGCGCTTTCACGCCTTCGAGACGAGCGATACGGGTCATCAGCGCCTTACGTGCCAGCACCAGACGTTCATCCAGCAGCTTCCAGAAGGTGGCTTCATCGCCTTTTGCCTCCAGAGCAATACGCGGCAGGTTCAGGCTGATCACGCCGAGGTTGTTACGACCATCGTGGATCTGCTCGCCGTTTTCATTTTCCCACACGCCGAGGAAGCTGCGGCAGCCCATCGGGGTTTTAAACGAACCGGTGACTTTCACTACCTGATCGTAGTTCAGGATATCCGGATACATGCGCTTGCTTGCGCACTCCAGCGCCAGCTGTTTGATGTCGTAGTTCGGATCGCCTTTTTTATGGTTCAGGCCATCGCGAATCGCAAACACCAGTTTCGGGAACACCGCAGTTTTACGGTTTTTACCGAGGCCTGCGATACGGTTACGCAGGATCGATTCCTGAATCAGGCGCGATTCCCAGCTGGTGCCCAGACCAAAACCAAAGGTTACAAACGGCGTTTGACCGTTGGCGGTATGCAGGGTGTTTACTTCGTACTCCAGCGACTGGAAGGCATCGTAGCACTCTTTGATGGTACGAGAGTTAGCGTAGCCTTCGGCGTCCGGGATGTTCCACTCTTCTGCGGTCTTGCGATGTTTGTTGTAGCTGGCGGTGACAAACGGTGCCAGCACTTCATCGATACGGTTAATGGTGGTGCCGCCATAAATATGGCTGGCGACCTGAGCAATAATCTGCGCAGTTACCGCGGTTGCCGTAGAGATCGACTTCGGCGGTTCAATCTCGGCGTTCCCCATTTTAAAGCCCTGGGTCAGCATGCCTTTCAGGTCGATCAACATGCAGTTGAACATCGGGAAGAACGGTGAGTAATCGAGATCGTGATAGTGAATATCGCCACGCTCATGTGCCTGCACCACGTCACGCGGCAGCAGGTGCTGGCGTGCATAGTGTTTAGCCACGATCCCGGCCAGCAGGTCGCGCTGGGTTGGAATCACCTTGCTGTCTTTGTTGGCGTTTTCGTTGAGTAACGAGGAGTTGGTCTGCTCGACCAGACCACGGATCTCCTGGTTCAGGCGACCGCGTTTTTCACGTTCAATGTCGCGATCGTGACGGTACTCGATGTAGGCACGAGCCAGTTGTTTGTATGGCCCCGACATCAGCTGGTTTTCAACTGCGGTCTGGATCTCATTGATATCCACCTGGTTGCGGCCCTGCATCTGCTCGCTGACAACCGCAGCAACAGTGGCGCAATAATCGGCATCATCGACTTCCGCTGCTTTAGCTGCACGCAGAATCGCTTCTTTGATGCGCTCTGATTTAAACGGCACTTTGCAGCCGTCTCGTTTCATCACATGCGGTGTCATGATCGCTCCATATTTTTAAGAACAGGTTATCCACAGAAATTGGGAAAGGCGTTTTCCGGTTTTTTCGTTTCGTTTTCCGGTGCTTTCCGCAATCGCCATCCGCTTATCCACAACGCCGCACCTTTTTCGTGGGGAGCTGTAGTAGCAATTATAGTCGATTAATACAACATATTGGGTTGGGACGCATTTTAAAGTCTATATATAGTGCTTTGCATCAAGGATGTTTGAACTTTTTTTGATGTAGCTCAAAGTAAAAAGCAGAGCGTACGGATGACGGGCGCTACAGCGATATGTAAATTTTTTAATGAATTTTTTGATTATAAAATCAACAAAAACAACATGCTGACAGGCAAAACCCCGGAATGACAGGCATTACCGGGGCTTAGCGAAGATTTACTTCTGTAACCACCAGACAGCCTCAAAAGGCCGTAAAGTCATGGCACAGGGTTGTGGTGAGGCTTCTTCGTAGTTATGCATCACAAGCTGCCAGTTGCCGCGCATTTTCCCTGGCTGCCAGGGTTGGGTCTCACGGCTAAGGTTGGCAATGACCAGCAAGGTTTGCCCCTTCCACTCACGGCGATAGCACCACAATACAGGGCTGTTTGGCAGCAGATCCTGGTAATCGCCCCATGTCAGGACGGCTTCTTGCTTACGCAGTGCGATTAACTTTTGGTAGGTGTAAAACACCGAGGACTCATCGGCCAGCGCTGCTTCTACGTTGATTTCCTGATAGTTATCGCCCAGGCCAATCCACGGTTCGCCAGCCGTAAACCCGGCATTATCGCCGTTGCTCCATTGCATGGGGGTGCGACTGTTGTCACGGGATTTACTGGCGAGGATTGCCAATAATTCGTCGGCATCACGCCCATCGTTGCGCAGCTCGGCAAACATATTGAGGCTCTCCACGTCGCGATAGTCAGTAATGCGCGTGAAATGCGGGTTGGTCATGCCAATCTCTTCGCCCTGGTAGATATACGGCGTTCCCTGCATGCCATGCAGCACCATCGCCAGCATTTTTGCCGCAGGCACGCGGTATTCACCTTCATCACCAAAGCGAGAAACAATGCGCGGCTGATCGTGGTTACACCAGAACAAGGCATTCCATGCCACGTTGTGCATTCCTTGTTGCCAGTGGCGGAACAATGTTTTCAAAGCCACAAAGTCAGGTTTAGCCAGCGTCCATTTTTCACCACCGGGATAATCGACCTTCAGGTGATGAAAATTAAAGGTCATCGACAATTCACTGCCTGTCAGAGCCGCGTATCGCTGGCAATGCTCAAGGCTGGTGGAGGACATTTCACCTACGGTCATTAACCCGCGTGGCGTAAACACATCGCGGTTCATCTCGTGCAAAAACTCGTGTGCTCGTGGCCCGTCGGTGTAGAAGCGACGCCCGTCGCCATCCAGGTCATCAGGGAAACGCGGGTCTTTGGAGATCAGATTCACCACATCCAGGCGCAACCCGTCGACCCCACGATTGGCCCAGAACTCACAGACTTTTTTCAGCTCTGCGCGTACCGCTGGATTCTCCCAGTTGAGATCCGCCTGTTCTGGTGCAAAGAGATGCAAATAGTACTGTTCGCTTTCCGCATGCCAGCGCCACGCACTACCGCCAAATTTTGAACGCCAGTTGTTCGGTGGCGTTTCTGGTTCGCCATCGCGCCAGATATAAAACTGGCGGTAAGGGCTTTCTTTGTTCAGCGCCTCGCGAAACCAGGCATGTTGGGTAGAGGTATGGTTAAACACCATATCGAGAATGATACGAATCCCGCGCGATTTTGCCTGTGTCACCAGTTCGTCAAAATCGTCCAGCGTGCCATAGGTGGGATCAATCGCCGTATAATTTGCTACGTCGTAACCGTTATCGACCTGGGGAGAGACATAAAAGGGGGTTAGCCAGATGGCATCAACGCCCAGTTTATGCAGATAGTCCAGGCGCTGGATAACGCCACGTAAATCGCCGGTGCCGCTACCCGTGGTGTCCTGAAAACTCTTTGGATAAATCTGGTAGATAACGCCGTTTTGCCACCAGTGGGGAAGATGAGTCATTACGTTATTCCTGCAAATGCGAGGGGGCGCAATTGCGCCCCGAAGAAAATTAAACAATGTCCAGCGTGCCCAGGCGGTATTTCCGCTGATAGATAAACGAGGTGAGTACAATCGGGATGATGATGGCGATAGCCATTGCCAGCGCAAACACCTGCCAGTAGCTCGGTTGAATCGAGAGAATTCCCGGCAGGCCGCCTACGCCGATGCCATTCGCCATAACGCCGTTCAGGCCGCATAGCAATCCTGCCAGACCAGAACCAATCATCGCGCACAGCATCGGGAAGCGATATTTCAGGTTGATGCCGTACATTGCAGGCTCAGTGACCCCAAGCCAGGCGGAGATCGCCGCAGGCACGGAGATCTCGCGTTCATTGTGCTTGCGGCTGGAAATGATAATGCCTATCACGGCGGAGCCCTGAGCGATATTCGACAGCGCAATCAGCGGCCACACTGGCGTACCACCCATGCTTTGAATCATCTGCAAATCAATAGCAAGCGTGGTCTGGTGTACCCCGGTGATCACCAGCGGGGCGTACAGGAAGCCAAACAATGCCGCGCCAATCGGAGCAAAGCTGCCGGTCATCAGGTGACGTACCGCAAAGGCAACGCCATCGCCAATCATGCGACCAAACGGACCAATCAGCGCATGGGCGAGGAACACCGCGAGGATCAGCGAACAGACGGGCACCACCACCAGATAGAGGTAATCCGGTACGATGCGTTTAAGGCGAGTTTCAATAACGCCCAGCGCCAACCCGGCTAACAGTGCCGGGATCACCTGCGCCTGATAGCCCACTTTAGCGATGCTGAACATGCCAAAGTCCCACACTTCCGGCAGCTGCTGCCCGAGCAGATAAGCGTTCATCAGCTGTGGAGAAACCAGTGTCACGCCAAGCACGATACCAAGGATCGGCGTGCCGCCCATTTTTTTCACCGCTGACCAGCAAATCCCGACCGGCAGGTAGAAGAAGATCGCTTCACCGATCAACCATAGAAAATCGTAGATCGTTTGCAGGGAAGGGTACATTTGCGCCAGCGTCTGACCGTTGCTCATGGGCAAATCGCCGATCACATTGCGAAAACCGAGGATCAAACCACCACTAATCAACGCGGGCAGCAACGGGAAGAAGATCTCCGCGAAATGAGAGATCAACTGCTCATGCCATTTCATATTCTGCCGGGCGGCTTTTTTTACCTGCTCTTTATCAACCTGCGCCTGTCCGGTTGACGCAATCAGTGCTTGATAGTAATCACCCACGTTGGTGCCAATCACCACCTGAAATTGCCCGGCATTGGTGAAACAGCCTTTCACCATGGGGAGTTGCTCAATTTCTTTCGGTCTGGCATTGGCCGGTTGGTTGAGGACAAAGCGCAGGCGAGTAATACAGTGGCTCACCGTCGCAATATTGCCGCGCCCGCCGACCAGTTCAATCAACCGATCGATATCCGTTTGGTTTATTTTGCTCATCATAAAGCCCCATGGCAGATGACATTTTTGGTTGGCTGCAGAATATATTGCGCGGAAAAATTTAAAAACGGGAACGTTCCCGAAACGCAGCGAAGATCACAATTTATCGTTCGGGAAACGATCAGGACAGGGTGGCGGGGATGATGATTTGTTGCGGTTCGCTGCGCCCGGTTACCTGCGCGATCAACTGGCAGGCCGCCTGGCGTCCAGCTTCGGCGTAACCGGGATCTACGGTTACGATCTCCGGATGGAGGAATTTCATTAACGGTGTATTACCGACGCTCGCCAGTTGCAAGGTGTCGATGCGTTGCTCTTGCAGGTATTTACTTGCGCCAAGTGCCAGCGTGTCGGTTGCGCACAGTAACGCGGTAGTTTCAGGCGTAATCACTTTTGCTACGTTCTCATAGCCTTGCTTCATAGCAAGCCCTGGCAGAGCGGCAACGGGATGCAATTTATGCGCTTTGCAGAACGCCAGGTAGGCTTCGTGACGTCGCTTACCGGTCGTCACGTCACTATGCGGCACGCCGAGATAACTGATATTACGATGCCCCTGGTCATACAGCCGTTGCATCAGGATCTTGATTGCCCCTTCGTCGTCATAACAGACTGAAGCAAAGCCTTTTGCGTCACGCGCCAGCAGAACCAGCGATGACTGCCAGTGGGCTAACATTTCTTCTGTTATGCCGGTAAAACCGAACAGCACTACGCCGTCGATATTACGCCGTTTCAGGACCCCCAAATGTTCGGCAACTAATTGCGGGGAAAACTGACTTTCCATCATGATTGGGTCGTAACCTTGTTCATAGAACGCTGGCAGCATGGTTTGAACGGCGAGATTTTCTGACAACGAATCCAGACGGGTAACAATGATGGCGACCACTTTATCGCTTTGCCCACGCATAGCGCGCGCAGAGCGGGAAGGGGAAAATCCATGCTGATTCATCACTGCTTCAACACGCTCGCGCGTGCGCTGGCTCACGCCGCTTTCGTTATTCAGCACCCGGGAAACCGTAGATTTCCCCACGCCGCTTAAGCGCGCGATGTCTTTGATGGTCAGCCGATTTTGCATCCTGTTGTCCCGTAACGTGTTGTTTAATTATTTGAGCCTAACTTTACCCGTGCATTCAGCAATGGGTAAAGTCTGGTTTATCGTTGGTTTAGTTGCCAGCAGGTATTATATCGCCATAGATGCTACGAATATTATTGGATTCTCCTTATTATTTGCGGCGCTTTTTTCACTTACCGGAGGTTATATGGAACCTGATCCCACGCCTCTCCCTCGACGGAGATTAAAACTTTTCCGGTAAGCCCGTCTTTTCACGGCGTTACCGGATGCGTAAGGCCGTGACGTTTTAACGTCCCTGCTCAGCTTTATTACCTTCAGGTAAGGCTTCGCCACGCCTGAAGACATTTCTGTACTGTTTCAGACAGTGCGGAGGGACTCCTTATGTTTAAAGAAATTTTTACCCGGTTCATTCGCCATTTACCTTCCCGTCTGGTTCATCGCGATCCATTGCCTGGCGCGCAGCAGACAGTGAATACGGCGGTCCCGCCGTCCTTAAGTGCGCATTGCCTGAAAATGGCGGTGATGCCCGAAGAAGAATTGTGGAAAACGTTCGACACCCATCCGGAAGGATTAAATCAGGCGGAAGTGGAATCTGCCCGCGAACAACATGGTGAAAATAAATTACCCGCACAACAACCGTCGCCGTGGTGGGTTCATTTATGGGTCTGCTATCGCAACCCCTTTAATATTTTACTCACCATTCTCGGCGCTATTTCTTACGCCACGGAAGATTTATTTGCCGCGGGCGTTATCGCGCTAATGGTCGCTATTTCTACGTTGCTGAACTTTATTCAGGAAGCACGTTCCACTAAAGCGGCAGATGCCCTGAAAGCGATGGTCAGCAATACTGCGACGGTGCTGCGCGTAATTAACGACAAAGGCGAAAATGGCTGGCTGGAGATCCCGATCGACCAGCTGGTGCCCGGCGATATTATAAAACTGGCGGCAGGGGATATGATCCCGGCAGATTTACGTATCTTGCAGGCGCGGGATCTGTTCGTCGCTCAGGCGTCGTTAACCGGTGAGTCTCTGCCCGTGGAAAAAGCCGCTACTACTCGCCAGCCGGAGCACAGCAATCCGCTGGAGTGCGACACCCTGTGTTTTATGGGCACCACCGTGGTGAGCGGCACGGCACAAGCAATGGTGATTGCCACAGGTGCCAATACCTGGTTTGGTCAACTGGCGGGGCGTGTTAGTGAGCAGGAAAGCGAGCCGAATGCCTTTCAGCAAGGGATCAGCCGCGTCAGTATGCTGCTGATTCGCTTTATGCTGGTGATGGCTCCGGTGGTGCTGTTAATCAATGGTTACACCAAAGGCGACTGGTGGGAAGCGGCACTGTTTGCGCTTTCGGTCGCGGTAGGCTTAACGCCGGAAATGTTGCCGATGATTGTTACCTCGACGCTGGCGCGCGGTGCAGTAAAGTTGTCGAAACAGAAAGTGATCGTCAAACATCTGGATGCCATTCAGAACTTTGGCGCAATGGATATTCTGTGCACTGATAAAACCGGCACCCTGACACAGGATAAAATTGTGCTGGAGAATCATACCGATATCTCCGGTAAAACCAGCGAACGCGTGCTGCATAGTGCGTGGTTGAACAGTCATTACCAGACCGGACTTAAAAACCTGCTTGATACCGCGGTGCTCGAAGGTACGGATGAAGAGTCAGCGCGTTCGCTGGCCAGCCGTTGGCAAAAAATTGATGAGATTCCGTTTGATTTCGAGCGTCGTCGGATGTCGGTGGTTGTGGCAGAAAATACCGAACACCATCAGCTGGTTTGCAAAGGCGCATTGCAGGAAATCCTCAATGTGTGTTCGCAGGTGCGTCACAATGGCGAGATTGTACCGCTCGATGACATTATGCTGCGTAAGATTAAGCGGGTTACTGATACGCTGAATCGTCAGGGGCTGCGCGTGGTTGCGGTGGCGACGAAATACCTGCCAGCGCGTGAAGGAGATTACCAGCGGGCGGATGAATCCGACCTGATCCTCGAAGGATATATTGCTTTCCTTGATCCGCCAAAAGAGACAACTGCTCCGGCACTGAAGGCATTAAAAGCGAGTGGCATTACCGTAAAAATCCTTACTGGCGACAGTGAGTTAGTTGCAGCGAAAGTGTGCCATGAAGTGGGGCTGGACGCGGGAGAGGTGGTCATTGGTAGTGATATTGAAACGCTATCTGACGACGAACTGGCAAATCTCGCACAGCGCACCACGCTGTTTGCTCGTCTGACGCCGATGCATAAAGAACGCATCGTAACGTTGCTGAAGCGCGAAGGGCATGTGGTTGGCTTTATGGGCGATGGTATTAATGATGCGCCCGCCTTACGCGCTGCGGATATCGGCATTTCTGTGGACGGCGCAGTAGATATTGCTCGTGAAGCGGCTGATATCATCCTGCTGGAAAAAAGCCTGATGGTGCTGGAAGAGGGGGTTATTGAGGGACGTCGCACTTTCGCCAACATGTTGAAATACATCAAAATGACGGCGAGCTCTAACTTCGGTAATGTGTTCAGCGTGCTGGTGGCGAGTGCTTTCTTGCCCTTCCTGCCGATGTTGCCGCTACACTTGCTTATTCAAAATCTGCTGTACGATGTGTCACAGGTGGCGATCCCATTTGATAACGTCGACGACGAGCAAATTCAAAAGCCGCAGCGTTGGAATCCGGCGGATCTGGGGCGCTTTATGGTCTTCTTCGGACCGATCAGCTCGATCTTCGATATTCTGACGTTTTGCCTGATGTGGTGGGTATTCCATGCCAACACGCCGGAAACGCAAACGCTGTTCCAGTCGGGCTGGTTTGTGGTGGGATTATTGTCGCAAACGCTGATTGTGCATATGATCCGCACCCGTCGTGTACCGTTTATTCAGAGCTGTGCATCGTGGCCGTTAATGATCATGACCGTGATCGTGATGATTGTCGGGATCGCATTGCCTTTTTCACCGCTGGCCAGTTATCTGCAACTGCAGGCGCTGCCGTTAAGCTATTTCCCGTGGCTGGTTGCGATTCTGGCAGGGTATATGACGTTAACCCAGTTGGTGAAAGGGTTCTATAGCCGTCGTTACGGCTGGCAATAAAGAATCAACTGGACATGGTGACCCGGATTCAGATTGCAGACAAAGTGAGTTTTGTTCATGCCGGATGCGGCGTAAATGCCTTATCCGGCCAATAAATTCAATAAATTGCAGGAATCACGTAGGCCTGATAAGCGTAGCGCATCAGGCGATTTTGCGTTTGTCATCAGACTTAATCCGGGCATGATAGCCCGGATTTCCATCAAGATTAGCGACGAACAGCGATCGCTTCGATCTCAATCTTCACGTCTTTCGGCAGACGGGCTACTTCAACGCAAGAACGTGCCGGGAAGGTGGCGTTGTGTTCGGTGAAGAAGGCTTCGTAGGTAGCATTAACGGTTGCGAAGTCGTTCAGATCTTTCACAAACACGGTGGTTTTAACGATATCGCCCACTTTCAGGCCAGCGGCTTCGACGATCGCTTTTACGTTATCCAGCGACTGACGTGCCTGTGCAGCGACGTCTGCCGGTACTTCACCCGTTTTCGGATTTACCGGGATCTGACCGGAGGTGATGATCATATTGCCCAGATCAACGCCCTGTACGTAAGGACCGATAGCTGCCGGTGCATTTTCCGTCGCGATAGTTTTGCTCATGATTTCTCCTTTATTACAGCGGTAAAAAGTCTGGCTCATTATAGGGAGCCAGACTTTTATTACCAACCGCAATTAATTGGCCAGCACCACATTATGGGAAAACTCTTTTTCACAGTATTTGCATTTGAGCGCGATATCATTGGCGCGTTTTCGCACGGCAAAGCTGGATGAAACCGGTTCGGCATGGCTGATACAGTTGCTGTTCGGGCAGATCAGCACATTGTCGATGCGCTCCGGCAGGCTGGGGCGCGATTTACCTACCACTTCATAGTTGTCGATACGATTTACCGTGGCTTGCGGTGCATATAACGCCAGTTGATCAACCTGATCTTCACTCAAAAAGGTATTTTCGATTTTGATCAGATCTTTGCGGCCCATCTCGCCAGAAGGCAAGTTCAGACCGATGGTGATGCGCTGATCCGTTTCGGTCAGCTTGAACAGACTCAACAGCTTAAAACCGATCTGGGCGGGGATATGGTCAATTACCGTGCCGCGTTTAATAGCTTCAACCTGCAATTTATTATCGTGTGTCATCTCTATTTCCCCTTACAGTACCAGATCGCGATTCAGAACCAGTGCCAGTAACGCCTGGCGAGCGAAAATCCCGTTGCCTGCCTGCTGGAAGTACCAGGCGTGTGGCGTTTTATCAACATCCGTCGCAATCTCATCAACACGCGGCAGCGGATGCAGCACTTTCATATTGGCTTTGGCGTTGTGGAGATCGCTGGCGCGAAGAACAAACTGCGCTTTCACGTTGGCGTACTCGGACGGGTCCAGACGCTCTTTTTGCACGCGGGTCATGTACAGGATGTCTACTTCCGCCATCACTTCTTCAATAGAGCTGTGCAGACTCCATGCGATCCCTTTTTCATCGAGCATATCCAGAATGTATTGCGGCATTGCCAGCGCGTCCGGCGCGATGAAGTAAAAACGGTTGCCGTCGAACTTCGCTAACGCCTGAGTCAGGGAGTGAACGGTGCGGCCATATTTCAGGTCACCAACCATTGCGACGTGGAGATTGTCCAGACGCCCCTGGGTTTCCTGAATAGTGAATAAGTCCAGCAAGGTTTGCGTCGGATGTTGGTTGGAGCCATCACCGGCATTCAGTACCGGTACATTGCCGGAAAACTCGGTGGCCAGGCGCGCCGCACCTTCCTGCGGATGACGCATCACTATCGCATCGACGTAAGTGCTGATAACCGAAATGGTATCGGCCAGCGTTTCGCCCTTTTTACCCAGTGATGTATTGGCGCTGTCGGAGAAGCCCACCACGCTGGCACCCAGGCGGTGCATAGATGTTTCGAAAGAGAGGCGGGTACGGGTAGAGGCTTCGAAGAAACAGCTGGCAATGACTTTGTGCTTCAACAGCTCTGGTTGCGGGTTTGCTTTCAGTTTCGCCGCTGTCGCCAGCACCAGATTAAGGTCATCGCGACTAAGGTCGTTTATGGAAATGATATGTTTCTGATATAGCGGATTAGCCATCTTTTATCTCCTGACGCCTGGGCAAAAAAAAGCCCCTCGATTGAGGGGCTGGGAATGGGTGATCAACGGGAAGAAAAACGGCAGACCAGCGTCTTTTTTCAGACGCGGTAAGACAAAATGTCGAACACACTGAACCATACATCCTCCCGGCAAATTGTCCGGCATTATACTCATCGTCAGAAGCGGCGCAAGCATTTGATGCAATATTTTGTCAGCGCAAACGGTTTATTTGAATTAAAAGTCAAGGTATATGCATTTTTATTTGATGTGATTCTGCAGGGGAACTGTCCTTCGGTATCAATAATTGCAGACATTCCCTGCTTTTTTCTTTTTCACTTTCACGCAATCAGATATGCATTTTATTCCATTCATCCGACTTATAGGGCGGAGTGTGAAAGCGAACGGCTAACACTATTGCTTACTGCTCAGGGATGCGCGCTATCACTTTAATTTCAAAATCAAAGCCTGCCAGCCATGTAACACCCACCGCCGTCCAGTTTGGATAAGGTGGGGCGCTAAATATTTCATTTTTCACCGTCATGATGTCTTCAAATTGTTTTTCTGGATCGGTATGAAAGCTCGTAACATCAATGATATCGTCAAAAGTGCATCCCGCAGCAGCCAGGGTCGCATGCAAATTATCAAATGCCAGTCTGACTTGTTGCTGAAAATCGGGTTCTGGTGTTCCGTCCTCTCGACTTCCTACTTGCCCGGAAACAAACAGCAAATCGCCGGAACGAATAGCCGCAGAATAACGATGCTCAGCATACAGTGAATGTCGGCCAGCAGGGAAAACAGCGGTTCTTTCTACCATTTGGTTATCCTCAAGATTTACGACATGAACAGAAGATTTATATTTACCGGGAGCCGCTTTTAGGGGGACGACGTGAGTAAACAAAACCCAGACATCATGGATAATGGCTGGGCTTAATTGAGCGTAGTCGGTTATGCGCCAAATGCGCCATCAATGGTATGCATCGCGCCGGTAACAAAACTGGCTTCTGGCCCTGCTAACCATGCGACCATACCAGCGACCTCTTCCGGTTGCCCATGTCTTTTGATGGCCATAAAACTATGCAACATATCGCGCATTGGCCCGTTGGCGGGATTAGCGTCGGTATCAATTGGTCCTGGCTGGACGACGTTAATGGTGATCGCACGCGGTCCAAAATCACGGGCCAGCCCGCGCGCCATGCCTTGCAGGGCAGATTTACTGGCGGCATAAGCAGCCATGCCTGCAACAGGCATACGATCGCCATTCACGGAGCCGATGATTAAGATACGCCCGCCTTCGGGCATCTGCCGGGCGGCTTCAACAGAGGCATGATAAGGAGCATGAATATTGATTTTGAAAAGGCGATCAATATCGTCGGCATTTAATTCCAGGGCATCGCCAAAGACGCCAATACCTGCATTTACCACCAGGATATCCAATGCGCCGCTCTTACGAACGACATCAATAACAGCGTCTCTGTCAGCGCTATCTGTGAATACTGCTGTCGCTCCAGTCTCATGTGCCAGGCGTTCAGCGGCATCTTTCGACCCCGCATAGGTGAATCGTACATTGGCTCCATCGGTGACGAAACGACGTACGATAGCGGCACCGATTCCACGGCTACCACCGAGGATGAGAACTGTCTTACCTGTAAAAGCGCCCATAAGGACTCCTTGATTTATTATGTAACATGCATTACAAAACTGTTTTAACTTTCTGTCAACAAGTTTTGTAATGGTCACTAAAAAACAATCTCGCGTTCCAGGTCGTCCCAGACGTTTCGCTCCTGAGCAGGCAGTCTCTGCGGCAAAAGTGCTTTTTCACCAAAAAGGTTTCGATGCTGTCAGTGTTGCTGAAGTTACTGATTATCTTGGTATTAACCCCCCGAGCCTCTACGCGGCTTTTGGCAGTAAGGCTGGGTTATTTAGCCGTGTACTCAATGAATATGTCGGTACGGAAGCTATTCCGCTTGCCGATATTCTTCGTGATGATCGTCCGGTAGGCGAGTGCCTGGTTGAGGTATTAAAAGAAGCGGCGCGCAGATATAGCCAAAACGGCGGCTGCGCTGGCTGTATGGTTCTTGAAGGTATTCATAGTCATGATCCACAAGCGCGTGATATTGCCGTTCAATATTATCACGCCGCAGAAACGACCATTTATGACTATATCGCCAGGCGGCATCCACAAAGCGCACAATGTGTGACTGATTTTATGAGTACCGTGATGTCAGGGCTTTCTGCGAAGGCACGGGAGGGGCACTCCATCGAACAACTCTGTGCAACAGCTGCCATGGCGGGGGAAGCGATAAAAACTCTTCTCAAGGAGTGATGCTGGCCTTGATCCGAAAGGCGGGAACGCGCCTGCCGATAAGTTGTGATAAGACAATAATTCACGCGTTAAGGCTGGCGGAATTGATCATCTTTTCGTATAACGATAGAAATGAAACATTGTTTTAATTAAGGAGTGGAAAAGATGATCATCGGAAATATTCATAATCTTCAGCCGTGGCTACCCCAGGAGTTACGCCAGGCGATTGAGCATATCAAAGCAAACGTTACGGCAGAAACGCCCAAGGGCAAGCACGATATCGAAGGCAATCGTCTGTTTTATCTTATCTCGGAAGATATGACCGAGCCGTACGAAGCTCGCCGTGCGGAGTACCATGCCCGCTATCTCGACATTCAGATTGTGTTAAAAGGTCAGGAAGGCATGACCTTCAGCACGCAACCTGCAGGCGCGCCGGATACCGACTGGTTAGCAGACAAAGACATCGCATTTTTGCCGGAAGGCGTTGATGAGAAAACAGTTATTCTTAATGAAGGTGATTTTGTTGTGTTTTATCCGGGGGAAGTGCATAAACCGCTGTGCGCAGTGGGCGCGCCAGCCCAGGTTCGCAAAGCAGTAGTGAAGATGCTGATGGCGTGATGACTTTTCGCCGTAAATAACTCCAGGTTTACGGCGAGTTTGTGAAAAGAGCGTTTTTTGATATTTTTTTGTGAGTAAAATTTGTAATGCTTAGACGTTCTTATTAATTCAAGGAGTTCGTCATGAGCAAAATATCAGATTTGAATTATTTTCAACACATTACATTAGCCGACAATTTTAAACAAAAAAGTGAAGTTTTAAATACCTGGCGTGTTGGAATGAATAATTTTGCCCGTAATGCCGAGGGGCAGGATAATACAAGAAATATCCTTGATCCTAAGACATTTTTGGAGTTTTTGGTAAAAATATTTACCCTGGGTTATGTGGATTTTAGCAAACGCTCCAACGAAGCGGGAAGAAATATGATGGCTCATATTGAGTCCTCATCTTATATCAAAAATAATGATGGCAGTGAGTTAATGAAGTTTGTTATGAATAATCCTGAAGGGGAACGAGCGGATTTATCTAAGGTGGAAATAGAAATTACACTTTCCACTATCACTACTATGGGGACTCGTCAAGGACATACGGCTATTATATTTCAACAACCTGATGGTTCGACTAATCGTTATGAAGGAAAGTCCTTTGAAAGAAAAGATGAGAGTTCATTACACCTGATTACTAACAAGATTCTGGCGTGTTACCAACGCGAAGCTAACAAGGAAATAGCTCGTCTATTAAATATTCCGCAGGAGTTAAATAATTCTCATGACTTAAATAACTCGCAGGTGAGTTGTAAAGGTTCAGTTGATTCTACGATTACGGATTTATTAGAAAAACCATTGAATAATGCATTATTAGCAATAAGGAAAGAACATCTGCTATTAATGCCTTATGTATGTAATGAATCGATTTCATACTTGCTGGGTAAAAAAGGGATACTGAAAGAAATAGATGACCTTAACGTATTAAATAATTATCTTATTAATAATAAAAAAGCTACTGACAATGAAATTAATGACATCAAAGTTAACCTGTCTCATATTCTTATTGATTCCTTGGATGATGCAAAAGTTAACCTTGCACCGGTCATCGTTTCGATTCTGGAGACTTTTTTAAAATCCCCATATATTAATGATGTAAGAATACTGGATTGGTGTTTTAATAAAAGCATGCAATATTTTGATGATTCAGCAAAGATAAAGCATGCATGCTCTGTGATAAATCATATTGATTTTAGCCGCGATCAATCTAAAGATTTTAGCTGCGATCAATCTAAAATTAAAATAGCTGAGACCTTATTTTTCAATCTCGATAAAGAACCCTATAAAAATAGCCGTAAATTACAGGAATTGATTTGGGATAAGTTGGTTGCATATGTCAATGATTTTAGCTTAAGCAATCAAGAAAAATCACGCTTAATACTAAGGTTATTTGATGATGTTAAGTTACTATTTAATGAAGTGCCTGTCAGCATTTTAGTAAATGATATTTTTTTGAAGGATTTTTTCATGAAGCAACCTGATTTTGCTAAGTGGTACTTCTATCAATTACTTAAGTGTTATGAGGGCGAACAGCTGTATCTTAATGAGTTAGGATATGTTTATGGTGATGAAGAAAAAACAAAAGAAATTGTAAATAAACTTCCGGGTTATGTCGTTAAGATTTTTGAAGAAAAGATGGGTAATGAATTAAAAATTAGAACAAGAATGATGAAAATCCTCCGGAATGGCAAAATCAATATATATGGATATATTAATGAAGAACAGTTAGGAAAATTAAATCCTCCGGAAGATTTACGTATAGCAATAAAAAAATTGGGGTGGAATAATTGAACTATCACTGCATAAAATAATGTGACGCCGGGATGTTTTTGTTTTTCCCGGCATCTTTATAGCGATATCAATTATTTACTGAGCGTCGCGACCATCACCGCTTTGATGGTATGCATGCGGTTTTCCGCCTGATCAAATACAATGCTGGCGGCAGATTCGAAGACCTCATCAGTCACTTCCATTCCGCCATGTAGGCCAAACTCTTCCGCCATTTTTTTGCCAAGCGTCGTTTGGTCGTCATGAAACGCGGGCAGGCAGTGGAGGAATTTGACCTCCGGGTTACCGGTCAACTGCATCATCTTGCTGTTCACTTGATAATCACGCAGCAATGCAATGCGTTCAGCCCATTTCTCTTTTGCTTCACCCATCGACACCCATACATCGGTATAGATAAAGTCAGCACCTTCAACTCCTTTAGCTACATCTTCCGTCAGCGTAATATTCCCGCCATTTTGTTGTGCCAGGGCGCGGCATTCCGTAACCAGCGCAGCTTCCGGCCAGCATGCCTGTGGCGCGACCAGACGCAAATCCAGACCGGTAAGCGCTGCAGCTTCGAGCATCGAATTGCCCATGTTGTTACGTGCGTCACCTGCATAGACCAGCGTCATTTCGTTGAACGTTTTGCCGGGCAAATGCTCCTGCATGGTGAGGAGATCCGCCAGCAGCTGCGTGGGGTGAAACTCATTGGTCAGGCCGTTCCATACCGGCACGCCAGCGTATTCCGCCAGTGTTTCGACAATCTCCTGACCATAGCCGCGATACTGAATACCGTCATACATGCGACCAAGCACGCGGGCAGTGTCTTTAATCGACTCTTTATGACCAATTTGGCTGCCGCTTGGGCCGAGATAAGTAACACGAGCACCCTGGTCATATGCGGCAACTTCGAAAGAGCATCGGGTACGGGTCGAGTCTTTTTCGAAGATGAGCGCGATGTTTTTACCAGTGAGTTTGGCTTCTTCTTTACCGCTTTTCTTATCGGCTTTCAGCTTCGCGGCTAACTGCAGCAGGCTGTTAAGTTCAGCTGGCGTGAAATCGAGTAATTTCAGGAAATGCTTATGATAAAACCCGGACATAGATCCCTCCTGTGGCTAACGCCTTAATGAATTAAAATTCAATTTATATGGATGATTATTCATTTGCAAGTCTAAAGCATAAATCTTTATCACAAAGGTGGAGGCAATGTCAGTGGTGTGTGACAATAAGAGTATCGGCAGGACATTAAGAGGAATGAGCCATGGCAAACCCGGAACAACTGGAAGAACAGCGTGAAGAAACACGTTTGATTATTGAAGAATTACTGGAAGATGGCAGCGATCCGGACGCGTTGTACACCATCGAACACCATCTTTCCGCAGACGATCTGGAAACTCTGGAAAAAGCGGCAGTTGAAGCGTTTAAACTCGGTTACGAAGTGACCGATCCAGAAGAGCTGGAAGTTGAAGATGGTGATATCGTGATTTGCTGCGACATCCTCAGCGAGTGCGCGTTGAATGCCGATCTGATCGATGCCCAGGTTGAACAACTGATGACGCTGGCGGAGAAATTTGACGTTGAGTACGACGGTTGGGGCACTTACTTTGAAGATCCTAACGGCGAAGATGGCGACGATGAAGATTTTGTCGATGAAGACGATGACGGGGTTCGCCACTAATTAATTGATTAAAATGCCCGATAGCACATACTAGCGGGCATTTTTTTAGAGTTCGCGTAGCATCCGCACTTCACAATCGACATGGCCCGTGCAGCCAAGCGCATAGTCGATATGCTCAAAGCCCAAATGCTCATAAAGCGCAATGGCTTCCTTTAAAAAAGCGGTCGTTTCCAGATAGCAGCGTTTGAAGCCCATCTCTCGTGCCTGCTCCATCGCCATTAAGGCCAGTTTTTTCGCTAGCCCTTTACCGCGAATAGCCGGAAGAAAATACATCTTTTGCAGTTCGCAAATGTCCGACTCACTCCCGGTTAATGGCGCAATCCCACCGCCGCCGACCACTTCACCCTCGTACTCAACCACCCAATATGCATGGCCAGGCTGACTATACACTTGATACAGCTCGTCAAGATTCGGATCGGCGACGGTGTAGCCTTTATCAGCGGTAAGACCGTATTCGGCGGATACCTGACGAATGACGCGGGCGATAGCAGGATTATCCTGCAGCGTCAGGCGACGCATTACAGGTGATTGCGGCGCAATGTTATTCATAGTTTAACCCAATAAAAATAAAGTAATTATACATTTGTTTAATACCACTCTCTTCTTACGTGCGCAAGCATCTTATAAAGCAATAAAGTTTTTGCCAGCCTATTACTGATAAGAGTATTGTAACGTGGCAGAACATTTTACTGTCTGTATATATAAATTATATCAATGGATTTTTTAATTCAGGGAATTTTTATGGCTCAAGTTATTAATGATATGGATGTTCCGTCCCATTCGTTTGTTTTTCATGGTACAGGTGAGAGATATTTTCTTATTTGTGTGGTGAATGTGTTGTTAACGATTATAACGCTAGGTATCTATTTACCATGGGCATTAATGAAATGTAAGCGTTATCTCTATGCTAATATGGAAGTTAACGGACAACGATTTTCTTATGGGATTACCGGTGGGAATGTTTTTGTTAGTTGTCTTGTTTTTGTTTTTTTCTATTTCGCAATCTTAATGACAGTGTCAGCAGATATGCCGCTTATTGGCTGTGTTTTGACTTTGTCACTGTTGGTTTTGCTTATATTTATGGCAGCAAAAGGACTGCGTTATCAGGCCTTGATGACCAGTCTCAACGGCGTAAGATTTAGTTTTAATTGCTCTATGAAAGGGTTCTGGTGGGTGACCTTTTTCTTGCCGATTTTAATGGCCCTTGGGATGGGGACTGTTTTCTTTATCTCGACAAAGATGCTACATGCCAATAGTTCAAGTAGCGTTATTATATCTGTGGTTCTGATGACAATAGTTGGTATTGTTTCCATTGGTATTTTTAATGGCACTTTATATAGTCTGGTAATGAGTTTTCTCTGGAGTAATACCAGTTTCGGTATACACCGTTTCAAGGTGAAATTAGATACTACATATTGTATAAAATATGCCATTCTCGCATTTTTAGCTTTATTACCTTTTCTCGCTGTTGCTGGTTATATTATCTTCGATCAAATATTAAATGAGTATGATAGTTCTGGGTATGCAAATGATGATATTGAGAATTTACAGCAATTTATGGAAATGCAACGTAAAATGATAATCGCGCAGTTAATCTATTATTTTGGGATTGCTGTTAGCACCAGTTATTTAACGGTGTCGTTGCGAAATCATTTTATGAGCAACCTGTCACTGAATGATGGGCGTATTCGTTTTCGCTCAACTTTAACGTACCACGGTATGCTTTATCGCATGTGTGCGTTGGTGGTGATATCCGGGATTACGGGTGGTCTGGCTTACCCACTGCTGAAAATATGGATGATTGACTGGCAGGCAAAAAATACGTATTTGCTGGGCGATTTGGATGACTTTCCTTTAATCAATAAAGAAGAACAACCAGATAAAGGCTTCTTAGCCAGTATTTCACGGGGAGTTATGCCTTCTTTACCATTTCTGTAAGAGATAAAAAAGGCCGGAGCATGCTCCGGCCTTCGTTTTCATCACGGTGTTGATTACAGCGCGGCGATAACAGCCTGCTGTTCAATCAGCTTCGCTTTCGCTTCTGCATAGCCTTCCAGCTTCTCACGCTCTTTCGCGATGACCGCTTCCGGTGCGCGGGCGACAAAGCCTTCGTTCGCCAGTTTGTTCTCGATACGGCTGATTTCACCTTCAATCTTCGCCACTTCTTTCGCCAGACGCGCCAGTTCATCTTCTTTGTTGATGAGGCCAGCCATCGGGATCAGCAGCTCTGCACCGTCGATGATCTTCGTAACGGAAACCGGACCTTTATCATCGGCAGGCAGCACGGTGATACTTTCCAGACGCGCCAGCGTTTGCAGGAAGCCACGGTTTTCATTTACGCGACGCTCTGCATCCGCGCTGCAACCACGCAGCAGCAGCTCCAGCGGTTTGCCCGGCGCGATGTTCATTTCTGCACGGATGTTACGTACCGCAACGATCGCCTGTTTCAGCCACTCGGTGTCGGCCAGTGCGGCTTCATCAACCTGAGACGCATCGTACTGCGGGAACGGTTGCAGCATGATGGTGTCAGCAGTGATACCGCAAAGTACTTTCACACGCTGCCAGATGGTTTCGGTGATGAACGGAATGATCGGATGCGCGAGGCGCAGCAGTCCTTCCAGTACAGTCACCAGCGTGTGGCGAGTACCGCGCAGTTCGGCTTCTGTTCCACCGTTCATTACCGGCTTGGTCAGCTCCAGATACCAGTCACAGAACTGGTTCCAGGTGAACTCATACAAAATGCCTGCGGCAATATCGAAACGGAAGCTGTCCAGCGCTTCGCGGTACGCTTTGATAGTCTGGTTGAACTCCGCCAGAATCCAGCGGTCCGCCAGCGACAGCGTCATTTCACCGCCGTTGAAGCCGCAATCCTGACCTTCTGTGTTCATCAGCACAAAGCGGCTGGCGTTCCACAGCTTGTTACAGAAGTTACGGTAGCCTTCCAGACGCTTCATATCCCAGTTGATGTCACGACCGGTAGAAGCCAGCGCCGCCAGGGTGAAGCGCAGCGCGTCAGTGCCGTGCGGCTCAATGCCGTTCGGGAACTGTTTCTCGGTGCGCTTACGGATTTTGTCCGCCAGCTGCGGCTGCATCATATTGCCGGTACGTTTTTCCAGCAGTTCTGGCAGCGAAATACCGTCAACCATATCCAGCGGGTCGATAACGTTACCCTTGGATTTGGACATCTTCTGGCCTTCGTCGTCACGAATCAGACCGGTCATGTAAACAGTGTGGAACGGCACCTGCGGTTTGCCATTTTCATCTTTGATGAAGTGCATGGTCATCATGATCATGCGGGCAATCCAGAAGAAGATGATGTCGAAACCAGATACCATCACGCTGGTTGGGTGGAACTGACGCAGGGCGTCGGTATTTTCCGGCCAGCCAAGGGTAGAGAAGGTCCACAGCGCAGAAGAGAACCAGGTGTCGAGAACGTCTTCGTCCTGACGCAGGACAACATCAGCACCGAGGTTATTTTCTTTACGCACTTCGTCTTCGTTGCGGCCAACATAAACGTTACCCGCTTCGTCATACCATGCCGGGATACGGTGACCCCACCACAACTGACGAGAGATACACCAGTCCTGAATATCGCGCATCCAGGAGAAGTACATGTTTTCGTACTGCTTCGGTACGAACTGAATGTCGCCGTTCTCAACCGCTTCAACTGCCGGTTTCGCCAGTACATCGGCACGCACGTACCACTGGTCGGTCAGCATCGGTTCGATAACCACGCCGCCACGGTCGCCGTAAGGAACGGTCAGGTCGTGCGGTTTAATTTCTTCCAGCAGACCGAGCGCGTCAACCGCAGCAACGACTGCTTTACGTGCAGCAAAACGCTCCAGTTTCTGGAACTCTGCCGGGATTTCGCTGGAATAAACGTCAGATTCGTTACCTTTGGTATCGAACACCTGGGCGCTTTCACGGATATCGCCGTCAAAGGTCAGGATGTTGATCATCGGCAGGGCGTGACGTTTACCGACTTCATAGTCGTTAAAGTCGTGCGCTGGGGTGATCTTCACGCAGCCGGTGCCTTTTTCCATGTCGGCGTGTTCGTCGCCAACGATCGGAATACGACGGTTAACCAGCGGCAGAATGACATATTTGCCAATCAGATCTTTGTAACGCGGATCTTCCGGGTTAACGGCCACGCCGGTATCGCCCAGCAGGGTTTCCGGACGAGTAGTCGCAACCACCAGATAATCTTTACCGTCTGCGGTTTTCGCGCCGTCAGCCAGCGGATAGCGGATGTGCCACATCGAACCTTTCGATTCGCGGTTTTCCACTTCCAGGTCGGAGATAGCGGTGCGCAGTTTCGGGTCCCAGTTTACCAGGCGTTTGCCACGGTAAATCAGGTCTTCTTTATACAGACGAACGAAAACTTCTTTCACTGCATTGGACAGGCCTTCGTCCATCGTGAAGCGTTCACGCTCCCAGTCCACGGAGTTGCCGAGACGACGCATCTGACGGGTAATGGTGCCGCCGGATTCCGCTTTCCATTCCCAGATTTTGTCGATGAAAGCTTCGCGGCCGTAGTCGTGACGGGTTTTACCTTCTTCTGCGGCAATCTTGCGCTCAACGACCATCTGGGTAGCGATCCCGGCGTGGTCAGTACCGACCTGCCACAGGGTGTTTTTGCCCTGCATGCGCTGATAGCGGATCATAGTATCCATGATGGTTTGCTGGAAGGCGTGACCCATATGCAAACTGCCGGTGACGTTCGGCGGCGGGATCATGATGCAGAAACTTTCCTGGCTTTCATCGCCATTAGGCTTAAAGTAGCCCTGCTTTTCCCAGTGCTCGTAAAGCGGCTGTTCGATATCTTGTGGGTTATATGTCTTTTCCATTATTTCCAGGTTGCCGTATTCAGGTTGAAACCAGCCACGCGGTAGGCTTTATAGCGTTCGCGCGCCAGTTGTTTCAGAGAATCTTCATAAGGAACGAAGTCTACCACTTCTGTGAAAGCGGTGGCAAAATCTGCAAAGCTTGTTCGCAGACTAATCAATATATCGCGCGGGCTGCTGCTGCGTTTTTGCGGCCAGGCGATCTCCACCGGCGCACCGCCGCGCGGTCCTTCTCCCGCTAAATTATGCGGAACAAAGCTTTCTGCCGGACGCGCCCACAGGGCTTCATCCAGCCGGTAAGCCTGCTTTTCATCTTCACAGGCGATGAGTACGCGCTTACCGCTGCGCCAACGTTCTGCGGCAATTTCACACACCAACTGCTCAACGGCGCTTAAGCCATCGACGGTGGTGTCATTGTCCAGAAGGTAGAACGTTGCGTTTTTCATATATGGGGCTTCTTGTGGTGGATTTAAATATTGCTGCATTCCTCACCCTGAAAGATGAGCAATGAATTTCTATTGCGCTCGATCGGTTCCCTCTCCCTTAGGGAGAGGGTTAGGGTGAGGGTAAAACGCAAACTTACTCTTCGCCGTTAAACCCAGCGCGGTTTAACAGGAACTGTGCCAGCAACGCTACCGGACGACCGGTTGCGCCTTTTGCTTTACCAGAACGCCAGGCGGTTCCTGCAATATCCAGGTGCGCCCAGTTGTACTTACGGGTAAAGCGTGACAGGAAGCAACCTGCGGTAATCGCCCCACCAGGACGACCGCCAATGTTCGCCATATCGGCAAAATTGGACTCCAGTTGTTCCTGATACTCGTCACCCAGCGGTAAACGCCATGCGCGGTCACCGGACTGTTCAGACGCGGCAATCAGTTCATGGGCCAGCGGATTATGGTTCGCCATCAGACCAGTAATATGATGACCCAGCGCGATCACGCAGGCACCGGTCAGCGTCGCCACATCAATCACCGCTTCCGGCTCAAAACGTTCAACGTAAGTTAACACGTCGCACAGTACCAGGCGGCCTTCGGCATCGGTGTTCAGCACTTCAACGGTTTGACCGGACATGGTGGTTAACACATCGCCCGGACGATAGGCACGCCCGCCAGGCATGTTTTCACAGCCTGCCAGCACGCCAATAACGTTAATAGGCAGTTGTAGCTCTGCGACCATCCGCATCACGCCGTAAACCGCTGCCGCACCGCACATATCGTACTTCATCTCATCCATGCCTTCTGAAGGCTTGATGGAGATACCGCCGGAGTCGAAGGTTAAACCTTTACCCACCAGCACGATTGGGCGTGCATCTTCCGACGCGTTGCCTTTGTACTCAATCACCGACATCAGCGATTCGTTTTGCGAACCCTGACCGACCGCCAGATAAGAGTGCATCCCCAGCTCTTTCATCTGCTGTTCGCCGATAACGCGGGTGATAACATTCTTGCTGTAGCTGTCAGCCAGCTGGCGCGCTTGTGAAGCGAGGTAAGCGGCGTTACAGATATTCGGCGGCATATTGCCGAGATCTTTTGCTGCTTTAATCCCGGCGGCAATCGCCAGACCGTGCTGGATCGCGCGCTCACCGCTGGTCAGTTCACGGCGGGTCGGCACGTTGAACACCATTTTACGCAGCGGACGACGCGGTTCGCTCTTGTTCGTTTTCAGCTGATCGAAACTGTAGAGCGTCTCTTTTGCAGTCTCGACAGCCTGACGCACTTTCCAGTAGTTGTTACGGCCTTTAACGTGCAGTTCAGTCAGAAAGCAGACCGCTTCCATCGAGCCAGTATCATTCAGCGTATTAATGGTTTTCTGAATAACCTGCTTGTACTGACGCTCATCCAGCTCACGTTCTTTGCCGCAACCAATAAGGAGAATTCGCTCGGAAAGTACATTCGGAACATGGTGCAGCAACAGTGTCTGCCCCGGTTTTCCTTCCAGTTCGCCCCGACGTAGCAGGGCGCTGATGTACCCATCGCTGATTTTATCGAGCTGTTCTGCAATCGGAGAAAGGCGACGTGGTTCGAAGACGCCCACGACGATGCAGGCACTCCGCTGTTTCTCCGGGCTACCGCTTTTTACACTAAACTCCATGCACTACGCTCCTGAATCTTAAAGACAACGGCGGTGGCTACAGATAGAATTGCAAGCTTTCGTAACTCATGTCCGCTGTTGCGATGACTTCGTGTTAATCTTAACGTTATTACGGCATTGGCACGTCAGAACAAAATCTGAGAGGTGAATCCGTTGAGTATAATTATCTTAGCGACGATTTCGACGACTCAAGAGAATAAATGACGTTTAAGCCATGAAACAAGCTAAAATCCTGCAAAAGACGAGTTTTTACGGGCGTATTTAAAGTGATAATCATAAGATATCTGGTGCGGGAGACGCTCAAAAGCCAGCTGGCGATACTCTTCATCTTGCTTTTGATCTTCTTCTGTCAAAAGTTAGTGAGGATCCTCGGCGCAGCGGTTGACGGCGATATTCCGGCGAATCTGGTGCTCTCCCTTCTCGGGTTGGGCGTGCCGGAAATGGCGCAGCTTATCCTGCCATTAAGCCTGTTCCTCGGGCTGCTGATGACGCTGGGCAAACTGTATACCGAAAGTGAAATTACGGTAATGCATGCCTGCGGCCTGAGCAAAGCGGTTCTGGTGAAAGCGGCAATGATCCTTGCGGTATTCACGGCAATCGTCGCGGCGGTTAACGTGATGTGGGCGGGACCGTGGTCATCGCGTCATCAGGATGAAGTGTTAGCAGAAGCGAAAGCGAACCCTGGCATGGCGGCATTGGCGCAAGGGCAATTCCAGCAAGCGACTAATGGCAGCTCGGTGCTGTTCATCGAAAGCGTTGACGGCAGCGATTTCAAAGATGTGTTCCTCGCGCAAATTCGACCAAAAGGTAATGCACGTCCTTCTGTGGTGGTGGCCGATTCCGGACATTTAACCCAGCTGCGCGACGGCTCCCAGGTCGTCACTCTCAATCAGGGAACGCGCTTCGAAGGCACTGCACTGTTACGTGATTTCCGCATTACGGATTTCCAGGATTATCAGGCGATCATTGGTCACCAGGCGGTGGCGCTCGACCCGAACGATACCGACCAGATGGACATGCGCACATTGTGGAACACTGACACCGATCGTGCCCGCGCAGAACTGAACTGGCGTATCACGTTGGTGTTCACCGTGTTTATGATGGCACTTATGGTTGTACCGTTGAGCGTGGTTAACCCGCGTCAGGGACGCGTACTGTCGATGCTGCCAGCCATGCTGCTGTATCTACTTTTCTTCCTGATCCAGACCTCCCTGAAATCGAACGGCGGTAAAGGTAAGCTGGACCCGACGCTGTGGATGTGGACCGTTAACCTGATTTATCTGGCTTTGGCGATTGTTCTCAACCTTTGGGACACCGTGCCGGTCCGCCGCCTGCGCGCCAGTTTTTCGCGTAAAGGAGCGGTGTGATGCAACCTTTTGGCGTACTTGACCGCTATATCGGTAAGACTATTTTCACCACCATCATGATGACGCTGTTCATGCTGGTGTCGCTGTCGGGCATTATCAAGTTTGTCGATCAGCTGAAAAAAGCCGGGCAGGGGAGTTACGACGCGTTAGGCGCAGGAATGTATACCTTGCTGAGCGTGCCGAAAGATGTGCAAATCTTCTTCCCGATGGCGGCTCTGCTTGGGGCGTTGCTTGGTCTTGGGATGCTGGCGCAGCGCAGCGAACTGGTAGTCATGCAGGCTTCTGGTTTTACCCGTATGCAGGTGGCGCTGTCGGTGATGAAAACCGCCATTCCGCTGGTCTTGCTGACGATGGCGATTGGTGAATGGGTCGCGCCGCAGGGCGAGCAGATGGCGCGTAACTACCGTGCGCAGGCGATGTACGGCGGCTCGTTGCTCTCCACTCAGCAAGGCTTATGGGCGAAAGATGGCAACAACTTCGTCTACATTGAGCGGGTTAAAGGTGACGAAGAGTTAGGTGGCATCAGTATTTATGCCTTTAACGAGAATCGTCGTCTGCAATCCGTACGTTATGCCGCTACTGCGAAGTTTGACCCGGAACATAAAGTCTGGCGTCTGTCGCAGGTTGATGAATCTGATCTGACCAATCCGAAACAGATCACCGGTTCGCAGACGGTGAGCGGCACCTGGAAAACCAACCTCACGCCAGACAAACTGGGCGTGGTGGCGCTGGACCCGGATGCACTCTCCATCAGTGGTTTGCACAACTATGTGAAGTATCTGAAGTCGAGCGGTCAGGATGCCGGACGTTATCAGCTCAACATGTGGAGCAAAATCTTCCAGCCGCTATCCGTGGCGGTGATGATGCTGATGGCGCTGTCGTTTATCTTTGGCCCACTGCGTAGCGTACCGATGGGCGTGCGTGTGGTCACCGGTATCAGCTTCGGTTTTGTCTTCTACGTACTGGACCAGATCTTCGGCCCGCTGACATTGGTTTACGGCATCCCGCCGATCATTGGCGCACTGTTGCCAAGCGCCAGCTTCTTCTTAATCAGCCTGTGGCTGTTAATGAGAAAATCGTAATCTAACAAGGGAGCGAAAGCTCCCTTTATTATTGTTGACAAAGTCAAATACGAGTTCGAACGGTCCCCTCGCCCCTTTGGGGAGAGGGTTAGGGTTAGGGTTAGGGTTAGGGTTAGGGTGAGGGGCACAGATCACGTCTGACTTACCTTTTTCTCCCCCCCAGCAAACTCCCCAACATCCCGCGTACAATCTGATTCGTCACCTGGCGAGCGGCGCTTTTCGCCATTGTTTGCACCACACCATCTTTCTTCCCGCCGCGTGGTCCGGTAGTGCCAAACAAAATATCCTTCAATCCACCAAGAATACCGTCATCCACCGCCACCTCTTTCCCTTTCACGGGGGGATTATTTTGCTGCTCGGTACTGGCCTGAAAGCCTTTTTGCAGCATCTCATAGGCGGACTCGCGGTCCACCTCATCTTCATATTTGCCATACACCGGGGAGTGATTAATCAGGCCATTACGCTCATCTTCCGTCACCGGCCCCATTCGCGAACAAGGTGCGATCACCATCGCCCGTTCCACCACAGAAGGACTTCCTTTTGCATCGAGAAACGAGATTAACGCCTCGCCGGTCCCCAGTTCCTGGATTGCCTTTTCGGTATCAAATGCCGGATTGGCCCGCATGGTTTGCGCCGCTGCCTTCACTGCTTTCTGATCTTTTGGCGTAAAAGCCCGCAAAGCGTGCTGAACGCGATTACCTAGCTGCCCGAGCACATTATCCGGAATATCAGACGGGTTTTGCGAAACGAACCAGACGCCCACGCCTTTTGAGCGAATAAGCCTTATCACCTGCTCAATCTTATCCAGCAGTACCTGCGGTGCATCGTTAAACAGCAGATGTGCCTCGTCGAAGAAAAACACCAGTTTTGGTTTCTCCAGATCGCCCGCTTCAGGCAATTGTTCATACAATTCTGAAAGCATCCACAGCAGGCTGGCGGCGTACAGTTTCGGCATCTGATAAAGCTTCTCGGCGCTGAGGATATTGATAACGCCTTTACCGTTGGCATCGGTACGCATCCAGTCTTTGATATCCAGCATCGGCTCACCAAAAAAGTGCGCCGCGCCTTGCTGTTCCAGCGATAACAGCCCGCGCTGGATGGCACCAACCGATGCGCTACTGATATTACCGTACTGATTCTGGAAGGATTTGGCGTTATCGCCGATGTACTGGGTAATCGCCCGCAAATCTTTAAAGTCGAGCAGCAACAATCCCTGATCGTCCGCAATGCGGAAGATAATATTCAGCACGCCAGATTGCACATCGTTGAGATTCAACAGTCGTGCCAGCAACAGCGGCCCCAGATCCGAAACCGTCGCCCGCACCGGATGGCCTTTCTCGCCAAAGATATCCCACACCACCACCGGATTGGCATGCGGTTGCCAGTCGTTGACGCCGATATTTTTAAGCCTTGCGAGCAGTTTTTCCGACGCCGTTCCTGCCTGCGCGATGCCGGTCAGATCGCCTTTCACATCGGCCATAAACACCGGAACACCGATTTCCGACAATGACTCTGCCAGTTTTTGCAACGTGACAGTTTTACCCGTCCCCGTTGCGCCAGTAATCAGCCCGTGACGGTTAGCCATTCCCGGCAGTAAAAACAGTTCTGTGTCCGGCGTGCGGGCAATTAACAGGGGTTCGCTCATGAGATTTCCTCCAGTTTCCTGCCTGGAGTATAGGCAACGTCCGGCAAAGAGAATATGTGTAATGAAGAGAAAATAACCTAAAGCGTGTTACCGTGATAAATCTGATACCCGAGGTCAACAGTGTTGTGGTTGTGATCGTTATTCTTAATTTTGCTCAGCAACATTTGGGCGGCCATCCGACCAATATCAAAACGGGGAGTAATTACGCTGGCGAGGCTTGGGATCATTTGCCTGCCAATCTCCAGCCCATGAAAACCCGCAATGGAAATTTGTTCTGGCACGGCGAGGTTTCGCTCGCGGCACAGCAGAAGCGCACCCATCGCAATATCGTCATTGGTGCAAAATACACCGTCTAAATCCGGGTTTGCGCTAAGGGCATCACGCATTAACTGCATTCCTAAATGAATGGATGAGATGGCGCGTGGATTCATGCGTAATGGGGAAAGATTATGCAGCATCATCGCATCGCAATACCCCTGATAACGCTGTTCATCGCGGGTGTCATCTTTGGAACCGAGATACAGAATTTTGTGCCTGACTCGCTTCTCCAGCATGGTACACACCATGTCAAAAGCGGCCTGCCGATTATCAAAACCGACCTCCATATCCAGCCGTTCTCCCTGTACATCCATCAATTCCACGACCGGAATGGTGGCTGAACGCAGAAATTTCACCGTCCTGATGGTGTGATATTTTTCCGAAAGTATAATCCCGTCAATGTTATAAGAGAGCAGGTTAATCACCGACTCTTCTTCGGAATCGCGATCGTAATTGTAATTAGCAATAAGGGTCTGATAATTATGCTCAGAGGTGACGGATTCTATTCCCGCGAGAATGTCAGCGAAGAGTTGATTTTGAAATGACGGAATCAAGATACCGAGGGTATAACTTTGTGCATTCAACAACATGCCGGGAGCGCGATTAGGGATATAATTGATCTCTTCCATAATTTTGGCGATGCGCTCGCCTGTTTCCTTTGCCACCTTTTTCGGCGAGCGGATATAACGACTCACGGTCATTTTTGTTACGCCAGCCAGCGTAGCGATATCCTGTAAAGAAATTCTGTGATTGCGCATAACTTCTCCCAACGTCGGGGGAATCTTCAATCTTCCCCCGAAACTACATCACAATATTTTATTCTTTCAGTGCAATACGGCGTTAATGGCTAACACGCCCAGCAAACCCATAATAGAAATAAGGGTTTCCATCACCGTCCAGGTACGCAACGTTTCACCAACCGTCAGATTAAAATACCCTTTAAATAGCCAGAAGCCAGGGTCGTTTACGTGTGACGCGATCACGCTGCCCGCACCGGTTGCCAGTACCATTAAAGCGGGATCGGCATGGGTAACGTTGATAATCGGCAACACCACACCCGCGGTGGTAATGGCCGCGACTGTGGCAGAGCCCAGAGCGATACGCAACAGCGCCGCAACAGTCCAGCACATCAATAACGGCGAAAGTGTAGTTCCGGTCATTAAGTGTGAAATATACTGCCCGACACCGCTATCTACTAATACCTGCTTAAACGCGCCGCCGCCAGCGATAATAAACACAATCATCGCGATAGCGCCTATAGAATCCCCAATGATATCCATGATTTGCTCGATGGTGCGTCCATTACGTCGGCCCAGTGTGAAAATCGCAATAACAATGGCAATAAACAGCGCAACGGCAGGGTTACCGACAAATTCAAAGAAGAGGCGCACGGTGTTAGTTTTCGGTAACGTAATTTCACAAACGGCGGCGATAGCCATCAGGATGACCGGGATCACGGCAGCGAAAATACTGTTCCAGAAGGAGGGCATCTCCTCTTCGCTAAACAGATGAGGATTAAATAAGCCTTCCGGTGGTGCTTTCTCAAAGCGAGTTAGCAGTTTAGAAAACAGCGGTCCTGCGACAATAACTGTCGGAATGGTAATGATAAATCCATACAGTAAAGTCGTTCCGAGATTAGCCTCAAAGATAGTCGCGATGGCAGTAGGCCCTGGATGTGGCGGCAGAAAACAGTGGGTTACAGAGAGCGCTGCTACCATCGGTACGCCAACATACAACAGGGGTAATCCAGATGATGCCACGATGGTAAATACCAACGGCAGCAGCAGGACAAAACCCACTTCAAAAAACATGGCGAGGCCCACAACCAGACCGGTGATCACTAGCGCCCATTGCACGCGTTTTTTACCAAAAGTAGCAATCAGCGTAGTGGCGATACGTTGTGCCGCGCCCGTATCAGAAATCAGCTTGCCTAACATGGCCCCGAAACCGAGGATCATTGCCAGCCCGCCGAGCGTGCTGCCGATACCATTTTGTATAGAGTGCAGGACGGCCTGTGCATCCATCCCTTCGGCAAATCCGACGACGGCAGCGACCAGAACGAGGGCAATAAAGCCGTTAACTTTAAAGCCGATCATCAGGATAAGAAGCAGCGCGACGCCTGCCGCAATAATGATTAATGGCATAGTCTTTATCTCTTATTAGTGCCAGAAAAGCAGCGCTTTCGCGCTGCACGTAGGGTGGTGGCTGTTAAACAGCCACTAACATGCCGCCATCAACAAACAACAGGTGGCCGTTTACGAAATCAGAGGCTTTTGAAGAAAGGAACACCGCAGCACCAATCAGTTCCTGCGGATCGCCCCAGCGTGCGGCGGGGGTCCGTTTGCACAACCAGGCGGTGAAGGCTTCGTCCTCAACCAGTGCTTTAGTCATTTCTGTTTTGAAATAGCCCGGCGCAATACCGTTGACCTGAATATTGTGGCGCGCCAGCTCGACGCACATGCCGCGGGTGAGCATTTTTACCGCTCCTTTCGATGCGGCATAAGGGGTGATGGTGTCACGTCCCAGTTCGCTTTGCATCGAGCAAATATTAATAACTTTACCCGCCTTGCGTTCAACCATGTGACGAGTTACCGCTTGCGACACCAGGAACACGGCGGTCTGGTTTACTGCGATCACATCATTCCACTCTTGTTCAGGGAACTCAGTAAAAGGATGACGGCGCTGGATACCGGCGTTATTCACCAGCACATCAATGGGGCCGATGTCCTTTTCGATATGTTCAACGGCGGCATCAATTTCATGTTTATGAGTAACATTAAAAGGTGCGGCAACGGCCTGAATACCCTCCTGGTGGAGTTTTTCTACAGCAAGTTCTGCGCGTTCGGCAGTAATATCATTAATAATTATTTGTGCGCCATATTTACCCAGGCCGGTTGCCAGTAAATAGCCAATGCCCTGTGCTGAACCGGTAATCAAGATATTTTTTCCTGCCAGTGAAAATAGATCGTTCATTGTATTATTCCTTTATTTATCTCTTAGAAAACAAGCTGGACTTTTGCTGCCTGGGTTTTATCACCGGCGAAACGTAGCGCCTCTTCCAGGTCAGTGAAGAGATATTCAGCACTCAGTAAAGGCAGTGGATTGATAACGCCATTCGCCAGCCATGACACTGCGGTATTAAATTCGCTGGTAAAACGGAAAGAGCCTTTGAGTGAAATCTCCTTACCAATCAACGTCATCATTGGGAATTCTGCCATCGCGCCTCCCATCCCTACCTGCACCATTACGCCGCGTGCACGAGTGACCTCCAGACAGGTATTCACTGATGAAGGATGACCGGACACTTCAAAGCTGACATCGAAATAGCCTTTTTCCGCTTTCCAGTGATCCATATCGTCGTTTTGTGGGTTTACGAGCACATCCGCCCCCATCTCTTTGGCCAGCAAAAGGGAACGGGGACTCACATCAGCACAGACAATTTCCGCGGCCCCCAGTGTTTTCACTGCACTGACAATCAGGCAGCCAATGGGCCCAACACCGGAAATAAATACTCGCTTGCCCTGTAACTCGCCGGCCTGATGTGCGGCATGAATCGCGACGGCTAAAGGTTCGGCAAAAGCCATAACCTTTTCGTCAGCTTTGGCCGGATAAGGGACACATTGCGACGTTTCGACCATTTTATAACGGGTAAAACCACCATCAACATGAGGGAAATACATGGCACTGCCAAAAAAACGCATATCTGTACACTGATTCTCGTTATGTTCAATGCAGTATTTGCAGTGACCGCACGGTTTAGACGGATTAATGGCTACCGTTTGCCCTTCATGTAATTCTGATGAGTCGCTATGAATAACTTTACCGATAACTTCATGACCTAACACCATCGGTGCCTTTATCATGAAATTACCTACTTTTCCTTCCTGATAATAATGTAAATCGGAACCGCAAATTCCACCTCGGGTTATTTGTACTAATGTTCCATTATTATTCCAATCTATCGTCTGCTCGGTAACGGCAACAGTTTTCTTGCCCGCAACAACGCAGGACTGTGTTTTCACTTGCATAAATTCCTCACTGGTCAGGTAGACACCTCGGAAGCATTTAAGCGGTTTTAATTGTCATTATTTGTGATGAAGATCACGTCAGAAAATTGTTACATTATTATGTTACGCATAACGTGATGTGCCTTGTAATTCTTATCAGCAGAAATAAAAAAACGTGAAATTATTATGCCACCAGGCGTAGTATCGCAGCAGGTAAGATGATTCAGGAGATTTTAAATGGCGGGTGAAAGCTTTATTTTGATGGGCGTTTCAGGGAGTGGTAAAACATTAATTGGTAGCAAGGTTGCCACGTTATTATCTGCTAAATTTATTGATGGTGACGATCTTCATCCAGCCAAAAATATAGATAAAATGTCGCAGGGTATTCCATTATCTGATGAAGATCGACTTCCCTGGCTGGAACGCTTAAATGATGCTTCATACAGTCTTTATAAAAAGAATGAAACAGGATTTATTGTCTGTTCATCATTAAAAAAACAGTATCGTGATATTTTACGCAAGGGTAGCCCCCATGTTCATTTCCTCTGGTTAGATGGCGACTATGAAACTATTCTCGCGCGAATGCAGCGGCGGGCTGGGCATTTTATGCCGGTAGCGTTACTAAAAAGTCAGTTTGAGGCGCTGGAGCGTCCACAAGCAGATGAACAGGATATTGTGCGCATTGATATCAACCATGATATTGCCAATGTCACCGAACAATGTCGGCAGGCCGTGCTGGCGATACGACAAGACAGAATATGTGCGAAAGGGGGCAGCGCCTCAGATCAGCGCTGCGAATGATTTTCAAAAATCGGCTTTCAGAACCACGCGGTAACGCGCCTTACCGTTGCGCACATGCTGGATGGCGTCGTTTATTTTCGACATCGGGAACAGTTCGGTGGTCGGCGCAACCTTGCTGCGGGCCGCAAAGCGCATCAGCTTACGAAGCTCATAAGGTGTGCCGGTTGCTGAACCAGAGACGCTGCGGTCGCCCGCAATTAACGTAAAGGCCGGAACAGACAGCGGCGTGAGGACCGCACCGACGGTGTGGAAATTACCGCCATACGTCAGCGCCTCAAAATAAGGCTGCCAGTCGAGGCTGACGTTGACGGTGTTGATAATGAGATCGAACTGCCCCGCAAGTGTTTTCAGTGCCTGCGGATCGCGGCTATTCACCACTTTATCGGCACCCATCGCCAGTACTTCCTGCTCTTTCGCAGGATTCGAACTAAAGGCTGTCACCTCGCATCCCATTGCGTGCAGAAGTTTTATAGCGATATGCCCCAGCCCGCCAATACCAATTACCCCAACGCGGCTGGTAGCAGTGATATGGTGCATCAACAGTGGTTTAAAGACCGTGATACCGCCGCACAACAGCGGCCCGGCGGACTCGATATCAATATTTTCTGGCAGTGGAATCACCCATTGCCAGTCCGCACGCAACTTCTCGGCAAAGCCACCGCGATTCATAATCGTCGGCACCGCACCTTGCTCGCAGTTGATCTGATTACCGCTAATACAGGCGTCGCAGTGACCACAGCTACGCGCCGTCCAGCCAATCCCGACACGCTGACCGACCTGCAAACCTTTATCCTGCGCGGCGCTCCCGAGCGCCACCACGCGCCCAATCACCTCATGCCCGGCAACCAGCGGATATTGTGAAAATCCCCATTCGTTATCGATCATTGACAGATCGGAATGACAGATCCCGCAGTAATCCACCTGCACTTCAACATCTTGTGGCTTCAGCTCACCGGGATCGTACTCATAAACTTCCAGTTCGCCGCCCGCTTCTTTTGCGGCATAGCTTTTTATCATCGACATTTTTTGGTCCTTCTCGGGTGTTGTCTGGGAAGTGTAGAGCATGGCAGGGCGGGGTGCCTGGAGTGTGACAAAGGTTACACATCGCTGTATGCAATGCTGAAAATTTCAGCACTTAGCGAGGTGCGAGCAAGCTGGCGCTTGCATGGTGGCGTGCGACAGGTATAATCCACAACGTTTTCCGCATACCTCTTCAGTGCCGAAGTGGCGAAATCGGTAGACGCAGTTGATTCAAAATCAACCGTAGAAATACGTGCCGGTTCGAGTCCGGCCTTCGGCACCACATCGTATGCAAATCGAGTCGCTCAAGGGCGGCTTTTTTTGTGCCTGGAATCCAGTATTTACCTATCATTCCCGCTATATTAACTCTCTCAAGGCGAACCAACTTCAACGTACATCTACCAACAGATGATGGTATTTCCGTTTCGAAAATGCTTGTACCTAGAGGCAGGGGATAAGCAATACAAACTGACCGATGGCAGCGGAATGCACCTGCTTGTTCCTCTTAATGGTTCTGAGTATTAGCGTTTGCAGTACCGTTTTGCAGGTAAGCAGATCAGTTTAGTAAACGATCTTTTCAGATATAATCTGGTGATAATTTACTCTGCAAAAACAGGACGTAATATTGAATAGCTCTGAAGACGATTTGCTTGAAGTGGCGTGGTATTTGTCGAAGTACGGAAAATCTCAACCACCCGCAGGACTGGGTGTTCAGAAATGGAAAGAGGCTTTTGCCTTGTTTTATCCTCGATTTGGAGCGGGCAAAACTGCCAGTGAGTTTCACAATAGTCTGAAAAATAGTCGTGACCGTTTTGATTCCTGGCTTAGTGATGTACGTGTCGGCTGGCTTGACGAGCAGGGCGCTCCTGCTGCGCTTTCTCATTCAGCGCAGCGTGTGTATCAGCGAATGAGTGTGCTTTCAGACAGTGCGATTGAGCAGCGCGTTCTTTCGTTAATATCTTCTGCTGGAGATGAACAGGCACAACGAGACTGTCTTGCTATTCAGCAGGATAAAAGTATTGAAGATACCGTACGCGAGCAGCTGATTGCGGCACGGCTGGGGCAAGGTACCTTTCGGAAAAATTGTCTCATGTTGTATCCGGCATGCCCTGTTACGGGAACGACTTTTGCACCTTTACTGCGTGCCAGCCATATAAAGCCGTGGGCTGCCTGCGAGAATGGAAATGAACGTCTTGATCCTTTTAATGGAATTATATTGGCTGCGCATATTGATATTCTATTCGATCAGGGATGGATTTCGTTTGAGAACGATGGGCATTTATTAATTAGTAAGGCGCTGGATATTAGCGTTAAAGAGCAATGTTTGTTGCCGGAGAAAATAAAGGCGTTTTCTGTTGAATCGTATTGTTATCTGGAGTGGCATCGGAAGAATTTACTGAGATAATTAAGTTTTGACGAGAATGCCTTTGATATAGGATGTCGCGATTCGTTTGGTAAGGGGAAAGTTACAAAATGAAGATGGTAAAAATATATTCAACAGGAGGTTGTGATGCTGCAACACGTGAAGGTTCGGCGGAAATTGTGCTGGAATGCGAAGGAAAAATAAAATATCTGACTTTCTCCTACAGTGATACGACCGCAAATAGATGCATTCTCCATGGCTTAATTGATGGTGTGAATTGTTTGAAGAAACCCTGTAACGTTGAATTAATCAGTTCATGTGAGCTCGGTGTGAAGAAAGCGCAGAAAGGAAAGGGAGTTAATGTTGATTTGCACCAGGAATTATGTGGAATCTTGATAAAGAAAGAATGTGAATATTCTTTTTCTGTCATGCATGGTGAAGGCGACATTTTGAATGCTTTTATTCGCAAGCATCGGACAAAACGATAGCTGGCGCGCCTACATACAGAACCATCTTCGACAGCGATATTTTCTGAACTTACAGGCTCCAATATTGCACTGAACGCTGTCCAGCAGGGCTCACGGGCTTTCGGGGCGTGCTGCGCAGCCGGTAATCCTTTGCTGCTTCGGTTATAAAGCTTTTATGTGCCATGCAACATGATATGGTCGTTTTCTGAACTCCGTATAACCTGAGTATTTGTATCGAAGCGTGAACAAAACATTGCAGCCAGCCTTTCAACGTGGACAATAGTTATCCATACGGTGATTTTATATTCGATAAATCAATGGATTTCATTGAGTCATAGGACTGGTAATGGATGAAAATGCTTTAGGGTTTGCCTCATACTGGCGCAACTCGCTTGCAGATGCTGAGTCAGGAAAGGGCAGTTTTGAACGGAAAGACGCCAAAAATTTCACTCACTGGCATGGGATAGCGGCGGGACGTCTTGACGAAGCGATTGTCAGTAAATTTTTTGAGGGAGAAAAAGACGATGTCGAAACGGTCGATGTCGTCTTGCGCCCAAAAGTTTATTTTCGGTTACTGCAGCATGGTAAGGACCGTTCCGCAGGCGCACCTGATATTGTTACCCCGCTAGTGACGCCAGCCTTGCTAAGCCGTGAGGGTTTTTTATATCCGACGCCAGCGACCTCCATTCCCAGAGACCTGCTTGAACCTTTGCCAAAAGGAGCATTTTCGATTGGTGATATTGGGCAGTATGACAAATACAAGACAATCCATACCTCGTTCTCTATCAACTTTGATGACAGCATTGATAAGACTGCCGAAACGGATGAAGAACGGGAAGCACGATATGCAGCCTTGCAGCAGGAGTGGCGTCAATATCTGGATGATTCAGAGAGGCTGCTGAAGAATGTTGCCGGCGACTGGATTAAAAATCCTGAGCAATATGTACTCGCTGAGCACGGTTATATTGTTAAAACGGCGCAATCTGGCGGTGCCAGTTTCCATATCCTTTCTCTTTATGATCACCTGCTTGTTTGCAAGAAGGATGTGCCGCTCTTCAATCGCTTCGCCTCGCGAGAGGTTCATGCTGCAGAGTCTTTGCTGGCCCCAGGAGCAAAATTCAGCGACAGGCTTGGACACTCCGGAGATAAGTTTCCGCTGGCAAAGGCTCAGCGCGATGCCTTAAGCCATTTTCTGGATGCAAGACATGGCGATATCCTTGCTGTTAATGGACCTCCGGGAACCGGAAAAACCACGCTGGTGCTTTCTATCATCGCCACGCAGTGGGCCAGAGCAGCTCTCGAAAAATCTGAGCCTCCGGTTATTATCGCGACTTCAACGAATAACCAGGCTGTAACGAACATTATTGAGGCATTCGGGAAAGACTTTTCGCAAGGTTCAGGTGCGATGGCCGGACGATGGTTGCCAGAGCTGAAAAGCTTCGGCGCTTATTTTCCCTCAAGCACTCGTAAAGCTGAGGCAGCCAAAAAATATCAAACTGAAGATTTCTTCACCCAGGTTGAGTCAAAAGAGTATGTAGAGGATGCACTGCTGTTTTATCTGGAGAAGGCTAAGGCAGCCTTTCCTGAAAAAGAGTGTTCATCCCCTGAAAAGATCATTGAACTCCTGCATGGTCAGTTGGCAGCAAAATCCGAGCAACTGATAAGACTGAACGCAACATGGCAAATGTTAAGCCAGATTCGGGCTGCGCGTGAGCTTATTGCTAATGATATTGAGCAATATCTCGATAATTTAAATAAATTACTTTCCGGACAAGAACAAAAAGTCACTCTACTGAAGAGTGCTAAAACGGAATGGAAAAAATATCGCGCCGGTGAATCACTGATCTATTCATTATTTTCCTGGCTCCCGGCGGTTCGCAATAAGCGACAGTACCAAATACAGCTGTTTCTCGAAGATAAATTAGGCGCGCTGATTGCAGGAAATCAGTGGTCTGATCCTGAAACTATCGAACGTAATATTGATGGGCTGCTCAATTCCGCTGAGCGCGAGCAAACAACATACCGGCAGCAGATTGACTCCGCCCATGAAATCGTTCTTAAAGAACAGCAGGCGGTTCAGGAGTGGCAGAGGCTGGCATTTGATTTAGGGTATGAGGGCGACGAGGAACTGAGCTTCTCACAGGCCGATGAACTGGCTGATACGCAGATTCGCTTCCCTGCATTTTTACTGACGACTCACTACTGGGAAGGTCGTTGGCTGATGGATATGGCCAGAATTGATGATCTGCAGGAAGAGAAGAAGAAACAAGGCGCTAAAGGGGTAACCGCCCGTTGGCAACGTCGAATGAAACTCACTCCATGTGTGGTGATGACATGCTATATGCTGCCCGGCAATATGCAGATAAGTGAGCACAAAGGACAACGTAAATTCGAGAAAAGTTATTTGTATGATTTTGCCGATTTACTCATTGTCGATGAAGCCGGGCAGGTGCTTCCTGAAGTGGCTGCTGCCTCGTTTGCATTAGCTAAGAAGGCATTAGTGATTGGCGATACGGAGCAGATCCCGCCAATATGGAGTATTGCTCCCGCGATTGATGTCGGTAACATGCTGGCGGAAAAAATTCTGTCTGGCAGTACGCAAGAAGAGATTACCGAGAAATATACGGCAATCGCAGACCTTGGTAAAAGTGCCGCATCTGGCAGCGTTATGAAAATAGCGCAGTTTGCTTCGCGCTATCAATATGATCCCGAACTGGCTCGTGGTATGTACCTATATGAACACCGCCGGTGCTTCGATAATATTATTGGATACTGTAATACGCTCTGCTATCACGGTAAGTTGTTGCCTAAAAGAGGGCGTGAAGAGAGCAATTTAATGCCCGCAATGGGTTATCTCCATATTGATGGTAAAGGAGAGCAGGCAAGTAGTGGAAGTAGATATAATTTGCTTGAGGCTGAAACGATAGCGGCCTGGTTGGCAGAGAACCAGCAAAATATTGAAGCGCATTACGGCAAATCGCTTCATGAAGTTGTCGGTATCGTGACGCCTTTTAGCGCGCAGGTATCCACTATAAAACAGGCGCTGGGTAAACAAGGTATCAGTACGGGCGCGAATGAAAAGTCGCTCACAGTGGGCACCGTGCACTCTCTTCAGGGAGCGGAAAGAGCGATTGTTATATTCTCGCCAGTCTATTCAAAACATGAAGACGGCGGGTTTATTGATAGCGATAACAGCATGCTGAATGTTGCAGTCTCCCGTGCGAAGGATAGCTTCCTGGTCTTCGGCGATATGGATCTGTTTGAGATCCAGGCTCCCTCATCTCCGCGAGGATTGCTGGCAAAATATCTCTTTGAGTTCGAGAAGAATGCGCTCTCTTTTGATTATAAAGAGCGTAAGGATTTAAAAACTTCCGAGACCAAAATCTACACACTTCATGGTGTGGAGCAGCATGATAACTTCCTGAATCAGACGTTTGAAAATACCGATAAACACATCACGATAGTTTCTCCATGGCTGACCTGGCAAAAGCTGGAGCAAACGGGTTTTCTTGATTCCATGATTGCGGCGTGTTCACGTGGTATTAACGTCACGATAGTCACTGACAGAAGCTACAACACTGAACATAAAGATTTTGAGAAGCGAAAAGAGAAGCAGCAGAACCTTAAAGCGGCGCTGGAGAAACTGAATGCGCTGGGTATTGCTACAAAGCTGGTAAACCGTGTTCATAGCAAAATTGTTATTGGTGATGATGGTTTGCTATGCGTGGGATCGTTCAACTGGTTTAGTGCGACACGGGAAGCGCGATATGAACGATACGATACATCGATGGTTTACTCTGGTGATAACCTGAAAGGTGAGATTGAGGCTATTTATAATAGTCTTGATAGGCGTCAGGTTTAGAACAGACATTTTGATTAGCCATCTTATCGGTGTTTTTCCCCTGGATAAGGTGGCTGAATGGAATGATCACGTCCCGGTATAACGATGAAGTATTTTCAGAAGGAATTATTGTGGCGACTAAGATGTGGATGATCCGCGGTGATGGCGGAAAATTGTACGACGACTTCAGAGACAAACAGGTTGTTGCAATTGGTTGGTCGCAGCTCGCTCCCTATGTGAAACCTGGATGCTCAAGAGAGCAGTTGTTTACCCGGTATCAGGAGCTTGAGCCACAGACTAAGCCAGGCACAGTTCGTTCTGGAGCTTCTCAGGTCTGGCGCTTTGTGAATGAAATGCAGAAAGGCGACTGGGCTATCACTTATTCACCTTCTAATCGGACCTATTTAATAGGGAAAATAGCGTCAGATTTTGAGTTTCATGCCGAGTGGCTTGAAGATGGCATGGGCATCGCCCGTAAAGTGAAGTGGAATGCGGAAGAGATTAAGCGCGATAGTCTGAGTGATGCAACTAGAAACACCCTTGGTTCAACGCTGACAGTTTTTCAGGTGCCTGATTTTGCTGTGAATGAATTAGTGCAGGGCAATAAGCCTGTCTCAGATATCGTGCCGGAAGTACCTGTTTCAGGTGAAGAGGATGAGGTCGTTTCTAATCCTCTGCGCGACATGGAAATGATCGCTTTTGAAGGCATCAAGGATCGTATCAACCGTCTCGACTGGGATGAGATGCAGAATCTGGTCGCTGGCGTGTTACGCAGCATGGGATATAAAACTCAGGTATCGCCTGCGGGTGCTGACCGTGGGAAAGACATCATTGCTTCGCCTGACGGATTTGGGTTTGAAAATCCGCGCATTATTGTTGAGGTGAAGCACCGGCGGGAACAGATGAGCAGCCAGCAAATCCGTAGCTTTATCGGTGGCCGCCATAAAGACGATCGCGGGCTGTATGTCAGTACCGGCGGATTCAGCAAGGATGCGCGTTATGAGGCCGATCGTTCTACAATCCCGTTGACGCTATGGACGCTGGATGATTTGGTACGCGCGTTAGTTGAAAACTATGAGCAAGTGGATATAGAGACTAAGCTATTGGTGCCGCTTAAGAAAACGTATTTGCCAGCATGAATTTGCAACGCCTATTTTTGTATTTACAGGCGTTGCTGTAACTACAGCAGGAGCCCATTAATTTCGTCCCCAAGTAACAGCGCTCTGGCAAGATTAAATTGCACCATTTCTCAACGCCTATTGAGATATTGCCAATAATGACAGCACAAAAATCGGGCAGTATGCCCGACTGTGATATGGCAAATTATCGGGACATTCTTTGCTTGATTAGCCCGAAGAACATTTCCCAGAGATGTTCCGACATACCTTCATTGGTCAATAGTTCGTCTCGTGAAGTTCCTCGACTGAAGCCTCCCATCAGAGCACGAAAACCAAGAGTCTGGCCGTTATCAGCAAGGCTTAGAGTTTCGTTAATACTGTTTCGAACAACATTATCCTGGCTATAACAGATATCTCCCATTCCATGATGTTGATTGCCTCGCCAGATGCCACATTGGCCGACCTTACTGCCATTGATATACACGGCACAGGTGAATGAATCTGTATCAAGCCGATTAAAATCGATATCTAATCCGGGGTGGCGCTTTTTGAGTTCATCTAACGAATTTTCAAAATAGCGGGCAACATATTCAAAGCCCTCACGTCTGGCACGATCTTTATCCAGATCGGTAAATTTCTTGGGTAGAGTAAGGTTGCTTGAACGCGGTGTAAAAACGGAATCTACTCCCTGAAAGATCGGATTCGCCGGAGCCGGTGAAGGGATATGTATGGTTTGCTGTGGTTTTTTGGCTTCCATCCGGGCAATGGCACGCGAGACAGCCTCGACGACCTGAACGTAGCCTTCATCGTGGGTGGCAAACTTAGTGATGGGTTTACCGTCGATAGTCGCCGCCATAATGCTGCCGAATTCTAACTGATGCCATGCACAGTCTCTTAAAATTACCGGAATGACCACTGCCTCGCCCCGGTTATGCCGTTCCAGTGCGTTTTTCATCTCTACCTGATAGCAGTAATCAGAAGCAATAAAGTCACTGCTGATCAGGATCAGGATGATATCTGCTTGCGAAAAATAGTGGTCGATCTGACGTTCGAACTCCTGACCAGGAACGATGCGGCGATCGTGCCATGTTGTGATCTTCCCGGTTCGCTTCAGCGGGGAGAGATGCTTCTCAAGTTCATTGCGTAGTGCTTCATCTGCATGGGAATAGGAAAAAACGAGAGTGGTTATAGCGCGTAAGATGCTCCGATGGAGAAATGAGGAAATGCCGCCATTTTGCGCCAATAAGGGTAAAAGAGTAATCCCCTATTACCACAAGGTATTGATGCGGAAATCAGCCCTTCAACTTGGTATCATTCTGATGCCAGAGTATTATCTCTGGCAATTTCCTTGATTTAAGCAACTTGGGTAAAGGCGTCATACATATTGAACGCTCAGGTGGTTGTGGAATCGCTTTACTTGCTTTTTTACTGTGAAATCCATGAGTTGCTGAGAGTTCAAGCACTGCAGGATCGAAAAGAGACAACAATGACACTGATTAACCTAAAAGATCTCGAGGCCCATCTATGGCATGCAGCCCATATTATTACAGGGCCCATTGATGCGTCAGATTACAAAACGTACATTTTCCCCATCCTGTTCTTCAAGCGCATTTGTGACGTGTATGACGAAGAATTTGCCGATGCGATGGAGAGCATTGGGGATGCAGAGCTTGCCAAGGGCAAGATGTTTCACCGTATTCAGATACCTGAAAATTGCCACTGGCGCGATGTTTTCGCTGAGACCAAGGACATCGGTCAGGCTTTAAAAGAGTCCTTCCGTGGTATAGAACTGGCAAACCCTAAACTGCATGGCATTTTTGGCGATGCCAGCTGGACCAATAAAGAACGCCTTTCTGATGAGTTACTGGCTACGTTACTCAATCACTTCAATAAGGTGAACCTTGGCGTTTCTAGTGTCCGTGACGATGATATGGGGCGCGCATACGAGTATCTGATCAAACGCTTTGCAGACAAAGCCAATAAGAAAGCCGGTGAGTTCTATACCCCACGAACTATCGTTCGTTTGATGGTTAACATTCTTGATCCAAAAGCCGGTGAGAGTGTCTACGATCCCGCCTGTGGTACCGGTGGTATGCTGCTTGAGACCATCCACCATGTAAAAGAAAATGGTGGTGATCCGCGTTTACTAAAAATCAAGGGTCAGGAAAAGAACTTAACGACGGAAGCTATTGCGCGTATGAATCTGTTCCTGCATGGACAGGAAGATTTCGATATTGTCCGAGGGGATACTTTACGCGAACCTAAATTTTTAAAAAGCGATCGTTTAGAAACCTTTGACTGCGTTGTTGCCAACCCACCATTTAGCTTAAAAGAATGGGGATACGATCTGTGGTCGAACGATCCCTATGGCCGTAAGCAATATGGCCTGGCGCCTAAAACAAATGGTGATTTTGCCTGGGTGCAGCATATGTTTGCTTCACTTAACGACAATGGACGTATGGCAGTCGTATTACCTCATGGTGTGCTGTTTCGTGGCGGCGCAGAGGGGGCAATTCGAACCAAATTACTGCAAGAGAATCGCATTGTGGCGATTATTGGTGTTGCTTCCAACCTGTTCTATGGGACTGGGATTCCTGCGTGTATTTTGGTGCTGCGTAAATCACGTCCGGCCGCGCATAAAGATCATGTATTGATCATCAATGCTGAAGAAATCTATACCAAGGGACGTGCGCAGAATACGCTGTCCAACAAGCAGGCCGATGAAATATACCAAATCTATCATGACCAGGCGCAACAAGGGCCAGATGCAAAAGAAATCGAAGGCGTTGCACGCTGGGTTTCTCTGAAGGAGATTGAAGAAAATGACTTCAATCTAAATATTGCTCGTTATGTGCAAAAGCCACTCGAAGAAGAAACCATCACTGTGGAAGAGGCGCTCAAAGATTTTCAACGGAAGCTGGCTGAGCTGGAAAAAGCAGAAGAGGAGCTGGAGGCCCTGCTTATCAAAGAAGGTTTCGAGGTATGAGTACTATGAGTAATAAAAAGCTGGAAGAGCTGCTCTGGGGAGCCGCCGAATTTCTTCGTGGCCAAATTGACGCATCAGACTACAAGCAGTATATCTTCCCGTTGCTGTTTTACAAACGCCTGTCAGATGTCTATCTGGAAGAATATAACGAAGCGCTGGAACTCCATGAAGGTGATGCTGAATATGCCGCCATGCCGATGTTTCACCGTTTCAACATTCCCTCTGAAGCCAGTTGGGAAAAGGTACGCAATACCAGTAAAAACATTGGTGAAGCGATCCAGAATGCGCTTCGACTAATTGAAGCCAATAATCCGCGTTTACATGGCGTCTTCGGTGATGCGCAGTGGACCAATAAAGAGCGCCTGCCCGATCATCTGCTGGCTGATCTGATTGAACATTTCAGTCAAATTCCGCTAGGCATTAAATCTGTCGCTCAGGATGATCTTGGTGAGGCCTACGAATACCTGATTAAAAAGTTCGCTGATGATTCCGGTCATACGGCAGCAGAGTTCTACACCAACCGAACAGTCGTGCATTTAATGACGCGCATTATGGGCTTAAAACCGGGTGAAACCGCCTATGATCCAACGTGTGGCACAGGTGGGATGTTGCTAAATGCAGTGATGGATCTGCGTGCTAGAGGGGAAGAGTGGCGCTCTGTGCACCTTTATGGTCAGGAAGTGAACCTGCTGACATCCGCAATCGCCCGTATGAATATGTTCCTGCACGATATTGAAGAGTTTGATGTGCTGCGTGGTGATACTTTGGCTGAGCCAAAGTTTATTGAAAACGATCGGCTCAAGCAGTTTGATGTGATTTTTGCCAACCCACCGTACTCCATTAAAAAATGGAATCGTGACAAGTTTGCTGCTGATCCGTATGGTCGAAATCTTTATGGTGTCCCACCGCAGGGCTGCGCTGATTATGCTTTTTATACCCATATAATTAAAAGTTTAAAACCCGATACCGGTCGTGCTGCTATGCTCTGGCCACACGGTGTGCTGTTCCGTGATTCTGAGCAGGCCATTCGTAAACAGGTGATTGAATCGGACATTATTGAAGCGGTGATTGGTTTGGGACCAAATCTGTTTTATAACTCGCCGATGGAATCTTGTGTGGTGGTGCTTAATTGCAATAAACCTGCCGAACGCAAAAATAAAGTGTTATTTATCAACGGGGTTGAGCATGTTACCCGTGAACGCGCTCATAGTCGCTTATCCGATGAGGATTTGGAGGTATTATGCGAGGCTTATTTTAATCCGGAGAAAAAAAACGATATAACCTCTTTAGTGAATATTGAAGCTATTAAAGAAAACCTTTATAACCTTTCAATTCCACTGTATGTGCAAGCACAAAACAACGCTGAAGTACATAATATTGAACATGCGATTGAAGCGTGGAAAGTAAGCCGTACTCAGTTGAAAAAGCAAACTAATAAATTATTCCAGAGCCTTGCAGAGCTTGGATATAACGTTGAAAGCAAGGTGGAGCAGTAAATGACAGAACAGCAATTACCTGAAGGCTGGCAAATGGTGAAGTTTGGCGATATCGCTAAACATATCTCTAAACGAGTGGAACCGAGCGAGACAGACCTTGAAATTTATGTCGGTTTGGAGCATTTAGACCCTGACAGCCTGAAAATCAAACGTCATGGTACACCCAGTGACGTTGAAGGGCAGAAGCTTTTAGTGAAAAAAGGCCAGATTATTTTTGGTAAGCGTCGTGCTTATCAACGTAAAGTCGCGGTAGCAGATTGGGATTGTATCTGTTCGGCTCATGCCATGGTTCTGGAGGCAAATTCAAATACTGTAATACCTGAGTTTTTACCCTTTATTATGCAGTCTGATACTTTCATGAATCGTGCAGTAGCAATTTCGGAGGGGTCATTGTCTCCAACGATAAAATGGAAAGTTTTAAGTCAGCAGGAATTTATTATTCCTGAAATGGATCTGCAAGTTGATTTTTTAAATTCTTTAAAAAAAATCGAACAAGTATTACATTGTGCAAATGAGACTGAAAGGTCTGCATTAAATTTATTTCAAAGATTAATTGATCGGTTGACTACATTTGATCGAAAAGAAAAACTGCCATTTGGATATAACAAAGTTAGATTGAAGGATGTATCAAATATTAATTTTGACTTGTTAAGTAATGATGCCAATAAAAATAAGCTGATTAGGTATATAGATATATCTTCAGTGACTTTTCCTGGTTTTGTCGATACTCCTAAAGAATACCATTTCGCTGAAGCCCCCAGCCGAGCTCGGCGTATTCTTAAGGAAAAAGATATTGTTGTTAGCACTGTTAGACCCAATCATAGAGCTACGTTTTATGTGTCTGAAATATTGAATGATTCAATAGCATCAACAGGTTTTACTGTTCTAAGGGCAAAAAATGATTTGTCCGATTTTATTTATTATTTCACTTTGTCGAAGCAATTCACTTATTCATTAACCAATTTGGCAGTTGGTACAAGTTTCCCGGCTGTTAATGATGCCGATGTACATTCTCAGAAGATGGTTATACCACCATCAAGAGAGCTTGGGAAATATAAGGATATATTACATTTAGCCGAAAACAGTTATAGAGAAGCTAAATCAAGGCTTCAAAAAATTCGTAAACTCAAGTCCAGTTATTTGAATATTCTTCTGAGGGGACAATAAATTGTTTAACGAACAAACCGTCACAGAAAATGGAATTATCGACCGTTTAAAAGGTTTAAGCGGAGTCAAGTGGACTTACTGCCACGGTGAAAACCTGCCTAAACAAGCGCAGGATATCTTCGTTGATGAGTGGCTAAAAGACGCGCTTTGTTCGTTAAACCCTGATATCGGCAGACAGCCTGACTATGCCGATGAGGTCATTTACAAACTGCGAGGAGTGGTTTTAGAAGCCCGCCATACCGGCTTGGTAAAGGCCAATGAAAACTTCCAGGAATGGTTGATGGCCGACAAAACCTTGCCTTTTGGTAAGAATGGCGACCATATCACCATCAATCTGATTGATTTTGACAATATAGAGAACAACCACTTTGTGGTGGCGCAGCAGGTTCGCTATATCGCGGCCACTGAAGTCTATTTTGATATTGTTCTTTATGTGAACGGCATACCGCTAGTAGTGGGCGAAGTTAAAACCGCAACACGCCCCAGCGTGACCTGGCAAGACGGTGCTGCCGATTTCATGGGTGGCAAAAAGTACTACTGGAAAAATGTTGAATCTTTCTTTGTACCTAACTTGCTGTGCTTTGCCAGCGAAGGAAAAACCTTTGCCTATGGTGCCATTAATGCCAGAGTTAAAGACTGGGGGCCCTGGCATAATACTGAGCTTCGTGATGAAATTCTGCCGGGATTAGCATCGGTACTCAACAGCTGTGAGAGTTTGTTAAATCCACAAACCTTATTGCAGTTACTTGAATCTTTTGCATTATTTTCAACCGTCAAAACGGGCAAAAATACTCCACCTAAACGCGTTAAAATCCTGCCGCGTTATCCGCAATTTGAAGCTGCAAAACAAATTGTTGAGCGTGTTCGCAGAGGCTATCCAAAAAAAGGTCTTATTTGGCATTTCCAGGGATCGGGTAAATCCTTGTTGATGCTTTACGCCGCCAAAATGCTACGTGCCGATAATGCGTTAAAAAACCCGACGGTACTTATCGTTGTGGACCGGCGAGATCTGGACAGCCAAATTAACGAGACCTTTGGCGGAGCCGACGTTAAGAATCTGATTAAAGTGCAAAGCTGCAAAAAGTTGGGTGAATACATAGAACAAGACAGCCGTGGCATTTTAATCACCACCATCTTTAAATTTAAAGATATCGAAATTGACGATAGCAACCCTAATGGCCTGAACAACCGGGACAATATCATTGTGTTGGTTGACGAAGCTCACCGTACACAGGAAGGGGGATTAGGCGAGAAAATGCGCTGGGCGTTGCCCAATGCCCACTTCTATGGCCTGACTGGTACTCCGATTTCTGGCATTGATCGTAATACGTTCAAATTGTTCGGTGCCGAAGAAGATCCAGGTCGCTATATGAGCCGCTATAGCTATAAGCAGTCGATCCGGGATGGCGCAACTAACCCGGTGAAGTTCGAACCTCGGCTGGCTGAACTCCGAGTGGATCGTGATGCCATCAATGAAGAGTTCGAGCAACTGGCTACCGAAAACAACCTGGATGAAGAAGAAAAAGCAGCATTGTCCAGGCGTGCAGGCAAGCTGGCAATCATGCTGAAATCCCCTAGGCGTATGGCTGCGGTGAGTAATGATATTGCTGAGCATTTTACCAACCATGTTATGCCGAAAAAGATGAAAGGCATGGTTGTGGTATACGATCGCGAAGCCTGTGTGCAGATGTATTATTTGCTCGGTGAAAAGCTTGGTTTTGATGCGGTTGAAGTGGTTATGAACGTTGACCAGGCTCCGGTTAAAGTTGAAGAGGGTGGCAAAAAAGACAAGCTCAACAAGGATTGGCTTAAATGGCATGATGAGTTGGAGCTGCCAGTCAAACAAGTCGATTTTGAACGCTGGCAGCACATTGATGCCGAAGAACAGGTGCAAAAGGATCTGATTGAATGCTTTAAAGATCCTGAACATCCATTACAGCTTATTATCGTAACCGCCAAGCTGCTTACGGGTTTTGATGCCCCGATTTGCTACTGCATGTACCTCGATAAGCCTCTACGCGATCATACTCTTCTTCAGGCCATGTGCCGAACCAACCGGTTGTACGAAACCGATACTGTACGCAAGGACATGGGATTAATTATCGACTACCTCGGCGTTTTCGAAAATCTGCGTACCGCTCTGGCCTATAACCCTGAAGAAATTGAAGGAGTTGTAGAGGGAATTGAGGCATTTAAAGAGCTATTGCCGTTACAACTGAATAAATGTTTGTCCTTCTTCCCTGGTGTGGATCGGTCCATAGCTGGTTTTGAAGGTATTATGGCCGCGCAGGAATGCCTGCCGACCAACGAGAAACGCGATGAATTCGCTGCCAGCTTTGGTGTGTTATCCAAGTTATGGTCAGCTATCAACCCAGATCCTTTTTTGACCTCTTATCGTCAGGACTATAAATGGCTGGCGCAAATTTATGAATCGGTGCGTCCGGTAGGGCAGACAGGTGCGCTTGTTTGGGCTGCCCTTGGCCCCGAAACAATCAAGATGATCCATGAGCATACTGATATCAATCGTATTCGCGATGATATTGACGAGTTGGTTATGGACGAGCACGCTATTTTTACCCTGACCGCTAAAGAGCAGGAACAACGTGCCAAACGCCTGGAGATTGATCTTATGGGACGTTTGCGCGGCAGTCATGATCCTAAATTTGTGGCATTGGGCGAGCGCCTTGAAAAACTGCGTCAGGACTATGAAGCTGGTGTTATCAAGGCCATTGACTGGTTGAAAGGCCTGTTGGATGCAGCGAAAGATACCGTTCAAGCCGAGCGCGAAACGGGCGAGCGCCCAGTAACTGAAGCTGATAATAAACAGGCGTTGACTAAGCTTTTCCTCGAAACACGTCCGGAAACTACCCCTAAGTTAATCGGTGATGTTGTAGAGCAAATTGATAAAATTGTGAAAGCTACCCGCTTTGATGGCTGGCAAAATTCCAACAGTGGCCCGCGCGAAATCCAAAAGGCGCTTTTACTGACCTTGGCCCAGTTTGGACTAGGGAAAGATAAAGAGTTGTTCCAGAAGGCGTATGGGTATATTGAGGAGCATTATTAATAGTAGCTTCAGCAGTACAGATATTGCAACTTACTTGCAACCAGTAGCAGGGTGTTTTATGGACACCCTGCTATTGTGATCTATTCTATTAAAAGACCTTTATACAAATTCTCTTTAAGTTCTCGCTTATCATTCATTATTTTTTCAATGAGCTTATTATATTGTTCAAGGGTATTATCTAACTCATCAAGCCACATATTTAATTTATGCTGGGTCGTTAAAGGTGGAATGCTAATTTCTACATTTTTTATTTGTGTTGTGGTTAAATATTGTTGAGCGGTACCAACGGCGAGCTTTCTTAAGTTTAAAGTAGATAATAACTTTGCAAGGTAGGGTGTTAAAACTTTATTTGGTAAATAATTCTTAATAATTAATGAGTTATTTGTCACCCAAATATCACCTTGAACATACCGAACGTTTCCGCAAAGAGCTCCGACCTTACCAATAATAATATTTTCACCATTTACCATTGCCTCATTGTTATATCCAATAACTCCATTTCCACCGTATACAGGAATTGGTCCAGTGGGTAACAGCCTGTTTTTTTGTAATAAATTTCCGGATTTTACTATTGCAATATTTCCAACTTTAAGTCTCTCAAATTCATATTCATGCGAATGATTTTTTATTGTTGACTCTAAGATTGCTATTTTTTCTCTTAATAAAGACAACTCTGTTAGTAATAATTCATTATTACGTATTGTCTGTTCAATGTTAACTATAGAATCACTAAGAAACTCATATGAGTTTCGCTCTTTATCTTTTAAGAGTAAGTTATAAGATGAAGGTGTATCACTAATATTGATAATCCAGGAGTGTTCAGTTATTGTTCTATTTTTTGCTGACTCTAAAAAATCTATAAAATCATCGAATTTTATAATATTTGTACGTGAGTATTTTTCACCATTATTTAAATTGTAGAAAAATATTCTATCTGTTGGGCCAGGATTACTTATAAAAAGAATACATAATTTTACTGCAGTGTAAGGAAGCAATGCACCTGACGGTATAGATAAAATACAATCTAAATTATAATTTTGGAAGATCTTATCTTTAAGAGTGATGCACTCTTTACTCACATCATATAAAAAACGCTCTGGTAATATTATGGCTGCTTTGCCATTAACAGCGAGAGAGTCAATAACATGCTCCAGGAAGTAATAGTCTAGATTAGGTCCTTTATAATGTGTGTCAATATGAATATTATCCCAACCGCTCTTTTTCCCAAATGGTGGGTTAGTTAAAATAAAGTCATATTTTGTATTCTTATAATTTATATCTAAGCTATCTTTTAGTATTATTTCAAAATTAAATTCTTTATTGATTAAAAGGTTAACAATTGAGATTAGACAGGCAAATGATGATGTGTCATTACCAATAAGGGAATAATTTAAATTTAAGTTTTTGTTTAAACTGTTGCCTTTAATATATCGTGCTGACTCTATTAATAAACCCCCAGTTCCACATGCGGGGTCGTAGATTGATGTGCCATCTGTAGGTGATAACATTTCAACCATGAGCTGAACTAAAGCAGATGGAGTAACATATTCACCTGAACGACCCGATTCATTAACCATCCTAAGAATTAAAGATTGATAAGAATTTGCATATTGATAGAATTCTGTAAGTGAATGTATCTGCGAAATAGAATAATCTATATATTTAATTATTTCATGGTCATTGATGTTATTAATTAAAAAACCTATCTTACTCCTGAGCTTTTCAAGCATGTCGTGGTTTATATTTTTTATATCTATCGAGAAAATAAAACTTTCATATAGTTGCTGATAATAATATTTAATTTCATTAATGTTGTTGCTTGATATGTTTTTTATATCTGAAAATCTTTTATCATTTTCATAAAGATATAATTTTATATAATGTAAAAAAATAAATAATGAAATTAACTCTACTGCTTGTTCTGTATTCCTTATCGAACTCTTTTTCTTGATTAGTGTAAGTAGATCTTCAAATAAAGAGGTGTTCATTTTAATTTCTCCACCAAAAAATTGTACATGTTCACTATATCTTCACTGATCTCAGCAGGTGGTATAAGTTCTATATATGAGTAAAGTTTTGATATATCTAATCCTATACCATCAGAATCAATTATTTTTGTGATGCAATGTTTTACGTTAAGCCGGCTAATTGCTGAATTATCTCCAGGATCGTTTTCTTTTAAATAACTGTTAGCTGGCAGATCTCCATTGTTTATTTGCTCGATAAATCCATGATGGGACAATGCCGTATAAGATAGTAAGTAGTTTTTTATTTCTCTTCTTTTCCATGCAAGGAGATATATTTTATTTTTGTTTTTATTTTCTAACTTCGCTATATGTTTTGAATATTCACTTCCATTGACTTGAACTCCATCTTTCTGATAGGTAATTGGAGCCTCATCTTTGTCGCAGATCATGAATATTCTTTTGACTTTTTTATCAGTATTTACATTTAAAAGCGAATTAATCCACTCTATTTTTGGTTTTGCGAACTCTTGATTTAAATTATCGTAACCAGAGGACTGTTTTATTGCATGGAGGCCATCTAACTTTGATACATCAAGTCCTTTTTTCTTTGCTAAGGCATAAAAAATAGTCCAATCATTATAATCATCCATCAATACTATGTTTTCTAGTTTACGACACACTTCGAACTGTACGTCTGATATTCTTGTCAAGACAGATAAACGTTCTATTATAGTTTTTATTTTATCATCTTCTTTTATTTTTCCTTTATCAACAATCTTTAAGTTTTTAAAATCATTATCAGTAGCTGTAATTGAGTCTAATAGATGGGTGGTTGTTATCGCATAACCATTAATACTATGTAGTCGATGCCATAAGAGCTCAATATTCTTGTAATGTAAATGGGAATCTATCTCATCTAATAAGAATAAAGTATTAGGACTATCAAAAATATCAAGCAGAGAGTATAAAAAGAGTACTTGATATTCCCCATCACTAATATCATTCAGTTCGATATTATTTTTAAACTCTAGCTGTAATGATGGTTTTATTATAAAGTAATCATTATCTGCTGCTTGAGTGAAAAATGTTATGATAGGATCAAAAAAGGAATCTTCTGCTTCCTCAAATGATGGATTGAAAAAATTTGAATGAGTTAGCAAGATCTCTTGAGCTTCAAGTGGAGACTCGAAATCATAATCAGCATTAACAATATTATTAATGAAACTTTCTAAAGTCCTATGATAAGCTGAATACCTTAAAGTATTTTCAATACCTTGTTCTTCTTGTGCTAATGCCATTTTTACTCGATTAACGTAAGCCGAATTTACTCGGACCGTCAATGTAAGCTTGCTTGATATATCATCATTTTTATCATCTGATACATCAATATAGCCTTTCTCACATAAAAAATTTCTAACAAGACCATTTGATTTACAAATTGTGGATATGAATATTAGTAACTTTGACCATGATTTATCGTAATAACAACAATCTAAGTTAAGACCTCTATTTGCTTGCCTTTCATGAGAAAGATAATCAGAGAAGTACGTTGAGTATTTCTCATTTTGTCCAGAAGAAAAACAAACAACCTTTGTTTCTGGTAGATATTTTTTTGTTAAACAGTTAATAAATACGGATTGTAAAATCGAGGACTTACCAGCACCATTTTCGCCAATTAAGGCCGTAACCTTTTCAAAAAAGACATTTTGCTCTCTGTCATATAAGGTGTTTTTTGGTAATATGATTTCCATTTTTATAGTTCCATTTTTTTAATTCTATGCACCTGACACTTTTAAAATTCTGCTACCTTTTAAACTGGGCCACTACAGTCTCGGCCAAATTATCTTCAACGCTGTTACGGTAGCAACGTGCTCTGCCCTACAAGAACATATAATAATCGTTCCTTCTGTACAAACAAATCATTGTGTAGTGATCAACTCATTTTGGCAACTACAGGGATTATTCTCGATACGTTACTTTCATGGACCTTCAGTCACAAAGAATACCATGATGCCCTCGAAGCTATCGAAATGTTGTGCACGAAAAATGAATCGACATAAATTCTCAAGTATACTCTTGATATTGCAGAGGTTCTTTATGATTGTGAATCTGGTGATAGCGATCGCCGACTACAGTACTGGATTAACATTCGCGAGATGTTCCTACGTCGCTGGGAACGGTTGGATATCCGTATGTTGTTGTTGGCACGCATGATGGAACAGCTCTACGCTTGTAAGGATATCGGTAGTACCCTCCCGACAGAAACCATACCAGCAAGCGTAACGTCTCCGTTGTATCGGAATCTCCGCGGGAAAAAGCGGGTGTTTTACAGTATTACAAAAATGCCACGCAACGTGGTAAAGACGCCTTATTGAAATTGTATCCAGCGCTATGAATTGAGCTCAACAATGATCGCGTTGCCATTGATGCGTTATTGGATGCTGCCAAAAAAGCAGATTACTTCATCTCCGTCAACGGCAGTTCAAAACATCAGGCCTTTTATACGGTTACCAATTGCCGTAAGGATATTATTTATCCGGCGGGGAAGGGGCTTCAAGCATAGTTGCTGCCTTTATTGCGAGTTGGCCTGATTGCACAAGGAATAGCGTGTACTATTCTTTGTGAAAATGTGACAAACGCAAAATTGCTTCTACAAACCTGTCAGAAATAATCCCCCGACGGGCTGCCGCGCTGAAATGACTGCTTCGCAGTGCCGTCGTCCAGTTCTCCGGTGACCGGTACGCTGAACCGTAATATCCCGTGCTTAAATCGTCCGGATCTTCATCAGGCGCGTTCGTCAGTCCTCTTTCACCTTGTTGCTGGAAGTCGACGAAAATAATATTGGCTAAAACATTATTTTGATAATTGCCATAAATCGCTTCATACGCATGAGGGAATTTTTCTTTCCAGTACCAGGTGGTATCGCCGCAAAACCACGGTGCGTCAGTAATATTATTAAGCTGAGAATGGTATTGTTTTAGATCCCTACGAAAGGCTTCAACCATATGATTAAAGTGTTGAGGGTGTGACGCGTAGTCACTGGTCATTAAGTCAAATTCGCCTTGCATCCAGCATACGCCGAGGAATTTGTTCTGCGGATTTTTTGCCAGTGCGGCTCGCGTTCTGCTGACTAAATCCTGGTATAGCGGAGTATCCGTTCCCCAACGACAAGCATCATGGCTGGCTCCGTGCCGTTCTGAATATGTCCCTTCGCTGCCTGCGGTAAAAGCCGATCCGCCACGGCAACACGGAACGATGAGAATCCCTGCATTATCAGGAATGAAGGGCAGTAATTTCCGTGCTATATGCAGTGCCTGGCCAACGGTGCCGTACTGTGTTTGATGATTCGTTGCCAGAGGATGGTGATAACCCTGCATATCCTGAACATCGTGTGGGCAGTGAGTCAGTGGAATAATGTCGTTAAAGTGACATGACGGGCCTCCGGGATGCGTATGCGCAAATCTCGCTAATTGTTTAATTCTGGAATGAGGCGCATCTTCCCTGTCCGGTAATGGCAGTCCTTCGCCATACGCCATGGCATTAGACTGACCAGCAACGGTAAGAACATAGTAATAATCGGGCGATATTATTGCGTTCATATAATTTTCGCGTAATACAAATGACAAATTGATAGCAGGGCCCCTTTACCGGGGCCCTGAAGCGTTAGTTTTGTACTGTGACTTTATTATCCTTCACAGAAATTAAAACTGAATCCGTCACCGCTTTGCCACCCGCAGTTTCACCGCCAATAATCAATAGACTATTATTCCAGGGCAATGATACTCCGTAGGCCCGACCTTGCGATAATTCGCCCGATTTATCCCATTTCCCGTTATGCCAAAGATGAATATCAGCGCTATATGATTTTTTCAGGCCTTCATGCGCATAGTTCTTACCGTTCTGGTAATTTTCTCGTGAACCTTTGAATCCAGCTCCTCCGGCAAATATAAGTGAGTCATTGCTCATGCCTGCAAAACCGCCAGCGACGCCATCTGGTGATGCGACGGGAGCAAGCTTATTCCATTTTAAATTATTACCGGTGAAATCAAGTTCAAATACGGCATCCGTTCGCAATCCTGGTTTGGCTTCGCCATTAATAAGCCAGGTTTTATCACCCTTATTCACAACCGCCGCACCAGCCGTCCCGTACCAGGGAGATTCGCCAGCGTAACTCCATTGCTGTGTTGAGGGATCAAAAGACAACAGAAACTTATTGAAGAAATAATCTTCTGCTTTTTTGTCAAAATAGTGGGCGTTGATTTTATCTATAGCGGTTGAATCTTTTCCAGCTTCGTTGAGATCTTCAAAATAGCCATTGAAGATATTCTGGTTAACACCGCCAGTAACATAAGCCTTGCCGTTGTGTACAAAAGTCACATGACCCGCCATGCCCATCGGCGCGTGCGACATCAATTTAACCCAGCTATTGGTTTTGGGGTTGTATTTGTGTACGTCATTAAATACCTGAGTCAAGCCCTCGCTGTTTTTGCCAATGCCGCCAAACACATACAGATTGCCATCAATAAATGCCGAGGTTGCTTGATCTCTCGGTTCACCAGGGAATGCAGCTAACGCTGTCCATTTTTTATCTTTGGCCTGTGTATCCAGCTTGTACCATGCTGTACCTGCGCTACCTAAACCAATGTAGACAGTGTCGTTATCAATTGCTCCGGTACCACTTTTAAATGGCACAGGAGTTTCCGGTAATACAGACGCGTTTGCGGCAAATGAAGCCATCATGATAGCAAGCGCCATTATTGTTTTATTCATTGTGACTGTCTCCTGTCTACTACAGTTTAAATGACACACCAATGCGATAACTGTTTTCCGATAAATTATCTCTGCCGTTGTAAACACCCTGGCGGTCAAGGTAGTCATATTCTATGTATGGCGTAATATCGGGCGTCATATGGTATTGTAGAACAAATGCATTTTCCGTCGCCCATTTCTTATGGTTTGCATAGCGATAATCGTTCTGTTTGCTGTATAGCGTCGTTTGCCATGCGAAGGTGAAATCACTATTAATATGGTAAGTGACATATCCATCCCAACGATGAACGTTATCACGAGACATATCACCGGATAAGTCTTGTTGTCGGTAAGCTTTCCAGTCGTAACGATAGCGAATGCCAAAATTAAGATCTTTTGTCGCGTCCCAGGACAGTTTTACGTAGGGTCCGTAGCGTGTGCCGTTGCTGCTAAAATGCGTTAACATTCCCGGGCGCACCGTCCATTGATCATCAAGTTTAATCGCGTAATTAACTTCAACCTGAACATCATTGAGTGCGGCATTTTCCTTTTTATTATCATGAATGGTATTCCAGGTATTACTTTCCATGCTTGCCCACCATCCATTTTGCCATCCCTCACTGACTTTGAGTCGAGTCTCATAGGCATGGCTTCCGCTACGATATCCACCACGTACGTCCAGTGTCGCAGCCTGAGAAATTAATGGTGACGAAAAGCACAGTAATAATACGCCAGAAAGTATTTTAGCCTTTTTCATAAATTTCACTCATTTGTAGGATACAGAAAGCAATACAAAGCCCGCATAAACAATTAGCATTTATGTTGTGTAATATTTTTTGCCAGGCTTATAGTGTCTTTGGCAACGAGTAGCTGTATTTTATATTTTTTGTATAAGGTCTCCTGTGAAAATTCTCTTTCCACATTATTTAAATAAACAGAGAGCCAGATTAAATACCTGAGTATAAAATCTATTCTGATGTTTAATTGATTTGAATGTTCGTAAGCTATATCACTTACTCAATTCATTTTACCCAGAGTCATAAAATAGAGTGTCTGTTGATCTCATTTTCATATTCCTTTCTGACTGAAGTGCGTTTTCATCACCCGATGAGAAAGAACTGAAGTGATGTTTGCCATAGATTACGAGATGCCCAGTCTCATTGACTATCGTGGTGCACCTTTATACCTGTTATACCAGATCAAAAATCACGCAATCCATACAACAAAACCAGATTTGCAATTCGTGTCACAAAATATGTCGATCTTTTTCTAAGAGGAAGATGACATGTGAAGCCAGACGAACACTTGAGGTGGTCTTCAAAAACTAAAGGCTTTCTTTTAACTATTTGTTTTATAAATAATTTATTTAGAATCTAAACAAAGGAAGCTTTGCAAGCTAACTCAGTGAGCTTGGTGAAAATAAGTGTTTACCCGCCATCAGGCTGAGCATAATTCTCATCATGAAATATGTTTCTTGGTTTGTGGCTTGTAACTGGTCACTCCTGATGTCGATCTGGAGAGGCTTGTTGATGTTAGTGTTTTCAGGATGATGTTTCACTTAGTTTGTTTGCCGTATCGCCCGGCGAATAGCTGTGATTGAGGAAGGTTTAAGTCGTAGTGACCAAAGCCATATTTACCAACGGATGTAGATGAAAAAGCGTCGCCTGCGTTCCCCCATATCTCCAGGATAAAAAGGAATGTAACAATCTCATGGCGTAAGCTGATGAACCAGGCAGGAATAATCGCTAGGGACCTAAGAATTAGCATGATAATAGCCACTAAGAAATAACTGCGTTCCATGAAATAGCCATTTTGTGGCAAATGCAGTTGACTAATAATGTCATATGTGAGACGGCTAGTTGAACGAATATTAAATTTTGCTGAATTTTTTATGTTGATTTTACTTGTTACAGAACATATCACATGATATATAGATAAGATTAGTTGCATTAATGATGAGGGTTATTATTAGATTCGTATCAGATTGATAAATATATAAAGGTACATAGCATGCAAGAGCATGGCGTTTGTATGGCAAAGTTATTATAAGTAACTATCGCTACTCCATTTAAGTTCGCTCAGAAGAACTGGTCCACTTACGTTAGTTATTAAGCAAACGTTCGCTTTTATAAACATAATCAGGATTAAAATGTTGGATTATTGCTAACCCAGCACAGCTAGTGCGCGTCTGTAATTATAAGGGAAAACGATGAAGAATAAGGCTGATAACAAAAAAAGGAACTTCCTTACCCATAGTGAAATCGAATCACTCCTTAAAGCAGCAAATACCGGGCCTCATGCTGCACGTAATTATTGTCTGACTTTGCTTTGTTTTATTCATGGTTTCCGGGCGAGTGAAATTTGCCGATTGAGGATTTCGGATATTGATCTTAAGGCAAAGTGTATATATATCCATCGATTAAAAAAAGGCTTTTCAACAACGCACCCGCTATTGAACAAAGAAGTTCAGGCTTTAAAAAACTGGTTGAGTATCCGTACTTCTTATCCGCATTCTGAGAGCGAGTGGGTATTTTTATCACGTAAGGGGAATCCGCTTTCTCGGCAACAGTTTTACCATATTATCTCGACTTCTGGTGGTAATGCCGGGTTGTCACTGGAGATTCATCCGCACATGTTACGCCATTCGTGTGGTTTTGCTTTGGCGAATATGGGAATAGATACGCGACTTATCCAGGATTATCTTGGGCATCGCAATATTCGTCATACTGTCTGGTATACCGCCAGCAATGCAGGGCGTTTTTACGGCATCTGGGATAGAGCCAGAGGACGACAGCGTCACGCTGTTTTATAGAGATAGTTGAGATACCATGGATGGTGTTAAAAACTACATTATTCTTACGATATATCAAAAATGATTAACCATTTATTAATTGATGTTATTGTAAGTGTAATTCTTAATTATCATAATAAACATTAAGTTAACCATACCCATACAAAATCCAATGGTTTATGTTCTTCAAAATAAATAAACAAAATCATTCATAAATTTACACATCACTTAAATTCTCCTGTTTCCACACTTTTTTCTTTATTTTTTAAGCAACTGGAAGTTAATCCTCTGCAATCTATTGTTATATTGAATCAAATCAATGAAAATAGATGTTGTCACATCGGTGATATTTTATTTTTGTATGATATTTAATGTAATTGACTGATAGCCACATCACTTCGTGTGTGGTTATCTTTTTATCTATTGGGCTAATTTTGACCGATTGAGGTTTCCTATAGGTATTCATTCAAATATATCTCAGTTAGGAGTACTACTATTGTGAGTAAACGTCGTTATCTTACCGGTAAAGAAGTTCAGGCCATGATGCAGGCGGTTTGTTACGGGGCAACGGGAGCCAGAGATTATTGTCTTATTCTGTTGGCATATCGGCATGGGATGCGTATTAGTGAACTGCTTGATCTGCATTATCAGGATCTTGACCTTAATGAAGGTCGAATAAATATTCGCCGACTGAAGAACGGATTTTCTACCGTTCACCCGTTACGTTTTGATGAGCGTGAAGCCGTGGAACGCTGGACCCTGGAACGTGCTAACTGGAAAGGCGCTGACCGGACCGACGCTATATTTATTTCTCGCCGCGGGAGTCGGCTTTCTCGCCAGCAGGCCTATCGCATTATTCGTGATGCAGGTATTGAAGCTGGAACCGTAACGCAGACTCATCCTCATATGTTAAGGCATGCTTGCGGTTATGAACTGGCGGAGCGTGGTGCAGATACCCGTTTAATTCAGGATTATCTCGGGCATCGAAATATTCGCCATACAGTGCGTTATACCGCCAGTAATGCTGCTCGTTTTGCCGGATTATGGGAAAGAAATAATCTCATAAACGAAAAATTAAAAAGAGAAGAAGTTTGATTTAACTTATTGATAATAAAGTTAAAAAACAAATAAATACAAGACAATTGGGGCCAAACTGTCTATATCATAAATAAGTTACGTATTTTTTCTCAAGCATAAAAATATTAAAAAACGACAAAAATCATCTAACTGTTTGATATGTAAATTATTTCTCTTGTAAATTAATTTCACATCACCTCCGCTATATGTAAAGCTAACGTTTCTGTAGCTCGACGCAACTTCCTCATTCTTCTCTCCAAAAACCACCTCATGCAATATAAAAAACTGCAAATAAAGATAACTATAGAACATTAAGCCAACAAATAAACTGAAAAAGTTTGTGCGCGATGCTTTCCTCTATGAGTCAAAATGGCCCCAAATGTTTCATCTTTTGGGGGGAAACTGTGCAGTGTTGGCAGTCAAACTCGTTGACAAAACAAAGCGTACAGAACGACTGCCCATGTCGATTTAGAAATAGTTTTTTTAAAGGAAAGCAGCATGAAAATTAAAACTCTGGCAATCGTTGTTCTGTCGGCTCTGTCCCTCAGTTCTACAGCGGCTCTGGCCGCTGCCACGACGGTTAATGGTGGGACCGTTCACTTTAAAGGGGAAGTTGTTAACGCCGCTTGCGCAGTTGATGCAGGCTCTGTTGATCAAACCGTTCAGTTAGGACAGGTTCGTACCGCATCGCTGGCACAGGACGGAGCAACCAGTTCTGCTGTCGGTTTTAACATTCAGCTGAATGATTGCGATACCAATGTTGCATCAAAAGCCGCTGTTGCCTTTTTAGGTACGGCGATTGATGCGACTCATACCAACGTTCTGGCTCTGCAGAGTTCTGCTGCAGGTAGTGCAACAAACGTTGGTGTGCAGATCCTGGACAGAACGGGTGCTGCGCTGACGCTGGACGGTGCGACATTCAGTGAGCAAACAACCCTGAATAACGGTACTAACACCATTCCGTTCCAGGCGCGTTATTATGCAACCGGTGTCGCAACCCCGGGTGCTGCTAATGCGGATGCGACCTTCAAGGTTCAGTATCAATAACCTACCCAGGTTCAGGGACGTCATTACGGGCAGGGATGCCCACCCTTGTGCGATAAAAATAACGATGAAAAGGAAGAGATTATTTCTGTTAGCGTCGTTGCTGCCAATGTTTGCTCTGGCCGGAAATAAATGGAATACCACGCTGCCCGGCGGAAATATGCAATTTCAGGGCGTCATTATTGCGGAAGCTTGCCGGATTGAAGCCGGTGATAAACAAATGACGGTCAATATGGGGCAAATCAGCAGTAACCGGTTTCATGCGGTAGGGGAAGATAGCGCACCGGTGCCTTTTGTTATTCATTTACGGGAATGTAGCACGGTGGTGAGTGAACGTGTGGGTGTGGCGTTTCACGGTGTCGCGGATGGTAAAAATCCGGATGTGCTTTCCGTGGGAGAGGGGCCAGGGATAGCCACCAATATTGGCGTAGCGTTGTTTGATGATGAAGGAAACCTCGTACCGATTAACCGTCCTCCAGCAAACTGGAAACGGCTTTACTCAGGCTCTACTTCGCTACATTTCATCGCCAAATATCGTGCTACCGGGCGTCGGGTTACTGGCGGCATCGCCAATGCCCAGGCCTGGTTCTCTTTAACCTATCAGTAATTGTTCAGCAGATAATGTGATAACAGGAACAGGACAGTGAGTAATAAAAACGTCAATGTAAGGAAATCGCAGGAAATAACATTCTGCTTGCTGGCAGGTATCCTGATGTTCATGGCAATGATGGTTGCCGGACGCGCTGAAGCGGGAGTGGCCTTAGGTGCGACTCGCGTAATTTATCCGGCAGGGCAAAAACAAGTGCAACTTGCCGTGACAAATAATGATGAAAATAGCACCTATTTAATTCAATCATGGGTAGAAAATGCCGATGGTGTAAAGGATGGCCGTTTTATCGTGACGCCACCTCTGTTTGCGATGAAGGGAAAAAAAGAGAATACCTTGCGTATTCTTGATGCAACAAATAACCAATTGCCACAGGATCGGGAAAGTTTATTCTGGATGAATGTTAAAGCGATTCCGTCAATGGATAAATCAAAATTGACTGAGAATACGCTACAGCTCGCAATTATCAGCCGCATTAAACTGTACTATCGTCCGGCTAAATTAGCGTTGCCACCCGATCAGGCCGCAGAAAAATTAAGATTTCGTCGTAGCGCGAATTCTCTGATGCTGATTAACCCGACACCCTATTACCTGACGGTAACAGAGTTGAATGCCGGAACTCGGGTTCTTGAAAATGCATTGGTGCCTCCAATGGGCGAAAGCACGGTTAAATTGCCTTCTGATGCAGGAAGCAATATTACTTACCGAACAATAAATGATTATGGCGCACTTACCCCCAAAATGACGGGCGTAATGGAATAACGCAGGGGGATTTTTTCGCCTGAATAAAAAGAATTGACTGCCGGGTGATTTAAACCGGAGGAATAATGTCATATCTGAATTTAAGACTTTACCAGCGAAACACACAGTGCTTGCATATTCGTAAGCATCGTTTGGCTGGTTTTTTTGTCCGGCTCTTTGTTGCCTGTGCTTTTACCGCACAGGCACCTTTGTCATCTGCCGAACTCTATTTTAACCCGCGTTTTTTAGCGGATGATCCCCAGGCTGTGGCTGATTTATCGCGTTTTGAAAATGGGCAAGAATTACCGCCAGGGACGTATCGTGTCGATATCTATTTGAATAATGGTTATATGGCAACGCGTGATGTCACATTTAATACGGGCGACAGCGAACAAGGGATTGTTCCCTGCCTGACACGCGCGCAACTTGCCAGTATGGGGCTGAATACGGCTTCTGTCTCCGGTATGAATCTGCTGGCGGATGATGCCTGCGTGCCATTAACCTCAATGATACATGACGCTACTGCGCAACTGGATGTGGGTCAGCAGCGACTCAACCTGACGATCCCTCAGGCATTTATGAGTAATCGCGCGCGTGGTTATATTCCTCCTGAGTTATGGGATCCCGGTATTAATGCCGGATTGCTCAATTATAATTTCAGCGGAAATAGTGTACAGAATCGAATTGGGGGTAACAGCCATTATGCATATTTAAACCTACAGAGTGGGTTAAATATTGGTGCGTGGCGTTTACGCGACAATACCACCTGGAGTTATAACAGTAGCGACAGTTCATCAGGTAGCAAAAATAAATGGCAGCATATCAATACCTGGCTTGAGCGAGACATAATACCGTTACGTTCCCGGCTGACGCTGGGTGATGGTTATACTCAGGGCGATATTTTCGATGGTATTAACTTTCGCGGCGCACAATTGGCCTCAGATGACAATATGTTACCCGATAGCCAAAGAGGATTTGCCCCGGTGATCCACGGTATTGCTCGTGGTACTGCACAGGTCACTATTAAACAAAATGGGTATGACATTTATAATAGTACGGTGCCACCGGGGCCTTTTACCATCAACGATATCTATGCCGCAGGTAATAGTGGTGACTTGCAGGTAACGATCAAAGAGGCTGACGGCAGCACGCAGATTTTTACCGTACCCTATTCGTCAGTCCCGCTTTTGCAACGTGAAGGGCATACTCGTTATTCCATTACGGCAGGAGAATACCGTAGTGGAAATGCGCAACAGGAAAAACCCCGCTTTTTCCAGAGTACATTACTCCACGGCCTTCCGGCTGGCTGGACAATATATGGTGGAACGCAACTGGCGGATCGTTATCGTGCGTTTAATTTCGGTATCGGGAAAAACATGGGGGCACTGGGCGCTCTGTCTGTGGATATGACGCAGGCTAATTCCACACTTCCCGATGACAGTCAGCATGATGGACAATCGGTGCGTTTTCTCTATAACAAATCGCTCAATGAGTCAGGCACGAATATTCAGTTAGTGGGTTACCGTTATTCGACCAGCGGATATTTTAATTTCGCTGATACAACATACAGTCGAATGAATGGCTACAACATCGAAACACAGGACGGAGTTATTCAGGTTAAGCCGAAATTCACCGACTATTACAATCTCGCTTATAACAAACGCGGGAAATTACAACTCACCGTTACTCAGCAACTCGGGCGCACATCAACACTGTATTTGAGTGGTAGCCATCAAACTTATTGGGGAACGAGTAATGTCGATGAGCAATTCCAGGCTGGATTAAATACTGCGTTCGAAGATATTAACTGGACGCTCAGCTATAGCCTGACGAAAAACGCCTGGCAAAAAGGACGGGATCAGATGTTAGCGCTTAACGTCAATATTCCTTTCAGCCACTGGCTGCGTTCTGACAGTAAATCTCAGTGGCGACATGCCAGTGCCAGCTACAGCATGTCACACGATCTCAACGGTCGGATGACCAATCTGGCCGGTGTATACGGTACGTTGCTGGCAGACAACAACCTCAGCTATAGCGTGCAAACCGGCTATGCCGGGGGAGGCGATGGTAATAGCGGAAGTACAGGCTACGCCACGCTGAATTATCGCGGTGGTTACGGCAATGCCAACATCGGTTACAGCCATAGCGATGATATTAAGCAGCTCTATTACGGAGTCAGCGGTGGGGTACTGGCTCATGCCAATGGCGTAACGCTGGGGCAGCCGTTAAACGATACGGTGGTGCTTGTTAAAGCGCCTGGCGCAAAAGATGCAAAAGTCGAAAACCAGACGGGGGTGCGTACCGACTGGCGCGGTTATGCCGTGCTGCCTTATGCCACTGAATATCGGGAAAACAGAGTAGCGCTGGATACCAATACCCTGGCTGATAACGTCGATTTAGATAACGCGGTCGCTAACGTTGTTCCCACCCGTGGGGCGATCGTGCGAGCAGAGTTTAAAGCGCGCGTTGGGATAAAACTGCTCATGACGCTGACCCACAATAATAAGCCGCTGCCGTTTGGGGCGATGGTGACATCAGAGAGTAGCCAGAGTAGCGGCATTGTTGCGGATAATGGTCAGGTTTACCTCAGCGGAATGCCTTTAGCGGGAAAAGTTCAGGTGAAATGGGGAGAAGAGGAAAATGCTCACTGTGTCGCCAATTATCAACTGCCACCAGAGAGTCAGCAGCAGTTATTAACCCAGCTATCAGCTGAATGTCGTTAAGGGGGCGTGATGAGAAACAAACCTTTTTATCTTCTGTGCGCTTTTTTGTGGCTGGCGGTAAGTCACGCTTTGGCTGCGGATAGCACGATTACTATCCGCGGCTATGTCAGAGATAACGGCTGTAGTGTGGCCGCTGAATCAACCAATTTTACTGTTGATCTGATGGAAAACGCGGCGAAGCAATTTAACAACATTGGCGCGACGACTCCTGTCGTTCCATTTCGTATTTTGCTGTCACCCTGTGGTAACGCTGTTTCTGCCGTAAAGGTTGGGTTTACCGGCGTTGCAGATAGCCACAATGCCAACCTGCTTGCACTTGAAAATACGGTGTCAGCGGCTGCGGGACTGGGAATACAGCTTCTGAATGAGCAGCAAAATGAGATACCCCTTAATGCCCCATCGTCCGCGCTTTCGTGGACGACCCTGACGCCGGGTAAACCAAATACGTTGAATTTTTACGCCCGGCTAATGGCGACACAGGTGCCTGTCACTGCGGGGCATATTAATGCCACGGCTACCTTCACTCTTGAATATCAGTAACTGGAGATGCTCATGAAATGGCGCAAACGTGGGTATTTATTGGCGGCAATATTGGCGCTCGCAAGTGCGACGATACAGGCAGCCGATGTCACCATCACGGTGAACGGTAAGGTCGTCGCCAAACCGTGCACGGTTTCCACCACCAATGCCACGGTTGATCTCGGCGATCTTTATTCTTTCAGTCTTATGTCTGCCGGGGCGGCATCGGCCTGGCATGATGTTGCGCTTGAGTTGACTAATTGTCCGGTGGGAACGTCGAGGGTCACTGCCAGCTTCAGCGGGGCAGCCGACAGTACCGGATATTATAAAAATCAGGGGACCGCGCAAAACATCCAGTTAGAGCTACAGGATGACAGTGGCAACACATTGAATACTGGCGCAACCAAAACAGTTCAGGTGGATGATTCCTCACAATCAGCGCACTTCCCGTTACAGGTCAGAGCATTGACCGTAAATGGTGGAGCCACTCAGGGAACCATTCAGGCAGTGATTAGCATCACCTATACCTACAGCTGAACCCGAAGAGATGATTGTAATGAAACGAGTTATTACCCTGTTTGCTGTACTGCTGATGGGCTGGTCGGTAAATGCCTGGTCATTCGCCTGTAAAACCGCCAATGGTACAGCTATCCCTATTGGCGGTGGCAGCGCCAATGTTTATGTAAACCTTGCGCCTGCCGTGAATGTGGGGCAAAACCTGGTCGTAGATCTTTCGACGCAAATCTTTTGCCATAACGATTATCCGGAAACCATTACAGACTATGTCACACTGCAACGAGGCTCGGCTTATGGCGGCGTGTTATCTAATTTTTCCGGGACCGTAAAATATAGTGGTAGTAGCTATCCATTTCCTACCACCAGTGAAACGCCGCGCGTTGTTTATAATTCGAGAACGGATAAGCCGTGGCCGGTGGCGCTTTATTTGACGCCTGTGAGCAGTGCTGGCGGGGTGGCGATTAAAGCTGGTTCATTAATTGCCGTGCTTATTTTGCGACAGACCAACAACTATAACAGCGATGATTTTCAGTTTGTGTGGAATATTTACGCCAATAATGATGTGGTGGTGCCCACTGGCGGCTGCGATGTTTCTGCTCGTGATGTCACCGTTACTCTGCCGGACTACCCTGGTTCAGTGCCGATTCCTCTTACCGTTTATTGTGCGAAAAGCCAAAACCTGGGGTATTACCTCTCCGGCACAACCGCAGATGCGGGCAACTCGATTTTCACCAATACCGCCTCGTTTTCACCCGCGCAGGGCGTCGGCGTACAGTTGACGCGCAACGGTACGATTATTCCAGCGAATAACACGGTATCGTTAGGAGCAGTAGGGACTTCGGCGGTAAGTCTGGGATTAACGGCAAATTACGCACGTACCGGAGGGCAGGTGACTGCAGGGAATGTGCAATCGATTATTGGCGTGACTTTTGTTTATCAATAAAGAAATCACAGGACATTGCTAATGCTGGTACGCAATATTACCTGAAGCTAAAAACCTGCACGTTAGCCCTTTGTAGGCCAGATAAGACGCGTCAGCGTCGCATCTGGCATAAACAAAGCGCACTTTGCTGGTCTGTTCCCCTCACCCTAACCCTCTCCCCGGAGGGGCGAGGGGACTGGCCGGGCACATTTTTAGACTTTGTCATCAGTCAGAGCCTGCCATTGGCAGGCTCCGGTGTTCTTTTACGCTACCATGCTAATAATCAACACAATAATCAGCCCAACCACGGAGTTGACCAGCTCCAGCAGTCCCCAGGTTTTCAACGTGTCTTTTACCGACAGGTCAAAGTAACCTTTGAACAGCCAGAATGAGGCATCATTAATGTGGGTGAGGGTGTTGGAACCCGCAGCCGTCGCCAGCACCAGCAGCGCCGGATTCACGCCAACCAGCTGACCGGTTGCTGGATCAAGGATTGCAGCACTGATAATCCCGGCGGCGGTCATCGCCGAAACGACACCCTGACCCGTCGCCAGACGAATTAGCACAGTGATCAGCCATGCCATGATGTAGGGCGAGATATTGCCGTGGGACATCAACATGCCGATGGTGTCGCCAATGCCGGTGTCGATGATGGTCTGCTTCAGCACGCCACCCGCACCGATGATCAGAATCACCATTGCAATACTCTTCACCGCGCTTTCAAAAGCGTTCATCACCCACTGCATGTCATGACCACGCGCGGTGCCAAAGAGTACGAATGCAACCACCATCGCAATAAACATTGCAATCGGCGAGGAACCGATAAAGTTAACCACTTCCCAGGCAGGGGTATCTTTTACCAGCCAGATATTGGCGATGGTGGTGGAGATCATAATGATCGCCGGGATCAGCGGCACCAGAATCGAAACGCCGAAAGAGGGCAGATTATTCATATCTACCGGTTGATCTGCTTTCAGGAATGATGGCGTTGGGCGCTCAAGATTGCCGAGGAACTTCGGCAGGATCAGACCTGCGCAGATTACACTTGGGATCGTCACCAGTACGCCATAGATATAAACCATCCCCATATCCGCGCCATAAGCATTCACCAGCGCCACCGGACCCGGCTGCGGTGGGAACAGTGAATGTGCGGTAGTGGCAGCTGCTACTGCCGGGATCGCCAGTTTCAGGAACGGAATTTTAGCTTCGGCGGCAATAACAATAACCAGCGGCGCTAACATGATAAAGGCCACTTCATAAAACATCGCCAGACCGAAAATCAGGCCGATGATAATCACCGACAGCTGTACATAGCGCAGACCGAGACGCGCCAGCAGCGTATGTGCTATCTGGTGAGCCGCGCCGGAGTCGACCATCAATTTACCGATGACCGCACCGAACACCACGATGATAGCCAGTTCCCCCAGCGTGTTGCCGAAGCCCGCTTTCATGGTGTGCAGCAGCGACATCAAATCCATGCCCGCCAGCATCCCGACGGACAGCGCCGCCACCAACAAAGCCACCATTGAATTGATTTTGAACTTCAAATTCAGTACCAGCATCAGACCAATGCCGAATACCACCCAGAGAATGTTAAGCACATGCATAACGTTTTACCTTACCTGGTTGAACCGTTGTTATTTTGGGCGACATGTTATGTAAATTGGTCAACCATTGTTGCGATGAATGTCACATCCTCTGATCAATAACCATCGATTACCCTTTGATGCAATTTGCAGCAACAACCATGAGAGTGAAATTCTTGTGATGTGGTTAACCAATTTTAGAATTCGGGTTGACATGTCTTACCAAAAGGTAGAACTTATACGCCATCTCATCCGATGCAACGCCACGGCTGCGGTCTGGTTGTTCATCCGGATACCTAAACAACTCCGGGGCTCCACGTCTCTTTGCTGTGGAACCCACTATGTGAAAGAGGAAAAATCATGGAACAGACCTGGCGCTGGTACGGCCCAAACGATCCGGTTTCTTTAGCTGATGTCCGTCAGGCGGGCGCAACTGGCGTGGTTACCGCGCTGCACCATATCCCGAACGGCGAAGTATGGTCCGTAGAAGAGATCCTCAAACGCAAGGCGATCGTTGAAGACGCAGGCCTGGTGTGGTCTGTCGTTGAAAGCGTACCAATTCACGAAGATATCAAAACCCACACTGGCAACTATGAGCAGTGGATTGCTAACTATCAGCAGACCCTGCGCAACCTGGCGCAGTGCGGCATTCGCACCGTGTGCTACAACTTCATGCCGGTGCTCGACTGGACCCGTACTGACCTCGAATACGTGCTGCCAGACGGCTCCAAAGCTCTGCGCTTCGACCAGATCGAATTCGCTGCATTCGAAATGCATATCCTGAAACGCCCAGGTGCGGAAGCGGATTACACCGAAGAAGAAATTGCTCAGGCAGCTGAACGCTTCGCCACTATGAGCGACGAAGACAAAGCGCGTCTGACCCGTAACATCATTGCCGGTCTGCCGGGCGCGGAAGAAGGGTACACCCTCGACCAGTTCCGTAAGCACCTGGAGCTGTACAAAGATATCGACAAAGCCAAACTGCGCGAAAACTTTGCGGTCTTCCTGAAGGCGATCATTCCAGTTGCGGAAGAAGTTGGCGTCCGTATGGCTGTTCACCCGGACGATCCGCCGCGCCCAATCCTCGGCCTGCCGCGCATTGTTTCCACCATTGAAGATATGCAGTGGATGGTTGATACCGTAAACAGCATGGCGAACGGTTTCACCATGTGCACCGGTTCCTACGGCGTGCGTGCTGACAACGATCTGGTTGATATGATCAAGCAGTTCGGTCCGCGTATTTACTTCACCCATCTGCGTTCCACCATGCGTGAAGATAACCCGAAAACCTTCCACGAAGCGGCGCACCTGAACGGTGACGTTGATATGTACGAAGTGGTGAAAGCGATTGTTGAAGAAGAACACCGTCGTAAAGCGGAAGGCAAAGAAGACCTGATCCCGATGCGTCCGGACCACGGTCATCAGATGCTGGACGACCTGAAGAAGAAAACCAACCCAGGTTACTCCGCAATTGGTCGTCTGAAAGGCCTGGCCGAAGTTCGCGGTGTCGAACTGGCGATCCAGCGCGCTTTCTTTAGCCGTTAATATCCACCGGCATGGCTGCGCGCCGTGCCGGTTCCTTCTTCCTTGCCGTCACTCTCTGAAGACGGATTCTGGAGTTTACGATGACTACTATTGTTGACAGCAATCTGCCGGTTGCCCGCCCGTCATGGGATCATTCTCGTCTGGAATCACGCATTGTGCATCTCGGTTGCGGAGCGTTTCACCGCGCGCACCAGGCGCTGTATACCCATCATCTGCTGGAAAGTACCGACAGCGACTGGGGTATCTGCGAAGTTAACCTGATGCCAGGTAACGACCGCGTGCTGATCGAAAACCTGAAAAAACAGCAACTGCTGTACACCGTGGCGGAAAAAGGCGCAGAAAGCACCGAGCTGAAAATTATCGGTTCGATGAAAGAAGCCCTGCACCCGGAAATCGACGGTTGTGAAGGTATTCTCAACGCGATGGCGCGTCCGCAGACGGCGATTGTCTCCCTGACGGTCACAGAGAAAGGTTATTGCGCCGATGCGGCAAGCGGTCAGCTGGATCTCAATAATCCGCTGATTAAGCACGATCTGGAAAACCCGACTGCGCCGAAGTCCGCGATTGGTTACATCGTAGAAGCCCTGCGTCTGCGTCGTGAAAAAGGGCTGAAAGCGTTTACGGTGATGTCCTGCGACAACGTACGTGAAAACGGTCATGTGGCGAAGGTCGCGGTTCTGGGGCTGGCTCAGGCGCGTGATCCACAGCTGGCGGCATGGATTGAAGAGAACGTCACCTTCCCGTGCACCATGGTTGACCGCATCGTTCCGGCGGCGACGCCAGAAACCTTACAGGAAATTGCTGACCAGCTGGGTGTTTACGACCCGTGCGCCATTGCCTGCGAACCGTTCCGTCAGTGGGTGATTGAAGATAACTTCGTTAATGGTCGTCCGGACTGGGATAAAGTGGGCGCACAGTTCGTTGCAGACGTTGTACCGTTCGAAATGATGAAGCTGCGTATGCTGAACGGCAGCCACTCTTTCCTGGCGTACCTCGGTTACCTCGGTGGCTATGAAACCATTGCCGACACCATGACTAACCCGGATTATCGCAAAGCGGCCTTTGCCCTGATGATGCAGGAACAAGCGCCAACGCTGTCGATGCCGGAAGGTACAGACCTGAACGCCTATGCGACGCTGCTGATCGAGCGTTTCAGCAACCCGTCTCTGCGTCACCGTACCTGGCAGATTGCGATGGACGGCAGCCAGAAGTTACCGCAGCGTCTGCTGGACCCGGTGCGTCTGCACCTGCAAAACGGCGGCAGCTGGCGTCACCTGGCGCTGGGCGTGGCTGGCTGGATGCGTTACACCCAGGGCGTGGATGAGCAGGGTAATGCCATTGACGTGGTCGACCCGATGCTGGCGGAGTTCCAGAAGATCAACGCGCAGTATCAGGGCGCAGACCGCGTGAAAGCGCTGCTGGGCCTGAGCGGTATTTTTGCCGATGATCTGCCGCAGAATGCCGACTTTGTTGGCGCAGTGACGGCGGCATATCAGCAGCTGTGCGAACGCGGTGCGCGCGAGTGTGTGGCTGCGCTGTAACTAACTGATTACCCTACAGACTTACTGGTCAATCAAACTGATATTTGGTTGACCAGTTTTCGTTTTTTTGCCCACCTGTACGTGCCAACTTCCAGTGCTAATGGTATAGTTTGAGATTAACGGGGGCCGTAAAATTGCCCGTTGTAGGCCGGATAAGGCGTTCACGCCGCATCCGGCAAAAATTTGATTAACCGCACCTAACGGACACAACACCATGAAATCTGCCACCTCTGCGCAAAGACCTTACCAGGAAGTCGGGGCGATGATCCGCGATCTGATCATAAAGACGCCGTACAATCCTGGCGAACGGCTGCCGCCGGAGCGTGAAATTGCAGAAATGCTTGATGTCACGCGGACGGTGGTACGTGAAGCGCTGATCATGCTGGAGATCAAAGGGCTGGTGGAAGTACGCCGGGGTGCCGGTATCTATGTTCTTGATAACTCAGGCAGCCAGAACACAGACAGTCCGGATGCCAACGTCTGCAACGATGCCGGTCCTTTTGAGCTGTTACAGGCGCGGCAGTTATTGGAGAGCAACATCGCCGAGTTTGCCGCTTTGCAGGCTACCCGCGAAGATATCGTCAAAATGCGTCAGGCATTGCAACTGGAAGAGCGTGAACTGGCTTCCAGTGCGCCGGGCAGCAGCGAAAGCGGTGACATGCAGTTCCATCTCGCTATTGCCGAAGCAACGCATAACAGCATGCTGGTGGAGCTGTTCCGTCAGTCCTGGCAGTGGCGGGAAAACAATCCAATGTGGATCCAGTTGCACAGCCATCTGGATGACAGCCTGTATCGCAAAGAGTGGTTGGGCGATCACAAACAGATCCTCGCCGCGTTAATCAAAAAAGATGCCCGAGCGGCGAAGCTGGCAATGTGGCAGCATCTGGAAAACGTTAAGCAACGTCTGCTGGAATTCTCGAACGTTGACGATATTTATTTTGATGGCTATCTGTTTGATTCATGGCCGCTGGATAAAGTCGACGCCTGACTTATTATGATAAGCGCAAGGGTAAACGTTTCTTGCGCTTTCTTAAATTAAGAAGTCGCAATGAGTATTACTTTGTAAATTGCAGGGTATTGTTTAAATATCTGTATAACCTGAATATTAGTACTCATTGTTCCTGGTAGTTATTTACCAATATAATTCCATTCACCATTTTTTAATTCAAACAGTTCTGGAAGAGATGACGGTTGCAGAGTCATACGTTTGAGTGGTGCATTTTCATCACCCGGGATAACTTTATATCCCATTTTTGCATGGATCTCCGCGGTACCGGGATAGGCTTCTATACCAATTATTGGGTCATTACCCAACTCAATATTAGCATTAAGTAATGCGGCAAGGGCGAATCCGGAAGAATTTGCTACCCCTGTTACCGTCATTATCTGATCAATATAGATATCAATCCTTGGCTGCTCATTGGTCCATCTTTTTGCCTGAGAAGCTGGAAGGGTTGAAATATATCCTATCGTGGTTCCGGCGTAACCTGGAACATTGCAACCAGGGCCTAATGTTATTTCATGAACTGTATAGTCCTCAACAGGATAGGAAGGGCTCTTCATAAATAAATTTAGCCTTAATCCTTCTGCTAACTCTGTGGCAGCATGCGCCTTTTTACATATACCACCATATATTTCGTCTAAAACTGTGGTGATTTTCAAGTTTCGATAGAGCATACGTCCTGTTGTTGTAATACCATCGGATTCTCTGCATGTTTCTGTCACATAATTAAATGGCCAGGGCTCTTTACTAATATCAAGTTTTCTAATTTCGACAACGCTTTTTCCATCGTAATTATGGTTATTGCCACGAGCAAGAGGCAGAAGATAGATATTTTCCGTATCCAGGCGTGCATATTCATATCGACGTGTTAACTCACTGTCGACTTTTGGATGATGAAGGAAGTGATTATCTGTAATAATTTGACTCTGAAGGGCATTGCTTAATGGCATAGACATAATAGTTACCTTTTAGGAGTATTTCACTGATGTTTAGAAAAATAGATAAATTTTTCTGTAGTAAAAAGAGAAGTAAACAAATGACATGCATGTTTCTGTTGTAGTGATATCAACTCTACACGGTGATATTAAAGGGTAGGAAACACTCTAAAGTATCAAAAAACGCTCATTTGAAATTATTTTCATGCAATTAAAAAGCATATCTTATTACTAATTGGAATTTGATGTTGCTATATTGATGTCTATATTAATAATGCCTGTGAATGGTATTTTTGATGTATTTGATATGTTATCAATTTATATTATTTACAAACTAATTGTTTCAAATAATACATGGCTGATTATGCGGAAATAAATAATTTCCCACCGGAATTAAGTAGCGGCGGTGACAAGTATTTTCATCTACATAACTATTCGGAATATTCAGAATATACTAGCAGTTTTTTTTTGAGTTTGATGATTTTTATCAAATCATGACTTTTTTCCTGAAAAGTCAGTAGATATTCATAGGCAAGTAAGGTTTTATACTTTGCTGACAGGATTCAGGCCTGTCTCAGACTGACATGGATGTAATGAACAAAAGGGAATGGCTATGGAAAATGAGCATCAATACAGTGGTGCCCGGTGTTCAGGGCAAGCCGCATATGTTGCTAAACGTCAGGAGTGCGCAAAATGATGCGCCAATCACTTCAGGCTGTTTTACCTGAAATTTCAGGCAATAAAACGTCATCGCTGCGTAAATCGGTATGCAGCGATCTCCTCACACTTTTTAATTCTCCTCATTCGGCATTACCGTCATTACTTGTTTCAGGCATGCCCGAGTGGCAACTGCATAACCAGAGCGACAAACATCTTCAGGGCTGGTATTGCCGTCAGCTGCGTTCTGCACTGTTATTTCATGAGCCACGGATTGCGGCGTTGCAGGTCAATTTGAAAGAAGCGTACTGCCACACGCTGGCGATCTGCCTTGAGATAATGCTGTACCACGACGATGAACCGCTAACGTTTGATCTGGTCTGGGATAATGGCGGTTGGCGTAGTGCGACGCTGGAGAATGTCAGCTAAGCACAATCTCCAGCTCGCGCAGTTCACGCCAGAAGCGTTCGGCAACGGGATTCATACGGGTGTTCATCCTGTATGCGTAAGCCTGAATCGGGATCACTAGTTCGTCCCGATTAAGCACAACGAGCTTCCCGCTGCGAATTTCTTGTTGGATGGCATACTCCGGCAACCAGGCAATTCCACAGCCGTCGAGGGCAACCTGCTTTAAAAGCTCGCTCATCGAAGAGACAAAAAAGGTGCTGAAACTTAACTCACTGTGGCGCGTCAGGGTGCGATTAATCAATCGCCCCATGTAGGAGTTGCGGCTGTAATTCAGTAACGGAAAGTGTGGCTGCGCGAGGTTAAAAAGTGCTTCTCCGTGTTCGTCACTGGCGCAGACGGGGAACAATTGAGATTCAAATAAGCGAATGTGGTCAAATGGTGCTTCCAGCAAATCTTCGTCGTGAAAGGAAAAAATACAGTCACTTTGCCCTTCACGCAGTTTATCGACCGCTTCATCGACATCAATGGCTTCAATCGCCCAGGTAAAGAGCGGCGGCATCTGGCTGATAATGGACGGTAACAGACCGAGGGAAAGAGAGTGTGCAGCGGCTATCTTGATTTTACGTTGCGCGTAATCGCTGCCGCCACGCAGCTCTGCCAGATTGCTTTCTAACTGTTGCAACAGATGGCGGATCTGCGAATGAAAGATTTTCCCTTGTTCCGAGAGTTGCAGCGGCGTCACCTGGCGGTTAAACAATTCAACGCCAATCGCCTGTTCCAGTGCACGGATGCGGCGGCTGAATGCCGGTTGCGAGACGTTGCGACTGACTGCCGCCTGGGAAAAGTTGCGGCATTTTTCCAGGGTCAGAAAATCATAAAGCCATTTTGTTTCAATATTATGCAAAACCGCACCACAGCCATCCATTACGTTTTACTCTGTCAGCCGCCCTTGCGGGCATTCTACGTCCATTCGGGCGGCTGACAACCGTTTAAGCCGTTTCAAACGTTCCTTTCACGCAGGCTTTGCCGTCTTTGACCATCAGTTTGCCGCGAGCGTATACCTGCTCAATGCGCAATTCTGGCGTCATGACCAGTAAGTCTGCGTCATTGCCTGGCAGAATTTCGCCTTTCCCGCTCAGGTTAAGGAAACCGGCTACGCTACTGGTGAGCGGGCGCAGGGCATCGCTGATACTGAAATCATAGTCTTTGACCAGCACCTGCACGGTTTCCAGCAACGTTTCAAAACCGGCAACACCGATATGGGTTAAATTCCCTTCGTCATCGAAGAACGGCTGGCTACCGTTGCCGTCGGAGCTGAGGGTGACGCGTGCCAGCGGAATACCCGCCTGAACGGCGCGGGCAATACCTTCGGCAGGGGCGACCGGTTCGTCAATGCTGCTGGTGATGTCGATGGTGCCGCCTTTGCGCGCGAACTCCAGCGCCTGCTCAAACAACGGAACGTTGCGGTTAACGTGGGTCGGCAGCAGCTTGCTGATCGGCACATCGCAGTTTTCCAGCAGGTCATAGACAGGCTGTAACGCCTTTTTACTGTCGCCCATGTGGAACACGGTGACGCCAGGTTTGCCGCCGAGCAAACCGCCAACGCGGGATTCCGCCGCCATATTAGCCAGGTGATAAACGTCCGGTGCGGCAGAACGGTGATCAGAGATGGCGCATTTCACACCAATCACGCGATCGATAATCGCCACGTCTTTTTCCACGGAACCCGTAATAGTGCGGGAAGGGACATGATAAGCGCCGGTCAGCATCCAGGCGCTGATGCCTTCTTCATTGAGCGCACGGGTCTTGGCGAGCAGGGATTCCGGGTGGCGAGAGATAGAGTCGGTGCCCAGCAGACCAACCACTGACGTGACGCCCGCTTCCGTCAGGCGACTTAGCGCCACTTCCGGCGTGCGCGTCGTGGGACCTGCTTCGCCGCCACCGCCAATCAAATGGACGTGTTGATCAATAAAACCTGGGCAGAGGATTTGCCCGCTGAGATCGACAACCGTGCAGTCCGGTACAATGTCAGAAGGGATATTACTGGCAACGGCGATAATTTTGCCGTTAGCGACGAGGACATCGCAAATTCCCCGATCTTCCGGCGCATACAAATGCGCTCCCTGCAGCAGGGTAAAACCGGCTGCGGTATAATCAATCATGGTAACTCCTTGTTAAACAATAAGCTGCATAACCCAGATCGACAGCAATGCGTTAATCACGCAGACCGTAATGATATGCGGGTAATATTTGGCATTCACTTCGGCTGTCCCCAGGCAGCGACCGACATTTTGCACCGGGTTGCCCATTAAATACATCGCGGGCAGTAAAACGGTGACATCGTGGCCGGTTAATGCGCCAGCGGTCGCCAGACTGGCGGCAACACCGACTGCGCCGCCCATACTCATTAATGCGGCTAAAAGGACGGTTGCCGCTTCACCGGGTAATCCCCACAGCGCCATTACCGGTTCACAGATATGCCCCACCCAGTCGAGCAGGCCGGTAATTTTCAGCGCCTGAATGATGACAAACGCCATCACCACGTTTGGCAGCAGGTTGGTGGTGGCGATAGTAAAGCCACGGCGCGCGCCATCGATAAACATATCCATGACGTTTTTGCGGACCTGAGTTGTCATGCTTGCGCTCCTTGCGTTGGGTTGCGACGTTCTTCGAAGTTAAGCCAGACGCGCAAAATGTTGGCTCCGACAAATTTAAACACCAGGATGACGGCTAAAGGTACGATTACGGACGTGCCCAGAAAGGCAAACACCGCGACGCCGGAAGAGAAGTAGTTGGTGATGATGGCGCTACCGCTGGTTTGATATGCGGCGAAAATCACTTTATCGCGTTCGGTAATTTCACCTTCCTGCGCCAGCTCTTTGGTCATACCGGCGGCGGCATCCGTGTTTTGCAGGTTAGCGATCAGCGCCAGCGAGCAGATCCCTGGAATGCCCAACAACGGTTTTAGCACAGGTGTCATTAACTGCTGCGCGGCGCGTAATCCACCAAGACCATCGGTAATTGAAATAATCCCCAGAGAGAGAATGACTGACGGTGCCAGCTCCAGCGCAAAGAGAAAGCCATCTTTAGCCCCCGCGCCACCCGCCCCGCGAAATGAGGTGGTGGCTCCGTTCGCACCAGGCAGTTGCCCAAACGATCCGTTCAGAACGGAAAAATCAAAAACGCGCCACCAGCTGTCTGTTCCGGAAAAAACACCGGAAAAAAAGATTATGGTGAGAAAAAAAGCCAGATACCCTTTAATGCCCACTTTTTCTGTCGCCAGCTCCCCGGCTACAGCATCCCCTTGTTGTGTCATAACAATCCCCATTGTTTTTTTGTGTTTGTGTGTTGCTTGAGCCAGGAAAATTCCTGGAGCGGAAAAACCTTATCAGCCATGTGGGTATGGGGAAAATGCAAGTATGTTTCTGGCTATGCGTTTTTTGCATAGCGGAAAAATTACGCTGTGTGGAAAAGGCTCTGCGCAGGATTGAGTTGCAGAAAATTCATAAACCCAGTGACAATGACATCAGTAAATAAAAACAGAAAATCCAGGGACGAAAACGAGATGGCAAAGTACAACGAAAAAGAGCTGGCGGATACGAGCAAGTTTTTAAGTTTTGTCCTCCGACACAAACCGGAGGCGATTGGTATCGTACTTGACCGTGAAGGATGGGCGGATATCGATAAGCTCATACTTTGTGCCCAAAAAGCGGGCAAGCGATTAACCCGTACATTGCTGGATACCGTGGTCGCCACCAGTGATAAAAAGCGTTTTAGTTATTCCAGTGATGGTAGGTGCATCCGCGCGGTTCAGGGGCATTCGACTTCGCAGGTCGCTATTTCCTTTGCCGAAAAAACACCGCCACAGTTTCTTTACCACGGTACGGCAAGCCGTTTCCTTGACGAGATAAAAAAACAGGGGCTGATTGCAGGGGAGCGTCATTACGTGCATCTCTCTGCTGATGAAGCAACGGCACGCAAAGTGGGAGCAAGACACGGATCGCCGGTTATCTTAACCGTCAAAGCACAGGAAATGGCGAAACGAGGCATCCCTTTCTGGCAAGCGGAAAACGGAGTCTGGCTGACATCAACGGTTGCGGTCGAATTTCTTGAGTGGTAAGGGAAACACTCCTCATGAAGTGACCACTTGCAGCTTAAATAATTGTACTGTGCTGATAAGCGCAGCAATAAACAACGCCGCCGCGCCGCAGAGAGTGGCGCCGGCAAGCGCCGATGTTCCATTGCCGAGCATACTGGTCAGCGCCGGGCCGAGGATTTGTCCAATGCCGTAAATGAGCGTCACAAAGCCTAAAAGATTGAGATTTCCCGGAACGCTCAGTTGGCGGGCGATAGTCATCACCAGAGATGTCGTGCCCATAAAGGTACCGCCAAAACCGATACTACTAATGATAAGCAAGAGAGGAGAGTCGCTGGCGAGAGTAAGCAGCACACTGATAGCCTGCACCAGCAAATTCGCCGTCAGGCAAGGCAAAGCCCCCCAACGTTTTGCTGCCCATAGCCAGCTAAAGCAGCCTGGCACAATTGATAAGCCGACTAACGTCCAGAGATGGGCGGTTAACAATGGTGAGCCTGCATCTTTCGCCATGAGCGGCAGGTAAGTCGCGACGATGATATAACCAAATCCCGCCAGGCCGTACAGAATAGCCAGTAACCACCAGCTCATTATCTGTTGCTCCGTTTTTGCCAATGGCATTGGTGCGATGGCGTGTTTTTTCGAGGGCATTAAAAGCGTAAGTGCAATCAGCATCATGCCAGAAAGCGCCCCGGCGCCTTGCCATAACGTTTGCGAGGATAAGGCAAAATGCAGGCCTGCCAGAACATATTCGTTGCCCAGTGCAATGCCAATGCCAACGCCAGAAAACAAAGCTGCCAGCACAAAAGGATGGCGCGTGTGCTGCATAATCAGCGTCGAACCAAAAATCAGCATACCGGCGCTGGCGACACCCGCCAGGAAGCGAATCAATAACACCAGAATAAATGGCGGCAACCATGCCATTGCGAGGATCAACAACCCGCTCGCCAGGGCAGAAACCAACAGAAATGGGCGTAGGCGCGACGGCTGGTGAAATGCGCCAAACGAAAATAGCAGACTGCCAGCCAGATACCCCGCATAGTTGCCGCTGGCAATCCACGAGAGCTGGCTAAATGAAAACGCCCCTTCCGCCATCATGACGGGCAACATAGGCGTATAAAGGAAGCGACCTAATCCCATACCTAGGGTCAGAACCAGCATCCCGAAAAGCGCGGTGCTGAAAGAAAAGCGTTCTACGGGATGCGAGGACGAAGGCATGTTTAACCTTGTATGTCATTTTTGTTGTTAACAAGTTAATAACAAAAAGGTGAAATATGCCAGCCTGTTAATGCGATGATTTAGGGGTAAAGCGATAAAAACGATTTGGTTCGCTAACGATATAAATATTACCAGAGGCATCCATCGCAATCCCTTCGGCCTGTTTGATGTTATGCGACAAACCTCGACTACCTTTGGTTAGTGATATTTCACCGATAACCTCGCCAACCAGGGTTACTTCCTGGAGTGCGCGAGATTCATGAGACAGCACCAGAAGCGTATTTTTTTGCTGGTTAAATTCTGCGCCGGACACATCATCTAAAGTAAATTGCCGTTGTAGTGCCTCGTCTTTGCTGATGTGTAATTCATTGCTACTTAACAGCCCATTAACTTTGTAGACCTCAATCGGATTTTTCTCTTTAAAAAACCAGAAAGTGTGATCCTGGCGAGAATAAGCCAACCCTTCAAAACCGCAATTGGTTGGGGAGTCTTGCAGCGGGATTTTTATTTTTTTGAGGATTTTTACTTCCGAGTTTGGGGTCAGTGAAATCACATAAATGGCGTAATCGCGCTCATCGCTAATGACAAACTGATTATCGCCAATGTATTCGATCGTCTCGAGATCCTTAACAAAATCCAGAGGAATTGTGCGGATAAAATCACCATTGGTGGTCATTTCAACAATGGCGGCAGGTTTGTTGATAGTGCTAAAAAGAGTATTGCTTTGTGCCGACCAGGTCAGCGAAGAGATATTATTCGTTATGCCTGCAATTTCTTTGCCGTCAATGGTGGCGTGGTAATTCTGAAATGATGCTGCATGATTGCTTTTACGGGCGCAAGATTGCACGAAGAAAGTACACACTGCCACAATGGCAAAAAGAATCACAATAACGGAGATGCGTTTACTTAACGAAATACTTTTTGTCACGGTAATCCCTTTAAGGCAAATCAATAAGATATCGAGAAGTATACGTAGCGACCTTAATGAATCCTTAACGCGGAGAAACCCGGTAATGTGCAATGCAGCGCCAGACACCATCCTGCTGACAATAAATTGACTCAGTCAGCCCAGGGATCACCCATTGTATTTCCTCGCCGGGGGGACAGGTCAGCCAAATGCATAACCCGCAGCCGCCGCGTAAATCACGGGGAATATCGCTGACGCGAAAAGTCATGCCCGCTGCCTGCAACGCTTTGCGGGTTTGTATGACGCCGACTGTGGAGTGAAATAAAAATAAAAACTCTTTCATCGGCGTGTCCTCACTCGTTGACCAATTACCGCCGCGCCAATTGCGCCAGCAAATTGCGCATCAGGGGGGGTATTTACCGGCATTCCCAGGTGAGATTCCAGCATCCGGGCAAACGTCTGGCAATGACTAACGCCACCAGTAAACAGAATCGGCGCTTCACAGGAGAGACGAGCAATGAAATTGGCACTCCTCCGCGCCATCGCGTTAATCACTCCGGCGAGAATCGCTTCTGGCGCGACGCCCGCTGAGCGCAGGCTGATCACTTCTGATTCGGCAAACACTGTGCACATACTCGTGATGGCGTGCGGTCTGACATTTTCAGTAATGCTGTCGAGTTGCTCGACGCTGGTGCCAAGCGTGCGCGAGATCACCTCCAGGAAACGCCCGGTGCCCGCCGCGCATTTGTCATTCATCAGGAAATCGCACAGGTTACCGTCATCATCAAGCTGAATCACTTTGCTGTCCTGACCACCGATGTCGATTACTGCGCGCGTTGCTGGCGCAAGAAACCGTGCGCCCAGCCCGTGACAGGAGATTTCCGTCACCTGTTTATCGGCAAAATCCACCAGTTGCCGCCCGTAGCCGGTGAGCGTCAGAAACGGCGTTGTTTCTAACCCTTCGCGCAGAGTTTCCCAGGCTTCAGTAATTGCTGTTGCCGGGCGAAAGGGTGTTGGAACGAGGAAACGGCGCGTAATCACGCCGTCTGCCAGTAAGATCCCTTTGGTGGCGGTTGAGCCGGAATCAATGCCAATCGAATATGCCACTGCCACTCCTTACAGCATCTCAATAAAGGCCGCGACACGGGTGCTGAGCTGCCCGACATCTGAGGTGGAGTAGTCTGTTTCAATAGCGATATAAGGAATGTTGTGCTGCTGACGCACATGACGTTTAATCGCCAGCGATTCCACCGCGTAGGTATGGCACGCCTGCAAAATCACATCAACTACGCCATCGACCTGATATTCTTCAACCATCTGGCTGAGCATTTGCAGGCGCTGATCGTTCGGCGAAACACAGGAGCAGCCAATCGCCAGATATTTATCCGCCAGCGCGTCGTAGACATCGCCCGTTTCCGCCACGCATTGCTCGGTCGCTTTCGCCCCAGTGCAGTTTTCATAACCGACAACCCAGCCGCCATTCTCTTCAATCGCGCGCACCACTTTCTCTGCTGCGCCGCCAATTGGGCAGCCGGTGATTAAAATGCGTGGACGCGGGTCCAGTCGCTGGCCTTCTTCCCACTGCTGACGAACGCGGGCGGTCATTGCATCCAGTTCGTCAACCAACGCCTCTTTATCGAACCGGAAGGTTGCGCCGTAGACCACTTTCAGAATGTCGCTGCCGCTAAGCGCCGGAGGATTTAACTGCCCAAGATGATAAAAATTAGCCAGTGCGCGACGTTCGCGGTTTTTCAGCACAATGGCATCGCGCAGAGCATCTTCGCTAATCTCGTGTCCAAAACGTTCCTCTACCGCTTTTTGTAAGCGCAGCATCTCAGCTTTCCATAATGCACGCGAGGCATCGTCCTTAACGCTGTTGGGCAATTGCATCACATGCACGGGCTTAAACTCCGCCATGTATTCATACATTTTCTTTTTGCCGTCGCAGGTGGTTTCACCGACCACCAGATCCGAAAAGTAGAAGTAGGGGCATTTATCGGTTTTGCCAAAGCCGTAGCTGCTTTTAATCAGCGGGCAGAGGTTGCGCGGCAGATCTTTCTCCGCTTCTTCAATGGTTTCATCAGAGGTGGAACAGAGCGAAACCACAACCGCACCGGCTGCCATCGGGATCTCTTGCGGCATAAAGGTGCAGTAAGTGCCAACCAGCGGAATGCCGCGCTCCTTGAGATCCATGACGGTGAGAAAGCCTTTCTGGCGAGCTTCAGAGAACTGATCGAAAATAGCGGGTAGATCGGTGACAAGTGACATGATTTTCCTTCCCCGTACCACGGGAGATAATGAAAAGAGGCCACATTATTACCATTCTTTTAGTATGGTTTATTTGATCTCTCTCGCGGTTAGCCACTTAGTTTTTCATGGATTTCTAAAAATTGCCGAGGGGGAACAAGGCCGGGAGCTGCGACAGCAAATATAAAATCAGCCCAATACATCCGCCAACCAGCGTACCGTTAACACGAATAAACTGCAGATCTTTGCCGATATTTAACTCGATTTGCCGCGACATATCCCTGGCATCCCAGCTTTTTACCGTATCGCTGATGTGGCGCGTCAGGAATGCGGAAAACTCAGGCGCGACGCGGTGCGCGGCTTGTTCCAGGTGACCATTTAACGACGCCCGCAAGGCATCATCGGCAATTAACGTTTCGCCAAACCATTGACCCGCTCGTGCGATGCGTTCTTTCACACGAGAATCTTCACTGTTGATATCCGCTTTCAGCCATTCCCGCAAATCCCCCCACAATTCACTGAGATAGCGGTTAAAAGCTTCATCTTCTTTCAGATAGCTTTTTACGGCATCGGCTCGCGCTGCCATTTCAGGATCGTTTTTCAACTTGTCGATCAGGGCAAAAGTGGCGCGATCAAATGCATGGCGGATCTGATGCGCACGATCGCGACTAATATCATCAAGCAAAGAATTCACCGCGTCAGAAACTAACTCCGCGCTATGTTCGCCCAGCCATTCAGTGGGGAGAATTTTGGCTTTCAGTGGATGCTCACTCTCCAGCCAGCGAACAATCTGCTGGGCGATAAACTTGCGCGATTTATCGCGCTGGAGAAGGGCGATCAACTGTGCGATCAGCGTATCGAGCAGCACCTGATGACGATCGTTTTTGGTCATACTCTCCAGCATCAACGCACTGGTGCCAGAAAGATCAACCTTATCAATCGCCCGGTGGACCGCGCGCTTAAGCAGGCGCTGAATACGCGCATCATCGGTCAGTTCAAGAAAACCACTCATGATCTGCAACAGATGCTGACCAACGCGGCGGGCGTTTTCTGGCTGACTAAACCAGTTGCCAATCAACAACGCCGGTTCGTGACGTCGAATCAATGCCACCAGCGATTGGGTATCGAGAAATTTTTCCTGCACGAACTGACCGAGATTTTCGCCAATCCGGTCTTTATTACGCGGGATAATCGCCGTATGACGAGAAATGATCGGAATCGGCACGCGGCGAAATAGCGCCACCACCGCAAACCAGTCAGCCAGCGCGCCGACCATCGCCGCTTCAGCAATCGCCTTCACGCCGCTCACCCAAAAATTGGGCGGCAAAAACAGCGTAACGACAAAGGTAGCAGCGGCGATAAGCAGTAAAGAGAGCGCCAACATTTTGGCGCGTCTGAGTTCGATGAGTTTATTCATAACGTTAAGAATAGAGCCTGACGGCAGGATCGCGCAAAAATCACCGCTCCTCCGCCAGCTCGGCAGCCTGATGTTGGCGCACGCGATTAAGCAATCCGGCCAGGGTGAAAACGACGATAACGCCTGCCACAACGGCTAACAGATGAAACGGCAAGCGACCGCCGTTAAACCACAGCCAGCGGCCGATTTCGACCGAGACAGACATCACCATCAGGATCACCATATTCAGCGATGCGGAGACGGTCCCTTTCGGTAAGTTATTGGAAAACAGCGTAAAGCGGAATAAGGTCGGGAAGATCAAACCAATCCCGAAAGCATACAGACTGGTGCCGAGCACCGACCACAGCCAGACGTGTGGCGACAGCAGATTGCCGATAATCAACAGCGCGAGGCCGACCAGTTGAAGGGGTACGGCACGCCAGATAAACCGCGGTTCGGTCGGATCTTTAACGAAACGCGCCACGATGGCATTCGCGACAATCACCGCGCCGAATACCGGAACCTGCGTCCAGGCGAACTGCGAAGTTGTTAAGCCGCCCGCATCGATCAGGATCACCGGCGAGACAGCCACCCAGCTCATCATTGGGATATAGCTGAGGGCGATGGTTGCCGCGCCAAAGAGGAACAGCCGGTTGCAAAAGACATTGCGAAAATCGCGTAAGACGCTTTTGGCGCTAAACGGAACCGCGCCGCGCTTCACCGTCTCTGGCATCGCCAGCAGCAAGCCGACAAATGAGATAAAACCCATAACCGCAATGATGGCAAAAAGGACTTTCCAGTGCACAAAGTGCATCAGAGCTGCGCCGGAAAGCGGGCCAATAATCGGCGCAATCAGTACGATGGAGGTGATAATCGCCATCAACTTGATCCCTTTTGTCTGTCCGAACGCCTCCTGCACCGTGACATAACCAACGGTGGCAATAAAACAGATACTGGTGCCCTGAATTGCACGCGCGATAAGAAATTGTGTCATTGACGTGGTGAACATTGTCGCGGCGCAGGCAAGGGTAAAAATTAACGCCCCGGTAATCAGCACCGGCCTGCGGCCAATCCTGTCGGAAAGCGGCCCCAGCAGCCACTGCAATGCCATGCCTCCAGCGAGATAGAGACTGACGGCAGCAGGGGCCAGACTGACATCGGCATTAAAATCACGGACCACATTAATGATCCCTGGCTGGATCAGGTCCGTCGACAGATACGCAGCAAAGTCATACAAAATCAACGCCATCGGGAAAAACAGCGTGGCGGCATGGCGGGCAAAAAAACGTGGCATAACAAACAACTCCTTGTCCGGAGAATCCCAATGGGGAAAACGAAATTCAATACCGTCGGTAATGACGAAAGGCAGGCGAGACGGGCAAATGTACTGAATTTCATGTAATCAACCACACTGCCTGTGAACATACAGACAGAGAAATACCTTCTGACTCCAGGTCAGAATGTATAACGATTACAAATAGTCATCAGCACATTACACCTCTTGAATTGATGGGTTGCATAGAAAATATACACCTTAAGTGTAATTAAAATTTGCGGTTAATCAAAAGAGTGCGGTGGAAAGGGGAATATCTGCCGGGTACAGGAAATGTAAAATGCGAGCCTGTTTCCGGAAAAATGTATCGTTTGCAGAGGAACAAAAATAGCCTGGAAAGCACCTCGGGGAACGAGAAATTGCCGGGTGAGAATGGTTTTGTTAGTCGCTACAGTCGGGCCATCTTATCTACAGGTGACGGATCGCCATGACAAACTTCACGACCAGCACGCCGCATGACGCATTATTTAAATCTTTTCTCACCCACCCTGACACCGCGCGGGATTTTATGGAGATCCACTTACCCAAAGATTTACGTGAACTGTGCGATCTCGACAGCTTAAAACTGGAATACGCCAGCTTTGTCGATGAAAAATTGCGGGCGCTACATTCCGATATTCTGTGGTCGGTAAAGACCCGCGAAGGAGATGGCTATATTTATGTGGTGATTGAACATCAGAGCCGCGAGGATATCCATATGGCCTTTCGCCTGATGCGATATTCCATGGCGGTGATGCAGCGCCATATCGAGCATGATAAACGCCGGCCGCTACCGCTGGTCATCCCGATGCTGTTTTATCACGGTAGCCGTAGTCCTTACCCCTGGTCTTTGTGCTGGCTGGATGAATTTGCCGACCCGGCTACCGCACGGAAGCTTTATACCGCAGCGTTCCCGCTGGTGGATGTCACTGTCGTGCCAGACGACGAGATTGTGCAGCATCGCAGAGTCGCCCTGCTGGAGTTGATCCAAAAGCATATTCGCCAGCGCGATCTAATGGGGCTTATTGATCAACTGGCAGTATTACTGGTTACAGGGTGCGCTAATGACAGCCAGATAACCGCGCTGTTAAATTACATTTTACTGACTGGCGATGAAGCGCGTTTTAATGAGTTTATCAGCGAACTTATCCGTCGAATGCCACAACACAGGGAGCGAATAATGACGATTGCAGAGCGAATTCATAATGATGGATGGCTGTTGGGAAGGGAGAGGGGGAGGAAAGAAGGGAAAGAAGAAGGGGAAAAGAGCCTCCTCCGATTGTTGTTGCAGAATGGGGCGGATCCTGAATGGATACAACGATATACCGGACTTTCGGCAGAGCAAATGCAGGCATTAGATCAGCCCTTGCCTGAAAGCAAGCGCGATCCATGGATCGAGTACTAATCAGAGGCCGATGACAAACGCAAAGCTGCCTGATGTGCTACGCTTATCAGGTCTACATAACCCATTCAATATATTGAACTTTAAAAATTTTGTAGACCTGGTAAGGCGTTCACATGGCATCCGGCATGAACGAAGCGCAATTTGCCTAAGCCATACTGGAACGTGGAGATGACCCTGCAAAGATAAAACGAGTCACACGCTATTCGTGAGAGGAAATCAGGGGGCTCGCCACTATTTCGAATTCATTCCATTGCCCGATACACGGCTTCGCCAATTTGCTTCAGTGCTTCGCGATAGGTTTCGCTGAGCGGCAAAGCGCAGTTGATGCGCAGACAATTACGGTATTTGCCGGAAGCTGAGAAAATCGAGCCTGCCGCCACCTGGATTTTTATGCGGTATAGCTGCCGCGCAACGCAAACCATATCGACCTGTTCAGGCAATTCTATCCACAGTAAAAATCCGCCTTTCGGGCGCGTAATACAGATTTCGCAGGGAAAATATTCCCGTATCCAGCAGGTATAAAGCGCCAAATTGCGCTGATAGATCTGCCGCATCCGCCGGATATGGCGATGATAGTGACCTTCCAGCACAAACGTTGCCGCCGCCATTTGCGTGGACGGCACATTAAAGCTGCTGATGGCGTATTTCATATGCATCAGTTTATCGTGATAACGCCCCGGTGCGACCCAACCCACGCGCAGGCCTGGAGCAATACTTTTACTGAACGAGCTGCACAACAGCACTCGCCCGTCGATATCCCAGGAATGAATGGTCCGCGGGCGCGGATACTCCGTTGCCAGTTCGCCGTAGACATCATCTTCAAAAATCACAATATCATGACGCTGAGCGAGAGAGAGAACGGCCCGTTTGCGCGCGTCCGGCATAATAAATCCCAGCGGATTATTACAGTTTGGCACCAGAATGATGCCTTTAATCGGCCACTGCTCCAGCGCCAGTTCCAGCGCTTCAACGCTGATGCCTGTTTCTGGATCGGTGGGGATTTCAATCACTTTCACGCCCATGCCGCGCAGCATCTGCATCGAACCGTAATAACAGGGGGATTCGACCGCGACAATATCGCCCGGTTTACACACCGCCATTAACGCTAGCGACATCGAGTTATGGCAGCCGCTAGTAATGATGATGTCATCGGCGGTGACCACCGAGCCGCTGTCGAGCATCAGGCGGGCAATCTGCTCTCGCAACACTCGCTGACCGGCTAACAAGTCATAACCGAGAACGGTTTGCAGATTATGCTGCACCACCCGGCTTAGCTCCCGCCACAGCGGTTTCAGGCTGGGCGTTTCGACATCCGGCGTGCTTTTACTTAACGGAACAATGGAACTGTCGCTATGCGCCTCCAGCATATCCAGCACCTGATCCCACTGGGTAATTTCCACCGGGCGCTGCACCGGACGCGTCATCGGCGGTACTGGCGGCTGGGCTTTCCGTTGTGCGACAAAATAACCCGAACGCGGCTGCGGAGTGATGAGCTTCATCGTCTCCAGCGTCTGGTACGCCTGCTGCACGGTGCTGATACTGACGCCGTGCTCCTGACTCAAGCTGCGCACCGACGGCAATTTCTCCCCGTGACGATACAGCCCTTGCTCAATCCGCTCGGCAAGCAGAGTCGCCAGATGTTGATAACGCGTCATGCTGTATTCCTTATTTGGACCATACAGAGGGAAAAACCGGTACAGATGAGGCTAAAAAACCGGATGCAGATGCTGTTTTAACCTGTCTGTATGTTAAATAAAACTAATATTTGCATCTGTATTGTGAGCTGCCAGAAGGCGGATGATGAAGCCTCTGAAAGATGAGGAGGCAGCAGATGGAATTTCACGAAAACAAAGCTAAAGCACCGTTTATTGGACTTGTGCAACTCTGGCAGGCAGTGAGGCGTTGGCGGCGGCAAATGCAGGCCCGGCGGGTGTTACAGCAGATGAGTGATGAGCGGTTGAGGGATATTGGGTTACGCAGGGAAGATGTGGAGTGAGGGGGCAATTCCCCTTTCCGTATGGGGAAGGGGAGAGAAACTTAGCGTGGCGTTTTGCTACTAATCACCCCAATAAAATCCTGCACCTGCCTTTGTTTACGCGCCGACAGCTTGCACACCTGGCGCAGTGACTGCATCAGTTCGCTCTCTTCGGCGGCGGGTGGTTGGGCGGTGAGGACAATACAGCCTTCCATCACTTTGACATCTACCGCCGTGCCGGTAGCAAAACCGGCGGTTTCCAGCCACTGACCTTTCAGGGTGATGGCGGGAATACGGCTGTAATCCGGGTAGCGGCTCGCATAACTCACGGTTAATTGACGGTTATTTGCCGGGGAGACTTCTGCTTCGAACGGTTGTGCAATAGAATGCGTGTCAGTCATGATTACTATTCTCGTGAAATAGGGATTGTGATGAGCGGTGCGGGTGTGTTGGCGCACATTCGCACCGCGCTAAATACCTGGATATATCATCAGTAAATACAGGGAAAGTCCAGCTAAAAATAGAAAATAATAAAAGCGTTACTGGAAAGATCTGGAAGAGAAATTAACGTTAATTCAGAATGGCCGGATAACAAAGTGTATCCGGCCTTCATAATTAATTTAAAGCACTCATATGATGTTCTTTAAAATTCTCTGCCTGTGCCAGCACACCCATATAAACATCATCATTCGCTACTGGCGGGAACTTATGCTTGTGTAGAAGCAGAATAAGTTCAACTTTCAGTTTCGCTTTAATATCATCGCGTTTACTCCAGTCAGGATATTTCGATGTGTTGTCAACAACGCTTTTCATCTCTTTTGCCAGTGACAGCATTTTTTCATCGTCATAGGTGAACTGATATTTATCGCGCATATGAGCAAGAATGTCGAAAAAGGCTTTTTCTTCAATATCAATGCCTAAATCGGCCCAGGTGCCCATTTCGGTTTTAATATCATAGATAATATCAATCATTTCCTGACTGAATGTATCGAATTCTTCACCGTTGAGTACATCATCTTCTCGCCGCTCATTATAACGATCTATAATCGCCTGGAAGCGGCGGGTGAAGTTAATCCCTTGCAACTGGTTCACTTTCCTGAACTCGCTGATCGCTTTTTCCAGTAATTTTTGTAATAACAGGATCTTCGTTGCTGGAAGTTTGATCTTGTTAATTCGCGCCAGATAATCTTCGTCAAAAATATCGATAGATTCCGCTTTTTTGTCGCCAGAAAAATAAATTTCTTCCATCCCATCAGCTTTTAACGCTTCGGCAATCATTTTTTGCGGCGTGCTTCAAACTTATCGCTGATGAGTTTCTGGAGCACGAGGCTTAACACCACGTGCTTGTATTCGGAGGACTCAACGCTACCACGAAATTGGTTTGTGGTATCACATAATGTTTCTTCAGAGCTTTTCTTTGCTTTGGCTTTTTTAGTTGGTGCTTTGACCACGATGAACTCCGTATTGTAATGGTAGAGGCGGCAGATTTCGCCCTTTAATCCATCTCCAGCTCATCAAACAACTGCAAATCCACATCCAGCAATTCCACTGCATTGCTGCGGCGAATGCCGACGTTATTTTCGATTAACAGTTCCAGTAAACGATCGCCGTCGATAAGCGTAATGGGCGCGGCACCCGGAAAGAGCGCCGCTTCTGCACATTTCGCCGCAAATTTCCCGGTGGTGATGAGCGTACCGCGAATGGCTTTGTGGTAAGGCAACGCCCCGCGCAACTGGTCGATATACGGGCGAGTGATAGTGTTCTGCATTCTTTTGACCTGCACCACTTCGGTAATAGTGGTGATGCCGACCTGCACCTGACCAATCACGTCCACACCTTTGTCGCCTGAGGCTTTGGTCACTTCGACCTGCTCGTAGCCCATTGCTTCCAGTAATTGACCAACCAGTTGCTCAAATTTGTACGGGTTCATCGTGCTGATTTGTTCGCGCAGCAGCTCTTTTTGCTGTTCGTTATAGCGTTTTACCGCTTCCAACAGCTCTTTACGCGGATCGCTTTTTCGTGCTGGCAACGCTTTTCCAAGCCAGGCGCGCCCGGTATCGGTGATGCGATAGCTCATGCCTTCACGGTTAACCATGTCACGGTCGATAAGGTTATAGAGACGGGAGTAGAGCGTGCTTTTCACTGAACTTGCTGACGCGAATTTCGAATGCTGATGCAAAAAGGCCTGCCATTCCGGCAATAAATCGGCGCGGCGCGACATTTCCCGGCCAGCCAGCAGCTCAAGCAGTTGCAGAATGCCTTCCTGGTCGTCCAGTGAACGCAGCGTTTTTTCGTCATCTTGCAGGAATTTTTGCCCGCGCGAGGTGGGCTGCCAGATATCATCTGGTGTGCTTTCCATCAGCTCAAACTGGGGATAGTTGAGGAATAAGTAGCAGCCGTAGCTGTGGCGCGGGTTCAAGATGTGATTATCGGTATCCCAAATACGACGGGCGATGTCGGCATCTTCACCCGTTAAGCGCTCGCTGATCCACAGGTCGGGTTCTGACCAGTCAACGGGTTTTTGCGGCGTACCGGTTTGCTCGTGAATGGCAGTAATCATATTGCGCACCGCTTTCAGGGAATAGCCTGAGACGGCTTTCATCATAGCCTTAACTTGCGCATAGGTAGGAAAAAGCGGGGTAATGACTTTGTAGTTTTTCACGGTAATCCCTTAACGACAGCGAGGTGTTTAGTGTGCCATGTCAGGCGAGAAATTCTATTGGATGAATCAAGTCCAACTCACTCATTGTCAATTTCATGGTTGATTATCCAAAACGTGATGCTATTTCCAACATCAACGCTATAATTGCAGAATAATTGTAGATACATTTTTGTATATACAATTAGGGATGGCAACTATGCCAATGGAGTTTGAATGGGATGCAAACAAGGCCAAAAGTAATCGGGTGAAACATGGCATCCGCTTTGAAGATGCGGTGTTAGTGTTTGATGATCCACAACATTTGTCACAGCAAGAACGCATAGAAAACGGTGAGTATCGCTGGCAGACAATCGGCCTGGTTTACGGCATCGTGGTTATTCTGGTTGCGCATACCATCCGTTTCGAAAGCGGAAATGAAATTATTCGAATCATCAGTGCACGAAAAGCAGATCGTAAAGAGAGGAATCGCTATGAGCATGGTTAAACATAAACGAGGGACCTCCTCTACACTCGATGTGCAGCATGAGGCCGAACTGAAGGCGCTGGCGAATAAATCCGACGAAGATATTGATTACAGTGATATCCCACCTTCCAGCGATGAGCAATGGTCTAACGCAGAACGCGGTAAGTTTTATCGGCCATTGAAAACTCAGGCCTCGGTGCGTATTGATTCTGATGTGATGGAATGGTTGAAGCGACCAGGTAAAGGCTATCAAACTCGCCTGAACGCAATTTTACGTGAAGCGATGCTGCGCGATCAGAACAAAAAATAATTCAGGCCGCCACATGGCGGCCATCATCCAAAATTACTTCCTCAACCCCGCAAACGCCGCCCGAATCTCATCCTCCGGCAGCTGAATCCCGATAAACACCATTGTGCTATGCGGTGTTTCATCGCCCCACGGGCGGTCCCAGTCGGCGCTGTAGAGGCGTTGGACGCCCTGGAACAGCAGGCGATTAGGTTCGCCGTCAATCCATAGCATCCCTTTGTAACGCAGTAGTTTATCCGCCGACTCCAGCAGCAGGTTTTCCATCACGCGGGAAACTTCGCTGATATCTACCGGGTAATCCAGTTCCACCACAATCGACGAAATATCGTTTTGTTTGTCCGCGATAAAGTGGAAACGCGGTTTGGTGCTGACGACGTTCTCTTCCAGCATAAAACCGTTGGTGTTGAACAGCAGGCCCAGGTCGATGTCGCCGTGGGTGACGGTGTAGATCGGTGCACGGGCGTTGATGCGCGCCAGGCGTTCACGCAGTTTTTCTGCTTCGCCTGCGACGTCGGTTTTAGTCAGCAGAATACGGTCGGCGTAGCCAACCTGTGACTGGGCGATGGTGAACTGGTTCATCTGCTCATCGGCATGTACCGCATCCACCAGCGCAATCACGCCGTCCAGCAGGTAGCGCTGGCATAAAATCTCATGGGAGAAAAAGGTCTGAATAATCGGGCCGGGATCGGCCATGCCGGTGCATTCAATGACCAGACGGTCGAACTGAATATTGCCCTTGTCGAGATTATCCAGCAGGTCGAGTAGTGCGTCTTCCAGCTCGTTGGAGCGCGAACAGCAGATGCAGCCGTTGGTCAGCGTTTTGATCTGCGTGGCGCGGTCGCCAATCAGTTGATCATCAACGGAGACTTCGCCGAATTCGTTTTCAATCACGGCAATCTTGTAGCCGTGCTGTTCGTTAAGAATATGGCGCAGCAGGGTAGTTTTGCCCGCGCCTAAAAAACCGGTGAGTAGGGTAACTGCAATCGGGTTCATGCTCTCTCCGTTAACAACAGCGCATACCGCCTTTACCATCGCCGCCGTAGCGTGCGTTCTGGCGTTCGCGGAAGAATTCTTCATAGCTCATGTACGGCTTGTCGGGATGGTTGGTCTTCATATGCTCGACGTAGTTGTCGTAGTCTGGAATGCCAATCAACATCTTCGCCGCCTGGCCGAGATATTTTTTTGCCTGTCCTAAGTTACCAAACATAGTTCACTCTGATAAGAACAAAGCCCCGCCGAAGCGGGGCTAAACACGGTTAGTGGTGCGAAGAGATCTTCACGCCGCCTTCCGGGATTGGAACGTACGGAGTTTCTTTGTCAGTACGTTTGTCGCTGTTACGCACCTTCAGCCAGGTTTTGAAACCGTAGAAGATGATGCTGTACACCACAATCAGGAACAGAATACTCAGACCTGCGTTGGTGTAGTTGTTCACAACGATGTGGTTCATGTTGGCAATCTGCTGTGCCGTCAGGTCAGTACCGTTAGCAATCTTCTCTTTGTACTGGCTTGCCATGTAGAAGAAGCCTTCCATCTGCGGGTTGGTGCTGAACAGTTTCAGGCCCAGCGCCCAGGTGGTGCAGATAAGCAGCCATACAGCCGGAACAACAGTTACCCAGATGTATTGGGTGCGCTTCATCTTAATCAGCACAACGGTGCCCAGTACCAGCGCTACGGCTGCCAGCATCTGGTTGGAGATACCGAACAGCGGCCACAGGCTCTTAACGCCGCCCAGCGGATCGACCACGCCCTGATACAGCAGGTAGCCCCACAGACCCACACAGCCCGCAGTACCGATGATACCGGCAACCAGAGAGTCGGTTTTTTTCAGGAACGGGATGAAGTTACCCAGCAGGTCTTGAAGCATAAAGCGACCAGAACGGGTACCCGCATCCAGCGCGGTCAGGATGAACAGGGCTTCGAACAGAATACCGAAGTGATACCAGAAGCCCATGTCAGCCATCGGCAGCACTTTGTGGAACACGTGAGCGATACCTACCGCCAGCGTCGGCGCACCACCTGCACGGTTCAGGACAGAAGGCTCACCAATGTCTTTCGCGGTTTGCAGGATCTGCTCTGGCGAAATCACGAAGCCCCAGGAGCTGACGGTCGCTGCCGCGTGTGCGGTAACGTCTTTCAGCTGCGCCATGATGATCGGCGCGTTCTCGCCACCCATTTCATGCAGGTTAGGCATGGTGATGCCAAGGCCAGCAGGCGGGGTGTTCATCGCGAAGTAAAGACCCGGTTCGATGATGGACGCAGCAACCAGCGCCATAATCGCCACGAAGGATTCCATCAGCATTGCGCCGTAGCCGATGAAACGCGCGTCGGTTTCGTTAGCCAGCAGTTTCGGCGTCGTACCGGAAGAGATCAGCGCGTGGAAGCCAGATACCGCACCACAGGCGATGGTGATGAACAGGAACGGGAACAGAGCGCCTTTCCACAGCGGGCCAGTACCGTCAATGTACTGGGTCATCGCAGGCATTTTCAGTTCCGGGTTCAACACCACGATACCCAGCGCCAGGCCGACGATAACGCCGATTTTCAGGAAGGTTGCCAGATAGTCGCGCGGTGCGAGGATCAGCCACACTGGCAGCAGTGCGGAAACAAACGCATAGCCAATCAGCGCGAAGGTAATGGTGGTGTCTTTAAAGGTCAGTGCCGGACCCCAGTACGGATCGTGAGCAATCACGCCACCGAAGTAGATAGAGGCAACCAGCAGCACGATACCAATGACAGAGACTTCACCCACACGCCCCGGACGAATAAAGCGCATGTAGATACCCATAAACAGCGCAATCGGTACGGTTGAGCAAACGGTGAAGACACCCCACGGACTTTCGGCCAGGGCTTTAACCACAATCAGCGCCAGGACGGCAAGGATGATGATCATGATTAAGAAACAGCCAAACAGCGCGATAGTCCCCGGTACTGGTCCCATCTCTTCTTTGATCATCTCACCGAGAGATGCGCCGTTACGGCGAGAGGAGATAAACAGCACCATAAAGTCCTGTACCGCACCGGCCAGCACTACCCCCGCCAGCAGCCACAGCGTGCCAGGCAGGTAGCCCATCTGCGCGGCGAGAACCGGACCAACCAGCGGACCAGCACCGGCGATAGCGGCGAAGTGGTGACCAAACAACACGTAACGGTTGGTCGGAACATAGTTCAGACCGTCGTTGTTAATAACCGCAGGCGTCGCGCGCGTGGGGTCGAGTTTCATCACCTTCTGGGCGATGTACAGACTGTAGTAGCGATAAGCCACCAGATACACCGACACAGAGGCGACCACGATCCACAGGGCACTGACGTGCTCCCCCCGACGTAATGCAACTACCGCGAGGCAGAATGCACCGATGATTCCGAGAATCACCCAGGGTATGTGCTTGAATATCTTTTTAGTATCCATAGTAAAACCTGGCATGTATTGATTAATAGTTGGCCGAAGCCGTTCTAGGTTTGCGTTGCGTTTGAGGAGGTAAATTGACCGCTATCCTGCAGTGATGTTGCCAGAGTTACGCGCGCGTAAAGTAAGGTAAATAACTGAGTGGTTATTTTAGGGATGTAAGCGGTCAGGAATGGCGGTGAGCGGTTGGGCAAGAATTATTCGTCGGGTGGATATGTGATTGAGATCACAATAAAAATGCCCCTTCGATAATTAACCGAAGGGGCGTTCTTAGAAGAGAGTGTCTAATTCTGCCAGTACGTTGTAGTCGTCATCAGTCAATAACAACGTTTTCCATTTGTCGAAGGTCAGGCACGGATGCGATGTGCCAAACACCAGAATATCCCCCACTTGCACGTCGCTATTAGCTGACAGTTGCAACATGCAGTGCTGATCCATAATACCTGTACTGCGAATCGCCTGTGGATCAAATGCCAGTGATTTGCCGTTGCGGTAGTGGGCGACTGGTTGCGGCAGTCCGGCGTCGAAGGCGCAATCACGCTTACCAAAATTTACCACCGCACGATCAGCTTCCGGCACCGATTGCACCATGGCGACCAGTTCCAGCGCAGATGTGAGATCGCCTGCCAGATCGCAGGCCACAGGATCACGGGCAAGCAACTGTTGTTGTGCCGCGTCGTAGATCCCGGTGTCGTGAGTGATGTAGCAGCCAGGGCGAATAACAATGCGGCAGTTATCAGGCTTTTCTGCCGCCAGCCAGATATTGCACACCACGTCATACCAGACCGTGCCTGCTCCGGTGAGAATAAACTCGCCATCAACCAGACTTGCCATATCACAGGCCAGTTGTGCGGCATCCCGCAGCAGAGCTTCTACCTGCGGTTGTGGAGCGTCACCGTGTAAAACGCCTTCATATAACTCAAGCCCCCGCAGGCGTAACCCCGGTAATTGGGCTGCCTGTTTAGCCAGTGTCAGTGCGGCATCCCTTGAGCGGCAACCACAGCGCCCGCCGGGGACACCCAACTCAATCATCACGTTCAGTGTCTGTTGCTGACTGGCAAAAAAGGCAGACAAAGCGCGGGCGTTCTCAATGCTGTCGATACAGCAGATAAAATCGACCGTCGGGTAATGTCGTTGCAACTGGGCAATCAACTGCATATTCGCCTTGCCGACCAGCTGGTTAACCATCAGCACTCGCTGAATACCGCTCGCCATTGCCGCACCAGCCTGCCATGCGCTACCGACACCTATTGCCCAGGCACCAGCCGCCTGCTGCGCCTGAAAAATCCACGGCGTCATGGTGGTTTTACCGTGCGGTGCCAGTGAAACGCCGCGCGCGTCAGCGTAGCGTTGCATCCACGTAATGTTGTTCTCCAGGGCCTGCTTTTTAATGATCGCGGCAGGTAAACAGACATCTTCGGCAAGGAGATTTGCGGGCATTTGCATCAGGGCAGATTTATGGGGAACCAGAGGTTCTGAGTGGTATTTCATAACATTTACCTTTTAAGTTTTTCACCGTATCGGATGTGAGTATCATTTGTAACTAAATGAAATATAAATATTTAGTTTATTTATCTTATTATTTATGAATAAAAGTATCATAAAATCATCTGGGTTTTGCGTAGTTTTCCACTGTTTTTCGTCCTTGTAAATGGTTAACTTGTCACCATTGCAGAAATGGAGTGACGAACATGCAGGTTGACTGGTTAATCAAAAATGTGACCGTTATCGACGGTAGCGGCGGCCCTGAATTTCGCGGTGACGTGGCAATAACAGGTGATCGGATTGTCGATATTGCCCCTGCGCTTAACGTTACGGCGCAGCAGGTCATTGACGGGGAAGGGCGGGTGCTGGCACCAGGGTTTATCGACGTTCATACCCATGACGATATCAACGTTATTCGCATCCCGGAATATCTGCCAAAGATCAGCCAGGGGATCACTACGGTGATTGTCGGTAACTGCGGGATTAGTGCGGCGTCGGCGAAAATGAAAGGTGAAGTTCCTGACCCGATGAATCTGTTGGGGGAAGCAGAGCACTTTATTTATCCTACCGTTGAAAGCTATGCCCAGGCAGTGGAAGCAGCCAGGCCGTCACTGAACGTTGGCACGCTGATTGGTCATACGGCGCTGCGTAATAACCATATGGACGACCTGTTTCGCCCGGCGACGGTGGATGAAATTGCCGCTATGCGTGCCGACTTACGTCTGGCGTTGAGTCAGGGGGCGCTGGGGTTAAGTTCCGGGCTGGCCTATGCAACGGCATTTCAGGCGACTACCGAAGAAGTCATGGCGCTGGCGGAAGAATTAGCCGGTGAGAAGGGCGTTTATACCACCCATCTGCGTTCTGAATTTGAACCGATTCTCGATGCCCTGGATGAGGCGTTTCGTATTGGGCGTCATGGCAAAGTGCCTGTCGTGGTTTCCCACCATAAATGCGCCGGGGCGAAAAACTGGGGGCGGACAAAAGAAACGTTGGCCTTTTTTGACCAAATGCGTCAACACCAGGAAATTGGCTGCGATGTCTACCCTTACTCAGCCAGCTCTTCAACGCTGGATCTCAAACAAGTCACCGACGAATTCGATATTGTGATCACCTGGTCACAAACACATCCGCAGCAGGCCGGGAAAACACTGGCGCAAATCGCCATCGACTGGCAGATGAGTATGCTGGAGGCCGCGAAGTTGCTGATGCCTGCCGGGGCTATCTATTACAACATGGACGAGCGCGACGTCCGCCGAGTGTTGAGTTATCCGGTCAGTATGATTGGCTCTGACGGACTGCCCAATGATCCCATGCCGCATCCGCGTTTATGGGGCGCTTTCCCTCGCGTGCTGGGTCACTATTGCCGTGATGAAGGCTTATTCCCACTGACCACGGCTATCCACAAAATGACCGGGCTTTCTGCCAGCCGTTTTCGTCTGCCTCAGCGTGGGCTGGTGAAAGTCGGCTATTTTGCGGACCTGGTGTTGTTCGATCCACAAACCATTCGTGATGTTGCCAGCTTTTCTGATCCCAAACGCCCGGCAGATGGCATTGAGGCGGTGATGGTGAACGGCGTTATGAGCTATGGTCCCGATAAACATATTACAGGCCGTGCGGGACGCTTCCTGCGCCGCCAGACCTCACATTAAGGAGTGAATATGAGTATTAAACGTTACGGTACGGAAGGTGGAACAGGCACTGGCGGGCAGCATTTGCCGTTTGCCAGGGCGGTTGAGGCGGGCGGCTGGCTGTACGTCTCCGGGCAAACCCCCATGAAAAACGGTGAAGTGGTAGAAGGCGGTATCGTTGAACAGTCACGACTGGCGATCCAAAACTGTGTCGACATCATGACTGAAGCCGGTTATAGCCTGGCGGATGTGGTTCACGTGAAAGTGATCCTGACCGACGCCCGCTATTTCCAGTCATTTAATAAAGTATTCAGAGAATTTTTTGGCGAGAATCCGCCTGCACGTATTTGTTGTGTAGCTGATCTGGTTGTCGATTGTAAAGTTGAAGTCGATGTGACCTGTTATAACGCGACCTGCTAATAAATTTAAGAATTAAAAAAATAGACCGCAATTGAGTGCTGAATACATTCAGCACTCCGGGAACTCTTACTTTATTCTCTCTCTACTGGCAGGATGTGAATTATGAACAGTCATATCTTTTTAGTCGGCTTTATTATTTATGCCATCGCCATGATTTGGCTTGGTTGGTTTGTGTCTCGTAATCAGAAAAGCGGAGAAGATTTTCTGCTGGGCGGGCGTTCGTTGCCGCTGTTTCTGACGCTGGGCTCAACCGTTGCCACGATGGTTGGCACGGGTTCCAGTATGGGCGCCGTGGGCTTTGGCTACAGCAATGGCTGGGCCGGAATGCTTTATGGCGTCGGTGGGGCCGTAGGTATATTACTGGTGGCGTGGCTGTTTGCACCGGTACGTAAATTACGTTTTATGACCATGAGTGAAGAAATATCTTATTATACTGGCGGGAGTCATTTAATTAAAAATATTGTCGGCCTGATGATATTTATTGCCTCTATTGGCTGGCTGGGGGCGCATATATTAGGTGGCAGTATGTATCTTGCCTGGGCAACAGGTATTGATCTTACTGTAGCAAAATTAATTATCGCCTTAGCTTTTGCGATTTACGTTATTATCGGCGGTTATTCGGCGGTAGTGTGGACAGACACCATTCAGGCCTTAATTCTGTTCTTTGGCTTTATATTGATGGCTATTCTCGCCGTTGTTCACGTTGGCGGCTGGAGTGCGATTGAACAGGCGATGGACCCAAAAGCGATGAGCCTGTTTGCGATTGATAAAATGGGCGTTCTACCTGCGCTTTCGCTGGCGCTGGTTATTGGTGTCGGCGTACTGGCCACACCGTCTTATCGCCAGCGTATTTACTCGGGTAAAGATGTTCCCTCTGTACGCCGTTCGTTTGTTATTACTGGGGTGTTATATCTGTTCTTCTCGATTTTGCCTGCCATTATCGGCATGGCGGCGTTCACCATGAACCCAAATCTGGAAAACAGCAACTACGCCTTCTTGTTCGCGACCAGTTTCTTACCTGCCATTCTTGGGCTGGTGGTGCTGATTGCCGGGCTTTCAGCCACCATGTCTTCTGCCAGCTCCGATGCCATCGCGGCGGTGGCGATTATGATGCGCGACGTCTACACCATGATTACCGGCAGAATGCCGCCGGAGGACAAGGCCATTACTTACTCACGCTGGATGTTGACCTTTGTTATTGGCCTGGCGCTGGTCTTTGCTCTGACCTCTAATGACATCATCAGCTACATTACCAAAATGATTTCGATGCTGATGTCCGGGCTGTTTATCTGCTCGATTCTCGGTCGCTTCTGGCTACGCTTTAACTGGCAGGGCGCGCTGGCGGCGTTAGTGAGCGGTATGGTGATGTCAATTGTGGTGCTGATGAATGCCGACTGGCTGGCTTACTGGGGTAACCCGTGTATTCCGTCAGTGCTGGGCAGCCTGGTCGCTGGCGTACTGGTGACGTTGGTAACGCCAGCAAGTCAGGTCAGCCGGGAAGAAGCTTTGGCTATTATCACCAATGAGCGTGAAAACCAGAGTGTCGTGATCACCAAACCTGAAGAAGCATAACCGACAATGCTAATCGCCAAGTGGCTGGCGGTTAGCGCCCCCACGGTGGCTGTCTAACACGAGTTTTATCCGCCGCAGGCGATCTTTCGCCTGCGCTTTATTTGCCATTGCCAGTTCTGTTGCCAGTACATCGACCATGGCTAACATCGCGTAGCGGGAAGGGGTGGGCTTAAAGATGTAATCACTTTCCTGAACCAGTAACGGCAATACCAGATCCACCTGTTCCGCCAGCGGTGTTTGTGCTGGCGTAATGGCAATAACACGCGCGCCATACTGACGGGCGATTGCCGCACTTTCGATGATTTCCGGTGTATAACCGCCCAGCGAAAGCACAATCACCACATCCTGCGGCATGACTGCCGAGCACATCATTCTCATCATCAGGGCATCATTCTGACTGACCACCGGTAGCCCCAGACGGAATAAACGGTACTGAATCTCCTGTGAACAGATAGTGGAACCGCCGCCAGTTCCTAACGCAAGAATTTGCCGCGCCTGACTTAACCAGCTTACAGCCTGGCTGATGGCATTCATATCCAGCGAACGACGATGCGTCTCCAGCACGCTAATAATCGCTTCGTAGATCCCCTGAACACCGTCAAGATCCGGTACATCGAGAATAAACCGCTGCCCGACAGCCAGTGACTGCGCCAGTTTGACTTTCAACTCGCGGACATCTTTGCACCCCAGTGCACGGGCAAAACGCGTCACCGACGCCTGACTGGTTTGCGTTAACCGTGCCAGCTCAGCAATTGGCAACTCTACTGCGGCAGAGACGTCATCAAGAATAAATTGTGCGATACGCTTTTCAGTGGCTGTTAACGCCATAAACCGTTCGGTAATGCAGGAGATGATATCGATGCTATAAGCCATAGGAGTATCACTGGTTCGAAGAAGATTGATACTTTGTACCATAAACTGCCGCTATAGAGTGTGACCCTCACAAAAAACGCAAGTTTGCTGCAACAAAAGCAGTGCCGACGCTTTTCCACAGCATAAAGTTTTCCACCACCAGGCCGACAACCAGTGTATCTGTCTAGTGGAAAGAGAAACCATGTTAAAACGTATCAAGATCGTGACCAGCTTACTGCTGGTTTTGGCCGTTTTTGGCCTTTTACAACTGACATCAGGCGGTCCGTTCTTTAATGCCTTAAAGAATGACAAAGAAAATTTCACTGTTTTACAAACCATTCGCCAGCAGCAATCCACGCTGAATGGCAGCTGGGTCGCGTTGTTGCAGACGCGTAACACCCTCAACCGCGCGGGTATCCGCTACATGATGGATCAGAATAATATTGGTAGCGGTTCAACCGTTGCTGAGCTGATGCAGAGTGCCAGTATTTCGCTGAAACAGGCGGAAAAAAACTGGGCGGATTACGAAGCGTTGCCGCGTGACCCGCGTCAGAGCACCGCCGCAGCGGCAGAGATCAAACGAAATTACGATATTTATCACAATGCGCTGGCGGAGCTGATCCAACTGTTAGGTGCAGGCAAAATCAACGAGTTCTTTGATCAGCCGACCCAGGGATATCAGGACGGTTTCGAGAAGCAGTATGTGGCTTACATGGAGCAAAACGATCGGCTCTATGATATCGCCGTCAGCGATAATAATGCCTCCTACAGCCAGGCGATGTGGATTCTGGTGGGCGTGATGATCGTCGTACTGGCGGTCATCTTCGCCGTCTGGTTCGGTATTAAAGCCTCGTTGGTAGCGCCAATGAATCGCCTGATTGACAGCATTCGTCATATTGCAGGCGGCGATCTGGTGAAACCGATTGAGGTGGATGGCTCTAATGAGATGGGGCAACTGGCTGAGAGTTTGCGCCATATGCAGGGAGAGCTGATGCGTACCGTCGGTGATGTGCGCAACGGGGCCAATGCCATCTATAGCGGTGCCAGCGAAATCGCTACCGGCAATAACGATCTCTCTTCGCGCACCGAGCAACAGGCCGCTTCGCTGGAAGAGACGGCAGCCAGCATGGAGCAACTGACCGCAACGGTGAAGCAGAACGCCGAAAATGCGCGCCAGGCCAGCCACCTGGCGTTAAGTGCTTCTGAAACGGCGCAACGCGGCGGCAAAGTGGTAGATAACGTGGTGCAGACTATGCGCGATATCTCCACCAGTTCGCAGAAAATCGCCGATATTATCAGCGTAATTGACGGCATTGCCTTCCAGACCAATATTCTCGCTTTGAACGCGGCGGTTGAAGCAGCGCGCGCGGGTGAGCAAGGGCGCGGTTTTGCGGTGGTCGCGGGTGAAGTGCGTAATCTGGCCCAGCGCAGCGCTCAGGCGGCTCGTGAAATTAAAAGCCTGATTGAAGACTCGGTGGGGAAAGTAGATGTTGGCTCTACGCTGGTCGAAAGCGCCGGGGAAACCATGGCAGAGATTGTCAGTGCCGTGACCCGCGTGACGGACATTATGGGCGAAATTGCTTCTGCTTCTGATGAGCAGAGCCGTGGTATCGATCAGGTTGGATTAGCGGTTGCTGAGATGGACCGGGTAACTCAACAGAACGCCGCGCTGGTGGAAGAATCTGCCGCCGCCGCTGCCGCGCTGGAAGAGCAGGCCAGTCGCCTGACCGAAGCTGTGGCAGTGTTCCGGATTCAGCAACAGCAGCAACATCAGCGTGAAACATCGGCTGTGGTAAAAACCGTGACGCCAGCTACGCCGCGTAAAATGGCCGTGGCAGATAGCGGGGAGAACTGGGAAACGTTTTAATCGCCATAAAAATGCCCGATAAGCAAAATGTTATCGGGCATAGGGAGATTAATCTTTCCGTGGGTCGTTGATCGGCTGACGAACCAGGAAGATGTACGCCAGTGCACCCGCCGCAGTGACGCAACCGCAGATGATTAGTGCCAGACGGAATGAGTGGGTGGTATCAACAATAAAACCAGTAATGATCGGCGCAAAAGAGGCGCAGATGAAGCTGGCAAAGTTCTGGATACTGCCCACCGATGCCGTCATGCGAGAAGCAACTGCGACGTGGATCAAGCCCCAGCAGGATGTTCCGGCAAAGTGAATACAGAACAGTGCCATGCCAATCAGCAGAACCGCCGTCATGGATGTTGTCGCTTGCGGTACGACCAGCGTAAAGGCGGCAGAACAGAACATCCCGGCAATAATGCAGATCTTACGGCTTTTAATCGGAGCCATTCCCCCTTTGACCAGCCAGTCAGTAACGTAACCGTTGACCAGCATCCCGGCAGCCCCAAACAGGAAAGGGATAGCCGCCATCAACCCTGTGCTTTTTAAATCCAGGTTATAGGCTGTTTGCAGGTAACCAGGAAGCCAGGCCAGATACAGCCACGCAGTGTAGTTGATGCCACTGAATCCGAGCATCATTCCCCACATTGTGCGGTTACGGAACAGGCTGCGCCATTCGGCAAAACTGAGCGGATCTCGGCGGGCATTGACGCTACCTGCATTGAGATAAGCTTGTTCAACGGCAGTCAGTTCTACGTGCTCGCGGTTGCGATAGAGCATATACCAGCCGATGGCGAGAAAAATCCCCAGTACACCAATAGTAATAAACATCCCGCGCCAGCCCATCACCAGCATCATCGCCGCCAGAATCGGTGGGCTTACGGCAACGCCAATGGTAGAAGCTGCGTTGAAGAAGCCCATCGGGCGTCCGCGCTCTTTGATGTTGAACCAGTCGTTAATGACTTTTACACCGCATGGGTTCATCGGCGCTTCACCAATCCCCATACCGATACGCACCAACACGAACTGCGTAAAGCTGTGCACCATGCCAGACATGGCCTGGAACAGTGACCAGAAGAACATCCCCAGTCCCAGCATCAGGCGCGGGCCTTTACGATCCAATAGTGGGCCGCAAGGAAGTTGCGCAATCCCGTAAGCGAGTGAAAACACGGAGAGCAAAGCGCCGATTTCGGTGGCACTTAATCCCAATTCTTCACGAATCGTTAAATTTGCTACCGACAGCGAACTGCGGTCGAGATAATTGATTACCGCCGCAAAAAATAATAACAACATGGCGGTGGTTTGAATGCGTTTAATTCGGGTACTGCGTTGAACTAATCCATCTGGTGGCACGGGAATATCTGCCGACGAAGATGGAGTAAATGAAGAACGCGGATCGAGGGTGATATTTTCTTTTTCCACGCCGGACTCCTGTATTTATAATTTTAATTGTTTACGTAATTGTGCATTACGCAAGGTTGACATTAACGGCAGGTTAAAGTTTTAGGACTTTACTACCGCTCACAAAAACATTTTTAGTCGACTGATTGTGAGCATAGGTAAGCGGGAATTTCCCGGTATTTATCTTTTGATAAAACCGTGCACCCGCTAATAGTTTGCTGTTTTTAATCCGTACTTAATGAGCATAACGCGTGTTCTCATTAATGGATCGAATCATTGATTGTTTAGCTGAATTCAAATGGTTACGGAGCGCAAGGGTGGCATCCAGGTCACTGCGGCAAATCAGAGCGCTGAGAATGGTCATATGCTCATCGACGGCAATGATATTGCGCTGTTTAAGATCGCTTTCGTCCCATTGATAGTGAAAATGAAAGATGACTGAGATGATCTCAAGCGATTGATCAAAAAAGATATTGTCGGCAGCTGAAAGCAGTAAGGAGTGAAAATCTCTGTCAAGTTGCGAGAACATGCGGAAGCTATTGCCGATGTTGTCACGCAGTAGCCGATGACGTTCGAGCATGGTTTTCGCCTGCAGCCAGCGGGGATCGTGATCAGGCAGGTTGAGAAAGTGCTGAAGTGAATGTGTTTCGAGCATTTCGCGTAGCTCAAACAGCTGCTCAGCGTAGGATTGATCGAATTGCTTCATGCTCCACTGGCCGCGCTTTTCGCTTTGAATAAGATTATAACGGCCGAATTTTAAAAGATATTCTCTTACTACAACCGGGCTGACACCCGCGGCCCGAGCCAGTTGCAGTTCAGAAAAAGTTTCCCCAGGGCGTAACTGACGCTGGTTTATCATCGTGAAAAAAGCCTGCTCAAACACTTTGTTTTGTTCACTCATTGAAGCGGTAGTACAGGCGAAACCGTCATCATGGTCAGGTTTACGCGCAATAACATAGTCGTTTCCAACCTGCGTTAAGACGCCGCATTCGCGTAAGTGGCTGAGAATATGACGCACTGTAGTGCGGCTGATGTTGTACATTTCCGCCAGCGCACTTTGCGATGGAAGTGGGGAAGGGATATGACCCCGCGCCATATCATCAATGACCTGGTTAATCACATTGTGGCGTAAATTTTGTGAACGACTCATATTTTCCTCCTTGTGAGTCCATTAAAACCCGATTTAAAACATTTTTATGCGTGTGTTTTCACAAAACAGATTTTCCGTTCCGCTGCCATTTTTCATTTTCATTGATATCTAAGGCAACAAAAAATGGAGAGCCGAATCATGTCTACGATGAATGTTTTAATTTGCCAGCAGCCGAAAGAATTAGTCTGGAAACAACGCGAGATACCTATTCCGGGTGACAATGAAGCATTAATAAAAATTAAGTCTGTCGGGATTTGCGGTACCGATATTCATGCCTGGGGTGGAAATCAACCATTTTTTAGTTATCCACGTGTTTTAGGCCATGAAATATGTGGGGAGATTGTTGGGCTGGGTAAAAATATTGCTGATCTTAAAAATGGTCAGCAAGTTGCTGTGATCCCTTATGTTGCCTGTCAGCAATGCCCTGCATGTAAAAGCGGTCGTACCAATTGCTGTGAAAAAATTTCAGTTATTGGCGTGCATCAGGATGGCGGTTTTAGTGAGTATTTGAGCGTGCCGGTGGCGAACATTTTGCCCGCAGACGGTATTGACCCGCAGGCGGCAGCATTGATTGAACCTTTCGCTATTAGCGCACATGCGGTGCGTCGCGCAGCCATTGCTCCCGGCGAGCAGGTGCTGGTGGTCGGGGCGGGGCCAATCGGTCTGGGCGCGGCGGCAATCGCTAAAGCCGATGGCGCACAGGTGGTAGTGGCGGATACCAGTCCGGCGCGCCGTGAACATGTGGCAACGCGTCTGGAATTACCTGTACTGGACCCGTCAGCCGAAGATTTTGACGCGCAGCTGCGGGCGCAGTTTGGTGGTTCGCTGGCGCAGAAAGTGATCGACGCGACAGGTAATCAACATGCGATGAATAACACCGTAAATCTGATTCGTCACGGCGGCACGGTGGTATTTGTCGGTCTGTTTAAAGGTGAGTTGCAGTTCTCCGATCCGGAATTCCATAAAAAAGAAACGACGATGATGGGCAGCCGCAACGCCACGCCGGAAGATTTCGCTAAAGTCGGTCGATTGATGGCGGAAGGGAAAATCACTGCCGACATGATGTTAACCCATCGCTACCCGTTCGCCACGCTGGCAGAAACCTACGAACGTGATGTGATTAACAATCGTGAGTTGATTAAGGGTGTAATTACTTTCTGATAAGGCGAGATTATTCAAGTTGCCATGCAGCGTCCGGGGAAGTGTTGGGCGCTGTTTTTTTTGTTTCTTAATAGTGTGTTGTAAGCCGGAGAAGGCGTGTAGGCCGCACCTTATGCGACCTACAAATCAGTCAGGAATTACCCTTCACGTTCTACCACTTTAATCTCCACCATGCCGATCCCGAGCTTACGCGGCGAGTGTCCGAGGATATTCCCTTCGTTGGTTGAGACAGGTTCCGGCGGCACAATTACCAGTGTGTCGGCATCGGTTGGGTTATCGAAATGCAGTGTGGTGGTGGTCACTTCATTGCCCAGCACAAGGGTTTGTTCTTCATTGCCTACGCGTACCGGAATAGGACGGCTGGCGTTATTGCCGTATGCTTTGGCGGTAATCACCAGGTCAAATTTCTTCGGCAGCGGATGCTTGTACTCGATTTTTACTTCATCGCCCAGTTGCGCGTTGGACCAGCGGCCCCACGACTCCGGACGGGAAATCCCGCTAAACTGTTTCACCTCTTCTGGCGCACCGGCGACGTTAAAGATGAAACTGTCGGCTTTGTAGCGAATATCGTTATCAACAATCTTCAGCGTATCGACATTGCCTTTGTAACGCGCCATGTCGATGACCGTATCTTTAAATGCCGTTTTGCCCTTCCATGTTGTTTTGTCAACATGCTGGACAATTTGCTGACCGCCAAGCTGCCCTTGCGAGACACACCAGTCGGTGGAGAGTGCCAGTTCCGGAGCCCAAAGTTGTGCCATCTTGTAGCAACGGTCAACCCAGACGAAATTGTCGCGTGGAGCGAAATCGGCCAGCTGGAAACGCAGCGGTGCTGAGTATTCACTTTCCGGCAGCGGTTCCACGCGTTTGTCTGAAACCCGCAACAGCAGCGGCAAACGGAAATGGCTACCCGAGAAGGCAATCATGTTTTTCTGCTGGTCGATGGTGAACTCTTTCATCTCTTTAGGGAATTTCCACAGGCGGATGATATCCGGCTTCCACGCCAATGTTTTCTCTTTGATATTGAGGAAGATTTCCGACATCGACTGTCCGGATAAACTGCTACGACCAAGTCCGAGATAGTTATCGCCACCGAGAATGTCCAGCACCGTCGCGCCGTTATCCATCGTGTTACGCTTCACCGTCAGCGTCTCTTGCTGCGGCTTGTCGCCACGGATGACAAAAAACAGGTTATTGCGATCCTGTTTATTGAGGTATTTCCACGCCGTGTTGTTCATCGCTAAATGGTCAGAAGAGACGACGATGACGGTATCTTTAAACCACGGTGACGCTTTGATTTTGTTGATAAACGTCGCGATGTTCTCCTGGCTGCAACTTACCGCGCTGAATGACTGATTCGGCTTACCGTCAAAATCATATTTTTTGCGGTTACAGGTGCGCGAGATAAAACCATCCGGGTGATGGGTATCGACCGTCAGGGTAAACAGTGAGAATCGCTGACCTGAGCGGGAAAGCTCTTCAAACTTTTTCCACGCTTCGTCGAGAACGGTATCGTCGTAGAATCCCCAGTCGTTGCGATAGTGCGGGTCGGCCACCACGCTTTTCAGCTCTTCTGAGCCGTATAAGTGGTCGAAGCCGTGCGATTTCAGGAACACATCTTTACCGGCAAAACGCAGATTCGCGCCCTGCACGAAATAGTTCTGATAACCCGAGTTTTTCAGGATATCGCCCAGACAGATGTTCTGCGGGAAGAAGCTGGAGACAGAGGCGGAGGCGTTGCCTTCAAAGGGGGCAAACAGCGGTATGCCGCACTGAGAGGCCACCATGCCCGCAATCGTGTAATCCGTTCCTGGCAGCTGCTGCGTGTGGCTGAAATCCAGGCCTTCATTTTTCAACGCGCCCAGTTCAGGCGTGAGATCCGGGAAAGCTTCGTTATCAAAATAGGTTCGCTCGAGACTTTCGCCGTAGATATAAACCAGGTTGAGTTTCGGGTCAGGGATAGTTTTCGACGGCTCTTTATAATAAGCCGCAAAGTCCGGGTCGCCGTCGCGTGACTGGGATTTCACCAGTTCCGTTATCTGACGAAATGCCGGGCTGGCATCCACTGAACCCAGCGCCAGTAAGAGTGCCAGCAGGCTGTAACCAAAATGGTGCGGATGATGACGACGACGGCGCAGGATCCAGCCCAGCGCACCGAACACCGCCGTCAGCCCCAGCACAATGCCGATACCCGGCAGGATGTATTTGCTGACACCAGCACCGGTCAGGCTGTTGGTTAAGGTATAGAGAACCGCGTCGTTAATACCATCGCCAGTAAAATAGTCGCTGGCAAACAGGGTGATATTTAAAACGACAAATAGCCCCAGCACCGTTAACGTGGCTGCAAACCACCAGGTGTTACGTCCCGCTTTCCATGCGTAAATCAGCACAGAGGCGAGAAAAAGGGCGAAAGAGAGTAGTTCTGACAACGGGCGATCCTCACTAAACCGGGCCGTTTAGCCAACGTTTAAGCTTTTTGAAAAGCACAATGTAATGGCGTCGCCATATTGCTGCAATTCTAGTGTCAAAAAAATGCGATGTTGTTAGGAATTAGTTTATAAACAGACTTTTTTGATTACGGTCGCTTCCCGTGTAACAGGGGTAAAACCGTCCAGGAGCAGGGAAAAGGGCAGGAGAGAGCCGCGTCAGCCGGGTAACAGCTAAAACGCGGCGTTTCGCGGTTCAGGAAATGAAGTTCAGCCCCTGCTTTAACACCAGATCGCAGGCTTTGGTTTTCACCTTTTCTGCCAGCGGAGTCGTTCCAATATTATCCAGATTGAGTTGCTGACCATCTTTGGTTTTCAGCAAACCCTGAATGCCATCCAGATAGTTGGTGTCTTCTTTTTGCTCTTCACTGTTCAGGCCCAGTTTTTCCAGTACCTGATTCTTGATGTTTTCGGCATCGGTTACCGAAGCCAACTTCTGCTTCGCGCAGTATTGCAGTATGCCTGCGGCATTGTTCATGTTATCTGCGCTTAAGGCCTGGTTCCCGCTGCTAAGCAAGCTAGTTAATGAAGCGAGCGACCAACCGCCTTCCTGTGTCGTGCTGTTTTGGTTGCCAAGTTCGCTGGCGGCGCTGGAGAGCGCATCTTTCCAGGACGCAGCATGCACCCCGGTGGAAATTAATGCGCTGGCGGCAATGGCACAGCACAGAAGATGTTTAACAGTTTTCATCATCATTACTCAAGGTGGAATTGTGTCGCAGTATACCGCCAGAAACGGGGATTAATACTCTTTACCCGTTACCCGGCTACGGTAGCTATCCCAGTTGAAGATCACCCACAAACTGTTACCCAGGCGCATACGGTCCATCACGCGTTCGCCCAGCAACTTGGTCATCTCTTCCATATTACTGTTGGTCAGCATCCCGGTTGGGCGTTTGGAAGAAGAGCGGCGATCGACGATCTGGTTGATGATCACTTTTTCGTATTTCGATTCGGTCTGCACGCCGATCTCATCGATCACCAGCAGATCAACGTTGCTCAGATCGTTAAGCAGTTGTTCTTCGCTGGTACCGCTATTCCTGAAGGTATCTTTCATCGCCGACATAATATCGGCCACGGTGATGATCAATACGGATTTACCGCGTAGCAGCAGCTCGTTGCAGATTGCCGCCGCCAGATGGTTTTTGCCGGTTCCGGGCTTGCCAGAAAAGATGAAGCTGGCGATGTTGCCGTCAAACTCTTCGACATACTGGCGCGCTTTGCTTAACGCATTCATCTGCCCTTCACACTCAACGCGATAGTTCTCAAAGGAGCAGTTCTGATGCAGTGGACGAATACCGGAGCGGTTAAAGGTGCGCTGCATTTTCATCGCCCGATTTTCACGTTCGAGAGCGGCGGAGCGGATCGCTCCTTGTTCTTTCTGCCAGGCCAGTAGTTCTTCACCCGTTTTGAACGCAGGTTTGATATGGGCAGGCATCATTTTTTGCAGGCGTTGCATCAGGTCGCCAACGTTTTTCATCGTTACCCTCTGAATCCTGGTGGAATTTGGCTGTCAGGTTCACTGACCGTATTCACATCTCGTTTCGGCAGTCCGCCGTTGCTGGCACGACCGATTTGCAGGCTGCGCGCCAGTTTTTGTTGCCACTGCACATGGTGAAAGACTTTACCTTCCGCCTGCCAGTAGGCAATGAATGAGGCCAGTTCTTCGGTGGTCACCGGCTCTCTTAGTGCCACGCCCCATAGCGCCGCCAGGCGGATAAAGTCGGCATCGGGTTGCCAGTCCGGATACATGGCAAATTTCCCCATGGGTACAGCAACGGGAGCGGCTTGCGGTTCCTGATAGAGTTGATCGTCCAGAGCGACATCGCTTCCCGGACGCGCCAGCTTTTCTTCCAGCGCCAGCAGTTCAGCCAGGCGTGCAGGCGTAACGGCATAAAACGCCGGGGCATTGTTAGCAAATACGGCAACCACACCGCCTTCAGTTTTTGCCAGAACGGTTTGGTGATCGTGTACCAGGGCGTCAATACCAACGACGTCCGGGGTCAAAACTCTGGAAGACATACTGTTTCTCAAATATGGAACGATGAACGAGAAGGGAGATAACTTTTATAGTAACACACGGAGGAAAGGAGGCTGTCTCTCATCCGTGTGCTTAAGCGAGGCAATTTTATACGCGAGGGCGCTTGCGGTACAACCATAATCCAGGAATGGAAAGACCGATGGATAACGCACCAACAATCGATGACGCTGTAAGAAAGTTGGTTAACAGGGTAATCATCAACGGTTCGCTGTAACCTAGCTGGCTGATTTTTACCGCCGAAATCATTGCGGTATAAGCTGATATGCCAGGGAACATAGGGATAACAGCCGCCACGGTAAACACTTTCGGATGTGCCAGATACCAGCGCGACCATTGAATACCAATGGTGCCGACCAGCATAGAAGCCATAAAAGTTGACCACTCAATATTCAACCCGCTGGTCATTAAGATCATTCGGGAACCATGACCTATCGAGCCAAGCAGCGCACACCAGCGTAACGCCCGCACGGGAACGTTGAACACCATTGCAAAGCCGACCGCTGGAATGGCGGCGAGGATCATATCCTGCGCCAACGCTAACAGAAATTCGATCACACCCATCCGCGTAGCCCCCAAATCGTCAGTGCCATTACTACGCCGACACAGGTAGCCAGTGTCAGCAGACTGGCGATCGCCCAGCGTGCCAGTCCGGTATTGATGTGGCCTTTAAACATATCGGCGACGGCATTTATCAACGGAAAGCCCGGCACCAGCAGCAGAACGCTGGCGGCCATCGCAATGGTGGGGGTATTGCTGAAAGTGGGAAGTTGCAAAAGCAATCCGGAAATGGTGGTGGCGGCGAAAGCGGTGAGGCAAAAGTTGATCTGTGGATGAAGATGACGTTGTGCCAGTAGCTGGCGGATATACATCGCGGCCGTACTGGCAAAGAAGGTGATGACGGCACCATCCCAGCCACCTTTATTGAGTTTACAGAAACAGGCGCAGGAAAGGCCAACCATTAAGGCTACCAGCCATCTTGGGTAACGTAATGGCTGAATTTGGCTAAATCGTTTCTCTACGCCTTTGTAATCCAGCAGATGGTGCTCCGCCAGAATCACAATGTGCTGGACTTCAGTCACCACATGCATATTAATGCCGCGATCGTGATTTTTACGTGTAGATGTCAGGCATTGCCCATCTTTAATAGTTGTCAGCACTATGGCGTTCGAAGAGATAGAACTTTCGACGCTGTCCATTCCCAACGCCCGACCCAGTCGTGAGGAAAGCTCATCAACCAACGCGCTTTCCGCACCATGTTGCAAAAGAAATAATCCACACTGGATACAAAGCCGTGTCACGGCTCGCTGTTGCTCAGTTTGCATAACTCGCCCTTTGTCATAGACGCGCTGCGTATTGTTCAAATTATGAGAATCCATTTGTATCATGAAGCGCGGTTGTTTTGCGGCAGGTTAAGATCAAAATTGCGCTGATTAATCCTGGTTATCGGGAGAAGCTCGGTGTTAAAAAGCGAATTATCTCTCGCCGCAAACAAATTATCGCATGAATATTATCACTATAATGAATTTATTGTTTAGCCCTTACGAATCAGGATAAAAGATAACTGGGCGCGTTTTTTAATTTTAACAAGTTAAAACTATCAGATTTTATTGAATAAATATTGATTGTGTGATTTTGCATTCTGCGGGAAGGGATATCAGTTAATTATAAATTAAGTGAATGAGAATTCTGTTTTTCATTAAGTATTTCTAACAACTTAATGTAGATATTTTAAATGTCTCCAGGCTATTTCACCAGGTTATCATTTGATGCTAACCTTCTGACACATGCAGTGGAGTTGTTGTGCAGCAGGAGTATGCTGATATGAAAGTGAATGCTAAGGATAATTTATTCGCTTAATCTATTAATTTGCTGGAAACATTTAAGGAATGAATATCCTGAATAGACCATCATGATTTTTAGACAGTGGATGTGGAGGAAATATGTTGCCAGGATGCTGCAAAAATGGAATTTTTATCAGTAAAATACCTGTCATGCAAGCAGGGTTAAAAGAGGTCATGAGGACTCACTTCCCTGAATATGAAATAATATCCAGCGCCTCTGCGGAGGACCTTACTTTATTACAATTACGTCGTTCCGGATTAGTCATTGCTGATTTAGCCGGTGAAAGTGAAGATCCACGTTTTGTTTGTGAACATTATTATTCTTTAATTTCACAATATCGGGAAATTCACTGGGTTTTCATGGTGTCACGCTCCTGGTATTCCCAGGCGGTAGAACTTCTCATGTGCCCTACGGCGACATTATTGTCTGATGTTGAACCCATTGAGAATCTGGTTAAGACCGTGCGTTCTGGCAATACGCACGCAGAGCGTATCAGCGCCATGCTGACCTCCCCGGCAATGACTGAAACTCATGATTTTAGCTATCGCTCCGTCATTCTCACTCTTTCAGAGCGCAAAGTGCTGCGGCTATTAGGTAAAGGATGGGGCATCAACCAGATAGCTTCATTGCTTAAGAAAAGTAATAAAACTATCAGCGCCCAAAAAAACAGTGCGATGCGTCGACTGGCAATTCACAGCAACGCTGAAATGTATGCATGGATAAATAGCGCGCAGGGTGCAAGAGAACTTAACTTGCCTTCTGTTTATGGAGATGCCGCAGAATGGAACACAGCCGAATTAAGAAGAGAAATGTCGCACTCATAGAAAAATGCGTCATGAGCAGTATCGGTATTGAGAGTTTATTCAGAAAGTTTGCGGGTAACCCTTATAAGCTCCATACCTATACCAGTCAGGAGTCATTTCAGGATGCCATGTCGCGGATCTCGTTTGCGGCGGTCATTTTTTCTTTTTCTGCCATGAGAAGTGCGCGCAGAGAGGGATTATCCTGCCTGACTGAACTGGCGATTAAGTTTCCGCGTACCCGGCGTTTAGTTATTGCGGATGATGATATTGAAGCTCGGCTGATTGGTTCATTGTCGCCATCACCGCTGGACGGTGTATTAAGTAAAGCGTCAACGCTGGAGATTTTTCATCAGGAACTCTTTTTGTCATTAAATGGTGTACGTCAGGCGACCGATCGACTGAACAATCAGTGGTACATTAACCAAAGCCGGACGTTAAGCCCGACGGAGAGAGAAATATTGCGCTTTATGTCGCGTGGCTACTCAATGACACAAATTGCCGAGCAGCTTAAACGCAATATCAAAACGATCCGTGCACATAAATTTAATGTGATGTCGAAACTGGGCGTCAGTTCTGATGCAGGGCTGTTGGAGGCCGCAGACATTCTGTTATGTATGCGTCATTGCGAAGCAAGTAACGTGTTGCACCCCTATTAATACGCTTAATGCCGGGTTTACTTCCCCGGCAAATTTTTCTATTTCAGCGTACAGTCACCACATTGCTGCACATCCGGCAAGCGATAACGCTGGCAGCAAGTGCGGCGCACCAGCAGGCCGTCGCGCAGCACCACGGTACGCCAGAGTGGATTATCTTCACCGGTAGTGAGCGTTTTCTCAAAAAAGAGGGCATGGCGCAGCGATTCAACCGTCGCCTCGCCGAGCAGCTGTTTCATCTCAGTCAGATACCAGTTGATCAAATAACCGGTATTGCTCCAGATAAGTTTACCGTTAATCTCTCCCGTTGCTTCTAGTGCCTGCACAACCGGAACCAGCGCCTGACTGATTAACGTTTCCATTCGCTGCTGCGGCGAATGTGGTGTTGCGTTTTTATCTTCACACACATCGACCCAGAAACAGGCGGCGCGTCCGGTTTCGTGAAACTCAACGTGGAAATGTTCCGGCGACACATCTAATGCTTTTTCCTGCGTCAGCAGCGCCAACATTAATGGTGGCACCATCAGGCCGATATACCATTGTGCCCATAGTGAGATCAGCGGTTTGTTCTCGCGGATCATCAAAGGTTGGTTGCGATAGATATGATCGGAATAGACCGCGAGTAGAGAACTTAGCGCATTCGGTGATGACCATTGCGCCAGCGTCATGGCGTTAAGCGGAGCGGGTTCATCCAGGCGGATAAACTCCAGCAAATGTTCACGATGTTCGGCGATCGTCGCCCGTACGGCTTGTGCAAGCCCAGCATCCTGCGGCTGGAGATGCGTTCGCCAGATAACATCTTCATAGAGCGGTGCGGAACGATAGGCCATAATCGGGATAGTAACCTAAATGATAATGATTGCTAATCCTATCGATAGGTTTACCCGATAGCAAGGGATTTCTCTGGCTTGCAAATGATAAAAATTATCATATGATATTGGTTATCATTATCAATGAAAGAGATGAAACCATGTTGCAACGTACGCTGGGCAGTGGCTGGGGAGTGTTGCTGCCGGGATTGCTGATTGCAGGGCTGATGTATGCGGATTTATCGCCGGATCAGTGGCGGATTGTCATTCTGATGGGATTAGTATTGACGCCGGTGATGCTGTATCACAAACAGTTGCGGCATTACGTTTTGCTACCATCGTGCCTGGCGCTTATTGCTGGCATCATGCTGATGATAATGAATTTGAAGCAGGGATGATAAAACAGGGAAGCAACAAGAAAGGAAGTAAAGATAATTGGTGCGAGGGGGGGGACTTGAACCCCCACGTCCGTAAGGACACTAACACCTGAA